>Ga0308165_1000023_pt1 | contig 492900 bp, 469 predicted proteins | sample PhyWR2_FD_201032 | JGI IMG/M metagenome (GOLD analysis project Ga0308165, IMG submission 201032) | Phyllosphere microbial communities from UC Gill Tract Community Farm, Albany, California, United States - DLSLW.R2 | ecosystem: Host-associated > Plants > Phyllosphere > Unclassified | place...
TCAACATTTACAATCTCAAAATGCTCAATCAAGAGTTCAGGTAAAAATAATTTGAGGAGTTCGGCATCGTTTAACATTCCACAAAATTATCAATATTTTTTTTCTCCCCAAGTTTTGAGATTGATCCCATTTAAATAGTGACCTATTTAGGGTCTTTTTGATACTATCGTTAAAACAAAAAACGCTGTAAACATTGATGTTTACAGCGTTTTAGCTTATTTTGGTTCCCCAACTGGCGGAGAGAGAGGGATTCGAACCCCCGGACCTGTTACAGTCAATAGTTTTCAAGACTATCGCAATCGACCACTCTGCCATCTCTCCAAAAACTCCGATTGTATCGTTGTTTTCAGTGGTGCAAATATAAAACGTTTTTTTATTCCAACAAAGAAAAAATTGAAAATTATCGTAATTTTTCGCTAATACTCAAACAATGAATTGGTTATCAAACAGAAACTTCTTCAATGATTTCTTCATAGCTTACAGGATCTGCTGTTTTCTGATAACGTTCCCATTCTGCTTCGATTTTTTTATCGGTTTTCATTTCTTCTTCAAGCTTCAGCGTTTCTCTATATTGCTTTGCTTCTGCCAAAAGTGTCCATTTACAATTGATTCCGATTGTTTCAAGATGACTTTTCAGATCACCTAGATTAAGTCTGAAAAATTCTTTTCTTGGATTTATTTTATTAAGTTGATTTTTAAGAAACTGCTTATGTAACTGCCTTTCTAAAGCGGGAGCATCCTCTGAATAAATCATTGCATGTACATCAAACTCAAACGGAACACTTGCATCTCCCAATTCACGAACGCGGTCTAAAGGCTCTAAACGTCTCGTCATCCCAATTTTATAAACGTGCTCTCCAAAAGAACCGATGTTTGAGATCACATACACATTTCCCGTTTTGGTCTGTTGTGCCATTGAGATAGCTCTTTGATTTTTTTCTTCTGCCTGCTCTAATTTTCCTTGTAGCTCCTCAAGTTTTTGCTGAAACATAGCTTTTTGTGCTTCATTAGCGATGGAAACCTGTGCTTCGGCTTTTTCAATTAAACGTTTTAAAGTTTGTTCCTCTTTTTCGGCATCTTTTATTGCTTTTTCAAATTCCTTTCGGGCTTTCTCTTCTTCACGGATCTGTTCACGAATTTGCCTTTGCTCTTCAAGTTCCGTTGCCCGTAATTCCTGTGCTACAACTGCCCATTTAAGTTCTTCAAGTCGTGCCTGGTGATAAACATCTGAAATTCTTGCATTCCTGAAAGCTTTTCCATTAAAATTAACCAACTGAAAAGCGTCTTCGATTTTCTGTTTCAAAATTCCATAATTATCTTTTCTCACGGTTGACAAAATAGAATCTACCTTTCCGTTGTAAGCATCAATCACAAAATCTACAGCCGTTTTTTTTCTTTCATTGTCCATATATTCACAGATTCCGGCTTGTCGGTTGACGATCATCATTTTATTATTCTGACGAAGCTTTTTAAGATTTTCACCTGCATCTTTGTGACTGAAATCTTCAGCTAGCTGATCCAAAAGGGTATAACTCGGCACAAGATATTCGTTTCCGTACCCTTTAATAACGTTTTTCATTGCCTGAATTCTGCTTGCAATTTCTTCAGCTTCTCTAAGGCTTCTGTATGCATCACCGCCAATAGTTTCTGCTTTGTCTTCAGCTTGATCGATGATTCTTGTAGATTCTCGTACTGCATTTTCATACAAAAGTTCAATTTCTCTCTGCTTCTTTTCGCTCAGCTCTTTAATGTTTCTTCGTGATTCTTTTGCGCTTTCCTGAGCTTCAGATAATTCCAGATTACCTCTTTCTCTCAGTTTTTCATAATCTTTCTGAGCTTTTTTAAGCAGATATTCACATTCAATTTTCACATCGATAATGTTTTGATATTTGCTTAGCTCAGCAATTTTATCTTTTAATTCCCGATTGGTAATCTGAATATAAGACAAGTCTTTTTTTGCAGACTGAAGGTTTGTTTTTAAAGAATTATTTTCATTCTGGTATTTTAATATTTCAGATTGAAACTGATTAATAATTTTCGTTAAATCATTAATTTTAAGGTCTTTGTTTTTAATTTCGGTCTTTAGTTTATTAGATCTGGTGTAGAAATACACAGCCAATCCAACCAAAAATAAAATGAGAAAAATTTCCATGGTTATTCGTTTTATGTTGCAATAATAGGCAAACCATACACATTTTTTTTACGGGAAACCGTATTTGATTTAAATTAAAAGTAAGGCGAAAAGAAAATGATTAAAATGTTTGAAGACAAAAGCTTGTAATCTATTTAATGCAATGATTTGGCTGTATAGGCGATAAAATACTATTTTTATAGAAAATAAATATGAAAAAATATATACTCGCTGTTTTAATACTATTCACAATTACAGTTTCAGCACAAGGGAAAAGATTTTTCGAAAATGGTGAAGCCGAACTGCAGAATTCTGTTGAAAAAATTAATCTGACGTATACCAACGAATTACCTTTTGTAAAAGTAAATATCAACGGGAAAATATATCAGTTTCTTTTCGATAGTGGTGCTCCGACTGTGATTTCTACCTCAATTTACAGCGAGCTCAATCTTAAGAAAAAACACCGCAGTAAAGTCACAGATTCCAAAAAGAATAAACAGGAACAGATTTTTACGGTAATACCCGAAATGAAAATTGATCAAATCACTTTCAAAAATATTGGTGCTATTGTGATGGATTTAAAGGGAATTGAATTTGAGTGCCTTAAAATTGACGGCATTATTGGAGCCAATCAAATGTCCAAACTTTTCTGGAGAATCAATTATTCCGAAAACTTATTAGAAGCGACTAAAGATCTGACAAACTTTTCCAAAGAAGGCTATGAAACGGTATTTTCTTTCGATCCTAAACCCCAAAAAACGCCTGTTATAAAAGCTCATATTTTAGATAAAAAGATAAATCTTACTTTTGATACCGGCTTTACAGGGACCTTTAGAATTTCTAACACAGAATATGATCCCACAAATGCTAAAGTAAAATCTGTTGAAACGTACGGAACTGCTTCTGTAGGAGCTTTTGGAGCCGGAAAACACGAAAGTTCCTATTATTTTAAACCAGAAAAAGTTCTTTTGGATGAACAAAAATTTGAAAATGAAATTGTTTCTACCGGATCTTCAAGCCTGCTTGGAAACGAATTTTTGAAAAAATTCAGATTTATAATGGATTGGAAAAACAATAAAATATATTTAAATAAAATTAAAAATTATCCTGCAAAATTGGAATCTTTCGGCTTTGGATACCGATTTATCGATCAAAAAGCAAAAGTTGTATTGCTATTTAGCGGAAATGATGTTCCTTTGAAAATTGGCGATGAAATTCTGAGCATTAACAACGTAAGTTTAGAAAATCTGGATAAAGATTCTGTTTGTAAATATTTGCAAAATCGCATAGAAAGAGATCATAATTCTATTGATGTAGAGGTGAAAAGAGACGGAAAGGTTTTAGATTTTACAATTACTAAAAAAGAATATTTGTGATATCATCACTTATCTACTCTTAATTATTTGATGACTAAAATGGATAATGAAATTCTAGAAGAAAACATTAAAATAACTACTGATCATCTGCTTGAATTAGTTAAGAAAAATTGTTGGAATATTATTACAAACCGTTACCAGTATATTTTGACTGATGTAAACAGTTTAGAATACAGTAATTTACATAAATTAAGAATAATAAAACAAAAAATTAATTCAAAAAAAACACCTCAAAACCTGAATTCAGTTGTTGAGACTTTGGCTGAATTTAATGACGATCTCTACGATGTAGTCTTGTATATTTTTAAAGCAAAAAATAATAAAACAATTATCGAAATTGAATACTTAAAAAAGTCAGATTTAGATCCTGAGTATTACCAAAAAATTAAAGATAATTCGCCAATGTTTCATGCAAAAATAATAATGCCTCCAAACCAAAATCAAATGGTAAAATTTGATGCTAATTGGCAAAATAACAATGTTTTAAATTCAGTGAAAAAAATATTATCTCGATTTAAGTAAAAAAGTCCTCGGTTTGAGGACTTTCTATTTTACCAGTTTTTATCGATCATGTAAATCATTTGCGTCATAATTGTAGCTCCCAAAAGCAATTCGCGGCGATTGACCTTTTCAAATGTATCTTCTTCGGTATGATGAATATCAAAATATCGCTGAGAATCCGGAACGAGCTCTGCTGTGGGAATTCCCAGATCTTTTAACGGATAAATATCTGTTCCCGAATATCTTCCTTCAAAATCATAAGCTCCGTAAGGAAGAAATAGGGGAGACCAGCTTGTAATCTGATTGATTTTATCAGCGTCCATTTCCAAAGCAATTCCCCTCGGAGAGAAACCTCCCGCATCAGATTCTAAGGCAAAAAGATGTTTTTCGTTATTCTCTTTTACTGTTTTCCCGTATTGTTGACCGCCTTTCACGCCGTTTTCTTCATTCGCAAAGCAAACCACTCGTATCGTATGATTATTTTTCAGACCTAAATTTTTAAACGTTCTCAAAACTTCAATGCTCTGTACAATGCCGGCTCCGTCGTCATGAGCACCTTCGCCAACGTCCCAGGAATCTAAATGTCCGCCGACAACAATGACGCTTTTATCTTTATTCCCTGTAATTTCACCAACCACAGAGTGGGAGAGCTTTTCGGCTTTCATTCCGCAATTTGAATTGAGTTTAGCGGTGATTTTTTTGGATTTTAAAAGAGCTTCCAATTCATCTGCAGTGGTATTTCCAATGGCAACAGCCGGAATTTTATCTGAATCACCATATCTCATCGCTCCGGTATGCGGAACGTCATCAAATGCAGAAGAAAGCGATCTTACAATGGCAAATTTCCCTCCTTTTTTTGCCGTCAAAGCCGCCGCAGTAGAACGGTAAACTGCCGCATCGCTGTAGGCTTTGAAAGTCTGAACATACGACTGACTGAAGGGATAATTAAAGAAAACAATCTTGTCTTTCACCTGTTCCGGACTCAGTTTGTCATATTCCGCCAATGATTTTACCATAATAATTTCTCCGGAAATATCTTTTCCTTTTGTTCCTTCAGAATTCCCAAGAGAAAGCATTTTTAGAGTTTTCCATTTCCCGTTTTGAGCTTTTATTTTTAAAGATTCTTTTCCTCTTTCCCAAACCGGAATCATTACTTCCTGCAGCCAAACTTTGTCGGCTCCGGCTTCTTTCAGTTTTTGTTCTGCCCATTTCACCGATTTTTCATACGCTTCAGAACCACTCAAACGATGGCCTATATTTTTGGTTAAATCTCTAAGTTCGGTGTAGGATTTTCCTTTATTTAAAATTTCTATTGAAATTCTGCTGAACTGTATAGAATCTTCTTTGGCCTGTCCAAATAAGTTTAAGCTTAAAAAGACAACCGCAGCTGATAGAATATTTTTCATAATTACATTTTAAAATTAAAATTTCAGCTCTACATCAATCTGTCTTCCTTCTTCCAATGCTTTCTTATCCATCGAAGAACCTACTGCAGCTCCGACACCTAAACCAATTGGTAATCCTATTGCCATTAATCCCATATTTTTCATCAATAAACCAAAAACAACTCCGATTGGCAAACCGAAAGCCGTCATTCCTACTGCTAACCAAAGTTTTTTATAGTAACCTTTAGGAACGATTTTATGTTCTTTTTCCAAATATTTTATGATAAGATTTTGCGTGTCTTTTAAAAATTTCAGCAACGCTTTATCCTGTAATGTTGTTGAATTCGATTGTTCAACAATATTATTAATATACTGTACCGCTTCGGAAGGTAATTTTTTATCGTTAAGTTTTTCCAGAATTTCCTGAAACTGAGAATAAAGATCGCCAAGTTTTGGGTTATTTATCGAGTCAAATTTTAAGTCTAATTGATTGATTTCCATTATATTTTTTTTGATTTGGCTTTTAATATTATTTAGAAATGATTTTTATAACTTAAAGTATAATTTTCTACCAATTTTTATCAATCATAAAAACAAACTGCGTCATCGCAACAGCTCCAAGCAATAATTCTCTTTTATTGACTTTATCGAAAGTATCTTTTTCAGAGTGATGATAATCGAAATAACGTTGCGTATCGACCACCATTTCGACCAATGGAATATCCAGTTTTTTTAATGGTGCGATATCCTGAATTGCATATGTTTGGTCAAAATCATAAATTCCGTAAGGTAGAAAGTAGTTTTTCCATTCGAAAATAAGCCTTCTTCTCTGTGGTGACATATCTAAAGAGAAACCTCGCGGAGAATATCCTCCGGAATCACTTCCTAAAGCCAAAATATGTTTTTCTTCTTTCTTTTTTACACTCATTGCATAGGTTTCACGACCCATTCCGCCATTTTCACTGTTGGCGTAAAGCACAACTCTTATCGTATGATTGTTGTCGTACCCTAAAGCTTTAAATGTTCTTAAAACTTCCATACACTGTACCACTCCGGTTCCGTCATCATGGGCACCTTCAGCAAAATCCCAAGAATCGAGCTGTGCTCCGAGAACAATTACTTTTGCATCTTTTTTACCGGGAATTTCACCGATAATATTGTGATTAATTGTTTCACCTTTTGACTCGGCCGACATATTAATTTTGGCTTTAACAGAAGTCTTTTTAAGAAGGCTTTCAAGTTCATCTGCCGAACGAGCGCCAATCGTCATTGCAGGTATTCTTGCCTTATCATCCGGCTCGTAATAAACCTGTTTCGCATGCGGAATATCATCAGAAGCTGTTGTTAATGATCTTATAATTAAAGCTTTCGCTCCTTTCTGACCAATGACGGATGCCGAAATAAGTTTTGATTTTGCCGCAATCATGTAAGAATCTACTGTGCTGATTATCGTAGGATCGATAGGGTAGTTTACAAAAATAATTTTATCTTTTGCATCTGCAATTCTCAGATTCACCAATTCCTGAACGTTATTCACCAAAAGAATATCAGCGGTAAGATCTTTTCCTTTGGTACCTTCAGAATTTCCGAAAGAAAGCATTTTTATGTTTTTCCAGTCACCGCTTGAAGTTTTAATCTGTAAAGATTCTTTTCCTCTGATCCAAATGGGAACTCTTACTTCCTGTTTCCAGATATTTTCTGCACCAGCTTCTTTTAAGTTTTTTTCAGCCCATTCCGTAGCTTTTGTATAGCCCGGCGTCGCACTGAATCTTGATCCAATTCCTTTTGTTAATTCACCAAGATTGTCGTAAGCGGTTCCGTGAAGGAAAATTTCGTCAGAGATTTTCTTAAATTCTTCGTGATAGTTGAATTTAGGGATTGGCTTTGCCTTTTTTGAAGGAGTTTTTTTCTGAGAAAATAAAAATCCACTCAAAAAGAGTGGAAATATGATAAGTAAGATTTTTTTCATTTTTACTGACCGTTTTCTTTTCGGAGCATAAAAATAAATAAAAAATAGATAATTATGGCTTCATATCGTACATTAATAATGCAGTAACCAGTTTAGGCTCAATAAATGTGCATTTTGGAGGCATACGCAACTTTAAATCTGATATCTTAATCATATCATTAAAGCTTACCGGATAGATTCCGAAACCTACTTTTCCTTCACCATTGTCGATTTTCTCTTTCAATAGTTTTATTCCTTCGATATTCGATGTTCCCTTTACGTAGGTAATCTGATCTGAACTGTCAGAATCTTCAATATTCAGAATATCTTTAATGATATATTTATCTAAAATATGATGATCCAAATTATCAAGTGACATTTCCGGGGAACGCAAATCGTGTTTTACGTGAAGTGAATAGAATTTCCCATCCAAATACATTGAAATATGAAATTTCTGAGAAGGGTAGTACGGAGTCTGGTCTTTTTCGTGAATAAGGAAATATTTTTCCAGTTTCTTCAAGAAATCTTCAGTAGATAAATCTCCGATACTGCTCAGAATCCTGTTGTAATCGTGAATTTTTATAGATTGATTGGAAACGATAAAACTATACACAAAATTATAGGCTTCAGTTCCATTATGGCGCTTGTTTTTTTCTTTAAGACGCTTTGCATGAAGTGCTGTAGAACCAATTCTGTGGTGACCATCTGCAATATAAAAAGACTCGATCTGATCGATTACTTCTTTAAACTGCTGCAGTTTCAGACGGTTATCTATTCTCCAGATTTTATGTCTGATTCCGATTGTATCAACATGATTGAAAATAGGAACATTTTTTTCTTCATGATTCATCAGCAATTCAATTTTTGAATTTGACTGATAAGTCAGCAAAACAGGTTCCGCCTGAAGATTCACTTTATCAAGATAATGCGCCAGCTTTTCTTTTCTCTGAGGAATGGTACTTTCGTGTCTTTTGATTTTTCCGCTCCAGAAATCTTCAATACTCGACAAGCCAAGAAGCCCTCTGAATATCTGCTTGTTTGGATAAATCTGCTCATAAAGATAATAGGCAGAGCTGTCCTGAACTAATGTTTTGTCTTCCAAAAGTTCTTCAAAAGTAGTACGTATTTTCCTTAAATTCCGGTCGACATCTTTAGATTTACTTACAACATAGGGTTTAATCATATTGATGTAAGTTTTTTCTTTTTGTGCTTTTTCAGCAATTTCAGCCTGTGTGAAATTATCTAGAGGATGAGTAGGAAACGTTGCCTCATGGTCTTTATGAGGGCGTATTCCACGGAAAGGTTTAAAAACTGGCATATATAATTTATAGTTTCTTTTTAATTTCAATAATCTGATTGGCAAGTTCAATACCTATCTTTTCTTGCGCATCTACCGTATTGCCTCCTAAATGTGGTGTAAGAGACAGGTTTGGGTTCATCAATAAAATCAGCTCAGGTGACGGTTCGTTTTCAAAAACATCTAGCGCTGCTCCTGCAACTTTACCGGATTCTATAAAATCAAGCAAAGTAACTTCATTGATTACGCCGCCTCGTGCGGTATTGACGATATAAACACCATCTTTCATTTTTTCAAACTGTGGAGTATCAATGATATACTCATCAGTTTGTGGCGTATTGATGCTGATAAAATCGGTATCTTTTAAAAACTCTTCAGTATTATTCGTAGAAGTAATTTCAAAATTTAAAGTTTGTCCGTCGAAAAAATGTAAGGCTAAAACTTCTGTTCTGGGTTTTCTGGTTAGAACTTTTACTTTCATTCCTAAAGAAATTCCCATTTTTACCACTTCCTGACCAATACTTCCGAAGCCAATTACTCCCAAAGTTTTACCTGAAAGTTCGTACGCTTTGCTGAAAGATTTTTTCATCGCATTGAAGTGAGTTTCCCCTTCCAATGGCATCAGTCTGTTAGATTCATGTAAAAATCTTGCTAAAGAAAAGAAATGTGCAAAAACCAATTCAGCCACCGATTTTGAGGAAGCAGTTGGGGTATTGATCACATATAATCCTTTTTCAATTGCATATTCAACATCGATATTATCCATACCGATTCCGCCTCTTCCTATTATTTTCAGATTGGGACAAGCGTCAATTAAATCTTGTCTTACTTTGGTAGCACTTCTCACCAAAAGAACATCTACGTTATTTTCATTAATAAAATTAATAACGTGATCCTGAGCAACTCTGTTGTCAAGCAGTTCTATCCCGGCTTCTTTTAAAGCTAGTTCTCCGGCTTTGGAGATTCCGTCGTTGGCTAAAACTCTCATTGTTCTTATTAATCTAATATTTTTAAGATGAATTTAATAGTTTCGCAAATTAAGAAAATTTAAAAGAATGAAAAAACATCTTTTAATTGTTGATTTCTTACCGTTAATTACTTTATAGATTTCATTACATCTACCAAGACCTGCACACTTTCTATTGGCAATGCGTTATACATACTTGCTCTGTAACCACCCAAACTTCTGTGTCCGTTTAACCCATTGATTCCGGCAGCTTTCCATGCAGCATCAAATTCTTCTTTTTTACTTTCATCGAGTAATTTGAAAGAAATATTCATCAGCGAACGATCTTCTTTCACACAGAACGTTTCAAATAAAGGATTAGAGTCTATTTCGTCGTATAATAATTTAGCTTTAGCTTCATTTCTTGCTTCTGCCGCTGCAATTCCTCCGTTTTTTTCTAAATACTGTAAAGTTAATAAAGATGCATAAACAGGGAAAACCGGTGGCGTATTGTACATCGATTCTTTAGCAATATGCTGAGAATAATCAAAATAAGAAGGCATATTTTCTCTTCCTGATTTTTCAAGGATCTCCTTTTTTACAACCACTAAAGTTACTCCTGCAGGTCCCATGTTTTTCTGAGCTCCGGCATAGATTAAATCAAATTTAGAGAAATCTAATTGTCTTGAGAATATATCAGAACTCATATCACAAACCATTAAAGTTTCCACTTCAGGGAAAGTTTTCATCTGAGTTCCGTAGATTGTATTGTTTGATGTGCAGTGAAAATAATCATATTCTGCGCCTATTTTATAATCTTTAGGAATGAAAGAGTAGTTTTCTTCTTTTGAAGAACCTACAATATCTACACTTCCTACTTTTTTAGCCTCTTTTATAGCTCCTGCAGCCCAAGTTCCTGTATCCAGATAAGCAGCTTTTCCGCCTACTTTCATCAAATTGTAAGGCACCATTGCAAACTGAAGACTTGCACCGCCTCCCAAATACAAAACTTCATAATCGTCACCCAGATTCATCAGTCTTTTTACAATCGCACGAGCTTCATCCATTACGGCAACAAAATCTTTACTTCTATGCGAGATCTCAAGAATAGATAAACCAATCCCGTTAAAATCTAAAATTGCTTCTGCTGATTTTTCAAATACTTCCTGAGGTAAGATACATGGTCCTGCGCTGAAATTGTGCTTTTTGCTCATAATTTTACTTGTTGTTTTTGCAAATTTTATTCAATATAGACAAAATCTGCGGTTTCATTATTACTATTTTGAAGAGATTTAATTTAAATATAAAATAAAACCGTCTCATAATTTATGAGACGGTAGTTTTTATTCACCGTGTAAGAACGCTTTTTTGTTCAGCAAAGCCTCTTCAGACTCTACATGATCTTCATCCGGAACACAGCAGTCTACCGGGCAAACCGCAGCGCACTGTGGCTCCTCATGAAAGCCCTTACATTCTGTACACTTGTCTGTTACAATAAAATAAACATCGTCACTCACAGGTTCCTGTGGTGAGTCGGCATCAACCGTAAGACCTGATGGTAAGGTTACGGTTCCTGAAAGCTCAGTACCTTCGGATGCTTTCCAATCTACTGCCCCCTCATATATTGCATTGTTTGGGCATTCCGGTTCGCAGGCTCCGCAGTTAATGCATTCATCAGTTATTTTAATAGCCATCGCTAATTTTTTTTAAATTTGCACAAAATTACAAAATATTCCCCAATTTTGCAGTAATTATGAATATCGAAAAAAGAGTTTTAGGACTAAATGAATTAAGTGGTTATATAAAAGAGTTTTTAGCAAAAAACCCTGAATATTATAATGAAAATGATGTCGAATTTCAGCAAGTATTGAAAAAATCAGAAATTGAAAACCCATGGTTTACGGCTGATAATCAAAAGTATGCCTTAAAACAATGGGCAGATTTGCTGACAAAGGAAAATATAAATGAATGGTTGCAAAACTATTCACCATCGAAAACTTCGAAAAAAGTAGGTTTAATTCTTGCCGGAAACATTCCTTTGGTAGGATTTCACGATGTCATTTCTGTGATTTTAAGTAATCATATACCTCTCATTAAGCTGTCATCAAAAGACAAGCAAATGGTTCCGTTTTTACTTAAAAAATGGAAAGAATTTTCTGACGAAGCCATTGATTTTGAATTCGTAGAAAGATTAGAGAATTTTGATGCTGTAATAGCAACAGGAAGCAATAATACAGCTAGATATCTGGAATATTACTTTAAAAATCATCTAAGTATTATCCGTAAAAACAGAACTTCAGTTGCGGTTTTGAAAGGTGACGAAACAGAAGAAGAGCTGAAACTTCTGGCTCACGATATTTTCCAGTATTTTGGCTTGGGATGCAGAAATGTAACCCGAATTTTCATTCCTCAGGATTTTGTAATCGACAGATTGTTTGAGAGTTTCATAGATTTTAAAGAAATTATCAATCATAATAAATACGCTAATAATTACGACTACAACAGAGCAGTGTATCTTTTGAATCAGGATAAATTCTGGGATAATAATTTTGTGATGTTGAAAGAAGACGCTCAATTATTCAGTCCGCTTTCTGTGATTAATTTCAGCAGATATTCTTATTTAAATGAAGTGAAAGATTTTATTGCTGAAAATGAAGAAAACATTCAGTGTATTGTTGCTAAAAATGAGCTGGGAATTGATTCAATTCAATTTGGTGAAGCACAAAACCCGGGATTGAACACTTATGCAGATAATGTAGATACAATGAAGTTTTTGGAGGTTATTTAATTTATTTATCTTAAATTAGGTCAGATAAATTTAAATCTTGTCTAAAATGAAATCACTTTTGATTAAATTTCGTATAAATCTCGTTCTTTGTGGTGATTCCATATGACAAATAAAAACAATATCATCTACATATGAAAAAATTAATCGTTGTTCTTTGCCTTTTTTCAGTTTCATCAGCTTTCGCACAAGATGTGAAAAAAGTGGAAGTTCAAAATCCTGCAATGGATATTTCGGCTTCTATTCCTAAAGATAAAATTGAATTTTACAATCAGTCGTTCTCCAAATTTGTTTCTGCCTTGAAAACCGCAGACAAACAAACGGTGGGTTCTCTGATTTCTGAAAAAGTGAAGAGTTTGGTAGACGAAAATATGATTCAGAAACTTTCGGCTGGAATAAGCTTCGAAAGAAAAACAGAAGTTTATCAGTCGGGCTATCAAAAATTGCTTGATAATCAAACGTATCCTGCTATTCAGTATAAATATACAGATGATCAGTCTAATCCACCAAAAGATTTAATTACGGTAATTTTTGAAAATGACGGTAAAATTCTAGGTGTAAAACCGAGTTACAGTAAATAAAAAAATAAAAATTATATAGAAAACTTATGATGACAGATGTTTTAGTCGCACATTCTTCCGATGTAGAAAAGGCTAGTTTTTACAAAAAAACCTATTTACATGTTGCTTTTGCAATTCTTGCATTTATAGGTGTTGAAACAGTTTTGCTAAATGTTGTGCCGGAACAATTAATTTTGGCAATGTTTGCTCAGCGTTATCTTTGGCTTTTGATTATCGGTGTATTTTGGTTGGCATCTTTTTTAGCTACCAAATGGTCTCTTTCACAAAGTAAATCTACTCAATATATGGGGCTAGGTTTTTATGTACTTCTGGAAGCAGTAATATTTTTACCATTGATATATATTGCGGTAAAGTATGCAGGAGGTTCTGTAATTTTTCAGGCTGCAACGCTTACTGTAGCTATGTTTGCAGGAATTTCGGCTGTAGCATTTACTTCTAAAAGAGATTTTTCTTTCCTTAGAAATATTATTACAATCGGAGGTTTTATTGCCATAGGATTAATTGTTGCGGGGATGATTTTCGGATTTAATCTTGGACTTTGGTTTTCTGTAGGAATGGTAATTTTAGCTTCAGCCACAATTTTGTATCAAACCAGCAAATTAAAGGATGCTTATGTAACGGATCAATATGTAGGAGCTTCATTGCAGCTTTTCGCATCTATCATGCTACTGTTTTGGTATATTCTTAGCATTTTAATGAGCAGAAGAAGCTAGTTTTAGTGAGAAATTATGAATTATAAATTATGAGTTTAATCAAAATTTTAATTCACTTTTATAAACCCAAAAAATCCTGATGTATTTTCATCGGGATTTTTTATTAAAAAATATTGGGAAACTTCGAAAAGTTTATATTTTTATAATAATTGAAATTTTTAAATATTTCAATCTTAAATTTACTTGTCAATTGACCCTAAAACCTTTTGAGCAAAAGAGTTTAAAGCATCTTTCTCGCTCATTCCGTTTTGTACGTTTGCATGAACTTCCAAAGCTCCACAGATATTGGTAATCAATTCACCTGCAACATTCATATCTTCTTCTGTAGTTCCTCTGAACTCTGTGAAAGATTCTAAAACCTCTAAAGTTTTTTCTAAATTTTCCGGAGTTTGGTTTTGGAAAAACTGTCTGATTACTGGTAACTTCATTATGCTAATTCATTAAAAAGGTTAATTAAACTTTCCGCTTGGTTAGACTGCACTTGGTTGACCAATTCACCGTTTTTGAAAATTGCGAAAGTAGGTAAGTTGTCAACTTTTGCTAATTTTCTGCTTTCCGGTAATTTTTCTGCATCTACATATAGAAAAGGAATTGCGTCATTTTCAGCTGCTAGTTTTTTGAATTTAGGCTTCATAATTCTGCAGTTTCCACACCATGTTGCGCCGTATTGTACAACTACTTTTTCATTGTCGCTAACTATATTTTGTAACGTATCTTCTGTTAATTCTGTATACATAATTTTAATTTTTTATAAAAAATAAACAATGTAGCAATCTAATAATTTACCAGTGTAACAATTAAATTTAGTAGACCCCAAATATTGGTAAACTGCTACATTGTTATATTGGTACATTATATTTTGCTACATTGTTACATTAATTTTATTAGTTCTTCGCCAAATATTCAGCAGTAGAAGTTCTGTCAGCTTTCATTGCATCTTTACCTTCTTCCCAGTTTGCAGGGCAAACTTCACCGTGCTTCTGAACGTGAGTATAAGCGTCGATCAATCTTAAATATTCTTTTACGTTTCTTCCTAGAGGCATATCATTTACCGACTCGTGGAATACTTTTCCCGTTTCGTCGATCAAATAAGTTGCTCTGTAAGTAACGTTTGAACCTGTGAAATACTCATTTCCTTCTTCGTCAAATTCTAGATCCTGATCTACAATATCTAATAAGTTTGCCAATTGTCTGTGAGTATCAGCTAAAAGCGGATAAGTAACTCCTTCAATACCACCGTTGTCTTTTGAAACGTTCAACCAAGCAAAGTGAACTTCGTTTGTATCACAAGAAGCACCGATTACTTTAGTGTTTCTTTTTTCAAATTCACCTAAAGCTTCCTGAAATGCGTGAAGCTCAGTCGGGCAAACAAAAGTAAAATCTTTTGGATACCAGAATAAAATCACTTTTTGTTGGTTTTTTGTAGTTTCTTCAAAGATGTTGATTCTAAGATCATCACCCATTTCAGACATTGCGTCAATCGTTACGTTTGGAAATTTTTTACCTACTAAAGACATAATTTTCTAATTTTTTGTTTGATTAATTTTACAGTGCAAATATACACAGTTTTGTCTATTGAAAAAATAACTTTCGATAAATAAAATCTATAATAGTTTTTAAAATTAAATAAAAAAAGAGCTTCTTTCAAAGCTCTTTCTTGTTTAGTAAATATTGAATTTTTCTAATTTTTCAAACTAAGTTTGTTTTGTAGATCTGCGATAATTTCTTGATTTTCTTTATTTCGTATGACCAAATTTTTGAATTCTTCTAAATAATTATCTTGGAGATTATTAAGAAAAACAGTTTGATTGTGATTTTCATTTATAGTATTCACTGTTTTCCCATCTAAGAAGTATTTAAAGTCTTTATCAAAAATCTGACAAATTTTATCCATCAGCAAAAAGTCTATTTTCCTAGAATGTCCGCTTTCTATGTTGTGTAAAGTTCCTTGAGAAATTCCTAATTCAAAAGCTAATTGAGCTTGAGAAAAATGCATTTCTTCTCTTAAATTTTTAATTTTAGTACCTGTGGTCATATCATTTGTGTTTGATTAATTTTCTAATTGAAATAATTAATTTCTTAGTTGGTTAAAATAAGAAGAAATTTCCATATTAGCAATAAGCAATTATCCGGAAGAAATTGTTAAACAAAAACAATTATTAATTTAAAACATTTACATTATGAAAAATTTAAAAAAATTATCTAGAATTGAATTAAAAAACCTAAAAGGTGGTGCTGGCCCACTTGTTGCTGAAGCAGGTGTAGATCCAGTAACTTGCCACTATCATTATACTGAAAGTTCAAGTGGTGCACAAAAAGTAACACATCTTGGATCTGGAGGTTGTGGTCATGCAAATCAGCCTGCAGGAACTAAGTGTTATGCTTATGTTGCGATGGGTGGATCTTGTTACGAATAAAATAGATTTAAATCAATAAGGAGAAAAGATTTTATCTCTTCTCCTTACTACTCATTATTATGAATATAAAATTTCTTACCTTATTAATAATTTTCGTGATTTCTATTTCTTTTTTTGATGCTCAAAATTATAGAATTATCTATAAATTATCATATAAAACTGATTCTACTTCTAATAAGATGTACCAAAAAAATATGATATTGGACATGAACGAAAATATTGAAAGTTTCTATTCTCAAAAAATGTATCAAAGCGATTCATTGTATGAAGCAAATGTAAAAAATGGAAAAGAGAATTCTGGAAGATTACTTGATTATGATTTTTCGATAAAAAAAGATATTGATAACAAAGAACTATATAAATACTATAGATTATCTTTTGGATATATCTTTAAAGTAAAAGAAGAACTTACTAAATCCAAATGGGAGATTTCAAATACTACAAAAAAAATTAGTGGTTTTAACTGCCAAAAAGCAGTAACAAATTATAAAGGTAGAAAATGGGAAGCATGGTTTACATCTGACATTCCTCTTTCAAAAGGTCCTTATATTTTCGATGGATTACCTGGATTAATAGTATTAATTAGTGATATTAAGAATAATTTTATATTTGAACTAACGAGTATAAAAAATCAAAATTCTTCACTAATATTCTATGAAGGAAACGCGATTTTAGTTAATCCCAAACAATTAAAAAAATTATATATTGATTATTACAATGATCCTTTTAAAGAGTTGAAAATTAGTGATACAAAAGTTAAAATTGAAAATTCTTCTGGTGGAGATTCTGATCCTAATTTCAATATTATAACAAAAAAAAGAAGAAGAGAATTAAAGCAATATAACAATCCAATCGATTTATCTGATATTGTAGATTATCCACAGTAATTTCACTTATATTTCATTAGTAAATTAAATAAAAAAAGAGCTTCTTTCAAAGCTCTTTCTGGTTTTAGTAACCGAATATTTCTGTAAGACTTAATTTTTTAAGTTCACCTAATTTCAGTAGATCTTCATCCCTTACTTTATCTTGCGAAGCAACAAGACAATACGTGTAATTTTTCCCTTTCATTTCATTATCATGGAAAGTATTGATGTCTGCAAAACTGATCTTCGGAGACTGCTCATAGACACTTTTTCTTCTGTCATAATCAAGACCTAATTTTTGAGCTGATAAATAAGAGAAAATGATTCCGTCTTGTGTAATTCTTTCTGCAGCGATTGTTTTTCTTAATCCGCTTTTTGCTGTTTCAAATAGCTGCTCAGATTTTGGAAGAGTCGTTAAAAGCTCATTCATTGCGGTTGTAGATTCATTCAACTTATCGGCCTGAGTTCCTACATAAGCCGTAATCATATTTTTGTTTTCTTTTTTGTTTGGCTGTCCAAAATATGAGTATGTAGAATATGCTAAAGCTTTAGATTCTCTGATCGTCTGGAAGACAATAGATCCCATTCCGCCACCAAAATAATTATTAAACAAACTTATTGTCGGACTAAGTTCCGGGTTATAATTATCTGCATTTCTTACCCAGAAAATTTCAGCTTGTACCATGTCATAATTGGCAAACAAAACTTTATTTTTATCGGTAGGAATCTGCGCAAAAGTTTTAGATTTCGGCATTTCTTTCAACGTTGCCGGAACTTTATGAATCAGCGTTAAAGAAGATGCAACTCCGTGTGCAGATTTTGGTCCGTAGTGAAGAATTTTGTGTTTATAATTAAATAAATCATGAAGGATATTCACCAAATCTTCTGCTTTTAAAGCATCTAATTCTGCATCAGTTAAAACATTGTTGAAAGGGTTTTGAGAACCATATTGAGCATAACTTCTCAATCCACTCATGATTGTTCCTTTGTTTTGTTTTGCGTTGGCTCTCGCTTTTTTCAATCTTGCTTTATAAGCGGTTAATGCTGCTTCATCTGCCTGACAGTTTTTAATTAAATCTTCAAATAAATCTGCTGTTTTATCAAAGTTATCATTTAAACCTTCTAAGGAAACATACGTATCTTCGTTACCTGCACTTACATTAAAGCTTGAAGCTAATTTGTAAAATTCTTTGCTTATGGCTTCAGAAGACTTATCTTTTGTTCCTAAATATTGTAAATATTCTGCTGCTAAAGGAAGCATTTTGTTGTTCCATTTTCCAGAATCGAAGTAATAATACAATCTGAAAAGCTCATTATCTGTGTTTTTTACAGAAAGAACATCTACACTTTTTACTTTGCTTTTCTCAATATCTTTATCAAAATTTAACCAAACCGGCGAAATTGTATTTTCCGGCATTTCCTGGATCTTTTTAAGAAACGGAGAATTATCTTCTCTGTTTACAGAAACCGGCGTTATTGTTGGCTTATCTACTTTTACAATACTTTTGTCTTCGCCTTTTTTCTTATAAACTGCGACATAATTATTATTTTGAAGATATTTAGATGCAAAATCCATAATATCTTTTTTGGTAAGCTTAGAGATTTCTTCTAAATATTCCAAAGAAGCTTTATGATCGATATCAGAGGTAAATTCATCCATTAAGATACTTGCTCTGGAAGAATATTTTTCATCTTTCTGAATGATACTTTTCTTCTCATTATTAACGATAGACTGAATTAAATCATCTGAAAATTCACCTTTTCTAAGTTTTTCAATTTCCTGAAGAAGAAGAGTTTTCACTTCATCCAATGATTGACCTTCGGTTGGTCTTCCTTGTAAAATTAAAACAGAATAATCTTTTAAAACATACGGAAAAGCATATGCATTCAAGAGTTTTTGTTTTTTCACAAGATCCAGATCAATCAATCCGGCTTGGCCATTGGTCAGCATATTTCCGATTAAATTTAAAAGCCTTGCGTCTTTGGTGGTAGCTCCCGGAAATCTGAATCCCATCATTACACTTTCAGGATTAGGGCCTACAACTTCTTTTATAACTGGTGAAGAAATTGGTTTTTCTTGTCCTACAACGTATTCCGGAACGGCTTTAGACTTCATATAAGAAAAAGCCTTATCGATTTTCCCAATCATCTCATCCGGATTAAAATCTCCCGACATTATCACTCCCATATTGTTGGGAACATAATAATTGTCGTAATATTCTCTAATTGCTTTTAATGAAGGATTTTTTAGATGCTCGATTTTTCCGATTGTCGTCTGTTTACCATAATTGTTATTCGGAAACAACGTTTCAAATATTTTATCATATACTTTGTCGGTATCATCATCCAAAGTCCTGTTTTTCTCTTCGTAAACTGCTTCAAGCTCTGTATGGAAAAGCCTTAAAACAGGCGCTCTGAAACGTTCGGACTGTACAGTGAGAAATTTATCAACCGCATTGGCCGGAATATCTTCTACATAAACAGTTTGCTCAAAAGAAGTAAATGCATTCGTTCCGTCTGCGCCCATTCCTGACATCATTTTATCGTATTCATTGGCAATCGCATAGTTTGCAGCTTCCCCCGAAACTTTATCTATTTCTTTATAAATTTCTTTTCTTTTGGCTTCATCTTTTGTCTGATTGTACTTCTCATAAAGAGCATCCACTTTATCTAAAAGAGGTTTTTCTTTTGCCCAATCTTTTGAACCAAACTTATCTGTACCTTTAAAAAGCATGTGTTCCAGATAATGCGCAAGACCGGTGTGGCTTGCCGGATCGGTTTTACTACCGGCTTTTGTTGCAATGTAAGTTTGAATCCTTGGTTCTTTATTGGTTGCACTTAAAATCACAGTCAACCCGTTTTTAAGCTTATAATATCTTGCAGAAGTAGGATCATTGGTTACATATTTATAGGTATAACCATTTGATTTTGCTTCTTTCCACTGGAAATCCTGAGCCTGTGCATAACCACAGAAACTTGCTGCTGCAATGCTCGTTACAATTGTAATTTTTTTAAATAAATTCATTTATGTTTAATTAAATTTTGCTAGTAAATCTTTTATTCTTCTCATTGCTTCTCTCAAATCGTCTTCAGAGGCTGCATAAGAAAACCGGATACATTCCGGGCTACCGAATGACACTCCGCCAACACATCCTACATGAGCCTTTTCCAAAATAAACATGGCAAAATCGTCTGCATCTTTTATTTCGGTTCCGTCTAATGTTTTTCCTATATAATGAGAAATATCCGGGAAGAAATAGAAAGCAGCTTTCGGTAAAAGCACTTTAAATCCAGGAATTTCCTTCATCAAACTATATACAAGATCTCTTCTTGTTTTGAAAGCATCAATCATGTATTTATATTCTGAAGGATCAGTTTTTAAAGCAACAATTGAAGCTCGTTGAGCAACAGTATTCGCTCCGCTCGTCATTTGTCCCTGAATTTTTTCACATGCTTTTGCCAACCATTCCGGACAAGCAGAATAGCCGATTCTCCAGCCTGTCATTGCGAAAGCTTTAGACATCCCGTTGATTACTGCAGTTTGTTCATAAACTTCCGGAAATTGAGCGATCGAGGTGGTTTTAGTTTCGTAATTGATATATTCGTAGATTTCGTCAGAAATTATCGTTACATGAGGATATTTAGCGATAACTTTCGCTAAAGATTTTAATTCGTCATACGTATAATATCCGCCTGAAGGATTGCAAGGTGAGCTGAAAAGAACAGCCTTTGTTTTTTCATTAATCGCTTCATCCAACTGTTCTGCAGTGATTTTAAAGTCGGTAACATAAGAAGTCGGAAGCATTACAGAATTTCCGCCCATCATTTTTACCATTTCATCATAGCTTACCCAGAAAGGAGTCGGGAGGATTACTTCATCTCCATCATTGATAATCGCTGCTAAGACGTTGATAATTGCCTGCTTAGCTCCGTTTGAAACACAAATCTGTGTCGGCTTATAGTCTAATTGGTTATCTCTTTTTAGTTTCTCTGAAATCGCCTGACGAAGTTCTAAAAACCCTGGAACAGGAGAGTAGTGGCTATAATTTTCATTAATTGCCGTAAAGGCAGCTTGTTTAATATTAGCGGGAACATCAAAATCAGGCTCACCCAATGTTAAAGAAATCACATCTATTCCGCTGGCTTTCATCTCCCTAGCTTTGTTTGACATGACGAATGTCTGGGAGTAACCCAATCTGTTTACTCTGTCTGAAAGTTTATTCATGTATTCTTTTTGTCTTTTAAACAAATATATATAAAAACTTAATTTGAATAAACTGTTAATAAAACTTATTTTTGCCCTTTAGAATTACTCTTATGTCGATAGCAATCATTCAAAAATACTTTCCGGATCTTTCAGAAAAACAAATTGAGCAGTTTACAATGCTTGAAAGCCTTTATGGAGAATGGAACGAGAAAATAAATGTCATTTCCCGAAAAGATATGGAATCTCTTTATGAGAAACATATTTTACATTCTTTAGGTATAGCAAAAATCATGGAATTTGCTCCCGGAACGAAAGTTTTAGATGTTGGAACCGGAGGTGGTTTTCCCGGAATTCCTTTGGCAATTTTGTTTCCTGAAACTAAGTTCACCTTAATCGATTCTATTGGTAAGAAAATTACGGTTGTGAATGCAGTTGCAGAAGGAGTTGGCTTATCAAACCTTACGGCAATCCATGGAAGGGCAGAAAAAGTAAAAGAAAAGTTTCATTTCGTGGTTAGTCGTGCCGTTACTCAAATGCCTGAATTTTTAAGATGGCTGAAAGGTAAATTTGAAAAAGAACAGCTTAATGCAAAGCATAACGGAGTTTTATATCTAAAAGGCGGAGATCTTGCCGAAGAACTTGCCGGATTAAAATGTGAACTTTTCAATCTAAAAAATTACTTCGATGAAGAGTTTTTTGACACCAAAAAAGTAGTTTATCTTTCAAAGGGTAATTTTAATTCTTAAGATAGTATTATTTGGAATATTTTTTTGCTAAATTTATACTTCCAAACGATCAAATCCGATGTCATGAAATCTCTATTAAAAATTAGTTTTGCTGCTGCAGTTTTAGGTCTTTTTTTAACTTCCTGTAAAGATGATGATGATTATCAGACGATAGAATCTGTAGATAAAGTAAAGATCGACAGTGTAAAAATCGTTAGTGACACGATGAGTGTTTTTTCGGTTCAGAGTATCAGAACGTATTCAACTTACGCTTCAGGATGTCAGGGATTTTACGGGTACGATTATATTCACAAAAGCGATTTTGAAAGGGATGTTACCGCATATCAGTATTTCACAAACGGTATATGCAAACAGGCAAGTCATCAGTCAGCAAATCAGATTAATTTTAGTCCGCAGAAAAAAGGAAATTACACATTCAGATTCTGGAATGGTGATAACAACTGGATTACTAAAACAATTGTAGTGGAATAATGAGGTTTTTTTTAATAGTTTTTGTATTGATTTTCAATAATATATCGGCTCAAAATATTTACTGGAGCGAAGATCAAAAATTGGTTTGGGATAATTTTAAAAGCAAAACCAATAATTTGGGTGGCTCAACAGTAGTAGCCTACACCCATTGCGGCTGGGAATATTCTGCAACGACATCAAGCGATCCTAAAGTTCCTGTAAAAATCACTATTCAGACGGTTTTTAATGAGAACAAATCATGGAAAGATGTCAAAAGGATCAATGATTATGTATTGCTTCATGAGCAAAAACATTTTGATATCGCCGAAATTCATGCCAGAAAACTCAGAAAGGAAGTTTCAGAAAAAATAAAAACAACAGCCGATTACAATAAGTTTTTCAAATCAATTTACGCTAAAATCTCTTCCGAATACAAAAATTTTCAGGCTAATTACGACCGTGCTACCGAGCATGGAATGAATAAAGAAAAGCAGGCAGAATATAATCTTTTGATTACCGAAGAACTCGAAAAACTAAACAACTACCAGAAACTTTGAAATTTCTAAATAAAATCATCGATCAATTATTAGCCCAAAATACTAATTTATCGCAATTTAGTATTGTTCTTCCAGGTAAAAGACCGATCGTTTTTATACGTCAGATTTTAGAAGAAAATAACTATTCAGGGTTTCTTCCTAATTTTTATACGATTGAAGAGCTGATCGTTAATATCGTTGATCAACAGACTATTCAGGGAATTTCTTTGTGGCTTTTCGCATTTGATGTTTATAAAAGCTTAAATCTTATTCCAAACGACGATTTTTCCGAATTTTTGAAATGGTTTCCTACACTCCAAAAAGATTGGGATGATATTTTAAAATTTTCAGATTCTGATGAAGCCCTTTTACAATATATGTTTGATGAAGAACGTATAAAAGAATGGGCACAGGATTTGGGTGACGATGATGAAATTCCGCGAAAAAAGTTTCTGAATTTCTGGCGCAATATGAATATTTTTCTTCCTGTTTTAAAGAAGAAACTGAAAGAAAAAAACTGGGCAACTCCGGGAATGATTCACGAATCGGCAAAAGCAAAAATAGGGGAGTTTGCGAAAAACAATATCGAAAATTTTGTTTTCTGCGGTTTCAACGCATTTACTCCTGTTGAAGAAAAATTAGTCAGGAATCTTCTCCAATGGAATAGAGCACAATGTTTTTTTCAGGCAGACCGATATTATTTTGATGACGAAAGACAGGAAGCAGGAAAATTTCTTCGAAATCACAAAATGTGGAAAGAATTTAATGACAGTAGAGCTTTCAACTGGATCGAAGATGACTTTAACCAACCTAAAAACATTAAAGTCTACGAAGTCTCGGGTAATGTAACGCAAACCAAGATTTTACCTGAATTATTTAAAAACATCAATAATAAAACATATACCAACACGGCCGTTGTTTTGCTTGATGAAAATCTTCTTCCTGCAAGTCTGGATGTAATGCATGAAGTTGAAAACCTAAATATTACAATGGGTTTTCCGCTGAAAAACCTCTCTTTTTCTAATGCCGTAAAACAGCTTTTTTATCTTCAGAAACAGCTTGAAAAAAGCAAATCCTCTTATTATTACCGTGACGTTTATCCAATTCTTGAAGAACTGCCAAAATCTGATGATGACGAAAAAACAATCAACGATTTCAAATCTAAAATAGAAGAAAGAAATATCGTTTATATTTCACAAAAACTTTTAACTGAGCTTCTGGGTAACCTTTCTTATTTTAATTTACTTCAGAAAGCAGATTCCGGATATCAGTTTTTGGATGATCTTATAGCGTTCTGCAAAAAGATCAAATGGCTTGAACTGGATGATATTCAATATGAAAACGTTTCTCACTTTGAAAATGCATTCAGAATTATTAAAAATCAGATTACGCCTTATGGTTTTGAAATCAAGATGGAAACGCTTGAAATCCTTATCAACCAACACATTAATTCAGAAAGTATAGATTTTCAGGGTGAACCGTTAAAGGGACTTCAGGTAATGGGGCTTTTGGAAACCCGTCTTTTAAACTTCGAAAACGTGATTCTACTATCGGTTAACGAAGGGAAATTACCACTCGGAAACTCACAAAATACCTATATTCCTTTTGATATAAGAAGGCACTTTGACTTGCATACATTCCTTGAAAATGACAGTATTTATGCGTATCACTTTTATCGATTAATTCAGGATGCACAGAATGTACATTTACTTTTTAACGCATTAAGTTCGGGAGTAAATACAGGAGAAAAAAGCAGGTTTATTACTCAGATCGAAATGGAAAGTTCTCATCACATCGAGCACGTTATAGTTGAAAATTCTTCGGAGCCTATTTTGAGTCAGCCAATCGAGATTTTCAAGACTGAAATTGTTCAGCAGCAGCTTTTAAAGTGGAAAGAAAAAGTTTCGGCTTCGCATTTAACAAGTTACCTTTATAATCCTATTGATTTTTATCTTTCAAAGATTTTAAATACCTCTGAAGCGGATGAAATTGAAGAAGAATTATCTATTAGAAATTACGGAAATTTAGTTCATTACACTCTTCAAGAAGTGTATGAAGTATTAAAAGGTAAGGTTTTAAAATCAAATGACTTACAAACTTCAATTAAACGGATAGATGAATTTATAAATATTGCTATTGAAAAGCTAAAACATCAGCCTGAATTTTACAATAAAGGGATGAATTTCATTCATAAAGCCATTGCCAAAAAAGTAATTGAGAATATTTTGAATTATGATCTGGAATTGATAAAAGCTGGCAATTCTTTAGAAATAATTGATATTGAAAGAAGATTTGAAGGCGTAGATTTTTATCTGAATGAAGAAAGATCTGACAAGGTTTCTTTCTTTGGTTTTATAGACCGAATTGACCGATTAAATGGAACGGTAAGGATTATAGATTATAAAACTGCAAAAACAAAAAATCTTACTGTAAAAATTGATGAGTTAAATAAATCAGACTATTTCCAAAATAGCGACAGAAAACAGGCGATGCAGCTTTGCTTATATCAATATGTGATACAAAGTTTACCCGAATTTTGGGGATTTCCTGTAGAAACCGGAATCTGGAGTTTTGCGGATGCCAAAAAAGGAGTAGTCTCATTAGAATTTGCTCAGGGAAGTCTTGATGAGGCTATGGTTTCTATTCAAAATTTAATACATGAAATTCTGAATCCTGAAGTAAGCTTTTTAGAAAATGTGAAGAATTATAATTATTAGCTTGCTTAGCAATAATAGTACTGGAAATTCAATCAATAATAAAACCTCACAGGTTTTTAAAACCTGTGAGGTTTGAGAAATATAATTTTAGCCTAAAAAGCATTAATTCCTGTAATATCAAGACCTGTAATCAACAAGTGAACATCGTGTGTTCCCTCATATGTAATTACCGATTCTAGGTTTGCAGCGTGACGCATCATTGGGAATTCTCCCATGATTCCCATTCCGCCAAGAATTTGTCGTGATTCTCTTGCAATATCAATTGCCATTTTCACATTATTTCGCTTTGCCATAGAAATCTGAGCCGGACTCGCTTTGTGATCGTTCTTCAAATTCCCTAATTGTAAACAAAGCAATTGAGCTTTAGTGATTTCTGTTAAAAATTCCGCCAATTTTTTCTGTTGCAGCTGGAATCCACCGATTGGTTTCCCAAACTGTTTTCTTTCTTTAGAATACTGTACAGCAGTGCAATAACAGTCGATTGCTGCTCCGATTACACCCCAAGAGATTCCGTATCGTGCAGAGTTTAGGCAAGATAAAGGTCCTTTCAGTCCTGTTACATGAGGTAATAAATTTTCTTTGGGAACTTTCACATCGTTGAAAACCAATTCACCGGTTTTAGAAGCTCTTAAACTCCATTTATTGTGAGTTTCGGGAGTGGTAAAGCCTTCCATTCCTCTTTCAACAATTAATCCCTGTACTTTTCCTTCTTCATTTTTAGCCCAAATCACAGCAATATCGCATAACGGAGAATTGGTGATCCACATTTTGGCCCCATTCAAAAGATAATGATCTCCCATATCTTTAAAATAAGTTTCCATAGAGCTTGGGTCTGAACCGTGATTGGGCTCTGTAAGACCGAAAGATCCGATCATCTCACCGGAAGCTAGCTTGGGTAAGTATTTCTTTTTTTGCTCTTCAGAACCGAACTCATTGATCGGGAACATCACCAAAGAACTTTGTACTGACGCCGCAGAACGCACCGCAGAATCTCCTCTTTCCAATTCCTGCATAATCAAACCGTAAGAAATCTGATCAAGACCAGAACCACCGTATTCTTCAGGAATGTATGGTCCTAATGCACCAATCTTCCCCAATTCTTTCATCAGATTCGGCAGATCGGTATGATTTTGAGCCGCTTCATCAATATTCGGCATTACAAAACTCTCCACCCAATCCCTTACAGATTGACGTATAAGCTTGTGTTCTTCGGTAAGTAAGGCATCAATCCCGTAGTAATCGGGAATGCTTGTAAGAGGATAATATGACATGTAATTTAATTTTCCTAAAAATAAGATTTTTTCGGAATGCTGAAAAAAAAACTTTTTTAAAGAAAGAAAAAACTACTTTTTAATAAATTTATAGAGATAAGGTGCTTTATTTGCAGAACCATCAAATAACTTCTCCATTCTTTCTAAAGAATTGGTACTTAATATTTTGCGCTGAAAATTATTTCGTCTGAATTTTTCACCTAAAATTGTTTCATACAACGACTGCAAATCTTTCATTGTAAATTTTTCAGGCAATAAATTACTTGCAGCGACCTGAGTATCAATGTTTTTCCTTAGATATTCTAATCCTTCGGCAATAACTCTGTCGTGATCAAAAGCCATTTGTGGAAGTTTATTTACTTCAAACCAGGCACAAGATTCATTAAAAGCATCAGGAAAAGTATTGGCCATTGTAAAATCTATCAGACTGCAGTACCCAACTGTGATAAATCTCTGTAAAATCCAGTGATCTTTAGGAACATCAAGACCTTTGTTATTGATCAATGTTTTGTGAACATTATTGTGCGTTCTATCTAGTCTTCCGAAAGTATGAAACTGTTCTAAAAATAGCCCTTTAAGATGCGTTCTTTCATACAAAACACGATCTGCAGCTTCTCTTAAATCTTCATCAATAAAAACAAAACCACCGGGAAGTGAATACAAATTGAGGTCGTGGTACTTTAATAATAAGACTTTCAGGATATTATCATGAAACCCAAAAATAGTACAATCTACCGATACATTGGGTATAAGGTCTTTACTATCAATAAGTTCTTTTAATGTTTCTATGTTTTTATTGTGATCAGTTTTCATGCAGTAAAAATAAAATTATTTTTTAAATTCTATCAGAACTAAGTTTAAAATAAGAATATGCCAGAACAGAAACCATTATTACGGCTCCCAAAATATAGAGAGAGTAATAGGTAAGCATCTGATTTTTAAACAGTATCGAAATAGATATTGAATTTATTGAGCTGCTTATTGAAGATACGCTTACTATTAAAGAAGTAAAAGTATTGATCTTATTCTTATCAATTTTTGCAATCATTTTTGAATTGATCACCGGATAGAGAGGTGAAAGAAACAAACCGATGACTGGAAAAAGAAATAATAAGACCTTTGTATTTTCACTAAAATAAAATTGAAGTCCTGAAATAATAATCAGCAAAAAGACAATCATCATTACGCAGAACATAAAATATTTTGATAAAGAAAAACGCTGGATAATCTTTGATGTAATCGTTCTGCCTGTGTAGGAAAAGAGTGCCAGAAATGAAGATGCCTGAAGTGCGAAGAAAGAATTTACCTTTAAATGATCTTTGTAAAATGATGGAAGCCAAGAATTAAAGCTTTGCTCGATAAAAATAATAAAAAAGCTTACTGCAAAGAAAAGAATGATGGTTTTTTTACCAAATCCTGACAAGTCAGGAAAGATTCTCGTGGTTTTATTTTCCGGTTCCGCAATTTTAATTTTCGAAAAAAGATAAACCGTAAAAAAAGAAATCAGAGAAATAGACATGAAGCCAAATTTCCAATATTCGCCAAACTGACTGGAAATTAACCACCCAAAACCAGTATTCACTGTAAAAATACCAATCATAAAAGAAGCTTCAACACTATTCATGGTTTTGGCTAAAGATTTTTCTTCGGTCATATTATTTCGAATGATCCCGTAAACACATATTTTCCCTATCGCAAAACAGGTTCCTATAATGGCAAACCATAATTTGAAAAACCAAAATACTTCAACAAATGGTAAAAATAATGAGCAGGTTCCAACAAGCATCAAAGCAAATATCAGTGATTTTTTGGTTCCGAAACGGCTTATAAAATTAACAGCAAAAAGTGAAAATATAGCAATCGGTATATCTTTAAAAGATTCTAAAAAACCCAGCTTATCGTAGGTAATATTTTGCTCTGAAAGCTGAAGAATTACAATCCCCATACAATTTAAAACCATCGAAAAGATAAGGAAAGTTAGTTTCAGCGGAAGTGCAATATTGGGTAGTTTGGCTGCCATTTTAGGGAATTTGTAAAGGCCGTATTTTAACAAATCATGAATTATTTATTAAGTTCAACAGCCTTTGATTGCCCAAAAATAGTGGAAATATTAAAATATTTATTAAAAAAATGTTAATTATTAAAAAAAAAATATATTTTTATTGTCTCAATTTGAGAATTAAAAAACTAACTATATATGAATGTAAAAATATCAAAGAGTCTAGGGTTGGTTGCTGTACTATATTTTACTGCAAATTTCAATGCCCAAAGCACGGCTACTGATACTATCTCTAGAGAGCAAAAAATCGAGGAAGTAGTAATGATTGGTTACGGTACTCAGAAGAAGAGTAATGTAACAGGAGCTATCTCAAGCTTAAAAGCGTCGGATATTGAAGATATCCCTGCCGGAAGGCCAGAGCAAGTTTTACAAGGTAGAGCTGCAGGTGTTTCGGTAATATCAAACTCCGGACAACCAGGATCCGCTGCAACAGTGAGGGTTCGTGGTATTACCAGTTTTGGAGCAGGTAGTAATGATCCTCTATGGGTTGTAGATGGAATTGTCGTAGACAATATCGCATGGCTAAACCAAGCAGATATTGAAGGAATGGAAATTTTGAAAGATGGTGCATCTGCGGCAATTTATGGTGTTTCAGCGGCAAGAGGTGTAATTCTTATTACAACTAAAAAAGGATCAAAAGGAAAATTGAATTTTTCTTATAATGGATTTTTTGGTGTTGGAAGTTCAGCAAAAAAACTCGATTTACTAGATGCATCTCAGTACGCAACAATCATGAATGAAGCCAATATGAATGATGGACGAGGCCCTTTATTCTCAGATCCTTCATCGTACGGTAGAGGAACAGATTGGCAAGACGTCATTTTTAATAGTGCTCAGCGTTCTTCCCATGATTTCAGCATCAATGGAGGAAGTGACAAATCAACTTTCTATACTTCTTTCGGGTTATATGAGCAGCAAGGTATTGTAATGCGTGATATTTCAAATTATAAAAGATTGAATGCCAGGATCAATTCAACGCACAAAGTTCTAGATTGGCTAACAATAGGACAAACCTTAGCCTACACCCATGTAAAAGCACAAGGAATTAATGAAAATGGTGAATTTGGTGGCCCATTAAGCTCTGCTATTAACTTAGATCCAATAACACCATTGATAGTTACAAATGGAATTGCAAACCAAGCCTTCCCAAGTGATTATAATAATCCTTTCATTGTGAGAGATGGAAGTGGTAATCCTTACGGAATTTCACATTATGTAAACAAAGAAATGTCTAATCCATTAGCATTTCAGCAAACTCAATTGGGAAGAAATAGATATTCTGACGATTTTATTGCAAATGTCTTTGCTGAAGCAAAATTTTTAAATCATTTTACCTTTAAATCTAGTATAAATGGAAAATTATCGTATTGGGGTAATCAAGGTTTTAGTCCAAAATTTTATTTAAGTCCATCTTTTAAAAATGATACATTTAATAGTCTTTTTAGAGAGACACAGAAAAGATTTGATTGGAATACAGAAAATACAATAAATTATCAAAATAAATTTGGAGATCATAATTTAAGTATATTGCTAGGCCAGGGGTATTATGAGTTTAATATCGCCTCAGGTCAGAATACTACATATACTAATCTACCTGTTAACAGTTGGCAAGACGCATCATTCAATTTTGATATAGCTCCAGAAAACAGAACAGGTAATGCTTGGGACGGAAAAGAAACACATAAGACTTCATACTTTACCAGAGTAGTTTATGATTACAAAAACAAGTATTTGTTTACAGGAACAATGCGTAGAGATGGTTCTTCAAAATTTGGTAGAAATAATCACTGGGGAAACTTTCCGGCAATGTCATTAGGTTGGAATTTATCTAATGAAAATTTTTGGAGAGAAAACAATATTGTTAATAGTGTAAAACTGAGAGGAGGATATGGAGTTCTAGGAAATGATGCAATTAATGATTTCCAGTTTGCAAGTTTTTTAGTGCCCGGAAGTAATTATTCTTTTGGAAACAACAATATCATTATTGGTTATGCGCCTAGTACATTAGAAAATCCAGATTTAAAATGGGAAAGAACTTCTCAGCTTAACTTTGCTGTGGATTTAAAATTGCTTAAAAACTTTGATTTGACGGTTGATGTTTATCGCAAAAAGACTACCGACATTTTAAGACAGGTGAATATCCCCGGTTATGTAGGAGTTACTAACAATCCTTGGAGAAATATCGGTGATATGCAAAATGACGGTTTGGAAGTAAGCTTAGGGTACAAGAAAAACTGGGAAGATTTTAGTATTTCTGCTAACGGAAACTTTGGTTATCTAAAAAATGAAGTTACAAGATTAGAAGATGATAAAGTATTTGAAAACTTTGCATCTTTCCAGTCAATGGGAGCTGTTTCTAGATTACAAGTTGGTGCACCGTACGGTTCATTCTTTGGATATCAAAATGCAGGAATTTTCCAGACACAATCAGAGATTGATGCATATAAAAATGCAAATGGAGGTTTAATTCAACCTAATGCAAAACCTGGAGATTTCAAACGTACAGATGTAAACGGTGACGGTAAGATTACAGAAGATGATTATGTAAATTTGGGTAACTCGGTTCCAAAATATACTTTTGGATTTACGCTAAACATGAATTACAAAAATTTTGATTTTATGATTTTTGCTCAAGGACAGGCAGGAAATAAAATTTTCCAAGGGTTAAGAAGATTAGATATTCAGGACGCTAATTACCAGACAGCAATCTTAGATCGTTGGACTGGTGCAGGTACTTCTAATACAATTGCGAGAGTTACAAGAGATGATCCTAACCAAAACTATACAAGAATGTCGGATTACTATCTTCAAAAAGGTGATTATTTGCGTTTAAAATTGGTACAGGTTGGTTATACACTTCCAAAAAATATTTCTGAAACAATTGGTGCTAATAAAGTGAGATTCTACATAACAGGTGAGAATATAGTTACTTTCACAAAGTACACGGGTTATGACCCTGAAATTGCGGGTGGAGATACATTCGGTATAGACAGAGCATACTATCCTCAATCAAGGACTTTCCTTTTTGGTGCTAATGTTCAATTTTAATTAAAGAAAAATGAAAAATAAAAGATTTATATATAAAAGTTTATCGGTATTGCTTTTAACTGGAGCAACTTTCGGTGCAGTTTCTTGTAATGACTCTAATCTTGAAGACGTAAAAAATACAGGAACCTTCGATACAGAAAATTACTTTAAAAACGAAGAGCAATCTTTCAGCGGATTAGTTGCTGTTTACGATTTATTGAGAAAATATTCTGGTGGTTTTGAAAATGATGTTACTTTTTTTAATGCTGCATCAGACGATTTTTATTCAGGAGGTGGTAGCTCCACCGACGGAGCAGGCATTCAAGGTATGTCAAATTTTACGATCAATCCTATTATTATGCCCGCAAGTTATTGGAGGGATTATTACCAGGGGATAGCAAGGGCAAATCTTTTAGTTGACAGAATTCCAAATGCGAATATGAACGATCAGACAAGAAAAAGGTTTGTAGCAGAAGCGAAAACTTTAAGATCATTATATTATTTTGAATTGGTAAGAATGTTTGGTCGTGTTCCGCTAATTCTACAACCAGTAAAATTTACTGACGATTATTATAATATTCCTCAAGCAAACGTTGCAGATATTTATGCACAGATACAATCCGATATTATAGCCTCTATACCTGATCTACCTATGACAGCAACTGGGAATGAACGAGGAAGAATGACACAGGGAACTGCAAGAGCCATTTTGGGTAAAATTTATTTGTATAATAAAAAATACAGTGAAGCTGCCACTCAATTTGAAATGGTCAATGGAACACCGGGCGGTACGAGCCAATATGGCTATAAACTGGTTAGTAATTTTGCTGATTTATGGGTAATTGATAATAAATTTACTACAGAATCAATTTTGGAAGTTATGCACACCAACAAAGGAAATTCCGACTGGAGCTTCTGGGGTTCAGGAAAAGATGAAGGCAATTCAGTTAACCAAATGGTAGGTATTATTTCTTACGGTAAAGTAGTGCCAGCTCCTACAGCTCCACCAAATAATGCTCCAGAAATGGTTTCTGGCTGGGGTTTCAATCCAATGACTGTAGACTTATTTAATTTCATGCAAGGTGATCCTCGTCTAGATGCTACTGTTTTTAATGCAAAAAAATTAGTTCAGGATGGCAAAATTACATATTCAGGAGGATATAGAGACACAGGATATTTCCTAAATAAATACATGCCTAGAGAAGCAGACAAATCTACATTACCAGGTACTCCAGAACTCAACTTCCGCCAAAATTACATCGCTATTAGACTAGCAGACACTTATCTGATGGAAGCTGAAGCACTTGGCGGTTCAGGAGCAAGAGCACAAGCATTATTAGATGCTGTAAGAGCAAGAGTAGGATTAGCATCAGTCCCTGTTTCAATGCAGGTTATCAAAGATGAAAGAAGAAGAGAGTTGGCTGGTGAAGGTCACAGATTCTTTGATTTGGTAAGATGGGGAGATGCACCTGCAAAATTAGGAGCAAGAGGATTTACAGCTGGTAAGAACGAAATTTTACCGATTCCTTTTAATGAGCTTACTAATACAGCTTTAGTACAAAATCCCGGATATTAAATATGTTAAATAAAAATTCATATAGTTTCTTTTTAAAAAGTACTGCACTGCTATTTAGCGGTGTGGTACTTTTGCCTTTATCGTCGTGTAAATCTGTAGCAAATACAGAAAACAAAGTTCAAATCTGGATGACAAAAGGGGATGAAAGCGTAAAATTACAGCAGCAAAATGCATTAACTTTTGTAAATACTTCCAATAATTTTCAGAATATTGAAATTGACGACGCTCAAAAGTTTCAATATATTGATGGTTTTGGGTATACATTAACCGGCGGAAGTGTAGAAGTAATCAATCGTCTCTCGCCTTCAAAAAGAAAAGCGCTTTTAAACGAACTTTTTGGGAATGATAAGAACTCAATTTCAATAAGTTATTTAAGATTGAGCATTGGTGCATCCGATTTGGATGGTGAAGTTTTTTCTTATGATGATTTACCGGAAGGGCAAACAGATCCTTCTCTTTCTAAATTCAGTTTGGCAAGAGATAAAGACCTGATTTCTATGCTAAAAGAAATTTTAGCAATCAATCCTAAAATCAAAATCATTGCAGCACCGTGGTCGCCACCCGTTTGGATGAAAGATAACGGTAAATCGATTGGTGGAAGTTTAAAAACTGAATATTATGATGTTTACGCAAAATATTTCGTAAAATATATTCAGGGAATGCAGAAAGAGGGAATTACAATTGATGCAATCACGCCTCAAAACGAGCCTTTACATCCCGGAAATAATCCAAGTTTGCTAATGGTTTCAGATAAGCAGAGAGATTTTATTAAGCAAAGTTTAGGTCCGATTTTTAAATCAAATAATATTAAAACCAAAATCGTTGTTTACGATCACAATTGCAATAAACCTGAATATGCCATTAATATTTTAAATGATTCGGAAGCCAATCAATATATCGACGGTTCGGCTTTCCATTTATATGAAGGTGATATTTCAGCTTTGAGTACTGTTCACGATGCGCATCCAGATAAAAATCTTTATTTTACAGAACAATGGACAGGTGCAAAAGGTACTTTTAATGAAGATCTAAACTGGCATACCAGAAATGTTGTCATCGGATCGATGAGAAACTGGAGTAAAATTGCTTTAGAATGGAATTTAGCGAATGATACTCAATACAAACCGCATACACCGGGAGGTTGTACAGAATGTAAAGGAGCAATTACGGTTTCAGACAGTGAAAATTTCACAAGAAATGTTGCGTATTATATTATTGCTCATGCTTCAAAATTTGTTCCGGCAAATTCTCAGAGAATAGCTTCTACACAAACCGAAAACTTGTCTACAGTTGCTTTTAAAACTCCGGAAGGTAAAACGGTTTTGATTGTTCAGAACAATAATAAATCAGATGAAAGTTTCAATATAAAATATAATCAGAAAACAGCTCCCGTTACAATTACCGGAAGTTCTGTGGCAACCTATATTTTTTAAATTAGAATTTTCTAAAATTTATATTGAATAAAAACCTTCGCATTCTTTGCTAAGTAGAATGCCTTTGCGAACTTAAAAATCAAGCATTATTTGCAAGAAAATCTTTGCGAACTTTGCGTTAAAGTATAAGCTAAATAAAACTAATTATAAATGAAGAAGATATATTTCATATTAGCATTTACAGTATTCGGATTCAATGTTTTTGGACAAAAAACAATTGATCAGAAAGTTTCTGAACTGCTGTCTAAAATGACGTTGGAAGAAAAAGTAGGGCAGTTGGTTCAATACAGCGGTTTTGAATATGCAACGGGCCCGCAAAACTCAAATTCTGCAACGGTTTTAGAAGAAATAAAAAAAGGAAAAGTTGGTTCTATGCTCAATGTTGCAGGTGCAGAAGAAACGAAAAAATTTCAGGAATTAGCTTTAAAATCTAGATTAAAAATCCCATTACTCTTTGGTCAGGATGTAATTCACGGCTACAGAACAACGTTTCCGGTAAATCTTGGACAAGCGGCGAGTTGGGATTTAAAATTAATTGAAAAATCAGAGCGAATCGCTGCAACTGAAGCTTCAGCATACGGAATTCACTGGACTTTTGCACCAATGGTCGACATCGCAAGAGATCCGAGATGGGGAAGAGTCATGGAAGGTTCGGGTGAAGATACTTATCTGGGAATGCAAATTGGTTTGGCAAGAATCAAAGGTTTTCAGGGAAAAGGTCTTGGAAATCTTGATGCCATTATGGCTTGTGCAAAACATTTTGCAGCATACGGAGCAGCAGTTGGCGGAAGAGATTATAATTCTGTTGACATGAGTTTAAGACAACTTCATGAAACGTATTTACCTCCTTTCAAAGCTGCTGCAGAAGCGGGAGTTGCGACTTTTATGAATTCTTTTAACGACATTAATGGAATTCCGGCGACAGCAAACAAATATATTTTAAGAAATCTTTTAAAAGATCAATGGAATTATAAAGGTTTTGTAGTTTCAGATTGGGGAAGTATTGGCGAAATGGTTCCTCATGGTTATGCGAAAGATAATAAAGAAGCAGCTGAAAAAGCGATTAATGCAGGAACAGATATGGATATGGAAAGCCGTGCTTACATGGCTGAACTTCCAAAATTGGTTCAAGAAGGAAAAGTTCATCCTAAATTAATTGATGATGCAACGAGAAGAATTTTAGTTAAAAAATTTGAAATGGGATTATTCGATGATCCCTACAGATTTAGTAATGAAAAAAGACAAAAACAGCAATTAAATAATCAGGATAACAGAAAATTTGGAAGAGAATTTGGTTCAAAAAGTATTGTTTTACTTAAAAATGAAAAAAATATTCTCCCGCTTTCAAAATCTACCAAAACGGTGGCGTTGATTGGTCCTTTTGGAAAAGAAACAGTTGCCAATCATGGTTTTTGGTCGATTGCATTTAAAGATGACAATCAGAGAATCGTTACGCAGTTTGATGGAATTAAAAATCAATTAGATAAAAATTCCACTTTACTATACGCAAAAGGAGCCAATGTTGATGATCAGGATAAATCTATGTTTGCAGAAGCTGTAGAAACGGCGAAAAAAGCAGATGTTGTGATCATGACTTTAGGTGAAGGTCACGCGATGAGCGGCGAAGCAAAAAGCAGAAGCAATATTCATTTTTCGGGAGTTCAGGAAGATCTTTTAAAGGAAATTGCTAAAACAGGAAAACCGATTGTCTTAATGATCAATGCAGGAAGACCTTTGGTTTTTGATTGGGCTGCAGATAATATTTCGACAATTGTTTACACTTGGTGGCTGGGAACGGAAGCTGGAAATTCTATTGCAGATGTCCTATTCGGGACAGTAAATCCAGGTGGAAAACTTCCAATGACTTTCCCAAGAACAGAAGGACAGATTCCTGTTTATTACAATCATTACAACACAGGAAGACCGGCTAAAAACAACACTGATAGAAATTATGTTTCAGCGTATATTGATCTTGATAACGATCCTAAATTCCCGTTTGGTTATGGTTTAAGTTATACAACTTTTAAGTATTCTGATATGAATATAAGCTCAACCAACCTTAAAGGAAATCAGACGTTGAACATTAGTGTAAATATTTCCAACACCGGAAATTTCGATGGTGAAGAAGTGGTGCAGTTGTACATAAGAGATTTATTTGGAAAAGTAGTAAGACCTGTGAAAGAACTGAAAGGTTTCCAAAAAGTTTTCATCAAAAAAGGAGAAAATAAGATAATCAACTTTACCTTAACTCCGGAAAATTTAAAATTCTATGATGATGAATTGAATTATGATTGGGAAGCTGGAGAATTCGATATTATGGTGGGAACCGATTCTCAAAATGTTCAGACAAAAAGAATCAACTGGTCAAAATAAATATTAGTTTGCAAGTCTAGGAGCGGGATAAAACCCGCTTTTGGCGGTAAAAAAAACTAAGCGTTTTCAATTAAAGTATGTTTTTTAACGCAAAGTTTTTGATTTATTGTATTTGATTTTAAGGAGCAAAGATTTGAATCAACGATTTTGATTTTATAAAGCTAGCTTAATAAGCGACTTGTCGCAACTCTTTGCTCCTTAAAGTAAAAAGTATTTTAAATAAATCTTTGCGTTAAAGAAATAGCAATATATCAGACATTAACTTTAAATTTTAAATATGAAATTCCAACATATTTTTCATATAATAATCGGAGGAACTTTAGTTTTTTCATCATTAAATTGTGCTTCAAACAAAATTGATTCAAGCAGAAAATTAATTTGGAATGACGAGTTTAATTATAAAGGATTGCCCGATTCCGCAAAATGGAATTATGATGTAGGTGGAGCTGGTTACGGAAATAATGAAGCTCAGTTTTATACTAAGAATCGCCTGGAAAATGCAAGAGTTGAAAATGGAAATCTTGTGATTGAAGCCAAAAAAGAAAACTGGGAGAAAAATAAATATACTTCCGCAAGACTTTTAACCAAAGGGAAGTTTTCTTTTCAGTACGGAACGGTTGAAGTTCGTGCCAAGCTTCCGAAAGGTCGCGGAAGCTGGCCTGCCATCTGGATGATGAGCGAAAACATGAAAGAATGGCCGGAGGATGGTGAATTAGATATCATGGAACATGTAGGCTTTAATCAAGGCTATATTCATGCTTCAGTTCACACAAAAAAGTATAATCACATCATCGGAACACAGAAAACAGATACATTGTTTGTGAAAGATGCAAGCGAAAAATTTCATACTTATAAAGCAGATTGGACGCCTGAAAAAATCGATGTTTATATTGATGATCAAAAGTTTTTCACCTATGAAAATAAAGAAAAAACGTATGAAGCATGGCCTTTTGATCAACCATATTTCATTATTTTAAATTTGGCTGTTGGTGGATTTTGGGGCGGAAAAGAAGGAATTGATGACACCATTTTCCCACAGAAATATTACATTGATTATGTAAGAGTATACGAAAATAAACATAACTAAAATTCGAAAAAATTTTGACGGAGTGGTTTAAATTTAAATAAAAAAAAGAAGAAGAAATAAATGAAAAAGCTAATTGTAAGTTGTTTTGTAGTCGGAATGGCTTTGAATGTAAACGCACAAAACTACTGGAAAAAAAATGCAGGAAAATCTGCAAAAGTGATTTTTACCAATTCTAAAACCAACGAAAAGATGGTTGATAAAGGAATGGTAAAATTCGAAAAAATGGCTCAGCCAAAAGAAACGGATGCCTGCATTTTTGTAGATCCTGATTTTAAATATCAGAAATTAATTGGAATAGGAGGTGCAATTACTGATGCATCTGCCGAAACGTTCTATAAACTTCCGAAGAGTAAGCAGAAAGAAATTATTGAAGCTTATTATGGCAAAAACGGTTTGGGGTATACGGTTGTGCGTACCAACATGAATTCGTGTGATTTTTCAAGCGATTCATATACTTATGTTACTGAAAATGATAAAACGTTAAAATCATTCAATGTTGCACACGATGAAAAGTATAAAATCCCGATGATTAAGGAAGCTCAAAAAGCAATCGGGAAAGATTTTACCTTTTACTTTTCTCCCTGGAGTCCACCAGCTTGGATGAAATCTAATAAAAGTATGCTGAAAGGAGGAAGATTAGAAAACCCTTTTTACCAGACTTGGGCAGATTATTATATTAAATTCATCAAAGAATACGAAAAAAGAGGAATCAATGTTTGGGGACTGACGATTCAGAACGAACCTATGGCAACACAAACTTGGGAATCTTGTATTTATACGGCTGAAGAAGAAGGGGAATTCCTTAAAAATAATCTAGGACCAACACTTTGGAAAAATGGTTTTAAAGATAAAAAAGTAATGATTTGGGATCACAATCGTGATTTGATCTACCAAAGAGCAACCACAACCCTGAGCGATCCTGAAACTTCAAAATATGCACACGGAATTGGCTACCACTGGTACGAAACATGGAACAATAAAACGCAGCTATTCGATAATTTATCAGAAACTCAAAGAGCTTTTCCGGATAAATTTTTAGCATTTACTGAAGGTTGTAAGGAGCAATTCAATATGTCTAAAATTTACGATGTAAGTTTAGGTGAATTGTATGGAAGAAATATGATTAATGATTTCAATAAAGGAACCGCTTTATGGACAGATTGGAACGTTCTTTTAGACGAAACTGGCGGACCAAATCACGTTGGGAATTTCTGTTTTGCTCCGATTATAGCAGACACAAAAACTGGAGAAGTTCATTATACTTATGAATATTATTATGTAGGGCACGTTTCAAAATTCATTAAGCCCAATGCTCAAAGAATCGGGACTTCATCGAACAGAGCAGCTTTAACATCAACAACTTTCATGAATGAGAACGGACAGTTGGTGACCGTAATCATGAATGATTCTGATAACGACATCGATACCAATCTTTGGATCGAAGGAATGTCTGCAAAATTATCTGCGCCTGCACATTCTATTCAGACTGTAATTTTATAACACTTCATATTAATATTTTTAATTAAAATTCGGCGGAGCCTTTGGTTTCGTCGAATTTATTTTCCAATATTTCACAAAAAAATCCGAAACATTTTTGTTTCGGATTTAATTATTTAGAGTGAAAATTTCACTTATTCAACATCATATTTGCTGATTACTTTCTGAGTAACTCCAGAGCTACTGAATCCACCATCATGGAAAAGATTCTGCATCGTTACTTTTTTAGTTAAATCAGAGAAAAGAGTTACGCAATAATCTGCACATTCTAGAGCCGTAGCGTTTCCAAGTGGAGACATATCTTCAGCATATCCAAGGAAACCACCAAAACCTTTTACACCGCTTCCTGCAGTAGTTGGAGTAGGAGACTGAGAAACCGTGTTTACACGTACTTTTCTTTCACCCCAATAGTTTCCGAAAGTTCTTGCAATACTTTCAAGATACGCTTTGTTATCAGACATATCGTTATAATCCGGGAATGTTCTTTGAGCAGCAATGTAAGTTAAAGCTAAAATACTTCCCCATTCGTTCATACAATTTTTTTCGTAAGCTACTCTCATTACTTTATGGAAAGAAACCGCTGAGATATCCCAACCTTTTTCCAACCAATCGTAGTTCATTTCTGTATAATGCTTTCCTTTTCTCACGTTGATAGACATACCAATTGAGTGAAGAATAAAATCGATTTTACCAAATTTTGCAACAGCCGCATCAAAAAGTTTTTCAAGATCTTCAATAGAAGTAGCATCTGCACCGATTACTTCAGAACCTGTTTTTTCGGCTAAACCGTTCAATTCTCCCATTCTAAGAGCAATAGGAGCGTTTGACAGGATAAATTCTGCGCCTTCTTCGTGGCATCTTTCTGCAACTTTCCATGCGATAGATTGTTCATTAAGGGCTCCAAAAATAATTCCCTTCTTGCCTTTAAGTAAACCGTATGACATAATTTTTTAATGTTTATTAATCCACAAATGTAGCAATAATTTGTGTTTAGAACATAATAAAAAACGAAGCCTTCCTAAAAAGACTTCGTTTTTCTTGATAATATATAAAAGACTAATAAACTTAGTTAGTTTTTTTGTTCCATTCTGCTTTCACATCTTCTGCAGCATCTTTGGTTTTCTCCCAAGCATCATTTGCTCCGTCTTTGATGTCTTCCCATGTGTCAGCAGCATTAGCTTTTACCCTGTCTAGCCAACCTTCCTGATTAGCCTCTTCGTCATTATTTCTTTTTTCGTTGATATAATCTCTGGCTTTGTCTGCCAAATCACTTACTTTCCATTTTGCATCAGTTGCTGCATTTCTTAAAGAATTTTCAGTGTTGTCTACAGCTTTTTCAGCTTTGTTATAATCCTGGTTTTCCATAATGTCAATATTTTAAGTGTTATACTTATAGACTACGCAATAAGCATTCCTAAACAAGAATATGGTTGTTAAAATTTTCATAATATTTATTTTAATATCTGAAAAAAGATATTATCTTTAAATTCTAGCTTTTAAATCTTGCTGTAAAAGTGCTTTGCGTGGGAGTTAGATAAAAGTAGAACAAATAATAAATAAAACTAGTATGACCAAAAAATTACTTATTGCTATTTCTGTAATAACATCAATCACAACTTTTTCACAGAAAAAAGAAAATACCTATCCAAAAGCTGAATTTACATTAGAAAACGGCAGCAAAATGTCTGCACTATTTGTTGCATATACCTATCCAAATGGTTCTTATCCAAGTTTTTTTGACAAAGATGACATTTACAGTTTTGAATATAAAACTGCTCCTGAAGCCAAAACCGAAAAGATAGGAGCAAAAGAAGTAAAAGCGATGAAAATATATGATGAGAATGGGGATTTCGTTAATGGTATTGAACGCCTCGATCTAAAAGCCATTAACAGCAATGGGGAGTTGGTAGATAAAAGAAAACGCTCTTTTCAGCCTTTATTATATGATGGCAAAATACAGATATTTGGTTCTAATATGTTTATGTGTCAAGGGAATTTAAAGGCGGCTTGTACGTATGTTTATTCAATGTTTTATATTAGGAATAGTAAAGATGATTTTGCAATAATGCCGGTTGATTACGATCGCATCAATCTTTTTAATTTTGGTTCTGCCGAAGAAAAAATGATTGGAGCTTTTCGTATTGTTGGTAAAAATTGTGAGAATTTTAATCAATATCTCTCTTTTTTAGAGAAAAAATTAGAAGACAAAGAATTTAGAAAAAAATTCAAAGAAGAATATAAAAAAGTTCGTACAGATTCTTTTGAAGAAGCTAAAAGTAGCGGTAAAAAAGGAAATTTCCAGAATATTTTGGGTGAAAATATGCTACGTTATTATTTAAATTTTTATAGTGGTATTGTAAAAGAATACGAAAAAAGCTGTTCTAACTAAAAACAAAAACTGCTGAAAATTTTCAGCAGTTTTTTTATTATTTAATGATTCTGTCGAGAACCCATTCAATCAAATTCTTTTCAGAAGCATGATGATCTGATGAGAATTCACCACGTCTTCTGTTGGCAATCACATTGTTTACGGTGATTGCTTTATGACCCAACAATTTTGAGAAAGCATAAATTGCAGAAGTTTCCATTTCAAAATTGGTAATTCCTAGCTCATTCAAGGTTTCCAAAAATTTATCATCTAAAGCTTTTAAACGAAGCTGTCTTCCTTGCGGAGCATAAAACCCGGGAAAAGTAGCTGTATTCCCGTGATATTTTGCGTCTTTATATAATTCCCCCAATTCTTCAGACCATTCCGAGAAATAAAGCATCGGTTTTATCTTTTCGTAAGGGAATTTCTCATAAAAATTCTTCGAGAACTCATTTTCAAACTGATAATCTTGGTAAAAATGCATCAAACCGTCAAGTCCTACAACATTTTGAGTAACCAGCATATTATCAACCTGCACATCAGGGTTTACACTTCCGCAGGTTCCCATTCTGAATAGTTCTAATGTTTGATGTTCAGATTTAAACTCCTTTTGTTTCAGATCAATATTTACCAAAGCATCAAGCTCGTTCATTACAATATCGATATTCTCGGTACCGATCCCGGTTGACATCACAGAAATTCTTTCACCACGCAAAGTTCCTGTGTGGGTATAAAATTCTCTTTTATTTTTTTTGACGTCTACTTTATCAAAGTATTTTGAAACTTTTGGAACTCTGTCAGGGTCACCCACCAAAATTATTTTGTTGGCAATATCTTCCGGTAACAGATTAAGGTGATACACACTTCCGTCTTCATTCAGCACCAATTCTGAAGCTGCAAGTTTATTTAGCATAATTATTTTATTAAAAAAGGAAGGTGAAGATAAGAATTTTGTTTTGAAAAAGGAGATCTATTAAAAGATAATCTTTATTTAATTTAAGATTAAAATTCCGGTAACATAGAAATTCTAGATTTGCGTTTTAATAATTACACTTTCTCTTTTGCTGTCGTCATGTTCTTTGTCGATGGCAATTTTTTTTTATTAAAACTTAAAATACTCCGAAAAGTACTTTAACCGCCAACTCTTTTGGTTTTGTAACCCAAATCTTTTAGAATGGCCATAATTTTATCGCGGTTATCTCCCTGAATAATTATTGTTCCGTCTTTTTCAGAACCGCCGATTCCTAGTGTGGTCTTTATTTTTTTTGAAATCTTCTTCAGATCATCTTCACTGCCTTCCCAACCTTCGACAATAGTTACAGGTTTTCCGTTTCGTCCTTTCTTTTCAAATTTACACACCAAAGGTTCTTTCTGTTTGAATTGTTCTTCGGGCATTTGAAAATCCTGCTCTTCATGTTCAGGAAAAAGGTTTTTTAGTTGATCTCTTAAATCCATAAAACAAAATTAAAAATAATATTTATAATTCAGGATAAATTAATTCAATCACAATTATCATTTTAAAAATTTTCTAAGTATTCACAATCTGTTATAAATTAAATTCTTGATATTCCTTGCTGACTAGAGCGTCTTTGTGAACTTAAAAACAGTGAGTCGTTAAAAAATCTTGGCAACCTTTGCGTTAAAATTAAAAATTATACAATAACGAATAATCAATAAGAATCCTAAATTAGATTCACAATCTGAAATAGTTTTCTGTAAACTTTTAAGCAAAATTTAAACCTTGAAAATTCTTCAATTTACTTTAAAATCGATAAATTTGTTTGTTTAAAAATCAAATTAAATGTCTAAAAAAGCAATATTAGCAATACTTGACGGTTGGGGTTTAGGAACAAATCCTGAAGTTTCAGCATTAGCTCAGGCAAATACACCATTTATAGATAGCTGTTATCAAAGATTTCCACATACCACATTAGAAGCAAGCGGTTTGGCAGTGGGTCTTCCGGCCGGACAAATGGGAAATTCTGAAGTGGGACACATGAATTTGGGAGCAGGAAGAGTAGTGTACCAGAATTTGGTAAAACTGAATATGGCTGTCGAAAACGGAACTTTAGGACAGGAAAAAGTAATTCAGGAGGCTTTTGCTTATGCTAAAAGAGAAAATAAAAATGTACACTTTATCGGATTGGTTTCCAACGGTGGAGTACATTCACATATCAATCATTTAAAAGGACTTTTGTCTGCAGCAAAAGATTTTGGTTTACATGAAAACGTTTATGTACACGCTTTTACAGACGGTAGAGACTGCGATCCTCATTCAGGATTTGGCTTTATTGAAGAACTTCAAAATCACATGTTGCAAACTACAGGAAATCTCGCATCAGTTACGGGAAGATATTATGCGATGGATCGTGACAGAAGATGGGAACGTGTAAAATTAGCTTACGATGCAATGGTTGAAGGAGTGGGTTTACAAACAACCAACGCACTTACAGCTATAAAAGCTTCTTATGACGAAAATATTACTGATGAATTCATCAAGCCTATTATTCTGGTTAAAGAAACTCAGATTGGAAACGTAGTTCCTGTGGGAAAAATCGTTGATAATGATGTAGTAATCTGCTTTAATTTCCGTACAGACAGAGGTCGTGAGATTACAGAAGTTCTTTGTCAGCACGATATGCCAGAATACTTTATGCGAAAGCTGAATCTTCATTATGTTACGCTTACAAATTACGACAAAACGTACCAAAATGTAAATGTGGTTTTTGACGAAGAAGTATTAAAGGATACAATGGGGGAAGTTTTGGAGAGAAACGGAAAAACTCAGATCAGAATAGCTGAAACAGAAAAATACCCTCACGTTACGTTTTTCTTTTCAGGAGGCCGTGAAGAAGAGTTTCATGGTGAAAAAAGATTGCTTTGCCCGAGCCCGAAAGACGTTCCAACTTACGATTTGAAGCCAGAAATGTCAGCGTATGAGATTACCAATGCTATCTTACCAGAACTGGAAAGCGAAACAGCAGATTTTATTTGTTTAAATTTTGCAAATACCGATATGGTAGGTCATACAGGAGTATTTGAAGCCGCTGTAAAAGCAGCAGAAACGGTAGATCATTGTATCGAAAAAGTAGCGACAATGGCTTATGAACACGGATATGCGGTTTTCATTTTAGCAGACCATGGTAATTCTGATGTAATGGTTAACGCAGATGGTTCTCCAAATACGCAGCATTCAACCAATTTGGTTCCTTTAATTGTGATGGATAAAGATAAAAACTGGGATTTGAAACCGGGAAAACTGGGTGATATGGCTCCGACTATTTTATCGATCATGGGTGTTGAAATTCCTGCAATTATGACAGGAGACATTTTGGTGAGTTAGTGAATAATAATATTGAAAAAATGCCGTTAATCTAATGATAGCGGTAATCTCTTATGATTTATGTCAGAGATAGTATGAGTTACATATTATATTATGCCACAAATAACAAATAAATCATATCTTTGTAAATTATAAACGTATTTTTAGATGTATAATATTCTGGTAAGAAAAGAAGTAATGGGTATTTTGGAGAAGGAAGTTGGTTCTTTTCTCGATAAATTTTTGACTCCAATTGAAAAAATCTGGCAACCTTCAGATTATTTACCAGATCCTTCTAGCGCTGATTTCAAATATGACTTAGAAGAGATTCAGACTTTCGCTCAGGAAATGCCTTACGATCTTTTTGTAACATTGATTGGGGATTGTATTACTGAAGAAGCTTTACCATCTTACGAATCTTGGCTAATGAGTGTTGACGGGATTGATCAGGAAAAAAGTGGACCCGGCTGGGCAAGCTGGATCAGATCTTGGACTGCCGAAGAAAACAGACACGGTGATTTACTTGGAAAATACCTGTATTTGTGTGGAAGAGTAAACATGAGACAGATGGAAATTACTACCCAATATCTGATCAGTGATGGTTTTGACATCGGAACAAGTATGGATCCTTACAGAAATTTTATCTACACAAGTTTCCAAGAAACAGCAACCAACGTTTCGCATAGAAGGGTAGGTACTTTGGCAAAACAAACAGGAAATGGAAAACTGGCAAAAATGTGTGGTGTAATTGCAGCAGATGAAGCAAGACACGCAAAAGCATATAAACATTTCGTAACTAAAATTTTAGAATTAGATCCTTCTGAAATGATTTTGGCATTTGAAGATATGATGCGTAAAAAAATCGTTATGCCGGCTCACATGATGAGACAGTCTGGCCAGAAAGCAGGTGAACTTTGGGGACATTTCTCAGATGCAGCACAAAGATGTATGGTTTACACAGGTCAGGATTATATCAATATTATGAAAGATCTTCTTGATGAATGGAAAATCGAGCATATTACAGGTCTTACAGAAAAGGCAGAAAAAGCTCAGGAATATCTTATGAAACTTCCATCAAGATTACAGAAAATTACAGATAGAATTTCTACTCCAGATTTGCAGTTTGAATTCAACTGGGTTAAAAAATAATTAGATTTTAACAATAAATTATAAATTGAAGTGTCGGATGTTTTTCGGCACTTTTTATTTATTTAGTATCTTTGCCCAGCTAAAAACGCAACAAAATGTTAAATAATAAAAAAATTGCAGTTGATTTTGACGGAACGATAGTAGATGACGCATATCCTGCAATTGGGAAAACTAAAATTTTCGCTTTCGAAACTCTGAAAAAACTTCAGGCTCAAGGTTTTAGACTGATACTTTGGACGTACAGACATGGTAAAACATTGGATGAAGCTGTAGAATTTTGCAGACAAAACGGTATTGAGTTCTATGCAATTAACTCAAGTTTTGAAGGAGAAGTTTTTGATGCTGAAACTCAGTCAAGAAAATTGGATGCAGACTGGTTTATCGACGACAGAAACTTAGGTGGTTTTCCGGGTTGGGGAGAAATTTACAATATCATCAACGAAAGAATTGAGTTCCGCGTAGAAGGAAAAGAGGTTTTAGCATATTCAAAACTGAAAAAAGAAAAGAAAAAAGGACTTTTCTGGTAAAATTTGAGAAATTAGAAGTTAGTAATTAGAAATTAGTTTTCAGGTGCTGCTTCCAATTAATTATCAGAAAATATAGATGCTTAGTATTATTTAAAACTAATTTCTAACATCTAATATCTAACATCTAAGAATAAAAATGATTCAATTAAAAACAATAGACGAGCTTCGTCTTATGAGAGAAAGTGCTCAGTTGGTTTCCAGAACATTAGGAATGTTGGCAAAAGAAATCAAACCGGGAATTACTACTTTATATTTAGATAAACTGGCGCATGATTTTATCAAAGATCACGGTGCCGAACCTGCATTTTTAGGATATGGAGGTTTCCCGAATTCTCTGTGTATTTCACCAAACGAACAAGTAGTTCACGGTTTTCCAAATAAAGAAGAAATAAAAGAAGGTGATGTACTTTCTGTAGATTGCGGTGCCATTCTCAACGGTTATGTAGGTGACCACGCTTATACTTTTGAAATTGGCGAGGTAAAACCTGAAACCAAAAAATTACTGAAAGTTGCTAAAGAATCTCTTTACAAAGGAATTGAGCAGTGCATCAGAGGAAAAAGAATCGGTGACATTTCTCATGCTATCCAAAAGCACTGTGAAAGAGAAGGGTATGGCGTTGTGAAAGAATTGGTGGGTCATGGTTTAGGAAAGAAGATGCATGAAGATCCCCAAGTTCCCAATTACGGAAAGCAAGGAAGCGGAAAAGTAATTAAAGACGGTTTGGCAATCGCTATCGAGCCGATGATCAACTTAGGAACTGAAAAGGTGAAATTCCATAATGATGGATGGACGGTTACCACACTAGACAATCAGCCTTCTGCTCACTTTGAGCATGATGTTTGTGTGATTAATGGGAAACCTGTTTTACTATCTACATTCAAATATATTTACGATGCTTTGGGTATTGTAAGTGATGAAGAAAAGCCATTTCAATTGGATTTTTAATGAAAAAGCTAACTAAGTTTTTACTAAATAAAATCCCTCGTCCGATGCTTATCAAGATGAGCATTTGGGCACGTCCGCTGATTTATCAGTTTTTTAAAGGTGACAAATTTTATGATCCCATTGACGGAAAATCTTATCGTAAATTTTTACCTTACGGATACGGAAAACAGAGAGAAAACGCTTTGTCACCCGGAACTTTGAGTCTCGAAAGACACCGTCAGATGTATCTGTATCTTCAGAATGAAACCGATTTTTTCATTAAAAATTATAAAGTTCTTCATATTGCTCCTGAACAGGAATTTTTGAGAAAATTTAAAAGAATGAGTAATCTCAACTATATTTCAGCCGATTTATATTCGCCGATTGTAGATGTGAAAGCTGATATTTTAGATTTACCTTTTGAAAATGAAAGTTTCGATATTATCTTCTGTAATCATGTTTTAGAACATATTCAGGATGATGCTAAAGCAATGAGCGAATTGTATCGAGTAATGAAACCCGGAGGTTGGGGAATTCTACAGGTTCCGATGAAAAATTCTTTGGAAAAAACCTACGAAGATTTCACCATAACAGATCCAAAAGAAAGGCAAAAACATTTTGGCCAGTACGATCATGTTCGTTGGTACGGGATGGATTATTTCGATCGTTTACAGAATGCAGGCTTTGAAGTGGAAGCAAATTTTTACTCACAGCAGTTTTCTGATGCAGAAATAAAAAAATACGGTTTAAGACTCAATGAAATTTTACCAATCGTTTTAAAGAAATAAAAAATAGGCTTCATATTCTGAAGCCTATTTTTTATTATAAGTTGAAAATTTATTTTTTAATAAAAATTTCTGGTTTAAAGTTTTCTATACTTAAAATATATTGCCCGGTTGCAAAACTGCTTACATTTATTTTTTGAGTTTTATCCGATGTTAATGTTTCAAATAAAATCTTTCCTGAAAGATCATTAATCTTCAATTTTAAGTTCTTTTCTACATTCTCTATAATTACAAAATCTGTAGAAGGATTTGGGTATAATTTGAAAGCTTTCTTAAGCAAATTTTCTTTTGTGCCTAAAAATGCATTGTTGTAATATATTTTGTTATTATTGAGAGCATCAGTAACAATTAATGTTTTAACAGAACTGTTTGTAATAATTTCATATTCAAAGACAGCTCCTGGCGAAGGATAAATATAAAAATCCGTATGTTTTTGGTCATAACTATTAACAGCCATGCTGTTACCTCCTCCGTACATGCTTAATGTGCATCCGGAACTTACTTTGGTAAAAGTACTTGCATTAACTGGAAAAGCAATTTCAACCTGACAGCTGTTAAAATGTTTTGAGTTGAAAACATATCCGCTGCCTGGTGATGTAAATGTAATAAAATTAGACTTTGAAAGCGCAATATCCATGAAAGGAGTACTTACTGATTGTCCGTTCATTACAATTTGAGAGATATACCAATCATTATTAAAAAGCTCTGCATTTTGTCCAAACAATGAGCAACTGATAAACAGAAAAAATATTTTTGTTCTCATAAATAGTTTTTCACAAATATAAGAAATATACATTTTACTTTTAATGAGAAACTGCTTTTAAACCAATTACAGAACCAATCAATGTTGAAATGAAAAATATTCTCCAAAAACTTGCAGGATCTTTAAACACTAAAATTCCTACCAAAGCAGTTCCTACAGCGCCAATTCCGGTCCAGACTGCATAAGCGGTTCCGATCGGTAAAGTTTCTGTTGCCTTGATTAGTAAGAGCATACTTATGGTGAGACAAACCAAAAATCCTCCAAACCACCAATACATTTCGTTGCCCGTAGTTTCTTTTACTTTTCCGAGGCATGATGCAAAAGCGACCTCAAATAATCCTGCGATAATTAAAATAATCCAGTTCATTCCTTTCTAATTTTATACTGCAAAATTGAGGCTTTAAACTGAAACGAAGTTTTACAATTGTTAAAAAATAAAATTATTTCAGCTCTGCTCTTATTCTACTTAAACTCACCTGCGCAATTCCCAAATAAGAAGCAATATGACCAAGCTGAACTCGCTGTAAGAGATAAGGTTTTTCTATCAGCAAATCTTTATACCTTTCTGATGCAGTTTTATATTGCCTGGAAATAATCAATTCCTCTGTCTTTACCAGCTCACGCTCTGCAAATTTTCGCCCCCAATTTGCAATGTGAATGTCTTCATTATAAAGAGTCTTCAGTTTCTCAGTTTTAAGTCTGTAAAATTCGCAGTCTTCAAGAAGTTCTATATTTTCATAACCCGGTTTTTCATCAACATAGCTTTTCATAGAAACGATGGGTTCGCCTTCCGTCCCAAACCAAAAAGTAATATCATTATTTTCGGTAGAAGCGTAGGCCCGAACAATTCCTTTTTTTAAAAAATAGATGTAAGGAATCACTTTATCAGCCTCCATCAGGCAGAATCCTTTAGGATAATTAACTTCAGAAATATGTTGCATCAAATTTTCCTGTGAAGTTTGTGGAATTGAATAAATAGCATCAATAATTTCTTTAATATTCATCAAAATAACGGTTTGGAATTAACAGAAAATTCAAATTTAATAATTAGGTAAAAACCAGTTCTTTAAAGCATCATTTTATCTAAAAGTATTTAATATTAAAAAACTCTGACGGCTTAATTCATTAAATTAGTTCAAAAATAATCTTTTTTAGGCATCTAATTTTAATATTGACCTAAAGACCAATTTTGTTTTACTAACTTTGCAAATCGTAACAAAACGAACTAATACTTTTATATGCACAAAGCAGGATTTGTAAATATCGTTGGAAAGCCGAATGCCGGAAAATCTACTCTTTTGAATCAATTGATGGGAGAGAAGTTGGCAATTGTAACGCAAAAGGCTCAGACAACACGACATAGAATTTTTGGAATTTATAATGAAGAAGACTTGCAGATTGTATTTTCTGATACTCCCGGAGTTTTAGACCCTAAATATGGTTTGCAGGAGAAAATGATGGATTTTGTAAAGGACTCTTTACAGGATGCAGACGTTTTTCTTTTCATTGTAGATGTTACTGATAAAGCTGAACAATCTGAATTTTTGATTGATAAATTAAATAAAATTCCGGTGCCTGTTTTATTATTGTTAAATAAAATTGACCAAACCAATCAGGAAGGTCTTGAAAAAATAGCCACCGAATGGCACGAAAGAATACCGAAAGCTGAAATTCTCCCTATTTCTGCTTTGAATGCTTTCAACATAGATATTATTTTACCGAAATTAAAATCGATGTTACCCGAAAGTCCAGCGTATTATGATAAAGATATGTACACCGACAAACCGGAGCGTTTCTTTGTAAACGAGGCCATCAGAGAGAAAATTCTTTTGAATTATGAAAAAGAAATTCCCTATTCTGTAGAAGTGGTAACCGAAATGTTTAAAGAAAAAGAAGGCATTATTTTCATCGACTCTATTATTTATGTGGAAAGAGATACCCAGAAAGGGATAATCATTGGTCATAAAGGTGAAGCCATCAAAAAAGTAGGGACAGAAGCAAGGATTGATCTGGAGAAATTTTTCTCTAAAAAAATTCACTTAAACCTTTTTGTGAAAGTGAAAAAAGATTGGAGAAAAAACGATCGTGATCTGAAAAATTTTGGATACAGATAGACTAAATGTCTCTATCCATCGTTATATTAACGATATTTTTGTTATCTTTAGTTTAAATTTCAATCAATGAGCTACTTAAACACAAAGGCGAATCCTGTAATTTTTGATATTGTACTATTTCTTGTAAGATTGTTTATAGGTTTTGCGATGATTTCGCATGGTTTTCCAAAACTTCAGGATTTAATTAATGGAGTTGAAAAGCCTTTTTATGATTTTATAGGTTTAGGTCCGAAAATATCTTTAATATTGGCGGTTTTTGCTGAGTTTGTGTGTTCTATTTTTATTATTCTTGGTTTATTTACAAGAATTGCAGCAGGATTTTTAATCTTTACGATGGCTGTTGCTGCTTTTGTAGTTCACGGTGCAGATGCTTTTGATAAAAGAGAATTGAGCTTATTGTATCTTTCAATTTACCTAATCATTATTTCATTTGGAGCCGGAAGGTTTTCCATCGATGGAATGATAGAAAAACGCAGAAGAGCCAATGACTGGTAAAGTCAATTTGATATAAAAATAAAATCCCGAAACATATTGTTCCGGGATTTTTTATGTGAATTTGAAATATTTTATTCAATAAACGAGTATCAAATCTCAAACTTCAAATTCTTACGCTAATTTTTGAGAATCTGCAACAAACTGAGCCAAACCGCTGTCTGTTAAAGGGTGTTTCAACAAACTCAAGATCGGAGGAAGCGGTGAAGTGATAACATCTGCACCAATTTTTGCACAATCAATAATATGCATTGAATGACGGATAGAAGCCGCTAAAATTTCAGTGTCATACATATAGTTATCAAAAATCAATCTGATTTCCTGAATAAGATTTAAACCATCCGTTGTGATATCATCTAATCTTCCCAAAAACGGAGAAACATAAGTTGCACCAGCTTTAGCCGCTAAAAGTGCTTGTCCTGGAGAGAAAATCAAAGTACAGTTTGTTTTGATTCCTTTATCAGAAAAATATTTCAAAGCTTTAATACCGTCTTTAATCATTGGAATCTTCACCACAATATTTGGGTGAATTGCAGCCAATTCGTCACCTTCTTTAATCATTTCTTCGTACGTTGTAGAAAGTACTTCAGCAGAAATATCTCCATCTACAATCTCGCAGATCGCTTTATAATGATTCTTGATTGCTTCATCACCTTTAATTCCTTCTTTAGCCATTAATGACGGATTGGTCGTTACACCATCCAAAATACCAAGGTCTTTAGCTTCTTTAATTTGCTCTAAATTAGCAGTGTCAATAAAAAATTTCATTTAAATAGATTTATTTTCCGCAAAGATAAACATTCCATTTTGAGTGCGAAATTAATTTGTCGACTTACCATATTGAGCCTCAAAAATTCCCCTTCTTTGGAAGGTTGGCGAAAATTCCAAGAATTTTTAACGTGGTGGTTTTATAATTAAACTTTTGAAAATAAAAATCATTAATTTTAACTTCAATGAAAAACCAGTTCACCGCAACACTCGACATCATAGGAATTAATCCTTTTGTTTTTGTTCCTGATGAAATTTTAAATGAAATATTTGAAACCTCAGGAAAGAATAAAAGCCCAATTCCTGTGAAAGGAACGGTAAATGGTAAAGAATTCACACAAAATTTAATGAAATATTTAGGAGAATGGCGATTGTACATCAATTTAACGATGCTAAAGGATTCTCCTAAGAGAATTGGTGAACTACTTGAAATTTTTATAGAATTTGATAATTCAGACCGAACGATTTCAATTCATCCTGATTTAGAAAAAGCAATTCAAGAAAATCCTGTTGCTTCAAAAAGTTTTGAAAATCTTATTCCATCAAGAAAACTGGAGTTGATTCGGTACATCAATAATCTAAAAATAGAAGCAGCAAAACAAAGAAATATCGAAAAAATAATCAGGCATTTAAAAGGAGAAACAGACTTTTTCGGAAAAAAAATCCAATAAAAAAACCGAAGAAATAAATTCTCCGGTTCTTTTATTATTATGAATTAAGAGCCTGACTCAATTTTACAGCTTCCTGATTACTCGGATCATACTGTATTGATTTGGCAATATGCTCTTTTGCTTTATCTGGATTGTCTTTTTGTTCGCTAAATGCAATAAAATAATAGGCGTATGCCAGATTTTTTTTGCTTGCTTCAATCTCTTCCGGTTTTACGGTTGCAATATATTTTTCGTAAGCAAGTTTAGCATTCATATCATCCTTTGCTGATTGATAAGAATAGGCTTGGCTGTAATAAGATGGTGCCCAATCTGGTAATAACACCGATATTTTTTTCCAGGTAGCAATTGCGTTCTGCCAATCTGTAGCATCCTGATAAGCAGTTGCCAATTTAGCTAATGCTTCTGCATCTTTAGGATTGGCTTCTACCTGTTTTTTTAAACCTTCAATTACAGGATTTGTTTGTACCTGAGCAGTAGAAGTAGCAACTTTTACGCTGTCAGTTTTTGGCGAGGTTTGAGCAACAAAAGCGCCTGTACTTCCTATCATCAGCAGACCTACAAATAATTGTTTTGTATTAATTTTAATCGTTTTCATATTTCTTACATTTTTAAAATTGTAATTATTGAAATTCAAGAATAATTCCAGAAAACGGAAAGTTTTAGATCTCTTAAGTTTTTTTTGAATGTATTAACAGTTATAAGACTTTTTTTAGCGTATTTTTTGATTCTTACGTTGTTTGAGTTTATCTTTGTTTCATTACAAACCCATTATATTTCATACAATGAATGTATTATTAGCCTCAACGTCTACAATTTTTGGCGGAGAATATCTTGAATATTTAAAAGAAGAACTTATTGATTTATATAAAGGAATTGACGAAATCATCTTCATTCCATTTGCCAGACCGGGCGGGATTTCGCACGATGATTACACCGCAAAAGCAAAATCTTTCTTTGAAACCATCAAAATTAAAGTGAAAGGCTTGCACGAGTTTGATGACAAAATTGAAGCTTTACATTCGGCAAAAGGATATTTTACAGGTGGAGGAAATACTTTTTTATTGGTTAAAACTTTGCATGAAGAAGATCTGATGTCTGTTTTAAAGCAAAATATCGAAAGCGGAAAAGCTTATTTAGGTTGCAGCGCAGGAAGTAACATTGGCGGACAGAATATGAAAACTACCAACGACATGCCGATTGTTTATCCGCCAAGCTTCGAGTGTATGGGATTGGTTCCGTTTAATATCAATCCGCATTATTTAGATCCAAATCCAGATTTAAAACACAACGGAGAAACCAGACAAACCAGAATTAAAGAATTTTTAACGCAGAATGACACCAAAGTTATAGGACTTCGTGAAGGAAACTGGATCAGAAGAATTGGTGATAAAATTACCGTTGAAGGAAGCGAATTGACAAGGATTTTTGAAAAAGGAAAAGAGCCATACGAAATTGAAGCCGGAAGCGAACTTTAATTCTTATTTTTTAATTCTACTCAAATATCTTAACATTATTAGCGTTGTCATGCCGAGCGAAGTCGAAGCATTCAACAGCTTTTTAATACATATAAAATGAAAAGAACTTTTGTAATTCTTACACTTTCCACACAAATTATTTTTGCTCAGAATATTTCGCAAAAATTAGATGATGCCACAAAAAATCTAATGAATTCTTCTTCGGCGATTTCATCTAATCTATCTTTTTACGTAGCCGATGAAAGCGGAAATCTTGTATATGAATTTCAGGGAAATAAAGGACTTTCAACAGCTTCAACACAAAAAATTTTCACAGCCGCCGCTGCTTTGGAAACTTTAGGCAAAAATTACACGTACAAAACAACATCATCTTATTCAGGAACAATTTCTAGTGGAAATTTAAACGGAAATCTTTTCATCACTTCGAATGGCGATCCTACTTTAGGAAGCTGGAGATATGAAGGCTACAAACCCGAAAATTTCAAACAAAAACTGATTGAAGCAGTTAAAAAATCTGGAATTACAAAAATTTCAGGCGATTTGGTGATTGATGATTCTTATTTTGACCATCAAACTATTCCCGGAGGATGGCCGTGGGATGATTTGGGAAATTATTACGGAGCCGGAGTTTGGGGCGTAAATTGGCGTGAAAATCAATTCGACATCAATATTAGCGGAAATGATTTTAAAAGTTTTTCTTATCCTTTAGAAAATGTAAAATGGCTGAATGATTTAAAAGCAGCCGGAAATTCAGATCAAAGTTTAATTTTTACCGCACCATATTCAAATGTTGCTTTAATCAATGGAAGTTTACCGGCAGGAAAAGTAACGACAGTTTCCGGTTCTGTTCCAAATCCGCCATTGCAATTGGGTGTGGAAGTTCAGAAATGGCTGAAAGACTCAGGAATTGATTTTTCAGGAAAAGTGATAACCAATTCTCAATTGGAAATAGAAGGTAAAAAACCTTTGGAAACTCCAAAAAACAATATCATTCTTACTTACGAATCGCCATCTTTAGATAAAATCGTGTATTGGTTTTTAAGAAAAAGTATCAACCTGTATGGTGAAAATTTAATTAAAACTTTAGGGAAAGAAAAAAAGGGAAATTCAAGTTTTAAAAGCGGAATTGCTTATTTAAAAGAATTTTGGAAAGCAAAAGGCATCAATTCAAATATGATCAATTTTACCGACGGAAGCGGACTTTCACCACAAAATTATGTCTCTGCAAAAGCTGAAGTTCAGGCATTACTTTATGCTAAAAAACAGGCTTGGTTTGATTCTTATTACGATGGATTCCCGACTCAGGATAACGGCATGAAAATGAAAAGCGGAACAATGCGCGACACAAAATCATTTGCTGGCTATCACACGTCTAAAGACGGAAAAAAATATGTATATTCGATTATTATCAACAATTATCAGGGAAGCGGAAGTACAGAGTTACAGAAAATCTTGAATGTTTTAAAATAAAATAGAATTGAAAAAAAGATCCATATTTTCCAGATTCAACAACTGGTTTATTTTCTCTTTGATGACCTTGGTTGTGATTGCTATTGTGATTTCTTCTACTCTGGTTATTAATTATTTAAAGAAAGAAGAAGTAAAAAGAGTTGATATCTTAGTTAAAGCTATAAAATTTCAGCAGGACATGACCCCAAGTTTAGAAGTTCAGGAACTGCTTCTTGCCATTTATAGTTCAAACACCACAATTCCGGTAATTATTTTAGATGAAAATGATCAAGTCATAGAATACAAACATCTATCGAAAGAAGCTGGAAATAATCCGGACGAAATTGTTGCTTTGGCAAAAAAGATGGAGAAAAAATATCCTGCTATCGAAATAAAAGTACAGGGCGGAAATGACCAATTTGTCTATTATGACAACTCAATAATGCTTAATAATCTACAGTATTCACCGTTTTTATTAGGATTTTTTGTATTGTGTTACTTCTTATTTTCATTCTGGTTTTTGAGAACAGTCAAAAAAACAGACGAAGGTTACCTTTGGGCCGGATTAGCGAAAGAAACGGCACATCAAATTGGCACTCCATTATCTTCTATGATGGGCTGGATGGAAATTATGAAGCTTGAAAATCCCGATTCGGACGGGGTACACGAAATAGAAAAAGATATTGAAAGACTGAGAACGATCTCCGAAAGATTTTCAAAAATAGGTTCGGTACCAGAGTTGAACGACACCAATTTTAATGATACCATCCGGGAGAATTATGATTATCTGAAAACAAGAATTTCAAAGAAAATAGATTTTACACTTTTGCTTCCAACATACAATATATTAGTTCCACACAATAGAATTCTAATGAGTTGGGTGATTGAAAATCTGGTAAAAAATGCAGTTGATGCCATGAAAGGTGAAGGGACGTTGCAAATGTCGGTTTTCGAACGCAACAAAAATATCTTGGTTGAAGTAAAAGATAATGGAAGCGGAATGACAAAATACCAAGCACAAAATGCTTTTAAACCTGGATATTCTACAAAAAAACGTGGTTGGGGATTAGGTTTAAGCTTAGCTAAAAGAGTAGTGCAGGAATATCATAATGGAGATATTAAAATTTCTCACACCGAAGTTGGAAAAGGAACCACTTTTAGAATTCTGATCAGAAAAGCATAAATCTTTATCATTACAAAATGAATATTTTCCAGCCTAAATTTTCATCTTAAAACCAACAACCAAAACTTCAAAACAAAAGAAAAAATCACTATTTTTGAAACATGATTAAAGCGAGTAATATCCATAAATCTTATGGAAGTCTGGAAGTATTGAAAGGAGTTGATATTCACATCAAAACCGGGGAAGTTGTTTCCATAGTTGGGGAATCTGGTGCCGGAAAATCTACATTGCTTCAGATTTTGGGAACTTTAGATACGCCTTCAAACCCTAAAAATTACAATACCGAAATCATGCTGAATGATGAATCTTTTATTAATATGACCGATAAGCAGATTTCAAAATTCAGAAATCAGAATATTGGTTTTGTTTTTCAGTTTCATCAGTTGCTTCCTGAATTTACGGCTTTAGAAAACGTGCTTTTGCCAACAAAAATTGCAGGAACTAACGAAAAAGAAGCTTTAGATAAAGCTTATCATTTGTTTGAAGATTTAAAAATAGCTGAGAGAATTCATCACAAACCCAATCAATTATCGGGTGGGGAAGCACAGAGAGTTGCCGTTGCAAGAGCTTTAATCAATTCTCCAAAGATTATTTATGCGGATGAGCCGACAGGAAATTTAGACTCTAAAAATGCAGATGATCTACACCGATTATTTTTTGATTTGAGAGATAAGTATAATCAGACTTTTGTGATTGTAACGCACAACCCGCAATTGGCCGAGATTACAGATCGTAAATTGGTGATGAAGGACGGATTGATTATTGAGTAATTTATTACTATATTATGAAAAATATTTTACCACAAAAGATCCAAAAGAAATGATTAAAAATAGAAGTTCAAAACTTTACAAAATGTAAAAACTTTAATTTTAATCGTTTTGCAAACTTTTGAATAACTTTAGGTCTAATAAAAATCTTTTGACTCTTTTGCGGTTAAAAAATATCCTGTCTTAAAATATTTTTTATATGAAATCTTTACTATTTGCATTCTTATTTCTGATTTCCTGTACTGAGTCAAAAGCTCAGGAAAGTAAAGATATTTTGCCTAAAGAAAAGATTTCTGAGCTTAAAAATTATATTAAAAATAAAGATTACAATCAAAATGTGGCCGTCTTTATTAACTTTAAAATTCATTCAGGAAAGTACCGGTATTTTGTTTACGATTTGAAAAATGACAAAATAATACAGAAAGCAATTGTTTCTCATGGTTCAGGATCTGTAATAAAGAGATCGAATCAACTTCAATTTTCTAATGTTGAAGGTTCTTATCAATCTTCATTAGGAAAATATGAAATTAAAGAAAGCTATTCCGGTAAGTTCGGAAAGGCATATCGTTTAAAAGGTTTAGACTCCACCAACAGCAACGCCATGCAGCGCGCTATTGTTTTACATTCTTTTGGTTGTGTTCCGGATCTGGAATCTCAAAATTTATCTTGCTTAAGTTTAGGTTGTCCGATGCTTTCATCAAAAGCTTTTAAAGAAACTGCAAAACATTTAGACCAATCGAAAAAGAGCATTATTTTGTATGCTTTTTATTAACTAAATATTTTATAGTTGATGGTTTTGTAGTTGACTGTTGTTGGATTGATATTCGATATAATAAAAAAATGTATTAATAAATATTTTCAATAAGTAACAACCAAACCCTAAAACCTAAACCCTAAAATCATGTCTATAAAATTTTTGGCAGAAGACGACAGACCGAGAGAAAAGTTTTTACTAAAAGGTAAAAACTCACTTTCTGATTCTGAACTTTTGGCAATTATTATGGGCAGCGGAAGCAGAGATGAAACGGCGGTAGAACTGGCAAGAAAAATTCTGGCATCGGTCGATAATAATTGGCATCAGTTGAGTTTATTAACGATCAAAGATTTAGTGAAATTTAAGGGAGTTGGCGAAGTAAAGGCAATCTCAATCGCAACTGCGCTGGAAATAGGGAAGAGAAGAGCCAATCAAGAAATTCCCGAAAAACCATTAATTTCGAGCAGCAAAGACGCTTATAATATTTTAAAAATGCATTTATCGGATCTCAGAACCGAAGAATTTTGGGCTATATTTCTCAACCAAAGTAATAAAGTGATTCATATTGCTCAACTGACTCAAGGTGGAATCAATCAATCTATTGTTGACATCAGAATACTTTTTAAAACAGCATTAGAACATTTTTCTACAGGAATCATTATTTCGCACAATCATCCGTCAGGAAATTTAAAACCTAGTACAGAAGATATTAGTATAACCAAAACAGTGAAAGAAGCAGGAAATGTGATGAACATTCAGCTTTTGGATCATTTAATTATTACCCAAAACGCATATACCAGTTTTTCAGACGAAGGATTATTATGATTAAAAGATTAAAATACCATGAAATTGATTTTGAAAAATATACTCAATGCCTTGAAAATTCTGCACAGCGAAAATATTCTGCAGCAAAAAAGTTTTTAGATATTTCATCTGATAAAAAATGGGAATTGTTGGTTTACAAAGATTACGAAGCCGTAATGCCGGTTCCTTATGTTTTCAAATCGGGGATTAAAATCGTTCACAATCCGATGCTTTGTCAGCAATTAGGAATTTTTTCCAGCGAAGATAATGTTGAAATTAACGAACAGTTTTTAAACTTTTTAGAGAAAAATTATCTCATCAGAATTTATACTTTTAATGAATTTAATCATTTTAAAACGTCACTAAAACTCAAGAAAAATTATCTTATTCTTCTCAATGATTACGAAACGGTTTATTCTAAATATTCCCCAAAAAGAAAAAGAAAGCTTAGACTTGATGACGATATTGTAAAGAATTCTGAAATTAAAAATATCAGTTTTTCTCAGGCTGAAAGCTTTATTAAAGAAAATTTTTTAGGAGCCGATAAAGAAGAAGATGTAGATTCTTTTATTGATATATTCAAAAATATGTCTGAGGCAAATTGCCTGAACTTTTCAGCATTTTATCTTAACCAAAGAATTATAAATATTATCGTTACTTATTTTGATGATTTTACAGTGGCTCTTTTGGGAACGTTTAATGATAAAGAATCAGTTAAAATATCAGGTTCTTCCGTATTGATAGACAATTGTATAAAAGAAAATATTCAGACTAAAATATTCGATTTTGAAGGAAGTGAATTGCCGAATGTTGAAGAATTTTTTAGAGGTTTCAGACCTGAGCTTCGCCCTTATCATCTGATTACATATTCCAAAAAAAATATCATTAAAAAATTGCTAAGCTTGAAATTTATCATGAAACTTTAATTTAGTCACGCTCTTTAGATTAGTTCTACATATTATTCTTAAATTTATAAAAGTATTAACAAACTACTTGCAATGCTAAAGAAAATTCGCAATTATAAGTTGCCTTACATGATTTATAATTTTTTCAACAAAAAAAAATTACAGCATAATATTCCGCTCTATAAAAAATACGGCCTTGATAAAAATTATTTTTCAAGTATTTCAAGCAAGGATTTTGCTCATTTACCTGAAAATGAAAGAAAATTTGACGAGCAAAAACTATTCAACACAGAATTTTATAAAAATCTTTCCGAAGAAAATAAAGCCAGCGCCAAAGGTTTTGACGATAATGGTTTTTTAGTTCTAAGAAATTATCTAAAACCTGAAACTGCCGATCAAATCAATGATGAGATTGAAAAACTATTGAAAGATGGAACTATAAAATTCCGTTATGGAGGCAAGTTAATGTTCGTTATTCATCATTCTGAAATCATAAAAAATATCGGAAATGATAAAAACTTACTTGAATTTTTATCTGTTTTAATTGATGGTGATGCCAAATTGTTTCAAAGCATAAATTTCATCAACGGAAGTCAGCAAAAAACCCATTCAGACAGTATTCACATGACGACTTATCCTTTAGGCGGACTTCTCGGAGTTTGGATTGCTTTGGAAGATGTGGATGAAACAAATGGCGCTTTACACTACATTCCTGGAAGTCATAAGCTTCCGTATTTCTTAAATTCTGATTACGATAATGAAGGAACAGCTTTCAAAATCGGCAAAAAAAGTTATGTAGCTTATGAAGAGTTTCTTGAAAATAAAGTTAAAGAATTAGGGTTGAAAAAGGAAGTTTTTAGAGCCAAAAAAGGAGATCTTTTAGTGTGGCATGCCAATATTCTTCATGGCGGCGAGCCGCATTTAGACAAAACAAAAACAAGAAAGAGCTTAGTTTATCATTATTTTGACGAAAAAAGTGTCTGTTATCACGAGGTTACGCAAAGACCTGCATTATTTGAGCTTTAAAAATGCCAAAGAAAACTAATCTGATTTTGAAAGTTTTACTTTCAGTTTACTTATGTTTTATGTCGTATTATCTCTATACGCATCAATATTATAATGTTGATATTGAAGCTTATATGGGATTATTGTACAAAGCTGAATATCCTGAAATGAAGATTGAAGAAATTCACAAAAAAGTTTTTGCCGAATTAGGTGAAAAAAGGCCAGGAATGTTTGAATCTGATCTTTCACATGAAGAAACTGCAAAAGGTGAAAATACTTATTACAAAACAATCTCAGAAAATCCAAAAGTTTTTGAAGAAGAATTGCAGTTGTTTTCTGTAAAACCATTTTATAATTTTGTTAATTTAATATTTTTTAAAGTTGGTTTTTCCGCATCTGCTTCTACATTTTTGATTTCGATATTATCTTATGTTCTGATTCTTTATTTTGTCTTTTTATTTTTAAGTAAAATTCTAAGAAACCATCAGTTAGCTATTTTGTTAACTTTTTTATTGTCGCTTTTCAAGCCTCTTTTAGAATCAAGTCGACACGCTTCGCCAGATAGTTTATCTTGTTTACTTTTACTTTTAAGCTTTTATGTTTTTGTTATTAAAAGAAACTTTCTCATTGCGACAATTTTTGCAATGCTCTGCATCTTAACCAGACCTGAATATTTCATTTTTTATTCGTTCTTCTATATTTTAATTTTTATAAAAAGAAAAGAATTACAGATTAAAAACCACGAACTTTCTATTTCTTTTGTTTACTTATTTCTTTCATTTGCTGTAGTGCAGTATTTTAATCAGATTTCATGGTCTACATTATTTATGAATCAGTTTACGAAAGTTCAGCTATATCCGATTTCAAATCCTGATTCATTCAATTTTCAGGATTATTTAAATTTTATTAAATCTAAAATACTATTTGAATTTAACTCATCATATTTCTTGTTACTACTGATTTTTATTATAATAATTGTTTACAAAAAATTTCCTTCTAAGAAGAAAAACAGCATTCCTTATCTGTTTTTTGGGTTTATTTATCTTTCTATTTTTCTTAGATTTTTGATTTTTCCTACTATGGTCAATAGAATGATGATTGGTTATTATCTCATCATCATACTGGGTTTAATTTACATTCAAAGTTCAAAAGAAGATTTATTTAAAAAACTTTCCTAAGAGCCAATTTATTAGTAATTTTGCTACCTCAAATTATGACAGATTTTTCAGACTATTTACCCTATGCAGCCGCATTAGTTATTGCAATTCCGTTTTTGGTTTTGCTGAGACAATTTGTGTATTCGTACATCAACTTAAAAAATCAGGAGATAAAATTACTTTCTGTAAAATCAAACTCTGAAAATAAAACGCATTCTTATGAAAGAATGACTCTTTTTCTGGAAAGAATAAAACCTTCAAACCTTATTCTAAAGTTTGATAAAGAGCTTGCAGCTCACGAATTTGTATTTCTTACCGAGAAAACCATCAATGAAGAATTTGAATATAATGCTTCACAGCAACTTTATTTAACAAAAAATTCATGGCAGAATATCGTAGATTCTAAAAATGCAATCATAGATTTGCTGCACAAAACCTACGAAAGTCTCAATAACAATCCGAATCTGAATGAGTATAAAACCGTTTTCATCATGAACTATATGAATGATAATGACTATATCGGAGCAACGATAGAAGATTTGAGAAGAGAAATTTTAATAATAGCTTAATTAAATAATAAATATACATAATGATTCCAAATTTTAAAGCACATCCGTGGCATGGGATTTCTGCAGGAGAAGATGCGCCAAACGTGGTAAACGTATTCGTGGAAATAGTTCCTTCAGACACCATTAAATATGAAATAGATAAAGAAACCGGTTACCTTAAAGTAGACAGACCTCAGAAGTTTTCTAATATTATTCCGGCGCTTTACGGCTTTGTTCCCAGAACGTACTGTAATGAAGAAGTAATGAAATTGGCAGTAGAAAGTGGTGCAACTGATGTTACAATGGGAGATCACGATCCGTTGGATATTTGTGTATTGAGCTCTCACAATATTCACTCGGGCGGACTTTTAATGGAAGCTATTCCTATCGGTGGTTTCAAAATGATTGACGGTGGTGAAGCTGATGATAAAATCGTAGCAGTAATGGTAAGCGATCACGCATTTGGGCATTTCAGAGATATTTCAGAATTACCTGAAGCTGAAGTGAAAAGATTGATGCACTATTTCTTAACTTACAAAAACTTACCAGATGAGCCTGCAAAATGTAGAATCCAAGAGGTATACGGAGCAGAGCATGCTAGAAAAGTGATTATAGCTTCTCAAAAAGATTACGCAAGCAAATTTGGAGGATAAGATTCTCTGGATTTAAATATCTAAAAGGGTAAATGATTGTTCATTTACCCTTTTTTTGTTTCTCATTTAAATAATTAATGAATGACGAATTGTTTCGTATCAACTTTAAACCCATATAATATTTTCTATTTCATTAAATGGTTTCTAATTTGCCCTCCAAAATATTCCATTAAATAAAATATTATACTACTTTTAGATGAATCAACAGGTTGATTTTATAAAGCTTTTGCTTAAGCTTTGCGAAGCAAATTTATTCGCCTTTGCTTTCTGAAATAGAAAGTTCAATTATAAAATCTTTGCGTTTAATGTTTTAAAAACTATCATCAGAATCTCTAATCCCGAACTGAGGTAAGGTAGTAGTCTATAGGCAGATTAACTAAAAAATTTATAATGACCGGAGTAATTTGTATCAAATAAATTTGCTGATAATACAATAATTACATTCAATTCATAAAGTATTTACAAAAATCATTATATTTATAAAGATAATCACAAACTTTTTTTTAATATAAAAATAATAAACTATGGACTTATTTGTTTTAGTACCCATTTTCGGTGTTATTGCCCTTATCTATACTTTTCTGCAAAGTAATTGGGTAAGCAGGCAAAATGCAGGAAATGAAAAAATGAAAGTAATCAGCGGACATATTGCTGATGGTGCGATGGCTTTTTTGAAGGCCGAGTACAAGATCATGATGTATTTTGTCATAATTGTTGCAATTTTATTAGCAGTGATGGGAATGACCAATTCCAATTCGCATTGGGCCATTGGAATAGCTTTTGTCATCGGAGCCATATTGTCTGCTTTAGCGGGTTTTATAGGAATGAAAATCGCTACAAAAGCCAACGTAAGAACTGCCGAAGCTGCAAAAACTTCGTTATCTAAAGCCCTTAAAGTATCTTTTACCGGGGGTTCTGTAATGGGAATGGGAGTTGCAGGATTAGCTGTTTTAGGTTTAGGAGCCCTCTACTTAATTATTAAGCAAATTTTTGCACCTGGTGCAGCCGTAGATTCTCACGAAATGGAAAGAACAATTGAAATCCTTACGGGATTTTCTTTAGGTGCAGAATCTATTGCATTATTTGCCAGAGTAGGAGGTGGAATTTATACTAAAGCAGCAGATGTTGGAGCAGATTTAGTAGGAAAAGTGGAAGCGGGAATTCCGGAAGACGACCCTCGAAACCCAGCCACAATTGCCGATAATGTAGGAGATAACGTAGGAGATGTTGCAGGTATGGGAGCCGATTTATTTGGTTCTTATGTGGCGACAGTATTAGCAACAATGGTTCTGGGAAGAGAAACTATTTCTAATGATAATTTCGGAGGTTTTGCACCTATTTTATTACCGATGTTAATAGCCGGAACAGGAATTATTTTCTCAATGATCGGTACTTTATTCGTTAAAATTAATGATAGCGAAGGAGCATCCACATCTAATGTACAAAATGCTTTAAATTTAGGAAACTGGGGAAGTATCGTCATCACGGCAATAGCTTCATATTTTCTGGTTACTTATCTTTTACCTGAAAAAATGATTTTAAGAGACCATGAATTTACTAAAATGGGGGTTTTCGGAGCCATTATCGTTGGTTTGGTTGTCGGAACTTTAATGAGTATCATTACCGAATTCTATACTGCAATGGGAAAAAGACCTGTTTTAAGTATTGTGAGACAATCTTCTACCGGTCACGCAACCAATATCATAGGCGGACTTTCCGTGGGAATGGAATCTACACTTTTACCGATTCTCGTTTTGGCAGGAGGAATTTACGGTTCCTATTTATGCGCCGGCTTATACGGTGTTGCTATCGCTGCCGCCGGAATGATGGCTACAACAGCAATGCAGTTGGCAATTGATGCTTTCGGACCCATTGCAGATAATGCAGGTGGAATTGCTGAAATGAGTGAGCTCCCTAAAGAAGTTCGCGAGAAAACAGATATTCTAGACGCTGTTGGAAACACAACCGCTGCAAGTGGAAAAGGTTTTGCAATCGCATCTGCAGCATTAACGGCATTAGCTTTATTTGCAGCATTTGTAGGAATTGCAGGCATTGACGGTATTGATATTTACCGAGCCGATGTTTTAGCAGGATTATTTGTTGGTGGAATGATTCCTTTTATATTTTCATCTTTGGCAATTACCGCAGTCGGGCAGGCTGCAATGGCAATGGTGGAAGAAGTGAGAAGACAGTTTAGAGAAATTCCAGGCATTCTTGAAGGAACCGCCGAGCCGGAATATCAGAAATGTGTCGCCATCTCTACAGATGCATCAATCCGAAAAATGATGCTTCCCGGTGCGATTGCGATTGTATCACCTTTACTGGTTGGTTTTATTTTCGGACCTGAAGTTTTAGGTGGTTTTCTTGCGGGAGCAACTGTTTGCGGAGTTTTAATGGGGATATTTCAGAATAATGCAGGTGGAGCCTGGGATAATGCCAAAAAATCTTTTGAAAAAGGAGTTGATATCAATGGTCAAACGTACTACAAAGGGTCAGAGCCTCACAAAGCTTCTATAACAGGAGATACGGTAGGAGATCCATTTAAAGATACTTCGGGACCTTCGATGAATATTTTGATTAAATTGATGTCTATTGTTTCTTTAGTAATAGCGCCGACTTTGGCCGTTTTACATAAAGATAAAATTGAAGCCGACAGAAAAGCAAAAATCGAAGCTTTGACTAAAGCTTCGTCAATAACTGCTTCTCCTGTTCTAGTAAATTCTGTACACAATACTGTTATTTTGGCTCCGAAAGTTGTTAAAGGATATCTGAATGAAGAAGGAGATTTTGTTTACGATACCGGAAAAATTCAGGAAGTAGAGCTTGAAGGTGGGAAAAAATTGACCATCGGTGAAGGAAGCCAGTTGCTTCAGATGTATAATGCTATTAAAAATAATGATAAGGCTGTTTTAGATCCTAATAATTGGTACACGCTAGAAAATTTTCACTTTGAAAGCGGTTCAAGTGAAATCAAGAAAAAAGCAGAAGCCCAATTATTAAATCTGGTTGAAATCATGAATGCGTATCCGAATATGAGAATAAAACTCGGCGGATTTACTGATAACACCGGAAATCAGGAAACCAATGTGAAGCTTTCAAATTTAAGAGCGCAGACCACAAAACTAAAATTATTAGAATTGGGAATTGATGGACATCGCATAGAAACAGAAGGGTATGGCTCAATGTATCCTGTTTGTGAAGCCAATGACACCGACGAATGTCGCGCAAAAAACAGAAGAATTGATGTAAGAGTTCTTTCTCTTTAGTCACAATTAAATAAACAAAAGCACTGCATTGCGCAGTGCTTTTTCTTTAGAAATAAGAAAAATATTATTTCAAATTTTTTAATGTTTCTTTCAGAATGAAAATATTAATTTTTATCGGGTTATTCGATATTTCTTCAGGAATACTTGCTACATTATTAAAACTTTTCTTAAGCATGTTATACGCAATAGAAGCATCTTCATCATCATAAAACAAATCATTCCATTTTTCGTTTTTGTAGTGATTTTTTAATACAATTCCATTTCCATAAAATTTGAAAGGTAAAGGTTCTAAATAAAGGGTCATCGCAACTTTATTTTCAGATTCGTGATATTCCAAAAAGGCAATACAAAATTCCAGTGCATTTTCTATTTTAGATCTTATTTTCTCTGTTGTTTGTTTACTCTTATTTTTTAGACGCCATTTATTCAATTCATTAGTTGTAAAGTTATATTCTGAGCGGCTTACATCATTATAATCATCTTTTTTATATTTAAACTCCAATCCTTTTACTTGCTTTTGTTCAGGAAAATATAGTCTCATATTTCTGTCGTTTTTAGAAATTATTTTAGCTGTAAATTCCGGACTGGACTTATGATTCTGAGCTTCAAAATAAATTATTGAATCTTTTACTGACCACGTTCCAAAGTAAACTTCGGTATTATTATCGTTTTCATTAAGCGAATCTTTTGGAATTCTGGGTGTAGTTATCGGGCTTAATTCTCCGTGATCTACAAGCAAAAAAGAATTATCACCAGCAAGAGTTATATATGATGTGTACGATGAATAATCATCTTCTTTATACTTATCTGCTTCATTACTTGCATGACTATAAGTAAATTTCCATGTTCCAACCAAAGGATCTTTTTTGGTACATGAACAAAATAATATGATGATACATAAATACATCAGAATTTTTTTTGAGATTTTCATTAAAGTTATTTTTATTAAGTTTTATTTTTTTATGCATTTGTTCAACTCATTTAAAACTAAATTAAATGAAATTGAAAATGTGAAATTTATTGATTATGGGTTGCAAAGATTTACAATTCTTTCTTCAAATGCTCCAAAGCATTAATAATCAAATCATCTTTTTTAGCAAAACTAAATCTGATGTAATCTGAATCTGTTTTAGAATTATAAAATGCCGAAAGCGGCAAGCAGGAAACTTTCTTTTCTACAGTAAGCCATTTCGAAAATTCAACATCTGTCATCGTTTTATTAACATTTCTAAAATTTACAATCTGAAAAAATCCGCCTTGAGCTATTTCTTCAACTGCCAAAGGCGTAAACTGTATCAATTCATTAAAAATATCACGTTTATTCTCCATGATTATTTGATTTTCAGAAGGGTCAAAGACATCAAGATATTTAGCGATTGCATATTGGCAAGGCGAATTGGAGCTGTACGAAATGTATTGCTGATGATCTCTGAAATTTTGGAGCAATTCTTCAGCTGCCAAAATATAGCTTACTTTCCAGCCTGTTGTGTGAAACATTTTGCCAAAAGAGAAAATGCAGAATGTTTTTTTTCTTAATTCAGGATGCAAGAACGAACTGTAATGTTCTGCATTATCATAATGGTAAATATCATATACTTCTTCAGAAATAAGGTAGATTTCCTCATATTTTATAAGCTCATACAATTGATCCCAATCTTCTTTACTCCATGTTTTTCCGGTAGGATTTTGAGGGGAATTTACAATGATCGCCTTTGTCTTTTCAGAAATACATTGCTGAAGTTTTTCCCAGTCAATTTTAAAATCGTTTTCCAAATCGTAGTAAACAGGAACTCCACCATTCAGAACGATAGAAGGAGCGTAAGTATAATAAGAAGGCTGAATGACAATAACTTCATCGCCTCTATTTAAAATTGACTTTAATGAAGTGTACAACCCAAATGTAGAGCATGGAACAATATTAATTTCTTCGTATTTTAATTGTACGCTGTTTTTTCTGTTTAAATTAAATTGAATAATTTTTTCAATCAACAAAGAATTTCCCGCCAGCGATTCATAACTGTGACTGATCATGTCAGCAGATTCTTTAAGGAAATACCGAAGACGCGGATCGATTTCAAAATCGGGAAGGCCTAATGAAAGATCATAACTTTTATGTCTGGAAGAAAGTTCCGACATTTCTGTAAAAAATTTATAATCATTAAATCCGTAATTTTTTTCCATAGTGTTTATCAAATATATAAAAAAAATGCACGCAGTAAGCAGGTGAAATATTTTTGTTATTTTTAAAGAAATATTTTTTAATTATGAAGCAATTACTTCTTCCTATATTTTCTGCAATTATTCTTACGAGTTGCGGAACAGCAAATACATCGATCAATAATCGGAATCAAAGTACGAGCTCAAGTAATTTAAACAATGAAAAAGCTTTTGGTAAAGCATATCAGCAAATTAAGCTAAAGGACTTAAAGAAAAATCTATACGTAATAGCTTCCGATGAAATGGAAGGAAGAGACACGGGAAGTCCCGGTCAGAAGAAGGCAGGAGAGTATATCATTCAATTTTATAAAGATTTAGAAATCTCATTTCCGAAAAATTTAGCATCATATTATCAAAAAGTTCCGTCTTCTTATATGAATAAAATTGGCGGGAGAGATTTACCTGATTCAGAAAATATACTTGCATTTATTGAAGGGAGCGAAAAACCCGAAGAAATCATTGTCGTTTCGGCACACTATGATCATGTAGGAACGAAAAACGGAGTCGTCTATAACGGCGCAGATGATGATGGAAGTGGGACAGTTGCCGTAATGCAGATTGCCAAAGCCTTTCAAAAAGCAAAAAAATCTGGTAATGGCCCAAAAAGATCAATCCTCTTTTTACATGTAACAGGTGAAGAACATGGTCTTTTCGGTTCGTCTTACTATTCAGATAATCCAGTTTTTCCTTTGGAGAATACGGTTGCAGATTTAAATATTGACATGATTGGAAGAGATGATGCAGAAAACCGAGGTAAAAATTATGTGTATGTGATTGGTTCTGAAATGTTGAGTTCAGAGCTGAAATTAATTAATGAAGCTGCAAACAAAAAAACAAATAATCTGGAATTGAATTATAAATATGATGATCCGAAAGATCCGGACAGATTATATTACCGTTCTGATCATTATAATTTTGCAAAACACGGTATTCCGGTGGCATTTTTCTTTGATGGAATTCATGAAGACTATCACAAACCGACCGATGATGTTGAGAAAATCAATTTTTCTTTGTTGCAAAAAAGAACACAGCTGGTTTTTGCTACCGCTTGGGAATTAGCCAATCGTGAAGCAAGAATTGTTGTAGACAAAAAGTAAACTCTGCACGTTCAAAACCATTGTCTGTTAGTTTTGTCACATTTAATTACAAATATAGTATGAATCAAAAAATAAAATCAATAAGACCCTTTATCGGCGCAAAAGATTTTGCCGTAAGCAGAGCATTTTACAGAGATTTAGGATTTGATGAAGTTGAAATTGATCCCAAATTTTCGCTTTTTAAAAAAGGAGATTTTGCTTTTTATCTTCAAGATTATTATTCTAAAGAATGGATTGAAAACACCATGATCTTCCTCGAAATAGAAAATGTAGACCTGTATTGGGAAGAGCTTGTGTCTTTAAATTTAAAAGAAAAGTATGATTCAATCCGATTAGTTCCTACGAAAACAGAAGTTTGGGGAAAAGAATGTTTTCTTCTTGACCCGGCTGGAGTTTTATGGCATTTCGGAGAATTTTTTACAACCTAAAAGATGATTTACGCATTCGACACTTTTTATTATCCAGACTATGCAAAAACAGTCTGCATTGCCTTTGAACAATGGGATTCTGAAACTGAAAGTTTTATCTATTCAGAAAATACCGAAATCAGTTCCGATTACGAAAGCGGAGCTTTTTACAAAAGAGAATTACCCTGTATTTTAAGTTTGATAAAGAAAATTGGTTTAAAAGATGGTGATCTCATCATCGTTGATGGCTATGTAACATTAGATAACAATGGAAAAATAGGGTTGGGCGGCTATCTTTACGAAGCTCTACATAAAAAATATCCGGTCATCGGTATTGCCAAAAATAAATTTGCAAGCGAAGATAATATGAGAAAAACTATTTTTCGCGGAGAAAGCAAAACACCTTTATTTCTTACCGCTAAAGGAATTGATGCAGATAAAACTAAGATTAATATTGAAAATATGCACGGAGCATACAGAATACCAACATTATTGAAAAAGCTTGATAAGCTAACAAGAGAGAAGGATGAACTAAATACAATAAGCTGATAAAAGTCAGTACAATATTTATTTATATTTATTCTAAATAAATATAAATTTGCTTTAGAATTAAAACACATTTAAAGTATTTAAAACAGTTCATATCCATATTAATTTTTCATTTTTCAAGAACCGATAAGCCTGGCTTGCCGGTTTTTTATTTTTATTTGTCAGTGATTTATTAATTTAAATTTTTACATTTGAAAGTAATAAACACAAACACATGAAAAAAATTATACTTTTAGCTGCGATAAGCAGTTCACTTTTTGCATTATCTCAAAAAAATTACACAAAAATCAGCAGTTCAAAAGTCAGTGCAGAAAGAGTAAATGTGAGTAAAAGTTTCATTAATGCATATTATAAAAAATGTGAGAATAAAGACTACTCCAGATTCAGCAATTTTATTTTGGATAAAAGATTTGAGAGAAGATTTTATCCCGAATTTCAAGATAGTTGCGAAGAATCAATCAGAGAGTATGGGAAGATTATCTCACAAAAATTTAATTCTGCTTACATTTACGATTACACAAAAAAAACAGATCCAGTAGAGTTGATCATTTTCGAAGGAAATTTTGAAAATTCAAAAGATGTACAATTTATAAGTGTATGGATTTACCGTGACCAAAACGTTATTTACGGAATATTGATTTCTAAAGAAAAACCTTTGGGGAAATTTAAACCAAAGAAAGAACCCACTCTTTAGAAGTGGATTCAATAGATAAATACATCTCATTTTTTTAATTAAACAACAACAAAAAAGCACAGCCGACGATGCTGTGCTTAAATTTTTATTTCAAATTTAATTGCGATTTCGAAGTTGAAAAAGGCAAAAAAAAGATTCATTTCATTTTTATTACATAGTAAATTTAGTAATTATTTTCATACGCTATATGAATTTAATGTTAAAATTCACTTGTTATCCACATTTTTTTGTGGATAAGATAATACTTTATTTCAGTCACTTATCAATTAAACATATTTTAATTAAAATAACTATATTGCCGGTGAATTAAATAACACACCATGATATCAAAATCACTCCTATTAATGGCGTTTAGCACGCTTTCTATATTTTATAATGCACAATCATTTCCTTATGAACGTACCTGGGGAACCTATGTTGGAGGTACAGGCACTTATCTCAGTGACTTTAGTTTAAATGGGAATGCATTTTTTATTGACCCTCAACAAAATATTCTTGTCAATGGGCAAACATCATATCAAAACAGTTATACCTCATCTTATTTTAATCAATTCGTAACCGGAGGTGGTAATACAATTATTGCTGGTCAACAGAATTTCTATTCGGCAAAAATTTCTCCCACTGGCCAAATGATTAAAGGGAGTTATGATGGTATTGGAAATAGTTTTGAACAAATTGTTGGAGTCGATAGCTCTGAAAACATGTACGTATTAAAAAATTATCCTACACAAGTACCAAATTTAGCTACATCGGGAGCCTGGCTAAGTCAAAATGTAAACACTGCAACGAGCCACACATTTACACTTACAAAATATAATTCGTCCCATAATGTAGTCTGGACTACCTATGTACCAAGCAATACAATGAGTATAAGGTTTGATGACAATCAAAATATCTATGTACTGGGAAGAATACGATATGACCTGCCCGGATTAGCAACACCCGGTGCATTTCAGGAAAATTTTATTCCTTACTACGCAGGAGGAATGATTCAGGACAATTCTTATCTTGTAAAACTTAATTCTTCAGGTCAGAAAGTATGGGGTACATTTTCTACTCCCGGAATTTTTGATTTTAAATGGTTTAACAATGATTTATATCTTGTAGCAGCGTATGCGCAGCATATGACTGGTAATTTTACGAATCCGGGGACATTTCAACCCACTACAACGTCGGATAATTTAATCTTTAAATTTGATGCAAATACCGGCCAGAAAATCTGGGGTACTTTTTATGGTACTCCAATTAATCCTACTTTATTTACCGGGCATGGCATCAGTGCAATTGAAGTTAATTCTACCGGAATCTACGTAAGTGGGCAGAATGAAGACGATGCTCATCCCAATTACTTTGCAACTACAGGTGCATACAAAAATCAACTTACAAATAGTGACTTATTTCTTTCTAAATTCGATTTTACCGGAAACAGAGTTTGGAGTACCTATTTTGGAAGTACGGGATATGATGTCATGTTTGGAACAAGTAATTTAACTGTTTTGGGGAATCGAATAATCATAACCGGAAGCCATTACGGAGCTACAAGCAATATATCAACACCGGGAGCATTTCTCACAGCCGCACCCAACACTTCTTCAGGACTTACAAATATGTATTTTGCTGAGTTTGATTCTGACGGTAACAGAATTTGGGCATCCTACTATGGTGGAAGTGGGAGTAATCAATTAGGTGAGTATCTCAATGCAAAATTTATGAATAATGGTTCATTGCTGTTATGGGGATTCACAGGTTCACCAACAGGTATTGGAACTGAAGGTGTGACATATCAATATATGACCGATCCTTATCCGAATACACCATTTGGATTTGTAGCTAAATTCAGTCTGAAAGATGGATTATCAACGTCTGATTTAATTAAGCAAAACGAACTTCAACTTTATGATAATCCGAATAATGGTAACTTCTATTTATCAGGAAAGGCTTTAGAAAAACAAAATACGATTGTAAAAATATTTGATATGTCCGGAAAATTATTGAATACTCAAAATCTTAATAGAAATAAAACTCACTATCTACCGATGCACGGTAAGCTAAGTATCGGAAACTATTTGATAGAAGTAAATACCGAAAGAGGAGAAAAACTAAAAGTCTTTAAAATGACCGTTAAATAAAATAAAAGGAAGCAGATTATGCTTCCTTTTTATTTATATAAATATTAATTACTACAATTTCTCAGCAATATACTTTGCGGTATGCGATTTCTTATTCTTTGCCAAAGCTTCCGGAGTTCCTGCAAAGACAACTTCGCCACCGTATTTTCCTGCTTCAGGACCGATATCTATAATATGATCGGCACATTTCATAATATCCGGTTGATGCTCAATGACAATCACAGAATGCCCAAGATCAATTAAAGCCTGTAAAGATTTTAATAATTTTTGAATATCATGGAAATGCAATCCGGTAGAAGGCTCGTCAAAAACAAATAAAGTTTTATCAGTTGTAACACCCTTCACCAGGAAAGAAGCCAGTTTTACACGTTGTGCTTCACCTCCAGAAAGAGTAGAAGAGCTTTGCCCAAGCTGTAAATATCCCAAACCAACATCCTGTAGTGGAGTTAGCTTTGTAACGATTTTATCTTCTTTATTCTCTCTGAAAAAATCTAAAGCTTCATCAACGGTCATGTGAAGAATATCAGAAATATTTTTCTCATCGAATTTTACTTCTAAAACTTCATTTTTAAAACGGGTTCCTTTACAGGTTTCACATTCTAGCTCAATGTCTGCCATAAACTGCATCGAAACACTGATGATACCTTCACCCTTACAATCATCACATCTTCCGCCATCCACATTAAAAGAAAAATGTTTGGGCTTGTAACCCATCATTTTGGCACTTTTCTGCTTAGAAAACAGGTCACGAATATCATCATACGCTTTCAGATACGTTACAGGATTTGAACGCGACGATTTTCCGATAGGATTTTGGTCGATAAGCTCAATATGCTTGATTAACTTCTTCGGAAACTCTACAGAATCATAATCACCCTTTTTTCCACCCATTCCTAACTGGATCTGAATATCATTGGTCAGGATTTCTTTCATCAAAGTAGATTTTCCACTTCCTGAAACTCCAGAAATAACGACTAAACTTTCTAAAGGGATATCTACGTCTATATTTTTCAGATTATTGGATCTCGCTCCTTTAATATGAATGAATTCCTTTGCCTTTCTGCGCTTTTCCGGAACTTTTATTTCCAGTCTTCCGGTAAGGTATTTTGAAGTCAGTGTATCGGCATCTTTCAGCGCTGCATAATCACCTGCAAAAACAAGTTCACCGCCCAGATATCCTGCTTCAGGACCAATATCAATAATATAGTCTGCCGCTTTCATGACATCTTCATCATGTTCTACAACAATTACTGTATTACCTATATCTCGAAGATTTTTTAAAACTTCAATTAAATTTTCTGTATCTCTGGAATGCAGTCCGATGGAAGGTTCGTCTAAAATATAGATAGATCCCACCAAAGAACTTCCCAGACTTGTAGCCAAATTAATTCTCTGGCTTTCACCGCCCGAAAGCGTATTTGAAGTTCGGTTAATTGTTAAATAACCTAAACCGACTTTTAGTAAAAATTCTAATCGAGTTGTGATTTCGTATAACAGCCTTTTAGCAATTTCTTTATCATGTTCTGAAAGTTTTAAAGCTTGCATCAATGGTAAAAGTTCATCCAAAGGAAGCTCAATCGTCGACTGAATGTTGTTTCCGTCGATTTTCACCCAGCTTGTCTCTTCACGCAAACGCAAACCCTCACAAGTTGGGCAAAGGGTTTTACCACGATAACGGGACAACATTACACGATACTGAATTTTATATAAATTCTCTTCAAGCATTTTGAAGAAGTTATTCAGAGAAGGGAAGGTGCTCTTACCGTCGCCTTTCCAAAGATAATTTTTCTGTTCTTTGGTTAACTGATGATAAGGCTTATGAATAGGGAAATCTTTTGCTTTTTTAATGAAATCTTTTTTCCATTCGCTCATCGTTTCTCCTTTCCAGGAAGCAACAGCATCTTCAAAAACCGATAAAGCTTTGTTGGGAATAACAAGATCTTCATCAATTCCTATCACCTTCCCGTATCCTTCACAAGTCGGGCAAGCACCAAAAGGATTATTAAAACTAAAAAAATGAACATTCGGCTCAAGAAATTCTATTCCGTCGAGCTCAAATTTATTTGAAAAGTTTTTTACGGTTCCTGTTTCTGTATTTTTTAAGGCACAATAACCGTGACCTTCATAAAACGCCATCTGAATAGAATCTGCCAAACGCTGAAGGAAACTTTCATCTTCTTCATACGAAAAACGGTCGATCACCAAATTGATTTCCATTCCCTTTTCGGGAGTGAAACCGAAACTTTCAAGATCTTCAATTCCGGCAAGATTTCCGTTGACTTCTAATCTTGTGAACCCAGCAAGTTTTAGAACATTTAAAGTATCTGTAAAGCTTTCAATATCAAAATTCAGCGGAGCCGTCAGTAAAAACGGAACATTATTTTCAGAACTTTTAATGTAATCTATCACATCGGTTACCGAGTCCTTTTTCACTTCTTCACCCGAAACCGGAGAAAAAGTTTTACCAATTCTTGCAAAAAGAAGCTTCATGTAATCATAAATCTCGGTAGAAGTTCCTACCGTAGATCGTGGATTGGAAGAAATTACTTTCTGCTGAATAGCGATTGAAGGCGCCAGACCTTTGATATCATCAACTTTTGGTTTCTCTAATTTACCTAAAAACTGACGTGCATACGAACTCAGACTTTCTACATATCTTCTCTGTCCTTCAGCATAAATCGTATCAAAAGCCAGTGAAGATTTTCCGCTTCCGGACACTCCCGTTATGACGATGAGTTTATTTTTTGGGATTAAAACATCAATGTGTTTCAGGTTGTTAAGGTGTGCATTTTTAACGAAAACCTGTTTTTTTATATCTATTTCTGTTGTTGAAGCCATAGTAAAATTAAGACTAACAAAAATACGAATTTTTGCTGAATTTTTTAAAAAGAATTAATGCGTAACACTTTATTAATTTGGGGATGAATAATTTAATTCTCGATAACATTTAATATCATATTTCTAACAGAAAATTAGCCTCAAAATATTTCATTTTTTTAACGTCAAGTATTGCTTTGTAAATATTTTTCGTGTAAAATTGCAGCATAAATAGTAATAAATATGATACAGCTTTTCAGACATTTTATTACACATTTAATGAAAAAAAGATAAAAAGTTACAAGAACTGGAAGATGCATTATTGATGCATCTTTTTTTATGATATGTATCATTTTTTGGTCTTGCCAAAGTCTCCTATTTTTGGGAACTTCAATATAAACTAAGAAATATTATGAATAAGAAGTTCGGAACTGTATTTTTTCTTGCCTCGTTTTGCGCATTAAACGCACAGGTGAAAACTTCAGATATTGATTCTGTTGAGATTCAGGGGAAATTTATTGCGACCACTTACAAAAATGCAAATCAAAATATTTCTATAATTACAAGGGATGAAATCCTCAACTCTCCGGCAGCAAGTATTGATGAAATTCTTCAGCAAATTCCCGGAATGGATATCAGAAGGAGAGGAGCAAACGGAGTGCAGAGCGATGTCGGCTTCAGAGGAAGCAATTTCGAACAAGTTTTAATCCTCATCAACGGAATCAGGATGAATGACTCACAAACCGGTCACAATTCTATGAACGTTCCTGTTGATTTGGATAATGTTGAAAGAATAGAGGTTATCAAAGGGCCTTCTGCGAGAAGATTCGGGCAAAATGCTTATGCCGGAGCAATCAATATCATTACAAAAACTCAGATTGGTAAAAATTTGAAAATCAGCGCCAATGCAGGAGATTATGAAACATATGGCCTTGGATTTAATGCCAGTCTCGGAAACGAAAAGTTTTCAAACTCATTACAGGCAAATTCAAATTCTTCGCAAGGCTACAGACATAATACCGATTTTGAAATAAGAAATGTATTTTATCAAAATCAGTTGAAAATAAAAAATGGAGACATCAGCTTACAGGCTGGTTTTTCTGAAAAGAAATTTGGTGCCAACGGATTTTATTCTTCACCACAAGCAACTGAGCAATATGAAGAACTTCAGGCTTCTATTTTAAGTGTTGCCCATCAGCAAACTTTCGGAAAATTGAAACTCAATTCTAATGTTTATTGGAGAAGAGGACAGGATATGTATCTGTTTAACAGAGAAAAACCTGAAATCTACAGGAATATGCACATCGGAAATAATGTAGGAGGAGAAGTTAATTCAAGCTACCAATCAAGTTTAGGAACTACAGGTTTGGGTGTAGAATTAAGAAAAGAATTCTTAGCAAGCAATAATCTAGGTGACAGAGAACGTTTTGTAACGCAGGTTTTCTTTGAGCATCATTTTTCTTTTTTTGATAAAAAACTAAACATCAGTCCGGGAGCTTCCTGGGCAAATTACTCTACCAATGGTAACTTCTTTTATCCGGGTTTAGACGTTGGTTATACATTCTATCAGAATAATAAAGTTTTTGGAAGTATTTCAAAAGTTCACCGGGTTCCTACTTTTACCGATTTGTATTACACAAGCAAAACAGAACAGGGAAATCCAAATCTTTTACCTGAAAATGCGGTTTATGCGGAAATCGGTTATCAATATCAAAACAAAGGTATTTTAGCGAAATTCAGTGGTTTCTACAGAGATTCTAATGATGCTATTGACTGGATTAAAAATTCTCTGCAAGACCCGGTTTGGTATTCACGAAATATAGGAAATAAAGAAACAAAAGGGATTGAAGTAGAAATCGATCATAAAGTTTTCGATTGGATGAAATATACTTTGGGCTACACGTATATCGATAATAATTTGAGAGATTTAAATGATCTGAATTCCCGTTATGCATTAGATAATCTGAAACATCAGTTTGTAGCAAAACTTCAGACCAAATTTCTTACATACTTTACCAACGAGTTGGTTTACAGATACAACGATAGGCTAAACTCGGGAAGTTATCATTTGCTGGATGAAAAAATAAGCTTTAATAAAAAAGACTTTTCGGTATATGCGTTAATCAATAATGTGACTGATACAGATTATATTGAAAATTTTGGAATACCTATGCCTCAAAGATGGTTTCACATTGGTTTTTCTTACAATATTAATATTAAGTAAACTTAATATTACGGAATAGTTAAATAATATAATTTTGCAAAAATTTTTTTGGATGAAATTTATTTTAAGCCTTAGTCTACTTTTCAGTTTAAGTATTTTAAAAGCACAGGAACATATTTCTGCTTTCAATGCTTTGACCTTAACTTATAAATTTCATCCAAAATTTTTCCTTTATGCTGAAGGACAGTTGAGAGGCATTGAAGACTACACTTATCCTGATTATTACGAAATAAAAGGAGGCTTAGGATACAACCTTACCAAAAATCACAAACCTTTCATTGGTTTAGGACGATATGCGACTTACAAAGATCATGCAATTAACAAAGAAGAATTCCGTGTTTGGTTGCAGGATGTGATAGATTTCAAAAGTGGAGTTGTAAAATTTGAAAACAGATTCCGTGCAGAAAAGTCATGGTTTTATGAGCCGCAAACCGATAAAAATTCTGAAAGAATGCGATATCGTTATCGTTTGAATGTCTCTGTACCTCTAAATGCTAAAAAAATTGCTCCAGGAACAGTCTTCGCAAATGTTTACGACGAAGTTTTTGTAGTTACACCCATGAAACCTTCATTTGCACGAAACCGACTTTATGGTGGCTTCGGATATCAAATTGATGAGAACTTCGGTATTCTGGGCGGTTATTTATGGCAAAGAGAATTTGAAGCAAAGGGAAACAAAAACGTTCATTTTATTTACCTGGCTTTAAATATCAATATCGACGATACTGATAATGATAACAAAACGTATCATTTCCCAGGAGCAGATTAATAATCTAATATTTCTCTGATAAATATCGGTACGCTTTCAAATATTTATTGAAACGGTGAATATCTTTTGAGGTTAATTCCCGATTTACCCTTCTCAAATCCATATTATCACGAAGATCATTAAGCTTTACGGCAACAGCAAGAGGTGATCTTTCGGTTCTTTTTACGAAATCATCGTAGACTTCTTCAGGATCGAATTTTGTAAGACAACTTACCGCAAAAAGTATATACTCGGGAAAACCTTCCGACCTTAAATATTCAAAACTGAATTCTTCGGGGTGATCTTCTACAACATCATGCAAGACGCCAACGATTTTTTCATCCATTGTTTTGCCATATTCCATGACCCGCATTACGTGAGCAATATAAGGCGCATGATATTTATCTTTCTGGCCTTTATGTGCTTTATCGGCAATTTTTATCGCTTTATTTAAAAGTTCTTCCTTTGTCATTCTCTTTTTGAAAAATAGAATACAAAAATATAAAACGTCTGAGATAAACTCAACGATTTTAATGAAATTTTATCAACAATTTCATTGATCTGATTACTATTTAGCTGCTAATTGCGGTGGTTTTACTGCATCAAATATATTTGGCATTCTATATAATGTCATATTTTTCTTCGGAGCTTTTAAACTTGAATAAATCTCAGGATTTTTTGGCTTCGCTATGGGCATTTTGTACAATTTTGCAATAGCACTGTCCAAATTTGTGATCTGCAGTAATGGAGTTTTCACAAATGGCTTTTCAATTTTTGGGAATTTTAGAGTATCAATTTTCAATAGTTTTCGAGATGAAACCTGTGCTGAAAATGATATTGAACTTAATAATGTAATTACTAATAATTTTTTCATTGTGTTAATTTTTAAAATAATTTAAAGTTTACGGGATTAAATTTTAACCTATTATTATAAGACAACTGAAAACGTTTTAATATTACATTTTCTAAAAATTATTTAAAATTGGCTATTAATTTTTATATTATTTTAAAAAAAAACGTCCCAAAAAATTGAGACGTTTTGAAATCAAATTTATAGATAAAGACTAATAATGTCCTTTTTCAATATAATGTGCAGCGACCTTTTCAGTTAACGCCACTACATTCGGACTGTTCGTGTATTTTGTAAATCTTCTCAATCCTGAAAGCATCATTCTCTGCTCGTCACCTTCTGCAAAAGAAACAATTCCTTCTTTAGCAGCAGAAATAATTTTGTCAATCGCTTTGTAAAGATTTAACTGAGCCATTGCAGCTTCCACAGAATCAGCAGAGAAATGTTTTTCAGCTCTTAAAATTGCAGATTCTGCCATGTAAATTTGGTTTAAGATTTCAGAAGCGTTTAATAATAAATGCTGCTGTTTCTCAATATCCATCATATATTTTTGAAGAGCAGCACCAGAAACCATTAAGAAAACTTTCTTAAGATTAGCAATTATTGCTTTTTCTTCACTCATAAATGCAGAATAATCAGGAACTTCAAATGAAGGAATTCCCATTAATTCTTTGCTAATCGCCATTGCAGGAGACAACAAATCTAATTCGCCTTTCATTGCTTTTTTGATCAACATTCCAACTGCCAAAAGACGGTTAATTTCGTTGGTTCCTTCATAAATTCTTCCAATTCTTGCATCTCTCCAAGCAGATTCCATCGGGGTATCTTCTGAGAATCCCATTCCACCATAAATCTGAATTCCTTCATCTGCTGTAACCTGCGTAAGATCAGATACAAAAACTTTAAGAATAGAAGCCTCAACAGCATACTCTTCAACCCCTTTTAGTTCGGCTTGTTGATGATCCATCCCACCAGCAACTAGTTCTTCGATTTTATCTTCAACATTTTTTGCTAAACGGTAAGAACCCGCCTCACTCACGAAAACTCCGGTCGACATCTCTGCAATTTTCTTTCTGATTGCTCCGAAAGTTGAGATAGAAACGCCAAACTGTTTTCTTTCGTTTGAATACTGAATAGAGTGGTTTAAAATTCTTCTTTGTCCGTCAAGGTTTGCTGCAGCTAATTTAATTCTACCAACATTCAATGCATTCAAAGCGATTTTGAAACCATTATTTCTTTCCCCTAACATATTCTCAACAGGAATTTTCATATCATTAAAGAAAACCTGACGCGTCGAAGACGAACGAATACCTAATTTGTGCTCTTCTTCACCAAAAGATAAGCTGTTTGGATCTTCTAATTCTGAACGGTTGATCACAAAACCTGTAATGTTTTTATCATCATCAATTTTCGCAAACAAAGTGAAAGTATCTGCAAAACCTGCATTTGAAATCCACATTTTTTGTCCGTTGATGATATAATGTTTTCCGTCATCAGACAATTTTGCTCTTGTTTTGCCTGAGTTTGCATCAGAACCAGCATCCGGTTCAGTCAAACAATAAGCTCCGAATTTTATTCCTGTAGCCAGATCCGGAAGGTATTTCTTTTTCAATTCTTCACTTCCGTAAAGTAAAGTCGGAAGCGTTCCGATTCCGGTGTGTGCTCCATAAGCCGTTGCTAATGAACCATTTCCACCTGAAACATAATCACAAGCCAACATTGTACTTACGAATCCCATTCCAAGACCGCCATATTCTTCAGGAACGGTAATTCCAAGAAGTCCCATTTCACCTAACTTACGCATTGTCTCTTCTGTCAATGCATAATCTTTTTTCTCAAAACGATCGTGCTTCGGTACAACTTCTCTGTCAATAAATTCTTTCGCAGAATCACGCAGCATTTTTTGCTCTTCAGAAAGTTCTTCCAAAGAGAAGATTTCGTTTGCAGGAATTTCCTTGATTAGGAATTCTCCGCCTTTTACTATATTGCTCATTTTTGTTTATTTTAAATTGATTAAAGAATAAAGAGAAAAGAATAAAGACTTACAACTTTAAGTTTTTTTGAAAGCCAGAAATCATTCTCTGCAATTCTGTGATTTTATTTTCTATATTTTCTAGTTTAGACAAAACAAAATAACTTCTGTTTGAAGAAATTATATTTTGAGTTTGTAATTCGTAAAGAGAACCAAGACTTATTTCCAAAAATCGATTAAAATCTTTATTTGAACTTCTGCTTGAGCCTTCAGCAATGTTTGAAGCAACTGAAACAGAACACCTTCTAAGTTGAGACTTTAATCCAAATTCTTCATTTTTCGGGAAACTATCAGTAAGAATATAAGTATCATTAGCTAATTCAATAGCCAACTTCCAAATGTTTAGATTCTTAAAGTTATGTTTCATCTATGTCTTTTCTCTTTATTCTTTGTTCTTTTTATCTATAATAACTCAAAGATTGAAGCTGCTCCCTGTCCCGTTCCAACGCACATAGAAACCATTCCGTATTTGTTACCGCGCTTTCTCATTTCGTCAAGAAGCTGAACTGTTAATTTTGTGCCTGTACATCCAAGTGGGTGTCCCAAAGCGATTGCTCCTCCATTAACATTCAGAATATCAGGATTTAAGTTTAATTCTTTTTTGATGGCAACAGATTGTGATGCGAATGCTTCGTTTAATTCGATTAATTCAATATCTTTTAATTCTAAACCTGCTTGTTTCAATGCTTTTGGAATTGCATAAATCGGTCCCATTCCCATAATTCTAGGCTCAAGACCTGCAGCTGCATAAGCAACCAATCTTGCTTCTGGTTCAAGACCTAATTCTTTCACCATTTCTTCAGACATTACCATTACGAAAGCTGCTCCATCACTCATTTGAGACGAATTTCCGGCAGTTACGCTTCCCCCGTTAGCGAAAACTGGTCTAAGTTTAGCCAAGCCAGCTAAAGAAGTATCTGCTCTTGGACCTTCATCCACCGAAAAATCAAACTTTTTAGTCTGCATTTTTTGGTTTTCATCCAGGAAATTGTATTCAACAGGAATCGAAACAATCTGGTTGGCAAATTTACCTTCTGCATTAGCTTTTAAGGCCTTCATATGAGATTCAAAAGCGAACTGGTCTTGTTCTTCTCTTGTGATATTGTACTGTTTTGCAACCTCTTCCGCGGTGTAACCCATTCCCCAATAATAATCAGGGTTTGTTTTGGCAATTTCTGTTTCTGGAACCGGTTTGTAACCACCCATCGGAATGTAAGACATTGATTCTGTACCTCCTGCAATAATGCAATCGGCCATTCCTGCCTGAATTTTTGCAGAAGCAATCGCAATCGCCTCACTTCCTGATGCACAATATCTGTTTACGGTAACTCCGGGAACTTTATCTGTATTTAAGCCCATTAAAGAGATCAAACGGGCAACGTTCAAGCCTTGTTCAGCTTCCGGCATTGCATTTCCGACGATAAGGTCATCAATTCTGTTTTTATCTAATTGCGGAAGTTCAGCCATTAATTTTTCAATTACGGTTGCCGCCATTACATCGGGTCTTGTGAATCTTAAACTTCCTTTTGGAGCTTTTCCAACGGCAGTTCTGAAACCCTTTACTATATATGCTTGTTTCATTTTGTTGTATTAATATTATTAGTTAAGAATTTTGCATTGTAGATGCAAACTGTTCATAGCTTTTGTTTGTATTTTGCAAATCAAGGAGCTCCGTAGGAGCGACCTGTTAATCTTCAATCCATTCAAATACATATTTCGGATCATATTCAATTTCAAATTTTTGCAAGAAATCAAAATATTCTTCTTTAAATGTTTTATTTTTATGATGCTCTTCTTGGTTTAAAATATATTTTATCACCGAATCAACACTGCTTTTTGAATAAGAGAATGCACCATAACCTTCCTGCCAATTAAATTTTCCATTCATCCATATTTTTTCATTAATGAATTTTGAAGAACCAGCTTTGATGTCTCTTACTAAGTCTGAAATTGAAATAACTGGACTCATACTTACAAGAATATGAACATGATCCGGCATCGCAAACACAGCGAATAATTTTTGATTTCTATTAGAAACAATACCTGTAATAAATTTATGCAATTCTTCTCTGTTTTCTTTTGAAATCAGGTTTTGTCTACCTTTGACAGCGAAAACAATTTGAATATAAATTTGTGTGTATGTATTTGCCATAGATTAACAGGTCGCCCCTACGAGGCTCGATGTTTTTAAAATTATTCATAGCTATTAACAGTTCGCTCCTACGGAGCTCTCCATTAATTTCTCAACGGTTTTCCTTTCTGTAACATAAACTGAATTCTCTCCAAAGTTTTTCTTTCACCACAAAGTTGTAAGAAAGTTTCTCTTTCAAGATTCAATAGGTATTGTTCAGTCACAACAGTTGGTTCAGAAAGATTTCCACCTACCAAAACGTTGGCTAATTTATCTGCAATTTTCTTGTCGTGTTCAGAGATGAAGTTTCCGGTTAACATTTGGTCTGTTCCCACGTAGAACATTCCCAAAGCATCTTTACCCAATACTTTTACGGTTTGTTCGATAGGTTGAGTATAACCTTGTTCAGCCAATAATTTCGCTACTTTTTTAGCTTCGGCAATCTGACGTTTCTTGTCAACCACTACGATATCTTTTCCTTTTTCTAAGATTCCCATATCGTAAGCTTCGTAAGCTGAAGTTGCCACTTTTCCCATCGCAATATTCATGAAAGCTTCACGAAGACGGTTATTTTTCACATCATCAGTGTGGAATTCTCTTGAAGTTCTCAAAGCAAATTCTTTAGTTCCGCCACCACCAGGAATTACACCAACTCCGGTTTCTACCAATCCGATATATGTTTCTGCTGCTGCAACCACTCTGTCGGCATGCATTGTCATTTCGCAACCACCACCAAGCGTCATTCCATGAGGAGCAACAACTACAGGAATAGAAGAATAACGAACTCTCATCATCGATTTTTGGAAATAAGCAATAGCCATATTCAAATCATCCCAATCCTGTTCAATCGCCATCATTAAAATCATTGCTAAATTAGCTCCAACAGAGAAATTTGTCCCTTGATTTCCGATTACCAAACCGTCATATTCTTTTTCAGCTAAATCAATCGCTCTGTTTAATCCGTCCAAAACTTCTCCTCCAAGAGAATTCATTTTAGAACGGATTTCGAAGTTGATAATTCCATCGCCTAAATCTTCAATCGAAGCTCCCGAATTACTCCAAAGCGTTTTATTTTTTCTGATATTATCTAAAATAATGAAAGCATCCTGACCCGGAATTTTGTTGTATTCTCCTGAATTTTTATCAACGAAAATACTTTGTCCTTCTTCATTTACTTTATAGAAAGATTCTACATTTTTAACCCAGTCTGAAACTTCATAACCTGCTTCTGTAGCCAATTCAATACCTTTTTGAACACCAACGGCATCCCAGATTTCAAAAGGACCATTTTCCCACCCGAAACCAGCTCTCATCGCATCGTCGATTTTGTAGACTTCATCAGAAATTTCAGGAACTTTATGCGAAACATAAGCGAATAACGCTCCTAAAGATTTTCTGTAAAGCTCACCGGCTATATCTTTTCCACCAATTAAAACTTTAAATCTGTCAATTGGTTTATCAATATTTTTAGTTAATTCTAAAGTCGGGAAAGAAGATTTACCTTGAAGTTCGTATTCTAAAGTATCAAGATTTAATCCGTGAATTTCAGATTTTCCGTCTGCTCCTTTCACTTTTTTGTAGAAACCTTGCTCGGTTTTTGATCCCAACCATTTATTATCAACCATTTTCTGGATGTAATCAGGCAGTGCAAAAACATTATTAAAATCATTAGCTTCAACGCCACTGTTACGAACACCGTTTGCGACCATTACTAAAGTATCTAAACCTACAACATCAGCAGTTCTGAACGTTGCAGATTTTGGACGACCGATAACCGGACCGGTTAATTTATCTACATCAGAAACATTTAAACCTAATTTCTGAACATTATGAAGCAAATCCATCATTGAGAAAACTCCGATTCTGTTGGCGATAAACGCAGGTGTATCTTTCGCTAAAACAGTCGTCTTACCTAAGAATTTTGCGCCATAGCTCATGTAGAATTCAATAATTTCGGGTGCTGTATCTTTTGTAGGGATAATTTCCAACAATGGAAGATATCTTACTGGATTAAAGAAGTGCGTTCCTGCAAAATAATGTTTGAAATCATCGCTTCTTCCTTCTACCAACATATTAATTGGAATTCCTGAAGTATTTGAAGAAACTAAAGTTCCCGGTTTTCTGAACTTTTCGATTTTTTCGTAAACTGATTTTTTAATGTATAGTTTTTCAACGACAACTTCAATAATCCAGTCTGTGTCTTTTATTTTAGCTAAATCATCATCAAAATTCCCAACTTTAATTCTATCTGCAAATTTCGGAGAATAGAGTAGAGCCGGACTTGATTTTTTTAATTTTTCAAAGTTTTCTGAAGCAATTCTGTTACGAACAGCTTTGTCATCTTTGGTCAAACCTTTTTTCTGCTCGGCTTCATTCAATTCAAACGGAACAATATCGAGCAGCGAAACCTGCACGCCAATATTGGCAAAGTGCGCAGCAATACCGCTTCCCATAATTCCTGAACCTAATACCGTCACGTGTTTGATTCTTCTTTTCATTAATATTTATTTTAGTTATTATCGTTTAATTAAATTGGCTTTTAATCAGCCTTCCAAAGAAGTTTTTTTTATTTTCTATTATTCAAGTCGGCAGCAATTTTCATGATTTCACTCATTACTTCTTTAAAGGTTTCCAACTTATCGGGAGCAATTTTTTCCATTACTTTTTTGTTGAAATTCACCACCACTTCTTTAGACATATTTCTTGAACTTAATCCTTTATCGGTAAGCTTAATGATGACTTCACGTTTATCGGTAGTTGTTTTTTCTTTGTAGATGTAGCCGTTGTCTTCAAGGAGTTTAATAATCCTTGTAAGGGAAGTTGGCTCAATGGCCATTTTGGGTCCTAGATTTGTACTTCTTGTACCTTCTTTGGGATCAATTTTTAATAAAGTTAGGGCTTGTACGGCAGTAGAATCGTGCTCTTGTGCGAGCTCAGTATACATTTTAGAAACAGCCAACCAAGTCTGTTTCAGAATGAGATCTACATTTTCTGTTTTCTCTTTATTGTTATCCATCATATTTTTTGCTTATCGGTTTTATCAAATGTAGTAAATATTATGCATGCATAGTATTAATTAATAATAAAATTTATTAATGATTTGATTTTCAGGACGTTAAAAAGTATGACAAGCATAATACTATGCATGCATAGTATATAGAATGCACAATTAAAATAGCGTATTAATAAAGCTTTGAGATTAAATTAATGATTTCTTCAAAGGATTCGCATTTGTGCATTTCATTTTTGTACGAAATCTCCCAAAATGTGTTGTTATACTTAAATTGAAATAATGAAAGGTCTTTTTGAAAGTTTTTTTGCAATAAAGAATACAGCATTTCTTTTTGAATTTCGGGTGAAATAATGGATGGAGCCACAAAATTTTCATTCACCTGAAACAGTGATGCGTTGGTTAATTCATTATGATCAAGTAAAACATCTTCTACAATTCCAGAAAACAGTTCCTGATTTTTTATGTACCAGATTTTATCGGCAAATTCTTTTGCCAAACGCCAGTCGTGTGATGAAAACAAAATCAGTTTGTTTTGCTCTTTTGCGAGTTTTCGAAGTGTTTTTAGAATAATAATTTTATTTTTTTCATCCAAATGAGTAGTTGGTTCATCCAAAATAATAATAGGGGAGTTCTGCGTTAATGCTCTTCCTATAAATGCTTTCTGGAGATTTCCATCAGATAAATTTTTTAAAGGGGTATTTTTGTATTCTACTAAATCTAACTCTTCAATAATATTTGAAACTTCTTCCCTGTCTTCTTTTTTAAGCTCAAAATAAAAAGGATAATAAATATATTTTCCCAACGAAATTAAATCTTCAACTGTATAATTTTGCGGAATAATCGCTTTGGAAAAAACGATGGCAATGTTTTCGGCAATCTCTTTTACAGATAGATGTTTTACATTTTTATTGTTAATCGAAATTTCTCCATTCAGCAAAGGATTTTGATGAAGAATCGATTTTATTACAGTAGTTTTTCCAACACCGTTATTTCCAATCAACAAGCAAACGTCTCCTAAATTCAAAGATGCATTGGCATTTGAAATTAAGGTTTTATCGTAACCGATATTGGCTTGTTTTATTTGTAGGTGCATTTCTATTGTTGATTTTATTTTTCTCCTTAATTTTCACATTATGTTTGTCATGCTGGAAGCATCTTTAAAAATTTAGTTTAGATTCCTGCAGAATGACAAACATCTATTTAAACTTTAAGTAATATTCTCAATCATTTGCTTCATCTGCAAAATCTGCGAGAGAATTTAAAATTGACTATTGACTTCATTCAACATTCACTTTACACCTTATTCTGTTTCAAAAGCATCATCAAAATTACAGGAATTCCAAAAACCGAACTGATAACATTTAAAGGAATCTGCGTTTTTTCTGCAATAATTGAGAAAAACAACATCATAACCATTCCCAGAAACATATTCAAAATCCATTGCTGCCAAAGTTTTGCAGGATTATAAATCAATCTGCAAAAGTGAGGAACAATAATCCCGATGAATAAAATAGGCCCTAAAAATGCAGTAACCGAAGCCGAAAGTAAAGAAGAAGCAACGATGATCATCAATTTCAGATGATTTAAATTAACTCCTAAACTCTGTGCATACGAACTTCCGAGAGAATTTCCGATTAAAGGTTTTATGGTTTTAAAACAGATTAACAATCCAATAAAAATTAAAATAGAAAGAACGATAATCTGATTTCTCGAAACCATATTATTGGCCCCAAAAGACCATAAAATATAGTTTTTTAAACTTTGATTTTCTGCATAAAACTGAAGCAGAGAAACGATAGCTCCCGCTAAAGCCGACACCAAAAATCCGAAAATAATAAGATATGATTTATCCTGAAATTTATTTGACATTGAAAGCAAAACAAGCATCAACACCAAGCTTCCAATGATTGCTGATAAACTTAGAAAACTGTTTTGAAGAAATTCAGGCAGTAAAATATTATGTGAAAAGAAAATGTAAAATGCGACAGATAAGCTTGCGACAGATGTAATTCCTAAAATATCTGGCCCAGCAAGAGGATTTTGAAAATATTCCTGCATCAGAAAGCCCGATGTCGGAATTGAAATTCCTGCCAAAAGCATTACTAAAACCCGATTTACACGAATTTCTGCAATCTGGCTATTGGTAGAATCCTGGAAAAAATCCTGGAAATTTAAAGACAAAAATCCTGTATTCAGATTAATGAGCGCCGTCAAAGTAACTGCGATCAGTAAAAATAAACACAGGATTTTAAATTTTTTAGACATCTTCGAACTAGAATAATCTTACTTTAGAAAAGAATCAATTTGTGAATTAAGCATTTCCTCAGTCATTGAACCTTCAGATTCTTCTACTTTGTCACCTTTTCTGAAAAAAGTAAATGGAATATTATTTCCTTGCCATTGTTGAAAATTGACAAAAAAGTCTTGATTTAATTTACTATCATCAAGAAGAAGAATTTTATCTGCCAGACCACTATTTTGTGCAAAAGCTGGAACTTCGGTTTCCCAAGCTGGCTTGTTATAAATATTTATAAATGTAAATTTTACAGGTTTGTCTTTTAATTCTTCAATTTTCTTTTTAAAATGAGGCATTTCCATCATGCATGGGCCACACCACGTTGCAAAAAAATTGGTTACATATAAAGTATCATTATTTTTGGATAGAATCTCAGTTAATCCTTTCTGATCAACTTCCTTTAGTGCTATTTTAGAAGTTTCAGGTTCTGCATCCTTTTTAATATCCGCTGAATCTGTTACGGCGATATTTTCTTCCGTTTTTTCTGCTTCTTTTTTACAACTTAGCAATGCAGTAGCTAATAGTGCAGTTAAAATTATTTTTTTCATACGGATCTATTTATTTTTAGTTATTTATTATGATCGTTGCAAACAATTCTGTTATCAAGAAAATCTCAGCAATGGCGGTTTCATAATTATTTTTTATTATTTTTGAATTGCAGTATGGAACAACAAATCTATAAAGGGAAACTCACGCAGTTTCATCGGTTAAAAATAGCTAAAAAAGAAAAGCTGACCAAAAATACTTTTTCTTTGGAGCTCGAAATTCCTGAGGATTTAAAAGAAAATTTTCAATTTGAAGCCGGCCAGTATGTAAGCATTCAATTTCAGTCTCACGGTAAAAATGTTATCAATGATTACTCGATGACGTCGGCTCCGTATGAGAAAAAAATAGTTTTGGGAATCAAAATAAATTCAGTGCAAAGTGCTACTTCGCAGCTATTTGAAAATTACGAAGTTGGAGATGAAATTTTGGTGAGCGAACCTGGTGGAAGATTTACTTTAGTTTCTAAACCCAGTGAATTCAGAACGATTGTTGGTTTTGCTGCAGGAATCGGAATTACACCTATTTTAAGTCATTTTAAAAATATCCTGCATACCGAACCGAGAACGAGACTTTTTTTATTTCTTGGAAATAAAAGTTCTGAAGAACTTGTTTATCGCGAACTTCTCGATAATCTTGCAAGTAAACATCATAACAGACTGCAGATTTTTTATTTTTATTCGCAAGAAAAAACAGCAGATCAATTTTTCTACGGAAGACTAGACGCAAAAAAATTAAACTTAATTATCAATCAAATTCTGCATCTGGATGATACCGATGAAGAATCTACGATTTGGGACGCCGTTGACGAAGTTTTAATCTGCGGAAAAGGGGAGATGATAAAAACGCTGGCCAATGCATGCTATCATCACGGAATTCCAAAAAAGAATATTCACTTTGAATTGTTTGAAGAGTTTAATGATGATATTTATCCTGTAGAAAAAGAATTTCCGTTGATTGAGGATGTACAGGTAGATTTTAAACTTTTAGGAAAAAACTATCAAACTGAGCTTCCAGACAACCGGGAGAAAATTCTGCAGCAGCTTCTGACTCAAAAATTTCAGGTTCCTTATTCCTGCAAATCCGGAATTTGCGGAAGCTGTGAATGTACTTTGGAAGAAGGCGAAGTAGAGCTTTTGGAAAACGAATATCTAACCGAAAAAGAAGAAGCACAAGGGAAAATATTAGCATGTATGTCGATTGCAAAAAGTAAGAAAATAAAGCTTAACTTTGATTTCAATTGAAATTCATCCGAAACATATTCAAATTATTTTTTGTATCAGTAGAAATTGTTTTTCTTCTGATATGTTTGTCTAATGCCTGGGTTTTCGGACTCACCAATGGGAGAACTTATACCAAAATATCAAAAATTCCGCCGAGAGAAGTTGCTTTGGTTTTAGGAACATCTCCAAGGATGCGTTCTGGACTTTCAAACCCGTATTTTACCAAAAGGATGGATGCCACGGCGTTGCTTTATCATCACGGAAAAATAAAAAAGATCATTGTAAGCGGTGAAAAAAGTAAAGGGTATAATGAGCCCGCTGCGATGAAAAATTATCTGATTTATCAGGAAGGTGTGCCCGAAGAAATCATAATGGAAGATCCGGAAGGTTTTAATACCTATAAAAGCATTTTGCGCTGTAAAGATGTTTACAACAAGAAAAATGTGATTATTGTTTCCCAGGGTTTTCACAATCTGAGAGCTTTGTTTTTTGCAAGAAACAATAATATGAATGCTTTAGGGTTTGATGCTCAAGACGTTACAAAACCGGAGAGTTACTACAGAAACCAATCCCGCGAAATACTTGCAAGAGTGGCTGCTGTAGTTTATTTTATTTTTGGAATTTCTTCCGATTAGAAAGGATATCCGAAAGCAATATTCAACGTAGGTTTTAATGGTTTAATATCATGGAATCTCCATCTGTCACCATCAGGCTTGTTTGGATCGTAAATTTTATACGCTAAATCGACTCTTAATGTAATGTAAGCAACATTTACTCTAAGACCAAAACCACTACCAATCCCCATCTCTTTGATGAATTTATTGAATTTAAACTGGTCATCAAAACCATTATTTTCAGTATTCCAAACGTTTCCAATATCTGTAAAAATAGCACCTTCATACATATCGGTAAAAGGAATTCTGTATTCTATATTTGTTGTCAGTTTAATATTTCCCATCAAATAAGTACGAACTTTCTCGTCAATCTGCGAGCCACCCGGACCTAAGCCTCCAAATGCAACCCAAGCACGAATATCATTAGATCCACCATTAAAATAAGATCTTACAAACGGCATTGTTGAAGAATTTCCGTAAGGAATACCAATTCCTATAAACTGTCTAAGTGCTAAAGTCTGATTACCATTAAATTTAAAATACTTTCGGACATCAAAATCAAATTTCACGAATTGCGCATACGGAATTCCGAAAATTGTTCTTTCAGGACTTCTTAAAATCCCGCCTTCATCTTGTCTTTTCTGATTAAATATACTTGGAATATTGCCCGCCAATTCTACTTTTCCATTAAAATAAAAAGCATTGGGATAATCTTTTTTACCAATTTCATTATAAATAAAATTATAAACCATTGATGAAATTAAAACATCCTGAGTTTGCCTGTCTTTGTTTACTAAAGTACCTGTAAAATCTAAAAGTCTCTCGGCTTTTTCTCTATCAAGTGTACCTACATAACCGAGATCTTCTATAATTCGTTGAGAAACCTGATCTCTTGTAACAAGTCCGGCATTGAACTCTTGCTCTAGCTGAGGATTATAAAGAAAATAATCTGCGAAAGCAGCTCTTCTCACCACATCATCACCAATAAAGAAATCATAATAACTGTCTTTATTCTTCGTTAAACTGAAAAGTGTATTAAATAACGTTAAACGGTGCGAAACCTGATCATTTACATTGGCAAAATAATTCAGACCGGTATTAAAGTTGGTTCTTCCCAACCCGATATTATTCTGTACCGATGCTCCCAAAACGATCGACGATGTGGGAGTATATCTTTTAGGAATCAATTTGTAATAGTTAAACGGAAGCAGTAATCTAGGGAAACTAAGAGAAGCCTGCGCAGAATATTCATACGCTAAAATTCTTTTATCCAGATTTTTAGGATTTCTGATAGATCCGAAAGTTCCTGCTAAACTTGTTGTAAGGTTTTCGGCACCATGAAATACGTTTCTGGTCGTTAAATCAACCGAAGGTGATATCCCTAAGTTTAATAACTGTGAATAATTAATATCAGTTCCTATCTTCAGTTCATATTTATCTAAAGGTTTTAGAATGTATAAAACATCCACAATACTGTCATTCGGAGAACTTGCGCCGCCTTGTCGCAAAGAATCTTTAGCTTTTAGGATACTGAAATTATTCATGGCCAAAAGATTTCTTTTGGTAAGGTCTAATTTTTTCTGATCATAAACTGCTTTATTATCAACAATAATGGTTCTCCATAACGACGAAGTCTTGTAGTTTTCGTTCATTTTATGAAAGCGGATTCTTCGAAGACTGTCTTTCACCGTTTTTCTGGGAAAATCGTTGTGATTATCGACAATTGCAACATCAATATTTCCAAAAGTAGCTCTTTTGTAAGGTCTATTGACAGAGTCTTTACGAATCTCTAAAACCAAAGGAACTTCTTTACGGCTCAAAAGAGAATCAGCTACAAAACCTACTTCATCATTACCAGCATTGAATTTGTAATATCCATTTTCACGCATCCAATCATTGATTCGGGTAATTTCTTTTTCTAATACCGTTTGATCGAGCAATTGCCCTCTTTTTACCAGACTTTCATGCATCTTTTGCTGATAAAGCCCTTTGATGCCTAAATCGGGGATATTATAATAGTATTCTTTAATATTTGTTGGGCTGTTGTGCGTAATAGAATATTTTACAGATGCTTTTTTAGCTGCTGAATCAAGCTTGTGAGCGTGTTTCACTTCTGCATCCCAAAAACCTCTGTAGACCATTCTCTTTTCAATAGATTCCGCACTTTTTTCAGTTCTTGTCTGATCCAGAATCACCGGTGGTGTTCCCCAATTATGATATAATCTATCCATGAAAAGACTTTTCCCCACACTGCTTTGCATATTATATTTAATGAAAAGAGAATCACGCAGTTTCTGATTTCTCATTTCACTCGGATAGGTCATATATTCATTAAGAATAGTATCGTATTTAGGATTTGCAGCATTATAGAAAAGAAGACTTAGAGGCATGAAAAGCAACTGCTTTTTATTGGGTTTCTGCTGCACATAATCTTCCAGCTCGTCATCAAAAAACTGCTTTTTATCTTCAAATTCAAAATTGTTCTGAGTAAGCAGATATTCACCATCCGGAACTTTTTTTGTGGTACTACATGCATAAAGTAAACCTACAAATGTTGCAAATGATATTATTTTATAATATTTTTGAGGAGAATTCTTAAAATGCTTACAGCTCATACAATTAAAATTTTACAGTCTTTAGATAAAAAGAAGTTCAGGCAAAAATACAACTTGTTTTTGGTTGAAGGGAATAAAACTATTCTTGAACTTCCTAATTCTAACTTTAAAATTAAAGAAATATTTTCTACACAACCTAGCAATTTTCTTTCCAAAGATGTTCAATTCACGCACATTACTGAAAATGAACTTAAAAAAATAAGTTTTCTACAAAATCCTAAAGATTCTGTAGCTGTTTGTGAGTTATCAGAAAAGTCTGAGTTTACTGACAAAGATTTTCAGTTGATTTTAGATGGAATTCAGGATCCGGGTAATTTGGGAACTATTATCCGTTTAGCAGACTGGTTCGGAATCGAACAAATTATTTGCAGTGAAGATACCGTTGATTTCTACAATCCGAAAGTTATTCAGGCAACGATGGGTTCTTTTACCAGAGTGAATATTGTGTATTGCAACTTGGTAGAATATCTTTCAAAAACTGAAAACATCAATGTGGGAACCGATATGGAAGGAGAGAATATTTATCATTTCGCAAAACCAAAAAAAATAAATTTGATCTTAGGAAACGAAGGAAATGGAATGCGTGACGAAACAGAAAAGTTTCTTCACCAAAAAATAAGTATTCCAAGATTCGGAAAATCGCAGTCTACAGAAAGCCTGAATGTTTCTATGGCAGCGGGGATAATTTTGGGACAGCTCTTCAGAGTTTGAGAGCGATAGTGTTTGGAGGGTTTTAGAGTGGGAGAGAATGTAAAACACTAAAACACCCCGACTCTAAAACTCTCAAACAAATTTATATAAGTTGCTCCATGCTGGATACACTTTTTGTTTTTTGATAAGCCTCCAACTTCTTACGGATAAATTTCAAAGCCATTGGTGCTACATAAATTAATGCTGCTCCCAAAATCTTCTTTTTCCAGTTTGAGCTTTTCATATTTTTCTTTGCATAGTTTGCCACAAAGGCAGTTACTGCAAGTTTCATAACAGTGTCTATTGCATCGCCTTTAAAAGCGCTTCCGGCAATTCCCATTGCTGTATTTTTACTTAAGAAAAGATCTTTTACCTCAGAGGTGATCTGTTTTGCGATGACATCTTTTCTGATCACTGTAGTTTCTTCGCCGTCTTCATCAATTTTTTCCTTTAAATACTGATCGCTAAGACCATTGGTAAATGCACTCAGGCTTTCTTTTGTATTTTTAAAAGTTAAAAGAGCTTCAAGATCATTAATTTCACTTTTCAAAAGTTTCTTCTTCCTTTTAAGTTCTTCCAGACTCTCGTAATTTCTGCCCATAGTTTAGTGATTTAAAAATTCGATTACTTTATTTGCCACCATGTGTACGATTCTTTTCTTAAAGGTAACAACTAAAAACATTATTACAAAATAAAATCCTGCAACAATAAAGAATCCGTATGAATAATTATCTAATGCTTTTCCTATAAGAAACGCCAACCCAAAATTGAAGAGAATGATAAAAAAACCAAAAGCCACCAACAATATCACCAAATATGCAATAACACCTGCAGAAATTGAAGATTTCTCTGTGGCCTCAATTTTTAGCAAATCTATTCTTTTAGATGCGTATTCTTTAATTGTCTCAATCATCCTTATATTTTTTTAAAAGTTACAAAAAAAGGAACTCTTTTAACTAAGTTCCTTTTTTATATTTAATAAAGATTAAATATTAATTCTTAAGATCGTTCAATCCAGATTCTACATCTTTTACCATATCGGTAGTTTTAGAAACAATTTGATCTTTGTATTTGTCATATCCGTCTTTTACGGTATGCGCTACATTGCTTGCAGTTTCTTTGAAAGTAGAAGAGATACTATCGTACTGATCTTTTACTTTTTCAGATACTTCACCATATTTATTTTTAGCCTGATCCTTCAAATCTTCAGCCTTAGTCTTGATTTTTTTTCTTGTTTCTTTTCCTTCTTCAGGTGCATAAAGCATTCCTAAAATTACACCTGCTGCAGCACCTGCTAATAGACCTGCCAAAATACCTGCTGTATTATTTCCTTTTCTAGACATTTTTTGTTTTTTTTAATAGTTAATAAATACTAGTTTTCGTTTTAAAAGGTTACAATTAATATACCAATCAAGGTTTATGACTAATAAAAATTGTTAATTTTTGTAAGATATTGCAATATACTTTCTATAGTTTGCCTTTTTGTCAGATTTGTATTGTCTATTACGATGGCGTCTTCTGCCTGTCGCAATGGCGAAATCTCTCTTTCACTGTCAATACGGTCTCTTTTTATAAGGTTTTCTTTTACACTTATTTCATTAGCTTCTATTCCTAATGATAAAAGCTCGCTGTATCTGCGCTTTGTGCGTTCATCGATGCTTGCGGTAAGAAAAAATTTAAAATCGGCATCAGGTAAAACTACAGTTCCGATGTCTCTTCCGTCCATTATCACGCCGCCATTTTTTGCAATTAGTCTTTGTGCATCCAGCAAAAAGTCTCTTACTTCTTTCTGTTTGGCAATTAAACTTACATTGTCAGACACTTCATTGGTACGGATTTCTTTGGAAACATTAATATGATTAAGGTAAAGAATCAATTCTTCATCTTCTCTTTTAAATTCCAGCTCAATTAAATGAAATGATTTGAAAAGTTCAGGTAAATCGATTTTACCATCTTCGTCCATACAGTTTTGCAGAGCAAACCACGTAATCCCACGATATAAAGCACCGGTGTCTAAATGGACGATGCCCAATTTTTCGGCAATAATTTTTGAGATTGAACTTTTCCCCGTAGAAGAAAATCCATCAATAGCGATTACTGGTTTTTTCATATCACAAATTTCAAGAAATTTTATTAAAAAATCAAGTATGAATGAACGATAAAGTTTAATATTTTAAGTTTTGCGGTTCGTTACTGTCCTTGGTGACCGCTCAAATCTACAGAAATCCCTATTTGATTAACATTTGAAGAATTATGATATCTTACATGAGCATAATCTAAACGGAATTTTGAAATCTTCAGACCAAAACCTGCAGACAAACCTGTAAAATTTCGCTGATCAACAACGGCAAGCTCATTTCCTCGTCTTACATTATAGCCTAATCTTATATTGAACCCTTTTTCAGGGAAAAGTTCGGCACCAAGAGAAAAGTGATCGGCAATTTTTCTACCGAAACCAATTTCCTGCCCGTTAACATTATAATCAGAAGAAATATCAAATTTCTGCAAATCGTGCGCTGTAATGGTAATCGCTAAAGGAATCGCCTTTAATATTTTTGTATATCCTAAATCTATTCTAAACGGAAGATTTTCTCGTTCGCCATTGAAAGATTTAAACTGATATCCGAAGTTTTTGAAAACCACAGAGGCAACTTCTTTACTTTGCTTGTTGTGATACGTGACACCAGCAGTTCCGGATAGGGCAGAAGAAGTATAAGTATCGATTTTTGAAGTGATAAAATTTAATCCTCCACCGATCGTCCAGTCTTCTTCAAACTGATAAGCATATCCTGCGCCTACAGCAACATCAGAAGCAGAAAATTCGCCCATTTCAAAACCACTTTCATCGGTTCTTGGTATATTTCCATAGCTTAAATATCTCGCATTTAAAGTAACCATATGCCCGTTATCTAAATCTTTTGCAAAGGCAACCGTTCCAAATTTCGAATCTGCCAGATAAGTAGAAGCGTTTACTGAAAGCTGTTTATCTGAATCTTTATTCAACAAAGCCGGATTGGCAATGGCAAAAGATACATCATAATCTCTAATGGTAATAGCATCGCCACCTAAAGCAGCCTGTCTTGCAGAGACAGGAATATTTAAGAAAGAATAAACGTTTGTTCCAGTTTGTGCAAATGAAACAATTCCCGAAAGAAATAGTGAAAAAATTAGAACTTTCTTCAAATCAGTATTTAATTAATGCAAAAATAATCCTTTTTGCTACTTATCAAAATATTTCTGACATTATTTATGTATAATATTTTTCTTTTTTTCAATATTTTTAATGATTATATTTGCAAAGTTAATTTCCAGGGAAATTAATTCTCAAAAACTATTATTAAAATAAAAGATGAAATATAAAAGAATCCTTCTGAAACTGAGTGGTGAGGCATTAATGGGGAACAGACAATACGGTATCGATACCGAAAGACTGATAGAATATGCTCAGGAAATCAAGAAAGTGGTTGACAGAGGCTGCGAAATTGCGATTGTAATCGGAGGAGGAAATATTTTCCGTGGTGTAGCAGGAGCTGCAAAAGGAATGGATAGAGTACAGGGCGATTATATGGGAATGCTTGCAACCGTTATCAACGGAATGGCTTTACAAGGTGCTTTGGAAGATGCCGGAATCAGAACCAGACTACAGTCTGCTATCGAAATGGATAAAGTGGCTGAACCTTTCATCAAAAGAAGAGCGGTAAGACATCTTGAAAAAGGCAGAGTAGTAATCTTCGGGGCAGGAACAGGAAATCCTTATTTCACAACCGACACTGCAGCTACATTAAGAGCCATCGAAATAGGTGCTGATGTTATTCTTAAAGGCACCAGAGTTGACGGTATCTACGACAGCGATCCTGAAAAAAATGAAAATGCAGTAAAATATAATTCTTTAACTTTTGAAGAAGTTTTTGAAAAAGACCTTAAGGTAATGGATATGACTGCCTTTACATTAAGCCACGAAAATAAATTGCCAATCATCGTTTTTGATATGAATAAAGACGGTAATTTATTGAAAATTGTAGACGGAGAAAATGTAGGAACATTAGTGAATCTTTAAAAAAAAGAGCAAAGTAAAAAGGTAAAAGTTTAAAGTACAAAACCCTAATTACTTATTACTTATTATTGATTGCTCATACAATGTGTAACTTATCAAATTTTTATTATATAATGGAAGAATTAGATCTTATCGTAGAATCTGTAAAACATGATATGGAAGCGGCTATAAAGCACTTGGATCATGCATTTCAAAGAATCAGAGCGGGGCGTGCGTCTACGAGCATGGTTCAGGATGTAATGGTAGAATACTACGGTGCGCCGACTCCTCTTAATCAGGTTGCTAACGTTTCTGTACCAGATGCGATGACCATCTCTATTCAACCTTGGGATAGAACTGCGATTGGGGCTATAGAAAAAGCAATTATCAATTCAAATTTGGGTTTTGCGCCATCTAATAATGGTGAAAATATTATTCTTAACGTTCCACCTTTGACGGAGGACAGAAGAAGAGAATTGGCAAAGCAGGCTAAAGGAGAAACAGAAGATACTAAAATCGTTGTAAGAAATGCCAGACAAAACGGCATCAAAGAATTGAAAAAACTGGAAGGTGTTTCTGAAGATGCTATTAAAGGTGTTGAAGAAGAAATTCAGGCGCTTACAGACAAGCATGTAAAACTTTGTGACGAGCATCTTAAAACAAAAGAAGCTGAAATTATGAAAGTATGATTTTCAGTTATTGAAAATATAAGAAAAGAGGATTCAGCGATGAATCCTCTTTTCTATTTTATAAAATACAGTCTGTTTTTCCTTTTTTGTCTCTGTTTTTCAGAAGCACTTCAAATGTTTTTCTTAATTCTGTATCATTACATTTTTTACTTTCTCCGTCAGAAACATTTTCAGGTTTTGATTGATTTTTAGTTCGCAGTGTGTATTTTTTATCTCTGCAGGAAATTAATTTGTCATTGATATAATAAAATCTTTTTTCTTCTACATCATCTTTTGTTTCCGGTTTTTCTGGTGTTCCTCCGTCAAAATTCCAAACGGTTTCTTCCTGGAAAACAAAAAATGGCTTTCCATTTTTTAAGTAATAATTTTCTACAGATGAAAAGTGGCTGTCTCCATGAAAATGCTTTATACTTTTCAACTTACCATTTGAACTGTAATAAACAACGTTTCCTGACACCTCATCACATTCATAATCAAAGCTTGCAGAATCAAGCTTTTTGGCAATTAATTGATTATTAACCAAAGCATATTCTGCTTTAATTTCGTCAATCGTTTGCGGTGAATTGTTTTTATTAAGAGAATCTTTGGAAGAAATCTGTTGTGAAGTGTCTGTTGGAGAATTTGCATCAATCGGTTCTTTCTTTTTGTCTTCACAAGAACACAGAAAGATAAGACTTGGTAGCAGAATGAGTTTTTTCATTAATAATATTTTGTTTTTTTGAGAGCAACAAAAAATATGCTAATGAATTCACTAAAAACATTTGTCTTATTCAAACTTTGTTTCAAAACCTGTTTTCAATGCTTTACGTTCTGAATCAGTTAAAGTTCTTTTGTAAATTTCTTCCCATAACTTGTTCGTCTCATCTAAAGATTCAATTCCCAATTTTTTGACTTTTGCACCCCAAAGTAAAATTGCAAAATCTTTTTTATTATAAAGAGTATTTCCAAAACCTATAAGCGGTGCAGATGAATATTTTTCTTCAACCATTTTCGAGAAATCCATACGACCTCCGATGCTCTCTTTTTTGATTGCTTTTTTGATATCTTCCTTATCAGTTTGTTGAGCAAAGGTGAAAACGTTCGCGGAAATCAGTAAAAAAAATAGTATTTTTTTCATTCTAAAGATTTTATTATTATTTTTTACGTTTTTTCATTTCTAAACTTTTGTATTTTTCATACAGTTGCGCACATTCAGAAGTAAAATTAGAAGGAATTTCATCATTAAAATCTTCCAGATAATTTTTTTTAAATACCATTTTAGTTTTAATTGTCGGAATTTTGATTAACTCTCCATTTTCATTATTGGCCAAATGGTCAAAATAATTCCAATCGCCGATATAATTTCCCGTAAGCAAATTTACGCTTGATTCTCCGCTGCCGTCGTTGACTGCGTTTCCAAATTCATAACGGCTCATCCCAATTAAACGAATACGTTTTTCATTTTTCTCAAACCTGAATTGCGCAGAATATCCGCTGCGCATCCAATTATTATTAAGTTCGAAACCATTTTTAGTTTCACTTAATCCGGACGAAATTTCATTTAAATATTCAATAGGTTTACTTTTTTGAACTTTAAAATCTTTTGAAGAAAGCTTACAAATAATTACAGAATCTTTCCTGTCTAAGAAGATCGAATCTTTCACCGAATCAAAATCTATATCTTTTAATAACTGGTCTTGAGCAGCTATAAAATTACAAGAAGAAATAAGAATAAGTATTTGAAGAAGGCTTTTCATATTTTGTGTTTGGGTTTAAATATCAAATTAACATGTATTTTTGGAGATATTAATTTAAGTATTTAATTTAAATAAAAAATCCGAAATTTCTTCCGGATTTGATTGTTATTGATAACGCTGATGCTCTTTCTGTTTTACGAAAAGTTTCGTAATTGGCTTGAAGAAGGCTTTGTATTTCTCAGAATCAAACAACTGAGAATCTGTCAAAGCTTTATAAGTCATTAAAATTCCGAACGGGAATAATATAATGTTTGGAAGCCAAGCCGCCAAATACGGGCTCATTTTCCCCGACCATGCAATATTTTCAAAACCTACATTGATCACGTAGAAAATGATAAATATTACAATCGCTATAATTACCGGAACTCCCATTCCTCCTTTTCTGATAATAGATCCTAAACTCGCACCAATCATAAAGAAAATGATACACGTAAAAGAGTAAGTAAGGATTCTCTGTTGATAAATAACGACTTTACTGAAGTATTTAACGCTTGGATCCAGCTCTTTATTTTTTGTATCTAAACTTGTTTTCAGATTATCAAGCCTTGAATATGCATTCGTAAGAAGTTGCAATTTTTTTTCGCCTTTTATAGAATCGAGCTTATATTGTGATTTTACAGGAGCTTTGGTCTTGTTTTTATCCATATAAGTAACTACAGAATTGGTTTGGTTAATAATATCGTTACTGATATTATCTACCGTTCTGTTGTTATCTTTTTTAGTTTTATCAATCGTGGCCAGAAGCTCTGTATAGGTCTGAAAACGGTAATCATCCGTGATCTGCTCTTTTTCGATAGCCTTATCAATCAATTCGCTGATGTCGAAGTGAATCGTTAAGGTGTCAAATTTTGTAGCCTGATCGGGTTGCTTTAATCTTACATTATCAGCTTTTCCGGCATAACTGTCTTCAATTACACTTCCGTTATACAAAATAAGCTTCATGAATTTTCGGTTTTTTGCATTAGCAAACTTTCCTTTTTCAGCTACTATTGTCTGCTGGTTTTCATAATTGCCGGCTTTTTTATGAATGAAAATACCTTCCAGATCTCTACCATCTTCGCCTTTAATTTTATCAAATTTTACCATCACACCGGGTAACTGATCAATAAACTGTCCCGGAGTAAAATTTAATGCAGGCTTGGTTTGAGCAATATTAAAAAGCATATTTTTTGCTTTTCTCTGGAAGTCGGGGATAATATTATTAGAGAAAAAATAAAGCATGACTGCTAAAACAGCTGTTACCCCTAAAAGCGGCATCATCACTCGCGTTAAAGAAATTCCGGCAGCTTTCATTGCTGCAAGTTCGTAGCGTTCTCCCAGTTCACCGAAAGACATGATACTTGCCAATAAAACCGTCAACGGCAAAACCATACTTACAACACTTACTCCAAGATAGAAAAGGAGCTTCATGATCTGTAAAGTCGTTAAACCCTTACCCATAAACTGCCCCAGCTGAATCCAGATAATGTTTACGATAAATATAAAAAACAGTACACTGAATATAAATAAAAACGGACCAAAAAAGGTCTTGATGATATATCGGTCTAAGATTTTAAACATTCGCCAAAATTAATGAAAAAGCCACAAAGTTTTCTTTGTGACTTTTAAATTTTAATATTTATTTAGAATTATAATTCTGTAACAAGATAATTTTTGAATTTTGCCTTGTCAAAAACAAACATATTCGGGTCTAATTGCTGATTTTCTTTGTATTCTTTTATCGCAATTACAGAGATATCTTTATTGTTTCCGTATTGCTCTAGTTTCAGCATTTGTTTTTTGGCTGAGTCTACATACAGATAAATATACTTTAATCCGTTTGCTTTTACGGGAGTTAATTTAATCAAATCTGCATTCACACCATCAACAGCCTTTTTACCGCCATACACAACATTGTAATCTTTTCTGTAAGTCGTAAGATAGTTGATAGGAGAGAACATGGTACTGTTTGCATTTGGTTTTGCAACCGTTACTTCCATGTCTTCAGTATTGATATTGTAGATTTTATTTCCGTCAAAAATCTGCTCGGTTTCCATGATTTTCAACTTGTATTTATTGCCTGCCGAATAATAAATTCCCGGTTCTGTTTTAGAAACCGCTCCGTTCATTCCGCTTCCAAAAGCAAATTTAAAATATGAGTTTTTCTTAGAATTGTAGTTGGCCGTAATATCGTCTAATATTTTTTTGGCTTTAGCATCAATTTTCTGAGCCTGCACAAAACCGATACTTCCTACGACTAATGTTCCTACAACTATTTTTGATATTATTTTTTTCATTTCTATTTTTCTAATTTTTCCTATTCTTTAGACTTTCATACCTCCTGAAAGTTAAAAATTGGATGTTTTAATTTTAATTTCGCAAATCTTCCAAAAACTGTTCCAAAGAATACAGATCGCTAATAAGAACTTCTCTTGCTTTAGCACCATTAAATCCACCAACAATACCGCTTGCCTCCAATTGATCCATAATTCTTCCGGCTCTGTTATAGCCTAGTTTAAGCTGTCTTTGTAACATTGAAGTAGAGCCTTGCTGAGTGGAAACAATAATTCTTGCCGCCTCTTCAAACAAAGCATCTTTTTCGTTAGGATCAAATGCACCAACTGTACTTGTCGCTTCTTCAGAAACATATTCGGGAAGTAAAAATGCAGAAGCATATCCTTTTTGTTCTCCAATAAACTCAGCAAGTCTTTCAACTTCCGGAGTATCTACAAATGCACACTGAAGTCTTAAAATTTCGTTTCCGTTAAAATAAAGCATATCTCCTTTACCAATCAGCTGATCTGCACCTGTAGAATCTAAAATAGTTCTTGAATCTACACTTGAAATCACTCTAAATGCAGCTCTTGCAGGGAAATTGGCTTTAATCATCCCTGTAATAACATTTACAGAAGGTCTTTGTGTCGCTACGATCAAGTGAATTCCTACCGCTCTTGCCAACTGTGCCAATCTTGCAATCGGAAGTTCAACTTCTTTTCCGGCAGTCATAATCAAATCAGCAAACTCATCGACTACCAAAACAATGTAAGGTAAATAACGGTGACCGTTTTCAGGATTTAATTTTCTTTCGGTGAATTTTTTATTGTATTCTTTTAAGTTTTTACAGAATGCATTTTTAAGCAAATCATAACGCTGATCCATCTCAATACATAGAGAATTCAAAGTATTGATTACTTTATTGGTGTCTGTAATGATTGCATCGTCAGAATCCGGAAGTTTTGCCAGATAATGTCTTTCAATTTTTGAATATAATGAGAGTTCCACTTTTTTAGGATCTACCATTACAAACTTCAATTCACTTGGATGTTTTTTGTAAAGTAGGGAAGTCAGGATTGCATTGATTCCGACAGATTTTCCTTGTCCGGTTGCTCCCGCCATCAAAAGGTGAGGCATTTTTGCTAAATCTGCCATAAACACTTCATTCGAAATTGTTTTACCAAAAACAACAGGCAAATCCATATCTGTATTCTGGAATTTCTGAGAAGCAATCACCGATCTCATAGAAACCATTGTCGGATTTTTTCTCGGAACTTCAATACCAATCGTTCCTTTTCCAGGCATTGGTGCAATAATTCTGATCCCTAAAGCAGAAAGATTCAAAGCAATGTCATCCTGTAATTTTTTAATAGAAGCAACTCTGATTCCTGCTTCCGGAACAATTTCATACAAAGTAACCGTTGGTCCGATCGTAGCCTTAATTTCAGCAATTCCTACATTAAAGTTTTTTAGAAGTCCGACAATTTTATTTTTATTTTCTTCTAATTCTTCTTTATTAATCGAAATTTCTTCGTTTCCGTATTCTTTCAACAAATCTAAAGTCGGCATCTGGAATTTTGCCAAATCTAAACGATGATCATACAAACCATGTTTATCAACTAAATCCTGAGACTGCTTGTCTGCATCATCAATAATATCAATAACCGGAGCAACTTCAACTTTAAATTTGATGTCATCCGTTTCAGAAGAACTCAAAACAGGAGCATCAAAAGCATCTTCAGGTTTTACAGCAGGAATTGTAGGTGTTGTTGTAATATTTAAGTTTAAAGTAGGCGCCACTTCTTTCTCTTCCTCAAAAGATGTTTGATTGGGTGTCACAATTGTCTCTACTTCTGCAATCGGCTGAGTTTCCTGAATAACCGGAGCTTGCTTGGTCGTTTCAGGTTTTTTTCTATTTTCAGATAGATCGGTTACGGTAATATTTGGTGTTTCTTCAATTACTTCCTCTTCCAATTCCTGATCGGCATCAAAACTCTGATCAGAATTTGGCATCATCGATCTTACTTTACCGATGGTGTTTTCATTAATTACATCAAGTTTAGCTTTTATTGAGCTTGGCCGAAGATTAAATTCAAGAATAAAATACAGGGCAATACTCACAATTAAGACCACCCAAAGACCAACATTTCCGATAATCGCAGAAAGAGAATCCATAATTTGATAGCCGTAAACTCCGCTTAACACTCCACCATTACCATTGCCTCTTGTAATAGCACCCAATAAAATAGGTAACCAGCAAATGAAAAAAAGTGAGTGCCCGAAAGTCATCCACGGTTTAAAGATTCTTTTCTTTAAAATCATTGTTCCGAAGACTACAAACAGAAAAGCAACAATAAATGAAGCAATACCAATACTTTCAAAAATGAAAATATTACCAAGCCAATCGCCAAGTTTTCCAAATATGTTTGATGATTTTATCGTCTTATCCAATATAGTTCCGGCCTGGCTCTGATCTGCCTTCCAGTTCATTAAATATGAAATAAAAGACAGCGTAAGCACTCCGGCAAAAACAATAAATGTAAGTCCGAAAAAAATACGTGGTTTTGATAAGATTTTGCCTGCCTCAGGCATTTCCTGTTGGTTTTTTTGTGATTTCTTTTCCATAATGTCAGTCTGGGCAAATTTAATGTTTTTTTTAGATTTTAAATATTTTTTAGGAGAAAACACGTTTGTTTTTTGATGTGACATTTTAGGAAGATAATTACGGCTTATTTTTATGGTTAATTTAATAAAATAAAGCTTATTAAGAACGTTTAAAAATAAGCATAATCCCTTTTTAAGTGACAAAAAACAGCTTTTTTTAGCCTCCTTTCGGTTTATCATCCTTATTTTTGCATGTCAAGTAAAAAATATCATGAAGAAACTGCAGGATATAATTATCTCCACCAGAACAATGGCTGTTCTATTGCTGGTTTATGCATTTGCCATGGCATATGCAACGTTCCTAGAAAACGATTACGGAACACCGACCGCAAAAGCCTTAATTTATGAAGCAAAATGGTTTGAACTCATTATGCTTCTCCTCATCATTAATTTTGTGGGAAACATTGGGCGATACCGTCTTTGGAAAAGAGAAAAATGGCCTGTATTGGTATTTCACCTTTCATTTATCTTTATTTTCATTGGAGGCGCTATTACCAGATACATCAGTTTTGAAGGTCAAATGAGCATCAGAGAAGGTGAAACTTCAAACGAAATTGTTACCGACAAACAATTCTTTAAAATTCAGATCGAAGATAAAGGTGATGTGCTGAATTATCAGGATGTTCCTTATTTGATGTCTCCGCTACATAAAGATTTTAAGGCAACTTATGATTTCCACGGAAAACCGGTTAAGATAAAAACTTTGGACTATGTTCAGAGAAAAAAAGACAGTTTAGTTGCTGATAAAAACGGAGCAGAATATCTTCACTTGGTGTCGACTGCAGAAACAGGAAGACAGAATATTTACATCAAATCCGGCGAAACAAAATCAATCAACGGAACTTTGGTTACTTTCAACAGAGCTATTGACGGAGCTGTAGAATTTAAACAAGTAAACGGGCAAATGATGATTAAAACTCCCGTTGATGCAACTTATATGACGATGGCAACTCAGGCAACAGGAAATACTGCTAAAGATCAATACCAACCTTTGGTTTTGAGAAGTCTTTACAGCATTAATGAATTAAAGCTCGTTGTTCCGGAAGGTCTTAGAAAAGGTAAACTAATGGCTTTTGAAGGCGATAGAAAGAAAGATCAGAATGTTCCTGATGCGATGACGATAGAAATTGAAGGCCCGAAAACGAAACAAATCGTAGAACTCTCTGTAGAAAGAGGAAACCCGAATGCCTACAAACAAGTAACAATGGATGGTCTGAATATTATGGTTGGTTTTGGCCCTAAAATTTACACCACTCCTTTTGCTATAAAACTGGATGATTTCGTAATGGAAACTTATCCCGGAAGTTCATCTCCCAGTGCATACGAAAGTCACATAAAAATCATCGATGAAGGAAAACAGACTCCTTATAAAATCTATATGAATAACGTTCTTAATTATAAAGGTTACCGTTTTTTCCAGGCGAGTTATACGCCAGACAGAATGGGAACTTTATTATCTGTAAATCATGACTTTTGGGGAACTTTAATTTCTTATATTGGTTATGCATTTTTATTCGGAGGTATGTTTGTGATGTTCTTCTGGAAAGGAACCCACTTCTGGAAGCTTAATAAAATGCTTAAAGACATCAATAAGAAAAGAGCTGCAACGGTAATTTTATTATTCTTAAGCTTAAGTTTGAGCGCTCAGAAAATCGAAACTCACGGTACTTCAGACGGTAGCAGAGAACACGTACATGTAGAAGGAGACGGCCATACTCATGATATTGCTCCTCAAGCAGTTCAGCCACAAGGAAATCAACAGAATTCTTTGGCAGCTCCTTTAACGAAAATGAGAATGATTTCGCCTGACGAAATAATTGCCAGAAATAAAATCACTAAAGAACATGCAGATAAGTTTGGTTATCTTTTGGTACAGAATTATGAAGGTAGAATTGTACCGATCAATACTCAGGCTTTAGATGTTTTAAGAAAACTTTATAAAAGAGATAAATTTAAAGGAACTGACGGAAAATACCTAACAGCTGAACAATGGTTCTTATCGATCAATACAGATACACCAAGCTGGACGATGGTTCCGTTAATCAAAGTGGACGCAAAAGGAGGTGAAGAACTTCTGAGAAAAACAAAAGCCGACGAAGATGGTTACACTTCTTTGATGAATCTTTTCCCGTCTGATGGAAGCGGAAACCTTACTTATATTTTGGATGCCGATTACAACACCGCATTCCGTAAAAAACCAGCAGAACAATCTGAATACGATAAGCAAATTATTAAACTAAACGAAAGAGTACAGATTTTTAATGAATTCTTCAGCGGACAGTTTATGAGAATCGTTCCTGTGAAAAATGACCCGAATCATACCTGGCATTCTTGGTTAGACCAAAAAATGGAGCCGGATATGGAATCTCAGAAAGTAATGGGACCGTATTTCGCAGAAGCACTTCAGGCACAAAAAACAGGCGACTGGAGCAAAGCTGATGCTGAGTTGAAAAAGCTTTCAGACTATCAGCAAAAATGGGCGAAAGCAGTAGTTCCGTCAGAAACAAAAGTTAATCTGGAGGTTTTCATCAATAAAGCTGATATCAATTTCAAATTATTGATTTTCTATACGATCATTGGAGGTTTACTATTGATTTTAGGTTTTGTAGAATTATTTAAGCCTAATAAAACTCTTAACAGAATCATCAAAGGAATTATTTATGTAGGAATTGCAGGGTATGTTGCTCACTTCTTAGGATTAATTGCAAGATGGTACATATCAGGTCACGCTCCTTGGAGTAACGGTTACGAAGCAATTATTTTCATTTCATGGGTCGGAATTTCTGCAGGATTAATGTTCTATTTCGGATTTGGAAAACCAAGCTTAGGGAAAAAGACGTTAGATTCTACAATAAAACCTGTAAAAAAAGGAAATACTTCCAATGCTTTAATTCCTGCAGCAGGATTTATGGTTGCTGTTATCATGATGGGATTTGCACACGGAGGTTCAGCGCTTGATCCGCAGATTACACCGCTGGTTCCTGTACTGAAATCTTATTGGTTAATTGTACACGTTGCCATTATTGTATCGAGCTACGGTTTCTTTGCATTGTCAATGATTATTGCAGTAATTTCATTAGTATTTTATATTATCTCAGATAAGAATTTATTTAAAGTTCATAATGACTCTACTTTAAAAGAATTGGCAATTGTATCTGAAATGTCGTTAACGATCGGACTTTTTGCATTAACAGTAGGAAACTTCTTAGGAGGAATCTGGGCGAATGAATCTTGGGGAAGATACTGGAGCTGGGATCCAAAAGAAACCTGGGCATTTATTTCAATCATGGTATATGCTTTTGTTTTACACATGAGATTGGTTCCGGGATTGAGAAGCAGATGGGCATTCCATGTAGCAACAATGTTTGCATTCTGCTCGATGGTAATGACGTATTTCGGAGTAAATTATTACTTAAGCGGATTGCACTCTTACGCTGCAGGTGATCCGGTTCCGGTTCCGGCTTGGGTATATATTGGCTTGGCAACCATGTTTACTTTAGCCTTAGTATCTTACTTTAAGTTTGTTGCCTTAAAGAAAAAATAAAATCATACATATATATTATATAGAATCCCGGAAGTTACTTTCGGGATTTTTTTTGGTTAAAACTTAATAAAAAAACTAATAACTAATAACTAATAACTAATAACTAATAACTAATAACTAATAATATATAATTCAAAACTTATACATATCTTTATGATATCAAAATAATATCACTTTAAAAATCAAAATCATGGAAAAAGTTCTAAAACCAATGTCAGGTTATTTGGCATTAGTAATCTCTCTTCTTTTATTGGGAGGTTCAGCTTATCTTTTTATTTATGGTATCAATGATGGAGAAAATCCAGATATCACGTATGTCATAGTTTCAGCTATTATATTTTTTGTTACCTGCTTTTTATTGAAAGGTTTAATGATTATTCAGCCCAACCATTCAAGAGTGCTTAATTTCTTTGGAAAATATGTAGGCTCTGTAAAAGACAACGGATTGTTTTTTATTAATCCTTTGTATTCATCTCAAAAAATGTCTTTACGTTCAGAAAACTTACAGGGACAGACTTTGAAGGTAAATGACAAAATGGGAAATCCAATAGAAATTGCAGTGGTAATGGTTTGGAAAGTAGGAGATACCTACAAAGCAGCATTTGATGTAGAAAGATATTCAGATTTTGTAAAAATGCAGAGTGAGGCGGCAGTTCGTCATTTAGCGATGAGTTTTCCTTATGACAATCTTGAAGACGATCACGCGCCGATTACTTTAAGAGAAGGTGGTGAAAAAATCAATTCAATACTTGAACAGGAATTAACAGACAGACTTTCAAAAGCCGGAATTATCATTCAGGAAGCGAGAATCTCACATTTGGCTTATGCGTCTGAAATTGCAGGAGCAATGCTTCAAAGACAACAAGCAACGGCAATTGTAGCGGCGAGAACTAAGATCGTAGAAGGTGCAGTTGGAATGGTAGATTTAGCTTTAAAAAAGCTTTCCGCAGAAAATATTGTTGAATTGGATGACGAAAGAAAAGCAGCAATGGTAAGCAATTTAATGGTGGTATTATGCGGAGAAAAAGCAGCTCAGCCAATTTTAAATGCAGGAACTTTGTATAATTAAGGTTGAGGCTAAGTTTAAGATTTATAAGAAGGAGACTTGTTATTAAAGAAAGTATAGATCTTTGCTGAATGAAATGCCTTTGTGAACGAAAAATATCCTCAATAATTTTAAGAAAAAATCTTTGCGACCTTTGTGTTAAAAAGAAATTTTTGACTAGAAAAACAATAAAATGAAATCAGAAAAAGCTCAGAAATCTCCCGAAAACAAAAGCAAAAAATCTTTCGTGATAAGGATAGATGAGTCTACGTATAAACTTCTTGAAAAATGGGCAGGTGATGAATTTAGAAGCGTCAACGGACAGATTGAATATCTTCTTAATCAGAATTTGGTCAATTCGGGGAGAAAGAAAAAAGAATAAATTTTATAATTAAAACAAAAGCAAAAGCAGAGAATAGTTTCTTTGCTTTTTTTATTGAAAAATCCCGGTAAAATAACCACTGATTACACTCCAGAAATTTTTCCCTAAGAAATAAATCAACGTTGAAGTGATAATTCCTTTTACCGTAAAAAAGATGATTCCGCCAATACCGAATTTCTTAAGCATTTTCTTCCACCTTGACTTTTTTTCCACATTCTCTTCGTTTGTAGCTTCTTTCGTTTCCATTTCTGCAATTATAAAGGTTTACTTACAAAGATAAACATGTTTATAATTAGTCCAAATAAAATCATTCAAAAAATTAAAATTTTCCAGGTTCATAATATTTTTTATCTTAGGGGAAACGAAAAGTTAAATTTTTATGTCAAAGAAAATCAAAGATTTCGGGATTGAAAAATCATTACAAAATTTAGGAATCAAAGATGAAAATAAGGGAACTTCTACAGGAGGTAAATTTTTTGCATCAGGAAAATCTATAGAAAGTTATTCTCCGGCAGACGGAAGATTAATAGCCAAAGTAAAACTATCAAACGAAAAAGATTACGACAAAGTAATAGAATCTGCTCAAAAAGCATTTCTGGAATTCAGAACGGTACCGGCGCCGAAAAGAGGTGAAATTGTACGTCAGCTTGGGCAAAAATTAAGAGAATACAAAGACGATCTTGGTAAACTGGTTTCTTATGAAATGGGGAAATCTTTGCAGGAAGGCCTTGGTGAAGTGCAGGAAATGATAGACATCTGCGATTTTGCAGTGGGTTTATCAAGACAGCTTCACGGATATACCATGCATTCAGAAAGACCTGGTCACAGAATGTACGAGCAATATCATCCGCTAGGAATTGTAAGTATCATCACAGCATTCAACTTTCCGGTAGCTGTTTGGGCTTGGAACACCGCTTTAGCTTGGATTTGCGGAAACGTTACCATCTGGAAACCGTCAGAAAAAACTCCGCTTTGTGCAATCGCATGCCAGAATATTATGAATGAAGTTTTAGCAGAAAATAATCTTTCTGAAGGAATTTCCAGTGTATTGGTTGCAGACCACACAATCGGACAAAAATTGGTTGATGACAAACGAATTGCTTTGGTTTCATTTACTGGCTCTACAAGAGTCGGAAGAATGGTTTCTTCTAAAGTTGCTGAAAGATTTGGTAAATCAATCTTAGAATTAGGTGGTAATAATGCTATCATTATTTCTAAAGATGCTGATCTTGATATGTCAATTATCGGAGCGGTTTTCGGAGCGGTAGGAACTGCAGGACAGAGATGTACTTCTACGAGAAGATTGATTATTCACGAATCTGTTTATGACGAAGTGAAAAACCGTCTGGCAAAAGCTTACGGACAATTAAAAATAGGAAATCCTTTGGATGAAAATATGCACGTTGGGCCGCTTATCGATGTTGAAGCTGTCAATCAGTACGAATTGGCAATCGAAAAATGTAAGAAAGAAGGTGGGAAATTCGTTGTTGAAGGTGGAGTTCTGAAAGGTAAAGATTACGAATCTGGTTGCTATGTAAAACCTTGCATCGCTGAAGTTAAAAATTCTTACGAAATCGTACAGCACGAGACTTTTGCACCCATTTTATATCTAATTAAATATAAAACTCTGGAAGAAGCAATTGCCATTCAGAATGATGTTCCACAAGGTTTATCTTCAGCAATCATGACTCAGAATTTAAGAGAAGCAGAATTATTCCTTTCACATGCAGGTTCAGATTGTGGAATCGCCAATGTAAATATTGGAACTTCTGGTGCCGAGATCGGTGGAGCTTTCGGTGGCGAAAAAGAAACTGGCGGCGGTAGAGAATCTGGTTCTGATGTCTGGAAATACTACATGAGAAGACAAACCAATACTATTAATTACACAGCAAGTCTTCCATTAGCTCAGGGAATTAAATTTGATCTTTAAAATAATTTAGAATCAGGAGATTCTGTAGATGAGTGTACAGAATCTCTTAATCCATTTCACTTAAAATTTTAAAATTAATATGAACAATATATTAGAAATTCAGTCAAATAAAATAAAAGAAACCGTTGGTAAACACGTTTTGGCAGACGGTTTTGATTTTGTAATGGATATCGAAAACTCTCACGGATCTTGGATTCACGATTCTGTTTCAGGGAAAAATTTCCTTGATATGTTCTCAATGTTCGGTTCAGCTTCTATTGGGTACAATCATCCTTATCTGGTTGAAAAATCTGAATGGCTGGGAAAAATGGCAATTAACAAACCTACTTTGGCAGATGTTTATTCTAAAGAATATGCTCATTTTCTGGAAGTTTTCGAGAGAGTTGTTTTGCCAAAAGAATTACAGTATGCATTTTTTATTGAAGGTGGAGCTTTGGGTGTTGAAAATGCGATGAAAGCATGTTTTGACTGGAAAACAAGAAAAAATTTCGACAAAGGATTGGATATTGAAGCTGGAATCTGCATCCATTTCAGACAGGCATTTCATGGAAGAAGCGGCTATACTTTAAGTTTGACCAACACTTCAGATCCTAGAAAATATCAATATTTTCCAATGTTTGAATGGCCAAGAATTCTGAATCCTAAATTACATTTTCCAATTACAGAAGAAAATTTAGAAGAAACTATTAAGAACGAAAATTTAGCGTTAATTCAAATTACAGAAGCTATTTTATCAAATCCTGATCAGGTAGCATGCATCATTATAGAGCCAATACAGGCTGAAGGTGGTGATAATCATTTCAGAGACGAATTTTTTGTCGGTTTAAGAAATATTTGTGACGAGCATGAGGTTCTTTTGATATTCGATGAAGTACAAACCGGAATAGGAATAACAGGCAAAATGTGGGCTTTTGAACACTTAAGCGTGAGACCGGATATTATTTCTTTTGGCAAGAAAACCCAGGTTTGTGGAGTTTTGGCGAATAAAGAAAAATTTGATGAAATACCAAACAACGTTTTCAGAGAAAGCTCCAGAATCAATTCTACCTTTGGGGGTAACTTTATAGACATGCTGCGTTTTCAATTGGTAATGGAAGTTATCGAAAAAGAAAATCTTTTAGAAAATGCAAATATTGTTGGTGAATATCTATTGGAAGGTCTTCAGAATTTGGCTCAGAAATATCCTGAAAAATTATCTAATGCAAGAGGAAAAGGTTTGATGTGCGCAATAGATTTACCATCCGCTCAGCAAAGAGATCACTTAAGAAATGAGCTTTACAACGATGGTTTAATCATTCTTTCTTGTGGCGATCAGTCAATCAGATTCAGACCACATTTGAATGTTACAACAGAGGAAATTCAAATTGCCATAGACAAGATCGAAAACAATATTAATAAAATTTAAAACTTTCAAATTTGGAATTTTAAAAAAAACGTTCTATATTTAGATACTCAAAATGTAATTATATGGAACGTAACACTAGAGTCTCAGTTTTTGAAAGCGATAAATCTGCAGAAATTCAGTTAATTAAGTCTAAATTAGACGATGCACAGATCACTAATGATGTTGAAAATAATTATCTCACTTTTACAACTACGCCTACAGCAACAAGTTTAAAAGTAATGGTAGATTTACATGACGAGAAGAAAGCATTTGAAATTATTGATGCTTATCTTCAACAAAATCAGAATCAATAAAAACAATTTCATAATTTTAAATTTTACTACTTCGGAACCGAAAATTAATTCTCATTAATTTTCGGTTTTTTTGGTGTTAAGCTTAAAAAAATATTCTTAATAAAATTTTAAGGTGAAATCTACAGCATTGAATATGTCATTTCTTTATTTTCAAATTTGTAATATAAACTTCTTATGACCGATAAAAACGAAATCCATTTTAGAAAAGCTGAATCAAATGATATAAATACCATCTGGGAAATTATACAGCAGTCTATCGAACGCAGAAAAAAAGATGGCAGTGATCAATGGCAAAACGGATATCCCAATTTACAAACCGTAGAAAGCGATGTTTCTAAAGGGTTTGGCCATGTTTTGACAGTTAATAATGATGTTGCGGTTTACGTTGCACTGATTTTCAACGACGAACCAGCCTACAGTTCAATTGATGGTGAATGGTTAACAACCGGAGAGTTTGTAGTTGTACACAGAGTTGCAGTTTCAGAAAATTTTGCAGGACAAGGACTTGCCAAAAAACTTTTCGATTATATTGAAGATTTTACAAAATCTCAGAATGTTGCTAGCGTAAAAGTTGATACCAATTATGACAATATTGCAATGCTGAAGATTTTAGAATCTAAAGGATACACTTATTGTGGTGAAGTTGTTCTTGCAGGAGGTGTAAGAAAAGCCTTTGAAAAAGTGTTGATTTAAAAAAACACAAAAGGTTAAATTAAAAACTCATTGATTCTTTAAGAAACTGTTTATTTATAAACTCTATCACCTTTGTTCGTTTAGTTCCGAACTAATTTCTACATTTGTCAAAATTTTTCAATAATGAAAAAAAGTTTAGAAGTAGATGAGAAAATCTTTCAGGATGCTGTGAAGTTTTACGGTACCGTTCTTAATCTACCGCCTTTGGCTTCAAAAATTTATTCGTACCTCATTTTCGATTTTGATAAGGTAGGAATTACTTTTGATGAGTTTGTTGAAGTCTTTTCAGCAAGCAAAAGCTCAGTTTCTACCAACCTCAATTTACTTATCAATTCAGAATTAATCATTGATGTTAATAAGATGGATGAAAGAAAACGTTATTTTTTTGCCAATGATGATTACAAAAAAATAAGGTTCGAGAAAATTGTTCAAAAAATGCAAGATGAATTAAAACTATTAGACGATCTTAAAAATTTCAGAAAAACGGAGCATAAAGAAGACGAAGAAAGAATTGAAGTCTACAAAGCTCTTTTAAACAAAAACATATCAAATATTCAGGAATCTCTTAATAAACTATAAAATGACAAACAAGCTTATACTATTTTCTGTAGCAGCATTTTCACTGACTGCCTGCAAAAAAGAAGCTCCGAAACAGGATGGCCCAAAACCTTTTCCTGTAGTTTCGGTAGAGAATAAAAATGTAGTAGGGTACGACACTTTCCCTGCAAGTATTGAAGGTAGAGTAAATAATGATGTAAGAGCAAAAATTCAGGGTTACATTACTCAGGTTTTGGTGGATGAAGGTCAGTATGTAACTAAAGGGCAACCTTTATTCAGACTAGAAACCAATATTCTTACAGAAAACGCTGCTGCTTCAAAAGCGGGAATTGGTGCTGCCGAATCAAATATCGCTGCTGCTCAGGCTCAGGTAAATGCTGCAAATGTAGAAGTGAATAAACTGAAGCCACTTGTTCAGAAAAACATCATCAGCAACGTACAGTTACAGACGGCGCAGGCCAATTTGGCTCAGGCTCAGGCTGGTTTGCAGCAGGCTATTGCGGCAAAAAGACAAGCTGTTGCCAACTATAAAGGTGTAGAAGCAAACATTGATTACTCTGTGATCCGTGCTCCTATTTCCGGAGTAATTGGTAAACTTCCTTTAAAAGTGGGAAGTTTGGTAGGTCCTACAGATCAGGTTGCTTTAACTACGATTTCGGATACTTCAGAGATATTCGCTTATTTTTCAATGAATGAAAAATCGTATTTTGATTTCTTAGAAAATTCAGTTGGAGCCAATGTTCCAGAAAAAATAAAAAATCTTCCGATGGTTGAACTTGAATTGGCAAACGGAAGTATTTATCCTGAAAAAGGAAGAATCGAAGCAATTACCGGTTCTTTAGATCCTACAACAGGAACTATTCAGTTCAGAGTTTCTTTTAAAAATGCTCAAAAACTTTTAAGTAACGGAAACAGTGGAACCATAAGATTCCCTAAACGTTATGACAACGTTTTGGTAGTACCGGAAAGTGCAACTTACGAACAGCAAGGAATTGTTTACGTTTATAAAGTTGAAAAGGATACTGCCCGAAATACAGTTGTTGAAGTCATTGAAAGAATCGACAATTTAGCATTAATAAAATCCGGGGTTAAAAAAGGGGAAGTAATTATTGCAGCCGGAACCGGAAATATAAAGCCGGGTACAGCTGTAAAGCCTAAAAAAGTAAGTATGGATAGCCTCGTTCAATCAGTAAAACCGAAATTCTAATGATAAAGAACTTTATTAACAGACCGGTTTTATCAACTGTAATCTCCATCTTGATTGTTATTCTTGGTGTTTTGGGACTTACAGCACTTCCGGTTACACAATATCCGGATATTGCTCCGGCTACGGTGAGTGTGAGAGCCAATTATACAGGAGCCAATGCTGAAACCGTAATGAAGAGTGTGGTTGTTCCTTTGGAAGAACAGATCAATGGGGTTGAAGGGATGGATTATATTACTTCAACAGCAGGTAATGACGGTTCAGCACAGATTCAGGTATTTTTCAAACAAGGAATAGATGCAGATATTGCTGCGGTAAACGTTCAGAACCGTGTTTCTAGAGCTAGCCCGTTACTTCCGAGTGAAGTTACCCGTGCGGGTGTTGTAACTCAGAAGCAACAAACGAGTGCTTTGATGTATCTTTCTTTCTATTCAGAAAATAAAAATATTGATGATGTATATCTTCAAAACTTCCTGAATATTAACGTGATTCCGAATCTACAAAGGATTAACGGAGTAGGTGAAGCCAACGTTTTTGGTGGTAAAAATTACTCGATGAGAATTTGGCTTGACCCTGCAAAATTGGCAGCCTACGGAATTACACCCAATGAAGTTACCACAGCTATTAATGATCAGAGTAGAGAAGCTGCAGCAGGATCTTTAGGACAAAACAGCGGAAGCTCTTTTGAATATATCATTAAATATGTAGGAAAATTCAGTGAAAAGGAACAGTATGATGACATTATCATCAAATCTCTTCCGGACGGACAGAATTTAATGTTGAAAGATGTTGCAAAGGTAGAATTAGGCGGATTATCTTACAGTGGAGTTGGTGAAAACGGAGATTACCCATCCATCAGTATGGGGGTATTCCAAACTCCAGGATCCAATGCTCAGGAAATTATCGAAAACATCAAAAAACAGCTTAAAGAAAATGAAAGTTCTTATCCTGAAGGTGTAAAATATACTTTTAACTTTGACACCAACGAATTCCTTGATGCTTCGATCGAAAAAGTAATTCATACTTTGATCGAAGCCTTTATCTTGGTATTTATTGTAGTTTATATTTTCTTACAGGATTTCAGATCAACATTAATTCCGGCGATTGCGGTTCCGGTATCTATTGTGGGAACATTTTTCTTCCTGAATCTTTTTGGATATTCATTAAACCTCTTAACGCTTTTTGCATTGGTTTTAGCCATTGGTATTGTGGTAGATGACGCGATTGTCGTCGTCGAGGCTGTACACGCTAAAATGGAACAAGGAATTTCCAATGCGAAAAAGGCAACGGTAGAAGCAATGGACGAAATTACAGGTGCGATTATTTCAATTACATTGGTAATGGCAGCGGTATTTATCCCTGTTACTTTTATTACAGGACCTACCGGAGTATTTTATCAGCAGTTTGGGATTACCTTAATTATTGCGATCATCATTTCGGCGGTAAATGCATTAACATTAAGTCCGGTTTTATGCTCATTATTCTTAAAGCCTCACGAAGATCATCACGAAGATTATAAAAGTAAAAATTTCATCCAGAAATTCTTCTATAAATTTAATATCGGTTTCAAAACGGCAACTGAGCGTTATGGAAGAGGATTTAATTTTCTGATTAAACATAAATGGGTGACTTTAGTAATTCTTATCGTTACCGGAGGGATTATCTATTGGGCAAATGGAAGTATGAAGAAAGGTTTTGTACCTACAGAAGATAGAGGAATCATCTTTACAGACGTGCAGCTTCCACCGGGGGCATCAATGGAAAGAACTTACAATGTATTGAAGACTTTGCAGAAAGATGCCATGAAAATTCCGGGAATTCAGAATGTGACTATTTCTACAGGTAGAGGGTTATTATCCGGAAACGGAAGTAATAATGGTCTTGCCTTTGTTAAACTTAAACCTTTCGACGACAGAAAAGGGGACGGCTTATCATCTGAAGAGATTACAAAAAGATTATTTGGTCTTGCAGGAAAAGTGCCCGATGCTAAAGTTGTTTTCTTCCAGCCTCCGAGTGTACCGGGATTTGGTAGCAGCGCAGGTTTTGAGATGGTACTTTTAGATAAATCGGGAGGTGATTTTGCTCAGCTTGATGCCAAATCAAACGAGTTTATCGGAAACCTGATGCAAAGACCGGAAATTGAATTTGCCCAGACTTCATTTAATACAAAATATCCACAGTATTTAATGGAAATCAATGTTCCGTTAGCTAAACAAAAAGGTATTTCTGTAAATGATATTTTGTCTACAATGCAGGGATATATTGGTGGAATTTACGGAGCTGATTTTACCAAATACGGAAAGCAGTTTAGAGTAATGATTCAGGCGCTTCCTGAAAACAGAGTAAATGCTGATAATCTTAATCAATATTATATTAAAACCGGTTCCGGAGAGATGTCACCGATTTCACAATTTGTGACATTGACTAAATCTTACGGTCCTCAGTCTGTAGGTCGTTATAACCTGTTTACTTCAGTGAAAATTACAGGAGCAAACAAAGCTGGTTACAGTTCGGGTGATGCAATTACGGCGGTACAGGCGGTAGCTAAAGAGACGCTTGATCAAAATTATGATGTTGAGTTTACAGGTCTTACAAGAGAAGAATTAAATTCAGGATCTCAGACGTTATTGATCTTTGCTTTAAGTTTGGTGTTTGTTTATTTCATTCTTTCTGCTCAGTACGAAAGTTACATTCTTCCTTTAGTGGTGGTAATTTCACTTCCTCTTGGGGTAATGGGAGCTTATTTCGGACAGAAAATAATGGGCTTAGAAAACAATATTTACTTCCAGATTGCATTGATTATGTTGGTCGGCTTATTGGCAAAAAATGCGATTTTGATTATCGAATTTGCTGTTCAGAGGAGACATCATGGCGAGACCATTGTAGAATCTGCAATTAATGCAGCCAAAGCGAGATTGAGACCAATTTTAATGACATCATTGGCATTTATCTTCGGTTTATTACCATTGGTTTTAGCAAGCGGAATTGGTGCGGTTGGTAACAGATCAATTGCAACAGGTGCATCGATCGGGCTATTAATAGGAACTATTTTAGGAGTATTTGTGATTCCGGTTTTGTATGTGATTTTCCAGACTTTACAGGAAAAAATAAAACCTATCAAGCACGAAGACATCAATTTAGCTGAATAAGAAATCTTTAAGATTTAAATAATGAAAAAATTATCAATAATTATAAAAGGAACTGCTTTTTCAGTGGTCACGTTCGCCGTTTTATCATCGTGCATGGTAAGAAAAGAGTACGAAAGACCTGCAGCGGCAGTTGACGAAAAACTATTCCGTACCGATATGCTGCCTCAAGACAGTACAAGTATTGCGAATGTTTCCTGGAAAGAGATTTTCACAGATCCTATTCTTCAGGCGCACATCACAAAAGCCTTGGAAAACAATCTTGATGTAAGAATTGCAGTACAGAATATCACTTCTGCCGAAGCTTATCTGAAACAGGCAAAAGCAGCATACGAACCCACTTTATCAATCGGTCCGAATTACACTTTTCAGACACAGTCTATCAACACACAGTTTGGTCAGATTATCGGAGAAAGACGTTATGTAAACCAGTTTGATATTACGGCAACAATCGGTTGGGAAGCAGATTTGTGGGGAAAAATGAAGTCTCAGCAAAAAGCTCAGTTGGCTACTTATTTAGGAACTTTAGCGGCTCACAAAGCGGTAAAAAGTGATTTGGTAGCATCAATCGCTTCGGCCTATTTTCAGTTGTTGACTTATGATGATCAGAAAAGAATCATTGAAGAAACAATTAAAGTAAGAGAAAATAATTTAGAAACCACAAAAGCTTTAAAGGAAGCAGGAACATTGACGGAAGTTGCTGTGCAGCAAAGTGAAGCTTTGGTTTATAATGCTAAATCTTTACTGATCGACATTGATACTCAAATTCAACTTTTGGAAAATACAGTAAGCATGTTGATGGGTGAGCCTTCGCAGACTATTGCCAGATCATCTTTAAGATCACAGTCGTTACCAGAAAGTCTTGCTTTAGGATATCCTGCAAGTTTGTTATCAAACCGTCCGGATGTGATGCAGGCAGAATTTAATTTAATGAATGCTTTTGAGTTGACAAATGTTGCCAAAGCTCAGTTTTATCCAACGCTAAAACTAACTGGAAGCGGTGGAGTACAATCAGTAGACATCGACCATTTGTTTAGTGTAAACTCTCTTTTTGCCAATGTTGTAGCTGGTTTAGCGCAACCAATTTTAAACAGAAGACAGATCAAAACCAATTACGATGTAAGTTTAGCAAACAAAGAAACGGCTTATCTGAATTTCAGAAAATCTATTTTGATGGCTGGAAAAGAAGTTTCTGATGCAATAAGAGTATTTTCGGTTCAGGATTCTTTTATAGATTTAAAGAAAAAAGAGCTGGATTCTTACAAAAAATCAGTTGATTATTCTCAGGAATTGGTCAACTATGGTATGGCAAACTACCTTGAAGTTTTAAATGCAAGTGTAAATTCATTGAATGCCGAGCTTAATATTTCAAATGCAGAATACAGTAAAATGAAAGCTGCAGTAGATTTGTACCAGGCTTTAGGAGGCGGATGGAAATAATGAAAAGTTAGTTATTATATATTCAAATCTTGTTAAGACGTGTACTGGAAACAGTGCACGTTTTTTATTTAATTAAAATTACAAACAGATCATTTCTATATTTTAAAATTATATTTCAATTTTTCATTGCATATATGTAGTTAACTACGTAGTTTTGTACATAAATTAAAAGTCATGTTAGAAATTAATCTTGTAAACAATACTTATTCAAAAGAAATCATAGACTTGGTTCTGAATATTCAGCAAAAGGAATTTAATGTTCCCATTACAATAGAAGATCAACCCGATCTTATGCAGATTGAAGATTTTTATTTTTCCAATGGCGGAAGTTTTTGGGGAGCTTTCATAGACGGTGAACTTGTTGGAACTATTGCTTTGGTTAAATTTGATGAAAAAGCGGCTGCCATCCGAAAGATGTTTGTAAAAAAAGAATTCAGAGGAAAAGAATACGGTATCGCTCAGAAGCTATTGGAAATCCTGATTGCTTATTGCCAGAAAAACGGAATAGATGAAGTATATTTAGGAACTGTATCGATACTCGAGGCTGCATTGCGTTTTTACGAACGTAATCACTTTATAAGAATTGAAAAAGAACAGCTTCCCTTAAAATTTCCTTTAATGAATGCGGATAATGTATTTTGTTTTCTAAATCTAAAATCATAGCTTATGAATGTCATCAACGAATCCGGAACTTTAGCTTTATCTACAAGATTACAACGCGTTAGCGAGCAATTACGTAAAGAGGGAGCCTTAGTTTATAAAGAATTTGGAATAGATTTCGAACCCAAATGGTTTCCGGTAATCTTTACATTACATCACAAAAATACACTCAGCGTTGTAGAAATTGCTAATGAAATAGGGTACACGCATCCTTCCACGATCAGTCTTTTAAAAGAACTTGAAAAGCAACAAATGATTATATCTAAAAAAGATAAAACGGATGAACGCAAACGCTTAATTGAATTAGCACCAAAAGGTATTGAATTGATAGAAAAAATGAAACCTGCATGGGAAATTATCTCTAAAGTCTTAGAAGAGATAGCAGATAATGAGAATCATTTACTGAAAGCCATTAATGAAGCAGAAGAAAAAATCGCCAAACAGTCTTTTTTACAAAGAGTTTTACAATTAAAAAACAACCAATAAATTATGTTTAAAAAATTGATTGTTTTTAATTTTAACTGATAATTTCAATCATAAAAGCTATTTCAGAAATATAAAATAGGCAAGCTATTAACAAAAGTTAGCGTTGAATTAAATGCAAAAAAACCTTTCCGATGGGAAGGTTTTTTCATGAAAAAAAGTGGAGAATACGGGGATCGAACCCGTCACCTTTAGACTGCCAGTCTAACGCTCTAGCCAGATGAGCTAATTCCCCTTTTTTAAGATCGATGCAAATGTAAGTATTTATATAGAATATGCAAATCTTCTTTTAAAAAATAAATATTTTAATTTTAAAAAAAATGAACGACAATCATGAAAACAATTTTAAAGATAATTTTCCTCTAAACAGATAAAAATTATCATCTGTAAAAGATTAAACTATAAAATTAAATTAATATATTTGCCCAATTCAAAAAATATAGAGATATCATCAATTTTAAAAACAATCTTGAAATTTTCTCCCTTATTTTTAAGAATAAATTGAATAATAAACTTATTTCATAAACTATTGTAACCTATGAAGAAACTATTTTTACTTTTATTGACTATTTTTTCATTAATTGGATGTACTGCAGATGACGAGACCCTTGTTGATTATGTAGGAACATGGTCTGGAACTTACGAAGGAACCGAAAAAGGTCTTTGGAAATTCGTAGTTGCTTCCGACGGAAAAGTTACCGGAACAATGTACAATGAAACAAACAATGAAAACTACAATATTTCAGGATTCCTGGACAGATCCGGTCAGTTGACTGCTGAATTGGTTTTACCTGCAGACGGACAATTTAACGGAACACTAAACGTTGAAGAAAAGGGAAGTGGAAATTGGACGAACGAGTCGCCAACTCCTGTCAGAAGCGGATCTTGGTCTGGAGAGAAAAATAAATAGATCAACTATTATAAATTAGAAATCGGCTGCAAACTTTGTTTGCAGCCGATTTTTTTATTTAAACAAATCCCATTTGTACAACGTGAGAATCTCTCTTTACTGCAACAAAATGAATCACATCATCTTCCTCTGAAAAATGATTTTCAAAAATTACTTCATTTTGACTTTCCTGCAACTTTATTTTTTCTTCAAAAGACTCTGTAAGATAGTTTTCAAAATCAATTTTTATACTGACAATTGCTACTTCATCAGCAAAAATCGCTTTATCCAAATGCAGACTTTTGTCCCACAATCCAAGGAAAATCTGAGTATTCTGATTAAAATTAAAAATATCACCAAACTCAAATTGCTGGAGTATTACTCTTCCGTCTTTAGTTTGTAAGCCATTTTTTACCGATCTTTTTCCTTTTTCATTTTCAACATCCAGATCTTTGATTTTGGTCATCGTCTTTGCAAACCGTTGATAGAGTAGGGCATCATCCGCCAATTCAATATACTTTGAAATGCAGGAACGGATTAACTTTCCAATTTTTGAGCAGTGCCCAAATTCAGAACTGTTTTGCCTTACCTTTTCATAAGTGGGGCTTTTTTTATAGGCAGCTTTATTAAACCCACTTTTTTTCCGAACAATATTTTTACCATTCAGATTATAAAAAACCAGATCACCAATGGATCCGTTGAGTTTAATGAAACTTTCGTAAGTCGCCATATTTCTAAAATAACTTCAAAGATAAACATAAAAATTAATAATTAAAGACATTGCTATATAATTAAAGTATAGTTATAGTATAGTTATTGTATAATTAGAAAAATTAAATTATATTTGTAATCATAAATATCTAATTGATTTTCAAATGAATAAGAATTCGCGTTTTTCGGAAATTAAATTATATAAAAGGCTTGCTGTTTTAGCAATAATTTCAACGACAATTATCTCTTGCGGAAGCTCAAAAAATGTTTCTTCTTCTAATTCTAAGAAAACATCGTCTAAAACTATAAGTAAAGCTGAAAATCTAAGAAAATTGGATTCTGATTTCGATGGTAAAGTTCCGGGCTCTGTAAAGAGTCTTTTAAAAGATGCTGAAACGTATTTAGGAGCTCCGTATAAATTTGGAGGCAATAGTTCGTCAGGTTTTGACTGTTCCGGATTTACCGTGAAAGTCTTTCAGGATAACAATTTCAGTTTACCCAGAAGATCTTCAGATCAGGCAGATTCCGGGAAATCTATCGATATTAAAACGGTAAAACCAGGCGATTTGCTGTTTTTTGCTACGGCTGGCGGAAGTAGGGTTTCCCACGTTGGGATTGTTCACACTATTGAAAATGATGGTGAAGTAAAATTTATCCATGCCTCTACTTCTAAAGGAGTAATCATATCTTCATTAAACGAAAAATATTGGAACAAAGCCTATCTTCACGCTCAAAGAGTTTTATAGTTACTACAAACTCTGTAAAGAATTTCATTGGATCTAATTTTTCAAAAATAGTTAGTGCTTTATTTAGCTTATTTTTTCCATATGCTTCTTTATTTGTTTAATAAGTACAAACACCTATCCTGATTATATAAAACAAGATAGAAGATTAATCTTTGGCTGCAATTATTTTAGTTTTGTAATACAACATTCAAAAGATTTTGCCTAACTTTTTTGTATATTTGGCAGTGAATTTTTTAACAAATTATAAACATAATTATGTCGTTACAACAAACTATTGAAAATATCTGGGACAACAGAGAATTATTGCAGAATGAAGACAGCCAAAAGGCTATAAGAGAGGTTATTTCTTTGGTTGACAAAGGCGAGCTTCGTACAGCTGAGCCTACAGAAAACGGATGGCAGGTGAATGAGTGGGTGAAGAAAGCAGTAGTAATGTATTTCCCAATTCAGAAGATGGAAACTATTGAAGTAGGTCCGTTTGAATTTCATGATAAAATGCCTTTGAAAAGAAACTATGCAGAAAAAGGGGTTAGAGTTGTACCGCATGCCATTGCAAGAGAAGGTGCTTACATCGCCTCAGGCGTTATTTTGATGCCTTCTTATGTAAATATTGGTGCTTATGTAGATTCAGGAACAATGGTTGATACTTGGGCAACGGTTGGAAGCTGTGCACAGATCGGTAAAAATGTTCACTTAAGTGGTGGTGTTGGTATTGGTGGTGTTTTAGAACCGCTTCAGGCTGCTCCGGTAATCATTGAAGATGACTGTTTTATCGGTTCCAGATGTATCGTTGTAGAAGGAGTTCACGTTGAAAAAGAAGCTGTTTTAGGTGCAAATGTAGTGTTAACCGCTTCTACAAAAATTATCGATGTTACAGGAGATACTCCTATTGAAATAAAAGGTAGAGTTCCTGCCCGTTCTGTTGTAATTCCTGGAAGTTATACCAAACAATATCCTGCCGGAGAATATCAGGTTCCTTGCGCTTTGATTATCGGTCAGAGAAAAGAATCTACAGACAAAAAAACATCTCTTAATGATGCTTTAAGAGAAAATAATGTAGCTGTTTAAATTTTTCCAAATGGCAATTCCTAAACAAATTTTTCAGACTTTTAAAACCGATAAGCTTCCTTGGCTTACGAAGTTTCATATCAAAAGAATGCTCAAAAAAAATCCTGAATACGAATACCATTTTTATGATGATAATCGAATTCAGACTTTTTTTAAAGATGAGTTTCCACCTGAATATTTGAAAGCTTATAACAGACTGACAATAGGAGCTGCCAAAGCAGATTTCTTCAGATATGCCATTCTTTACAAAAAAGGTGGTGTTTATTTAGATGTAGACAGCGGAATAAATAAGCCGATCAAAAAGTTTATTCGTGAAGACGATGTAGCTCTTGTGACGGATGAAATTCCACAAACATATTATGTACAATGGGGTCTTGCATATGCTGCAGGACACCCATTTTTACAAAGAACATTAGAAATGATTATGGATAATATCAAAAACAATCCATATCCGCATAATGTACATAAAACTACTGGTCCAACCGTTTATACAGACGCCGTGAGAGCATGTTTAGAGGAAGATCCCACAATTCCGCATCGATTTATGGGACCGCATTATGACAATAATATGCAGTTTAAATATAAGCTGGGGAAATTCTTCCTGTACAGTGATAAATCTGAACACTGGAAGAGAAAACAGCTCACTCAAAACATCATAAAACCTGAGAATGAAGATAGCATTTGATGCCAAACGTTTTTTTCATAATACTTCAGGATTAGGGAATTATTCGAGAGATTTAATTAGAATTCTATCTAAATATTATCCTGAAAATCAATACTTATTACTCAACAAAAACAAATCGGAAAGAGGCTCCTATATTTTAGAAAACTCCGATGTTACCTTTGTAGAAACCTCTAAAGGAACGATGTCTCGCCAGCTTAAAATGGGAAAAGATGCGCAAAAAGAAGGTGCAGATATTTTCCATGGATTATCGGGCGAATTACCTTTACAATGGGATAAGAAACCCATCAAAAAAATCGTTACCATTCACGATTTGATATTCGTAAGATATCCTCAATATTATTCTTTTTTTGACAGAAAAATCCATCTTTGGAAATTCAAAAAAGCAGCTAATAATGCAGATAAGATCATTGCCATTTCAGAGCAGACCAAAAGGGATATTATTCAATATCTGAAAGTTCCGGAAAGTAAAATCGAAGTGATTTATCAAGGTTGTCATCAAGCTTTTAAAGAACAACAATCCGATGAATTTATTCAGAAAATCAAAGAAAAATTTAATCTTCCGGAACGGTTTATTTTAAATGTAGGAACGATTGAAGAACGTAAAAATCTTTTTAGCATTGTTAAAGCAATAAAAGACACCACAATTCCTTTGGTTGTTGTTGGAAAGAAAACGAAGTATTTTCAAAAAATAAAGCATTTTATTGAGAAAAATAAAATGGAGGGACAAATTCATTTTTTGGAGGGAGTTTCAATGGATGAATTAGCAGCAATTTACAAGCTGGCAGATATTTTTGTTTACCCAAGCTTTTTTGAGGGATTTGGAATTCCCGTAATCGAAGCTCTTTTTTCAAAAACGGTTACGATTACAAGCAATACAAGTTGCCTTCCAGAAGCTGGAGGTCCGGATTCTGTTTACATCGATCCAAAAAATTATCTGGATATTCAATCAAAAATAAAATTTTTATGGGATAGCGAATCTGAAAGAAAACGCCGTTCTGATAAAGGATTTGAGTTCGTTCAGAAGTTCAATGATGAGCCCATTGCACATCAGCTGATGAATCTCTATCAAAAAAATATTTCTTAAAATTCTTGTGGAATTAAAAATTAGTTCTACATTTGTACCACAATATTCAAAGAAATATGAAACCGAATTTTTTAACAGTACATCATTATCATCATCTCTGCTAAGACGGAATTGATTGATATGCAACACAGTTAAAAATCAAAAAATAATTAAACCGTCTGAGTAAACAGACGGTTTTTTGTTTCTAAATTCTTTCACGGTAATTTATTTCAGACAATCAGTTTTTATTTACTCAGACTCAATAAAATTGAAAATGAGTACATTAAAAATTGCCATACAAAAAAGCGGACGGCTTTATGAAGAATCTCTTCAGCTTCTCAAAGATTGCGGAATCCTCATCAACAACGGAAAAGATCAACTGAAAGTTTCTGTAGATAATTTCCCAATGGAAATCATGTATCTGCGAAATTCTGATATTCCCCAATATCTGGAAGATGGCGTAGTTGATATAGCTATTGTCGGCGAAAACCTTTTGGTAGAAAAACAGAAAAATATTGAAATCATCCAAAGTTTAGGATTCTCAAAATGCCGGGTTTCATTAGCCATTCCTAAGGAAATTGAAACCGATGATATTGGTTATTTTCAGGGTAAAAGAATTGCAACTTCTTATCCCAATACTCTTAACAGTTTTCTTTTAAAAAATAAAATTTCAGCAGACATACACGTCATTTCCGGTTCAGTAGAAATTGCTCCAAATATCGGTCTTGCCGACGGAATCTGTGATATTGTAAGCTCCGGAAGTACTTTATTTAAAAATGGTTTAAGAGAAACTGTTACTATTTTAAAATCTGAAGCTGTTCTGGCTAAAACATCATTATTAAGTAATGATAAACAAAAAATCTTAGAAAAATTTCTGTTCAGAATTCAGTCTGTTTTAAGGGCAAAAAATTCTAAATATATTTTGATGAATGTTCCGAATGATAAGATTGCGGAAATCTCAAATATTCTTCCGGTTTTAAAAAGCCCTACCGTAATTCCTTTGGCAGAAAAGAATTGGAGCAGCATTCATTCCGTGATTGATGCAGAACGGTTTTGGGAAGTTATAGATGAGCTGAAAGAAAAGGGAGCCCAAGATATTTTAATAATTCCAATCGATAAAATGGTCATATAATATGAAAATTAATAAATATCCTTCCAAACAAATATGGTCTGAATTTGTAAAACGGCCAATTATAAAAACAGAAGAAATCACAGAAATTATTGTTGAAATTTTTTCAAAAGTTAAAGAAAATGGTGATCAGGCATTAATTGATTTTAATAAAAAATTTGATAAGGCTCAAATTGAAAACATCAATGTTTCTGAAGACGAAATAGAAAATGCAGAACGTTTAATAAATGGTGATTTAAAAAATGCAATTCACCAGGCAAAAGAAAATATTACAAAATTTCACGCTTCGCAAATTACCAAAATCGAGAAAATTGAAACCACAAAAGGAGTTGTTTGCTGGAGAGAAAACAGAGCCATCGAAAAAGTTGGAATCTATATTCCGGGAGGAACAGCGCCTTTATTTTCTACGGTTTTAATGCTGGCAATTCCCGCTCAATTGGCTGGTTGTAAAGAAATTATTTTATGCACTCCGCCCGATAAAAATGGAAATATCAATCCAGCGATTCTTTATACTGCTCGACTTTGTGGAGTAAAAAAAATATTTAAAACCGGCGGTGCACAAGCTATTGCGGCAATGACTTTTGGTACAGAATCGGTTCCCAAAGTCTATAAAATTTTCGGTCCCGGAAACCAATTTGTTGTCGCAGCAAAAGATTTCGCTCAAAAATACAATGTAGCGATTGATATGCCTGCCGGACCAAGTGAAGTTTTGGTAATTGCTGATGAAAAGGCGATACCAGAATATTGCGCTGCTGATTTGCTTTCTCAGGCAGAGCACGGAAGTGACAGCCAGGTGATTTTTATTTCAACAGATTTAAGGATTTTAAATGAAACGATTGAGGAATTGAAAAAACAAATTAAAGAGCTTCCGAGAAATGATTTTGCTCAACAATCATTGAATAACAGCCATTTTATTTTATTAAATTCTGCTGATGAAGCTTTAGAATTCAGCAATCTGTATGCTCCTGAACATTTGATTTTAGCCATAGAAAATTTTGAAAAATATATCGATAAAATACAAAATGTAGGTTCTGTTTTTCTCGGAAATTACTCATGTGAAAGTGCTGGAGATTATGCGAGCGGAACCAATCATACGCTTCCAACTAATGGATTTGCAAAAAATTACAGCGGAGTTTCTTTAGACAGTTTTGTAAAAAAAATTACGTTTCAGAATTTGTCACAGGAAGGGTTACAAAATTTAGGTAAAACAATAGAGATCATGGCCGAAGCTGAAGGTCTTCTGGCACACAAAAATGCAGTATCAATAAGATTAAAATAAAAATATGACAACATTAAATATTAAAAAACTTGTTAGAAAAAATATATTGGAACTCAAACCGTACATTAGTTTCAGGGATAATAATCAATTTAAAAATCCTGTATTGCTGGACGCAAACGAAAGTCCTTTCGGCGAATACCATCGTTATCCTGATTCTATACACAGAAAAATAAGAGATAAAATAGCAGATTTTAAAAATATATCTTCAAATCAAATTGCGATAGGAAATGGCAGTGATGAACTGATTGATTTAATCATCAAAATATTTTGTGAACCAAAAAAAGATTCTGTTTTAGTGATGAATCCTTCATTCGCGATGTACGGATTTTATGCAGCGATTAACGAAAATGAAGTTATCTCGCTCAACCTAGATGAAAATTTTGAGATTAAAAAAGAAGATTTTCTACAAACCGTTAAAGATAATCAGCCAAAGGTCTTATTTCTCTGTTCGCCAAACAATCCCACAGGAAATTCGATCTATGATCTTGAGTTTTACATTAAAAATTTCAATGGAATTGTGGTTATTGACGAAGCATATATCGAGTTTTCTAACCAGAAATCGTGTCTTGAACTTATTAACAATTATCCTAATCTGATTGTCTTGCAAACCTTCTCAAAAGCGTGGGGTTTGGCTGGAGCAAGAGTTGGAGTTGCTTATTCTTCAGAAGAAATTACTTCTCTATTTTACAAGGTTAAATCACCATTTAACGTAAATAACCTGAGCCAGAACGTGGTTTTGGAAATATTAGATCAGGTTGAAGATTTTCAGAATAATTTAAATAAAATCTTAGAAGAACGAGACTGGCTAAACGATCAGCTTACCCATATTGAATGTATTACAAAAGTATATCCGACTGATGCGAATTTCTTCTTGATTGAGTTTGAAGATGTAGAGAACGTTTACGACAAACTGTTGGAAAGTGAAATTCTGACAAGTAAACGAAGTCCGCAAATCCCAAATTGTATCAGAATTAATGTAGGGAATAGAGAAGAAAACATTCACTTGATTAACGTTTTAAATCAATGCGAAACCTTATAGCTTTTAAAAAACTATAAGGTTTAATAGAGTTTCAAAATAATAGATTTACAATTATTTAAAAATGAAAAAAGTATTATTTATAGATCGAGACGGGACTTTAATTATTGAGCCACCAACCGATTTTCAGGTTGATTCTTTGGAAAAATTAGAATTTTATCCCAGTGTTTTTCAAAATTTATCAAAAATCGTAAAAGAATTAGATTATGAATTGGTAATGGTTACCAATCAAGACGGCTTGGGAACTGAAAGCTTTCCTTTTGAAAATTTCACAAAACCGCATGAAAAGATGTTGAAAACTTTTGAAAATGAAGGCATTTTTTTCAGTGATATTTTGATAGATAAAAGTTTTGAAAATGAAAATTCGCCTAATCGAAAACCCGAAATTGGAATGCTTGGAAAATATATTTACGGAGATTATGATTTAAAAAATTCTTTTGTGATCGGCGACAGGATTACTGATATCCAATTGGCTAAAAACTTAGGTTCAAAAGCTATTTTCATCAGTGAATCAGAAAATGAAAATGCCGAACTAACGACAAAAAATTGGAATGAGATCTACCAATATTTAAAACAAATACCTAGAAAAGCTAATGTTTTCAGAAAGACAAATGAAACCGAAATTGAAATTGAAGTCAATCTCGATGGAAGCGGAAATTCTGAGATCTCAACAGGTTTGAATTTTTTCGATCATATGCTTGAACAAATATCAAAACACGGAAATTTAGACTTAAAAATTAAGGTAAAAGGAGATTTGCAGGTTGATGAGCATCACACGATCGAAGATACAGGGCTCGTTTTAGGTGAAGCTTTCGTTAAGGCTTTAGGAAAGAAAAAAGGAATTGAAAGATATGGTTTTTTGCTTCCGATGGATGATTGCCTTTCTCAGATTGCCATTGATTTTGGCGGTCGGCCTTGGTTGGTTTGGAATGCCGATTTTAAAAGAGAAAAAATTGGTGATGTACCGACAGAAATGTTTGAGCACTTTTTCAAATCTTTTTCAGACACTGCAAAATGCAATTTGAATATCAAGTCTGAAGGAGAAAATGAGCACCACAAAATAGAATCAATGTTCAAAGCATTTGCAAAAACCATAAAAATGGCGGTAAAACAAACGGATCAAAACTATAATTTACCATCTACAAAAGGAAGTTTATAAGATGATAGCAATTTTAAAATACAACGGCGGAAACGTAAGTTCTGTACAAAATGCATTGAACAGATTAGGAGCAGAATCTATCATTACAGATGATTTTGCCTTGATCAGAAAAGCTGACAAAGTAATTTTTCCGGGAGTTGGAGAGGCATCTTCAACAATGAAAATTTTAAAGGAAAAAGGATTAGATCAGTTAATTCCAACTTTAAAGCAGCCTGTTTTGGGAATCTGTCTTGGAATGCAGTTAATGTGTAAAAATAATGAAGAAGGAAATACAGTCGGAATGGGAATTTTTAATTGTAATGTAAAAAAGTTTCCGTCGCTTGACCTTGTTCCGCACATGGGTTGGAACACGGTTTCAGATTTAAAATCGCCATTATTTTCGGAGATTTCGGAGGAAAATGATCTGTATTTTGTTCACAGTTTTTATTGCGAGTTATCAGAAAACACAACTTCAGTTTGTGATTACATTTTACCTTTCAGTGCATCGTTGAAGAAAGATAATTTTTTTGCTACTCAATTTCATCCTGAAAAATCAGGAAAAGTAGGAAACAAAATGCTAGAAAATTTCTTAAAAATCTAAATAAAACTATTAAAAATGAAAATAATTCCCGCCATAGATATTATAGATGGAAAGTGTGTACGACTGTCTAAAGGAGATTATAACACACAGAAAATCTATAATGAAAATCCGTTGGAAGTTGCCAAAGAATTTGAAGATTTTGGAATCAGATTTTTGCATTTGGTAGATTTGGACGGTGCAAAATCAAAACATATTGTTAACCAAAAAGTGCTGGAAACTTTAGCCAGTAAGACATCTTTGCAAATTGATTTCGGTGGAGGGCTAAAAAGCGAAAAAGATATCGAAACAGCTTTTAATTGTGGCGCAAAACAAATTACAATCGGAAGTATTGCCGTTCAAAATCCTGAGTTCTGTTTTCAACTCATTAAAAAATATGGTGCAGAAAAGATAATTCTTGGAGCTGATTGTGAAAATAAGAAAATAAAAACTTCAGGTTGGCTGGAAGAAAGCAATCAAGATGTTATCGATTTTATTCTTAATTATCAGAAAAATGGAATTAAAAATGTGATTTGCACTGATATTTCAAAAGACGGAATGTTGCAAGGAGCCTCAGAAGATTTGTACATAGAAATTTTAGATAAAACAAATACTAAACTTATTGCAAGTGGCGGAATTTCCTGCATTGAAGATGTTTCTAAAATGAAAGAAATCGGTTGCAGCGGAACCATTATCGGAAAAGCGATTTATGAAGGAAATATTTCATTAAAACAATTGGAAAGTTTCATTTAATCCTAAATATTTTAGACAAATTCATTTTCACAAAAGTCCCAAAGGGACGATTTAGTAAAGGATAGGATGAAGTCCTATCAAAAAATAGAATTAAAAAAAATTGTATTTGCATCATATCAATAAATAAAATGCTTAAAAAAAGAATAATCCCATGTCTGGATATAAAAGACGGAACTACGGTGAAAGGAATCAACTTTGAAGGTTTAAGAAATGCCGGAAACCCAATAGTTTTAGCCAAAAAATATGAAAATGAAGGAGCTGACGAATTGGTTTTTCTCGACATTACCGCCACAATTGAAGAACGGAAAACATTTGCTGAACTCGTTAAAAATATTGCCAAAGAACTCAGTATTCCATTTACGGTTGGGGGCGGAATTTCTTCTGTTGAAGATGTAAGAAAATTACTGGAAGCCGGAGCAGATAAAATCAGCATAAATTCTTCTGCGGTTAAGAATCCGTGTTTGATTTCTGCCTTAGCTAAGGAATTTGGCAGTCAGTGCATTGTCGTTGCCATTGATACAAAGTTGATAAATGATACCGATTGGGTTTTTGTAAAAGGTGGAAGGGAACTGACTGATTTAAAAACTTTAGATTGGGCAAAAAGAACCGAAGAATTGGGTGCAGGTGAAATTCTTTTAACCTCAATGAATGGAGATGGAACTAAAAACGGCTTTGATTTAAGACTTACAAAACTGATTTCAAATGCTGTAAACATTCCGGTAATTGCTTCTGGAGGCGCCGGAAAAACTGAAGATTTTGAAAATGTATTTAATCAGACCAAAGCAACGGGAGCTTTGGCTGCAAGCGTTTTCCATTTTGGTGAAATTAGAATTGATGATTTAAAAAACGAATTGAAAAATAAAAATATTAAGGTAAGATGAAAATAGATTTTAGTAAAACAAATGGTCTTGTTCCGGTAATTATTCAGGATGAAAGAACTTTGCAGGTTTTAATGTTGGGCTATATGAATGAAGAGGCTTTTAGCAAAACAAAAGAAGAAGGAATTGTCACTTTTTTCAGCCGTTCAAAAAACAGATTATGGACAAAAGGTGAGGAGTCAGGAAACTTTTTAAGCGTAAAAAATATTGAAGTAGATTGTGATCAGGATACAATTTTAATTAAAGCAATTCCCACAAATACCGTTTGTCATACCGGAAGTTTCAGCTGTTTTGGAGAAAAAGATAGCAAAGGATTTTCGTATGAGCTGGAAGAAAAAATAAGCCAGCGAATTGATGATAAGATTCATGACTCTTATACTTATTCTTTGTACCAGAAAGGGATTAATAAAGTTGCTCAAAAAGTAGGAGAGGAGGCTGTAGAATTGGTAATAGAAGCAAAAGATGATAATGAAGATCTGTTTAAAAATGAAGCTGCCGATTTACTATATCACTTTTTAATTTTACTGAAAGCTAAAAATATACATTTAGCAGATATTGAAAAAATACTTTTAGCCAGAAATAAATAATTATTATCAAGCTACAAACTTATTGTTTAGATTGCAACCTATTTATCTTTTGCCACGAATACACGAATATTTATCAAAGAAAATATAAATATTCGTGTATTTGTGGCTTATAAATTTCATTATTTTATTTTTCAATAATTACTTTCTTGGTAACCGTTTCACCTTCAGATTTTACAGTACATAGATAAACTCCGCTTGATAGTTTTGAAACATTAATGGCCGTCTCATTTTCGTGGGTTGAAATGAGCCTGCCACTCATATCCTTTATTTCAAAATTGAAATTCTTAACTTCTTTCGGAATTTCAACATTCAAAATATCCTTTGCCGGATTAGGATAGATTTTAATAGATTCCAGTTTACTTTGGCTGCTCTCACTAGTTCCTAAAACTGAGGTCGCCACTGCAAAGTGCTGTAAAGCTCCTACCGCAGCCTTTCCCACATTGAAAACATACGTTGGGTCTACATTGGCAAAAGTATCATTAGCGGTATGTTCATTTTGGCTCTGTGGAGTTTCGTAGAAACCGGTAATAATATCTCCTTTCCCTTCAAATGGAACATAATCTGATGAATATGCATTAGACATTACAGTCTGTAAAGGAGAATAGAGCGTCGTACACGTTGCCAATTGTTGCGTAAAAGATAAAGATGCAGCGTTATTTCCCGGTAAACCCGACTGATCACTTTCACATTTTATCGAATTACTCGGGGCAGAAAATTTACCTCCAACCTGATCAATATTGAAAACCAATCTCAGATCTAGCTGACGTACACCATTCTGAAAAACCACATTATTTACATAGTGATAACTACCCAAAAGTCCCTGTTCTTCGCCTGAGAAATGAATAAACTTTATAGAATATTCGGTCGGAATATCTTTTAAAATTCTGGCAGCTTCCAGCAAAATAGATGTTCCGCTGCCATTGTCACTAACTCCTGGGCCAACTATTGTATCGTAGTGACCGCAAATAATGACATACGTATTTGGATAAACAGTTCCTGTTTTTGTAATAACTAAATTTTTTGTGGTATTTCCGTTTACCGTAAAACTATCTTCAGTAATTTGACTTTGCGCATAACCGTAGGTTTGGTATTTAGTTTTAAGCCAGTCCAAAGTATTATTATTTGCTGTAGAACCAGAAGTTTTTACACCAAATGATGCAAATTCCTGCAGTAGTGATGTGATATTAGCTTGCGTTACCTGGTTGGCTCTTGCTTGATAAGCCTGAATGAAATTTTGAGCCTGAACACTATAAGATGCTAATGAAAATAATAGAAGAGTAGTTAATTTTTTCACTTTTAATAAGATACTTTAATAATCTAGCAAATGTAGATAATAAAAAAATCCCGAGCAAAAAACCCGGGATTTAATATTGATAACAAAAAATTTTACATTATTTTACTTGATCTACAACTGCTTTGAAAGCTTCAGGATAGTTCATCGCTAAGTCAGCTAAAACTTTTCTGTTTAATTCAATGTTGTTCTTTTTAAGAGCTCCCATAAACTGAGAGTAAGACATTCCGTGCTCTCTAGCTCCTGCGTTGATACGCATGATCCAAAGTGATCTGAAGTTTCTCTTTTTCTCTTTTCTTCCACGGTAAGCATATTGCATTGCTTTTTGTACCGCGTTTTTAGCAACAGTCCAAACGTTCTTTCTTCTACCGAAAAAACCTTTAGCTTGTTTCATTAATTTTTTTCTGCGAGCTCTAGAAGCTACTGCATTTACTGATCTTGGCATAATTTAAATTGTTTTTTTGAAAAGGGCGGCAACATATGTTACTCTTAGTGGCACCGTTTCAGGGTTAAAATGTTGAATTTGTTTGAATTCTTATAAACCGAATAGGATTTATAAAAACTACTTAATTGCTAATTGACGTTTAACGCTTTTTTCGTCCACTTTAGCTACGTAAGAAGTAGTAGTAAGATTTCTCTTCTGCTTAGTTTCTTTCTTAGTTAAGATGTGGCTTTTGTAAGCGTTTTTTCTTTTGATCTTTCCAGAACCGGTAAGAGCAAAACGTTTCTTAGCACCTGATTTCGTTTTTAATTTTGGCATTGTTTGCTTTTTTATGTTTTTGTTATCAATATCGTTTCAAATGTACCAATGTAACAGCTTATCAATTTACCAATAATTGTTACATTGGTAAATTATTAGATTGTTACATTGATTGGGGCGTGTCCCTCACTCACTCATTCCGCTTCGCTGCATTCACTCATTAGGGTCGGGCTCTTCATTGCAAGTCCTCGCTCCGCCGCATTTTCCGGTCTTGCTGTGGGCTTTTCATTACGATCCCTCACGCAGATAATTGGTGTGCAAAATTACGAAAAATAATAATACGAAAAGAGACTTTCAAAGAAAATCTCTTTTATATATCGTAAACCAAAAATATCAAAGTCTGAAAACTCCTAATATTTTGGTGTAATTATGTATTATTTAGCCGGTTTCTTAGGACTCATCATCATAATCATTCTTTTACCTTCAAGTTTTGGTAACTGGTCTACTTTTCCAACGTGCTCCAATTCCTGAGCCAGTTTTAAAAGTAAAATTTCTCCTTGGTCTTTAAAGATAATAGAACGGCCTTTGAAAAATACGTAGGTTTTCAATTTTGAACCTTCTTCCAAAAACTTTTCAGCATGTTTTTTCTTAAAATCATAATCGTGCTCGTCAGTCTGAGGTCCGAAACGGATCTCTTTTACCACCACTTTGATTTGTTTTGCTTTAAGTTCTTTTGTTTTTTTCTTTTGCTCGTATAAAAACTTTTTATAGTCTAATATTCTTGCAATGAAAGGTTCAGCTTTATCTGAAATCACGACCAAATCTAGTTCCTGTTCCTTGGCAATTTGTCTCGCTTTATCAATCGGGAAAATTCCCGGCTCTACGTTATCGCCCACTAAACGAAGTTCTCTTACGCGAATCTTATCGTTTATCATGTGTAAGTCCTCTTGTACGGGACGTCTCTGTGGGCCTCTGTTGTTAAATCTCTGTGCTATTGTATTAAATTTTATTGGTTAATTCTATTCTAAAAAATCATTCGAACAAAATAAATTTGTTCAGAATAACAATTGGATCTTATGCTTGGTACTCAACTGCTGTTTTTGAAGCTTCTTTGAAATAAGCTACAAAATCTTCAACACTCATTACTCCAAGATCTCCTTCTCCACGTCTTCTTACAGAAATTGTGCCATCCTTTTCTTCATTTTCTCCCACTACAATCATGAATGGAATCTTCTTCAATTCGGCATCACGGATTTTTTTGCCCGTCTTCTCATTTCTGTCATCAATCAGACCGCTAATATCGTGATTTTCTAAAAGTTGTGAAACTTTTTTAGCATAATCTACATATTTTTCACTGATTGGTAATATCGTAAACTGATCCGGAGCCAACCATAATGGGAAATCTCCGGCAGTATTTTCTAATAAGATTGCAATGAAACGTTCCATAGAACCAAACGGTGCTCTGTGAATCATCACTGGTCTGTGTTTTTCGTTATCACTTCCTATGTAAGTAAGATCGAATCTTTCAGGTAAATTATAATCAACCTGAATAGTTCCTAACTGCCATTTTCTTCCTAAAGCATCTTTCACCATGAAATCTAACTTAGGACCGTAGAACGCGGCTTCGCCATATTCTGTAACGGTATTCAGTCCTTTTTCTCTGGCTGCAGTTACGATTGCGTTTTCTGCTTTTTCCCAGTTCTCATCAGAACCTATATACTTTTCTTTATTATCAGGATCTCTCAATGATATCTGAGCTGTAAAGTCTGCAAATCCAAGTGAGCCAAAAACATAAAGAACCAAATCAATTGTTTTCTTAAACTCATCCATCAACTGATCCGGAGTACAGAAAAGGTGCGCATCATCCTGAGTAAACCCACGAACTCTCGTTAAGCCGTGAAGTTCACCACTTTGCTCATATCTGTAAACCGTACCGAATTCTGCATATCTTTTTGGCAAATCTCTGTAGCTCCATTGTGAAGTTTTGTAAATCTCACAGTGATGCGGACAGTTCATTGGCTTTAGCATAAATTCTTCCCCTTCATTTGGAGTTTTGATCGGCTGAAAGCTGTCTGCTCCATATTTATCCCAGTGTCCTGAAGTTACATATAATTCTTTAGCTCCGATGTGAGGAGACATTACAAATTCGTATCCTCCCTTTTTTTGAGCATCAGAAAGGAAATTTTCTAGTTTTTTTCTCAAAGCAGTACCTTTTGGCAACCAAAGTGGTAAACCTGCACCTACTTTTTCTGAAAAAGCAAAAATCCCTAATTCTTTACCTAATTTTCTGTGATCTCTTCTTTTTGCCTCTTCCAATAACTCAAGATACTCAGTCAGTTCTTTCTGTTTTGGGAAAGAAATACCATATACTCTTGTTAACTGAGGATTTTTCTCATTTCCTCTCCAATATGCTCCTGCAGCATTTAAGATTTTCATCGCTTTTACAATTCCTGTATTTGGAATGTGACCGCCACGACAAAGATCTGTGAAGTTATCATGTGTTACAAAGGTGATTTCTCCATCATTAAGATTAGAAATCAATTCTACTTTGTAAGGATTGTCTGCATACGTTTTTAAAGCTTCTTCTTTAGAAACAGGATACAATGAAAATGTTGACCCTTTTTTGGCATTTTCTAAAACTTTCTTTTCGATTTTTTCGAAATCTTTTTCAGATAAAGTTTCGTCACCAAAATCTACATCATAGTAAAAACCACTTTCAATGGCAGGGCCAATCGTTAACTTAGCATTAGGATAAAATTCAAGGATAGCCTGCGCCAAAAGGTGGGCAGAAGAGTGCCAGAAGGCTTTCTTACCAAGATCGTCATTCCATGTCAAAAGCTGCACCGTAGAATCTGTGGTTATAGGCGTGGTAATTTCGACTTGTGTGCCGTTTACAACTGCGGAAATGGTATTTCTAGCCAATCCCTCGCTTATAGATTTCGCCACATCCAAAGGAGTCGTAGCTCCCTCAAATTCTCTGACGCTATTGTCTGGAAGTGTAATTTTTATCATTGTTTACTAAGAAATTTTAAGTTGCAAAAATACGCTTTTTTTACGTCTTTAAGAAATCATACAACGATAATTCAAAAAAAATACAATTTATTTTAAATTTTCACGTTAACGATTCCTTTCAATAATCAAACATTGGAGTCTTATCCGATGATATGAAATCGTGAGAGTCTGCTGAAAGTTGCAGCCCGACCTGAACGAAGCTCTTTTTTTGTGTGCTGAAAAATTCCGTTAAGACTACAATGTATGCAAAAAATAGCGGGAGTGGTGGGCGGAAATTGCTGCCATAAAAAAACATCAAGCTTTCACTTGATGTTATCTGTTTTTCCTGACTGGTTGTTTTTAGAAGATTTTTGAACATCTTCCTTATCAACATCAGATGGATTTTGTTTTTCTGAAGAGGCCGGAATATCACGGAAGTCTTCATTTTGTTTTTTGGTTTCTGCGGAGTTGGCAGATTCTTTCTTTTTGTTATCGTCTTTTGAGTCCATAATTTTGAATTTTTAGAGTCCAAGAACACCGATTTTGCCGGTTTGATCTTCTATCTTATAATTCAAAGCCTTTGCCAAAACGAAAATACTATTAAGATTTTCCATTAATTGTTGATGACCCTCGCTTCTCAATTTGTTCTGATCTACAGATTTTACAGCTGTTTGCTTAGCTTTTTGCTGTACATTTTTGATATCTTTTTCAGAAATCCTGTTGATAAAAGAATCGTCTAACGACTGTATTTCTACACTTGGCGTAATTCTGATATCAGCATTAGGAAGTTCTCTGATAATTAATTTCTTATTAATAGAATCTACTTCTATTTTCATCTTATTCAGATCATAAGAAACCTGTGCATTGGTCTTTGTATAAGTAATAACGCTGTTACTCGTCATTTCTTTCCCTAAAAACTCATAGCCGAATTTGGTTTTCTGCATGGCGGAAAAATCCTGTTCCAAAACAACCATTTTATTCATTTTGGAGATCTGATTGGTCAGAATATAATAATCGGATTTTTCAGTTTTTTCGCTTACCTTAAAACAAGACCTGAAACTGAAAAACAGAATCAGCATCAAAAGAATGCCCGCAACAAATGGAATAATTAATTTTAGATTTCTCAATTTTCTTTTTTAAATATTTCTCTGATTACCGACTTGTCATCTTTTTTTAAGATTTCCAAAAGGTCTCTTTCTACGTAACCTGTCGTCGGCATTTCTATCATTCTTCCAATTTCCTTGCCATATTTTTCGACAATAATTGTAGGAACTTTAGAAACATTATATTTTACTTCATCACCTGTAGGAGATTCTTTTTTACGGTTAACCGCAATGATCGTCAATCTGTTCTCGGGATATTTTACCTCATCCAAAATTTTCATCAATCTCGGAAAATCTCTATGACTGTCTTCACACCAGGTTCCGATAAAAACAATCAGATTATAAGAATTGATATTATTTTTCTTCAGTTCTCCAACAGCTTTTTGATCTAAAGCGTAATCATTAAATTCTTTTGTGTACCATTCTGAATACGGCTCTTTCACAAACTGATCCTTAAGTTGGTGTCCCAAAAGCATTTTTCCGTCATTGGTAGTTTCTACCTCTCTGTTTACCACGACTTTCTGAGCATTAAACTGCTGCATAGCCAAAGTAAGAACTGAAAAGGTAAAAATATTGGTGATGATTTTCTTACAAATCATATTTCTATTATTTTTCATAGTATTTGTGAATTTTTGATTTCATATTAATTTTCGATAATTGTTTTTAAGTCAGCAGGCGAATAGTATTTGTTTTTCAATACTTTATGGTCGACTTTTCTGTAGACATTGAATTTTTCTCCTGATTTCTCATAGAAAGATTCGACATCTTTTGCTGCATAAAATTCTACTGTTTCATTTGCCTGTTCTTCATTATCGCAAGCTTTAGACATATTAGAGCGCTGCACTTCATTGAACAATTCTACAAACTTGTCACCCAATCCGAATTCTAAAACCGCACCGCTCAAAACATACTGCAAATCACACAAAGCATCAGCAATTTCTACAATATCGTTATCGGCAATAGCCTGTTTTAATTCATTTAATTCTTCCTCCAAAAGTTCAACTCTCAAATTACATCTTTCCTGAGAAGGAATTTGTGGAGTATCTAAAATAGGGGCTTTAAAAGTGGTGTGGAATTCTGCTACTTGGTTCAGGCTGTCAATTTTATCCATGAAATTTTTTATTTAGGGCAAATATAAAAATTAGGAATGAGAAAATATGATGATTGAGGTTTAAATTAACATGCTCAATAAAGTTGCGAGATACGAGATAGGATTAATACGAGTTTTAATCTCGAAATCTGAAACTCGAAATCCTAAATAAAAAAAAGGCCGCCCGTTTCCGAGCAGCCTAAAAAGATCTAAAGTTTAATTGAGAGGAAGTTAGTTTTTAATAAATCGTTTAGAAACTTCGCCCACCTGAATTACGTAAGCTCCTTTTACAAGACCGCTAACATTCACTGAGCCTCCTTTGAGTTTTCCTGAATTGATTAGTTTTCCACCCATATCGAAGATTTTATAATCTTCACTCGTTGTATTTGAAACATTTAAAATATCTCTTGCAGGATTTGGATACAATTTGATATCTGTTATTAAATCTTTTGTATCAAAATCTTCACCTCTTCCGGATGATACAATATTTAAAGTGTAATCTTCAACCTGCCCGTAAGTATAAGAACCACAAGAAGATGACGGTACAGAACTATACTGCATCATTACCCTCATTCTCGTATTACCAAGAGTTGCAGTTGACGGAATTGTAATTGATCCTGTTACCGGACTTGTCTGTGAACCTGTTTTCGTCCAAGCTAATTCTCCACTATCTGTAAAGTCTCCATCTTTATTGTAATCAATGTAAACTGCATAAGCTTCGTTATATTTAGTTGAAGTCCAAACCGGAGTTACAGAAATCGTATAAGCTGAACCTCGTGTAACACTGGTGGAAACTGAAGTAAAGTTCTCGTAACCAGAAGTTCCTGTTGAAGTATTATTAATCGTTCCGAAGCTTACATTTCCGATTCTTTCATCTGATGTATTGGTTGATGTTGCCGAACAATAAGTAACCGAGCTTCCAGCAAGAGTTGTCACAGAAACTGTATTGCTTGAAACAGAATTATTTCCTGCTGCATCTTTAGCTTTAACCGTAAAACTATACGTTGTAGAAGGCGTTAAGCTTGTTACGGTATAAGAAGTAGAAGCTGTAGAGCCCACCAATGAAGCCCCTTGATAAACATCATAACCTGTTACAGCAACATTATCTGTAGCGCCTGACCAAGAAAGATTCGTACTTGTAGAAGTAGTTCCTGAAGCTGCTAAAGTTGGAGCCGTCGGTGGCGTAGTATCAGAAGTTCCTGAACCTGCATTTACCGTAATATTTGCATTATTTACATCAAAGAAAATGTGATTTGAACCTTTTACCATAATTCTTCCTGTATTCGTAGATGAATTTGGAATAACTACCGCCTGAGAACCATCATTTGGAGTTCCTGAAAGTAGAGTAGTCCAAGTATTTCCGCTGTCTGTAGACCAAAGAATATCTACGTTTGCAGCATTCACGCCGTTTGCTGTAGTTCCGGCAACATTCCAGGTTATTGTTTGAGAAGTGCCTCCCGAATAAGTTGTTGCTGTATTTTGAGAACTTACACTGAATGGTCCTGCAGTTCCGTTAACAGTAATTACCGCATCATCAGAATTATTTCCAGAACCTCCAGCTCTGTTATCACGAACTGTGAATCTAAAATTATAAGTTCTTGCAACGTTTGATAATGCTTCAACAGTAATTTCTGAGCCAGCCGTTGTTGTCGCACCCGTTAAAACAGAAGCCATCCTCGGAAAATATCTTGTAGGAGTTGTTTGTGGAGTCCACGATCTGAACGTTGGCCCTGTCGCTTTTGTAGCACTTGCCGCTGAACTCGCTCCGGTTTGAGAAGAAGATGCATTATTCATCTGTTCCCAGATATAAGTAAGAGCATCTCCGTTTGCATCAGTTCCAGCACCGGTTAGCATAAATGGAGTTCCTTTCGGAATGGTATAATCTGCACCTGCATTTGCTGTTGGTACTGAGTTTCCTGTACTCGTACTTGTAGGACAGGTTTTAGCCTTAATATTATCTGTAATCTGCTGAATACTTACTGCATGAAAAAAAGAATCTGAGTGCGCCTGAATATCCTGACTTGTAATTCCTGCATAACCCATAATAGTCGATCCGGAACCAGGTTCCATATTAACTCCGGTTCCTTCATTACTCATTGAGAACGTATGATTTCCACCAAACTGATGACCCAATTCGTGAGCAACATAATCGATATCAAAATTATCTCCCGAAGGGATTGCATCTGCCGGAGAAGTATAACCACTTCCTTTTGATCCGTTCACACAAACACAGCCGATGCAGCCTGCATTTCCGCCACCTCCGGAAGCTCCGAATAAATGCCCAACATCGTAATTAGCTTCACCAATTACTGAAGTTAAGGTCGATTGAAGCTGAGAATTCCAACTGCTCATTCCTGAAGCTGCAGAATAAGGATCCGTAGATGCATTGATATAAATTACTGCGTCATTATTAGCAATTAAAACCATTCTCGCTGAAAAATCTTTTTCAAAAACTCCGTTTACACGGGTCATTGTATTATTCATTGCTGCTAAAGCAAGAGCTTTTGTCCCTCCAAAATAGGTGGTGTATTCTCCCGTGGAAGACAAAGCTAATCTGAATGTCCTTAATTTGGCATCATCTGCGTTTGGTCTTGCTGCAAGATTATCTGTGCTCGAAATTCCTTTCTGAGCAACATCAATTACTGTACATTCAAACTTATTAAGATCATCTTTTTTGTCCGATTTTCTGTAAACGACATACGTTGAAAGATCTTTTGTATAAGGCTCAATAAAAACCGCAGACTTATCACCGTAAATTTCCATAGAAGATAAACCCAATGGAGAAATACTGAAATACACTGTAGAATTTGAATCTCCCAGACCTTCACCAACGTAAGATTTGATATCCGGATACTTCGCAGCCAATTGAGGATCGAAATTGGAATTTTCCCTTACTTTGAAATGTTCCAATTTGCCATCAGAATTTGGGAAAGAAATGATAATGTCTGATTTTTCGCCAACAGCCAATCTTTTTGGAGCTTTTGCCAAAGCATTTTTCAATCCGTCAATATCTAAACTATAGATCTTCGGATTGTTGATTGTTGATTTGTTTTCAAAAATTTCTGAATTTGTTTTTTTAGAACTTTCAGACCAAAGACGGTCTGTCTGAGCGAATGAAATGCCTGAAACCAGCATTCCAATCACCAATAGTTGTTTTTTCATATATTATCTATTTTGATTTTGGAATATCAAAGCTAATAAAAATTATATTATGAAAAACAAAATTATTTAAGAAAATTTTAGATATTTAATTTAATAAATTATGCAATGCATTGAATAAACAATATATCATTATGAAAATACTTACATAAAATAAAAATAGCACACGTAAATTACGTATGCTATTCCTTTATATTAATTTTAAGGTAAATTAACCCAAAAAATTATTTTGTGATATCTCTACCGATAACCATTCTCTGAATTTCTGAAGTACCTTCACCAATCGTACAAAGCTTAGAATCTCTGTAGTATTTCTCAGCCGGGAAATCTTTTGTATACCCGTAACCTCCAAAAATCTGAACTGCATTGTTAGAAATTCTAACACATGCCTCAGAAGCATACAATTTTGCCATTGCCCCTTCTTTTGTCATTTTCTGTTTTGCATTTTTCAGCGTAGAAGCTCTCTGGATCAATAATTCTGCTGCATCAATTTCTGTTGCCATATCAGCCAACATAAAGTTGATCGCCTGGAATTCTGAAATAGATTTTCCGAACTGTTTTCTTTCTTTAGCATATTTTAAAGCCGCTTTATAAGCTCCTCTTGCAGTTCCTAAACTTAACGCAGCAATAGAAATTCTACCACCGTCAAGAATTTTCATCGCCTGTTTGAAACCTTCACCAACTTCACCTAAACGATTCGCATCTGAAACACGAACGTTGTCAAAAATAAGTTCTGCCGTTTCTGAAGCTCTCATCCCAAGTTTGTTTTCTTTTTTACCTGAAGTAAAACCAGCCATTCCTTTTTCTAAAACGAAAGCAGTAGAATTATTTTTAGCTCCAATTTCTCCAGTTCTAGTCATTACAACAGCGATATCACCAGAAATTGCATGAGTGATAAAGTTTTTAGCTCCGTTGATTATCCACTCGTCACCATCTTTTACAGCTGTAGTAGACATCCCTCCAGAATCTGATCCTGTATTGTGCTCTGTAAGCCCCCAAGCTCCTATTACTTTACCGGTAGCTAACTGTGGAAGCCATTTGTTTCTTTGTTCTTCATTTCCAAATTCATAGATATGATTGGTACACAATGAATTGTGTGCCGCAACTGATAATCCAATTGAAGGATCTACCTGAGAAATTTCATCCAGAATAGCAACATATTCGTGATAGCCAAGACCAGAACCACCATATTCTTCAGGAATCACAATTCCCATAAATCCCATGTCACCTAACTGGTGAAATAGCTCTTTAGGAAAAGTCTGACTTTCGTCCCACTCCATAATATTGGGTCTGATATTCTTTTCAGCAAATTCCTTTGCTGTTTCCGCGATCATTTTGATGTTGTTAATCGTTTCTGTGTTCATATTACATGTATAGTTATGTCCCAAAGATACTTAAATTGCCGAAATACGAAAATATTTTGTTTTGAAGATAAGTTGCAGCAAATAAGTAATTAATTGTCAGTAAATTAAATTTAAATTGTTAATAATATATTAATCTCAGTAATTAGCATTCCGCATGTTTATTTCTTACTTTAGCTATCCAATTTTTCACCCATGAAAAAACTTTTACTACCTATATTTTTTATATCTGTTTACGTTTCAGCACAAATTCCGGCGGGATATTATGATGGAACAACAGGATTGACAGGTTATGCTTTAAAATCTAAGCTTCATGAAATTACTGCAACAAAAAATGTCAACTGGGGTTACAGTGACTTGCCTAATTTGTACAATCAAACCGATTTAGATCAATATTATGATCACGGATCTAGTAACACAACAGTTTTACTGGACATGTATTCCGAAATCCCGACAGGTCCGGACGCCTACGAATATACTTCTGCAAACCTGATCAGTACGTCAGGCGCCGAGGGGCTAGGGTACAACAGAGAACATGCCGTACCACAAAGCACTTTTAACAGTAATTATCCGATGTATTCAGACTTGCATTTTGTCATTCCTACAGATGCAAGGATCAATCAGTTGAGAAACAATTACCCTTACGGAATTGGGAACTCCACCATTCACTATACTTTTAGCAATACATCAAAAATTGCCAACAGCGCTATTCCAAATTATGTATATACCAATAGGGTTTACGAGCCTATAAATGAATTTAAAGGAGATATTGCAAGAATGCTGCTCTATTTTGCAGTGAGATACGAAAGCAAATTGCCGGTATTTAATTATTCCACTAATATTAATCCTGCAATAGATCGTTCACCTTTTGACGGAACAGCAGAGCGTGCATTTGATCCTGCTTATATTTCGATGCTTATTCAGTGGCATACGCAAGACCCGGTTTCTCAGAGAGAAATCAATAGAAACAATGCGGTATATGCTATTCAGAATAACAGAAACCCCTTTATTGACAACCCGCAATGGGTTAATGCAATTTGGGTACAAACTCCAGACGCAGTTGCGCCACAACCTCCTGCCAATTTAACTATTACCCAATCCGGTGCTTATTATACAAACATAGCATGGTCGCCAAGCGCTAGTACAGACGTCATAGGATATCATGTTTATCAGAATGGCGTTTTTTTAGCAACTACAAAATCAACATCTCTTGTTATTGATCATTTAAATCCTGCAACATCCTATTTATTTACTGTGCGAGCTTATGATCAGGGTTATCTACAATCTACAGACAGCAATACTGCAACTGTATCTACTCTTGCAACAGATTCAAATTCTAAAGATCTTTTAATTACAAAATATATTGAAGGAACAGACAATAATAAAGCTTTGGAGATCTTAAATAAAACCGGTCATGAAGTTAATTTAAACAATTACAGTATCAAAACACAGTATTATAATAGCATAACGGATTCCTATTATTTCGCAGGGAGTTTTGAACTTGAAGGCAAAATTCAGAATAACGAAAGTTTTATCATCCTCAATCCAAAATCTGCGCTGTCATGCGTTACAAACAATGATGCTTTATTTCTTACTGCGGGTGAAGCTTTAACTTTTACCGGAACTCAATATGTAGAGTTAGCCTATAATTCAGCGCCAATTGACGCTATAGGAAGTAAATTTACAAGCAACACTAATGCAAACATCTCTCTGTATAGAAAAAATACTGTTACTCAGCCAACTTCAACTTTCAATAGTAATGAATGGGATTCTTATGCAAGCAATTACTGCCAAAATTTAGGTACATTAGCTACTTCTGAAGCAGAATTATTCGCTAAAAAAGAGTTTAAAATCTATCCAAATCCGGTTCATGAAAACATTTTTGTAAGTGGAAAAACTGAAAATGTTCAGAATGCACAGATTTTAGATTATTCAGGGAAATTAATTTATAGCGAGAAAACGCCATTTAAAAACAAGAAAAATATTTCTGTACAGAATTTAAAAACTGGTTCTTACTTGTTGAAGCTTGATGATAAAGCTTATCAGTTTATTAAGAAGTAGGATTAAATTTAAATACAAACTGTACAACTTCGTTCAACTTGAGCGAAGTTTTTTGTTTATAAAATTTATAAGCAAAAAAGCTAATATTTATTACTTATAATCAAATCTGCTTATATTTTTTATTTATAAGTAATAATGATTATATTTGCAAAATGATAGCGGTCATTACCGGTGATATTATAAATTCACAGCATGCAGATACTGAAGTTTGGATTACCAAGCTTAAAAATCTTCTCGACAAGTGGGGAAGTGCTCCTGAAACATGGGAAATCTACAGAGGCGACGAATTTCAATTTAAATGTAATATCGATGATGTTTTTTGGCATTTCTTAGCTATCAAATCTCTTATAAAAAGTCAGGAAAATTTAGACGTAAGAATTGCAATTGGAATTGGAGAAGAAAGTTTTTCATCCGAAAAAATTACCGAATCCAACGGGTCGGCGTATGTAAACTCAGGAAGATTATTGAATGATCTGAAGAGTGATGGCGACACTGTTTCCATCAAAACTTCCAATGATGCTATAGACCGCGATCTCAATATTTTATTAAAATGGGCATCCAAAGATTTTGATAACTGGACGATGGCAACTGCCGAAATCATCCACGAAATGATAATGAATCAAGATTATACACAAGAAGATCTTGCCAAAAAATTTACCATTTCGCAGTCCTCAATCAGCCAAAGGCTGAAGCGTGCAAACTACGAACTGATCGTAGAAACGAATCACTATTTTAAAAAGAAAATTTCAGAACTGTAAGCATGATTTTTATTCAACTCATATTGGCACATTTACTGGGAGATTTTATTCTTCAGCCAAATTCTTGGGTTGCAGATAAAGAGAACCGTAAACTGAAAAGTTCATATTTATATTTTCATGTGCTTATTCACACTGTTTTAAGTTTTATTTTCCTTTGGGATCTTAAACTTTGGTGGGTAGCTGTTTTAGTGGGAATTTCTCATTTCATTATTGATGCCTGTAAACTTATTTTTCAGAATATTCAGACAAAAAAAGTGTGGTTCTTTATAGATCAGGCTCTTCATGTAGCTGTTATTGGAGGAGTTTCTCTTTATTTCAGTGAATTTAATTTTGAATTTCTAAAAGATCAGGAATTTTTGAAAATTTTAATGGCTGCTTTGTTTTTAACGTCGCCAGCTTCAATTTTTATTAAACTATTGTTATCATCTTGGACTCCCGTGAGCGAAGGAGAAAATAATTTACAAAGCGAATCTTTATCGAGTGCCGGAAAATACATTGGGATTTTAGAACGGTTATTGGTTTTCGCATTTATTGTAGTCAATCATTGGGAAGGAGTCGGTTTTATGGTCGCTGCAAAATCTGTTTTCAGATTCAGTGATCTCGCACAGGCAAAACAAAGAAAACTGACAGAATATGTATTAATAGGTACACTATTAAGTTTTGGAACTGCTGTTTTAGCAGGAATTTTAATTAAGTAAAAGTATATAAATCTAATTATAACTGAAAACCTTTGATTCAAGGTTTTCTAAAGTAAAAAAAGTAAAAATTATGAGTCAAAAGCTAGAAATGCTGTATGAAGGTAAAGCAAAACAAGTATTTGCAACCGAAAATCCTGAAGAAGTTGTAGTACGTTTCAAAGACGATGCAACAGCGTTTAATGCTCAAAAAAGAGGATCTGTAGATTTGAAAGGTGAAATGAACAATGCCATCACCACTCTTATTTTTGAATATTTAAATGAAAAAGGGATTAGAACTCATTTCATCAAACAACTGGACGAAAGAGAGCAATTGGTAAAGAAAGTATCAATTATTCCTTTGGAAATGGTCGTAAGAAACTATTCTGCAGGAAGCATGGCTCAGAGATTAGGAGTTGAGGAAGGAATTAAATCTCCGGTTACCATCTTCGATATCTGCTACAAAAAAGACGAATTGGGAGATCCGCTAATCAACGATCACCATGCAGTTTTCTTGGGTGCAGCTACTTATGAAGAACTTAACGAAATGTATGCATTGACAGGAAAAATCAACGAAATTTTGATCGATCTTTTCGATAAAATGAATATTATTTTGGTTGATTTCAAAATAGAATTAGGAAAAACTTCAGACGGAGAGATCATTCTTGCTGACGAAATTTCTCCTGATACTTGCAGACTTTGGGATAAAGATACAATGAAGAAGTTAGACAAAGACAGATTCAGAAGAGATCTTGGTGAGGTTACCGAAGCTTATGTTGAGATCTACAATAGATTGAAAACTTTACTTAATAAGTAAAGTTTGAGAAGTTAGAAGTTAGATATTAGAATTTAGTATGAAATCGCACCGAATTGAAGATTTGAAAGTTTGGAGTACATCAATGACTTTAGTAAAAGAAGTTTATCTGGTTACTGCTGAATTGCCAAATGAAGAAAGATTTGGCTTACTTTCTCAAATCGGAAGATGTGCAGTTTCGATACCTTCCAATATTGCAGAAGGAGCAGGAAGAAATAATAAGAATGAATTTTATCAATTTCTTGGAATTGCGTTTGGTTCTACGTACGAATTACAAACACAGTTACAATTATTAATAGATTTAAATTTTATTTCCGAAACTAAAATAGTTCCTTTAAAAGAACTTTTAGCTGAGATACAGAAAATGATTTATTCATTGAAGACAAGTTTAAAATTATAATTGAAGTTAACTTAGACTAATTTCTAACATCTAATATCTAACTTCTAATTTAGAAAAAATAGAAATGAAAAGTTTAGACATTCATAAAAGTGAATATTTAAAACAGTTTGAAACTCAAACCTACGGAAGAAATCTTTTCAGAACGCAGGAAGAAGAAAGACTGGATGCTCCAAACGAGGAGTGCGGGATCTTTGGGATGTATTCTGATAACGATCTGGATACGTTTTCTCTTTCTCAGTTTGGGCTTTTTGCGCTTCAGCACAGAGGTCAGGAAGCTTGTGGTATTTCTGTTCTTAAAGACGGAAAGATTACCAACATGAAAGATGAAGGTTTGGTTTTGGATGTTTATAAAGAGATTCAGGAACCTGAAACTTTTATGGGAAATTCTGCAATCGGGCACACCCGTTACACGACTGCAGGAGATAAAAAGAAGTATAATTTCCAGCCATTTTTTGCCAAAAACGAATATGACCAGATTATACTTTCTATTGCTCACAATGGTAACTTAACCAATGCGAAAGAACTAAAGAATGAACTGGAAGCTGAAGGTGTAGTTTTCAGAGCGACTTCAGATTCTGAGGTTATTTTAAGATTAATTCAAAAAAATCTTGACCTTGGACTTCGTGGTGCCATTAAAGCAACGATGGAGAAAATTGAAGGCGCATATTCTGTTGTTGGGATGACAAGAAATAAATTCTTTGCATTCAGAGACTTCAACGGAATCAGACCTTTGGTTTTAGGAGCTGTTGATGAGAAAACATATGTTGTTGCTTCAGAATCTGTAGCTTTAGATGCAGTGGGAGCTCAATATGTAAGAGATATTTTACCGGGAGAAATCATTTATACCAATGAAAACGAACCTGGAAAACTAAATTCTTACATGGTAAATGAGGAAAGAGGGAAGCAGAGAATTTGTTCTTTTGAATATATTTATTTTGCAAGACCCGATTCTACTTTAGAAAACATTAATGTTTACGAGATCAGAGAAAAATCTGGTGAAAAAATCTGGGAACAGGCTCCTGTAGAGGCTGATATCGTAATTGGAGTTCCAGATTCTGGAGTTCCTGCTGCAATTGGTTTTTCTAAAGCTTCAGGAATACCTTTCCGCCCTGTTTTGATTAAAAACAGATATATCGGAAGAAGTTTCATCGTTCCTACTCAGGAAATGAGGGAAAGAATTGTTAATCTGAAACTGAATCCTATTATTTCTGAGATCAAAGACAAAAGAGTAGTTATCATTGACGATTCAATCGTTCGAGGAACAACTTCTAAGAGATTGGTTAAAATTTTAAAAGAAGCAGGCGTTAAAGAAATTCACTTCAGAAGTGTTTCTCCACCCATTATTGCACCTTGCTATTTGGGGATAGATACACCATCGAAAGACGATTTGATTTCTGCCAATATGACAACAGAACAGTTGAGAGATTATTTGGGAGTAGACTCTTTGGAGTTTTTAAGTACTGATAATTTAAAAGAAATTTTAGGTTCTTCAAACCATTGCTTCGGATGTTTTACTGAAGAATATCCTGTAGCAAAAGGAGAAGAAATAGAATTATTTAATTAAGATTTAAATATCTAAATATTAAAAGGTCAGACTTACAATTAAGTCTGACCTTTTCTATTGAAATAAAATTGTTCTTTTCTTAGAATTTGTAAGCTAAACCTACTTGGAAAGCATTGTTTCTTACAGCATCCGAATTAGCTGGTCTGTCTTTAGCAATATCTGTTACACCTGCAACATATCTTGCTGTAATACCGATATTATCTGTGAAATAATATCCAGCACCTAAACCAATACCTACATTGAATGTATTAAAATTATCTTTATAGTTTCCTGATTCAGCTAATACATCATTATTAGTTTCGTTTTTAGCTTTGTTTTTTGCACTAACCATGAAACCAAATTCCGGACCTGCCTCTACATATAAATTTGGAATAAAGTTGTATTGAAACATTACTGGAACTGTAACATAATCAAGGTGGTTTGCATAAGAATATCTGTTTCCTGCTACTACATAATCATATTTGTCTCCATATTGAGAGTATAAAACCTCTGGCTGAATACTAAATGATTCTGCAACCGGGATATTAGCAAATACACCTGCATTAAAACCGATTTTTGATCCTTGATCTTCTAAAGTTTCATTTTTTGATAATGAAGAAACGTTCATACCCGCTTTAATACCAAATCTTACATCTGAAGAAGACATTGATCTAGTTGTGGTTGTCGTTGTAGTCTGAGCAAATGCCAAAGATGTTGACAAAACTGCGATTCCTAAAATTAACTTTTTCATAACTTAAATTTTTTAATATTTTACTAATTCTAATTTTAAATTTTACTACCAAACTTTTGAGTTTGACGAGTCGTATCTTTCAAATTGTTTGCCAAAATTTGAAGAATGTTCAAAACATTAAAAAACCATTCACAATAATGAATGGTTAAAAACGTAACATAATGAATATGAATTAATTAAATTCAAGATAATTAATATGCTATAAATAACATTTTTTTAAATTTAAATCTAAAAATTTAGTTTAAAACTTAAAATTCACTCAATGTTTTATAATAATTAATTGATTTTTGAATGTTTTCGGTACTGCATTCGTGATCATAAATACAAGAACCGATTGCTGAAAGCAAAGAAAAATTGATTTTAGCATCAGTATTCTTCTTATCATTTAATAATAAATTGAAAATATCTTCATCCTTAAAACCACTCAAATCAATAAAACAGAAATAACGCTGAATATTTTCTATGATTAATTCTGAATCTTCTTTCGAAATTAAACCTTCAAGATAAGAAAGATGGCTTTCACAAATCATCCCCAAAGCAACCGCTTCACCATGAAGGATAGGGTTTTCACTTTGAAGGCATAAACTTTCGATAGCATGGCCGATGGTATGACCAAAGTTTAAAGTCTTTCTTACATTTTTCTCATGAAAATCAGCATTCACAACTTCTTGCTTAATTTCCATTGACTGCGGAATAAGAGGCTCAATCCCCACAGTATCTAAATGTTGCAGCTTTATTAAATCTTCCCAATGTTTTTTATCTGCAATTAAGCCATGTTTTAACATTTCGGCAAATCCACTTTTCAGTTCTTTTGCGGGAAGAGTATCTAAAAATCGCGTATAAGCGTATATCTGCTCAGGAAAAGAAAATGTTCCCACCATATTTTTATAATGCATCAGATCGATTCCTGTTTTACCACCGATAGACGCATCACACATTGAAAGTAGCGTCGTTGGTATATTGATAAACTGAATTCCTCTTTTATAAGTAGAAGCTACAAAACCTCCCATATCGGTAATCACGCCGCCACCAAGATTGATTATTAAAGCTTTTCGGTCGGCCTGCATTTCTGTAAGAATTTCCCAAAGCTGATTGGCAGTTTGTATGTTTTTCATCTCTTCACCTGCTTCAATCTCCAGAATTTCAAAAGAAATATCGGTTTCCAAATTACCTAATAATACAGGAAGGCAATATTCATGTGTGTTTTCATCCACCAAAATAAAAATTTTGCTGAATGATTTTTCGGTCAGAAATTGATTGAGCTGCGAAAAATTTTCGTCTAATAAAGTAATCATCGTATGATTTTTTTATAATTAAAGCTATTCTAAGCTACAAAGTTATGATTCTTAATTTCTAACTCGTAACTAAATCACTATCTTTGCAAAAATATTTAGAATGAGCAGAGACAATAATAATTCAGGGAGACCTAAAAAACCTAGATCTTCAACAAGAAACTCAGACAGCCCTCGTTCTCTTAAATCTGGAGATTCCGGATCAAAACCTTTCAAGAAGTCATTCCCTAAAGCGGGAGAAAGAAATTCTGATTCTAAAAGAAGTGATGATACAAGTTATCAAGCTCGAATGAATAAGAAATATTCAAAAACTGAACAAGAACCATTTATTACAAGTTCAGGTGAAGATAAAAAGACTTTCGGTAAATCTGCTCCCAAAAGAGGAGGTAGCAGACCCAATAGTTTTGACGTTAGAGATAAATACGAAAGAGGCAGCCTGAAATACGGAAGAAGACCGGGAACTGAAGGAAGCGATAAAGATCAGGATAAAGCAAAATCTTTTGTACAGCAAAGAAGATTCAAGAAAGTTGAAAAAGACGTTCATAAAGATACTATTCGTCTTAATAAATACATTGCCAATTCCGGAATTTGCAGTAGGAGAGAAGCTGATGAGTTGATTACTCAAGGTTTGGTGGAAGTCAACGGAAAAGTAGTAACAGAAATGGGTTACCAGGTTGAAAAAACCGACAAAGTTGTATTTGACGGACAAAATATTACGCCTGAAAAACCTGTTTATGTGCTTTTAAACAAGCCAAAAGGTTATATTTCTACCACTAAAGATGACAAAGCAAGAAAAACGGTAATGGATTTGGTTGCAAATGCTTCTCCATACAGAGTTTTCCCGGTAGGAAGATTAGACCGTTCTACAACCGGAGTTATTCTTTTGACCAATGATGGACACATGACGAAAAAACTGACGCATCCATCTTTTGATTCTAAGAAAATTTATCACGTTACCTTAGACAAAAAATTAACGAACGAAGACATGAAACTTATTGCAGAAGGCATTCGTTTGGATGAAGGTATTGCAGAAGTTGATCAAATTTCATTTATCGAAGGAAAGCCTAAAAATGAAATCGGAATCGAAATTCATATTGGTTGGAACCGTGTCATCAGAAGAATTTTCCAACGTTTAGGATACGAAGTAGAAGCTCTGGACAGAGTCATGTTTGCAGGACTTACAAAGAAAAACATCAAAAGAGGTCACTGGAGAATTCTTACAGAATTGGAAGTGAATAATCTTAAAATGCTTTAAAATAATAAGTTTTTGACGAATTATAAATTTAATTTGTCCTTGATATCTAGCATTAATAAAGATTTAATGATCAAAAAATAATTTATAATATTCTTTATAAGGCCGATTATCACTAAATGATACAGAAGGTTTATTGAAATTTGTTTCAATAAACTTTTTTTATGTCTGAAAATTAAAAATAATCGTTGTTGGGGCTGTACTTCCAGATTCGATTTCTGTGGGTGGGAATAGATGGTAAGCGTCATTTTAAATATGAAATTTGCTGTACTATTTTATTATCAGTCGGAGAAAAAGTTTATTCAATGGTTACCTTTTCTGCAAATCAAAAAGGACGAATGCTTTTTAGCTCTCTAAGAATCAATGAGAAAAGATGGCAAAAACATCTTGTTTACAGCTTCAATTTGTGCTAATTAGTTTTTGAAAAATAGCAACTATTTTTGACCACATTACCACGTTTAAACTTTAAAAAAAAATTGTCACAAAGTAAAAAATACCTATCAAAAAGAATTCATGTATTCGTGGCTAACAAAATCATCTGCAGATCTGTGAGAGAATCATTTCCAATTGAAATTTGTAACAAGCTTTAATCATTACTCTTCTCAGCAAAACAAAAAATATTTCCAAGTTTAATGCTAGAATAGCCATTACTTTTTATTTTAGAAGAATTAATCATTGCTTTAGCTAAAATATCTGTAGGCAAAGGCTTTTGGCTTTCAAAGAGACCAAGCTTATTAGCAAATTTAATGATTCTGCTTCCCAAAACTTCCCCCGTTCTTTCAGAATCTTTTCTTTCGAGCATTCCAGGTTTGAAAATGGTAATTTTATTAAAATGAAGTTTTTTTACAGCTTCTTCTAGTTCACCTTTCATTTTAGAATAAAATATTTTTGATTTAGGATTAGCGCCATAAGCAGAAACCAAAATATAATCTTCTACATTATTTTCTTTCGCTGCTTTTGCAAATTGGTATTGATAATCAAAATCAACTTTTCTCTGTCCATCTTTACTTCCGGCAGCTTTTAGAGTTGTTCCTAGACATGAAAATGCGACATCACCTTTCACTAGATTTTTCCAGTCTTCATATTTTTCAAAATCAACGACGTGAGTTTTTAACTTTTCATTGGTGAAGGATAACGGTTTTCTTATAAAAACATTCACTTCCTCAAAATCTTTATCCTGTAAAAGTTGATTTACCAAATCTTTTCCTGTGGCACCTGAAGCACCTATTACTAAAGCTTTCATAATAAATAGTTTTGCGTGATGATCATTTCCTTTTTTAAATTTACTAAATTTGAGGTAATTATTTTAAGATAAAAGATCTTTCAGATAAATTAAAATATTAATTATAATTTATCACTTATCAATTATCAATTATTATTCATTACCAATTACTTATTACCCATACGAAATGGATGCCAACGAGATTTTAGATTATTGTCTAGCAAAAAAAGGAGTGACAGAAAGTTTTCCTTTTGATAACGAAACTTTAGTTTTAAAAGTAGGAATTAAAATTTTTCTGCTAATGTCTTTAGAAAGACAGCCTTTAAGTATCAATGTAAAAACAGATCCCGAATGGAGCGAAGAACTTCGTGAGCAACATCCACAAATTACAGGTGCATTTCACATGAACAAAACCCATTGGAATTCTGTTTCTCTTGACGGCTTGAAAAGAGATTTAGTTTTAAAAATGATTGATCAATCGTATGATTTGGTGTTTAAATCATTGACGAAGAAGGCGAAGGAAGAAATTCTAAATCTTCAACTATAAATTCTTAATTGTTAAATTGATCTAATAAAATTCATTTTATTTTAATAATTAATTTAATTAGAACCAATTAAAAATATATTATAAATTTATTTTTAATAATATAATTTTCATAAAAAAACATTATTTTTTATTGTGTAAACTATTTTTTTTCTTTTTCTTTGGAGAGTTCAAACCAAATGCGCATTACGTTTAAACATAAATTATAAAATTTAACGTTTAAAATTATTAACATGAAAAAAATCTTTTTTGTAGTTTCTATGGCCTTTTTAGCTTCATGCTCTAATGAGTTAGGAAACGAAGGAATAGAAAATGCTGAAAATTTAACCACAAACATCAATACCTCAAAATTATCATCCATCAGTGATTATGATTTTTCTCAAATAGGTATAAAGCATAATAATGCTCTTGAAGGTATCTATAAAAGGCTTTCTAAAGAAGCTAATGTAAAAAATTTAGATTCAATAAAGCTAAAAACAATAATATTTAACGAGACTAATTCTTTAATTGTCAATGATAAAGATTTTGCTAATGTAGAAGCGGAAATTATTGACAAAATTGATGACAGAAATGATATCGGTTATCTGGAAAATGAGCTTTACGGCAATTTTAAATCAGATATTTCCAAGTCATTCCTGAATGATTTTAAACTGGCTTTTGATCATTATATGGCTGCTAATGATGCAGAATCCATTAATGTTCTTAGTTCAGACCTTAATAATATCCAAAGTAAAGTGATTGGTGCTCAGCATAACATTCCGGAAGTAGAATATTTTGCTTTGAGAAGTCTTTTGAGCACAGGGTTATCATCTTCAGGTTATTGGAATAATAATTTAGATAACTGGAATACTTTATTGGGTTTAAAATCCAATAGTTCAACAAGCAGAGATTGGGGCTGGTTTAAAAGTACAATCAAAAAAATGGCAACAGCTGATGCTTACGGAGCAGGAGTAGGTGCTATTGTAGGAGCGGTAACGGCATCACCTACCGGACCGGGAATATTAGTAGGTGCTGCAGCCGGAGCTGTAGGGTATGGTTGTAATTCATCCGCAATGGCCGGAATTAGAGAATTGATATAAATCATGAACAAAAAAATTCTCATTCCAGTATTGGCTTTTGTTCTGGGATTTTTAGTATTCAAATATTTGGCAAAATTTGATACTCTTGATAGTGTATTAATTTCTCTTTTTGCAAGTATTTTAAGTTTTTATATTCCAAGGAAAATTTAATATTTCAAGAGACTGTCTGAAAAGGCAGTCTCTTCTTTTTTGATTTTTTATCTGTTTCAAAAATCATACGATCATTTCGATTTAATTTTGTCATGATCATAGTTTCAAAAAATAGTAAAAAAAATTATAGGCAATTACTTAGAACATAAACGTATTTTATATTCAATTATTTTTACATTTTTTTTAAGAATTTTAAATATATGTGGTATTTTAAATATTCTCCAGAAATCCTATTTCCATATGGTCATACGAAATTTAGCGGATTACCAGGATTAATCGTCAAAATAACAGACGATAAAGGAGATTTTGATTTCGAATTGATAAAATCTGTATCTGATTCTAAATTAAAAGGAAAATTTGTTAATATTAAGAAAAGCAGATACATCGAGGCAATAGAAACTACACAGGTAAAACTAAAAAAGGCACAAGAAAATGCCAATGCAGCTGCTGTACTTGCAAGTTATGGAACTGTAATTATAGGAGAAGGAAAGGAAATATTAAGGAAAAGAGAAAAAGAAAGAGAAAAAAGGAGGGAGGAAAATAAAAAATACGCAAATCCTCTAGAATTAGAAAATTAAAAATAAACTTGGCTAAAAAATAAAATTCTCAGTCAGACTTTTATCCTCATCCAATCTTTCAATCAACTTTTCTAAACCTTCAAACTTAATTTCCTCATGAAGAAAATCTCTGAATTTCACAGTGATTTTTTCGTCATAAATATCTCCTTCAAAATCAAGAATATAAACTTCAACGGTTAACTTATCACCATTAACGGTCGGGTTTGTTCCTACGCTTAACATTCCTTTATATAGTTGATCATTAACAAATGTTTCAACAATATAAGCACCTTTTTTCGGAAGTAATTTTATATTTTCAGTTTCAATATTTGCGGTTGGGTAACCAATCGTTCTCCCTAATTTTTTCCCATGCCCAACCGTTCCGGAAACAGAGTAGGAGTAACCCAACATTTCGTTGGCCTCCGAAATATTACCTGCCAATACAGCATTTCTTATTTTGGTTGAGCTGATATTATTTTCGTGGATGTTAATAGCTTCCATTTGCTCTACCTCAAAATCTAGTTCTTTAGAAAGTTTTTGAAGCAATTCGAAATTCCCACTTTTATTTTTTCCGAAAGAATGGTCGTAGCCTATGATTAGATATTTTACATTCAATTTATCAACTAAAATCTGACGTACAAATTCTTCACCGGTAAGGTTTCTAAATTCTTCATCAAATTCTTTTAAAAATAAATTATTGATGCCGTACTTTTCCATCAATAAAGTTTTTTCGTCCAACGTATTAAGAAGCTTAAGATCTTCATTCGGATTAAAAACAAATCTTGGATGTGGCCAGAAAGTAAGGATTGCAGTTTCCAAATTGTGAGCAGAACCCACTTTTTTCAGTTCGTCGATGATGCATTTATGACCGAGATGAACTCCGTCAAACATTCCCAATGATAATGCTAGAGGCCTTTGAGAAGGGTAATCACTAAAATTTCTGAAAACTTTCAAGATGAAAAAATTTTGACTGCAAATATAGCTATAATGTATTTATTAATGTAACAATTTACCAATGTAATAACATAACAATAAAAATAGGCGCTTTATTGAGTCATTTCTTGGTAAATTGCTAGATTGTTATATTGCTAAACTGTTAAAAAAAGCATGATAAAAATCTTTTTTTTAGCAATTGCAGGTTTGTGAAGATTCATTATATTTGCACCAAGAAAAAATTTAGCAATGGCAAACCAAATTAAAGGAAAAATTTCTCAAATTATTGGTCCTGTAATCGACGTAGTTTTTAATAATGTAGAAGCTATTCCTAGTATCTACGATGCTTTAGAGATTACAAAAGAAAACGGTGAAAAAGTAGTATTAGAAGTAGAGCAGCATATTGGTCAGGATACGGTAAGATGTATCGCAATGGATGCAACTGATGGTCTTAAAAGAGGCCAGGATGTAATTGGATACGGAAATCCTATTATTATGCCAATCGGTGATGCCGTAAACGGAAGACTATTCAACGTTGTTGGGGATGCTATCGACGGGCTTCAAAATATTTCTAAGGAAGGTGGTCTTCCTATTCACAGACCAGCTCCAAAATTTGATCAACTTTCAACTTCTGCAGAAGTTTTATTCACAGGTATTAAAGTAATCGACCTAGTAGAGCCTTACTCAAAAGGAGGTAAAATTGGTTTGTTCGGTGGTGCAGGTGTAGGTAAAACAGTATTGATTCAGGAGTTGATTAACAATATTGCAAAAGGACACGGTGGTCTTTCTGTTTTCGCCGGAGTAGGTGAAAGAACGAGAGAAGGAAATGACCTTTTGAGAGAGATGCTAGAATCAGGTATTATTAAATACGGTGATGAGTTTATGCACTCTATGGAAAACGGAGGTTGGGATCTTTCTAAAGTAGATTTAGAAGTAATGAAAGATTCTAAAGCTGCATTCGTTTTCGGACAGATGAACGAGCCACCTGGAGCAAGAGCAAGAGTAGCACTTTCTGGTCTTACTTTAGCTGAATACTACAGAGACGGCGGTGAGACAGGACAAGGGAGAGACGTATTGTTCTTCGTAGATAATATCTTCCGTTTTACACAAGCTGGTTCTGAGGTTTCTGCACTTTTGGGTCGTATGCCTTCTGCGGTAGGTTACCAACCAACATTGGCATCTGAAATGGGTGCGATGCAGGAAAGAATTACTTCAACTAAAAATGGTTCTATTACTTCAGTACAGGCGGTTTACGTACCTGCGGATGACTTAACTGACCCGGCTCCTGCTACAACGTTTGCTCACTTAGATGCAACAACGGTATTAGATAGAAAAATCGCTTCATTAGGTATTTATCCAGCGGTAGATCCATTGGCTTCTACGTCAAGAATCTTGGCTCCGGAAATTATCGGTGAAGAACATTATAACTGTGCTCAGAGAGTAAAAGAAATTCTTCAGAGATACAAAGCTCTTCAGGATATCATCGCAATTCTTGGTATGGAAGAACTTTCTGAAGAAGATAAATCTGTAGTTTACAGAGCTAGAAAAGTTCAGAGATTCTTATCTCAGCCTTTCCACGTTGCAGAACAGTTTACAGGTATTCCGGGATCATTGGTAGATATCAAAGATACCATCAAAGGATTCAACATGATTATGGACGGTGAATTGGATCACTTACCGGAAGCTGCTTTCAACTTGAAAGGAACTATCGAAGAAGCGATCGAAGCCGGACAAAAAATGTTAGCGGATAACGCTTAATTAGAAATATAGAATAAAGAAAAAAGAGTAAAGACATTTCTCACTCTTTTTTCTTTTCTCTTTACTCTTTAATCTGAGAAAAATGAATATAAAAATTTTAACACCAGAATACGTAGTTTTTGAAGGAGAAGTAGACTCAGTATTATTGCCTGGAAAAAATGGTGAATTTCACCTGATGAAAAACCACGCAGGAATTGTTTCTTCATTATCTGGCGGTAAAGTAAAGCTTTTTACTAAGTCTGTAGACGAAGCTTATGCTAAAAATTTTACCAAAGAAAATGAAAATCAAAACGAAGTTTTTACGTATCCTATAAAAAGCGGTGTTGTAGAATTTAATCATGATAAAGGTATTATCCTTTGCGAATAATTAAAATCGAAGCTAAATATATTTTCAAAAAAGTGTAACTTTGGTTACACTTTTTTTATGCTTTGTAAAAATCTGATTTTATGAAACAAAGTTTAATCATGTTCTTTACAGTTTTGGGCTTCATTCTAAATGCTCAAATTATTAAAACGAAAAGAGGCATTGTTAGTTTAGACGGAAATCATGTTGCGAAAATATCAAGCAAATCCGGAGAATATACTTTTATGGATTTGAAGGAAACTCCTATTTTTACGATGGAGTTTGTAGATAAAAGCGTAGTAGATTCTGTACGAGATAGTTATGTAAAGTTGAATCGTGTATATAACCGAGAAAAAACTTTGGATATGGATTATATTTCTCCGTCTGCATTTTCCGGTGATGAAAGATCTGCTGTCTATACTTGTATTAAAGCGTTGAAAATTATTGATGAAAGAGGAATCAATGTGAAGAATCTTGATGAACTTTTCAAAAATATGCCTAAACGCAAACTCGATACAAAAACAAAAGAAGCTTATACCACAAGATCTAAAATTGACAGATTAAATATAACCGTTAATAATGTCGGTGAAATTTTAAGCAATGGTGTTCCAGTGGGATATTTCACCAATTTACCTGTAAGTTTTGGTTCTGAAGATACAATTTCAGATAAAACATTTGTGGATATTGAGATATATGATGCTAAAAGTAAATTAATAGGAAGATACAGTACCACGACGAAAAGAATTACGACAGCAGGAGGAAAAGTTTTTACTTTATATAGAGAAATGTCGGGTCGGGCTTCTATTTTGAAGTTTCCTACTTACAAAGCACTTGCAGAGAGAATGGCAATTCTTGATCCTAATTTTATTAAAGTTCAGGATAAAATAATTGTAGGTGAAGTGGTAAAAGATGGAGTTGAAAAAGATAAAAAGTAAATTTTTCTGAAATTGATATTGGCCTTAACCGAAAATAAAATCCTGAAATAATTTTCAGGATTTTTTCTCTATTTATAGTTTGTCATTTCGTAGGAATCTCGGCCAATTACTTTATATTAAAAACGCTTAGTTTCCACAGAATGACAAATTGATCTTAATTTTTATATATTTAAAATTGTAAAAGATGAATATTCAAAATTTACAAACTCAAAATAATTCCATTCTCTTTTAGCTGCTGCATCGGTTTTGAAAACCAAAATAATTCAAAATCTTCAAAGTTTTCTTCAAATTGAGTTTTAAGTTGTTGAAGCGTAATACGTTTAGGGTTTTCAAAAGTATTTTCTTTCAAAACTTTAATCAACCATTCAGCCTTTTCCTGCTCTAAATCTATCTTAACAATATTGGTTCGTAAATGGAACGTAATTCTCGTGTAGGCCCATGAGTTGTGTTTTTTTGTTTTTATGTAATTCTCAGCGATTACGTTTTTTGCTAAAAATATAATTTTAGAATTTCCTTTAAAACTAAATTGATCTTCTTCTAAAAGACAATCGTGAATATAATCCGGGTGAATTGTTGTTTTCGGAATTTTAAAATTAAACCAATCCTGCAAAGGAATTTCAAAATTAACGCCATGCATAAAATTGAAAAGCGACTTTTTCAACCCAAAACTAAATTTACTGTGATCGATTCCGGTTTTATCTGTAAAATCAATATCGTTATTGGCAAACTTAATTTCCTGCTTAATTGGTGTTACCCCAAATTCTTCAGGATTTTGTCCGACCGGAGAATGTGCGGTCATGGCAAACTGATGCCAAAAACCACTTTGCAAAATTCCCATTTCAAAAAGCTGACGAACCATTTCCAAAGAATCCACCGTTTCCTGAACAGTTTGAGTAGGGTAGCCATACATCAAATAAGCGTGAACCATAATTCCCGCTTCGGTAAAATTCTTGGTAACTTTTGCCACCTGGTCTACAGAAACTCCTTTGTCAATTAATTTTAACAACCGATCACTCGCCACTTCCAGTCCACCCGAAACCGCAACACAACCCGAAAGTTTTAAAAGAAAACATAAATCCTGAGTAAAGCTTTTTTCAAAACGAATATTTGTCCACCAAGTCACCACAAGATTTCTTCGTAAAATTTCTAAAGCAACTTCTCGCATCAGAGCGGGAGGAGCAGCTTCGTCTACAAAATGAAATCCGGTTTCGCCAGTTGTTTTAATTAATTCTTCCATTCTGTCAACCAGAATTTTGGCAGAAATAGGTTCATAAATTTTTATGTAATCTAAAGAAATGTCACAAAAAGTACATTTTCCCCAATAGCAACCATGCGCCATTGTCAACTTATTCCATCTTCCGTCACTCCATAAACTGTGCATCGGATTGGCAATTTCGATGACAGAAATATATTTATCTAACTGTAAATCAGTATAATCTGGAGTTCCTATTTCAGATTGTTTGTAATCTTGTTTGGTGGAATTATTTTTATAAGTAACTTCTTGATTTTCAATTAAAAATGTTCTTTTGAATTGAGGTTCTTCGTTTCGTTCAGAATGACAAACATTTTCATAAACCAATTCCAACGGAACTTCACCATCGTCTAAAGTAATGAAATCGAAAAATTCAAAAACTCTTTGATCTTTAATTTCTCTTAATTCAGTATTCGGAAAACCGCCGCCCATCGCAGTTTTGATTTGAGGATAATTTTCTTTTATAAATTTTACTGACCGAAAAGCTGAATACAAATTTCCAGGAAAAGGAATCGAGAAACACACTAATCTTGGCTGAACCGATTCTAATTTTTCGTGTAGAATTTTTAGAGTAAAATCATCAATAAATGTCTGTGCAGAATTTAATTTTGAATATAATTCGTCAAAAGAATTGGCACTTTTACCTAATCTTTCGGCATATCTGCTGAACCCAAAATCAGAATCAACGTTCTCAACAATATAATCGGATAAATCTTCTAAGTACAATGTAGCCAAGTGTTTAGCTTTGTCCTGAAGTCCCATATTTCCGAAAGCAAATTCCATATCATCGAGCTGATTGAATCGGGAAGCTTCGGGAAGAAAATTCATCGAACAAATCTGCCTTGCCAGAGTAGGATTTTTATTCTGAAGAAATAAAATCACCTGATCAATTGTCTTTAAATATTCATCTCTCAATGCAAAAATTCGCTGTGAGTTTTCTGAAATATTCTGTAAATCAATTTTTGTATCAAAAATCTTCTGAATTCCACTTTTAGAAAATAATTCTAAAATCACTTCAATTCCCAAATCGATCTGATAACTCGAAATATTTTTGGTATTCAGAAAACCTTTAATATAAGCGGTCGCCGGATAAGGAGTGTTGAGTTGCGTGAAAGGTGGAGTAATAAGAAGAAGATCTTTCAAAAGTAATTTTTTGCAAATTTATGGGTTTAAAAGGAAAAGAAAGAAAGTTTTTGACTGATTTAAAAATTAAATAAAAAGAAATTTTTTCGATAGGAATTTTATGAAGCAAAAGATTTCATTTAGATTTGATTGGCTAACTTTTAATACTGATTTAATTACTGAATTTTTTGCGCCACGAATTCACGAATTTTATTTAGGCTTGAAAATATTTGTGTATTCGTGGCAAAAAAATAACCGTTAGAAAATTACTAACGGTTTTTATATAATTAATTGAAAATCGAAATTACATTTGTTTGTACTCGATATTCATTTGTTTTTCCATTTCTGCGTAAGCTCCGGATTCTAATTTTTCTTTGATGCCTTCAAAAGCAGCCAAAGTTTCATTAATTTCTGAATCGGTGTGTGAAGCAGTCGGGATTAATCTCAACAAAATCATTCCTTTTGGAATTACCGGATATACTACAACTGATGTGAATACTCCGTAATTTTCTCTTAAATCTTTTGCTAAAAGTGTTGCTTCAATTGTAGTTCCCTGGATGAAAACCGGTGTTACACAAGTATTTGTGTTACCCAGGTTGAAACCTCTTTCTTTCAATCCGTTTTGAAGTTTATTAACGTTTTCCCACAATTTATCTTTAATTTCCGGGCGTGTTCTTAACAATTCCAATCTTTTTAAACCTCCGATTACCATTGGCATTGTTAAAGATTTAGCAAAAATCTGAGAACGAAGATTGTATTTCAAAAATCTGATGATCGTTTCATCTCCAGAAAGAAATGCTCCAAAACCAGCCATAGATTTAGCAAAAGTAGAGAAGTAAACATCAATCTGATCCTGACAGCCTTGCTCTTCACCTGCTCCGGCTCCTGTTTTACCCAAAGTTCCGAAACCGTGTGCATCATCAACCAAAAGTCTGAAGTTGAATTTAGATTTTAAATCACAAATCTCTTTCAGTTTCCCCTGCATTCCTCTCATACCGAAAACACCTTCAGTAATCACTAAAATTCCACCGCCATTTTCTTCAGCCACTTTAGTAGCTCTAGCTAAGTTTTTTTCTAAACTCTCAATATCGTTATGTTTGAAAGTAAAACTTTTTCCCATGTGAAGACGAACTCCGTCAACGATACAAGCGTGAGAATCTGCATCATAAACGATCACGTCATGTCTTGTCACCAATGCATCGATACAAGAAACCATCCCTTGGTAACCGAAATTCAATAAATAAGCAGCATCTTTCTGAGTAAATTCTGCCAATTCTTTTTCCAATTGCTGATGTTGCTGAGTCTCACCAGACATTGCTCTTGCACCCATAGGATAAAACATTCCGAATTCTGCAGCAGCTTTTGCATCAGCTTCCAAAACTTCCGGATGATTACAAAGACCTAAATAGTCATTTGCGCTCCAGAAAATAACATCTTTACCTTGAAATTTCATTCTCGGACCAATCGGACCTTCCAATTTTGGGAATACAAAATATCCTTCTGCATAATCTGCAAACTGACCCAAAGGTCCCGGATTTTGTTTTATTCTTTCAAAAATATCTACCATTGTATGAGTATGTTTTATGTAAAAAAGCCTTTTGTAACGTACTAAAAGGCTTGATTTGTATTAATTTATTTTTCTTATTTGATGAATTCTGTTTTGAAAACTTCATCGTAATTGTGGAAACAATTGTTAATGAAACCTTGTTCTTCCATCCATTTGTCGCTGTACACTTTTGTGATATAACGTGAACCGTGATCCGGATAAATCATCACAATAAAATCATTTTCAGTCAGTTCGTGAGATTGTGCATATTGCATTAATCCCTGAGTAACGGCTCCTGTTGTATAACCTCCCATGATAGCTTCTTTTAAAGCAATCTCACGGGTTCTGTATGCAGACATTTCGTCATTAACTCTTACAAATTCATCTACTTTATCGAAAAGAAGAGCAGAAGGGATTAAGTTTTTTCCCATTCCTTCAATCTGGTAAGGATGAACATCCTCTTTATGAATTTCTCCTGTCTCGTGATAGCTTTTCAGAATAGATCCGTCAGCATCTACACCGATGATTTTGATGTTTGGATTTTTTTCTTTTAAGAATTTTGCCGAACCGGATAATGTTCCGCCAGTTCCTGTACACGCAAAAAGGTGAGTAATTTTTCCTTCTGTCTGTTCCCAAATCTCAGGACCTGTGGTCTGATAATGGGCATCAACATTTAATTCGTTAAAATACTGATTGATATAAACAGAATTTGGGGTTTCGGCAGCAATTCTCTTTGCTACTTCATAATATGATCTCGGGTCATTCGCAGGTACATTCGCAGGACATATATATACTGTTGCACCAAGAGCCTTCAGATAAGCTATCTTTTCAGCTTTTGTCTTGTCACTTACTGCAAGAATACATTTGTATCCTTTAATGATGCAAACCATTGCAAGTGAAAAACCCGTATTTCCGGAAGTAGTTTCTACAACTACAGAATCTTCCTTTAATAAACCTTTTTTCTCAGCGTTTTCAATAATATGAAGTGCGATTCTATCTTTTGTGGAATGTCCAGGATTATATGATTCTAACTTGGCATAAACTTTAGCAGGAATCTCTTTAGTTACCGTATTAAGTTTTACTAAAGGGGTGTTCCCAATCAAGCCAAGAATATTATCGTAAACATTACTCATTATTTGTTATTTTTTTCAAATAAAATCTGACCGCAAAAATACAAAAAAATAAATAATTTTTAAACTTTTCAGAAATTATAAGTGTTGAAAGTAAAATTATCTCTCTTAGTATTTCAAATACAGTCGCAAAACGCCGTCAAAAAGTAAGCCAGCTTTTAAATTTTGTTAAAATCTGTAGATAATGAAGTAAAAACCTTATTTTCGCACTAATTGATTTTATACTATGAAAAACTGGACTTTTAGGCAATGGAACACCCTCCTCGGATGGGTGACTTTCGTTATTGCATTTTTCACGTACTTATCGACTATAGAACCCAATTTTAGTTTTTGGGATTGTGGTGAGTACATTTCTTCAGCAGTAAAATTAGAAGTAACACATGCTCCCGGAGCTGCATTATTTCAGATTGTGGGAGCAGTAGCTGCCATTTTTGCTTTAGGTAAAGGTGAAAATTATTCTATCGTTATCAACGCAATGTCTGCATTATTCAGTGCATTTACAATTTTGTTTCTGTTCTGGACGATCACTCATTTTGTGAGAAGACTTCTTAATAAAGATTTTGAAGAAATCACAAAGCATCAGGAAATTTCTATTCTTTTTGCAGGAGTTATCGGGGCTTTATGTTTTACTTTTTCAGATACATTCTGGTTTTCTGCAGTAGAAGGTGAAGTATACTCAATGGCGTCTATGTTTATTGCACTTTTAGTTTGGTTGATTACAAAGTGGGAAAACGAATATCTTGAGAAAGACAATGAAAGATGGATTATTTTAATCTTTTTCATTTTAGGGCTTTCTGTAGGAGTTCACATGATGGGAATGCTTGCAATTCCTGCAGTGTGTTTGGTTTATTACGCAAGAAATTACAAATTTACCTGGAAGAATTTCATTTTTGCAAACCTGATTACTTTAGGAATTTTAATTATCGTATTTAAAATTATTTTCCCGGTAATCATGTCTTTATTTGGAAGACTTGAAATATTCTTTGTGAATGGTTTAGGGTTGCCTTTCCATTCTGGAACGATTGCAGGCTTTATCATTATGGTGGCGCTTTGCTATTTCTTTATAAAATATGCCAGACAATCTAAGAAAAATATTTATCAGACCGTAGCTTTATCAGTGGTTTATATGATTATTGGTTTTTCTTGCTGGATGGTAATTCCGATCAGAGCGAATGCAAACCCGCCAATGAACCTTAATGATCCTGATACTGCAATTGGTATGCTTGATTATTACAACAGAGAGCAATACGGAGACTGGCCTACAATTTACGGACAGAACTATACTGCTTTTCTTGATGCAAACGGAATTCAGAAGAATGAAGACGGAAGTTTTAAAACTAAAAAAACAGGCGAAGTTTACGAGAAAGACGAAAAAACAGGAACATACAGAAAAACGAGTGAGCGTTTCAATTATATTTTTGATAAGTCGCATGTGAGTTTAATGCCAAGGATGTTTAATGATGATAAAGATGTAATGAGCAATTACATTTCTATGTACGGTGCACCAGATTTTCAATTTAATTATGCGAACGAAGATGTTGCAGACAGCCCGGAAGCAAAACAAATTTTTGACGAATTGCGAACTAAATATGAAGACGGATCTATCACCGCTTCAGATTATTTAAAAGTAAGACCTTATAACTTAATCACTGTTCAAAAGCCATCTTTGATGCAGAATATGGATTATTTTATTTCATTCCAAAATGGTTATTATTTCTTAAGATATCTGATGTGGAACTACGTTGGAAGACAAAATGACCTTGAAGGAAACAGCGAGAATACAAAAGGTAACTGGATTTCTGGAATTGCACCGATCGACAATGCCCTTTGGGGAAATCAGGATGCGATGCCTGCAAAATTCAAAAATGAAAGTACAGTAGCATTTTTCTTTTTACCATTATTATTGGGGATTTTAGGATGCTATTTCCAGTTTAGCAGAGACTTCGGAAGATTCTATGCAATATTATCTTTATTTATTTTAACAAGTGTCGGAATTATTTTCTACACCGGAGTAAAACCTTTCGAGCCAAGAGAAAGAGATTACGCAATGGTTGGTTCTTTCTACGCTTTTGCCATCTGGATCGGTTTGGGAGCGGGAGCAATTCTCTGGTATCTGCAGTCTAAAGTAAAATCAAATGCAGCAAATATAGGTTTCGGAGTATTATTATTAGGAGTTCCGTTTATGATGGGCTTCCAAAACTATAACGTACACGACAGAAGCGACAGATATACAGCATACGATTATTCTTATTCAGTATTAAAATCATTACCAAAAGAAGATATTTTATTTGTTTATGGTGATAATGATACCTACCCGGTTTGGGCAATGCAGGAAACTGAAAGATTCCGTGATGATGTGAAGGTGGTTAACTTTACTTTGCTTTCGACTCCTTGGAATATCGATCAGGTAAAAAGAAAAACATACAATGCAAATGCAATTCCTAGCCAGCTAAATCATGAAGACTACAGAGATGGTGTGAATGACCAGGTTTATCTGATGAAAAAGAGTGATTGGAAGAATATCATTTCCAATCTTCAGGATGCGGGAGCACCGGAAAGTGCGTTACAGCCTTTCCAGAAATATCTGGTGCAGGATTCTATGACTTTAAAAGAAGCGATAAATTTTATTAAAATGAAATCTCCTGAAAAAGATGAAGTTTTAAAAATGATTTTTGGTGAAGAGCGTTACGAAAAATATAATTTTCTTCCGGTAACTAAATTTGTTATTCCGGTAAACAAAGCAAATGCTGTAAAAGCAGGAATCATCAATGCTTCAGATCTTCCGAATGCAGTAGACCAGATTGTTGTTGACTATAAATCTGGAACTTTGTACAAAAATAACCTGATGATGTTTGATATTTTAGCAAACTTCGACTGGAAAAGACCAATTAACTTCTCTTCCGGAGGTGTTTACGAAAGCGAAAATATTTTCTTCTTAGACGATTATCTACAGTTTGACGGTTTCAGCTACAGGTTGGTTCCTATTCATACACCGAGAAGCAGTGATGGAGAAATGGGAAGAGTAGATGCAAACTCATTATATAACGTAGTGAAAAATTACAGATGGGGTAATTTCAAAGATTTGAATGTTCATTTTGATGAAACGGCAACTTCAAACATTATGAGCTACAGAAGTTCTGCAAGTAGAGCAGCAGCAGCTTTGGCATTATCTGGACAAAAAGCAAAAGCTTTAGAAATATTAGATATTGCGGCAAAAGAAATTCCTGCTGACAAATACAATGATCCTCGTTCTTTAAGCTCAATGGTTTACGGATATATCGTTGCAGGACAAGAAGAAAAAGGCTTAAAATTGGCTGAAATTCTTAAAAAAGGAATCTTTGAAGAATACGATTATTATCTATCTTTAAGTCCGGCTGAACAGAGATTTGTAGGAAGACCGATGAGATCAAAACCAATGGAATATTCATTAGTTGTGACTTCGGTAACCGATGCTTACAAAAAAATAGGTCAGAACGAGAAAGCTTACAATTATCTTGTGAAATCTATTGAGCCGATAGATAAGAAATTTAATGTATTCATTAAAGATCTTCAGCAAATGGGCAAAGAGAAAGCAATGAAAGAATCTGAAAAGGTACAGAGAATTACACCTTTCTATCAATATTTATTTGATGTGATGGAACCATTTGACTCCACTTATTCTAAAGAAAAAGAAGATCAGATTACCACAGCAATTATTAAAGCTACTCAGTAAAATAAATACTTAAAACGGAACTTCGGTTCCGTTTTTTTATGTTTGATATTCCTGAAATTTAGGATTATCTTTGTGTAACTAAAAAAACGCAATGGCTGAATCTCAAAACAAGAATCTCCCAATCTACGCCGTATTTTTTGCAATTATTGCAAAGCTTTATTTTTTGCTGACGCACCACATTCAGGAAGATGCATTTATCACCTGGAGAGTTGCCCAAAACCTGATGGATTATGGAGTAATCGGCTTCAATGGAGCTACAAAAATTTCAGCATCTACAACGCATTTGTACGTTTTTGTTTCCTATATTTTTAACCTGATTTTCGGTAAAGAAAACTTTATAGAGCCGTTGCTTATTTTCAATACCACGCTTTTCACCATTGGAAGTTTATTTCTGTCACATCTTTTATTTAAAAACAATTGGCATAAAGCAATTTTTATCTTTTTATTTGGAATTTTACCACCTTCCATAAAAATCTCAATTCTCGGAATGGAATACGGAATCTTGTTCTTCCTTGAAATGGCATTGCTGTATTATGGTTTTAAAAAAGAAAAAAAATGGGCTTTTATTTTACTTCCCACATTCATATTATTCACAAGAATTGATACTGTTATTTTCCTCGGAATTGTATTTTTAGTGGATATTTTTTGGAACAAAAAAATCAGATGGAGTTATATTTTAGGTGGAATTTTAGGAGTTGCTGTCTGTATTTCTTTCAATTGGTTTTACTTTGGTGAATTGGTCAATAATACAATTGTTGCAAAAAAATTAGCGTATGATAAAGTATTTACTTTACAACAAAATATAGAATATTTCAGAGTAAACTACGGAAACTTTTGGGGAATGTTAAAATTGCCTGGAGATTTTAATCCGATTACTATTGTAATTGCTCTTTTTGAACTTCTTTGTTTTATTTATTTAATAAGGCAGCGTGAAAAAAGAAATTATTTTCTTTGGATAATTTTTCTTTTCGCATGGACAAAACAAATTGTTTTTCTTTCACAAAAAAGCTTGTTCGATTGGTATTACTGGGTTCCGCAGATTTTACTTTTTGTTCCGGTTTTGATCTTTGTTTTAGAACAGAAAGTGAAGAGACATCTTTGGCTGACTTTATTGATTTTCATTTATATCTTACCGATGCTGGCTTTCCAAACCGTACATTCTATTGCAACAGGAAATGGCGAATGGAACTACAGAAGAACGATCGGATTGTTTCTCAATGTTTACGAGAAAGATAAAAAACAATGGATTTTGCTAGAACCAGCTGGCTATGTTCCTTATTTTTCTGGTTTAAAAACGATTGATGAAGTCGGATTGGTTGATAAACAAATTCAGGAAGAAATAAAAAAAGATAAACCCAATTATTGGTTAAACACCGTTAAAAATAGAAAACCGAAATATTTACTTTCCTACAATAATCTTTTTGAAGGTAAAGATTCGGTGTATTATAAGACACATTATCGTCTTTTGAATGAATTCAGAATAGATAATCATCTGAAAAGTGAGTATCCGCTTTTAGAAAAAATTTATAAACTGAAACCTTCAGGAACAGACTATAATCTGTACGAAAAAATTAAAAAATAATTTGGCTGGAAGCTGGATGTACGATGTTGGAAGCTTACAACTTAATGTATATTTTCATCATTTTAAAAAAACTAAGATAAGTCTAAACCTTAAACTCAACCTAAATTTATGCAATATTGTGCTTTTCTCCGTGGCGTCAATGTAAAAGGAACCAATATGAAAATGGCGGAAGTCTGCCAAGTTTTCAAAGATGCAGGAATGGAAAATGTAAACTCGGTTTTAGCTTCGGGAAATATCATTTTTAGCTCAGATAAAAATAAAGATGACCTTAAAACGGTTCTCGAAAAAGCAATGTCTGAATATTTTAATTATGAAGCATTCTTATTTGTAAAGACAGCAGAAGAAACAGAGTTTTATTGGACTAAAAATCCGTTTGATAAAAGCGAGGAGTTTCACACATACGCTTTTGTAGGAAGCGAAAATGTAGAAAATATACTAATAAATGAGTTTGAAAATGCTTCAAAATCTGAAAACGAAAAAGCAGAAATTGTAAACAATATATTTTATTGGCAGGTTTCAAAAGGAAATACATTAGATTCAGGCTTTGGAAAAGTTTTAGGCAAAAAAAATATGAAAGATCAGTTTACCAGCAGAAATATTAATACTTTTGAGAAGATTTTGAAAAAAATACACTTATGAAAAAAATATTTATTAGCTCACTAATTACATTAAGCTTATTTGCTTATTCCCAAAAGTTTTCAGATTTAAAATTTGAAGCTAATGTTCCTGAGGCAGAAAACCATTATATAGTTTTACCTGTAAAAGAAGGAGAAAAGAAATTTAATTTTGGCTTTATGTATTTTGATGAAGCTGCAGGCTACACGTTTGATTATATGGGGGATCTTTATGAAGAAGACGGTTTGTTAAAATTTAAAGAGAGAGAAGATGCTAAAGTTTCTTCAATGAAAGTTAGGATTGAGAACCTTTCATTTAAAAGTGCTGTAGTTTTAGACGAGATGCTGAAAAAATTTAGTTTACCAACTCAGCCTGAATGGTTAAAAATTTACTTAAGCTCTGCATCCGAAAATGAAAAATCTCTGCGAAAAGCTAGTTTAATGAATGGAGCAAATTTCCCTCAATTGGCATTACCAAAACTTCTTCAACTTTATAATAATAATTACCGAACAGAAGCGTTATATTTCGAATTGGTTTTTTCGTATAATGCAATGGGGAAATTTGCAGAAGCTGAAAAGATTTCTGCTGAAGCAATAAAGAATAAAAAGGCAGATGATCTTGTAAAAAAAGAATATATTTATGCACTTGTACATCAAGAGAAATTAAAAGAAGCAGATGATTTTTTAACTAAAAATTTATCCTCTTTTACTACAGAAAATAATAAAATTGAAGCGATGATAAACACTATAGCATCTAGTGCTCACAATAGCAATTTTATAATTGCTGAGAAGTGGTTAAAAGAACTGAAATCTCAACCCAATATCAATCGTTATCAAAAAAATATCAATCAATTAGAAAGTATAATTAAAGAAAAACAAAGCAAAGTTCAATGATTCAACATTTAGATAACATACAGCACAAAGATTCTAAAAACTTTTTCTTAATTGCCGGTCCTTGTATTATTGAGGGCGAAGATATGGCGTTAAGAATTGCCGAAAAAGTAATTGAGCTGACCAATAAATACAATATTCCTTATATTTTTAAAGGAAGTTTTAAAAAAGCAAACCGAAGCAGAGTCGATTCTTTCACGACAATTGGTGAAGAGAAATCTTTGGAAATTCTTAAAAAAGTAGGAGAGACGTTCAATATTCCTACAACAACTGATATTCACGAAAATGAGCATGCTGCTCTTGCTGCACAATATGTTGATGTTCTTCAGATTCCGGCATTTCTGGTTCGTCAGACCGATCTTTTGGTTGCTGCTGCTGAAACAGGAAAGTGTGTAACGTTGAAAAAAGGTCAGTTTCTTTCACCGGAATCAATGAAATTTGCGGTTCAGAAAATTACAGATTCAAACAACGAAAAAGTGGCGATCATTGAAAGAGGAAATTCTTTCGGATATTCAGATTTAATCGTTGATTACAGAGGAATTCCTACCATGAGAAATTATGCGCCGGTAATTCTGGATGTTACGCATTCTTTGCAACAACCCAATCAAAGTTCGGGAGTGACAGGAGGAAGACCAGATCTTATCGAAACAATTGCTAAAGCTGGAATTGTAGTAGGAGCAGACGGGCTTTTCATTGAAACCCATCCAACTCCGGAAACAGCACTTTCTGATGGCGCCAACATGTTAAGACTAGATTTATTAGAAGATTTATTGCAAAAACTAACAAGAGTAAGAGAATCTATACTATAATTGTTAAAAAATACTTAATTTTAGAAATTATAAATAATTCCTTTTGAAAAAACTAGTTTTGCCACTAAGCCTTATGGTGCCGGTTTTGATATTCTCACAATCAAGAAAAAGAGATACCACTACGACAAGGGTTACCAATATTGAGGAAGTTGTTTTCCAGAAAAAAGTTACCGGGAAAACTAACGATGTTACCGCAGTAAGAATTTCAGCCAAAGACGCCAAAAATGTCGCAAGTATTTCTGGCGGTGTAGAAGGAATGTTAAAAACACTTCCGTCGGTAAATTCAAACACTGAGCTTTCTTCACAATACATGGTGCGTGGTGGAAACTATGACGAAAACCTTATTTACATCAACGATATTGAAATTTACAGACCTTTCCTGATTAGAAATTCTCAGCAGGAAGGTTTAAGTATTATCAATCCGGATATGGTTTCGGCAGTTAACTTTTCAGCGGGAGGTTTTGAACCGAGATATGGTGATAAGATGTCTTCTGCTTTAAATATTTATTATCGTGAACCTAAAAAGTTTGAACTTTCCGGTGAAGCGAGTTTAATTGGCGGAAGATTAACAACAGGCTTTGCATCAGGAAAAGAAGACGAAAACGGAAACAAAAAATTTACGGCTTTATTTTCGGGAAGATACAGAAATACCAATCTGGTTCTGAATACCCTAAATGAAGACACAGATTTTAATCCTACATATTATGATTTTCAGTCGTATCTGAATTATCATGTTAACAGCAAACTTTCACTTTCATTTATCGGATATTATTCTAAGAATGATTACGAAATGGTTCCTAAAGAAAGAAGTGTAGATTTTGGAACGATAAACCAGCCAATTAATCTGTCTGTTTTTTATAATGGTAAAGAAAATGATCAATATAAAAATATGATGGGTACTGTTTCTGTAAACTATAAACCGTCGGATAAATGGAGATTTACACTAGACAGTTTTTCTTATCAGAATCGTGAAAGAGAATATTATTCTATTGCATCAAGCTATATTCTGCAGACTTTTGACCCAATTACAGGAAATCCTATAACTTCTTATGATGTGGGTGGACAAATTGAGCATGCCAGAAATGATCTTTTTGTAAGAACATACGGAACACAGTTAAGAGCCCGTTTTTCACCGAATGTGAATACGGACGTTGAATTTGGTTTTAAATATGAAAAAGAAAACCTTCGTGATTTAACCAACGAATGGAAACTGGTGGACTCTTCAGGGTACAGCATTCCGCATCCAGTTGATGACCCTAGATTTCCGGATGCTTCAGATTTAGATTTATTTTACAGTATTTCAGGCGCTAATCACATTCAGCCAACAAGATTATCGGCTTATGCACAATATTCTCAGAAGTTTTACTGGGGTGCAAGCAAAGTTTTGGTAAATGGTGGAGCAAGAGTTGCACACTGGAGTTTCAATGACGAAACTATTTTCTCACCAAGAGCTCAGTTTGCAATAAAACCCGATTGGAATACTGAGATGTGGTTCAGGCTTTCTGGAGGTGTTTATTATCAGGCTCCTTTTTATAAAGAAATTAAAGACCTGAATGGTAATTTTAATCCTAATATAAAATCACAACGATCTATTCAGGCAATTTTAGCCAATGAAACCGAGTTTGAGTTTGAAAACAGACCCTTTAAATTAACGACAGAATTATATTACAAAAAGATGGATAATGTAATTCCGTATTATATGGATAATGTGAGGATTCGTTATTCTGGTCAAAATAATGCTTCAGGTTACGCTTACGGGATTGATACAAGATTATTCGGCGAGTTTGTTCCTGGTGTAGATTCTTGGCTTTCTGCAAGTTATGCACGAGTTTTTGAAAATATTGATGGAAGAGGAAATATTCCTAGACCAACAGATCAGAGATTCAGATTTGCTATGTTTTATCAGGATTATATGCCTAAATTTCCACAAATGCGTGTAAATCTTACCTTAACTTATGCAATGGGATTACCAAACGGAGCGCCGGTTTTCACAGATCCTTATCAGTATCGGAAAACTTTGCCTTCTTACAAAAGAGTAGATTTAGGACTTTCGTATGCATTTGTAGATGCTGAAGCAAAAAAGCAAACTTATGGTTTCTTGAGCAATTTTGATGAACTGACGTTAGGTGTTCAGGTTTTCAATGCGTTTAATATCAATAATACAATTGCTAATCAATGGATTACCGATGCGAATACTAATTTAATGTATCCGGTTCCGGTTCGCTTAACAGGAAGATTTTTTAATGTAAAGCTTGAGTTTAGAATTAAATAAAATATAAAAGTTTTTTGCCACGAATACACGAATTTTATATTTAAATTAATTTATTAAAAATGATTCGTGCATTCGTGGCATTTTTAAAACCATAATTTGTGAAATTAAAATGAAAAAGCATATCATCACCTTTCTGTTTTCAGTATTTGCCCTTTTATCTGCAAACGCGCAAACGAAAACAAACCCTCAATTATCAAAACTATATCAGAATTACATTTCTGTAAAATCTGCTTTAGCTTCTGATGATTTTAAGAAAACTTCAGTTGCAGCAGGAGAATTTCTTAAAACTGTATCTTCAATAAATTCAAAATTTTTAGATGAGAAAAAATTGAATTCATTAAAATCTGATGCAAAAATAATTTCTTCTGCAAAAAATATCGATGCACAGAGAAAACCATTTTACAGATTATCTGAAGTAATGATTGCCGTTGCTAAAGAAAACAAGATTTCTGATAAAACCATTTTTGTACAATATTGTCCGATGGCAGAAGGAAGCTGGTTGAGTAACGAAAAACAGATTATCAATCCTTATTATGGAAGCTCAATGCTTAAATGCGGTTCCGTAAAATCAGAAATAAAATAATAAATGAAAAGAAACTCAAATTGAGTTTCTCTTTTATATCTCCAGTTTTAAAATCTTTTCTGCCATTTTCTGATTAAGGCTTTCGGGAATAGAGCGCATCAAAAAATTCCGGATTTGATTTCCTTTTTCCCACTGAGAAATTTTTCCGATTGTCCAGCTGTTTTTAACGATCTTATCAACTTTTTTTCTTCTGATTTTCTGAAACTCTTCAAAAACTGAATTAAAATCTCTATTTCTTTCTAACAATTTTCCAATCACATAAGCATCTTCAATCGACTGACAAGCACCTTGTCCCATATTTGGAGTGGTTGCATGAGCTGCATCACCAATCAGACAAAGATTTTCAGCAAACCATTTAGGAATAGGAGTGAGGTCGATGATATCATTTAGAATAATATTTTCCGGTTTTGTTGCTTCTAAAATTTGCAAAACCAATGAGTCAAAATCTTTGAAGGTTTCAATTAAATCAAGGTTTTCTCTGAATTTATTTTCATTCACCAAAGCGTACCAATAGACTTTTTGATTTGAAGTTTTCACAAAACCAAAACGTTTTCCTTTTCCCCAGATTTCCAACGCATGATTGTTGTATTTTTCGGGAAGTTCGAAATTGGTTAAGCCGCGCCAACATTTTTGCCCAGCATTTCTGATATTTCCATTTCCAAAAATCTGATTTCTGAATTTAGAATGAATTCCATCAGCTCCAAAAACAATTTTGCTTTCTGTACTACAACCATTTTCAAATTCTAAAAGATAATTTTCTTTCTTCTGAATTTGCTGTAAAGAATGATTAAGTTTAATGTTTTCAAGACCTAAATTTTCTGATAAAATATTTTGAAGTTCGGCACGGTGAATCGCAACATTACAAGAATTGAATTTCTTTTCTAAAGCCAAAACATTCGTTGTAGAAATGGTTTTCAGCTTTTCATCTGTAATACAGATTCCGTGAATTTTATTTCCTGCATTTTCAATTTTCTCTTTTAAGCCTAATTTGTCAAAGATCTGCATCGCATTAACGGCCATCATAATTCCGGCTCCGACAGGTTTTATTTCTGGTGCAGATTCGTAAATGGTAAAATCAAAATTTTGTTGCTTAAGAATGTTTCCTAGAGTTAAGCCGCCGATTCCTGCTCCGATGATTGAGATTTGATTCATTGTACTTTATTTATAAGCCACGAATTCACAAATAATTTTAAATTACATATAAAAAAATTCGTGCATTCGTGGCAAAGATTTACTTCAAGTTTTTCAATTCATTCAACAATTGATTTTGCTTGTTGATGAAATTATTTAAGCTGTCCGTTTTCAAAGGATGAGCGTTTTGATATTTTTCAATTTCAGGAAGTGTTTTTTTGATTTTGAAAGTAATGTACTGATCTTCTATAGTGCTACTGTTTTGATTAATTTTCACAATTAAATCTTTGATTTTTTTTGTTTTTAAATCATATTTTTCAGAACTAAATTTAATTTCTCTTTCAATTTCTTTTTTCATCAAAGAATCATTGATAGATCTTGTTAATTGTTTTGCATCATTATAATAACTATCAGACTTATAAATTATTTTTTCATATTCAGAAATTATAGATTGAGTTTCAGTTCTTACTTTTTCAATTCTTTGTTCTAAATCCTGTAATTTTTTGTCGTTTTTGAGGAGTTCAGAATAAATTTCAAGAACCATATTTCCTTTCCCCCGTGCACTTTTTAATGAATTTGAAACTGATGATTCTACATTATCAACCGCATTATTTTCTAACGGATTACTTTCTGATTTTTTTGAACAGGAAACTATTAATAAAAATAGAGTAGAAGTAATAAGCATTTTTTTCATATATGTTTTTTTATTGGGTTTTATTTGAAATCTCTTAATATTCTATTTATTGTAGAGATTCTTCACTCCGCTAAGCTTCATTCTGAATGACATACGTTATGGTTAATTCATTATTTTAATGAGTTGAAGATACTCAAAAATTGTCACAAAAAAACGGAGCCTGAAAAAATCAAGCCCCGCTAATAATTATGTAAACTAAAAATTATTTACCTAAATAAGATTTCAAAATCTTACTTCTGGTATTATGTTTTAGTCTTTTAATTGCTTTTTCTTTAATCTGACGAACTCTTTCTCTGGTAAGATCAAAAGTTTCTCCGATTTCTTCCAAAGTCATTGGATGTTTTCCGTTCAATCCGAAATACAATCTTACCAAATCTGCCTCTCTCGGAGTTAAAGTGTTTAATGCTCTTTCAATCTCAATTTGAAGAGATTCAAGCATCAAATCTTTATCCGGGCTTGGTGATTCTCCAGAACGTAAAACGTCATAAAGGTTAGAATCTTCACCTTCTACCAAAGGCGCATCCATAGACAAATGTCTTCCGGAGTTTTTCATAGATTCTTTGATATCTTCCTCGCTCATGTCAAGAACTTCAGCCAATTCTTCCGGAGAAGGTGGTCTTTCGTTTTCCTGCTCAAGGTGGGCGTAAGCTTTGTTGATTTTGTTGATCGATCCAATTTTGTTCAATGGCAATCTTACAATTCTCGATTGCTCTGCCAAAGCCTGTAAAATCGACTGTCGAATCCACCAAACTGCATAAGAGATAAATTTGAAACCTCTTGTTTCATCATATCTTTTTGCAGCTTTCATTAATCCTAAATTCCCTTCATTAATTAAATCGGGTAAAGAAAGACCTTGGTTTTGGTACTGCTTAGATACAGAAACTACGAAACGAAGGTTGGCTTTGATTAATTTCTCCAATGCGGCTCTGTCACCTGCACGAATTCTCTGCGCCAAATCTACCTCTTCGTCTGCCGTAATTAGTTCTACTTTACCAATTTCCTGCAAATACTTGTCTAGTGAAGCGGTTTCCCTGTTGGTAACCTGCTTGGTTATTTTTAATTGTCTCATTTATTTTATGCTCAAAAATAGAGTTGCTATTACATTATACGTTCGAAACATTAAAAAGGTTACACAAGTTACAATAATTTTTTATTCAGTTAAGATAATGTTGAGAATTTAGTTGTAGATTATCTGAAATTTTTTTATAAAGAGCTTTTTCCCGCTATCCACTGTATCTTTTTGGTACCGATCTCCGCTTCGCTACGTCCGCCACCAAAAAGGATGTCGTTACTATCGGGGCTATGGTTGTAGTCATAAATTCAACATTCGGAAAAATATCCGCATAGTTTGTCATCCTGAAAGGATCTAAGCTTGAATGTTTTCATTCTTTTTCTAATATTATATTGAGATGCTTCCAGCATGACAAAGTATGATAAATTATTACATTTAAAACAAAAAAGCGAAACCGAAGTTCCGCTCTATAATATAAAATAGTTTGACAATCAACTAAAAACTATCAACTATCAACTTTTAAAATAAATCATTCAACAATTTCGCCAATCTTAAACCTCCGTAAAGAAGTTGTCTTTCCATGGTGTCATTAAATTTATACTGATAATCGTAAGACAATTTTGATCCGTCTGGAGTTTGTGCATAGATTTTATTGGCAATCTGGTGAGAATCGTACAACCAGTTTTCTAAAGTTCCCGATTGAATTTGCTTTACTTCATCTTTAGATTTAATATCTAAAAGCCTAGCATATTCTGTATAGCTGTATTTTTGCGAATCTACCAGTTTCCCGTCCCAAACTGAATGAAGATTTGTTTTATCACCAAAATAAGTAACGTTGATTTTGTTTCCACCCAAATCTTCAGATCTTCCGGTGTGCATTGGCTGTGCCAAATCTCCCATCATATGAATAAGGAATATCAAAGCAATTTTTCTGTCTTTTTCAGAAGTTTTTTCATCCTTGATCTGACTCGATAATACTTTAATCTGCGAATAAAGATTGGCTCCGGCTTGAGCTTTCAAATCTTTTTCAAACGCTGTAAAATCTGTTTGTGGATCAATGTTTACATAATGCCATGCTGAAGCCTGTTTCCAGGCTCCCGTGGTATCAGATTTAATAAAATCCGGCCAGTTTGCCCAATACGCCATTCTTTCTTGCCCCAACATTTTTCTGATTTCTCTCTTTGCTTTTCCCGAAAGATGATTTTCTGCAATCTCCGCAATCACTCGATGACCCGTTAATCCCCATGCATAAGAATAAACTGAACTTGCCACGAATGCCAAAAGCAAAATTTTAGAATAAATACTTTTCATTTCTTTAATTAATTTTCGAGTTGCAAATATAAGTCAGCCGCATGGAAATTTAGCTTTAAAATGATTTTTTGTTGGTTGGGGAACTGTTAATTTTACGTAAAGTATATTTCCAAATATCACCAGAATTTCCATTAAGTTTAAAACATTTCTATTTTAATAAAGACTAATACATAAGGGAATCAATAATTTATATTAAATTACATCATTAAACATAAAAATTTGAGATAAATACTTTTTCAATATAAAGAGATATTTTATCTTTACGATACCAAACATGATCACAGGAAAAAAATATGTACGATAACAGCACGATAGATATGCATTACAACAAGCTGCAGACAGATTTTAAAGCTGAAGCAGTAGCTGTAAATCTCTTAAAATATCACAGATCTGTAAGCAATATTTTTATTGACAGAATAGGAATAAACGACAGAGCTTATCTTAAAGACATTAAAAGTATTTCAAGTCATTACTTAGGTTTTGACGAGGAAGTTCTTAATATTAAAACGTATCGCGAAGGTATTTATGATTATCTTCCGGAAGGTGTTTTTCATCCGCCGTCACTCAATACATCAAGAAAAAATGTAGAAGGTGTGGTAAAAGAAATTCGTAAACAGAAACGGATAGAAGACGATGCGCGAAAGTTTTTCAGGCCTTTTGAATTAGAAATTTTTTTCACGGAAATAAGTGCTTTACTCAAAGAATATGATTTCGATTTGGCAAGTGATACCGATTCGCTTCTTAATATCTTTAGTGAACTTTGGCCGATCATTAAAATGCTGGACAAGCAGAATGCGTACATTTTTCTTCATGTTTTACCATTTTTCCACCAGATCAGAGGTGACAAAAAATGGTTTGAACGTTGCATGACTGCTTTTTTGAAAGTTCCCGTTGAGATTACTTTTACGCCCAATGAAATCGACAGAATGAAAGAAGACGATTCATCAATACTTCTGGGAAATTCAAGATTGGGTGTCACTTACATTGCAAGCGGAAAACATATGGATGGCGAAAGAAACTGGATTGTAAATATAGGCCCAATCCCTTATGACGAGATGAAAAATTATATTCCCGGTCATCCTTTCAGAAAAGTTTTACAGGCTTTGTATGATTATTGCCTTCCTGTTTCTGTAGATATTGAAGAAAATTTTATCACAGAAAAAAGAGATTATTCTTTTGTGTTGGAAGACGATCAAAGAAATACAAACAGGCTTGGTTATTCTACTTTTCTGTAAAATATTTTAATTATATTTACATTCATCAATCAAACTAAATATTAAAAGAAATAAATGGAAATTTCTTCAGTAAAAGGTATATTTTTAAGGTATATTTTGGTCCCGCTTATTGCTGTTATCATGATGGTGATTTTGGGGGTCATTAGAAAAAACAAACCTGCAATAAAAATCAGAGTTATTATTGTTTATGTACTCCTGTGCAGTTTGTGTCTTGCTCTGCCTGGTCTTTTCGGCTTTTCAGGAAATTCGTTTAATCCGTACTGGTATCTTATTTCTCAGATAATTTATCTTATTTTCGGGATTATTCATGTCAATTTGATGCATACGTTTTTCAGAAAGCACTTTCAGTCGCAAACTACAAGCATTACTTTCGAGTCTATATTGTCGGTAACCTGTGCTCTTGTGGGGGCTTATCTTTTTGTTCTTATTTTCGGTTTGATCAGTAAAGGAGCAGGATATCCTATAATGTCTGCAACCAGCGTACTTATATTTTTTGTGCCGATGGTATTCTATTACTGCTACATTCAGTTTATCAGTATTCCGGTTGATATTTATAAAACATGGAGATATTCTCCCGATCAGAAACCACCCGATTTTGACGGAGCAGACTTTGACCGTTTAATGGTTTTAAATGTTGAATTGAGCAAAAATCTTGAAGATGCAAACCGTTTTAGAATTAAGGCTAAAACCTTACCGACCGGAGTAACTTTTGGAGACTGGTTTTTCCGTGTTGTTGACGATTACAATCACAAAAACCCTAAATCAATTATTCATCTTACAGATGAGCAAAGACAACCTTATTACTGGATTTTCTATACTAAAAAATCGTTTTTCAGTTTTAGAAAATACATCGATTTCGATCTGGATATTACAACGAATACTATTTCGGAAAACGAAGTGGTAATTTGTAAAAGAGTTATTCAGCACGAAGAAGAAGGAAAAAGATAAATAAAAATCACACAAATAACAATATTACAATATGATACAGCCCATAAAACATTTTGCTATCAACTGGGTTGATGGAATGAAAGTTTCGCAGAAACATCTCAACGACCAGGATAATTTTTTAATAGATACGATAAGAGACGGTAATTCGCTTGGGATAACCAATTATAACTACGGTTTGCTGCCTCTTTCGAATGAGTTTACCGATAAAACTATTTTTGATGTTCACAATACAGCAACCAACGATGTGCAATTATTTATTAAAAATTGCAGTGCTGTAACGTTGGCAGGTTATAGATTGGAATTGAAAGACAGGAGAGTGAGCGTAAAATCTTTGGCTAAATCTTTAAATCTTGATGAAAACCAGATGGATGGAGAATATTATATTTTAATATCCGTAAATCCGTTTGATAAAGTACCTTTTGGAGATATTGATCCTGAAGAAATTCCGCCTAGACATCCGAATTCACACGCCAATTATCATATCGAGTTGCTTCCGGTAAGTTCACTGAACAGTAATCATTCGGGAGGAAATTATTTGGTAGTGGGAAAGGTTGATTTTAAAGGCAATATTGCGCAGGTAAACACCAATTTTATTCCGCCGTGCACTTCGATTCAGAGCCATCCTGTTTTGATTGATTATTACAACGGATATGCAAAATCTATTGGAAATTTACAGCAATATGCTTTCAAAATCATCCAGAAAGCTTCGCATAAAAACCAGAATACAGCTTTAGCATTGAATGTAAAAGCTTTGTGTAATGTTTTGGTCAATACTTTTGGAGACATGTATTTTCAGTTCAGGAACATCATTCCGTATCAACCACCGGTTTTCTTGATCGAAACTTTTGCTACATTAGCTTTAAGAATGTATAATTCAACGCAGATCTTAGTTCCGGGAGAATTGGAAGAAATGCTGAATTACAGCTTAGAATGGAGCGAAATTGCGCCGCACACTTTATTGAATCAGCTTTCTACTGTTGCAGAAACCAATTATGACCATCACAATTCTGGAGAACCGCTTTTATACATCAGTCAGATGCTGAGAAGCCTGGAAACTATTTTCTCAAAACTGAGCGAACTGGATTACATCGGACAGAGAAAAGAAAATATCATTGTTAATGAACAGGAAGTTTCTTCAAACACCAATCCAAAAAGAGGTTGGAGTGTTTTAGATTAACAAAAATCATTTTTAAAATAAATAAATCCCGATACTTCAAATTCGGGATTTATTGTATAAAATTGTCTGCTCTAATTAGGAGAAAAAGTAAACACGATCTTGTCATTCTGCAAGAATCTAGGCAAAGATTTTAAGATTAGATTGATACAAATAGATTTAGATTCCTATGGATTGACAAACTTGGCGGATAAGAAGTGTAAATAAATTACAGCACAATCATTCAAAATTAAATGTAAAAAATGAATACAGATAAAATAAGACAGGAAATAAGAGGTTTATCAGACGGAAAATTATTCTTTAATAATGCAGGTTCATCTTTAATGCCAAACATTGTAGTAGATTCAATGATCGATTATTTGCGACAGGAAGAACAGTTGGGTGGCTATGAAGTGGCCAACAGAAATGCAGAATTACTTGATAATTTCTATGCCGAAACTGCAAGACTGATCAATTGTAAACCTTCAAATATCGCTTTTATGACAAGTGCTACAGAAGCATTTGCGAAAGCGCTTTCGAGTATTATTTTTGAAGAAGGAGATACGATTATTACAACAGTTGATGATTATATTTCTAATCAGATTACATTTATTTCGCTTCAGAAAAAACTGAATATAAACTTACTCCGAATTAAAAAACTGGAGAATAACGAACTTGATTTAGAAGAACTTGAAAATTTAATTAAACAACATCATCCGAAACTGGTTGCGGTTACCCATATTCCGACCAATTCAGGATTGATTCAGGATATTGAAGCAGTAGGAAAAATCTGCCGACAATATGATGTTTTATATTTGGCAGATTGTTGTCAATCGGTTGGGCAAATGGTTGTTGATGTCGATAAAATTGGTTGTGATTTTTTAACGGCAACAGGAAGAAAGTTTATGAGAGGACCAAGAGGAAGTGGTTTTTTATATGTTTCAGACAGGGTTTTAGAGCAAGATTATGCTCCGATTTTATTGGATATGAGAGGCGCACATTGGTCAGAATACGATAATTACGAATTGTTTAAGACGGCTAAAAGATTTGAGCATTGGGAAGTTTCTTACGCTTCAGTTTTAGGGATGATGGAAGCTGTAAAATATGCGAATACAATTGGTCTGAATACTATCGAAAACTACAACAGGAAATTAAGTGAAACACTTAGAACAAACCTTAAAAACAGTGGTTTTAAAGTTTTAGATATCGGACAAAACCTGAGCAGTATTGTAACTTTCTGCGGACCGGATAATGATCTGGAAAATATTCAGAAAGTGTTGAGAGAAAACAATGTTTTCTTTTCGGTAAGTTATAAAAATTCAGCATTAATTGACTTTACGGATAAAAAAGTTGATGGCGCAGTAAGACTTTCACCTCATTATTTTAATACTTTAGAAGAAGTCGAAAAAGCTTCTGAAGTCCTTAGAAATAGTTTATCATAAGTAAATTATTTTGTCTTCGCTGAGTGAAACGCCTTTGAGAATTTAAGAATATCGAACTGCACAAAGAAAAACCTTTGCGCACTTTACGCTAAAATTTGGGATTATTATGATGCATCAAAAACTTTAATTACTTTTCATTAAATTCGTAAAAAATCAAAAAGATAATGAAGATTAAATTAACTATCTGTCTTCTTGCGTTTCTTAATTTCTATGAAGCTCAGGAAAATATAACGTATCAGAAACCATCTGCCGAAATTTTAAAGCTTGCAGATTACGACCGACCGCCAAGTGTTTTGACCAATTCTAAAAAAGATTGGGTTGTTTTTGTATACCGACCAACCTATAAAACGTTAGATGATCTCAATCAGCAGGAAATGAAATTGGGAGGATTAAGAATTAATCCTGTGACCAATATTTCGAGCTCTGTAACGTATTCTAATAATCTGAAAGTACGCAAAATGAATGATAAAACGGAAGTTCAGGTTAAAAACTTGCCTGCAAATCCGAAAATCAGCAATACGTCATTTTCGCCGGACGAGAAAAAACTTGCTTTTACACATACTACAGATAAAGGAGTTGAACTTTGGGTCGTTGATCTTGAAACGGCAACCGCAAAAAAAGTCACTAAAGATAATCTGAATGCCAATTTAGGAAGTCCTTACAGCTGGATGAAAGATTCTCAAAGCTTCCTGATTAAAGTTCTTCCTGAAAACAGAGCCAAACTAACAGATTCCTCAAAAGACCTTCCTACAGGGCCAATTGTTTCAACAGCAGATGGAAAAGTTTCTCAAAACAGAACATATCAGGATTTACTTAAAAATCCACAAGACGAGAAGAATTTTGAAATTCTTACTGCTTCCGAATTATATAATGTTGATCTAAACGGAGGCTTAAAAAAGATAAAAGATCAGGATTTATATTCAGGAATAAGCTATTCTCCAGATGGAAATTATCTGATGCTGACTACGATTAAAAAGCCTTTTTCATACATCGTTCCGCTAAACAGATTTCCAATGACCACAACGGTTTATGATGCAAAAGGAAATGTAGTAAAAACCGTGAATGAAGTTCCTTTAAATGAAATTATGCCGAAAGGATTTTCATCTGTAAGAACCGGAAAAAGAGATATGGGATGGAGAGCCGATCAGCCTGCAACTTTGGTTTACGCTGAAGCTTTGGATGGTGGAGATCAGTCGAAAACTGTTGATTTCAGAGATGAAGTTTTCACTTGGGAAGCTCCGTTTACGGCTCAGCCAAAATCTTTCTTTAAAACAAAACAAAGATATGGTGGTGTAAGCTGGACAAACAATCATTATGCTATCGTTGGTGAAAGCTGGTACGATACAAGAAACACAAAATCTTATTTAGTTGATTTGAATACAGGTAAATCTGAAGTCATAGAAGATAGAAATTACCAGGATGTTTACAGCGATCCAGGAAATTTTAACACGACAAAAAATGACTTCGGAAGATATGTTGTAGATATGAAAGGTGAAAAATCTTACCTGATCGGAGATGGCTTTACAAAAGATGGTCAACATCCTTTCATCGATGAGATGGATATGAAATCTTTGAAAAAGAAAAGACTTTACACCTCAAATCTTAAAAATGCCAAAGAGGAAATAATCGATATTATTGATCCTAAAAAAGGAGAAGTATTGACGATTCAGCAGTCGGCAAGTCAGTATCCTAATTATTTTAAGAAAAATATTAAATCTAATAAATCGGAAGCGGTAACTAATTTTGCCAATCCTTTTGAAAGCATCAAAGATGTTTACAAAGAAGTGATTACCTACAAAAGAAACGACGGAGTTACTTTGACAGGAACGCTTTATTTACCGGCAAACTACGATAGAAAAGCAAAAAAGGAAAAGTTGCCTTTATTAATTTGGGCATATCCTACAGAATATAAAGACAAGAATACAGCAGGACAAAACACTCAGAACCCGAACGATTTTACATTCCCGTATTACGGTTCTTTTGTGTATTGGACGGCGAAAGGATATGCCGTACTTGATGATGCTGCATTCCCAATTATCGGTGAAGGAAAAACAGAGCCGAATGATACCTTTATTCCACAGTTGGTTGCCAACGGAAAAGCTGCGATTGATGCGGTAGATCAATTAGGATATATCGACAGAACAAAAGTGGCAGTTGGAGGACATTCTTACGGAGCTTTTATGACGGCGAATCTTTTGACGCACTCTAAAGATTATGCTTGCGGAATTGCAAGAAGTGGAGCTTATAACAGAACGTTGACGCCTTTTGGTTTCCAGAGTGAGCAGAGAAATTATTGGGATGTTCCGGAAATTTACAACGCGATGTCGCCATTTATGAATGCCGATAAAATGAAAACGCCACTGTTATTGATTCATGGTGATGCCGACAATAATCCAGGAACTTTTACTTTGCAGACCGAAAGATATTTTCAGGCTTTGAAAAACCTCGGAGCACCTGTGAAAATGGTTCTTCTTCCAAAAGAATCTCATGGCTATGCTGCCAAAGAAAATATTCTGCATTTGCTTTGGGAACAGGATCAGTTCTTGGAAAAATGTTTGAAGAAATAAATGATAAAAACCTCGCCCGAAAAGAGCGAGGTTTTTTGTTGACTTTTTTAGTGTGTTATTTTTTAAATCAAATATTTTTTAAACCGCAAAAAATTCTGCGGTTTACTATTTAGTCTAATGCATTTGGTAAAATCTCTTCGAGGATTATAATAAAAGCTCCTGTGGATTTGCGTAAATCCACAGGAGCTTTTAGAAAAAGCAGGTGTGCAATTTTGAAAAGCTCGCCTGCTTTTTATTTTTGCTTACTTAGCTTTTTAATCTTAGAAAATAATTATTTTGATCCTAAAACGGCAGCTAAATAAAAAAAGCGATCCAAAGACCGCTTTTACTATTATATTTTGTTTGCTTTAATTCTTCGGGCAGACATATCTAGAAAACGTTTCACCAACATAAATGCTGAAATCGTTAATCCCAATCCAAGTGCGATCCACATTCCGAAAGCACCCATTTCTAAGGTTACACAAAGGAAATATCCTAGAGGAATTGTAATTAACCAATAGGCAATAAATGTAATGATTGACGGAATTTTCACATCCTGTAAACCTCTCAACATTCCTAAAGCTGTCACTTGAATTCCATCAGAAAGCTGGAATAAAGCTGCAATAATCATTAGTTTTGAAGCCAGCATAATTACTTCTAGTTCTTCGGGTTTTGTGAAAAATGTAGGTAAAATATTTCGCCCTAAAATAAATATAACTCCACAAAGACACATAAAAAGAAAAGCAATTTTTAAATTGTTGATTCCTATTTTTCTTAATTCCACAAAATTTTGCTCACCTAGTTTTCTACCGATCATAACCGTTGAAGCGACACTGAAACCAATACATAAATTAAAGGTAAATGATGCCATGCTTAAAGCGATCTGATGTGAAGCAATATCGTGTGATGAAATTAATCCGCAGATAAACGCTGCTCCTGCAAAAGCGGTTACTTCAAAAAACATTTGTAATGCAGTCGGGAAGCCTAATCTTACCATTTTTTCAAACATTTTCTTAGAAAAAACCTGCATTTTTAATGAAAAATCTTTGATGTACTGCTTTGTTTTTGGTTCTTTCATTAAAACAAAATAAAGAAAGACAACCATAAAAATTCTGGCGATTAAACTTGCCAAGGCAGAACCTTTTACACCCATTTCAGGGAAAATCCAAATTCCTTCAATTAATACGTAATTCAGTACAATATTAATCACATTGGCAATAATGGTAGCTTTGGTCACTCCAATCGTATAAGATAATCCTTCAGAAACTTCTCTTAAAGTTTGAAATGCCATAAACGGAACAATGCTGATGGCCATAATCCATAAAAAATCTACAGTGTCGGGAATAATTTTTGCCGGCTGGCCAGAGTGATAGAGTAGAGGTAATCCCAAAAATAAGATAATCATCAGAATAATTCCGACTGACATATTGATGATAAAACCGTGACTGAAAACAGAATTAATCGTTTTGTGGTCATTTTTTGAATGTGCCTCAGAAACCAATGGCGGGATGGCAAAAGAAAAACCAAGTGCCAAAACAAACATCGAGAAAAATACGGCATTCCCCAAAGATACCGACGCCAAAGCGTCTGCTCCCAAGAGTTTACCTACAATGATATTATCAAAAAGGTTGACAGACACCTGCCCAACCTGCGTAAGCATTACCGGAAGAGCCAGCGTTAAGGCTTCTTTCGTGTAATTTTTATTTAAAAAGCTCATAATAGTTCAAAAAAAATTTGCAGTATAGTTACTGCAAATTTTTATAATGTATTTTAATTAATAATTAAATTATTTTCTAACAAAACTTGCAACATCCTCTTCGGAAACCGTAGCTCCTCCAAGAATAATTAATCTTTCAACAACATTTCTCAGCTCTCTGATATTTCCCGTCCATGAAAGTGCTTTTAATGCATCAATCGCAGAATCATCAAATTTTTTCAACGCAGTACCGTGTTCATCAGCAATCAGTCCCGAAAAGTGATTCACCAAAAGGTTGATATCTTCTTTTCTGTCATCCAAAGGCGGTACATATATTTCAATTACAGAAAGTCTGTGATACAAATCTTCTCTGAATCTACCAGCCTCAATCTCTGTCTGCATATTTTTGTTGGTTGCAGCCAAAACTCTTACATCAACTTTTATTTCTTTGTCGCTTCCTACCGGAGAAACTTTGCTTTCCTGTAGTGCTCTCAAAACTTTTGCCTGAGCAATTAAGCTCATGTCTCCAATTTCGTCTAAGAAAATAGTTCCGCCGTTTGCCTGCTCAAATTTCCCCTGCTTATCTTTGATTGCTCCTGTAAATGATCCTTTTACGTGACCAAAAAGTTCAGATTCAATCAATTCAGAAGGTATTGCCGCACAGTTCACTTCCACCATTGGTCCTCTCGATCTCTCACTTAGATTGTGAATAGCATGCGCTACCAACTCTTTTCCTGCTCCATTGGGTCCGGTAATTAAAACTCTAGCATCAGAAACAGCTACTTTTTCAATCATTTCCTGAATTTTCTTTAAAGCCGCAGATTCACCAATCATTTGGTATTTTTTGTTGACTTTCTTTTTCAGGGTTTTATTTTCGGTCTGAAGATTTTTATTTTCTTTTTTTAATGTTTCTTTCACCAAAGCGTTTTTCACACTTGTAATCAATCTATTGATATCAATTGGTTTAGAAATAAAATCGTATGCCCCGTCCTTTAAGCAAGAAACTGCAGAATCGATGTCGGCGTGCCCGGAAATCATGATAAAAGTGGATTCTGGCTTTAGAGCTAAACTTTGCTTTAAAAGCTCAGTTCCTGAAAGTTTTGGCATTTTGATGTCTGAGATCACCAATGCGAAATCTTCTTTCTCTATTTGTTTATAGCCTTCCAAACCATCGTCGGCAATGACAAATTCATAGTCAGTTAGTTCATCCGAAAGGATACTGTGAAGTACTCCGGAGATTGCTTTTTCGTCTTCTACAATAAGGATTTTTTGCATAGTTGCAAATTTAAGTATTTTTTGCTTGAGTATTAGCAAAAATCATTCCCAAAAGTCTATTTTGAGTAATCTCTTCGCCCAAAAATTGCAGAACCTACGCGTACAGAATTGGCACCACACTCAATCGCAATAGGGAAGTCATCACTCATTCCCATTGATAACGTTTCGAGTTTTCTCGTTTTACTTAATTCATCGAATAAACTTTTTAAAACTGAAAATTCTTTTTTGATTTGATTTTCATTTTCGGTGAAAGTTGCCATTCCCATCAATCCTGTGATTTCGATATTTTCAAATTCTTCGTTGACGAATTTTTCAAATAAAGATTTGGCTTCTTCTGTTTCCAACCCGAATTTTGTATCTTCTTCGGCAATCTTCACCTGAAGTAAGACTTTTACTGTACGGTTGTACTTTGCGGCTTCTTTATTAATTTCTTTCAGAAGCTTTTCAGAATCTACACTTTGAATGGTGTCAACAAATTCGGCAATATATTTAACCTTATTAGTCTGAAGATGCCCGATGATATGCCATTGAATATCTTTCGGAAGGAGAGGGTATTTCTCAACCAATTCCTGAACTTTATTTTCACCAAAAACTTTCTGCCCCAAATCGTAAACCTCCTGAATAGCAGAAGTGGGATGCGTTTTTGAAACTGCAACCAATTCGACATTTTCCGGAAGACGGCTTTTTATATCGTTGTAATTTTCCTGAATACTCATAATTGCAAATTTCTGAATTTTAAATATGAAAAGCGAATGAAATTTAAATTTAGTTGATTGTTGTTAGTTTCTGGATTTTAAAGTTGCTTGAAAGGTTTATTGTAAAAAAACTTCGACTCCGCTCAGCGTGACATGGGTTCAAATAAACTTTGATAAGACAGTTATTATTAGAAATGTCATGCTGAGCGGAGTCGAAGCATATATTTAGTTGAGAATATTAATTCAAAATCTCATTGATCTTCGGATACGCAGATACTTTTCTGAAAACAAATCGGTTTGATTTCTGTAGTTTTTCGATAAACAAATCCAGCTCATTAATAGAATCTGAATCGTTAAGATATTGATCGTGGGTAAGCAGAACCAAATGTCTTGATGTTTTTTCAAGATCATTAAAGAAAATACTGTCTACTTTTTTTAGCATCGCTTCATGATTTCCTTTTAAAGTCATTTTATTGGTCGGTTTCCATTCCAGATCCCAACCTATTACCTTGTAGCCTGCTTTTTTTAATCTGTTTGCTGCTTCAGAAGAACTTTTAATATCGGTAACATTAATATTATTAAGTCTCCAAATATTTCTTCCGGGTGTTCTTGCAATTTTTCCAGGAAGTTTTAAGCTGTCTTTAGCAATATTAAAATCATTAACGACTGCCTCAGGATTTTTGTAAAAATCTGAATACCTGTTGTGAGCATGAGTATGACTGTGATTGGCAAGCTCAATCAAATGGTCTCTTCTCATCTTTTCGAAATCTTCTTTTTGTCTTTTACTGTCTGATGCATGTTTTCCTACAACAAAAGCCGTTGCGCAAACATTTCTTTTGTGTAATATTTTTAATAGATTTTCAGTGCCACGATTGGGGCCATCGTCGAAGGTAAGGTAGATTACTCTTTTATCGGTGGGTACATTCTCATCATCTATTTGAGCGACTTTTGCGACGGGAGGCAGTTTGGTAAGAATTTTTTCGGTTTCTTTTACTTCAGTTTTCTGATTGCATCCTGTAAATAATGTTGATGTTACAGTCAATACTGTAACCATCCTTAGAAAAGTCTTATTAAATGACTTTTCCGCAAAAGTTTTTTTCATAAAGATTAATGGGAATTAAATTGTTAAAAAATGTTAAGTTTTACAAATTTTAGTTAACAAAGGTAATGCCAATTTTACTATAAATATCACTTTTTAAGGATTTTTTAATTAAAATTATTTATCTAAATATTTTTTAAGCTGAATAGCATTTTTGATTGCTGCATTTCCCCAGGTATTATTAAAAAATACAAAACCTTTTTTTCCTGATTTTAAGATGTTTTCACTTAAAGATTTTATTTCATCTTCCGAATATTCAGATTTATAGAGTACAGGTTTTCCGTGAAGTCGGTAATAGAATAATTCAGGGTGATTGACGATGAAATTGTCAGGAAGATTCCCAGGAAAACTTACTCCGGAAAAGATTATATTTTTTGAACTTAAAATGTTGTAAATATCATCACGCCACCACGTTTCATGACGAAATTCAATAACATTTAAATACTTAAAATCTACATTGTTTAAAATTAAATCCAGATTCTCTTCTGTATTTTTAAACGATGGCGGAAACTGATACAGAAATCCTGATAGCTTTCTACCTAATTTATTTTGAATATGCAAACAGAATTCTGCAATTTCCTCTTTGCAATCTTTCAATCGTTTTTCGTGAGAGATCGTTTTAGGAATTTTAATAAAAAATCGAAAATCATCAGGCGTTTCGTCAAACCATTTTTGGAGTGTTTTCGCAGTTGGTTTTCTGTAAAATGTGGAATTAATTTCAACAGCATTAAATTCCTTCGAATATAAAACTAAAAAGTCTTTACTTTTGGCATCTTCCGGGTATAGCGAACCTTTCCAGTCGTTATTGTAGAATCCTGAACAGCCGATATAGAGATTTCCTTTTTTCATAGTTTACTTAGAGTTTTTAAGTTGTTGATTTATTTATGTTCAAATAAATTATTATTTGCTTTAAAATCAGTTATTTACCTAAAATAGTCACACATTCAATAAAATAATCCGTACATTTAGAAATATCAAACAAAAACACTTATGATACAAAAATTCAAAATTGCTTCTATTAATGTACTTTAGAGAGATTGGGGTTCCTTTATTAAATATTTAAAATAATAAAATCAAATCTTTTATATTGGAGCATCTCTACAAAATTTATTTAGATCCTTTTACTACGCTGAACTAAATATTTCTAAATCGTAAACTTACTGTTTACACAAAGCGTTTAAAGTTATTTTCTTTGAAAGATTATAATAAAATAAATATACGTCATTATAGTATATTTTAAAATAGCACATTACTAAAATTATAAAATATGAAAATTTTGAAAAAAAGTCTATTCTTATTATTTGTGCCTGTTGCTCTTATTCTTTCGACTTCGGGACATCATTTTGAAACTGATCTTGCTAAACAATATCCTCAAATGGATTTAACGGATTTATTTGTTTTCGAATCGAATCAACCTAATAAAACTGTTTTCCTTTTGGATACAAATCCACAATCAAAAAAAGATAGTTTTAATTTTGCCCCAAATGGAATTTATAAATTTCATGTAGCCAATAATAAAGCTTTTACTGAAGGACAAACTTTTAGTTTTACTTTTAAGGACAATAAAGTGCAATTTTATTGGGATGGAAATCCTGAAAACGAATTAAGTCAGACCGGTACGCTTATAGCACAAGGTCCTGTAAATCGTATTTTGGAACTCAACAACGGTATTAAAATCTGGACGGGAACTACCCAAGATAATTTTCAGGGAAATGCCGTAGGAGCCGAGCTTTTCAAGCATAAAGTACTTGACGAAGGCGTATATGACTTATCTGCCTTTGATGTAGGAGAAAAAGGGAATTATTTTGGAATAGGAAAATCTTCGGTTATAGTTTTTGAGGTTCCTAATGAGCTTTTATCAGATAATATATTTTATTATGCATCCACTACTTTTGAGGAAGAGGCTAATCATTGGCATCAGGTAAATCATATCGCCAATGTATTATTTCCTCATTTTTACATGGGCTACGACAACAAATTGAGAAGTAAATACGGTTCTCAAGGAGCGGTGGAAGATGATGAAATAAAGCAAAATGTTATCAATAATCTCACTAAATATGTTACGACTGCTGGAATTCAAAAAAATCCAAAAGCCTATGTAGCAAAATTGACAGAGCGCGTTTATCCCGACGTAGTTCCTTATGAAGTGGGCACTAAAGCGTCTTATACGGTAGATAAATTTAACGGAAGACCATTGCTTGATGATGCGATGAATGTTTCTTTAGGACTTTTGGTGGGCTCCGAAACTGCTTTAGACGATCAGGTGAGTATAAAGCCCGAAAGATATCAACCAAACTTTCCGTTTACCATTCCAATTGATGATGATTATTTAAAAGCTTCACAAAAATCGGTTACGATAAATGTAGAAAATCAAATCGGAGCCGAAAAGAAAAATACTCAAAATACAAAAACTCCTCAAACTCCTATTAATAATTGGATATATTATATTGTAGGTGGTTTGTTTATCGTATTGCTTATCTATTTTTTTACAAGAAAAAAGAAATAATATAAAATATTTTAATAGCTAAATTAACATCTTCTCATTCTAATCAGAGTGAGAAGTTGTTATATTTAAATCCACAGAATTTAGTCGTAATGAGTTTAATATTACCGATAAAGAACTAAGGCTCATTGCCGCTGCCGCAATCATTGGTGATAACAAAATTCCGAAAAATGGATACAACAATCCTGCTGCAACCGGGATTCCCAAAACATTATAAATAAAAGCAAAGAACAAGTTTTCTTTGATATTTCTCAATAGTTTTTCGCTTAATATTTTTGCTTTGGCAATTCCTAAAATATCACCTTTAAGTAATGTAATTTCTGCCGTTTCTATAGCTACATCGGTTCCGGTTCCCATCGCAATTCCGACATTAGATTGCGCTAAAGCAGGGGAGTCGTTGATTCCGTCTCCGGTCATGGCAACGATTCTTCCCTGTTCCTGAAGTTTTTTTACTTCATTTAATTTATCTTCAGGAAGACAGCTGGCCTTGTATTTTTTAATTCCTAATTCATCTGCAACAGCTTTTGCGGTATTTTCATTATCACCGGTCATCATAATTACTTCAATTCCTTCATTGATTAAATGCTGAACAGCTTTTTTCGAGCTTTCTTTAATCTTATCGCTGAAACTTATAAAACCTAAAGCTTCATTTTCCTGAGCAATAAAAGAGATTGTATGCGCCTTTGATTGAATTTCCTTCGCTTTTAATTTCAGATCTTGCGGAATTTGTATTCCATTAGAAACTAAAAGATTTTCGTTCCCTAAATAAACAGTTTTACCATTGATGATTCCTTTCACACCTTTACCGGAAATATTTTCAAATTTTTCGACTTTTTCGGCTGAAATATGATCGGTTTTCGCTTTCTTGATCACAGCACTTGATAAAGGATGTTCTGAATTTTGATTTAATGAATAAGCCAGTTTTAAAATTACATTTTCAGAAGAGTTATTAACAGTTTCGATATGTTCTAAAGATGGTTTACCTTCGGTTAAAGTTCCTGTTTTATCGGTGATCAGAACGTTTACTTTATGCATTAATTCAAGAGCTTCTGCATTTTTTATAAGGATTCCGTTTTTGGCACCTTTACCAATTCCCACCATCAGAGACATTGGAGTTGCCAAACCTAAAGCACACGGACAAGCGACAATAAGAACGGCAACTGCATTGATAAAAGCAAATAAGGTTTTCTGACCTTCCGGACCGAAAATCTGCCATAAAATAAAGGTAATGACAGCAACAACAATAACGGTCGGAACAAAAACTTTAGCCACTTTATCAGTCAGCTTCTGGATTGGAGCACGACTTCTGCTTGCGTCGTTTACCATTTTTATAATCTTCGAAAGCAACGTTTCATCACCTACTTTTTCGGCTTTCATCAGAAAAACCTGATTTCCGTTTATCGTTCCCGAAGTTACCTGATCATCAATATTTTTCTCAACAGGAATCGGTTCTCCGGTAATCATACTTTCGTCAACTACAGAATTTCCTTCGATTATTTTTCCGTCAACAGGTATTTTTTCGCCTGGTTTTACTTTCAGTATATTTCCAATTTTCACTTCCGAAAGCGGAACTCTTTTTTCTTCATTATCAACCATTAGATTGGCTTCATCAGGAGAAAGATTCATCAGTTCTTTGATGGCATTTCCTGTTTTTTTATGGGCTAAAGCTTCCATCAGCTGTCCTAAAATAACCAACGTCATAATCACGCAAACCGCTTCAAAATATAAAGGAATTTCATGGTTGTGACCTCGGATTTCATGTGGAAGAAGGTCTGGAAAAGCTAAAGCAATAAGGCTGAAAATAAATGCCGCAGCAACACCTAAAGCGATTAAACTGAACATATTCAGGTTCCAGGTTTTAAATGAAACCCAGCCTCTTTTCATCAAAAACCATCCGGAATAAAATAAAACAGGAATCGTCAGAATCAATTCAAAAATCGCCTGTGTATTATGTGAGAAAGGAAAATCGATCAGCATTCCACCCATTGAAAGAATAAAAACAGGAATGGTGAAAGCTAAAGAAATAATGAATTTTCTTTTTAAAATAAGATAGGTATCATCGGTTTCTTCTTCACCTTTTTCGGGATATTTTACCAGATCCATTCCGCAAACAGGGCAGCCAACATTACTGTCGTAAGTTTTATCGCCTTCGCAGAACATCGGACAATAATATCTTCCGGCCATATCATCCGTAACTTTTGGGGTTTCGTGATGTTGATGATTGTGGTGTTGATGGGAGTGGGAAGTAGAATTTTTAACCAAATCTTCTGTAATTTCCTCGAGATGCATGTGACAAACCGGGCAATCTGTTTTTTCGTCATACGTTTTATCACCTTCGCAGAACATCGGACAATAATAATTTCCGATATTATCTTTGAAACTTTCTGGTAAATTAGTTGAAGAATAGGTTGGTTTATGATTAGGATCTTTTGCTAATTTTTCCTCAATCGGAACCAGATACATGTTGCAATCCGGGCATCTTTTTCCCTGCTGAAAATATACTTTATCACCTTCGCATTCCATCGGGCAGTAATAAACTGAGGATGGAGAAACACGATCTTGAGGCTTTACAAAAGTATTTTCCGGTTTATTTGGATCTTCCAGTTTGTAATTTCCTATTTCTGAAAGTGATTTATTGAGATCATTCAGGTTAATTTCTTTATCAGAAGTGATTTCAACAGAGCTGTTTTCAAGATTTACTTTTGCTGAAATATGGTCTAAACTATTCAGTTTTTCTGAAATCTTTTTTTGGCAACCCGAACAGGTCATCCCCAAAACTTTATATTGTTGGTACATAATTCTAAATTTATGTTACAAATTTCCAAAAATATAGAGAGAGGCTGTTATAGATTTAAGGATAATTGTTATAAAATTTGGCGGTTAAGATTTTGAAAATGAAAAGTCGTAAATAATATTACACTTTATCCAAGGATTTTCTGTTGTGAACTTTAAGTTTTTTAAATTCGGTAGGCGTGAAGCCTGTACTACTTCTGAATTGTGATGACAAGTGCTGCACACTTTTGTAGCCCAGTTTTCCGGCAATTTCAGTTAACGTAAATTCATTATAAAGAAGCAGCTCTTTTACTTTTTCAATTTTCTGAAGAATAAAAAACTGCTCAACCGTGATATTTTCATTTTGTGAAAAGGTTTTTGATAGTGAACTGTAATCTTTGTGAAGCTCAGTACTTAAAAATTTTGACAGTAAAAAGTTTTCATCAATATCAAGCTTTCCGATTTTAATAATGATAAGATTTTTAATTTTATCAACCAATTGATGAGTCGCATCTTTTATTCTTTCAAAACCGGTTTCCTTTAAACGATTTTCAATGAGCTGAATGTCTATTTTTGAAATTTCAGCCTCAGTTTCTACTTCACCTAAAGAGATTTGAGTGATTTTTATATTAAATTCTTCAAAAATGGTTGAAACAGCTGCAATACACCTTCCGCAAACCATATTTTTTATTAAAATTTTCATAGCAAATTGCTCAATCTGTCTTTTACAAACTCTACTTTTGTTTTTCCGTGTGCTGCAGGATTTCCGTTTTCATCAAGGTTTACCATTACAATCTTATCAACAGTAATGATGGTTTGATGGGTCATTTTGTTTCTTACATCACATTTCAGTGTAAGAGAAGTAGATCCAAAAGATGAAACTTCGATTCCGATTTCGATAATGTCGCCCTGTTTTGCTGAGCTTACAAAATTTATTTCTGAAATAAACTTAGTGACTACTTTTTTGTTTTCTAGCTGAATGACTGCGTATAATGCAGCTTCCTCATCAATCCATTGCAAAAGTTTTCCTCCGAATAGTGATTGATTGGGATTAAGATCTTCCGGTTTTACCCATTTTCTGGTATGGTAATTCATTTTTTATGATTGTTTTCAGTACAAATTTAGTTTTAAAAATAAGTTTTTCAAAAGATTATTTAATGAAAAATTCATCAGTTATTTGCGATATTATTACAAGTTTATATTACAAGTGAATTAATCTATTAAAAAGTTTTGATTTGTAGTTTTTAATTGTATCTTGCACCTGTTTATATTTGGAATCAATATCATGTTCATTATTATGTTGCTTTTCTATTTATATACCAATCTTATATATTAATTTTTAATTTTTTTTTAAAATGAACATTTTTGTTTCAAACATCAATTACGCAACTAAAGAATATGAGTTGCACGATTTATTCGCAGAATTTGGCGATGTATCATCAGCTAAAATTGTAACAGACAGAGAAACTGGTCGTTCTAGAGGTTTCGGTTTTATCGAAATGGGGGACGAAGAAGGAGGTCAAGCTATTGAAGCTCTTAACCAGAAAGAATTTAACGGAAAAATTCTTAACGTATCTGAGGCTAAGCCAAGAGAAGAAAAACCAAGAAGAAGTTTTGATAATAACAGAAGCGGTGGTGGAAGTTATGGTAACAACCGTGGAGGAGGTAACTCTGGAGGTGGTTACGGAAGCAACAACAACCGTGGAGGTAACGGAGGCGGCGGAAGTCGTTGGTAAAAAATTGAAGCGGCTTTTAAGCCGCTTTTTTTATGTCTTTATTTTTAAAAGAATTAGTTTAAAGTTATTTTTCAGTTTTGTGTTACATCAATTAACTAAAAACCAACAACTATCCACTAATTGTCATTCTTCTTTTTCTTCTTTTTCTTATCCTTTCCTTTCTTGTCTTTTTTAGGGTTTAGGATTTCTTCAGCATACTCCAATTTAGGTTGCTTTATTTTTACAGGTTTCATTTCGATCTTAAGGTCAAAATAAGTTTTAAGATCATTTTGTGAAATCAGATTTTCATTAAATAAGAATTCCAAAATTTCTTTTCCAGAATTGTTAAAGAAATTAAGTGAAAGTTCTTTAAGCAAAAACTTTTTATAATCTTCAAGGGGGACAATTACAGAGTATCTGAAAATTCTGCCTTCTTTTTCGGTAGACAAATATCCTTTTTCAACGAGTATCTTCAGGTACGTTGAGACCGTATTCTGATGAGGTTTGGGTTCCGGGTGATGCTCCATAACTTCCTTTAGATAAAAGCTTTGGAGTTTCCAGAATAACTTCATTAGATTTTCTTCAGCAGAGGTAAGATGATTTATTTTCATATTTGAATTTAAATTTTAAAAAGTAATAAGCTTACTATTTACACAATAATGTTACTTAATTGTAGTTTCCACCGGAATCACTTCCGTTGGTAAATCATTGCGCTGATACTTATTATTGCAATAAAGATAAATAAAAGAAACCAAAACCGCGATGCCTGCACCCATAAATACTTCTTTTACGGTATGTCTTTTCAGAATAATTCTTGTAATTCCCACCAAAATGGCAATCCCAAGCCATGCAAAGCCTATTTTCACATCAAATGCAAAGAATAATGCAGAGACCAGTACATTGAATGCCGTATGCATCGAGCTTTTAATATATAAATTACTGAATTGTAAAGCGAAAAGGAGAATTAAAATAAACAACATCACAAAGTCGATGAATCCATTTTTAATATAGTTGAATGTTAAATACGAAACAATACACACCGCAATGAAGATATACAGTGTTTTTCTTTGAACCCTGTTTGACACATCCATATTCGTGTATCGCCCTGTTTTTACATTCCAGACAATCCAGATAATTACCGGAAGAATGGTAATAAGTAAAATGGGCAAAAAGTGTGTGAAGGCCTCTTTAAACGTATAATTCTGAATGCTGAAATACACAAAATAAATAACCAAAGAAACTAAAGGATTGAAAAAGTCTGAGATAATTCTTGAAATAATGTGTAATAAAAAGGTCTTTTTTTTTCCATAATTAAGTTTGAAATGTAAATATAACATTATAAGTAAAAAACAATTGCTGTGCATGTAATAAAAAACAAAGTTTTTTTTATATTTTTGCTCAACTATTTCATAATAAATAAGCAAAGGCTAGCACATGAAAGAATTTTCTAAAGAGATATACCTGAAGTGGTATGAAGATATGACAATGTGGAGAAGGTTTGAAGACAAATGCCGTTCTCTTTATCTAAAACAAAAAATCAGAGGTTTTTTACATTTGTACAACGGTCAGGAAGCTATTCCTGCAGGTTTTACGCATGCAATGGATTTAACTAAAGACAGTATGATTACTGCTTACAGATGTCACATTCATCCGATGGCAATGGGAGTAGACCCTAAGAGAATCATGGCAGAACTTTGTGGTAAAGCTACAGGTACTTCCGGTGGTATGGGTGGTTCTATGCACATTTTCAGTAAAGAACACAGATTTTATGGGGGACACGGTATCGTAGGAGGTCAGATTCCTTTGGGAGCAGGTATTGCTTTTGCAGATAAATTTTTTGACAGAAAAGCTGTAAACATTTGTTTCTTCGGAGACGGTGCTGCAAGACAGGGATCTCTTCACGAAACATTCAACATGGCAATGAACTGGAAACTTCCTGTAGTATTTGTTGTTGAAAACAATCAGTACGCAATGGGAACTTCTGTAAAAAGAACAGCTAACCATGAAGATATCTATAAATTAGGTTTAGGATACGAAATGCCATGTCTTGCTGTAGATGCAATGGATCCTGAGAAAGTGGCTGAAGCTGCTTACGAGGCTATTGAAAGAGCAAGAAGAGGTGATGGGCCTACTTTTATTGAAGCTAGAACTTACCGTTTCAGAGGACACTCAATGTCTGATGCTGAACCATACAGATCTAAAGACGAAGTTGCTATTCATAAGAAAGACGACCCGATTGAATTGATCAAGGAGAGAATCTTAGCAAACAGCTGGGCAACCGAGGAAGAATTGGAAGCTATGGATAACAAATCTAGAGATTTCGTAGAAGAATGTATCGAGTTTATGGAAAACTCTCCGTATCCTGATGCAGAAAAAGTTTATGAGTATGTTTATGCTCAAGAAAACTATCCGTTTTTAGATAAATTAGAAAATTAAAAAATATAATAATAATTAATTTGATATTCGTATTTGAGTTTCCCTAATCTCAAATCTCGAATCTCGAATCTCAAATCAATATAAATTATGGCAGAAGTGATTACAATGCCACGTCTTTCCGATACAATGACGGAAGGAAAAGTGGCTAAATGGCATAAAAAAGTAGGAGATAAGGTAAAAGAAGGAGATATTTTAGCCGAAATCGAAACTGATAAAGCAGTGCAGGATTTTGAATCTGAAATTGAAGGAACACTTTTATACGTTGGTGTTGAAGAAGGTTCTGGTGCTGCAGTAGATTCTATATTGGCAATTATCGGTAAAGAAGGCGAAGATATTTCTTCTCTGAAAGGAGGAAGTGCTCCGGCAGCTGAAGGAGCTTCTGAAGAAAAAAAATCTGAAGAAGAATCTAAAACTGAAAACGAAACTACAAGCGTTGAGCAAACTTCGGTAGAAGTTCCTGCAGGAGTAGAAGTAATTACGATGCCAAGACTTTCTGATACAATGACAGAAGGTAAAGTAGCAAAATGGCATAAAAATGTAGGTGACACTGTAAAAGAAGGAGATCTTCTTGCTGAGATTGAAACCGATAAAGCTGTTCAGGATTTTGAATCTGAATTTAACGGAATTCTTCTAAAGCAAGGTGTTGAAGAAGGTGGTGCTGCTCCGGTTGATACCGTTTTAGCGATCATCGGACCTGAAGGAACTGATGTATCTAACGTAGGTGCTGCACAGCCAGCTACAAAATCAGCAGATAAGCCAGCTGAACAAAAATCTGAAACGAAAACAGAAGAGAAATCGGTTGCATCAACGGAAAACTCATCTTCAGACAGAGTAGCAATTTCTCCTTTAGCTAAAAAAATGGCTCAGGAAAAAGGTGTTGATATCAACAGCGTACAAGGTTCCGGAGAAAACGGTAGAATCGTTAAAAAAGATATTGAAAATTATCAGCCATCTCAAAAGGCAGAATCTGCAGCTCCGGCACAAAACACTGCGGCAGCTCAGGTTGCTTTAAGCTTTGTACAAGGAGAAGATACAGAAACGCCAAACTCTCAGGTAAGAAATATTATTGCAAAACGTCTTTCTGAAAGTAAATTCTCTGCGCCGCATTATTATCTGATGGTTGAAATCAACATGGATAAAGCGATTGAAGCAAGAAAAGAAATCAATTCTTTACCTGATACTAAAATTTCTTTCAATGATATGATCATCAAGGCGACAGCAGTTGCTTTAAGAAAACATCCGCAGGTAAATTCTAGCTGGGCAGGTGATAAGGTGATTCACAGAGGTAATATCAACGTTGGTGTAGCAGTTGCAATTCCTGACGGATTGGTAGTTCCGGTTCTGAAGAATACAGATCAGATGAATTATACTCAGATTTCTGCTGCTGTAAAAGATATGGCCGGAAGAGCAAAATCTAAAGGTCTTAAAGCAAATGAAATGGAAGGTTCTACATTCTCTATCTCAAACTTAGGAATGTTCGGAATTGAAACTTTCACAAGTATCATTAACCAACCAAATGCTGCAATTCTTTCAGTAGGTGCAATTATCGAAAAACCAATCGTAAAGAACGGTCAGATCGTTGTCGGAAATATCATGAAGCTTTCGTTAGCATGTGATCACAGAGTGGTAGATGGAGCAACAGGAGCTCAATTCCTGCAGACACTTAAAACATATTTAGAAAGTCCTTTAACTTTGTTACTGTAACTTTTTTGATATATAAATTACAAAAAACCTCTCATTTCGAGAGGTTTTTTGTTTTCAGATTATTATTATAAATATTTCACCTCAATTTTTTAATTATTTCTAAGTTTAAAAACTTTGTTGGTCAAAAATAAAATTCTACTTTAGTAAAAAAATATCTAAATGAAGAGAATTATTATTGGAGTCTTTTGCTTTTTAAATATTACACTTTTGGCTCAAAATCAACGTTTTGCATATGAGTATAAATTTATAACAGATTCCACTAAAATTGATGATGTTAATTCTGAGCTCACGTATCTTGATATAGCAAAAAAAGGTTCAAAATTTTATAGTCAAAAGAATAATATTGCTGATTCAATTCATCAGGATCGAGTGAAAAAAGGAACCAGAGACTTTACGGGGATTGATTATGGTTTGGTGCCTTACGTTGTAGAAAAATCTTATCCTGATTTCAAAATAGATTTTTTCAACAATCTCGACATGAATAAATACAAGGTTTCTGACAACAGAAAAATGGATTGGAAAATTTTACCGCAGAAAGAAAAAATTGGCGAATTTAATACTCAAAAAGCTTCCATTAATTTTGGCGGAAGAATCTGGACAGCATGGTTTGTTTCTGACATTCCCATACAAGATGGTCCATACAAATTTCATGGTTTACCAGGACTAATTGTCAAAATTGAAGATAAAACAAAATCGCATTCTTTTGTTTTAAAAGAGATTAAAAAACTTACTTCTGATCAGGAATGGGTGAGTGACAGTGAGAAAAAAGCTTTTGGCAGTATCATTGCTGTTGATCAGGAAAAATACAAAAAACAAGTTATAGATTTTAGAAATAACCCTACAAAAGGAATGCGCCAAATGATGTCCGGAAACACTAAAGTGATGATGATGGATGAAAATGGAAAGCCATTGGATATCGAAAAAATGTTACGAGACCGTGAAAGAGATGCTAAAGCAAATAATGCAAAGAATAATAATTTATTAGAATTAGATTTGTTGAAATAATTATTAAAAAGGTAACCTGTTGATCGTACAACAGGTTACTTTTTATATTGACTTCTCTTTTAAGAATTATAAAATCTTATCCTAAAACAGTAACTCCTTTCTGCAACATTTCAAAAATTGCATCTTTACCGTTATCTGGTTTTACATTGACAGCACGGGTTCCGTTGAAGTGAAGGCAAGTGATATATCCGTTGGCAACGGCATCTGTACAAGTGAATTTCACGCAGTAATCCATTGCTAAACCTACGATTTCAACCAATTGAATTTCGTGATATTTTAAAAAATCATCCAATCCGGTTTTCATAAAATGATTGTTATCCTGAAAACCGCTGTAAGCATCAATCTCAGTATTTTTACCTTTCTGAATAATGTGGGTTACTTTTTCTCTGTTTAAATCTTTATGAAATTCTGCACCGAAAGTTCCTTCTACACAGTGATCTGGCCACATAAACTGTGGAACACCATTTAATATAATGCTTTCGCCAACCTTTCTATTGTTGTTACTTGCAAAGCTTTTATGATTGGCAGGATGCCAGTCCTGGGTAAGAATTATTTGGTCGTATTGGTTTTCTTCCATTAGAAGATTGATGTAGGGAATGATCTCATTTGCTCCGGGAACAGCCAGTGCTCCGCCTTCACAAAAATCATTCTGTACATCTACTATTATTAATGCCTTTTTCATATCTAGTTTATATTTTTTAATTTAATAGAGAACCGCTTTTGTAAAATACTTGTGTAAAGTGCCTATTTATGGCGATTCATGTGTCTTTTTTGTATTCTGATAAATTTACAAAAACTAAATGTCAAATATAAATCCAAAACAGGAATATCTGACAAAACGGCATTTTATAATAAAAATGCTCATCAGAAGATAGATTCAACATCAATAGTGTCCTAATAGTTTATCTTTGCACTAAATATATATTTTTATGTCATTCGAATCGCTAGGATTATCACACAATATTATTCATTCTGTCAAAAAATTAGGTTATCTAAAGCCGTTTCCAATTCAGGAGCAGGCTGTACCTGTTATTTTACAGGGTAAAGATTTGATGGGAATTGCACAAACAGGTTCCGGAAAAACCGCTTGTTTTGTAATGCCGATATTAGAAAAATTACAAAACGCAGAAATTAAAAAAGACCGTAATATACAGGTGCTGATCTTGGTTCCTACCCGTGAACTGGCCATTCAGATTGATGAGGTTTTTCAGGCTTTTACAGATAATCTAAAACGTGAGATTCGTACAATGGCTGTTTATGGTGGTGTTTCTATCAATCCACAGATGAAGGGGATGTATGGGGTAGAAATTCTTATCGCAACACCAGGACGTTTATTAGATCTTATTGATCATAATGCATTGAGCATATCCGGCATTCAGCATTTGGTGGTAGATGAAGCAGATAAAATGTTTCAATTAGGTTTTGGTGAAGAGATGAATAAACTTTTTACCATGATGCCGGTGGCGAAACAGACTACCTTATTTTCTGCGACTTTAAATGATAAAGTTTCTGAAATAAAAGAGCGTTTATCCATCAATCCTGTGATGATAGAAATCAAAAAAGAGGAAGTGGAAATTGATCATATTGAGCAATTGGCTTATCATGTTTCTCCGGAAAATAAAGGCCCTTTTTTACGCTATTTAATTAAAGAAAAAAAGGTTGAAAAAGCTTTAATATTTGTTTCGTCTACAAGATCGGCAGATAATTTAGTTGAAAAACTAAAGAAAAATAAAATAAAAGCTGTTGCGATTCACAGTCAAAAATCGCAAGGGGCACGTAGAAATAATCTGGAAGAATTTAAAGTGAACGGAGCTCAGATTTTGGTCGCAACTGACTTAATTGGTCGTGGTATTCACATCGAATCTCTGCCTTGTGTTATCAATTACGAATTGCCACGTTCTCCTTTAGATTACATTCACAGAATTGGTAGAACAGGTCGTGCCGGCGAAAAAGGAACTGCCATTTCGATTTTAACAGATGATGAATTGCAGCATTTCAGAGTCATTCAAAAGAAAATGGGTAAGAAAGTGACTTTGCAAAGAACAGAGGATATTAATTTACACGGTTATTAATATTTAAAATATTTTTTTTTAAAATGATGCTGATTTAATTATTTTTAATTTACAATAACCAGATTAACAGCAAACTTTTCAGCAACAAACATCATAGTAAATATTTGTACAAGAATTATTTATTTATCACTAAAAATGGACAGTTTAGAACATAGAAAATTTCCAATCGGTCGCTTTGAAATTCCTGAAAATATATGCGACATCAAACTCAACGAATACATTAAAGTCATCAAAGATTTCCCTGATAAATTAAAAAATCTAATTGCGGATTTTAGCGATGAACAATTAGATACACAATACAGGGAAGGTGGCTGGACGGTAAGACAGCTTGTTAATCACATTGCAGACAGTCATATGAACAGTCTCATTCGTCTAAAGCTTGCACTTACCGAAGACAATCCCACGATAAAGCCTTATGACGAAGCCAAATGGGCAGAACTTCAAGACAGTGTTGATATGCCTGTAAAGCCTGCCATGAGAATGATAAAAGGAACGCATCAACGATGGACGGCTCTTTTAAAATCAATGACCAATAAACAGTTTGAAAGAACTTTTCATCATCCCGAGCACAACGAAAACCAAAACCTTCGGGTTTATCTCGCACATTATGTCTGGCACTGTAACCACCATTTTGCTCATATTGAAAATCTGAAGAAAGAGAAAAATTGGTAGTGAAAAGTCTACATAACGAAAATGATTTTAACGAAATAAAGCATAGAATTGCTCAGCTCTCAGAAAATTCTGAAAGAAAATGGGGGAGTATGGATGTTTCGCAAATGCTCGTTCATTGTGATTTGATTTTACAGATTGCATTAAAGAAACTTACTCTTCCAAAGATTAATTTCTTTTTCAAATCAATAGGAAATTTCACAAAAATAGAAATGCGAATTTTCAATAACGGAATTCCCCGAAATATGCCTACTTTTAAAAAAGTAATCGTTAATTTTGAGTGTAACTTTGGAGAAGCAAAAAATAATCTTTTACAAAGGCTAGACGAGTATTATTTTGCTTACAAAAACAATCTTTTACCGAATTGCCATGAGCTTTTTGGTGAAATGAAAGAAAAAGATTGGGGATTTATGGAGTATAAGCACCTCGATCACCATTTAAAACAATTTAATGTATGAGTTTCTTAGATAAAATATTTGGCGGAAAACAGGAGCCGGGAGAGACAAAATCTTTCTGGAAAACGATAAGATCTGAAGAAGATCTGGAAAATGCTGTTAAGCAATCTTATGAAAATAGAGTAGCAATCTTCAAACATTCTACAAGTTGCTTTATTAGTAAAACGGTTTTGAAAAATTTTGAGAAAGAGATAGAAAATTCAGATAATCAAAATGTAAGTTTTTATTTTCTGGATCTTTTGGCATTCAGACCTATTTCAAACAAAATTGCCGAAGATTTTGCGATTCGTCACGAAAGCCCGCAGCTGATTGTTCTAGAAAATGGCAAAGCGATCAACAACGCATCCCATCAGGATATTTCTTTAAGCCAGATTGTATGAGTAATATAAATAATTATCTGGCAAAGGTTTTTGAAGTTCCTGCCGAAAAAGTAAATTTATGCAGCATTCAGTATGAATTGAAAAAAGTGGGAAAGAACGAAATGCTTTTACAGGAAGGAGAAGTTTGCCGAAATACCTTTTTTGTAGAAAAAGGGCTTCTCAGAATGTATTCTATTGATAAAAACGGGAAAGAGCATGTGATACAATTTGCTCCTGAAAACTGGCTGATTGGCGATCGCAGCAGCCTTTATTTTAATGAAAAATCCCGATACTACATTGAAGCTGTTGAAGATTCTGAAGTATTATTTCTGCAACCGGATTTTTTTAGTAAACTTATTGAAGAATTCCCCAATACGATCGAAAAAAATGATTTGATTATCCAGAAACATGTTAAGAGTCTGCAGGATAGAATCAATTCTTTATTGGGAGAAACGGCAGAAGAGCGATATCTAAAGTTTATTAAAATGTATCCCGATCTTTTACTTAGGGTTCCGCAATGGATGATTGCTTCATATCTCGGAATAACTCCTGAAAGTTTAAGCCGTGTAAGAAAAGAGCTGGCAAAAAAGAATTTTGTTACCGATAAATAATCGTTGCTTTACATAAATTAAAATCACCGCACCAAAAAATTAATCATTGTTTAGTGTGGTGATTATTCTGTTGAGATATTCCTGTTCTCTCAAAACTTTTTCATAAGACTGTTTCGCATAAGAAGGTGACAACTGATAACCGTCAGTCTGAAGCTGATAGATGTCGTTTTCCACATATCCCGTAAAGTTTACAGTATATTCATGAATAAACTTTTCTATCACTTTCCTTTTAATTTCGCAAATAGTGCTGTTCTTGATTTTCTGCAGAGAATTCAATATAAATGATTTATCTCCACTGAATTGAATCACCTGAGTAATCATTGCAAAATTGCTCAATGGTTTATTATTCGTTTCGTGAACAACAGCGTGCGGGTCATCTTCAAATATCATGGTCTTATAGTTTTAAAGTAAGAAAATGGTCTAAATTTAAACTGAAGCTTTACCTTCTACACCGTCAGAATTGTCGGTTTTATTTCCTGTAACCGCAGCAGCTACAAAGGTAATAATACTTACCAGTTTTCCAGCTTTGGTGTCCCAATAGTATGTATCTGTAGGCGTTACACGGATGATCGAAACATTTGGGTCATCTTTTCCGTCAAACCATGCATTTGCCATTGCAGACCATTTGTCTTCAATGGTTGATCTGTCCTTGTAGATCGCAGCTTCGCCAAATACAGAAAGATATTCTGAATCTGAATTATTCATAAATAAAAGCTGCACTCTTTTGTCGTCTTTTATTTCAAAATTTTTGTTGCTGGTGTCACTGCTGATAAACCAAAGATTTCCGCTTTCGTCTGTTTCCTGAAGACTCATCGGGCGAGTATTGATTGGTAAACTTTCAAGATTGGTGCAAAACATACAGATTTTAGCTTTTTCTGAAAGTTCTTTAATTTTTTTTGCCGCTTCTGCTTTGCTTAAATTTTCTGTTGACATAATAAAATAATTTATGGTTGTGGTGTTATCTTTAGAATAAGAAATTCTATGATTATTGGTCGCTTCAAAAATCTAACCAAAAATCTAAAATCATTTAAAAATAATTAATTTTTCGTAAAAAGCGGTTAAAAACATACATTATAAATATAAATCTGGCAACCGTGAAAGAAATTTGTGATCGAAATCATAAAAACACAATTACTTTTGTTGTACATTTGATTTAGTTAAATGATAGATTATGCTTTTTAAAATTTGCCTTAAACTATCATCATTCACATCGTACAATTGTGAAAGATTTTGCTATTTACAATACTAAATACTTAATTCAGTAAAATATTTAATTATTGATATTATTTTAAACGTAAACTACTTATTCGTTTAAACTTTGTCACCTTCTAATATTTACTCATATCTTTTGTGAAGATTACCATCACAAGTCATCATCACACAATAGGAAGCTATGGTAATACATCAACAAATCCTGAAATCTGCAGGAGCAATCATTAAAAAGTATCAACCCAAAGATAAGATTTTTACAAAAGGAGATTCTGCTCAATATTACTTTCAGATTGTTTCGGGAAGTGTAAAAATGAATAATTACGACGAGTCGGGCAGAGAATATATTCAGAATTTTTTGAAAGACGGAGAATGCTTTGGTGAATCACTGCTTTTTATAGATCACAAATATTCTATGAATGCAATTGCGATTACTTTCTGTGAAGTTTTAATCCTGAAAAAGACTTTATTTTTTAATTTAATACAGCAAAATCCAAAATTATGTTTTGAAATGAATAAGTGGCTCTCAAAAACAGCGTTTTAAACAAATAATGGCATAAAATGTGTTCACAAAATGTGACAGTAAAAACTTGCAATTCTTAAAGATTATCTGAAGAATTTTTAGACGCCAAAAACATTCGTTACTCAGCTTATACAATGAGAAATAAAGGGTAATTACTGTATTAAAGAAAAATTTTTTATACCATGAAAACAATAAGTTGCATGAAGATCGATGAGCAATTGCTGAAATCGTACAGTGCGGAAATTAAAACTTACAAAAAAAGAGAACTTATTTTTAGAGAAGGAGAGTCTCCGGCTTTTTATTACCAGATTATAGAAGGTGCTGTAAAAGTGAATAACTTTAATGAAGAAGGGAAGGAGTTTATACATAATATTTTAGAAAAAGGACAAAGCTTCGGAGATGCGCATCTTTTTATTGAAAAAAAATATTCTGTAAACGCATATGCTCTTGTTCCTACGATAGTAATAATGTTGCCCAGAAAAAATTTCATCAATCTTGTCAAAGAAAATCCTCATGTTTCTCTGGAAATAAATGCCTGCTTATCACATCGTCTTTATTTCAAAATGAAAATGATACATGATATGGTCTCACAGCATCCATCTGCAAGAATTCTTGGTCTCTTCAATTATCTTAGAAGTTATACCGACTGTGAAGATCAACATTCTTTTAATGTAAAGCTTACAAGGCAACAAATTGCTGATCTTACAGGTTTACGTGTAGAAACAATCATCAGAACCATTAAAAAAATGGAAAATGAAAACCTGGTAAAAATTAAAGATCGTAAGATATACTACTAAAATATGACTGAAATCATAAATTAAAAAATCTGTTACAGAGTATATTTGACTTCTTTTACTTTTAATAATTAGTATAAAAGGAAACACCACCAATCACCTAAATAAATATATCGATATGAAAACAGAACCATTCTATTTTACCCATTAAGATTTTGAAATTTGCAGTTGTATAATCTCAGATTTAAACTGTAAAGTATGTCTTTATCAGTAATCTCTTTCTCTATTTTATTCTTTGTAAAAGCTGGAGGAGTGATGCACAATTCGACTGTCAGGATATTATCAACGCATAGAAATAAAATAGCTGATGCTTTTTATTAGATCAAAAATGATGTATCGAGAAAATACAAATCACAACTTCATTAAAAACAAATCTTATGGAATTTCAACAAAACTTACTCAATTATATCAGCGAAGCATTAATTACAACTAATGAAACAATTTCTATCGCTGAAAGTGTAACTTCAGGGCTTTTTCAGCTTGCTTTTTCACAAATGCCAAATGCTGCAATGTTCTACAAAGGCGGAATTACCGCATATGCATTAGAACAAAAAGTAAAAATTTTAAACGTAGATTATGATGAAGGTAATTCATGTGACTGCGTTTCTGAGCAAATTGCTGAAACAATGGCACTCAGTGTAGCCAAATTGTTCGACACCGATTGGTCTATTGCTGTTACAGGCTATGCAAACCCGATAAGGAGCTCTACGTACAAAATATTTTCATATTATTCTTTTGCCTACAAAGGTGAAGTAATTTTATCAAGAAAACTTGAACTTCATCCTAAAACACAGGCATTGGGAGCACAGCAATATTATACAGAATTTATTTTGGGATGTTTTAAAAGTGAGATCAATAAGCTTTTGATACTAAAATAAAAATTATTTCATCTGATTTAATATATCAACTAGAAGTTAATAAAAAATCTTTCTGTTTTTGATTTTTAAAATTCCTTCTTTCTCCATATTTTTTATAACCCGGATGACAGTTTCTACACTCAATCCGGTAAGGGAAGCGAGTTGCTGTCTGGTTAAAAGAATTTGCAAAGCGTATTTTGACTGATCATGATGATGATCTTTAAGATAATTCATCAACGTTAAAAGTTTTTGAGCAGGATTTTGAAATGCAATGCTTTCTGCCATCAAAAACTTGTAATGCATATGCTCAGAAAGACTCTGTATCGTTGTAAAATAATTGTCAGGGTTTTCCTGCAAAAGCTGTAAATATTGTGCTTTTGGCAATCTTATAACTTCAGATTCTTCTACTGCAACGGCATTTACAGGATACGATTTTTCTGTAAAAAGTGACGATATACCGACACCATTGCCGCGTGAGAATATTCCTTGAATAAATTCTTTACCTCCTTCATTATAATTATTTAATTTTACTTTTCCACTTGAGATCAGGAAAAAAAAGCTGGGAACTTCACCTTCAGAAAATATAAAATCATCAGGGTCATAAGTTCTTAAATCTGCTCCAAAAGAAAATAAAATATCTTCATTTATCATATTATAGGGATTAATTGAAACTAAAAACCACCTGTTTATGCTACCAAACATAACAATGCTCGGATTTTTAGACCTGTAAAGAAAGAATAATTTTATGCAAAAGTGAATTAATTCGCTACCACACAGATACCACATTACTGATTAAATACCAAAATTTTTGCAGAAAATAAATTTTTAATAAAATATTATTGCTCAGTTTGAATTAATAAATCAAAAAAAATATAATCTTTATTTGTTGATTAGAATCATAAAAAGAAATATGAAAATTCCGATACATTTGAATCAAGAACTTAACGAGAGAAAGGTTTGGCGAAATTTAATGTGTCATTTGATAATAAATAAAATATTATTGAGGCTAAATTTTGCGCTTTAAACCGCATTAATAAAAAAACTGATAATAAGAACGTTAATCATATTGAGGATTACATCTTTGATTATGATAGAGAAAAATTCTGCCCATAATGAATAATAATAGAGACAACACGCAAGACTTTAACGCAGAACACACCGCAAAAATTTTGGCTGACGAAGAAATAATCAGGCTTGCTAAACAAAATTCACCGCGTCTTTTAAGTAAATTTAAATCTGCATATCCCGAATTTTTTGAGCACCTTGCCTTAATTAATGGAAATTTGCAAAATTCTGAAATTATTTTTTGTATCTATCTCAAGTTGAGATTGAGTACAAAAGAAATTGCAACTTACACATTTGTAACACCAAAGGCAATTCAGAATAGAAAAAACCGATTACGAAAAAAACTTAGAATTTCTTCAGACACCGATATTTATAAATGGTTTGATCAGCTTTAAAAATCAGATCTCATAGATTTCGGCATCTGTAAAAACATAGAATCTTCCTTTTTGAGGGAGATTTTTTGTATCCAAACCGGTAAATTCGCTGAAGGCCGGAAGCAATAGTTGGTTTTCAGTGAGCACAAAACACGGAAGCTTTATTTTTTTAACCAAAGAATTAATCACAAAACCTGGGTGAATGTGTCCAGTAATCTGAAACTTTTCTATATTTTTATCGAAATCATGCACAAAAGAAATACCATCAATTTCCAGAGAATCAGATCGTGAATCTAAACACAATTTCTTCTCTAAAGTTTTTGAAATCTTATCATGATTACCTTCTACCAAACAGAATTTAATATCTGAATATTGATTTTTCCATATACAGAATTCATCAACATCAACATTATCTCCGGCATGAAGCAAGTCGCCGACGATAATAAATTTATCCGGTTGAAAATATTCTATTAAAACTGAAAGTCTTTCGAGATCATTTTTCATAATATGGCTCGCCAGAGCAATTCCGTTTTTACGAAAATGTGCCGTTTTACCGATGTGTAAATCCGAAAAAATCAATGCTTTTTCTTTTTTCCAGAATAGTGCACGCTGATTGGTTAAAGTAAGAGTTTCGTTGTTAATATTGATATTCTTCGTTACTATTTTCATTTTAATTTTTTGCTTGTCAATATCAGAATCTAAGATGTTTTTATCAAAGAAGAGATTCTTCACTGCACTTTAGTTCCGTTCAGAATGACAAAAAGTTTAATAATTTTCAATTGACTTATTGACGATTCACTTTATATTTCTTCCCGATTGTTTAATCAATTTCTGAATCCTCGCATCCAGATTTTCACTTGTTAATGTTTGTCTTAAACTATCAACTTTTATCGGGAAACTCAAAGGTGTAAATTTATTTGAATATTTTAAAATAAGCTTTGATTTTTCAATTCGCTTAAAAGCTTCTACCAAACGTTGTTCCTGCAACTGCATATTGAAAACTTCTGTATATGCCTGTCTCACCAGAAAATGATTGGGATCGTAATCTTCCAATACTTTAAAAATCAAACCTGCAGAACTTTGCAATGCTTTATTTGACCGTTGTTGTCCGGGGAAATTCTGTACAACCATTCCTGAAATTACGGCAATATCCCTGAATTTCCGTCTTGCCATTTCAGCAGAATTAATACTGGAAATCACATCTATCATCAGGTTTTCTCTCGTCAATATTTTTTCTAAATTATCTTCATTCAACGGTATTTCTTTATCGCTGAATAATTCGAAACCATAATCATTCATCGCCATCGAAAAAGAAATAGGCGCCAATTTTGAAATTCGATAAGCAATCAAAGCAGCCATTACTTCGTGCACCAATCGGCCTTCAAAAGGATACATAAAGAGATGATAGCCTTCGCGGTTTTTAATTAATTCAACCAAAAATTCATCCTCCTTCGGAATGTGTGAGCGCTCTTCCTGGTTGATTAATAAGGGATGTAGGAATTTCAGTTCTTTTTCAGATGCTTTCGGGTTTAACGCTCCTGATAATTTTTCTCGTAAAAAATGCCCCAAATTTGAACTTAAAGGTAACCTTCCGCCCAGATAACTTGGCGCCATCGCTTTTCCTTTAGATGCACGTACAAAAACCGTCATATCCTTTATCATTGCCACTTCCAAAACACGACCGGCAAGAATAAATTTCTCTTCTTTTTTCAGTCTCGAAATAAAATATTCCTCAACCATTCCTATATATCCGCCGGAAATAAATTTCACTTTCAGCATTGCATCGCTTACAATCGCTCCCATATTCATTCGGTGAAGCATTGCGATTTTTCTTGAAGTGACTTTGTGTAAACCGTCTTCCATTATGACAACTTTGTGATATTCTTCGTAGTTTTTCAACGCACTTCCACCGATTGTCAGAAAGTCAACGATCTCCTTCCATTCTTCATCTCTGATTTCCTGAAACGTATATATTTTTTTAATTCTTTCGTAAATTTCATTAGGAAAAAAACCGTCACCGACCGCTAAAGTCATCAGAAATTGCACCAATACATCAAAGCATAAAACCTGCGGCTCGCGTGGTTCTATTACTTTTTGTTTTACGGCTTCTTTTAAAGCTGCCACTTCAATCAGCTCTAAAGAATGCGTAGGAACACAGAAAATTTTGGAAGTCTCAAAAGGGGAGTGGCCACTTCGTCCCGCCCGTTGTAGAAACCTTGCAACACCTTTTGCAGAACCAATTTGTATAACCGTATCAACAGGTTTAAAATCGATTCCTAAATCTAACGATGAAGTCGAGACAACGGCTTTTAATTTCCCTGAACTTAAGTTTTCCTCAATCCAGATTCTTAAATGTGCATCGATTGAGCTGTGATGAATAGCGATTTGTCCCGCAAAATCAGGATAAGCATTGAGTAATAATTGATACCACATTTCACTTTGGCTTCGGGTATTGGTAAAAACTATAGTCGATTTAGATTCCAAAATAATAGGAACCACTTTATCCGCTAATTTTTGACCGAGATGTCCTGCCCAAGGCAAAAGCTCAACCTCGTCAGGAAAAACTGAAATAATATCAATTTTCTTAAGCTCTTTAGCTGTAATTTTTGTTTTCTTGATATCATAAGGAATCAAAACATCCTGCGCTTCATCAAGATTTCCTATCGTTGCGGTAATTCCCCAAATTTTAAGCTTTGGAACATAATGAAAGAGCTGGGAAATTCCCAATTCGACCATTACGCCACGTTTTGAGCCTAGCAATTCGTGCCATTCATCTACGGCCACACAATGCATATTATTGAAGAATCGCTGATGATTTTTTTGACCTAAAAGCAAGTGCAAACTTTCGGGAGTTACCACTAAAATTTCAGGCATATTTTTGACCTGCTGTTGGCGCACTTTCGGATCGGTGTCGCCATTTCTCACCCCAACTGCCCAATCCAGACCAATCTCATCAATCGCTTCCTGCATTGCTTTGGCAATGTCTTTTGAAAGCGAACGAAGTGGTGTAATCCAAATCATTTTCAGACCTTTCTTATACTTGTTTGGATAAGTGAGAAAGTCTGAAATTAAAGCTAAAAACACCGAAAATGTTTTCCCGAAACCCGTCGGAGCTACAACCATTCCGCTGTAGCCACTGCCAAATTTTTTCCAGGTATCAATCTGAAATTTAAATGGAGAATTGCCTTTTTCCATCATCCAGTTTTGGATGATTTTGAATCCTTCGGTATTTTCGTAGTTGCTCAAATTGTTTTTATAAATTAAATAATATTAACTCTACTGATTTAGAAGAAAAACTGCAGAGTAGTTTTATCTGTGTAGTAATTTAATTAATGTTTTAGCGGTGCTCCGCAGGAGCGCTATTTCTTTAAAACTTAGTTATAAGATAGAACTCCTACAGCGTTCTCCAATGTTTATGTTTTTTCTTCTACACGGATAAAGCTTCTCGGGAGCTTTGAAGAAATTTATTGTATCAGTTTTTTAATCTCTTCAATATCATCAATTTCGTCAACGGTTTTATCTTTCCGCCATCTTAAGATTCTGGGGAAACGCAATGCGACACCACTTTTGTGACGATTGCTGAAGCCAATTCCTTCAAAAGCAATCTCAAAAACCAATTCAGCTTTTACCGTACGCACGGGGCCGAATTTTTCAATCGCATTTTTGTTGACAAACTTGCTGACTTCCATTATTTCTTTATCGGTCAATCCCGAATAGGCTTTTGCAATCGTAACTAACTTATCACCACTTTTTACGGCAAAACTGTAATCGGTATAATAAGCGCTTCGTCTTCCGCTTCCTTTTTGGGCATAAATGAGAACCGCATCAATCGTCATCGGGTTGATTTTCCATTTCCACCAATCTCCTTTTTTTCGTCCTGAATGATAATGTGAATTTTTCTGTTTCAGCATCAATCCTTCACTGTTTATTTCTCTTGAATTTTCTCTTATTAAATCTAATTGTGACCACTTTTTAAAATCAATGGCCTGAGAAATTTTTATATTTTCCGGAGCTTCATTTAGTAGTAATTCTGTCAGCATTGCTCGTCTTGCTGAGATTGGTTTTTCCCTCAGATCAGTTCCTTCCAATTCTAAAATATCGTATGCAAAAACTTCAATCGGAATTTCAGCGAGCATTTTTTTTGTTAATGTTTTACGATTCAAACGTTTCTGTAATTCATTAAAATTTAAGACGTTGCCTTCCTTTACCGCAAGTATTTCTCCATCAATTACAAAATTACCTTTCATCGCTTTTACGGTTTCAGCAATCTCCGGAAATTGCTCAGTCACCAACTCTTCCCCACGTGACCAGATAAAAACTTCATCATTTCTTCTGATGATTTGTCCGCGAATTCCGTCCCATTTATATTCGATGAGCCATTCATCGGGTTTACCCAAATCTTCCAAATCTTTTTCCAAAGGATAAGCAAGGCAAAAAGGGTAGGGTTTTGAATTATCTGGATTGATATTTTCAGCAGAAATCAATTCTTTAAATGAAACTTCATCAGGCTGCCATTTTCCCATCAAACTGTGCATCAAAGTACTTGCTTCCTGTCCGGAAAATTTTGTCAGAGAATTAATCAATGTTTTTGACGACACGCCGATTCTAAAGCTTCCGCCTAATAATTTATTGAAAATCAACCGTTCTGTATAATCTAATCCGTTCCATGAATTGAGAACGAATTCTTTTTTTTCGGCTTCGGTTTTTGTTTTCAATCCGATAATTTCATTCATCCATTCAGACAACGATTTTTCAATATTTTCGGTTGGTGGCGGAAGAATTAACGATAAAGTTTCACCTAAATCTCCTACCGAAGAATAACTTTCCTGAAACAGCCAAAATGGTAATTGCGTAATTTCCAACGCCCATTCTTTCATAAAATTCGTGTTGACATTTCGCTTTGGTTTTTTGCCCGTAAACAAAGCGATGAACCACAATTTATCATCATCCGGCGCACGTTCAAGATAATCGATAATAGCATCGATTTTAGCATTGGTTTTATTGGTGCTTTCGAGAGCATTGATGAGTTCTGCGAAATTTTTCATTCTAATCTTTCGTTTTATTTGGGCAGCTTAATCCGCCTTCCGTTCCCAATCTTTTTTTGCAAGACGTTCTATCTTTAATCGAAGCTTCAGTTTATGCAAAAAAAGGATTTCCTCTCAAGTCGGGCTGCGAGCAATTCGACGTTTAAAAATTAACAGGCCGCTCCTACGGAGCTTTTAGCTATTTTTATTCTGATTTGCTATTAACAGGTCACTCCTACGGAGCTTTCAAAACCTTCAAGGTTTAATTTTAATAATTAATCTTCTTTTTTATCGGACACAACTTCCTTTTCAATGACTTCATCATCATCGTCTCCATACAAAGTTTCCACCACATCAGATTTAATTCCGATTTCGTTTAAATATTTAGAAAAAACTTCAGTCTGTCCGTGCGTTACGTGAACAATTTCAGCCTCTGTAGCTTTTATTGCCTGTAAAAGATCTTTCCAGTCTGCATGGTCACTCATTGGAAAACCTGCGTCCATACTTCGCCATCTTCTGGCGCCGCGAACCTGCATCCAACCTGAACAAATCGCTGTTGCCGCATCCGGAATTTTCTTAATCACATTGCTGTCTAATAAAGCTGGAGGCACGATCACAATATCGCCGGCAACGTGTTTGATGCTTTCCCTAAAATCTGGAACTTCGTAATCAGGAAGCACGATACCAACTTCTTCAAAAGCTTTATTGAGTTTTCCGATCGAATAATGAACGTGAATTTTTCCCATTCCTTCAACCGCTTTCATAATCCTTTGCGCTTTACCCAAAGAATAACCGATAAATACAGATGTTTTTTGATTTTCCTGATTTCTTAATACCCAATTTTGAAGTTTTTTATTTAAATCGGGAACTTCAAGCCAGTTGTAAATCGGAAGCCCGAAAGTACTTTCACTAACAAATTCATTACATTTTACTACTTCAAAAGGAGTGCTCAAACCATCATCCTGTACTTTATAATCTCCCGAAATAACACTTATATAACCTTTATATTCGAGACGAATCTGCGCCGAACCAATAATATGACCGGCCGGATGGAGCGAAAGCTTTACGCCATTGATGTCTAAAACTTCACCATACTGCAAAGTCTGGCATTCAATATCCGGAGAAATTCTTTGATGTAAAATAGGTTTTGTAAAGTGATGACAAAGATATTTTTTCATTCCCCACCGAGCGTGATCAGCGTGACCATGAGTGATGACTGCAAAATCAACAGGCCGCCAAGGATCAATATAAAATTTTCCCTGCGGACAGTAAATACCTTTGTTTGTAAATGTAATGAGTTTCAAAAGTGTGATGATTAGTGTATTTTGAATATTCAAAAACCTAACCATTTTCATTACAAATCAAAAAACCGATACAGAAATTTAATCTACCTGAAGCTTCAGTGAATTTTTCAAAGAAGTTTTATAATATTCTGAAGGAGTTTTGCCAATTATTTCTTTAAAATAACGGTTAAAAGAAGATTTTGACTTGAAACCTGCTTCATAAGCCAATGATAAAAAATTGATATTTTCGTTTTTCTGAATAGTATTTTCTACTCTGTTTTTGAAATATTCTATTCGATATTCGTTGATGTATCGGTAGAAAGGTTTGTTTTTGTAGCCATTCAGCATTTCGCTGATCTGGTATTTATTGATTTTTGTTTGTGAGGCCAATTCATCGAGATTCAAATCACAATTTCTGAACAATTGTTGCTGTTTTACGATTTCGTCCATTTTTTGCCACAATTCACCAAATTTCACTTCATAATCCATTGTATTCAAAAAGGGAGTTTTGGTGTCAATATAAATATCTTCGCTATCTAGAGTGTTTTTAACGGTATTTTCCGGTGCTTTTCTTAGTTCTGTACTAATATTTTTTTTAATGATCAAAAGACAGATAACAAGCAGGAGAAAATAGGAAACACTTCTTATAAATACATTGATTTCCTGTATTTTTTCAGGATAAAAAAACAAGGCTATTTTTGTGAAAACAAGAATACATTCCATCATAAGAATACAGACAGAAATTCTTTTAATGATATTAAACTCAACTCTTTCTAGGGTTTTGCTTTTATTAACTATTAAAATACTTTTTAAAGGATAATATAAATTGATGACAAAAAGTAAAACGAGACTAAAGGTATTGTACAGATATAGAAGCTTTTCATCAACACGGTTTAGAATTATAAACACGCATGAAACTGTAAAATACGCAATCATTAAAATAAATAATGGAATAAAAAGATACCATTTTCTGCCTACTGAAAAACCCTTTTTGGTTTTACTCAAGGTATATAAGTAAATCAGCGGGCCATAACAGACCGAGATAAACGTATTCATTTGCAATCTGATACTTTGGTCTGGAACGAATGTAAAAATAACAAACTTAATGGTCAGATGCACTGCAATGGCAGAAATAAGAAATATAAACAGATAATTGGAAGAGGTTTTTCTCTCTCTGAACTGTAATAACCAGAGTGCGACAACCGCCTGAAAAGCCCCGATAATAATGATATATTGCATTCTAGCTTTAGGTTTGTACAAAGTAAATTCAAAATTGGTATTCTGCAATCTTCAATTCGATTATATATCTGTTAAAAATTTATTTTTCCTATTAATATTCTGTTCATAAATAAATAATAAATAGTTTATTCAATGTAAAATGCTATTAATCAATGCTTTAATAGTGTCAAAACAACGAGTGATACGTTTATTATTTTGATTTTTTTGTAAGGACGAATCGGTACATCATTCTGTGCAGTTTTGCAGAAAAAATAAATCAATGAAAAATTCTGCTGGTTTTTTAAAGCATAAATCGAGAATTATACAGGTATCTGCTTTTTTCTTGTTCGCTTCTTTTGGAACCATCCAAGCACAAACTGTAAAGGGAACTATTGTAGGGAAAACAAACGGTGCACTTCCCGGAGCCAATATTTCTATTGTAGATGCCGATGCAAAAGCCGTTTCATCTTTAGACGGAGATTTTCATCTGCTTTCACCAAAATTAGGAGAAGTAACTCTTAAAATTGAATATATAGGGTACGAAACCCAGGTTTTTCCGTATATCATAAAAGAAGGGACAAACGATATAGGCTATATCACCATTGTACCTGAAGAAAAACTGATTTCAAATAAATTAACCGACATTCAGGAAGTAATGGTTTCACGACCCAATGCTTTGACCCAGGCGAAAGCCTACGAAATTAAAAAGAACAGCAACGCCATTATGGAAGTCATTGCAGCCGACGCAATCGGAAAGCTTCCGGACAGAAATGCTGCTGAAGCGGTGCAAAGAGTTCAAGGTGTTGCTGTTGCAAGATATCATGGTGAAGCCGACCAGGCAACGGTAAGAGGAACTCCTTTTGCATGGACCTCGGCTTTGTTCAATGGAAATCGTTTACCAAGCGCAAATGTTTTGGGAAACAGGTCTTTCGTTTTGGATGTTGTTCCTTCAGAATTGATTCAGTTTGTGCAGGTTTCTAAAGCGATAACTCCCGATATGGACGGTGATGCGATTGGTGGAAGTATCAATTTTATTACAAGAACGGCTCCCGCAAAGAAAACATTGAGCGTAAGCGGGGCAGGAGGTTACAATACATTTTCTCAGGACGGAACGTATAATGCATCGATTGTGTATGGCGACCGTTTTTTCAAAAAGAAATTGGGTGTGCTTTTATCGGGCGCAATTTGGGACAGACAGTGGGGGGCAGATTCGTTTGATGTGACTTACAATACAAGCGCAGCAAATGATATCCAAAGAAAATCTATCAATTCGGTAATGATGAAAAGGTATATGGGAACGAGAAGAACCATTGGTCTGAATGGCGGATTGGAATACAAATTCAATGCAGACAACAAAATCTACTTCAGAGGAATGTTTAATAAATTTGATGACATTCGCCCTGTTTATGAAACGTATGTAGATTACACCAACAAGCGTTATCAATACAATTTCAGGTATTCACATTATCAAACCGAGCTTTACGGGATGGAATTGGGTGGTGAGCACAGCCTTTCTTCAAAATTAAATTTAGATTGGATGCTGAGCGATTATCAGGCAAAATATTTTCTTGATACTCCGCCTACCAATTCTACCAAAGGTCTTCCTATCGCAACTTTCAGACAGAAAATAACCGGCGGATTCAATAATCTTTCCAGTGACGGAAACCGATATTGGGGATTTGATTCGCCAGACGGAATTGGTGGTGAATATATGGATTACAGCTCAGATATAACCAATCAGAACGACAGGTTAAGTGCCGACAAACTGCTTCTTTCACAATTGGTCATCGCCAAATTAGATAATAACGAAAGAGATAAAATTGCACGGGTAAATTTAAAATATGATGTGAATCCTAATATTTCAATAAAAGTAGGAGCTAAATATCGTGATAAAGACCGTACCAGTACTTACGGATACAATACAGTTTACCTTCCGGGAGCTTCTTTGGGGATCCCAAATTCGCCTGCACTGCTTACCTTGTCACAATTGGCAACTACAGATGCGCCAAGCGGAACTGCCTTTATGGGAGGGATGAACGGAAATTATGATTCTTATATTATGAATCCGCCAACTAAAGACCAACTTTTTCAGATGTTTTCTCCGGAATTTTTGCAACAGAATGGTTTCAGAGATTTTTCGAGTGCCGAAACCAATGCAACAAGCGTTTATACAGGTGAAGAATCTGTTTTTGCAGCCTATGCGATGGCAGAGATCAAAGCAAGCGATAAATTCAAGATTGTTGGAGGTTTCAGAAACGAATCCACAAGAATGACCCTAAACGGTTCAAAAGCTACCAAAGAAGGAACTCCCACAATCACCGTTATCAGTGAATCTATTGTAGAAAGTAATTACAACGCCTTTCTTCCGATGCTTCATTTGCGTTATAATATTTCGCCAAAAGCAAACATAAGATTTGCCTATACAAAATCTTTCATAAGACCGAATTTCGGTGATTTGTCACCGGGCTCGAGTATAGATAATACATCGACCCCATTTACAATTACGAGAGGTAACCCAGATTTAAAACCAACTTTCAGCCACAACTTTGATGTAATGGGTGAATATTATTTCAATAATATCGGGATACTTTCAGGTGGAGTTTTTTATAAAAAAATATCGGATATCGTATTTTCAGATACATCTATACTCAATATTGGCGGAACAAACTACAATGTAACGCAGGCAAAAAACCTTCAGGATTCAAACTTAATAGGTTTTGAAGCAGGCATTAACAAACGTCTCGATTTTTTACCTGGTTTTTGGAATGGTTTCGGGGTTGAGTTTAATTATACCTTCATCGATTCTAAAGTTGAGGTTCCGCGTACCGACTCAAGCGGAATACAATATTTTGATAAAACATCACTTCCCAACCAATCTAAAAATCTTTTCAACGCGATTTTATATTACGAAGGCAACAAAATAATGGTTCGTCTTGCAGGAAATTACAGAGGGAAATCAGTTGAAACCATCAACCAAAAACTCGGTCCGCAATATTACATCTGGTCCGACAAAAATTTTACAGTTGACTTTTCTGCAAGTTATGACATTACTAAAAAGCTTAAAATCTTTGTTGAGCTAAATAATTTAAGCAACGAAAGTTTACGACTTTATATGGGAGACAATAAAAAGAGAGTTACCTCAAATGAATGGTACGGAAGCAGAGGGCAAATGGGAGTTCGCTGGCAAATATTTTAATTTAATTTATATGAAAAAAATAGTATTTACATTGGCAGTAATTGCCTTTGGAACAACTGCAAATGCGCAGATTAAAGACAGTTTGAAACGTGTCGTAAAAATGGAAAACGCCTATAACTTCAGAGATACAGGTGGCTACAAAACTGCTGACGGAAAAGAAGTGGTTCTCGGAAAAGTTTTCAGAAGTGATGCCATCGATAAGCTTTCTGATAAAGATCTGAAAACTTTCAAAGACAGAAAAATTACAACTGTTGTCGATTTCAGAGGGGTGGAAGAAGCTAAAAAAGCTCAGGATCGTTTACCTGAAAATACAAATTATCTTTTGTGTCCTGCAGGAAGCAACAACCTTCCGAATGCTCAGGATATGGTGAAATTTTTGAAGGATAAAAACTTCTTGTTTGATATGTACGGAGAAGGTGGACTTCCTTATTTCGGAGAGAGATACAGATCGTTATTCGTTCAGTTATTGACTTTAAAGTCCAATGAAGCCTTACTTTTTCATTGTACAGGTGGTCGTGACAGAACGGGAATGGCATCGGCTTTATTCCTGAAAATATTAGGAGTTCCGCAAGAGGTAATTGAAGATGATTATGTCGCTTCCAATTTTTATCTGGCAAAAAATCCTACCATGAAAAATATGTATTCCGGACTTTCAAAAATGGCAGGAATGAGCGAGGCTGAGATCAAAACCCAAATGGAACTGAGACCTGAACTCATCAGAAATTTCTTCGGAGCTATCAACAAAAAATATGGAAGTGTAGAAAATTTCTTTCAGGTTGAGATGGGAATCGGACCACGTGAAATTGTTGTTTTAAAGCAGAAATACACCAAATAATCAATTGTGAATGGTCAATTTGCTTTGCTTGTCAATTTTTAAAATTACTTTCAAAATTCATTGCTGACTTACAAAGCAAAATTGACGATTTATTTATAAGAAATCAGTTAGAATTAAATTTAGAATAGGCTGTCTCAAATTGGGATGGCTTATTTGCTTAATATTATTGAAAGTATTTCTATACATATAATGATTTTATCGTGCAGGAAAAGTTGCGATAGTACTTTATAATCTTAATAAAAAAAAGAGATGCTTTACAACAACTCTTTTATATTAACGATCTAAGGAATCAGATTTTCTTCCTTTAATTTTTTAAACAAATCAATAAAAGATTCTTCTGTATTTTGATATTCCAGAAAACCTGATTTTCTACTGTTTCTCATGTCAGTCATTACTTCCAGAGGTCTTCCTAAATCTAAATCGGTATGCCACGCTGAAGATAAACGGTCTAAATTGTTTTCTTTTAAACCATATTCTCCAGCAATTGTTTTCCAAACCCCATGATTGTTCTGCATTTCTTTTTCAAGAGGTTTAATTTCGTTTTCAAAACCGACAGCTTCTATTTCAAACCAATCTGCAAGTCTTTTCCAAAGCCATTTCCAGCGAAACACATCACCGTTTGAGATATTAAATGCTTTATTTTTAGCTTCCTCTGAAGTTGATGCCCAAACCAATTGTTTTGCCAAAATTCTGGCATCTGTTACATCAGAAATTCCATTCCATTGCGCAGAAGATCCCGGCCAGATAAATTTCTTACCCGTTTCTTTGCAAATACTTGCATAAACCGCCAAAGTAGTTCCCATATTCATTGCATTTCCTACTGCATACCCAATTACAGTATGCGGTCTGTGAATGCTCCAGGTAAAACCCTCTCTTTCAGAAGCTGCATAAACCTCATCTTCCTGAGCATAATAAAAATTCGGAAGCGGAAGTCTGGGTTGCTCTTCTCTCACAGGAGTTTGAGGTAATTTCCCTTCCTTTGCATAGGCTTCGAATGGCCCTAAATAATGCTTTAATCCTGTAACCAAAGCAACATGTTTTACAGATTTTTTGGGTGACAAAACATTTAACAGATTTCTAATCAAGGCGCTGTTTACACGAATGTTTTCCTCTTCTGTATCATTTCGCATCCAGGTTGTGAAAAAAATGTGAGTAGGAGAAATATTTTCTAATGCTGTTTCTAAACTTTGTACGTCTAGTAAATCAGCTTTTACCGGGATCAATCCTTCAATATTATTGTTTGTATTTCTGGATATTCCGTAAGTTGTCCAGCCTTGAGATATAAGTTCCTGAGCGAGATTGCTTCCCGTAATTCCAGTTGCACCGACAACCAATGCGATATTTTTATTGTTTTCCATAATGTAAAATTTCTTCTACAAAATTATGGTGGTAACCAGCGAAAACACTTGATCTATATCATGAGTTTAAGTTGACCTCAGTCAAGTTTACATTCAGTAAGCATTAACCTTTCAACAAAATTTTCTTACGAATCCGGCTGATCGTTTCCGGAGCCAAACCAAGATAGGATGCAATGAGATTATGTGGAACTCTTTTGATCATTTCGGGATTTTTTTGAACTAACTGAAGATATTTTTCTTCAGCTGTATAACTGTTTGAAGCTATTAAACGATAATCTTTTGTCACCAAACTATTTTGATACAAAATCCTAAAGTAACGATCCATCACTGGAATCTTCAGCATTAGTTTATCATAATCTTCAAGAGTGATCATGAGCAATTCTGTTTCTTCAACTGCATCGATATTTAAAACCGCTTTTTCCTGATTGATAAAACTCTTAAAATCTGAAATCCACCAACCCTCAAATGCAAACATATTGATGTTTTCACCTCCTTTTTCATCAGTAAAATAAGACTTTAGCAAACCTTTATTGACAAAAGAAAGGCATTTACAAACATCGCCTTCCTGCAACAAATATTGTTTTTTCTTCAATTTTTTAACCGAAAAAAAAGACTGCAGTTCAGTTTTTTCTTCTTCAGTTAAACTGACTTTGTTTTGAATATGAGAAATAAGGATGTCAAACATTTGAAAAAATATAAAACAAAATTAAGGTTTCTCATCAGACTTTTCAAAATCATAGAGATTGATTCCTACTTCTTCATTTTTAGTTTTATATACCGCTGTTTCCAAAGGATAGAAAAAGAATTCTCCTGCGCCCCGAATTTTTGCATCTTGTAAATGCCCGGCAATTGCAGAATAATCCTGTCGTCCCAAAGTAATGTGAAGATGAAGCAACGGTTTTTCGTCAAGTACAGAAACATTTCCTGAAATATTGGTAACTTCCATTTGTTCATCAAACTTTTTATCAACATAATCTTTCGTCGAGAAGTCAAAAAACCTCAACGTTGCTTCACTTACCGCACCAATTCCTGTTACCTGACCAGATTTGATATTCTGATTTAGTACAAAATCATTCAAAGCCTGTACAATGCTAGATTTGTCTTTAATACTAACAATATAATTGTTTTCAACTTTTTTGGCGGTCCAAAGTTCGCCTTCTAAAATTCGTTCGTTCATAGCTTATTAAATTAATGGTTGATTTTCTTCAGAACTGTATTTTAAATAAAACCACAAAAGCGCAAACAGATACAAAGAATGGAGTAGTTGCGCTTCAATAGCTGACCAATTTTCAATAGAACTGCTTCCCAAAATCAAAATACTCATCAAGGCAATTGCAGAATATATCGTTAGTTTAGGTTTAAAACCAATTAAAAGAGAAATTCCTATAATCGCTTCTAAAAATGGCAAAACATATCCGAAGGGCGTAATCAACGCTTCAGGAATTGCCGATTTCTCCATAGATTTTACCATTCCTTCGGTGAAGGTCTGCAATTTTGGTAATCTTACCAATCCGTGTCCTGCTAATGAAATGGCAATTGGAAGTCTTAAAAAGAAAAATATGGTTTTAAAGTCTTTCATAGTTTACTGACTTTTCAGTTTCTTCATAAATTCTGTGATAGCAGGCCGCAAGTCTTCAAATAAAGGATGTTGCTTGTTTTTTAGCATCACTTCTGTGAAAAGCTTTAATCCTAAACTAAATTCGTTTGCGGTATTTTCATCCTCAAAAATATTTTTAGATTTTACCACCTCAAAAATTTTAAAAAGATCATCATGATTTTCAAATTCAAAACTTAGTTTTTTTTCAGCTGAAGAACCATCTTTAAGCGACAGTTCATTCAGTTGTAGTTGGTATTTATTATTTCTTTTTTCCATAATTTTATCCTTTTGGAACGGGTGCATTTTCTTCTATTAACTTTTCTTTCTTTAATTCTGCCCAGAAACCTGCAGGAATTTTTGCTTTAAACGAAGCTGCATTTTCCTGAGCCTGTTTAACGGTGTGAGCCCCCGGAATCACTCCTGAAACCACGTCCGGAGCAGCTGCAAACTGAAGAGCAGCCGTTCTTACATCTACTTTATGATTATTGGCAACACGCTGTAAACACGCCAGTTTTTCTTTAACTCCGGCTGGAAGGTCTCCATTATATAAATAACGGTCTTTACCGGACAAAAAGCCTGCACACAAAGGTGCACCGACAACAATTGAAATATCTTTTTCAGCAGCTTTCGGGAAAACTTTATTCAAATCATCTTTGTGATGAATCAATGAATACTGACAAGCAGATAAGAAAATATCCGGATCTGAAACTTCGATGGCTTTTAAAATAGGTTCAATCGTGTTTACGCCAAATCCCCAGCCTTTAATCAAACCTTCTTCACGCATTTTGATCAATTCGGGCATCGCTCCTTTTGCGGCAATATCAAAATATTTTTCCCAATCGCCTTTCATATCTTTGTTATCAGGAGACAGATCATGAATGAAAACAATGTCTAATGAAGCAACGCCCAATCTTTGCAAGCTATCTTCTACACTTTTTCTGGCTCCTGCAGCAGAATAATCGTAGTCATAAGAAAAATTGAGTTTTCCTTTCCATAAGCCGTCTAATTTGAAATCATCGTGAGGCTTCAGAATTCTTCCGATTTTTGAGGAGAGTGTAAATTCGTCACGTTTTTTATCTTTCAAAAACAATCCCATTCTGTGTTCGCTAAGACCTAAACCATACCACGGTGAAGTGTCAAAATAACGAACTCCGGCATTCCAAGCTGCTTCAATGGATTGCAGACATTCAATATCCGGGTTGGCATTAAATCCATTTCCTAAAGCAACCCCGCCAAAGCCTGATTTATTTTTTGGTCTGAATCTTTTTCCAAGCCCTGTATTTTCAAATTGTTCCATACTATTTTCTTTTAATAATTGGGATGCAAAAGCAGGAACGGCAGATGATGACATTAATCCTGCAGCTGCGAGTCCGCTGTTTTTTAAGAAAGTTCTTCTTTCCATTTTATTATTGTGGGTGGTGATTTTTAAAATTTAAAAAGCATTGACCAAATCGTCAATAATTTTCAATTCTTCTTTGCTTAAGCTAATATCAATTGCTTTTGCATTTTGTACAGCCTGTTCTGCATTTCTGGCTCCTGCCAAAGCGATGGTAATTCCAGGTCTTTCTATTGTCCATCTCAAAACAAGTTGTCCTAAACTTGCATTATGATTTTCTGCAATCGGTTTTATTTTATCTAAAAGCTGATTTGTTTTTTCAATAAACTCTGGTTGGAAGTGTGGTAATTTCGCTCGATGATCTCCTTCCTGAAATTTGTAATCTGTAGTTATTTTTCCTGTCAGCAAACCTCTTTCTAAAGGACTGTATGCTAAAATAGATTTATTGTTCTCTATACAGTAAGGAACTGTCTCTTCCTCAATTCCACGATTGACCATACTAAACGGAATCTGATTGGAAACTAAATTCAAAGTTTTTTCTGCTTCTGCCATTTGCTGAGCATTATAATTACAAACTCCGGCAAAACGAACCTTTCCCTGATCGATCAATCTTGAAACGGCTTCAAAAGTCTCATCAATCGGTGTGGTAGAATCCGGCCAGTGAATTTGATACAGATCGATATAATCTGTGCCTAATCTTTTTAAACTTTGTTCGCATTCATAGATGATGCTTTCTTTTCCTGCATATTTATAGACATCAATATCTTGTCCGTCATTATTTTTGCTGTGCATTGCAAAATCTCCTTTCGCCAAATCCCAACGCATTCCGAATTTAGTAAGAATCTGTACTTTATCACGGGAAATACCTTTGATGGCTTCACCTACTATTTCTTCGCTTGTTCCCTGTCCGTAAATAGGAGCCGTATCAATAGAACTCACACCAACATCGTAAGAAGCTTTTATGGCTTCAATAGCATCATTTCTATCTGTACTTCCCCACATCCAGCCTCCAGCAGCCCAAGCTCCAAAGGTGATTGCTGAAATTTCTAAATCGCTGTTTCCTAATTTTCTGTATTGCATTGTTGTATATTATTTTTTATGATGAATTCTGAATAATGAAAGATGCAGAATAAGCTTTACAAATTTTTAAAAAAGCTTTAAAACGCTCTTAATCCTATAAATCTCAATCCTATTTCTTAATCTTTGGGTATTACGAACATTTTTTGACATCAAAAAATCAACCAAATTCGATTTCATAAAATATGATGACAAATATTTAATTTTTTAGAAGAACCTTTCTCCGGAGACATGCATTCACCTATCAGCGAAACCTTTTCTTCAAAGAAGACAAGCCAAGATTTGACGAGAGATAAAATATCTTAATGAAAGTCATTCTCCCAAAATATCAAATTTCTGTTTTTAGTCACTTTAGAATTAATAAATCTTACGGAAATTTGCAAAAAATAAATCAATGAAGATTATAGATATTGAAAGCTGGAACAGAAAAGAGCATTATGACTTTTTTTCAAAAATGGCGAGCCCGTATTTTGGGTTTACAACAGAAGTTGAATGTACAAAAGCTTACAACACAGCCAAAGAAAACGGTATTTCATTTTTTGCCTATTATCTTCATAAATCGATGGTTGCGGTAAATTCTGTAGACGAATTGAAATTGAGAATTGTTGACAATCAAATTATTTTATTCGATGAGGTACATGGGGGAAGCACAATTGGCAGAGCGGACGGAACTTTTGGATTTTCATTTTTTCATTATTCTGAAGATTTTGAGACTTTTAACGAAGGACTTCAAAAAGAAATTAAATCGGTGCAAAATTCCACGGGTTTAGGAATAAGCAATGATGTGCTACCAATTAATCACATCAGACACACCACAATCCCATGGAGATCTTTCTCAGCTTTGCTTCATCCTACCAATTTCGATCCTAAAGAATGTATTCCGAAGATTACGTTTGGGAAATTCAGTATTCGTGATGGCAAGAAATATCTTCCTGTTTCTATTGAAGCTCACCACGGATTAGCAGACGGAATTCATTTAGCAAAATATATAGAAGAATTTGAAAGACAATTAAGCTTATAGCGGTTGATGGTTTTTAGTTGATTGTTTATGGATTAGAGTTCAAAATACTATAAACTAAAAATATATCCTTTTTTCAACTGCAAAAGAATCAAAAGATTGTCCTAGGATTGAGTTATTCAAAAGCTTGCAAAACGATTGGCTATTCAGTCTTTTTTAGATTTTGTAAACTTTTGAATTTCTATTTTTCAATCATTTCTTTTGAACCTTTTGCGGTAATATATTTTCAAAAAAGTACAAAGAAAAATCCTGATTTCTCAGGATTTTATTACCAATTATTCAGTCCGTTTTCTAATGCTTTTTTATAATTTTCTTCATCAAAAGAGTAGAGATCAGGAGATTTGTGGGCACCGCCACGACGTTGCTCATCTAATTTTCTAAGAATACCCAGATTCTTTATTTTTCTGTAGAAATTTCCACGGTTAAGCTCTTTCCCTAAAATAGTTTCATAGAGTTTCTGCAGTTCTGAAAGCGTAAATTTTTCCGGTAACAAATTGTAGCCAATCGGTTTGTAAGAAATTCTTTCTCTAAGCGTTAATAAAGCTTTTTCTATAATTTCACGATGATCCATTGCCAGGTCTATTTCTTTGAGCTGGCTGAGATAAACCCATTCACATTTGTCACTAAGCTCATCCACAACAAGATTTGCATTATCGGGATTGTATAACGCATAATAACCTATAGAAACAAAACGTTGTTTCTGCCACAGAGATTCATCGAAATCTTCAAAATAAACTTCGCTTCGTTTATTTTTACCAAAAACGGCAAACTCTTCCAAATATACATCCGAAATTCCCGCTCTTTCTTTTAAAACGCGCTTAGCGGCATCGTCCAAATCTTCTTCTTTTTTTACGTAACCGCCTGGTAAAAGCCATTGCTTTCTATAGGTCATCTGAAGGAGAAGAACCTTTAATTCACTTTGATCAAAGCCAAAAACGACAGGGTCTGCAGAAAGGTGTGGAAGAAAAAGATCTTTTGCCTCCTCAGATTTCTTTAAAAATTGTTGTTGTGAATCCATAAAACTATTTGTGAATACTTATTGCGACAAATTTAAGATTAAAATTTAATATTAACTTAATAATGCCATTTACAAGCTGTTTTTTTGGTTTTATATTTAAATAAAGTTCATAATGAAGCAATGATGTTTTTGTTCTCCAAATAAGTGTAAGTCAATTAAAATCAATTATTTAATTAAGTGATTTTATTTAATGCTATCCTTAAAAGCGATAATCTCAGATAAAATTATTGTCTCAAATTAAGAGATTATCAGTAAAAGAGATTATCTTAGCCTCTTAATTTTAATGTATATGATAAATAATGAAGTAAAATCTAAAAGGAATTATACCATTCCTCTGATTACCATTACGCTTTTATTTTTTATGTGGGGATTCATCACCTGTATGAATGACATCCTTATTCCATACCTGAAACAGCTATTCAAACTGACCTTTTTCGAATCGATGTTGGTGCAGTTCTGTTTCTTTGGAGCTTATTTTATAGGTTCGCTAATTTACTTTTTGGTTTCCACATCAAGCGGAGATCCCATCAACAAAGTAGGTTACAAAAAAGGAATTCTTTTTGGGATTTTCCTTGCAGCTTTCGGATGTATTTTATTTTATCCGGCGGCAACATTCTCTTCTTACGGATTGTTTTTAGGTGCTTTATTTGTTCTTGGATTAGGCTTTACCGTTCTTCAGATTACGGCAAACGCTTATGTTTCGCTGTTAGGTTCGGAAGATTCTGCATCAAGCCGATTGAATATGACGCAGGCTTTCAATGCATTCGGAACAACGATCGCTCCGGTTTTGGGCGGACATTTAATTTTTGAATTCTTCTCTGCAGCAGACGGATCTTTCTCTGCTGTCGCAACGAGAATTCCTTATTTAATCTTCGCAGGAATTTTATTATTGGTGGCTTTATTGATTTCAAGAGTAAAGTTGCCATCTTTCCAAACTGCGGAAGAAGAAATTGAAAAAGGCTTTGGAGCGTTTAAGTTTAATCACTTAAAGTTCGGCGTTTTTGCGATGTTCTGTTATGTAGGTGGGGAAGTAGCGGTAGGAAGTTTTATCATCAGCTTTCTAGAGCAGCCTCAGATCATGAATCTTTCTGAAGTAGTAAGTAAAAACTATCTTTCTCTATATTGGGGTGGTGCGATGATCGGGCGTTTCTTAGGTGCTATTTCGTTAAATCATTCGATCAGTCAGGGCAAGAAAGCATTATATATGTTGGGAGCGGCAGCTGCAGTGTTCCTAGTAATTTTCAGCATTGTTGATCTTACGTTTTCACAAATCAGTTTCTTCTTAGTATTTATTGCATTAAACTTTGTGGCATTCTTTGTAGGAAAATCTGCTCCGGCAAGAACGTTATCAATCTTTGCAGGAATCAATGTTTTATTATTGATCTCAGCGATGCTTAATCACAGCGAACTCGCAATGTACAGCATTTTAGGAATCGGAATTTTCAACTCGATTATGTTCTCTAATATTTATACACTCGCTATTTCAGGATTAGGAAAATATACGAGCCAAGGATCTTCATTGGTTGTAATGGCTATTTTAGGAGGTGCGATTGTTCCTATTTTCCAGGGTTATTTAGCAGATATTTTCGGAGTACAGCAATCATTTATTGTTCCAGTATTCTGTTATATTGCCATCTTAATTTTTGGTGCTTATTGTACGAAATATTTAAGCCATGTGAAGCAGGATGCTGATGCGAAATCTGGACATTAATATTTTTAATTTTATATATTGAAAAACCTGCTTTGAAGCAGGTTTTTTTTGATTTCAGCATTTTGCTGTAAACTCATATCAGTAATAAATCATTCTGTTACTTCTGAATCTTTTGCTGATTCTATTGTATAATAAGTATATTCATCTTCACCCTTGTACCATCTATAATTTACTTGTTTGAAACGGAGATTTGCTAACATTTCATGAAGAGTTTCCTGTGTAGTTTTAATATTTTTATTCGAAGCAAAATAACCTGCTGTTAAACTTAAAATTGTGTTTTTACTTCCTCCAATTTTAACATCAACATCATTTTCCCATAATTTCTCTTTTAATATATTATTATAAGCTAGCCTTAATTTTGGAAAATCTTTCACTTGAGAGTTTGAAACTTTTTGCTCTAACTTTTCAGCAAGTTTTTTTGCATCATTATCTGTACTCTCTTTTCCTTCTTTTATTATTATATAATAAGATTTATAAACAGCCAATACTATAATAATATCATCTATTGATTTTAAATTTTTTGTTAAACTATTCTCTGTTTCAAATCCTTTTATATTATTTTCTAATCTTGTTTTTAGAGGAACTTCAGAGACAACTTTATTAGTTTCAGATGTTAATGGTTTAATATTTTCATTTTTACTGTCATCATCACTTCCATATGCGATAAAAAGGAAAAATCCTATTACGATTATTGAAGTAAATGGCTTTAATTTTTCTTTCATAAGTTATAATTTTTTAAAGTTATAGTTTTAGTAAAAAATACAATGGGCATAATAAATCCCATTATATAAAATAGTAGATCATAGTGATCATAAGTTCCAGACACAATTTTTATTTTTTGTCCGATCTCAGAAATAATTGCTGTAAGAGGAATGAATATAATCCAAAAAATATTTTTGCTATTTATATTAAAATCCCAAATACAAAGCATGATAGAGGTATATGAAAAAGCCCATAAACCATCCGGTAAAGAAAAAATAAACCATTGAGGAAGTGCAGCAGAATATGATAAAGCTAAATCCCTGAGCTTACAATTCGTAAAATCAATTTCAAATACATTAATCCAACTGAAGATTTTTAAAGTAGAAACTCTAAATAGTAAGTAAATTAGAGTTCCTATTGTTAGAGCGATGATACTATTTAAAATTACTTTAGTTCTCATTTTTGATATTTATAAATCTTAGTTTGTCAAAAATAAAAAGATGCTGATAAGTTTGATTATGGTAAACCGTAATCAAGCTCAATTAGTTTATAAACTATACCTAATCAATCATTAGTAAACTTATATTTATTTAAACGATATTATTTAACTTCAATCATCAGCTGACAATAAGTCTAAACCAGTAGATCAAACATTCTGTACCTCTACAAAACCTCTAAACCGATAGATTAAACCCTCTGCACACCTACAGAATATCTAATCCACCAGAATAAACTCTTCTTCACACTACAAAAAGTTTAAACCAACTGTTTTACTCAAATGAAAAAATGAGTATCTTCATACTTGAAATATTTAAGATAATTTCTAACAAAAAACACACTTGATTATGAAAATTTCATTGACAAGGCTGAGTACGAAAGACTTGGCTACACTTACACAACGTATTATCAATACATCGGATTCCGGTACTTATGGAGTTATTACCAACCATCCGCTTCTTACAGAGCTCAAAACAAACTATGCAGGTTACGATGCTGTTTACGCCAAAGAAACATTCAGTGGTAGAGGCGGAGATGTTGCGGGTGCAGACAGAAATAGAGACATTGCTTTCAGAAGCTTAAAAAACTTCCTGAACGGATACCGGAAAATGCCTACCATGCCCAATTATCATCTTGGTGAAGATTTATTTGAGATTTTTAAAACCTACAGTCTCAATCTTGACAAAATGAGTTATTCATCGCAAACCGCACAGATGAAAAAGCTCATTGAAGAACTTGAAACTTCGGAAAATATTCAAAAACTCAATGCACTGTTATTACTTCCATCTTTTAATGAAATGAAAGCTAAACATGAGGATTTTGAATTGTTATTTGCAGAACAGGCAGGAGCAAATGCCAATCTCAGACAAATGAAAAATGCATCGGCAATACGCAGAGATCTCGAGAGAATCTTAAAATCTTTTCTGTACATGATTGCCGCCATGAAGGACATTCAAGATTGGAGACTGTTGTATGCGGATATGAATGAACTGGTAAAAGCTGCAAAAAATTCCACGCTAAATAAACCCAACGATAACATCCAGTAAGCATGAAAAATTTCCTTCCTTTGGAGGGGTGGCGAAAATTCAAAGAATTTTTGACGGGTTGGTTACATAAAGGTAGACTAACGTCAATTTGAGTGTGCCGATGAAATCGGGATGTATCGAGAATCAATGAACGGAAGCACATAACCTGTTTCCATCAAAAACTTCTCGATACGCTTTTTTGCAAAAGCTACTCGAAGTGACGGCTTTGCGGAGAAGTATACTCGACAATTAAAAAGGAGAACCAATTATAGGTTCTCCTTTTAGGTTTTAAATAAAGGTTCTCGATACAAATTCTTTCAGAATTTAACTCGAACTGACGGGGATGATCATTAATCCTTGAGATAAATGTCTTTATCTGCTTTTCTTGATTTTAGTAGCATAAAAGCTAATCCTAATCCAAGTCCGGCAACCAAAGCAATTTTGGTTTTCTTTCCGGGAACAGGAAGAATGGTTTCTCCATATATTCGATGAGGTTCTGATGAAGGTTCAAGTACATTTCCTGAATCGGATGGCGCGTTTTTAAGTTTCATCATTAATCGCATTCCTGCAGAAGCAGTATTGATAATGACTTTTGGAAACATTTCGTAAAGATTTACTAGAGCCCGTGATCTAAAATCTGGGAAGAGATCTTTCTGTGGCTCTTTTGCCAACTGTACAATTTTTTCAGCCGTATCTCTTGGATCTGATGCAAACGGTGGGATTTTAAAATCAAGTCCTGAAAACTTTGCAGAATGCATATTTCCAGTAGATCTTTGGATTTGCGGATATAGATTGGCTATATGAATGTCGGGATAATCTGAAATTTCGCCATGAAGACATTCCATCATTCCACGAATTCCGAATTTTGTTGCCGAATAAACTGCACTGTACGGAGCTGGCATAAATCCGCCAATTGAAACATTATTGATAAGAATTCCCTCATTTTGTTCCTTGAAAAGCGGTAAAACCGAATATGCTCCGTGCATATATCCGAAAAGATTGGTTTTAATGACCTGTTCGTGAAGATCCATCGGTATTTCTTCGAATTTTCCACTTGCCATTACTCCGGCATTGTTAACCCAGATGTCGATTCTTCCAAATTCCTGTACGGCAGCTTTTACAAGATTTTCTACATCTTCAGCTTTTGAAACATCAGTGGAAACGGCAATGGCATTTACGCCTAAATCTTTGCAGATATTTAATGTTTCATCTAAAGCTTCCTGACCTCTTGCTGCAATAACGATATTGCAGCCTTCAAAGGCAAAGGCTTCAACGGCAGCTCTTCCGACTCCGCTGGTTCCTCCTGTAACTACGACAGTTTTACCTCGAAGGCTTCTTTTTTCTAAACTGTTTTGTGATTTCATATTGTGATATATTTTATATTGAGACAAAGTGTTATCTGTTACGTATCTATTTTTACACCAAATAAGGATTTTGGAGACATTAATTTTAAACCTACTCATTATAAAACAAAAACACGGACTTATTGTCCGTGCTATTTTTGAAATAATATCTAAATCGAATGTTTTATCTATATAAATAGAGTTCTAGGAAATTGTTGTTTTTTTGAAGTTCTTCTTTTCTTTCTTTTTCAATTAATTTTAGCATCTCATCCTGAGAATATGTTTTACCATCGAAAGTAATTGATGCTGAAACGGATACAGGGGCTGAAATACTTGTGGAACCTGAAGTTTGTCGCAGATTTTTTGCAGGATCTTTTTTGTAATCACTCCACAGTTTTCTAAATTTCTCTTCGTTGATGACTATTTCCCTTGCTTTTTTATTTAAAATTTCATCCGGATTTACTTCTGTTTTTCTTGTTCCAATAAGTGTAAAACTATGGTCACCTTTAGCATCTTCGGCTTTTACAATTAAACCCGGAAGACCACAAAATTCGTGCGGACCGTCCTGAATTGGGATTTCGGGAGCAAACCAAACATTCCATTTTCTTCCATACAAAGTTGTTGTCGCTTTTTGAACATCATATCCTAAAACCTTAGATTTTTCGTTGCTTATTTTCCAATCAAGTTTTTTATCATTATTAATCAATAAGTCGTTTGAACTAATTTCTTTTTTCAAAGTACGCTTATAATCAGGATATGTTTTTATAACTTCTGTATTTACTTTAGCTTGCTTCAAACTCGTAAAATCAAAATGCACCTTCTGGGTTGTCCGTGCATCTTTAAATGCTGCAGTCATGGTAGAATCATAAACAGCTTTTACCTGACTGTAAAATTTCGATCCTTTAGGTGTTGTCTGCAAAACCATGTTTTCAGTATCTGATTTATCGCGGTTCAGTGAATCGATTTTGAAAGTGTATTCGTAAATGAACTGGTTAGATTGTGCGAAATATAAGGCTGTCATCATCAATAACAGAATAGATAATTTTATTTTCATACTGTGAATTTTGTTAAAATTAATTATTGAAAGGTGATACTTTCTTCTTTGGTATTATATACGATTATATTTTTGTTACTTCCTCCTTTTTTTGATACCGTTTTAGCATACAATATTTTAAAATCTTTTGGATTATAAATAGTAACCGTATTGTTTTTCTCTTCTATCGTTACTTTTTCAGCATTTACCAAAGAAATGTTTTTCGTTTTTAACATTACATTTCCTGTTAGAATAATTTGATTATTTTTTTTGATGTTATCTGCTTTATATACCATTTTAGGTTCAGACTGTACTTCTTGCGCAAAAGTATTTTGAGAAAATAAAAGGAGTGTAAAAATTCCTGCGATTGTAAAAAGTCTTTTCATATATATTCAATTTTATAAAACGAAAATACACTTAATTCTCAATGCTGTGGAAAATTTAATATTATTTATGATTTCTAAGAATTTTTTAACTAAAACATTGACAGTAAAAAGCTTCATGTGAAAAAAGACAAGAGATATACAAAACCGGAATTAAAAATAAAAGCAGAAAAGGAACATTAATCATAGCAATAGAATATTGTTTCTTATAAATCCTAACAATAAAATCTGTAATAAAACCCACCATTAGAATAATCAAAACAAATACAAGCAGAAATGCAATACCCAAACCGGCATCAGTACGATGCTCACGTTGACGATTGGCTTCGAAAGCCATTTCAGAATAGAAATATAATAAGAGCAAAGGGATTGCTATAGCCAAAATTCTGATGATAATATGTTTGGTAATTTTCATAGATTGAAATTAATTATTTGTTTGTCACTTTCATATTCTTTTTTAAACTTTGCGAAGAAAGATCATTTTCAAAACTGAACGGAACTGATTTTAAAGTCTTTCCTTTCTCCGGAATTAAGACATTAAAATGCAAATGCTCACCGGAAGCAAAACCAGTCATTCCACTCAAACCAATCGGTTGATTTCTTTCAACTGCATCACCTACTTTCACCAGGCTTCCGTCTTTTTTTAAATGTACATATTGCGTAAATAGCCCGCTGTGAGGATGATAAATAGTGATGTAATTGGCATAAGGAATCCATTTTCTATCGTTTCCGCCATATTCATAATCTTTAATAACACCAACTACAAAACCATCATCTGCACTCGTGATGGTATCACCGGTTTTCATATCAAAATCTACGGCATACCTGCTATAATCATTATCTTGACTAAAGTTTCCTTTATTGGATTGCATAATATGGTATGTTTTACCTTTCGGAAAGGGGAGTGCAAGATTATTTTGTTTAATAATTTTATCGTTATCACCAAATGCCTGATTTATATTGAGTTCTAATTTTTCAACATCGATATTTTTAGCGAATATCTTTATTTCAGCAAAAGAATTTTCATAGGCTATCACTTTCAAAGTATCATCAATTAAATTTTTATTTTTTAAATGATCAGAAAAAATTTTAATTCTCAAAGGACAAGCCAATGGATTATCAATTTTAAGGAAAAGTGTATCGTTGCGATAATCTTGTTTATAACTATTTCTAAACTGATTCAATTTCACCTTTGGAAGTTCCTGCGCATTGCAAAAGGAAAAGCAAAAAAATAAAAGAAGAGAAATAACTTTGGAGAATTTCATGCGGCTGAATTTTATCAAAAATAAACATTTTTATCACAAATATTTGAAAATTAAACTTTTCTCATCTTAGTTTTGACTACAACAATCTTTGATTCGGTCACATCGGTCTTTTCATCATTTTCCAACTTTGCAGTATAGAAATTAATCAATTAAAACAATCAAAAAATGGACACACAAAAAGTATGGTTTGTAACCGGAGCGTCAAAAGGTTTAGGATTAACCTTAGTAAAAAGATTACTGAATGAAGGATATTCTGTAGCCGCAACTTCAAGAAATCTTTCTGAACTTAAAACTGCAGTCAATTCTGAAAGTGAATCTTTTCTTCCCTTAGAAATGGATTTAATTAATGAAAACAATGTTGGTAAAGCCATCCAGAAAACAGTTGAGTATTTCGGAAAAATCGATGTAATTGTCAACAACGCAGGATACGGTCAGTTGGGAACTTTAGAAGAATTAACAGATGAAGAAAGCCGTAAAAATTTTGACACCAATGTTTTCGGCTCACTCAATGTTATCAGAAAAACAATGCCTTATTTAAGAGCTCAGAAAAGCGGACGTATCATTAATATCGCTTCAATTGCAGGACTTACGGGAGATTTTGCAGGTTGGGGAATTTACTGTTCTACTAAATTTGCGGTTGTAGGTTTCACAGAAGCTTTAGCGGCAGAAATAAAAGAGTTTGGTCTTCATGCAACCGTTGTTTATCCCGGATACTTCCGAACTAATTTCCTTACAGGCGGTTCATTAAGAACTCCTGAAAATGAAATTGAAGAATACACCGCAGCAAGACAGCTACAAACCGTTCACGAAAAAGAAATCAACGGAAATCAACCGGGAGATCCTGAAAAAGCAGCAACTGTTTTGATAGAGCTTGCTTCAATGGAGAATCCGCCAGTGCATTTAATGTTGGGTTCAGATGCATTTCAGTTTGCAGGAAATAAACTGGATGCACTTCAACAGGAAATTTCAGAATTTAAAAACCTGAGTATATCAACAGATTACTAAATTTGTAGAGGCAGTAGTTTTCTGCTGCCTCATTTTTCAATTATGAATAAAAGAAAATTATACACCATCGATACGATATCTGAACTGCATAAAATTTCAGGATTATCGCAACCGGAACATCCTCTAATCAGCCTTGTTGATTACAGTCTGGTGAATTATCAGATCGACGAACCGGAAATTAACTGGATTCAGGATTTATATTTTATCGGTTTAAAACGTGACCTTCATGGAAAAATGACTTACGGACAAGGAAAATATGATTACGATGGCGGATTGGTGTCTTTTATTGCTCCGAGACAACTCGTCGGCTTAGAAATCAGTCGTCAAGAGAAGAAACCTTCCGGTTATATTCTAGCTTTTCATCCTGATTTTTTGTGGAATACTGATTTGGCAAAAAAAATTCACAATTATGATTTTTTCGGATATAAAGTAAATGAAGCCTTATTTCTTTCAGAAAAAGAAGAACAGATCCTGATTGGAATTTTTCAAAGTATAAAACAAGAATATCAGTCTGGAATTGATCAGTTTACGCAGAATATCATCATTGCTCAGATTGAAGTTTTGCTCAATTATTGTGAGCGTTTTTATCAGCGGCAGTTTATCACCAGAAAGAAAACCAACCATCAGATTTTAGATAAGCTTGAAATCTTTCTTGAAGGATATTTTACAAGTGAAAATATCATCAATAACGGACTTCCAAGTGCGCAATTGATCGCTGAACAGTTAAATATTTCGACCAATTATTTAAGCAGCTTACTCAAATCTCTTACCGGACAGACAACACAGCAGCACATCCACGGAAAACTGATCGAAAAAGCCAAAGAAAAACTGTCTACAACCGAACTTTCTGTAAGTGAAATTGCTTATGAATTAGGGTTCGAACATTCACAGTCTTTCAGTAAATTATTTAAAGCTAAAACGGAGGTTTCACCTTTGGAATTCAGAAAATCATTTAATTAAAATTTTAAGTTTAAAATTTATTCGGCTACAACAAACTACTTTTTGGATACATCGATCATCAGATGAAAACTGAACTTTGCATCATAAATAATAGTCAAAAAATGAAAGTATTTGTTACAGGCGCTACAGGTTTCGTAGGAACTGCTGTAGTACAGGAATTATTAGCAGCTGGTCATCAGGTTTTAGGATTAGCGAGATCTGAAGAATCAGCAAAAAAATTAACTGAAGCGGGTGCAGAAGTGCACCGTGGAGATTTAACTGATTTCGAAAGTCTGAAATCGGGAGCTTCCGTTTCGGATGCGGTGATCCATTTAGGATTTGTTCACGATTTTACCCGTTTCGAAGAGATGTGCGCTTTAGATAAAGAAGTGATCGAAACTATTGGTGATACTTTAGTGGGAACCGATCGTCCTTTTATCATTACTTCAGGTACAGCTCTTTTTTCAAAAGATGGAATTACCACAGAAAATGATCTTTCAGCAAACAATCCGCATCCAAGAATTGCAACAGAAAATGCAGCAGATTCCGTAGCTGGAAAAGGTGTAAAAGTTGCCGTTGTAAGATTATCTCCGTCTGTTCATGGGAAAGGAGATGTAATCGGATTTGTTCCGTTATTGATTAAAATTGCGAAGGAAAAAGGAGTTTCGGCTGTTATTAATGATGGAAATAATCTTTGGCCGGCTGTTCACAGATTAGACGCTGCAAAATTATACCGTTTGGCTTTAGAAAAACCATTTGAAAAAGGAACAAGATATCACGCTGTCGCAGAACAGGGAATTCCTTTTAAAACAATTGCCACACAAATTGCAGATCGATTGAATATTCCAATTGTTTCTCTTAATTCTGAAGAAGCAGCAGAACATTTTTCATGGTTTACGCATTTTGCGAAATTAGATAACAAAACATCAAGCGAAGAAACAAAAAGATCGTTAGGCTGGAATCCTGAACATCCAACGTTACTCGAAGATTTGCAGAGTTCAGTTTATTTTAATGAACATCAATAATTTGTATCTTTATTATTCTTAAAATTTGATTTAAATTCTAAAAAACTTACAATCATGTCTGATAATCAACCGATAAGATTAAAAACCATTTCCGAATTTCATACGTTGCGAGGTTTACCAAAGCCAAAGCATCCATTAATCAGCGTGATTAATTTTGAAGATATGGCAGAAACTTCAGTGATTGGCAGACAAAATTTAATGTTTGATTTTTATATGATTTCTGTAAAAAGAGATATGACTCACAAATACAGATATGGTCAACAGGATTATGATTTCGATGAAGGCGTAATGTTTTGTATGGCGCCACATCAAATTTTAAGTGTAATAAGAGAAGAACAAGGTAAAAACCCTTCCGGATGGATGCTGATGATTCATCCGGATTTTCTTTGGAATACACCCATGGCTTCTGCGATCAAAAAATATGAGTTCTTTGATTATTCTGTAAATGAAGCTTTATTTTTGTCTGAAGATGAAGAAATAAAAATTCAGCAGATTATCGAGAATATCAAGCAGGAATATCAGACAAATATTGATAAATTCAGCCAGAATATTATAATTTCCCAACTCGAAACACTTCTCAATTATTCTGAGCGTTTTTATCAGCGTCAGTTTATTACACGCCACAAAGCACACCATCAGTTTTTAGAAAAATTGGAAAATCTTCTTAATGATTATTTTGAAAGTGATGATATAAAAGAACACGGTTTGCCAAGTGTTCAGCTTCTCTCAGAAAAGCTGAATATGTCGCCTCAATATATGCGTAGTCTGCTGAAATCATTAACCGGACAAACGACACAACAGATCATTCACGAAAAACTGATAGAAAAAGCCAAAGAAAAATTGTCAACAACCGATCTTACTGTAAGTGAAATTGCTTACGAATTGGGCTTTGAACATTCACAATCTTTTAATAAATTATTTAAATCCAAAACTGATATTTCGCCTTTAGAATTTAGGAAATCTTTTAATTAAATTTTAGCGGGAAGTCTTTACGAGCTCACTTTCAAAAATAATATCTTTAATTAATTTTTCAGTATAATAAAACAAATCGCTGTTATCATTCATCTGATTTTCAAGAACAATAATATGTAAATCTGCTTTGGGAACATAAATATTCAGCGAAGAAAAACCGTCGCCTAAACCTGTGTGACCAAGATATTGTATTCCATTGGTTTCAGCAATTCTGATATTGTAACCATAACCCATTTTCTCTTTGCCAAAAACATCATGCTGTGATTTTGCAGATTCTGAGACCATCAATCGATAAGATGCAGCACTTAAAATTTTACCTTTATGAAGTCGGTTATTCCAAATTACTAAATCGTGTGCAGTAGAAATAACTCCGTCTGCGGGTAAATTTTCGTCATTGATCATCGAGTTTTCTACTTTCGAAAATTTATTTTCTTTATTGATGTAGCCAAAAACCAGATTTCGTTTATCCGATGCAGAATAATAGAACGTATCATTCATTTTAAGCTGTTTAAACAATTTCGCAGCTAATTCTCGATATGTTTTTTTGGATACATTTTCAACGATTTTTCCTAAAAGTATATTCGAAAGATTTCCATATTTAAAATCAGTTCCAGGCTTAAAAACCAATGGTTTTTCAACATCCACGATTCCATGAGTATGATTCAGAAGCTGATGAACCGTTACAGAATCCGCCCAGGTTTGTTTCAAAAAAGGTAAATATTTTTTGATAGGAATGTGAAGGTCAATTTTTCCTTTTTCCACTTCTTTTAAAACTAAAACAGATGTTATTTGTTTTGTATTTGACATGATTTCAAACTGGTCATTCATTTCCATCGGAGTTTTATTTTCAATATCCGAAAATCCGAAAGCTTTAGAATAAGTCGTTTTCCCATTTTTATTAATCAGAATGACTCCGTTAAAATGTACAGGTGTTTCAATCTGTATAATACTGTCAATTTTATTTTGCCAGTTTTTGTGAGTTTGTGAAAAAATATTGGTGGTAAAAGAAAAAATAAGAAATGCAGAAATTATCTTTTTTGAAATCATTATTCTGTGAATTTTTTAGAATTTCAAATATACATTTTTGAATGTTTTTTATTGCTATTAAAATCTTTTACATTTAATATTTTTTTAATACGCACCTATTAGAAATAATCTGTTAATCACTATCTTTACTTAAGTTTTCTCATTAAAGGAGATATTCAAACTTAAATTTTCATGCTCAATTCTACTCAATCAGGCATTTCCAAAACTGTAATTTGGTCAATGTCAATTATTTCAGGCCTTGTCGTTGCCAATAATTATTATAACCAACCGTTGTTGGGACTTATTGCAAAAGATTTTTCGGTAAGTGAAAGTGCGGCAGGAAAAATCTCTGTGCTTACACAGCTCGGTTACGCTTTTGGTTTACTGCTAATTGTTCCTTTAGGAGACAAATTTCTAAGGAAAAAATTAATTTTAATTGATCTGGTTTTAGTTTTCGCTGCACTTTTGTGGATGACATTTGCCACAGAATTGTGGATGCTGTACGCTGCAAGTTTATTGATCGGAACGACTTCGGTAATTCCTCAATTATTTGTTCCCATCGCTGCCGAATTATCTTCAGAAAAAGACAAAGCAGCAAATATCGGATTGGTTGTTTCGGGATTGTTATTAGGAATTTTACTTTCCCGTTTTGTAGGTGGAATCGTAGGTGAACTTTGGGGCTGGAGATCTATGTTTGGAATTGCTGCAGGTTTAATGCTTTTGGTCTGGGTTTTTGTGTATAAAATGCTTCCGGAATTACAACCAAATTTCAAAGGAACTTATCTTGAACTGATGAATTCTGTACTGCAACTAGCAAAAACACAACCCGTTTTGCAATTGGCATCTTTTCGTGGCGCGATGGCATTCGGATCGATGTGCGCATTGTTCACAACCTTGGTTTTTCATATGGAAAGACCGCCTTTTGAGGTCGGAGCTTCTGTTGTAGGAAGTTTTGGATTGGCAGGAGCTGTAGGAGCTTTGGCAGTAGCAAAAGTGGGCAGTTTACAAAACAAAATGAGTATCAACCGTATTATTTTATATGCTCTTTTGATCCTGATCGGAAGTTGGGGATTCACTTATTTTGCAGGAAATACATATTGGGGATTAATTATCGGCGTAATTTTGATTGATCTTGGCGTACAATCTAGTCACATAATGAATCAAACCAATTATTTCTTATTGAAAACGAATGCCGTAAATCGTTTGAATACTGTTTATATGGTTTCTTATTTTATTGGTGGTTCACTTGGAACTTTTTTCGCTTCTTTGGCATGGCAATATGCACAATGGGAAGGTGTTTGTTTTGTAGGAATTACAATGGGATTGCTGGCATTAATTGCACATATAATTTTCAGTAGAAAAGTAAGTTTAAAATCTAAAATTATTTAAATTTCATGATTACATTCAACTGGTACTATGTGGCTCTGAATAAGTTCTCTGTGCTTTTTTCCCCATTGATCTAGTTGTTTCCAAATGGGAACCAGCTCTTCTGCGATTTCTGTTAATTCATAATCAACTCTTGGAGGAACTTCGGCATAGACGGTTCTTTTGACCAATCCTTCTTTTTCCATTTCTCTCAACTGAAGGGTAAGCATTCTTTCGGTTATTCCTGGGATTCTTCTACGAATTTCACTGAAACGCAGTTTTCCATTTTCAAGTTTACATAAAATCAAAAGCTTCCATCTGCCACCGATTTTACATACTGCATACGTCAAATCACATTCTTGCGTAAGATATTGAGCATTAATACTATTCGTGGAGTTTTCTTTTTTTGTTCCCATTACTTACAAATTTGTTAGTACCAAACAATTAGCTGTGTACAGTGCAAAGTTAGGGTTTCAGATTAATTTTGTGTCATTAATTTTATCTGAAACACTTGGCGACAATAGAAATCGCTGAATTTATAACTAAAGATTTACAAAAATAAAAACCTATATGAAGAAGTTTGCATACATAGGATGTTTAGGATTTATAGCAGTCATTACAACCGAGTTTGGCGTAATTGGAATTTTACCTCAAATTGCCGAACATTACAAAATCAGTATCGACAAAGCCGGATATTTATTAAGTGCTTTTGCCTTGATTATTGCCCTTACCGGACCTTTCATGACATTACTTACGTCCGGATTCGATCGCAGAAAAGTAATGCTCACAGCAATTTCCATTTTCTTGATTACAGGAATTGTCTCTTCATTATCACCACCTTTTTGGCTTTTAATGATTGTGAGAATACTTCCTGCATTTTTGCAGCCGGTTTATATTGCTACCGCTTTGTCTGTTGCCATATCTAAAGTTGATAAAAAATATGAAAATCAAATGATGAGTATTGTTTTTAGCGGTGTTGCAATTGCGATGGTTACCACAGTTCCTTTTGCCACCTGGCTTTCAAGCTTATATTCGTGGGAATCTTCATTCATCGTTCAGACGATTGTAAGCCTAATTGCTTTATTTGTTATTTACTTTTCATTACCACCCATTCCGGTAAAAGAAAAGAAATCATACGGAAGTCAGTTAACAATATTAGTACAGCCAACATTTATTATCAGTACGGCAATGAATTTTTTCATGATCACAGCATGGTTTTCCACATACAGTTATTTTGCAGATTACCTTAATAAAGCCAAAGGAATGGATATGACCATGATAAGTTATATGCTCTTTTTATTTGGAATTATCGGAGTATTTGCCAATTGGGTTGCCGGGAAAATGCTAGGCAAAAGCATCGTGAAAACAACAGCTTTTTTTCTTTCAGGAACTATTTTAATACCTATTTTATTGTATTTTTCAGAAGAAAACTTCGTTGCCAATATTCTTGTGATCGGAATATGGGGCTTTCTCTATTCTCCGAGTTTTCTCAACGCTTCAACCTACATGATTTCGTCTGTTCCTCAATCTATGGAATTTGCCAACAGTCTCGCTACATCATTCGGAAATTTAGGTGTTACATTAGGAACGACTTTAGGTGGATTTATGATTGTAAATAAAGGCGTTGAATATAATCCCTGGATAAGTCTTGTTTTTGGAGTTCTTGCTTTCTTAATGATAATTTTAAGAAAAATAGTAGAGAAAAAACAGAAAACATTACAATTATGCAAAGAATAAATCGGCTTAATTTTTTACAATCCGACAGATAGGCTAACTTTGACAAGCTAATGATTTTGATGGTTCAATTTTTATTTAACTCATATTTTCTTGGTTGAAAAAACGAATCATTATTATTAATTTATTAAAATTTTAAAATATGAAAATAGAAATCTGGTCGGATGTGATGTGTCCGTTTTGCTATATTGGAAAGAAAAATTTTGAACAGGCTTTAGAAAATTTGCCCTTCAAAGATGAAGTAAAAGTAGAGTGGAAGAGCTTTCAGCTAGACCCGACTTTAGAGCATTCTGAAACAAAAACAACGGCAGAATATTTCAGAGAGAAAAAAGGTTTCCCGCAAGAACAGGCAAAACAAATGACAAATCAGGTGATACAGATGGGAAAAGCTTCAGGAATTGATTTTAATTTCGAAAAAGCTTTGATTACCAATACGTTTACGGCTCATAAACTTCTTCACTTAGCTAAAAAATATAACAAATCTTCAGAAATGGAGGAGGAGTTGTTTAAAGCTCATTTTCTGGATGGGAAAAATGTAGGCGATATTGATACGCTTGTTTCTTTGGCCGTTTCTTTGGGCCTTGACGCTGAAGAAGCAAAAAAAATATTGCAGTCTGAAGAATTTGATTATGAAATTAATCAGGATATTTTGGAAGCCAGAAACAATGGAATTTCAGGCGTTCCGTTTTTTATTCTGAATGGCAAATATGGCGTGTCGGGCGCACAACCTGCAGAAGTTTTAAAAAATGCCCTGACACAAACTTACGAAGAAACGGTTGTTCCTTTTAAAGATAACAGTGAAAATAACTTGTCCTGTGACTCTGATGGCTGTTCAATTTAACATAATATAGTTCATGATTACATTAAATAATTCACTTTCGTATCCTCTTTCTGAAACTCTTTTTGTATTTGCTTTAGATTCAGAAGCGGGTAAAGTATTTGATCACACCCGAAAATCAATTACCGGAATAGGAAAAGTAAATGCAGCCATTGCATTAACAAAAGCAATTCACGAAAAAAAACCAAAACTGATTGTTAATCTTGGTTCAGCAGGCGGTTACGGCTTTAAAAAAGGAGACGTAATTTGCTGTACAAAATTTATCCAGAGAGACATGGATGCCCAGGGTTTAGGTTTCAAGAAATTTGAGACTCCACTTTCGGGTATTCCTATAGTTTTGGAAAACGGACTGAAAATGGATCATCTAAAAGAAGGAATTTGTGGAAGTGGTGACAGTTTTGAGATGAATCACATCAATACAGATTACAATGTTATCGATATGGAAGCTTATCCTTTAGCGTTGATTGCGATGCAGGAAAATATTCCATTTCTATGTTTAAAATATATTTCTGATGATGCCGGAAGCGATGCGGCAGATGATTGGTCGGTTCAGGTGCATCTTGCTTCAGAAGCATTTAAGCAAATATTATTTACAGAAGTATAAAATTTAAACCAATCTAAAATTAAAATATGAAAACAATTATTTTAGAAAATGCAGGCGGAACAGAAAATTTAAAACTTACGGAAATAGAAAAACCAGCTATTAAACAAGGTGAAGTTCTTGTTGAAGTAAAATCTATAAGTGTCAATCCAATAGACGTAAAAACCCGTTCAGGCAAAGGAGCTTTTCAAAAATTAAAAGATGAAAACCCGTTGATTTTAGGTTGGGATATATCCGGAATTGTAGTTGAAACTCATTCTTCGAAGTTTAAAGTGAATGACGAAGTTTTTGGTATGATCAACTTTCCCGGATTAGGAAAAGCGTATGCTCAATTGGTTGTTGCTTCTGAAAATCATATCGCTTTAAAACCAAAAAACATTAATTTTGAAGAAGCAGCGGCAACAAGTTTAGCGGCCTTAACCGCTTTACAAGCAATTGAAAAAGCTGAACTAAAAGAAGGTCAAAACGTTTTGATTCATGCAGCATCGGGTGGAGTCGGGCATTTTGCAGTTCAGATCGCAAAATATTTGGGAGCTTCCGTAACCGGAACTTCATCTGCCAAAAACAGGGAATTTGTCTTAAGTTTGGGAGCAGATCATCATATCGATTATAAAAATTATGACTGGGAAAACTCTGAGGAAAAATTTGATTTTATTTTAGATACTATCGGTGGTGAAAATATTGATCATTCTGTGAAAGTTCTGACAGAAGGAGGGATTCTGATTAGTATTCCAAGTGGCTTGAATGAAGATGTTGAAGAAAAAGCAGCTTCTGTAAAAGGAAAAGGATTTAAAATGATGGTTCAATCTGATGGAAATGGTATGCAAAAACTCGCTGAACTTTTAGAAAAAGGATTTTTAAAGCCTCATATTTATAAAACATATCAATTTAATGAAATGTCTGATGCTCATGAAGAATTGGAAAAGGGGAGAACGGTAGGAAAAATTGTGGTAAATTTTTAGAAATAAAAGATTAAATCGATTAACACAAATGAATTATGGAAAATATTTCTGAAATAATTTTAGTGAACAATAAAAACATTATATTGTTACATTTGGAATCTTTTCTTACAGATAATAATTTAACATTTACTTATAAGCTAAAAGAAGGCTGGTCTAAAATGAAAATCGGAAAAATACTTTTTGATAAGCATGGATTAAATGATCTATTAAAACAAAATTATCAATAAAACCTACACATGAAGAACTATATATTTCTGGCATTTGCGATACTTTTCGAATCTGTCGCAACATCTTTTTTAAAAGCATCTGAAGGATTTACAAAACCTTTGCAAACTGTAATTTTTGTCGTAGCAATGTCAGCTTCATTTTATTTACTCACACACGCCATAAAAGTTATTCCAATCGGAATTGCATATGCAATTTGGTCGGCCGTGGGAATCGTTTTAATTTCTTTGGTTGGGTATTTTGTTTATAAGCAAACTCTTGATCTTCCTGCAATACTTGGGATTCTTTTGATTATAATCGGAGTAGTGATTATCAATGTATTTTCAAAATCGGCATCTCATTAATTTGAAGATGAAAGTTGAATGTATCTAAACTTGAAAAAATATCCAATTTAACATAATGTAAATTATAGGACTTTTTATAATTACGGAATAGAGTACTTAATATGCAATATTCCTAAACTCAAAATTAAATTAAAGCCAATTCAGGTTTTCAAAGATTCATGGTAAATTCTTAAAGTTCTCTTTTAATTTTAAATGATACACTGAAATATATAATTGTCAAAAAATTTAAAATTTCTAATTATAGAATTTCTTTAAATAAACTGCTGATTATAATTTTGATTATACGATAAAATATCAGTGAAAAAATTTTTAAGCGATTCTCAGCGATTAGAATTTGAAGGAAAAATTTCAATTTGTCTCAGATTAAAAATACAATGTTTAAATTAGCAGTTATAATGTTTAACATAATATTGAAATCATGAAAAAGTATATTGTATTCGGAGCATTGTCTGTTTTGATGATAAGCTGTAATAAAAAAAATGAAACTGTAAAACCTGTAGCTACTACAGATTCTCTTGAAGCTCCGGCTGAGCCGATAATTGATACTTTAGGAGCAAAAACTTTTTGTTATTTGGGGGTTACCGGCAAAGACAGTGTTTTTGTAAGCATTGATGATAATTTAGGCACACTTTCTGGAAAAATGGCTTATAAAAATAGCGAAAAAGACAGTTCAAAAGGTGAATTATTTGGATTTAAATCCGGTGATACTTTAAAACTGACTTATCAATTTGCGTCTGAAGGTACAACCAGCAAAAGAGATATTTTCTTCATTCAGAAAGACAATACTTTAATGGAAGGAATCGGAAGCCAGAAAGATGAAAACGGATTGATGCGTTATGCTGACGAAAAGAAAATAACCTATAAAGATGGGCAAAAACTTGAAACAGCTGATTGTAAAATGGTTACAAGAGCTTTAAAATAATTATTGTTATTAAACAAAAAAATGCAACTCTTGTGAGTTGCATTTTCATTTATAATTCACCATTAAAAGTTTTAATAAACTCTTCAACAGCAGTATTATTAGTATTCCATGAAGTTATCAGACGGATTGCTGATAAATTTTCGTTTATTTTTTTCCAAACATAAAATTCAAATTTTTTAGATAAAACTTCAATGATTTGATTGTCTAAAATAGGAAAAATCTGATTGGTGTAGGTATCAGAGAGAAACTGCACTCCCCTTTCAGACAAAGCATTTTTTATCTTCATTGCCTGCTGATTGGCATTCTTGGCCAGCTCAAAATATAAATCGTTCTGCATCAGCTCCAAAAACTGAATTCCCAGGAGCCTTCCTTTTGCCAATAATGCTCCTTTTTGTTTGATGTTAAAAGCAAAATCTTCCTGTAAAATTTTATTATTAATGATAATTGCTTCTCCTAATAAAGCTCCGTTTTTAGTTCCGCCGAGATAGAAAACATCTGTCTGTTGAGCAATATCTTTTAATTCTAAATCACTGATTTCTGAGGTTAAAGCATGCCCCAACCGCGCACCGTCCATGAAGAGATAGAGATTATTTGCTTTACAAAATGCTGAAAGGTCTTCCAGTTCTTTTTTTGTATAAATCGTTCCGAGCTCTGTAGAATTTGATATATAAACTAACTTCGGCATCACCTGGTGTGGAATATTCTGATGGCTCTCCAAAACAGGAATAATATCTGATGGAAATAGTTTTCCGTCTTCCTTTTCGATACTCAAAATTTTATGTCCCGTTGCTTCAATCGCTCCGGTTTCATTATTCAAAATATGACCGGTTGCAGCAGAAATTACGCATTGATAAGGTCTTAAAATAGATGATATAACAATCACATTTGCCTGCGTTCCCCCGGATACAAAATAGACATCGGCATCCTGTGCTTCAATCTTATTTTTAATTAAATCTTTAGCTTTTTTAGAATAATCATCTTCACCATAGCCTGCCTGTTGATCGAGATTATTGCGAAGGAGAGATTCTAAAATCTGAGGATGACAACCTTCGGAATAATCGTTTTTAAAAGAAAATTTCATAGTGTAAAATTAAAAAATCTTAAAATAACAAGACCAACATTTAAAAAATATTTTGTTAGATTTGTAATGAAAATCATCTAACATTTTGAGAACAACATTAACAGAAGAAAATTATCTGAAAGCTTTGTTTCATGTAGTTGACCATGAAGGAAAAGTCACGATTAATGAATTGAGCAAATTTCTTAACGTAAAAATGCCGAGCGTTAATAATATGATGAAGAAATTTGCTGATAAAAACTGGGTGATTTATGAAACTTATAAACCGCTTAGAGTTACCGAAAAAGGCAGACGTGAAGCCGCTTTGGTGGTAAGAAAACATCGTCTGACCGAAATGTTTCTGGTGAAAAAGATGAATTTTGGCTGGGAAAACGTGCACGAGATTGCAGAACAGCTGGAGCATGTACATTCGCAGATTTTCTTTGATAAAATGGATGAGATTTTAGACTATCCGAAATTTGATCCTCACGGAGAGCCCATTCCCGATAAAGACGGAAATATTATTGCACAGGATCTGCAGCAGTTAAGTAACTGTAAAGTTGGTGAAACTGTAGTTTTTGCCTCTGTTACGTTATCTGATGATGCCTTTCTTAATTACCTTACGGAAAGAAAACTTCTTCTGAATACTAAGATTAAAATTCTTAAAATTGAAGATTTCGATAAATCAATTACCATAGAAATTTCAGGAAAAACAGAAGTTCTCAGCAAGAAAGCGACAGAAAAGATTCTGGTAAAACATTAAAAAAAGCGGATTAAAAATCCGCTTCAAAAATATAATTAATAATTAATTATTTCAAATATTTGGTAATTTCTTCGTCTGTAGGCTTTACTTTGCTTACAAAACTATCAATTAGCTTCCCGTTTTCATCAATTAAAAACTTGGTAAAGTTCCATTTCACTTCAGTGTCTTTTACTCCGTTTAGTTGTTTTTCAGTAAGATATTTGAAAACTGGAGCGGTGTCATCTCCTTTCACAGAAACTTTAGCTGCTAAAGGAAAAGTAACTCCATAATTTTTCTGACAAAAAGCACCAATCTCAACATTTGTTCCCGGTTCTTGTCCGCCAAAATTATTTGCAGGGAAACCAACAACGACCAGTTTATCACCATATTCTTTAGAAAGCTTTTCCAAATCTGCGTATTGAGGAGTAAAACCACATTCTGAAGCAGTATTTACAACAAGAATTTTCTTTCCTTTAAAATCTGCAAAGTTGATTGTTTTACCTTCTTCAAGAGCGTCTACTTTGTAATCGTATATTGTTTGTGACATAGCCTGTTTTGTTTTTACTTTAGAAACTTCGCTTTTTTTCTGAGCGCAACTGTTAGAAAACGCCATAAAAGAAATAAGCACTATAAAAAAATTCTTCATTTTGAGATATTTATTTAAAATTTAAAATTGTTAGCAGGAAATACTTTATTGATTTCCACTTTGTAGAGAAGCATCACGTAATCGCCGTCTTTTTTGGTGCTCGATGATTCTAATCTGAATGGCATCATCAAATTCCCGACCTTTTTGTAATCTGAATACGTTAAAGTTTCATCTTTTTTTATTTCTTTTAAAAGCATGAATGATTTCGTATCAAAATAGTAGTAGTTTTTATTAACGTTTTTGGTCAATTCTACTTTATGGCAATAGATCTCTCCTACTTTTTCTTTCCCTAAATATTTTGCTTCAAAACCTTTATTTTCCCAGTCAATAAAATCATTATCAAAGCTTTCGGGAACATATTCTTTATACTCCTGAAGTTTATTGGCTGCATAATTCATGGCGTACCCTTTATTGCCGTCATACCCTTCAATGGCGGTATCTTTTCCTCCGATTGTAATGACAGTTTTGGTTAAATTGGGTCTTTGCTGATATATTTTGATAGGATATTCGTCTTTAATTCCTAAAATTACTTTTCCTTGAAGTAATACTGAATTTAAAAGTTTCCAATTAGTTAATCCTCCCGATAATTCTATATTTTTTTCGATAATTTCTTTAGCAGTCTGAGCAAAAGACAGTTGAGAAAAAATCAGGACGAAAGCGATGAGTAATTTCTTCATTAAATCAATTTATAAAATCAAATATAAGCCTTTCTTGTCTAATGTAACAATGTAGCAGTTTAACAGTGTAACAAAATATCATAAATTTGTAATGTATAGTCTTAAGTAAACAAATCTTTTACCTTTATACTTTTATCTTGGCTCTTTACAATAATTTTCTAGCTTTTTCCAGATCTTCAGGCGTATCAATTCCTACTCCGATGAAATTGGTTTCTATTAATTTGATTTTCATACCATATTCCAGATAACGGATGCATTCTATTTTTTCTGAAATTTCCAAAGGTTTCATTTCCAGTTTGGAAAATTGAAGCAAAGCATGTTTTCTAAAAGCATACACGCCGATATGTTTGAAATAATCAACCTGATAAGAAATTTCTCTGTGAAAAGGAATTACAGAACGGCTGAAATACAGTGCAAAACCGTTGTTATCGGTAATTACTTTTACATTATTTGGGTTTTCTATTTCTTCTTTTTCGTGAAGTTTTATTTTTAATGATGCTAAAGAAATTTCCTGGTTTTCATCTTCTTTAAAAACTTCAATCAATTGTTGTAAAGGTTCTAATTTTAAGAACGGTTCATCTCCCTGAACGTTGATCACAATATCGCAATCGATATTCTGTACAGCTTCTGCAATTCTGTCACTTCCTGTTTCATGTTGCCCCGTCATTACAGCTTTTCCGCCATTATTTTCAATTTCGTTAAAAATAATTTCAGAATCTGTGGCTACAAATACTTCGTCAAAAAGTCCGGTTTCCACAACATTTTGGTAGGTAGTTGTAATGACTGTTTTTTCACCCAATATCTGCATCAGTTTTGCGGGAAAACGGCTGGCTTCATAGCGCGCAGGAATTACAGCGATAATTTTCATGTTAAGAGTTATAAGTTATTAATTATAAGTTATGAGTCTTATTCTTTGTGGTTATTATTATACTTCTTATAATTTTTAGTAATTGTGAAGCCTGGTTTTTTAAATTCTCAAACTCTTCTTTTGAAATATATTGAGTTGCAAAAAGAAGTTCAAGCCAATAAATTGTTTCATCGCATTCTTTTTGAGAAATGGATAATTTATGAATAAAATCCATTTTACTTTGAGCATTCAATGCTTCACGTACATTTGCTCCTATAGAAGTTCCTGAACGTAAGATTTGTTTGGATAAAATGTATTCTTTTTTTTCAACACTAAACTTTTTATAGAAATTGACAATATGTATTGCGAATTCAAAGCTCTTTTTCCCAACAATACTTTCACTCATAACTTATAATTAATAACTTATAACTTATAACTTAAAAGCATTATTTTAAATTATTTAAAGCATTTTCCAATTTAGGCATCATCAATTCAATTTCTTTAATATCTAAACCTCCAACAGAAGCTCTGAACCATGGCTCAGATTTAGCTTCGCCAAATGCAGAGAAAGGTACTAAAGCAACTCCAGCTTCATTGATTAAATAAAACACTAAATCTGAAGAATTTTCAATCACTGTTCCGTCTGACTTTGTCTTTCCGATGTAATCTAACTTGATTGTCAAGTAAAGTGCACCCATCGGTTCAATACTTTCAACAGTTAAACCTTTCGTTTTCAGATCCTGAATTCCGTTGTGAAGAACCTTTAAGCTTGCTTCCAGTTTTCCTTTAAAATCATCGATAAATGTATTGACATTATCAGCATTCTGGAAATATTTTGCAGTTGCTTCCTGCTCCGGTTTTGGTGCCCAAGCTCCAACGTGAGTCAATAAAGCTTTCATTTTATCAATAATATGAGCCGGACCAAATCCCCATCCTACACGAACTCCGGTTGCTGCAAGACATTTTGAAATACCTTCAATATAAATGGTAAATTCTCTCATTTCAGGGAAAAGAGATACCGGATCAACGTGTTTTGCACCAAAAGTAAGATTAGAATAAATCTGATCGTACATTAAATATAACGGCTTTTCGTCTGCTCCTCTTTTGCTGTTTTCCTCTAAAATCATCTCACAGATTTCTCTCAACTGAGCTTCTGTAAACATGGTTCCTGTAGGATTTAACGGCGAACAAAGTGCTAAAAGAACAGCTCCGCTTAAGTGAGGTCTCAAATCATCAGCAGTAGGTAAGAAATTGTTTTCCGGAGTTGTCTTCACTTCAACAGCATCTGCAGAAGTAAGATAAGCGTAATGATTATTATTCCAAGACGGTGTAGGGTAAATTACTTTATCGCCTTCATCAACAATTGTTTTATATACGGCATAAATCAACGGTCTTGAACCTGCTGTAATCAGAATATCGTTTGCTGAATAATCAAGATTCCATCTTGTTTTAAGGTCTTTAGAAACTTCACTTCTTAAAGATAACAATCCGTTTGCCGGTGGATAATTGGTTAAATTATTCTGATACGCTTTCTGAATTTCTTCTTTTAATTCTGCAGGAATCGGGTAAAGATTAGAATTCAAATCTCCAATCGTAAGATTGGCAATCTCTGCTCCTTTCGCCTTTAAATCATTTACTTCATTACCAATTTTTACAATTTCAGAACCAATAAGGTTCGCTGCTAATTTTGAAACTTTCACTTTTTATATATTAGATGTTAAATGTTATAAATTATGAGTTATGAATTATGAGTCTCTTAATAGTGAAAATAATGCTTTCACTCATAATTCATAACTTAAAACTTATAACTCAATTTTTTTAATTATGAGTTTTTACTTTTTGTGGTTATAATAATGCTTCTTATTATTTTTAAAACTTCCATTGCTGGATTTTTTAATTTTTCAAATTCTTCTTTTGAAATATATTGAGTTTCATATAAAAGTTCTAGCCAATAAATTGTTTCGTCACATTCTTTTTGAGAGATAGATAATTTATGTATAAAATCTAATCTACTTTGTGCATTTAAAGCTTCACGAACATTTGCTCCTACTGAAGTTCCTGAGCGTAAGAGCTGTTTAGATAAAACATATTCTTTTTTATCAACGGTGAACTTTCTATAAAAATTGACAATAATTACAGCGAACTCAAAACTTTTCTTTCCAATAATGCTTTCACTCATAATTTATAACTCACAACTTATAACTTATTATGTTAATTCAACTGAAGATCTTTTCTTACTTCTTCTATTTTTGCTTCTAAAGCTTTTAAAGTTTCCTCAAAATCTTCTTTTGAAGTTATATTTTCTTTCACAGAAACATAGAATTTAATTTTGGGTTCTGTTCCTGAAGGTCTTACGCAAACTTTTGTTCCGTCCTGAGTGTAATAAATTAAAACATTAGACTTCGGAATATCATCCATTACATGTTTTTCATTTTCAGAAACTACGAAGTTGGTTTGCTCTTTAAAATCTTTTACTTCTTCAACCAATGAACCAGCCAATGATTTTGGAGGATTTTCTCGGAAATTCTTCATCATATTCTGAATTTCTTCCGCTCCGTCTCTTCCTTTTTTAACGATATTAATTAAACCTTCGTAATACATTCCGGTTTCCTGATAAATCTCGATCAGATATTCGTACATCGTTTTTCCGTTGGCTTTACACCAAGCTGCAATTTCGCAGGCTAAAATGATACTTCCGCAAGAATCTTTGTCACGAACGAAATCTCCGGTCATGAAACCAAAACTTTCTTCACCACCGCAAACAAATTTTTCCTCGCCTTCAAAATCACGGATCATTTTTCCGATCCATTTGAAACCTGTTAATCCAACTTTGCAGTCTACACCGAATTTTTCAGCAATATCAAAGAAAATATCTGAAGTGACAATTGTAGAACCTATGAATTCTTTTCCCGTAATTTTCCCTTGTTTTTTCCACTGGTCTAAAATATAATACGTTAAAATCGTATTACACTGGTTTCCGTTTAATAATTGAATTTCACCTTCCAGATTTCTAACGGCAATTCCTAATCGGTCTCCATCGGGATCTGTTCCGATCACGATATCTGCATTGGTGATTTTAGCTAAATCCATCGCCATTTCCAATGCTGCAGGTTCTTCCGGATTTGGAGAATCTACGGTCGGAAAATTTCCACTAGGAATCATTTGTTCTTTAACTAAATCAATCTTTTTGAAGCCTGCTTTTTCCAAAGCTTTCGGAACAGTTGTGTAAGTTGTTCCATGAATGGAAGTGAAAACAATATTCAAATTACCTTTTCCAACATCTTGATATGAAGAGTTTTCGATACAGGCATCGATATAAACATCATCTTGCTCCTCTCCGATCCACTCTATCAAATCATCATTTCCTTCAAATTTAATTTCTTCAAATTTTACAGAATATACTTCATTGATAATCGCTTCATCATGTGGCGGAACGATTTGCGCACCGTCATTCCAATATACTTTGTAACCGTTATATTCAGGCGGATTGTGAGAGGCTGTCAATACAATTCCTCCATTACATTTTCTGTCACGAACAGTGAAAGATAATTCCGGAGTTGGTCTGTGATTTTTAAACAGAAGAACTTTTATTCCGTTTGCTGTTAAAACATCTGCCACTAATTTTCCGAATTCTTTTGAATTATTTCTTACGTCATAAGCAATTGCAACGCTAATTTCTTCACCTTGAAACTGCTGCAACATATAATTCGCAAGTCCTTGTGTAGCTTGACCTAACGTATATTTATTTAAACGATTGGTTCCAACTCCCATAATTCCTCTCATCCCTCCTGTTCCGAATTCTAATTCTCTGTAAAAAGAATCTTCTAAATCAGGAGAATTGCTGTCGATTAACAATTGAACAGCATCCTTCGTTTCTTTATCAAAGGAATCATTTAACCAAAGTTTCGCTTTTTCTAATGTTGTCATATTTGTATATTTTTTTAGTTGGAAGTTTGGAAGCAGGGAGCTGGAGGTTTTCCATAATCCTGTTTCAGGCTTCCATCTTTTTTAATCTTTTATTTGATTTCTAAAAGCTATAATCTGATTCATTAAACTATAACTTTCATTATATAATTTATTAAATTCTTCTTCCGAAATATATTTTCTGTTTTTTGCTTTATACAAACAGGTAACTACTTCAGCTAATGATCGTATCGAATATCCTAAAAATTTTCTAAACTCTAATTTTGATTGCAAAATACAGCCTTCAGAAATATTTAATGCAATAGAATCAGAAGCTCTTCTAATTTGAGAAGTGAGATTAAAAGATTCGTCTTTTGGAAAATTCAAAGTTATTTATAAATACTTTCTGCAAATTCCATTGATATCTGCCAAATTCTCAACTTTTCAAATTTAAAACTCATCTCATTTGTGTTTAATTAATAAATTTTAACTTCAAACCTACTTAACTTCCCTCATCAAGCCTCCAACTTCCAGCTTAGTTCAATTTCTTATTCTCTACTCTCGTTGTTTTGTCAACTTTAAAAGCTCTGATCGGATCGTTATAATACACAAATTTTGCTGTATTTTTCACAGTTCCTTTCAGTGTATCTTTTACATTGACTTCTGCGTAGTTTCCGTTTTGAGAATCTACATTCAAATTGACAATTTTCCAGTAAGGAGCAATTAAACTTGCTGTGTCAGAGATTTTTATTACCGCATCTTTAGTTGCACCTAAAAAATTAGCGCGGCTTTTGTTCTGCATATCAATTTCTGCTCTTCTTGTGTTCAATGAACCCATAAAAGTAGCATAATTTTTTAAGTTTAATTTGAAATTATCAGTTTTAATTTCACTCGAAATATTCATTTCCACAGAATCAGAAATTGAAATTTTTTCCAGATTATATTTTGAATAAATCGTGATATTATAGAAATCAACGCCTTTAGTTTTTCTGCTTTCTTTGATGGAAAGGGTTTTGTCATCCACATCAATATCCAGATTTCCGGCTATATTCGGGTAGGTCTCTACTTCTACAAAGTTTTTCGGTCCTCTTGCATAAAATACACGAAACTTTCCTTCAAGATCAAGGTTTACAAATTCTTCAACATTAATTTCTTTCTTTTCTAAATTTCCTTTTGGAGAAATTTTACCACAGGAAATGATCGAAATAAAACTTATTAAATAAAGTGTTTTTTTCATTTTAAATACAAATATTACCTTTAAGATTTATATTAATAATTAGAATAATTTTCAGTTGAAACACTATAAAAAATAGCTCCTATAAAAATAATCATAATCATTATTGCAATAATTAATGGTTTCCAAATTGTCTTTTTAGGATATTTTTCTTCATCAGGAAAATATTTAGGAACAAAATACTTCGCAAGCAGACTTCCTCCACCAAAACCGCACAAATATGCAAGAAAACTTTTAGGGTTTTCTGGAATATTTACAATTATTATAGAAATTATTGTCAGTACAATAGAAACTATTAAAACAGTATATGCTTCTTTTTTCTTTTTAATATTAATCAAATTCTGATAAAGTAGAATTCCACCAAAAAGAACAGACATGAAAATTGAAAAACCTAAAATTGCATTTTTAGAATAAATTTTGGGGTTACTATTTTCCATTTTATATCACTTCGTCAATATTATAATTCTTATGTTCTCTGTTGGTTCTGATAATCATTTCACCCAAAAATCCTGCGATAAAAAGCAAAGTTCCCATCAACATCATCGTTAATGCAATAAAAAACCAAGGATTATTGGTAATTAAATGTCCATAAATTCCTCTTGCTACATCAATCAGTTTCGAAATTCCCAACCAAAAAGCTGAAAGAAAACCTACAATAAACATAATCGTTCCTACGGCTCCGAAAAAGTGCATTGGTCTACCGCCAAAACGACTTACAAACCAAAGAGTTACCAAATCTAAAAATCCTCGAACGAATCTTTCGGTTCCAAATTTTGAGGTTCCATAAGGTCTTGCCTGATGCGGAACTTCTTTTTCTGTAATTCTTCTAAAACCCGCATTGGCAGCTAAAACGGGAATATAACGGTGCATATCTCCATAAACATCGATAGATTTTACAACCTGTTTTTTATACGCTTTCAGACCACAGTTGAAGTCGTGCAAATAAACTCCTGAAACTTTTCTTGCCGCAGCGTTGAAGAGTTTTGAAGGAATATTTTTGGTCATTACATTATCAAAACGCTTTTTCTTCCAGCCCGAAACAATGTCGTAATTGTCTTCAATCACCATTCTGTAAAGCTCAGGAATTTCTTCCGGGAAATCTTGTAAATCGGCATCCATAGTGATAACAACATCACCGTGTGCTCTTTCGAAAGCAGCATGTAAAGCTTGAGATTTCCCATAATTTCTGGAAAATTTTATTCCGTGGATTTGTGGATGCTGCACTTTTAAATTCTCAATAATGCTCCACGACAAATCTGTACTTCCGTCATCGATAAACCAAACTTCATAAGATAAGTTGCTGGTTTTGCAAACGTTGTCGATTCTTGTAAACAACTCTTCGAGAGATTCCTCTTCGTTAAGTAACGGAATTACTATAGATAAATTCATTTAATTTTAATAAAAATTATTCCTGATTAATTACTTCCTGATGGTTTGTTTTCTTTCTGAAAAACGCTCCAAAAAAGACAGACAAAATTACGTAAAATATAAGAATTGCTGCAAAATATCCTGAAAAATGACTCGCCGTAAGCATATCTTTATCTTTTATCGTCGCAGGATCAAACCTTTGAAGACCTTCCTGATATTTTTGCTCCAGCTCATCAATGTCTTTTTGATGCTTCAAAATCTTTTTTGCTGACTGATATTCTTTATCCAATTCAGATTTCTGACGGTGTACATATTGATAATTTAATAGTTTTTTCGCATCCGTATCGATGAAATTTAAGAAAGAAAAGATACTTACGATAGATAAAATTCCGCCTACAAACATCGGAACGAATGCTCTTTTAAAAGCTTCTTTAAAATTCATTTGATGGTTATTCCAATGAGATTTTACAGACCAAAAAGCAAATAAAACATAGACAATTGGCAAAACAAAAGCATTGACTTTCAGTGTAGTATCAAAATATTCGATACCTGAAAAAAATGTGTAGACTGTAAAAAAGATTGCCATTGTAACGGCATACAATAAAATTCCTAGGGTAAGTGGACTTTTCGTCATAATTCTAATTTTTAGAAAATATCTTAAAAATATTGCCCTAAATTTCAGCGTTTTAGCTTTAGTAAAGGGATTTTTGAAGATTTTTTCTGTAATAATATTTTTAATTTTAAAATAAGTTCCTATCTTTGCAACGGCAAGTCCTAAACAACCAGCTCCTGAGAATCCTCCAGGGTGGGAACGCAGCAAAGGTAATTGGTTGAGCGGTGTGATTTAGGTAGCTTGCCATTTTTTATTTTATAAATTAAGAGATTAAGATGATTTTATTTAAATTACTTAATCTCTTAATTTTTTTGTTATATCTCGAAACTCTCTCCGAGTTTAGGTAAAACCAATTCAACATTCTTATCAGCAAAATGCTTCGTTGCACTATCATGATTAATTTCAATTGCCGGGAAAGTATCAAAATGACATCCGATTACTTTTGGAGTTTTCAATAATTCTGACGCTGCAAAAGCTGCTTTTCTTGCACACATCGTATAATGACTGCCAATTGGAAGAATTGATAAGTCTAAATTCCCATACAAAGCCGGAAATAACTGCATATCGGCCATTACGCCTGTATCTCCAGCCAAATAAACGTTTTTACCTTCAGGAAGTCTGAAAATATATCCTACAGGCACACCACCGTAGCTTCCATCAGGGAATGAACTTGTATGATGAGCAGGAACCATCGAAATTTTAAGGTCATCAACTTTTGCAGATCCTCCTAAATTCACATCGTCTTTATTTTTAGCATTTTTAAAGTACGCACAGATTTCCGGCTGACCGATAATTGTAGCTTCAGGATGATGTTGCAAAACCTCTTCTACATCAGCAATATGATCGCCGTGAGCATGAGTGATTAAGATATAATCGATTTTCTGAGCCGAAATATTAAACCCAGATTCTGCTTTTTTATAGTTGTAAAAAGGATCACAAAGAATTGTTTTGTCTTTGTACGTGAACAAAAAACAGTTTTGTCCTAAGTATTGTATTTTCATTTTAAATTTATTTTTGAATTTTTACATTTAATAGAGATGCTTCGACAAGCTCAGCATGACATCGCTAATACTAACTGTTTTTAACAGTGTCATACTGAGCGTAGTCGAAGCATTTTTGTTTTTAATCCTAATTATGATTATTATTTCGAAGGAAATTTATCTTCGATGAGTCTCAGATTTATACCGTGTTCTAAATAAGCTTTGCAGCCATCTAAAACCGTTGTAAAACCGCCTGTGTTGTCATTAATTACAGATAGAAGTTCATCGCCTGTCTCAAAATATCCGTAACTTTTGATAACGACTAAAGTTCCTTTTTCCATTTCCTTAAACTCGTAATCTACATTATTAGAAAACAACCCCCACTCTGTTTTTATAAGCTGATTTGGAATAATCTGAAGAACTTTTACTTCAGATTTTGCACCGTACATTTCCCATTCCCACGTAACTGTTTTACCTTCTTCCAGCTTGCCAGTTGATTTTGTAAACCAAAAATTGGTGGTAATTTCAGGGTCGATAAACGCTTCAAAAACCTCTTGAATTGGTTTTCTGATCAACATCTGAGCCTGTACAAATATTTTAGATTCCATAACAGAAAGTTTTAGCTAAAATAATTTAGTCCCAAAACTGTTAAAACAGCCATCATCAAAGTAAGTATACCAACTTGCTTCAAAAATGGATCGAGCTTTTTCGGCTCTTTTACATCCATTATATTTCTTCTCAGTTTCGCAACCGGAATCAATAAAATCATTACAATAAATACGTAATATTTCTGTAACTGAATAAAGTTGTTGATACCTAAAAATACCAGAATAAGAATCAATGGAAGCTGCAATAAAACCATTTCGTAAATCATCGCATTTCTAAAACCAATTCTTAGAGCAAAACTATTTTTTCCTGATAATCTATCGCTTTCGATGTCACGCATATTATTCAGATTCAAAACTGCCATACTCATCATTCCTATTGCGGTTCCCGGTAAAAGTATATCCCAAGAAAAAGTTTTTGTAAACAGAAAATAACTTCCGCAAACCGAAACCAAACCGAAGAATATAAAAACGAAAATATCGCCCAATCCCATATATCCGTAAGGTTTTTTACCTACCGTATACCCGATTGCAGCCAGAATACTTGCCACTCCCAATCCGATGAAAATATAAAACTCATTCATATAATCAGGAATGAAAGCCAGATACAAAAGTGCGAAAGTCGCTACCAGAGATAAAAAAGAGAATAAAATGACAGCATTTTTCATCTGTTTTGCGGTAATTCTACCCGAAGCTACTGCTCTTGCTTCCGCTTCACCAATTCTTTGGGCATCGGTTCCTTTTACACCGTCTCCATAATCATTCGCATAGTTTGATAAAACCTGATACAGCAAAGTCACCAAAAGCGCCAAAGCAAAGATTTTCCAGTCCCAAATTCCTCCTTCTTCTCTGAGTCTCCATTTTGCAATCAAAGAACCCATGATAATTCCGCTTAACGAAAGCGGTAACGTTCTCAGCCTTGCGGCTTTTATCCAATCGGTCATAAATTGATATGTAATGAGTAATGAGTAATGAGTAATGCAAAAATTGATGATTACTTATTGCTTATTACTAATGTTAACGTATTTCTATTTTATAAATGCAGTAATTCAACAGTTTTTTGAGCTTTGTAAAGTTTAAAGCAACGATTTTGAAGCGTCCTGCAGAGGTATAAAAAGTAATACTCCCTAAGTTTGTTTTTCTTTGCCAAAAATACTGAGAAATTTTCACAGTTTGAAGCTTTTCTACCTCAAAAGTTCGGTTATCGACGTCCCAAATTCCTGATTTTAATCTTATGAATCTCTCGCTGTAAAACAATTTTAAATTTCTGAAAGAAATCAGAATAAATAATTCGGCTAAAACAATGTAAACAACCGCTAAAAACCAATAATTTACAAGCAACTCTTTTTCAATAAAGAAAACCAGAAGTAAAGGCAGAACAATCCATTGAAAAGTATGGACGATAATTAATCTGAAATTAGGCTTTAAATAATCTGTAAAAACCGGATTTTCATTCCAAATTGTTGAAATCAGTTTTGCTTTTTCAGTATTATTAATTCCGGGAACGGCTGCAACTTTTTTTTCATCTTCCTCATTTTTTCCAATCTGAAGAAATTTCACAAAGGAAATGTTCATTTTCTTCTGAATCCAATTTTGCGTTTCAGTAATCACCTGAACTTTTGATTTGTTGACAATTGAATTTCGGGTATTGAACAATCCGTATTCAAAAGAAAAACTTTGGTTGTTTTCACTGATTTTAAAGTTGAAAAATTTAATCAATGTACGAACCGTATTAATCAGAATTCCAACAATAATGACAACCACAACAATCCCAAGAATAACAGGAATAGAAAATGCCAAAAACTGAGATTCTACCGTATCATAATCTAACTGCGTTTCAAATTCAGCCTTTTTAAGCAAGTTGCTGAGTTCGGAAAAACCATAGATCATTAAACTAACCAGTGCGAAAAAACTTTGAATATAGTTCGCAGTAATACCATATTTTAAAATACTGAGTGTTGAAATTTTAATGGAACGAAGTTTTTCAACTTCCTCATTTTCGGTAATTTCAACATCTTCTTTTAACCTGTTTTCGAGTCGAGTTTCTGTTAAAAGATATTTTTTAAGGTCAATTGCATTCTGTTTTGTTAGTGCCGAAATTTTAACTTCTTTTTCAGAGCTTCCCGGCGTATCGATTTCGAGTTTGTAGATATTAAAAAACCGATGAACAAAAGGCTGTGAAATATTAACTTCCTGAATATTTTCTTTTTTAATCTTAGTTACCGATGTATTGATAATTCCTTCGTGAATGACGAATTCCTCGTTTTCTTCATCAATATAATATTTAAAATGATAGTATTGCAAAACCGCAGAAACAATGAGAATTAAGAGTCCGGCAAAAATTGCAAGAACAATAATCCAAGGTTCTATTTTGTCTTTTCTGACAAAAAAAAGGATAACGAAAACCCATAAGTTTTTAATCACCATTCCGATATTGTACAGGAAAAGTAATACAATACCAGTTTTCGACTGTCTTTGAGGCTGAAAAAAAGAATTAAGCTTCTCCTCCATCGTCTGTTTTTTCTTTCGAAATTGTTCCTCTGATGTGATGATTAATTCCTTCTGCAATATCTTCAGGAAGACCGTTTATGGTAACATCTCCACCGCTAACTCCAGCCGTAAAAACCGAAACCGATTTTAAGCCCAATATTTTAGAAAACCAGCCCTGCTCTACTTTGATGTGCTGAATTCTGTTGAACGGAACAATAATCACGCTTCGTTTCAACCAGCCATATTGGTACACCAAATCTTTTTCACGAACTGCATATTTTCTAAATTTAAAACCAATGAGAGTATTCAGAAAAAGAAAAACAATCATCAGAAAAATTCCGATAACAATCGTCCAAACTTGGATAAGGCTCAAATTGAAATAAAAAAAATAAAAAGCTGCAGCAACCGCTCCGATTAGAAAAACAGAGAATAAACCCAGATTAAATAAAATAATCCTGAGATATTTTGGCGATACCGAAGTCAGTTTTAAATCACTGAAATCAGGAATTTCGAAATCTAAAATCTGTGGGTTTTGAAAGTTTTGTTCCATTAAATTAAATATTGAAACTCAGTTTAGGTCTGAGCATAGCACAGTAAATCAGCATTAGAAAACCAAAAATTAAATAGTAGGATTCTTTGGGAGAATAGTATATGAGCCTGTTCCAGAAGTTGGCATTATCATAATTATACTCATCAATACTCAAATAGCCTGCATCTCCACCACCACAACCAAAAACAGTAGTATATTCTAAAGGCTTTTTATAGAGAACATATAAACTATTGGTACCTTCCATATCAAGACCGTATCTTTCCTGCTTAGTTTTTAACATTATATTGAGTAAACCAATAATATCTGCATAAACATTTTTGTCAGAAAGCTGAAATCTTATTCCGGTTTGGTCAACATTATTTTCTTTTAACTGATTGATTTCTTTTATAAAACTTTCTTCTGTTTTTTTATCAAAATTAGGCTTTACATCAATCTTTTTAAAGTTCCATCCTTCTGTTGGAATTATTGCATATTCCGGGATCTTTTCTCCTTTTTTAGCTTTATAGGGAAGTCCAATATCTAACACTCTCATGCTCATTTGATAGTAAACAGGCGTAGCGTAGTACAGAAACAAAACAGGAACTAAAAGTGCACTGATAATTCCGGCAACATAATATATTTTTTTATGCTTTCTCATTTCTAATATTTTTTTTAATATCAGCAAATTGTAAATAAATTATTTTTAACGGTCTGTTTGTCATTCAGAAGGAATCTCGATACGCTGGAAATAAATAAGTTTAGATTCCTGCGGAATGACAAATCGAACGTTGATTTCAGCTGTAATTAAAAACGGATATTCCCGTAATTTTTAGAACTTCCCTAAAATTACAAAATAATAGGTAATGAAATCACTCATTACCTATTACTTATTATTTATTTTTTAAGAGATCCACTGGTCTTTACCAAAGTCAGGCTTTCTCTTTTCAAGAAAAGCATTTCTACCTTCTTTTGCTTCTTCAGTCATGTACGCCAAACGGGTTGCTTCTCCCGCAAAAACCTGCTGACCAACCATTCCGTCGTCTGTAAGGTTCATTGCAAACTTCAACATTCTGATCGACATTGGAGATTTAGCTAAAATTTCCTGCGCCCATTCGTAAGCAGTATCTTCAAGCTCGTCGTGAGGAATTACGGCATTTACCATTCCCATATCGAAAGCTTCCTGCGCATTATAATTTCTTCCTAAAAAGAAAATCTCACGTGCTTTTTTCTGTCCGACCATTTTAGCTAAATAAGCAGAACCGTAACCACCATCAAAGCTCGTTACATCAGCATCAGTTTGTTTGAAAATTGCGTGTTCTTTACTCGCCAAAGTAAGATCACAAACTACATGAAGCGAGTGACCGCCACCAACTGCCCAACCCGGAACAACTGCAATTACAGCTTTTGGCATAAAACGGATCAGTCTTTGAACTTCCAGAATATTCAAACGGTGTCTTCCGTCTTCCCCTACATATCCTTGCTGACCTCTTGCTTTTTGGTCGCCTCCGCTGCAGAACGCCCAAACTCCATCTTTAGAACTTGGTCCTTCTCCTGAAAGCAAAACCACCCCAATTGACGGATCTTCTGATGCATCATAAAAAGCATCGTACAATTCTGAAGTTGTTTTTGGTCTGAACGCATTACGGATTTCCGGTCTGTTGAAGGCAATTCTTGCCACTCCGTTGCATTTTTTATAAGTAATATCTTCGTATTCCTTTACGGTTTTCCACTCGATCATTTTGTAAAAATTTTCCCCAAATATACGGAATTAGAGAGAGAATTTCGTGATACTGATCTTGAAATATGGGTAATGAGTAATTGGTAATAAGTAATGTATTATATGCTTAGTTTCCTATCTGAAAAGGACGGTTTTTATTAAAATAGTTCAAGAATATAAAGTTTGATTAAGTAAATTGCATAAAAATCTAATCAATGAAAATTTTCAGACTTTTTATATACTTCTCTATCATATTCTTGATTCTGTTTTCTTGTAAGAAAAATAATCCTGCTGATGTTTCGCAGTTATATGGTCTATGGAAAATCAAAAGTGACTCCATGGGAACAAGAGAAAGTTTAAATCTAAACACCGACAAAACTTTCACTTATAAAAGTTCAGGTCATATTGCTGAATCTTTTTCTTTTGGAAAATGGGAAGTAGTAAAAGATACATTAATTTTAAATTCTGTAATGCCAAAAGAATGTTATTATGTACTTTCCTTTGGTGGGAAATGCAAATCTTCACATCTATTTACAGACGAACTCATCCGTAAAACAATTCTTGAATGTGAATCTCCTGCTCTTAATAATTTTTTCATAGAGTTTGAGAATTCAAAATTTATAATTACGAAAGATTCTTTAGTCCATAAAATTACACATAAGAATTGTAAAGAAGTTCCTTACGAAATTACTTTGCATCGTTAATAGAAATAATTAAGCCGACTCTCACGAATCGACTTTTCAATTATATTTTATCTAAAATCTTTTTTGGAAGAATTTTGACTAATTGAGGCTTATAGTTTTTTTCAAGAATTAAAAACTTCCAATCTTTTTTATCTTTTGAAATTGCACACGCTCTCATTTTGGCATTAATAACATAAACTCCTTTTTTCAATAATTTTACATTACCTTGTCCATATTTAATCTTCATAGCTGTTTCAATTTTATTTTGCGTCTCATCATTCATCGAACTGACATCACATTGTAGTTTAAAACCATAATTAGTAATAGAAAAATACTCTCCATCAATTAATTCTGGTTTCTCGATCACTCCAAAATTTAAATCCTGTATATCAATTTTCAGAAGTGGATTATTATACGTCACTTCCATGATTTGAGTCATCTGTTCTTTAGAAATTACCGTAAAATATTTTGGATAAATACAATCTACAGCTTGGTTCATTTTTTTTGCTTTAATACTATTAGCAAAATAAGTAAGAGATTTTTTTATCTGAATTTCCTCAAAGTTTACTTTAGCTTGAGCAAAAGAAAATATAGATATAAGAACAAATAATGTAGTAATGAATTTATTTTTCATTTTAAAAAACTTCATATTTAAAACATCAATTTTCACAAACGGATTATTGTAGGTGGTGTTAAACATCCTTCATAGCTATTCTTTTTTACGATTGTAAAAGGTGAAACTTTCTATCACTTTTTAATAAAAGATTTTACAAGAATTGAATGTGATTTATTTGTAATTCTTATTATATATTTTCCAGGAATTAAATTCCGTATATCAATCATCTCTTTTTCCAAGGTCTTTGATAATAATATTTTTCCAGCCATATCAAATATTTCAATTTTTTCAATTTTTTCTTTGTATTTTATCTTCAGAAAATCACTACATGGGTTAGGATAGAGAATTAATTCACTATCCAGTACAGTTTCTGATGTATTTAAAATGATATTACTTATATTATAAAGTATATCTATTCCTCTATTATAGTTTGCTATAACTACATCTTTTTTGCCATCATTATTAATGTCACCAATAGCCAATCCATCTTCATCGTAACTACTTGCATATGGTAAATCAAACATTTGATAACTGCTGTAGTTACCTAAACTATTTTGAGTATAGGTGCTTAGCTTTACCCAACCTCCATGAACAGTTACAATTTCATTTTTACCATCATTATTCAAGTCACCTATTTTAATAGCTTCTGGCAACTCATAGGCAGGTATTTCGCCTTGATCGGTGTATAAATTTGGACTACTCGTTTGATGTAAAATTCTTATTTTGGATGTATTATTAGGCCCTCTGCTCAAAACAACATCTTTTTTTCCATCATTATTAACATCTCCGACAGCGAGCCCATTAAACAACAACTGTCCAGTATCAAAAACAATTGGTATAGGATTAATACCTGTGTTTGTATTCAGATAAGTATATAATTTGAAAAAAGCAGGAGCTTGTAATACTAAATCATTTTTTCCATCATTATTCATATCTCCAATTTCCATATTTGCCATTGCAACATACTGATTAAATAAATAGGGCTTAGTAATTGTTACGTTTTGAAATACTCCTGAAGCGCCTTGATAAAAAACTTCGATAGATAAATAATGACATATGATCATATCATTTTTACCATCATTATTCATATCTGCAATCCTTACTCTTTCTAATCTGCCTGAGACTATAGTTGAAACTAGGGGATCAAAAGTATTATTTGAGTTCTGATAAAATATTCCAAATCTTGAAGTTGATACAGGTGATTGCAAACCAATAAGAATATCATTTAATCCATCTTGATTAAGATCACCAATATCAATGGAGCTTATTTCCAAATAATTAACCGCATAAGAATATTGCACTGGATCAGCAAGTGTTCCGTTAGGGTTTTGTAAATAAACCAAAATTGAATAATTATTTGGATGTTGCCAATGTGAGGTCAGCCCTAAAACCACATCATTTAAGCCATCATTATTCAAATCTCCAATTTTTACAACATGAGGCCATGAACCCGTCCATTTGTTTTCAACAGGTGCAAAATTAATTTGTGAATGTAGTTTGATGAAAAAAAATAAAAATATAATAAATTTTGATTTCATAATTTGTTCTTTAATTAAATTATTATTCGTTATCTGTTTAAATAATTACAATTTATCTAAAATCTTTTTTGGAAGAATTTTTGTCAGTTGCTTTTTATACTCTTTATCTGCAAAAACTACTTTCCAGTCTTTCTTATCTTTTGAAACGGCAACCATTTTCATTGGGGCGTTGATGATGTAAGCATCTTCTTTAGCAAGATATTCCACGCTGCCTTTACCATATTTTTTTTCGAGCATTTCTGAGACTGATTTTTTCATCTGCTCGTTCATTGAACTTACATCTGCTTTCAGCTTTAAATAATAGCTTGTAATCGAAAAATTTTCGCCTTCAACTAACTCAGGTTTTCCTACTGAGATAAATTTCATATCCAGAACATCTATTTTTACAAATGGGTTATTGTAAGTCATGTTCAGCATTTGTGTAAACTGTTCTTTATTGACTATTGTAAAAAATTTAGGATAAATACTGTCAACTGTCTGATCAAGTTTTTTATATTTAATCGTATTGGCAAAATAAACCATCGATTTTCTGATTGCCTGATCATCCGAATTTACCTTTTTTTGCGCAAAAGAAAACAGAGAAATAAGGATGAACAGCGCTGTAATTAATTTAGTTTTCATGAAATAATTTATTTAAGCATTATAAAAGCCGCCTCTTTCGAGACGGCTTTCAAATATATTTAAAAATTTCCGATTAAGGAACTTTTACCAATTCTACATCGAAGATCAACCATGCATTTGGTGGAATAACTCCTCCCGCACCTCTTTCTCCGTAACCCATTGCTGGTGGGATCAATAAAGTAGCCGTTTCACCTTCTTTCAATAATAAGATTCCTTCGTCCCAACCTTTGATTACTCTACCTGTTCCAACAGGGAATTCAAGAGGCTCATTTCTTTTGAATGAAGAATCAAACTCAGTTCCGTTAGTTAATTTACCTGCGTAATGTACCTGTACGTTGTCACCAGCTTTTGGAGCTTTTCCGTCAGTTTTTTTAGTGATTTTATAGTAAAGACCAGATTCAGTTACCTGCATTCCAGCTTTAAGGTCTTCAATAGCTTTTTTTGCATCAGCTTCAGCTTTTTCAGCCATTGCTTTGTTGTTTTCAGCAATTTTACCTTTTCCTTCGTTGAAAGTTTTTGCAGCATCGTAACCTTTGTACTCATCACCTTTGCTGAAAATACTTACTTTTTCTAGAACGATGTCAGTTTTTGGTTTATCCTGAGCTCCTTTTTCTACATTAGCAATAGCATCGATCACATCATCACCTTTTACAACTTCACCAAAAATAGTATGTCTTCCGTCTAACCAAGGTGTAGCCACTTCAGTGATGAAGAACTGAGAACCGTTTGTGTTTGGTCCAGAATTCGCCATCGAAAGAATACCTTTTCCTGTATGTTTAAGGTCGTTTTTCTCGTCTTCAAATTTGTATCCCGGATCTCCCGCTCCAGTTCCTTTTGGATCACCTCCCTGAATCATGAAATCTTTGATTACTCTGTGGAAGATCGTTCCGTCATAAAAAGGAACTCCTTTTGCTTTTGATTTATTATCGATTTTTCCTTCTGCAAGACCAACAAAGTTAGCCACAGTTACCGGTGATTTTTTGTCTTCAAACTTTACAATAAGGTTACCTTTTGTCGTTTGAAGATTAGCATAAAGTCCGTCTTTAAGCTCTTCGTAAGTTTCTTTGTCTACGTTCATCTTTTTATAAATTGGAGTACAGCTTAAAAGCGAAATGCTTGCCGCTGCTAAGATTATATTTTTGTTTAAGAATTTCATTTATAGTACTTTTAATTTTATAATTAAAGGAATATCGTTATCAATTTTATTTTCGTCTCCGTAGGTTCCGTAAGCTAATGATGATGGAACGAGAAGTGTTACTTCTTCGCCATTCTGCATGTATCGAAGTGCATTTTCAACAGCTTTAAGCTCATCGAAATGTCCGAATCTTGCATCATTTCTGCTTATTGATTTATCATAAATTTTAGTCTGATCAAAATCGTAAAGGTCATACGAATACGAGACTGTAGATTCATCAGGTCTTCTTTCCCGCTTATCAAAACCATCTACTGTTGTCCAGTAATTAAGTTGTGTTGGGAAAAATTTTATGTTTTGACTTGCAATCCAATCCTGAATCTGCTGTCTTTCGATGGTATTGAGATTTTTCATGCGGTTTTTTGAAACATCCAGATCACTCTGGCTCAAAACACCGCCAACCGGTGGATGCACCGGGTTATTTCTTTTGCAGCCCAAAAGGCTTAAAACTGATATGAAGACTAATTTTTTCATAAAAACTTTTGCGAAAATAAGCATTTCGGGAATCAATTACAAAACTTGATGAATTTATATTTTGAAACTATTGAAAATTTCATTAAGATGCTCATATTATTAAAGATACTTTTACTTTAATGATAAAATCAATTGCTTTTTTGCGAGACAATCTGGCATAAAAAAAATCGGGAAATAATCCCCGATTTTATATTGATATTTAATTCTAAAATTAAACTGTTTCTAGTGCGTGATCAACCAAAACTCTCCATCCGAAAGGATCTTCAGAAAGGTTGTTTTGCAAATCTACTAAGTCATTTTTAAGAATTACAGCAAAGCTTTCTTCATCTGAAAGTCTAGGCAATTCCAGTTTTTCTCCATTATATCCCAAAGCCTGGAAAACAGTAGTAACAACTGCGGTTCCTACACCCCAAACCTCTTTTAAAGTTCCGTTTTTCTGAGCTTCTATAACATCTTTTACTCTAATGGGCTCTACTTTTATTTCAAAACCTCTTTTCTTAGCCAATTGAATGAAACTATCTCTTGTAACACCATCCAAAATTTTCTCTGAAGTAGGCGGCGTATAGATGGTATCGTTTATTCTTACAAAAACATTCATCGTTCCACTTTCTTCGAAATATTCGTGGGTAGCATCATCAGTCCAGATAATCTGATCGTATCCTTCTTCCATTGCCAATTGAGTCGGGTAGAAAGAAGCAGCATAGTTTCCTGCAGCTTTAGCAGAACCTACTCCACCACTTGCTGCTCTAGAATAATGATCTGAAATTTTTACAGAAACAGGTTCTGTATAATACATTTTTGCCGGTGTTGCTACAATGGCAAACATATATTTATTGGCTACTCTTGCCTTTAGAGCTTCCTCAGTAGCGAAAATTAACGGTCTGATATATAGTGAATTACCTTCTCCTTGCGGAATCCATTCTCTGTCAACATCAATTAAAGCTTTCAAGCCATCCAAAAAGATCTCTTCTGTAACCTGAGGCATTGCCAGACGAGCAGCAGATTTATTGATACGTTCAAAATTCTTTTCTGGCCTGAAAAGGAAAACCTGTCCGTCTTTGTCTTTGTAAGCTTTCATACCTTCAAAGCAAGCTTGTCCATAATTCACTCCCATCATCGCAGGCGTAAACAATAAGGGCCCGTAAGGAACCAATTTTACCTCGCCCCATTTTCCATCCTCGTACTCACAGATAATCATGTGATCGCTGAAAGTATTTCCAAAAGAGAAATTATTGGGATCGAAAGTAGAAATTCTAGAGTTTTCTGTTTTTTGAATTATCATTTCTTAAAATTTTTATGATGTTCTACAAATTTAACATAATTTTCCAAATATAAAAATTTTAGATTAAATTTGAAAAAAAATACCTTGGAAAGAGAGATAAAGACCACTAATGATGGTAGTAAAACATTGTTTATCAATGAATTAAATGAAAACTACCATTCTCATCACGGAGCGCTTCAGGAAGCTGAACATGTATTTATTAAAAATGGATTAAATTTAATAAATGATTACGAAATTAACATTTTAGAACTCGGTTTTGGAACAGGTTTGAATGTTTTGGTAACAATTAATGAATATTTAAAAACTGATAAAAATCATATCATCAACTATTTTACGCTTGAAAAATATCCAATAAATGAAGCTGAAATTGAAAACTTAGCGTATTTCGAGCTTTTTGATAACCCTGAATTAAAAAATATTTATCAGAAAATTCATCAATCAGAATGGGAAAAATCAGTAGAAATTACTAAGGGCTTTCATTTACATAAGATTCAATGTGATTTTTTTGATCTTAAAAACATTGATTTACCGAAGATTAACCTTGTTTATTATGATTGTTTCGGCGCAAGAGTACAGCCGGATCTTTGGGAAAAGCCTTTATTTGAAATGGTTTCCGACAAAATGAATGTAAACGGACTGTTAACAACCTACTCTTCTAAAGGAAGTGTAAGAAGGGTTTTACAAGACCTCAATTTTAAAGTTGAAAAAAAACAAGGACCTCCGGGAAAAAGAGAGATGATTAATGCTATAAAGTTATAGGCTATAATTTATAAATGATGAAGGATTAATGATTAATGATGAAGGATAAGATATTGAACATAAAAAGTCTTTAATTTTGTTAAAACTCATAATCCATAACTCTAAACTTCTAACTATTTTCCCTATTTTAGCTAAGCAAATTATTATTTATGATTGACAATATTAATGTTAGAGTGTATGCATGTGTTGTAAAAGACAAAAAAGTTCTTACACTTTTTGAGGAATATGCAGGTGAAGCTTTAATGAAATTTCCCGGTGGCGGTTTGGAATACGGAGAAGGATTGATAGATTGCCTGAAACGTGAATTTGAGGAAGAATTGAATGTGAATATTGATATTGTAGAACATCTTTATACCCAGGAAGATTTTTTAGTATCGCGTTTCAAAGAAAACGAACAGCTTCTTACTATATATTATATGGTAAACATAATTAATGAAGAAGACTTTATCATTCTCGATCCCTGTATTGAGAAAATAGACTGGATTCCTATTGAATCAGTAGAAAATCCTTTCAGTCTGCCTATCGATAAAATTGTGTTTGATAAACTGAAAGAAAAATTCCTGTAAATATTTACAGGAATTTTTTTATTTTGATACTCTAAAATCGGTTGCTCCGGGATACGGTTGCAAATAACCTGAATTCCAGTTGGATTGCAACAGTGATTCTAAAAATTCATCCGTTCTGTTCTTATGAGGATTGTATTGATCTTTCAAATCGATATCAGCCATTTTTCCTTTTACATTCCACCAAAATGCGCTCCATCCGCCACGTAATTCCTTGATGATTTCGTATACGTTTTTTCCGGTTGCCCTGTTCATTAATTTAGCAAAAACCTGACCTTCTGTAGTTGTAAGATCTCGCAATTGTTTTTCATATTGATCGGCCAGCATATTTTGTCTGTCTTTTACATATTTTCTTTTTGCAGCGGTATCCAGATTATTCATTTCTCCCTGGATATCTCTGTATTGCTGTAACGCAGTTAAAAATAACGGATAAACCCTGTATAATTTTTTATTTAGAAAGAAATAATAATTTTTATCGAGTTGATTATTAAATTTAGGCTTGTTCAAAAGAACCAGCTCATCCATCACAACGACAGTTTCACCGTTGATTTCGTAGAACTTAGCTTTTTGCCTTGCATCGTAGTAGTATTTATTGCCAAACTCGTCAGTTTTCAATTCTTCCGGGGGATATTGGCTTAAAGGTTTGATACTTATAGAATCTTTCTGCTGCCCGAAAATACCGATCACAAAAAACAAGAGAAAAAGACAGACGATTTTATGAAATTTCATTATTTTTACACGTATTATAACAAAATTTGACAACAAAAATCATTCCCTTTATATGAAATTCAAAAAGAAATCTTTGAAATTTTTAGAGAAATACTTAAACACTTCATCGCCAACAGGTTATGAGCATAACGGGCAAAAAGTCTGGATGGACTATATTACACCATACGTAGACAAAGTAGAAGTTGATCATTATGGAACCTGCTACGGAATTATCAATCCTGAAGCAGAATTCAAAGTGGTAATCGAGGCTCATGCTGATGAAATTTCCTGGTACGTAAACTATATTACTGATGACGGGTTGATCTACGTAATCAGAAACGGAGGTTCGGATCAAACCATTGCACCTTCTAAAGTAGTTCATATCCATGGTGAAAAAGGAATTGTAAAAGGTATCTTCGGATGGCCGGCAATTCACACAAGAAGCACTAATCAAAATGAACCGACCCCAAAAATTGACAATATTTTTATCGATTGTGGAGCGATCTCAAAACAGGAAGTTGAAGACTTAGGGATTTTTGTAGGATGTATGATTACGTATCCTGATGAATTTTTCGAAATGAACGATCGCTATTTTGTATGCAGAGCTTTAGATAACAGAATCGGAGGATTTATGATTGCAGAAGTTGCAAGACTTTTAAAAGAAAACAAGAAACAAATTCCTTTCGGTTTATACATTACCAATTCAGTACAGGAAGAAGTTGGTCTTTACGGAGCAGATATGATTGCAGATACTATAAAACCTAATATCGCAATCGTTACAGATGTTACCCATGACACGACAACACCAATGATTGAAAAGAAAAAAGAAGGTGATCAGAAGTGTGGTGACGGCCCGGTTGTATTTTTCGCCCCAAGTGTACATCACACAATAAGAGAGTTGATTATCGACACTGCAAAAGCAAAGAAAATACCTTTCCAAAGAGCAGCAGCAAGCAGAGCGACAGGTACAGATACAGATGCCTTTGCCCACTCTAACGGCGGTGTGCCAAGTGCTTTGATTTCTTTACCTTTGCGCTACATGCATACAACGGTAGAAATGGTCTCTAAAGAAGATGTCGGAAATGTAATTCAACTGATTTACGAGACGCTTCTTAAAATAAAACCAGAAATGAAGTTGAAGTATCATTAAAATGAAGAATCCATTATATTATTTAGTCCGAAAGCCAACTATAATATCAATTACAACTGTGCTGTTTTTTATTTACATCACTTTTTTAATGATATACAAACTTTTTAATCCACCAAAGATAGGCTCCGGATATAATATGATTCTTGAAATGCTATTAATTTTCAGCATCGTACCTGTTGTATTATTTATAATTGATAGATTACTGGTTATTAAAATTAATAATATCAAGTTAACAATCATTGAAACAATAGTGATTGGGAGTATTCTCTCATATTATTTTATGTTTGTCAATCCATTTTAAAAGATAGAAATAAAGTAAATTATAAAAAGTAAAAATGAAAACTAAGCTTATTGCTCCTTCCCTTTTATCTGCAGACTTCGGGAATCTGCAAAGAGACATTGAAATGCTGAATAACTCTCAAGCCGACTGGTTGCATATTGATGTGATGGACGGAAGATTTGTTCCAAACATTTCGTTCGGTTTTCCGGTAATGAAAACAATTCAGCAATATGCGAAGAAATTTGTAGATGTGCATTTGATGATTGTAGAACCTGAAAAATACGTTGAAGAATTTATCGATTATGGTGCCAATCTGGTCTCTGTACATTACGAAGCGTGCACACATCTTCACAGAACAATTAACCTTATTCAAAGTAAAGGTGCAAAGGCGGGTGTAGTTCTTAATCCTTCTACTCCGGTTTTGATGCTGGAAGATATTATTGCAGATGTCGATTTGGTATTATTAATGAGTGTAAACCCAGGTTTTGGCGGACAAAAATTCATTGAAAACACGTATAAGAAAATCGCTGAAACGAAAGATCTTATTTTGAGCAATAATTCCACAGCTCTTATTGAAGTTGATGGTGGAGTTAATTTAGACAACGCTTCAAAATTGTTTGAAGCCGGTGCAGATGTATTGGTTGCCGGGAATGCAGTTTTCTCTACTGAAAATCCTGAGAGAACTATTGAGCTTTTGAAAATTTAAATAAAAAAAAGGCAGTCTTATCAACTGCCCTTTCTTCTCATTAATGAGAGATTATATGGTTATTAGTTTTCTTCTTTTTACTGATGACAGCTAATCTGATCAGCTGTTTTAATATGATATAAAGGTGGTAAAATAAATTATATCAACCTATCCGTAAAAACACGGAATTTTTAACTAATAATATTTATCTTAATGTCTAATCTTAGAATAATTCAAAATTGATTATCACAAATTCAATGACTATATAATTATTTAAAATCAATCTAAATAATTGTTTTTATAAAATTGTAATTTAAATTATGTTTTTTTAGGACTAAATGGCAGATAAAATGATTGTCAAAATATGAGCATAAAAAAAATCCGGAAATTATTCCGGATTTTTTATTTAGTAGATTTTACTTAGAAAATCTCTCTTCCTGAGAAATGAAATTGAGCTTCAATTAATGCATTTTCGTTAGAGTCTGAACCGTGCACAGCATTCTCTCCGATGCTTCTGGCAAACATTTTTCTGATAGTTCCTTCAGCTGCTTCAGCAGGATTTGTAGCCCCAATTAAAGTTCTGAAATCTTCAACTGCATTGTCTTTTTCTAAAACTGCAGCAACAATAGGACCTGAACTCATAAAGTCAACTAATTCTCCGTAAAAAGGTCTTTCTGCGTGTACTTCGTAGAATTTTTTGGCATCAGCAACAGTAAGTTGAGTTAATTTTAATGCTTTAATTTTGAATCCTCCTTCTGAAATTTTTCCTAAAATAGCACCGATATGACCGTCAGCAACTGCATCTGGCTTAATCATTGTAAATGTAATGTTTGACATAACTGAATATTTTTTTTAATGGCGCAAAATTACGAAAAATATCTAAAATATAATTTTAATTTAATTTTAACACTAAATAACTTTTATTAACAAATTTCAAAAACATTTTTGGCACAGTAATTGTTATTATTAATTCGATTCTCATGTTTAATTTGAGTTTTCATGGTTATTAGTTTTTACCCAGCTTCGGCTGGGTTTTTTATTTATAACAATAGGTGTTTAAAATTGTAAAATTCGTAAGTTTATAATAAGAATAAACTTAATAAAATAATTAATTGCTTCAAAATCAATCAAAGAAATAAATTAAAGTTAAAAAAAACGGTGAAAATTATTTATTGTGAGAGTTTTCTTCTGCCTCATCCATGAGTTTGACATAGGTAGAATATCGCGTAGGCTGAATTTCTCCGGTTTCCAGAGATTCTAAAACAGCACACTTTGGCTCATTCACATGCATGCAATTGTGATATTTACACTCCTCCCTTTTCTTGAATATCTCTGGGAAATAATGCTGAACTTCTTCTTTTTCAATATCGATCATCGCAAACTCACGTACACCAGGAGTATCGATCACGTTTCCACCAAAGTCCCAAAAATGCATCTGAGCAAAAGTTGTGGTATGTTTTCCTTTTAGATGAGTGTCAGAAATTTCTGAAGTTCGCAAATTAAGGTTTGGCTGCATCGCATTTACCAATGTAGATTTACCGCAACCCGAGTGACCAAAAAATACAGAAGTTTTATCTTTCAGTATGTCAACAAGATCATCCAAATTAAGTTTAGAATAAGAAGATATTTCCAAAGTTTGATATCCAATTTCGTTATATAGAAATTCAATATCTTTTACAATTTCAGATTCTTCTTCTGATAAAACGTCCATTTTGTTAAACAAAATGAGCGGTTTTATATTATAAGCCTCGCAGCAAGCGAGAAATCGGTCAAGAAAACCGAGAGATGTTTCGGGATGTTTTAATGTAAAAATAAAACACGCCAAATCGATATTTGAAGCAATTATGTGTGCTTCTTTTGAAAGGTTTACAGATTTTCGAATCAGATAGTTTTTGCGAGGTTCTATTTTTGTGATCCATGCAACATCATCCTGTTCAAGCTGAAATTCAACAAAATCACCAACGGCTAAGGGATTTGTAAGTCTGGTTTTTATCAGTTTAAATTTTCCACGAATTCTCGCTTCAAAAATTCTTCCGGTTTCTGTTTCCAAAACCTGATACCAACTTCCTGTAGATTTAATGATTTTTCCTTTCATACGATAACTGCAAATATAAGGAATTAGGTTTTAGATATAGGATTTAGTTTATATCACATTTGTTGAGTTATAAATTCTAAATCCTAATATCTTTTTTAAACCAATCTTATTTATTAATCATAATATTGTTTTGAACCTCAATAGATTCTTCGTGAATTGCTTTGAATACTTTTTCAATAAAATCTTGTGACATTCCTGTTTCTGAAGCTTTTTGTGCAGCATATTCGGTAATTACTTTCCAACGGTCGGGCTGGAAAATAGCAATATCATTCTCTTTTTTTAGTTTTCCGATTTTTTCAGAAATTCTCATTCTTTGGGAAAGCAATTCGATAACCTGAAAATCGAGATCAGAAATCAAGGTTCTGTGTCTGCCCATTTCATCATCGAAGCCGGCCAATCCTGTGCTTCTCACTTTAAGATTAGAAATCATCTCTCCCAAAACTTCCGGAGTAATCTGTTGTGAGGCATCACTCCACGCTTCGTCAGGATTACAATGTGATTCAATAATAGCGCCTTGGTAACCTACATTCAATGCCTCCTGAGTGATCCCTGCCAATCCGGTACGGTTTCCACAAATGTGTGAAGGATCAATTAAAATAGGAATATTGGGAAACTGACTTTTAAAGTCTAATGCAATCTGCCAGTTTGGGTTGTTTCTGTATTTTGTTTTTTGGTATGTAGAAAAACCTCTGTGAATGGCTCCCAGGTTTTTAATATCCTGCCCCAAAAGTCTTTCCAAAGCGCCAATCCATAAAGCTAAATCAGGATTTACAGGATTTTTCACCAAAACTATTTTTTCAGTTCCTTTTAAAGCTTCAGCAATTTCCTGAACGGTAAAAGGGTTCACTGTAGAACGTGCACCGATCCATAAAATATCAACATCTGCTTTCAATGCAGCATCTACGTGATGAGCATTGGCAACTTCAGTTGCGGTTTTAAAACCATATTCTTCCTTTACTTTTTTTAGCCAGTTTAGACCAATTACGCCAACACCTTCAAAGCCATTCGGTTTTGTTCTCGGTTTCCAGATTCCTGCACGGAAAATAGGAACTTGTGCATGGGTTGCTTTAATTCTTTTGGCTGTTTCCAGCATTTGCTGCTCGCTTTCTGCGCTACATGGCCCTGCGATGATGAGTGGCTGCTGAAACTGATTAATCCAGCTGTTTTCCAAATCTGTTAAATTCATATTGTTGTAAATTTATATTTTTAAATTAAAGTCAATAGTATATGTATTATAAAATTTATTTTTATAATTCTTTCAAAAAAATGTCGTTCAAAAATTGTTGTGAAATCAGGAATCTAAAATTGAGTCCTTATATTTTTTTAAGAAAGAAATTAAATTAGCTATACCAATAAAATCGATAATAACTTCTAAAATTTCTATAATAAAAAGAGGCAAAAGAAAGATAGCTGCTTAAGAAATAAGCAGGTGTAGTATTGATTTTTGTAGCAAAATCAGAGGTATATGGAATGTTGGAATGTTCCACTTTTATACTATAATTTATCTTTTGTTTTGTAAATATTTAGCAAATATATAAAAAATTATGACAAATCGAACTTCATCAGATCATCAAGATCTTTTAATAATGGATTCATCTCTACAAATTTCTCGAAGATTTTCTTTTTGGTAACAATTTCTATCTTAAGATTTTCGTGATCTTTTTTAAATTCAAAAACTATAGAATGGTTGTTAACTTTGTGTTTAAAATGATTAAAAAACTCTATACTTATCTTGTCAAACTCTCCTTTTGCAGAATCTGAAGGATAAGAAATCTGGATTACTTTTTCGTCTATTTTGTGGAGCTTAAAAGCTTTTATGGCATTAAAAACTACCGGATCTTTGGTGCGAAGTTGCTTTAGAAGCTCTGCCCATTCATTTTGAAGATCAGTTTCCGTAAAGTGGTGTTCCGGCAGATTATCTGTGTTAACAATAACAGATTTCTCGGTTTCATCAGTTTTTTCTTCTTTATTTATAAAAGAATTGATACTAAATCCTGAAGAGATGTTAGGCTTTGATAGTGGTTTTGAAGCTTTTTTAATAACTTCTAAAGGTGGCTGTTCAGGTGTAGGCTGAGGCTGAACTTTTATTTCAACTTCCTGTTTTTTCTCAAGAGTTTGAGTAGGTAATTTAATTTCCTGTTTCTCACTGAGGAAAGGAGCTAATATTATAAACTTTTTTTTTTAGCTGTTTCGCCACCGGCTGAAAGAGACGATAATTGCATTAAGGCAATTTCTACGGTAAGTCTGGGATTTTTTGAGTTTTTATAATTGATATCTGCATGATTGCAGATTTCTATTCCGTCGATTAGATTTTGCGGACTCCATTTTTGCCCCTGCTCTACGAATTTTACTTTAGTCTGCTCTCCGACTTCAATCAAATCTATTGTTGAAGAATTTTGAGCCATCATCAGATCTCGGAAATGGTTTCCAAGTCCGGCAATAAATAAATGTGGATCAAAACCTCTTTTTACAATTTCGTTAAAAGCAAAAAGTATTTCCGGAATTTTATTTTCTTTAGCAAGATCAACAATTTTCAAATATTGATCATAATCTAAAATATTGAGTACTTCAGCAGCTTTTGCAAGAGTAATATTTTTTTGAGAAAAAGTAGAAAGCCTGTCAAAAATTGAAAGAGCATCTCTCAAAGCACCATCAGCCTTTTGTGCGATCAGATACAATGCATCATCTTCGTACTTTACGTTTTCTTTTTCTGCAATATCTCGTAAATGTTGCTGGATATCAAGAATCGTAATTCTCTTAAAATCATAAATCTGACAACGCGATAAAATAGTTGGAATAATTTTATGCTTTTCGGTTGTTGCCAAGATGAATATAGCATGAGCTGGAGGTTCTTCTAATGTCTTAAGAAATGCATTAAATGCAGCAGATGACAACATGTGAACCTCATCAATGATATACACTTTGTATTGCCCAACTTGCGGTGCAAAACGTACCTGATCAATCAGTTCACGAATATCATCAACAGAGTTATTGGATGCCGCATCAAGCTCATAAATATTATAAGCAAAACCATCCTCGGAAACAGAACCATCTTTTTCGTTGATTTTTCTTGCCAGAATTCTGGCGCATGTAGTTTTACCAACGCCACGCGGCCCACAGAACAAAAGAGCCTGAGCCAACTGGTTTTCTTCAATAGCGTGTTCTAAAGTATCTGTGATATGAGATTGCCCAACAACGGTATCAAACTGTTGAGGGCGGTATTTTCTTGCAGATACGATAAAATTTTCCATTGCCCAAAAGTAAGAAATATAGTTTTAATTTAAAAGTTTTAGTTTTCAAATTTTAGTAAACTCATTTTTACTTTTGGGTAACAGAATGTTATTTACTGTAAGCGTAGTCTATAATATCTACCAGTGCTTTTTCAATCTTCTTTCTACCTTCCTCAGTTTTCATCTCAATTCCGCAAAAAGTATTTCCGTTGTAACCGGTGTAAAGATTCAAATGATAAATACCAGCTACCAGGATTGCTGTAATAGCTCTGTACTCTTCAGCTTTATCACCAAAATGAGGATCTGTAATGTTTTTGAAGAGCTCTTCTCCTACTTCTTCTCTCTGATCCAGAAGTTTTTTAAGAACAGGTCTGCTCTCAGACATTTCCCAAACTAAAATCTTCTGTAGTTCTTTGTTTTTCTTTAAGCTTTCAAACTGGTTTAGAATCGCCTGTTTAGACATTTCTTTTCCACCGTCAGATAAATCAATATCACTTGCTGGCTCAAATTTGCTCCAGTAATCTTGTGATTTAATGTATTCATCAATTAATTTATCTGTGCTTCCGAAATATTCATAGATTAGTTTTTTATCAAAACCGGCAACAGCAGCAATTTTGCTCACCATTAATCCTGAATATCCTTTAGTTTTCAAAATCTTCCCTACTGCATTCAGTAGTTTTTGTTTTGTTTTTTCTTTGTCTCTAATCGGACCTTGTACAACTTTTCTGGGCATCGTTTCAATTTATTTGCTAAAAAGCAATTATTTAATATTTAAAAATCTTACACAACATCTAATCTTTTGTTTATAAAAGTTTTAGAAGGTTTCTTTAGTTATAAATATACATCTCTTGAGGGAGAATTGTATAAGATATATTTCTATTAACTACGATTTTTTTCATCATCCGGTTTTACTCTGTAAGAAACAAACAAATTATTTTTTTATATTTCAGTTTTTTGTCAAATAAAGATTGCAAAAATAATGCATCTAAATTAAATAATGATTATAAAATAATATCAATTATTCAATAAATTTAAAATATGGATATAATATAATCACAATTTATACTAATTAAAAATTACAATCATAATAAAAACATTTTACTGTAAATGATATAGTGAATTAAAATAATTCACAATTCTTAATTAAAATTACGTTTTTTTTCAATATCAAATTAAAATTTAATTTAGATGTTTTATTGTTTTTTTTAAAGCACCTCTGTACTGTTGCATGTTTAGTGCCATTCTCACTTTTTATTATAACTTCTTTTAATTGTTTTACTGTTTCACGAATGTATCTTTGCGACCTGCAATTCAATTTAAATGAAAATTATTCCTATAAAAGAAGGTAATTTTATTGCCGATCAATCTAAAAATTTTAAAATTCTCGAAGGAAATCAGGATTCCAAAGGAATTAAAATGTCTATTCAGCCTTTTTTAATCATAACCGAAAATGATTATATCCTTTTGGATACAGGCGTAGGCTGGAAAAATAATGAAGGTGAATTGATAATAAATGAAGTTTTAGAAAAAGAAAATATTCAGAATACCCAAATCACGAAGGTTCTTCTTTCTCACTTACACAAAGATCATATTAATGGAACTTTAGTGAGAACAGATTCGGGTTTTGAATCTAATTTTCCTAATGCTAAAATTTATATTCAAAAAAGAGAACTAAGCTTTGCTTTTGAGAGCCGTGTAAATCCATCGTTCGATTTTGAAATTTTAGAAGCACTCGTTCAACAACCGAATATTGTCTGGATGGATGATGACGAGGGAAAAATAAATAATGAGATTTATTATGAAGTGGTAGGTGGTCATACCCCTTTTTTGCAGGTTTTCAAAATTATTGAGAATAATGAAATTGCTTTTTATGGTGCCGATAATCTGCCACAAGAATCTTATTTAAAATATCATGTTGCTTACAAAAGTGATTTTGATGGTAAAAAAGCAATGCAACTCCGCATAAAATGGCAAAAAGAAGCTATTGAAAATAACTGGAAAATTCTTCTCTATCATGATCTTGAAAAGAGTATTTTGCAATTATAATTTATAAAACTCCTGCAAAAACATGTACAGGAGTTTAATTTATAAAGCTTAATATTGACTCACTTTATTTAAAAACTCAACATCTTCAGAGCTTAATTTTAACTCAGGAGCAGCAAATAAAGTTTTCAGTTGAGATTCGCTGGTTGCGCTTACAATTGGAGCCGTTACTAACGGATTTGCTAAAAGCCAAGCTAATGCAACAGAAGCCTGAGTAGTTTCTAATCTCGTACTGATTTCATCTAATGCTTTTAAAACTTTCAAACCTTTGTCATCTAAATATTTTCTGACGCCTTCTCCTCTTGCGCTTTTATTCAGATCATCTTCACTTCGATATTTTCCGGTAAGAAAACCTGCCGCCAAAGACCAGTAAGTAAACACACTCAAGTCATATTCTTTGACAAGATAAGCATATTGAGATTCAAATTTTTCTCTTTCAAGCAAATTATAATGTGGCTGTAATGCAACATATTTAGGAAGGTTATTTTTCTCTGCAACTTCAAAGGATTCTTTTAGTCTTTCGGGTGAAAGGTTTGATGCAGCAATGTATCTCACTTTTCCAGCCTTAATAATTTCATCATATGCTTCTAAAGTTTCTTCAACAGGAGTTTTCTGATCGTCAAAATGTGTATAATAAAGATCAATATGATCGGTCTGAAGTCGAGCAAGAGACTCATCAACCGACTTTAGAATATGTTTTTTACTGATATCAAAACCATGTTCTTTGGTTTCTGAACCTACTTTCGTTGCAATTACAAGATCATTTCGATTGTTTCTTTCTTTCATCCATTTTCCAATAATTTCTTCCGACTGACCGCCTTTTCCATTTACCCACCATGAATACGTATCGGCTGTATCAATAAAATTAAAACCTCCGGCTGTAAACTGATCCAGAATATCAAAAGACTCTTTTTCGTTTAAAGTCCATCCGAAAACATTTCCGCCAAAATTGACAGGTGCTACCAAAAGATCAGTATTCTTTATTTGTCTTTTTTCCATAAACAGATTATTTTATTAAAGTAAGCTAATTTAAGAACAACCTTTTGAAAAGTCGCTTCACAATTCAGTTTTAATAAAAATGCAGTCAATAGAAAATTTCGATAAACAATTAAACTAAATCTTGAGTTAAAAAATATTAGGAATAAGATAATTTGTTTTAAATTTGTTTTTTCAAACAAAGGAAATGGTGTCTTCCTTACCCAACCGCATTAAAAAAGCTGATGGCGCCTGATTAGTTGAATGTTTTACCATTTAATCAGGCTATTATGTTTAAAAAAGATAAAAAATCGGTTTTCAGAATTCTTCTTATTTTAATTCGTTTATTTTTCAGAAAATTCCCTTCTGTATTTTTTGTAGTGAAATGGCTTTTTATTACTGCACTTATCGGATTTTTAATAGGAGGTGCATCTGCTTTTTTCTTACAAACTTTAGAATGGGCAACGCAGTTCAGAGAGAATCATGTTTGGATAATTGTTTTTTTACCTTTGGGTGGATTTTTGGTCGGCTTACTCTATTATTATTTTGGAAAAGATGTTGAAGCGGGCAACAATTTATTATTAGAAACCATTCAGCAGCCTGCAAAAACAATTCCTTTTAAAATGGCACCAATGGTGTATTTGGGAACAATAATTACGCATTTTTTCGGTGGTTCTGCAGGACGTGAAGGAACAGCTTTGCAGATGGCAGCAGCAATTGCCGATCAGTTTTCAAAGCCATTAAGACTTTCAACAGACGATCGAAAAATTTTAATTATATCAGCGATTGCAGCAGGATTTGGGTCAGTTTTCGGAACACCATTTGCCGGAGCGATTTTCGGACTGGAAGTTTCTCTTACAGGAAGAATAAAGTTCAAAGCTTTATTGCCGGCTATCTTTGCCTCAGTTATTGCTGATTGGGTTACCAAATCATTAAACAGTCATCACACCGAATATTTCATCAGTTTCGTACCTGAAATTTCATTGTTAAATATTCTATATGCTGTTATTGCCGGTATATTTTTCGGTATTTGTGCTGCACTTTTTGGTAAGACAATTCATAAAACAGGAGATTTTTTTAAATCTAAAATTTCTTATCCGCCACTGCGACCATTTATAGGAGGAATCATTATATTATTATCAGTCTGGTTAATCGGAACAACAAAATATCTTGGTTTAGGAATTCCAACGATTTTAGATTCTTTTTCACAACAACTTTCGGCTTATGATTTTGCATTAAAAATCATTTTTACAATTATTACGCTGGCATCCGGTTTTAAAGGCGGTGAAGTAACTCCGTTATTTTTCATTGGTGCAACATTAGGAAATGCTCTGGGGTATTTTATCCCTTTGCCTTTAGCGCTTTTAGCAGGAATGGGGTTTGTTGCAGTCTTTGCGGGAGCAACCAATACGCCGATTGCGTGCAGTATAATGGCTATTGAATTGTTTGGAATTGAATGCGGAGTTTATGTTGTTATCGCTTGCGTTGTTTCGTATCTACTATCGGGGCAAAACAGTATTTATAAAAGCCAGATTATCGGTACACCTAAACATAGAAGATATTGGAAAAGAGATGAATATCTTTAAATAAACTAAGACCGAAGTGTATGGTTTCGGTCTTAGATTAATGATTTATTTTTGCAATTCCGGGATTACAATTTCATGTAAGCTAGATTTAAAATCTTCCAGCTGTTTTCTTACCGTTTCTTTTTGTGAGGAAAAGAAAGAGGTTTTCTCAAAAAGGTCTTCGTAATAATGTATTCCTTCTAAAAGATTAGATTTAAAAGTTTTCCATTTTTTAATTTGAGAATTATTGAGTTCTGCCGAAAAATTTAAAATTTCATTCCTTAAATGATCAACATACATTTTCAGTTCATTAATAAACATATTCGGTCGCTCGGTTTCAGGAAGAACATTTCCATTTCCATAAATATGCTGAATCATTTCCGAGAGAGAAACTTCTTTATCAAAATAAGCCAGATTCGGTCCCGGACAAACAACAACACCTTGTTTTTCACCTTTTATTTCAATTCCATTTTCTAAATATGCTGAATTTACCAAACCTACACAAAGACAAGCTTTATCAGTTATTTCTCTTTTTTTAGACTCAAATTGTTTCTGAGTAATTTCACTTTTTAAGGCTTCAAGATCCTTAAGTTTAATATCCTGATATTTTTTTGAAGCTGTACAATTACCTTTTGGAGAGTATTCTTTGCTTAATGCCAATAATTTTTTAGGACATGAGCTGCCAAATTTATTTTTGGCTTCTTTGTAGTTTTTTAATATTTCATTTGAAGTGCCTTTTACCGTATTAAAAGGAACTCCCAAAGGAGAAATATTACTCAGATAATAATCATCTTTCTTCGATTGTGCCAAAAGATCACGTGTTTCACGATCTACTGAAGTCGCTTCAGGGACCAATAAAAAGGGCGAGCCCCAACCAATACTGTCAACCTGGTAATTTTCAATAAGAAAATCATGTTCTTCAGAAGTTCCTACTCCACCCTGAACGGTAATTTTCATTTCTAAAGGCTCAGCCGGAATATATTTTTCTTTCTGCTCCAGCGCTTTAATCATCAGAGAATGTGCTGAAGAAATCAATTCAGTTTTCTTTAATCTAAATTCTTCCATGATTGGGCCTAGCAATAAACCTTCAGTCGCAAAAGCATGTCCGCCACAATTAAGTCCGGATTCTACTCTGTATTCTGAAACCCAAAGTCCTTTTTTAGCCAAAAAATTCCCCTGAATCATTGCAGAACGAAAGTCGCTTACTTTAAGAATAATTTTCTTTTTTATATAATTATCAGAATCCGGGAAAAAGTCATTAAATTCTTCAATATAACTGTACAATCGAGGATTCATTCCAGCAGAAAGCACCATTGACGAAGCTATTTTACTTTGGGCAAACCCTCTGAGAGAAGCATGTGCATCATTGTAAATCACAGGAAGCTGTTTATTGTTGAGATAATTATCTTTATCAACTTTGGTCATAATATTTACATCAATACTTCCGGGAGTAAGATTTTTCTCAATAAAATTTTTAATATTTGAAGTAATAGAATCTTTCTGATTCAGTATATTCTGTAAACCACTTTTAAGCTCTGATGTATTAGGCAACATAGCCATGAAATTTTTCAGGGCATCGGTGTTTTTAGAAATTTCATCTTTAAAAGATTCAAATTTTTCTGTAACAATATCATCCATCATATCCAGATAATCTGTAATTCTTTTGGCTCTGTAATCTTCGGTTTTTGAAGAAATTCCAAAATAATTAAGATTAAATTTTTTACTGTAGAAATTTTTCATCTTCTCTACAATTTCGTCATCGATGATTGATATAACTGAAGAAATTCCGTACTGTGCAACACGAATTGGGCTGTCAATCGTGTAAGATAATCCCATGACCGGGATATGAAAACTGTGTAAAGGCTTGTTAATCATTATTTTAAACAATAATATTTTACTTTCATGTTGATGAAAGCGATAATGATCTGAAAACCTGTATTCTCTACAAAAGTATATAATTAAGATAAGCTATGCAAAAAATAGTGATGATGATATGAAGATGCAAGTGCAGACTATTGATTGAATATAATTTTTTTATAAAATCAATCAAAGATTAGGTACCACATAAGTAATGTGAGGCATAGTATTTGCAACTTGTAGATTATACATAATTAATACCAGCACCCAATAATATGAAAGTTACAGACCTAAAAATTAAAAATCTTGTTGAATACAGAAATGAGATTTTTACAATAACAGAGATTTTTCAGAATGAAAGTGATTATTTTGTTAAGATTGAAAATGAAAATCACTCTCTTTCTGTACCTGCAGAACAAATCAGCCCTATTCAGATTACAGAATATTGGCTAGAGAAATTTGGCTTCTTGAAAACATATGCTTCAGATGACCATATTATTCGTTACGAAAGACCAGAATCTTTCATTAAATATGATATTGACTTAAACTCTAAGAAGATTTTTGAAGGTTTAAAAATTTATGGAAATTCGATAAGATGTAAGTATATACACGAATTCCAAAATATCTTCTCTTGTCTTTTTGGTAAAGAAACTACAGTTTTTATGAAGAGCTCTTTTCACAAAGCTGCTGTTTAAGAACTGTTCGATTAAATTCAGATATTCAAAAGATCCCAGGCTAATTGTCGGGGATTTTTTATGTTATTCTTATTTTATTAGAAGCCTCTACCCAATTGATTTTGCTGCAATTTTTACAGATTCCTGCATTTCCTTCTTCTTTTTTTTCGGTAAAGCCACAAAATGTACAAGAAAAATAACCTTCTTTTTTGATATACCTTGTCGGATGATCCAAAGAGTTCAACATAATCGGAAGCCCGTATTTCACATCTTTATCTTCATAAAAGAAAACGCTGATCTCCCCGGAAACTTCTTCAATAGCAAACTCAATTTGACCTAAATGTGAAATTCCTTTCACTCTTAATTCTGCAAAAAACTCATCGCTGCCCAGATTTTCTTTTTTAAAGTTATCAATGGCAAAAACGCCGTGCTCGATAAGGCATAATGCTTTACCTTCAAATAAATTTTCTATTTTTTTGAATCTCCCTATTAATGCTGTAATTGTAGAATATAAAATGATGATTACCAAAAAAACAAGCATTGATGAAACAATTCCTACTTCTTTATAAAACATAGGATCTCCGGCTGCAGAACCTAAACCAATAATTACCACTAGCTCGAAAATAGAAAGCTGTTTCACTCCTCTTTTTCCTAAAACACGGAGACTTACAATGATGGTAAGAAACATAATGATGGTTCGGAGAACTATTTCAAGAAGAAATCCCCAGTCTTCGGTACCTAAAAACAATTCTTTCCAGGTAAAGTTTAATAAAGTAGCTATAAGCATGATTTAATTTTAGATTCAGAGATTCAAAAAATACGCCACGGAAAAATTGAGATAAGCAAAACGCAAACCGGATTCTTTTAGATATTACCTTTTCGAAAAAAGCTCAACAATATAATTTTGTTGAGCTTTATAATAAAGAAATTATGCTTTAAAACGTAATTCTGAGAATCTTCAGGATTAAAGGATTTCCGGACTGAAAAAACAGTTTAAAATCATTAACAAAGATAAAAACTAAAGCTGAAATCGAAATGGAAGGACATTGGAAGCCAGTCACAGTGCAATTAATTGCTGATTTTAGTGATGTCTTGTTCCTTTTTGATGATATGAAACCTGTTGACTTGCATTGTTATTATTATTAAGATGTTGATCATTAAAACCAGGTTCCACATGATTCTGAACAGGTACATTATTTTCTGGAGTTTCTAAACGTAATTTTCTTCCGTTTTTATAAACATCCCCTTCAGCAGTGCGATACATTTGATTTTCTTTATATTTATTTCCATCAGGTGCAGTAAACATTTGATTTTTGTTTGCTCTGTTTTTTCTTTTGTGGTTTAATAAAACTAATACTCCACCCGCTACAACTCCTAAAGCAATTTTTACTGAATTTTTCATATAATTAATATTTCTTCAGATAAAACAAAAGTATTGCCAATAATAACTGATGTGGTATCTCTAAATTTTTATTTAAAAAAAAGACTGTCAACTAAACATTGACAGTCTTAAAAAACTTGAGTTAAAAACATAGATACAAATATTGGATTGATACATCTATACTTCAAAAATATAAATATTGGTTTTATTTTTTTATGATCTAACGCATAAAAGCAATATGATGATATTAATCAACAATTAAAGGTCAAATTTCTACATAGATTTCTTTTCAACTCCGATAGGAAACACTAATTTTGCGTCTCATATTTAGAATAAATAAAAATAACAATGAAAAAGATACTTTATTCTGCTTTATTACTTTTTTCTGTAATAATCAGTGCTCAAAAAAACACATTATTACAAGCAGATTTCTGGAAATCTAAACCCAATGTTGAAAAAGTAAAGCAGGAAATTGCCAATGGAAACAATCCGTCTGAGTTCAACGGAAGTACTTTTGATGCAGTTTCTCTTTCACTGACTAATAAAGCTCCTTTGGAAACTGTAAAATTTCTTCTTGAACAGAAAGGAAATTCTGTAGATAAACTGACGCATGACGGTAGAATTTATCTTCACTGGGCTGCAATGGCTGGAAATCCGGAAATCATTGAATATTTTATTTCTAAAGGTTCTGATGTAAACAAATTAGATACGAAAGGTTTAACGCCTCTTGCATTTGCTGCTATGTTTGGTCTAAATGATCCTAAAGTTTATGAAACATTTTTCAAGGCTGACGTAGATCCCAAACATCAATATAAAAACGGAGCCAATATTTTACTTTTGGCCATAGGAAATGACAAAGACGGATCGTTACAAAAACTATTCACGTCAAAAGGTCTTTCTATTAAAGATACAGATGAAACCGGAGCAACTGCTTTTGACTATGCTGCAAGTTTCGGGAATATTGAACTTTTAAAATCATTAAAGAATCAGGGAGTAAAGGCTTCAGATAAAGCTTTGATTAATGCTGCTCAGGGAACAAGAGCCGTTACAAATCCGCTTTCTGTTTATCAATATTTAATTGATGAAGTAAAACTGAATCCTTTTGCAACAAACGCAAACGGAGCAACCTCTTTACAGGTTATTGCAAGAAAAAATAATCAAAAAGAAATCATCGATTATTTAATCAGCAAAGGAGTTGATGCCAATAAAGCCGACAGTGAAGGAAATAATTCATTAATTATCGCTTCAGGAGGGCGAGATCTTGAAAATGTAAAAGCAATTGCAGCAAAAACTAAAAACATTAATGCTGTAAATTCTAATGGAGAATCTGCTTTAACACAAGCTATCCAAAGTGGTTCTGCAGAGATCGTTAACTTTTTAATTTCAAATAAAGCAGATGCAAAAATTGTTGATGCGAAAGGAAATAATTTAGCTTATTATTTAATTCAGTCTTACAGACCGAGACCACAAAAAGGAGCAGATGAATTTTCAGAAAAATTAAATATTCTTAAATCAAATAATGTAAATGTTACTGCTTCGCAAAAAGACGGTAATACACTACTCCATTTAGCGATTGCAAAAAACGATCTTGATCTTTTGAAAAAATTGAGCGATCTTAAAATAGATGTTAATTCTGCTAATAAAGAAAATATGACTCCGCTTCACAAAGCGGCTTTGGTGGCAAAAGATGATCAGGTTTTGAAATATTTGGTTTCATTGGGGGCTAATAAGAGTATCAAAACAGAATTTGACGAAACTGCTTACGATCTTGCTTCAGAGAATGAAAGCTTAAAAAATAATAATGTATCAATCGACTTTTTAAAATAATATTATATGAAATATTTTAAAATTCAGGCTTTAGGAATTTTAATGGCACTATTTTGTGCAAGTTTTGCCAATGCTCAAGCTTCGAAATATAAATGTATGCTTCAGTTAACAAGTTATGGCGGTGAAGGAGCTTATGTTGTTGTGTCTTTAATCAATCCAAAAGGAGGTTATGAAAAGACGCTTTACATGATGGGACCCGATGCAAAATGGCACGATACATTGAAGGAATGGCATAAGTTTCAGAGCAAAAAGCCTGTAAAATTAAATGCAATTACCGGAGCTTCTGTAGCAGATGGAGACAGAAGTATTTCTACGTTTTCGATTGAAGATAAATATCTGAACAAAGGGTACAAAGTGCGTTTTGAAACCGCCGTAGAAGATAAAAAATACAATGTAGCCGATTTAGAAATTCCTTTTACAACAGATGCAATTATCAAAAAAACAGAAGGAAAAGGCGGATACATCAGATATGTAAAACTCAATAAGCTTTAAAAAAAACCTGCAAATGACCTTATCAATTTGGAGGTATGCCCACTTAACTTTAGCAATACTGACTTTTTTATTCTTAATAGTAGCTTCTACCACGGGAATAATTTTAGCGTATGATGCAGCACAGGAAAAAACTCAGCCTTATCGCGTTGATGATTTCAGTAATATAAACCTTGCACAGTCTTTACCGGAACTGCGCAAGGTTTTTCCGGAAATTACAGAGATCAGTGTTGATCATAATCAGTTTGTAACCCTTGAAGGAATAGATGATAATGGTGAAAACATCAAAGCACACATTGATCCTGTAACCGGAAAAATCCTGGGAAAACCGGTTGAGAAAAGTAAATTTATCAATTGGACAACTTCACTGCACCGATCTTTATTTTTAAAAGAAACCGGAAGATTTACGGTCGGAGTTGTTTCTTTTTTATTAATGATCATCAGTATTTCAGGGCTTATTTTGATTATCAAGAGGCAAAATGGAATCAGGCATTTTTTTGACAATATCAAGAAAGACTTTTTCTCGCAATATCTGCATGTTGTTTCCGGAAGGGTTTTATTAATTCCAATTTTAATAGTTTCTGTTACAGGAACTTATCTTTTTATGCATCGTTTTGAATTGATACCAAAAGGAAAAAATGAAAAGATTGCTCATAAAATCACCAATTCTGAAACTCAGATAAAGTTAGCTGACTTCCCTATTTTTAAAGAAACAAAACTCAGTAAAGTCAAGAAAATAGAATTTCCTTTTATTGAAGATGACGCCGAAGAATTTTTTGTTTTAAAACTGAAAGACAGAGAAATTACCGTTAATCAAATTAATGGCGAAATTGTAAAAGAAGAAAAATATCCGCTGACTATTATTTATGAAAATCTTAGTCTTACGCTTCATACAGGTCGTGGAAGTATTGTTTGGTCAATCGTTTTAGGGCTTTCTTCCGTTGGAATTTTACTGTTTATCTATTCAGGTTTTGTCATTACTTTTAAGCGAACCAAAAATAAAATCAAAAATAAATACAAATCTGAAAATGCAGAAATTGTCATTTTTGTAGGTTCAGAAAATGGTTCGACTTTAGGTTTTGCCAATAAAATTCATTCTCAACTCTTATCAGACGGAAAAAAATCATTTATTACAGAGCTTAATCAATACAAATTTTATCCTAAAGTAGAGCAGTTTATTATTTTTACTTCAACTTATGGTTTGGGTGATGCTCCGACTAACGCTTCCAACTTTAAAAAACTTTTAAAAGAATTTCCTCAAAATCAAAGTGTAAAATATTCTGTAGTTGGTTTTGGATCAAAATCTTACGAAGATTTTTGTGGTTTTGCGATTGAAGTTGACCAGTTATTATCCGAACAAAACTGGGCAGAACCTCAACTTGAAATTTTTACAGTCAACGATAAATCAGCAGCAGAATTTACAGAATGGGCAAAGCAATGGAGCTATAAAACAATGATTCCTTTGGCAACTGCACCTTCTTTATACAGCGAAAAAATTCCTTCTTTAAAGAAAATGAAAGTCATTGGAAAAAGTGAAATTGTTGATGAAGTAACTACTTTTAAAGTGATTTTAAAACCTAATTCTTTGGTGAAATTTAAATCTGGAGATTTGCTGGCAATTTATCCTGAGAATGATCATAAAGAAAGGTTTTATTCTATCGGAAAAGTGAATGGAGCCATTCAGTTGGTTGTAAAACTTCATGAAAATGGTCTCGGTTCAGGATTTTTAAATCGCTTACAAGAAAATCAGGAAATAAAAGCAAGGATTATTAAAAATTCCGAATTCCATTTTCCTAAAAAGGTTTCTGAAGTCATTATGATTGCCAATGGAACCGGGATTGCACCATTTTTAGGAATGATCGATGAACAAACCGGGAAAATGAAAACTCATTTGTATTGTGGTTTCAGAAAATCAAGCGAGCTGACTGTTAATTACGAATATTTTGCTCATGAAAACATTAAAAAAGGAAAATTATCGTCTTTTAATTTAGCATTTTCCCGTGAAGAGGAATCTCAATATGTAATGGATTTGGTTGAAAGAGATGCTGAATTATTTACCAATTCATTGGAAAACGGAGGTTTTATCATGATTTGCGGAGCATTAAAAATGCAGCATGATGTAGAGGACACCTTAAGAAAGTTGTGCACCTTAAAAAATAAGGATTACGAGACTTACAAACTAAACGGACAGATTTTAACCGACTGTTATTAATTTTAAAAAACATGAAAAGTCTGAAAAGTTTTTCTCATTTATTTCTGATCCTGCTTTCTTCATCAGTATTTTCTCAGGTTCAAAGAAGCAGATTGGTTACTTTAATGGGAAGTAAATTTGAAATTACTTTGGTAGATAAAGATTCTCTTTCAGCGGAAAGAAATATTGATAAATCTGTAAGCGAAATCCGAAGAATTGAAAATTTAATTTCAGAATGGAATCCGGAAACTCAAATTTCGGAGGTCAATAGAAATGCAGGAATAAAGCCTGTGAAAGTTGACGCAGAAGTTTTTGCTTTAACTGAAAAGGGAATTTATTTTTCTGAATTGACTGACGGAGCTTTTGACATCAGCATTGTTGCAATGGATAAAATCTGGAAATTTGATGATTCTATGAACGAGTTACCCTCTGAAGAATCAATCAGAAATTCGATAAAAAATGTGGGATATCAAAATATTATTTTAGACAAAACCAATTCTACTATTTTTCTTAAAAATAAAGGAATGAAAATAGGTTTTGGGTCGATAGGAAAAGGCTATGCAGCTGATAAAACCAGAGAATTGATGAAAAGTTTTGGAGTAAAAGCAGGCATCATCAATGCTTCAGGAGATCTTTCAACCTGGGGCACACAGCCTGACGGAACACCTTGGGCAATTGGAATTAATAATCCATTTAGAGATGATACAATTGCAGCAGTTCTTTATTTAAAAGAGAATGCTGTTACCACTTCAGGAAGTTATGAAAAGTATGCTGAGATCAATGGAAAAAGATATTCTCACATCATGAATCCCAAAACGGGATATCCTTCAACCGGACTGACCAGTGTTACCGTTGTAGGTCCCAATGCAACAATGGCAAACGGCTTCAGTACTTCAATAATGGTTTTAGGAAGAAAGAAAGGTTTAAAACTAATAAAAAAGTTCCCCGATTATCAATATTTACTGATCACTGACGCAGGGAAAATTATAAAAAAGCTCACTGAATAGATATAAATATGCCATTCTAAATCCGGAATGGCATATTTATTTTTTCTCAGTGTAAAGTGTCAATTTTTATTTTTGTAAATAAAATAACTAATTAATAGCGTAAGGTTAACGAGTACGGCAAAAGAATTTGACAAAATAATGGGTAACTCGTTTTGCTCAAACCCATACCAAACCCACAGCGAAAGCCCTGTAATAAGAATAACAAGCATTAACCAGGAAATATCTTCTACGTTTTTTGTTTTGAGAACTTTAATCAGCTGCGGCATTGATGCGATGGCGGTTAAAGCGCCTGCAATTAGCCCTAAAATTTCTACATCCATTTTTTTTTGTTTATCCATTAACGATAATTCCACCATTAGGATGTAAGACTTGTCCGGTCATTTGCGCAGAAGCATTGGTTGCTAGAAAAAGGTACGACGGCGCAATCTCTTCAGTGCTCGCATTTCTCTGCAAAGGCGGTTTATTTTGATCTTCCTCTTCTTCGCCAAATGTCTCTTTGGTAAGCGGTGTTGCAACTGGTCCGGGAGCCACGGCATTTACTCTTATTCCTTTCGGTTTTGCCTGTAACGCCAGAGATCTTGTAAAAGAAACAATAGCTCCTTTTGTCGCTGAGTAATCTAATAACTCTTCGTGCCCCTGATAAGCGACTGCAGAGGTTGTGTTAATAATAGAACTTCCCTCTTTCAGGTATGGGAAAACAGCTTTTGTAAGAAGAATCATCCCGATAATATTTGAGTTAAAAGTAGTGCGAATATCCTCTTCCTTTAGCTTTGTAATATCATTATTTGGAAATTGAATTCCTGCATTATTGACTAAAATATCAATACCACCCCACTTTTCTACTACTTTTGATGTTGTCTCCTGACAAAAACTATTATCATTAACATCTCCTTTAAAAATCATGCATTGGCGACCCAAATACTCAATTTCACTCTTTGTTTTTTCAGCATCTTCAACATCTGAGTGAAAAATAATAGCAATATGAGCGCCTTCTTCAGCAAAAAGTAAAGCTACTGATTTTCCTATCCCGCTATCTGCTCCGGTAATTAAAACTGTTTTACCATTAAGTTGTAATCTGTTCATATTTTTGTGGTTATGGTTTAAAATAAAATTCAGCATAAAATTATACACTGAATTTTTTTATTTCTTAACCACAGTAAAGCAAATTGTATGCTTTTATGATAGAAAACGATGATAAAATGAAAGATGTGGTATTTTATCTTAAATTGACCATCCCGTCTGAGAGCTGCTTCCATTGTATTTTTGATGCGCCAACCATTCCACCAAAAGCTATAAACATATTTTTTATACTGCTGATGATATCTGTATTTTGATTAGGTTTCTCATTTCTCCCGTAAATCGCCATTTTTATATAATCGGTACCTTTTGAAATTACAAAAGTAGAAGTAGTGCACAGCGAATGGTAATGTACCGTTTTACCTGCAAATTCATTTCCGGGTAATTTTGAAGGACGGCATTGCATCATTAGGCGATTGGGATTACTTTTATCGATCATATCAATGCGTACCCATTGATAATCGTCTGATTCAGTTTTATTGCTTTCTGACAATAGAATTTTAATATAATCTCCTATTATAGGTGATCTTTGTACTGGGTTTCCCGAAGAATCACATAGCGTAAATGCTACATTAATTTCTTTACAATAAGATCCCCATTTGTTTATTTCAAAGAAACGTTCTTTAAGTGCGTTATATTTTACTTCGGCTTCCTGTGCGTTTTGAATTTTTTGGATACTTTCGGTATCATGGAAACTGCCTTTTATCTGCAAAGGAATTCCGGGAACCTTCTTTGCCTTCATTGGTTTTACCTGCATTAATTTATTATAGTATAATTTGTTGAAATTTCTTTCTCTTTATAGCGTGAAGTGATTGTCAAATTCACTAAAAGCTATAGCATAATATTCTTCTGTAAGTTTGATACAAAAATAATATATATCACATTGAAATGAAAATATTTGTGTTTTTTAATTGTCTTTAAATAGATAATGATTACTAATTTCTGAGAATCAATATATTAAATTAATAATATGCAATATTTTAAAACGATGTTATTTATTATAAAATAATTTTAAAATGGTAGGTTTTATTGAGATTAAAAACATTTCTAAACTGCTTAATTGATTAATGTTTGATTATTTTGTGTTTTTTAAGTTTATTTAATAATTTGAAAAACGATTAAAAATGATTAATAAAAAATAATAAGTGAAAATTTTTACAATTAATTCATGCATATATTATTATTTTGAGTATATTTGAAATGAAAATTTTTTTTTCATCATTTGTGTTTTTATTAAACCCTCCGACTTGGAGGGTTTAATTTTTTCCTATACTTTCCGTTTCTATTCGTCAAACTTATTTTTAAACTTTATACATTTTATAGTGTATACAAATAGCTGTTTTTTGAAATTCTCAAAAAAATATTTTCATAACTTACAGATTAAATTACCAACACTACAAATTTTTAATTATGAGAATAGGTTTAATAGGATTTGGAAAAGCCGGAAAAGCAGTGGCAAACGTAATATTGCAAAACCCTGAATTTAGTCTTGAATGGGTTTTAAGGAGCAGCAGGAATATGGAAAATACATCTGTAAAAGAATTGCTTGATGTAAAATCTAATGATAAAGCTCTTATATATTCTGAACAAAGTATAGAGATCAATGAACATTTTAGGAAACATCCCGTAGATGCAATTATAGATTTTTCTTCTGCAGAAAGTATTTATAAATATGGAAAAGCTGCATCTGAACAGAGAATAAAAATCATTTCTGCAATTTCTCATTATGGAGATGAGGAAATAAAACTTTTAAAGGAACTTTCCAAAATAAATACGGTTTTCTGGTCACCGAATATAACTTTAGGTGTCAATTATCTTTTATTTGCAGCAAGTCTTCTTAAAAATATTGCTCCAGATGTAGATATAGAAGTTGTTGAAGAGCATTTTAAAGCAAAAAGTGGTGTCTCAGGAACTGCAATTAAAATAGCAGAAACTTTAGATATAGAGAAAGATAGTATCAGCTCAGTCCGTGCGGGAGGAATTGTAGGAAAACATGAGGTAATTTTTGGATTTCCTTATCAAACAGTGCGTTTGGTTCATGAATCAATTTCCAGAGAAGCATTCGGAAGCGGGGCACTCTTTGTGGCAAAACAACTTAAAAACTACTCAAAAGGACTTTATAATTTTGAAGACATCCTCAGGCCTTTCTTCTTTGGTGATGCCAAAAATAATCTTTCATAAAAACTATTCTTATTATGAAATATAGTTAATTTTTCATTTTATATAGAGTTTTAATTGTTAGATTCCGTAAATATAAAATAGAGACTTCAATTAAAAATATTCGCATTTTTATAAAAAGGCACAAAATATGCTTATAACAAGATATAAACCTTAAAAAAATATTACTATGAAAAGCTTATTATGGTTAGTAGCCGTTATCTGTATTATTGTTTGGCTTTTAGGAATGCTAAACGTTATACCCGGAATGAGTACCAATTATTTAATTCATGTACTATTAGTAATTGCAGTAATTGTAGTTCTTTACAATATTATCTCTGGTAGAAAACCTTTAGATTAGAAAAAATAATTAATAAAATTAAGAAAGCTGAATAGTAATATTCAGCTTTTTTTATGCTAATTATAGAATTTTATTATTAAAAATTTTTGAGCATTTAGCAAAATGTCTTCAATTTGAGTTTTAATTCGCCATAGAAATTTGTAGGAGAAAAATTTTAAACTTAATAATAAACCAAGTCATTCAAAACTTAAACTAATTAATATTCAGTTAATTAAAATTATTGTTTTTGATATTCTACCCTAATTATTACGTCACGATTTATAAATAGCCCCCACAATAAGTTGTTGATGAAATTTTATGATGATATATTTGTTACAGATAAAACAAGACACTTAAATCATTCATATATAATAACTTTTCATCATTCAGTTTTCATGTAGAACATCAGGGTTCTGACAATCTAGGAAAAAGAACCCTGTTCTCTACAATTCTAAATTAGACACCAGTATCACATTCTATTAATAGAAAAACCGAATCTTCTTTGAAGGTTCGGTTTTCATTTGAATACGTTTAACGTTTACAGTTAAGAATTATTTTGATCTTCGAGTTCTTTAATTCTCTTCTTAATAAAGTCAGCTGGTCTTATCCCATTTTGTTCAAGGAAAATATTTGAGAAACTTTGTCTGTTGCTAAAACCGGCAGCTGAAGCAATAGACTCAATAGAATACTTTCTCCACTCCTTATCATGATAAATCTTCTGGGTTGCGTAGTTGATTCTTAAAGCATTAATGTAAGTATTGAAGTTGCTTCCTTTGTATTCGTTGATAACTTGTGAAAGATAAGATGTGTTTGTTTTAAACTGCTCTGCGAGCTTTTTCAGCGTTATTCCCTGTTCTAAGTATCCTTGTTTATTTTCGAATGTATGAATATCTTTGAGAAGCTTTTCTACAATACTGCTATCAAACTTTATATTTTTGTCCCCCGAATCTATTACTTCAGATTTTACAGGAGCATCAACTACTTCATTCTGATTACTTTCTTCAAGCTTTATTAATAATTCTTCATAGTTTTTCTGGATATTCCTTTGTTTTCGGATTCTGTAGTACATTACAATTCCTAATGCTATAATAATTGCTAAACAAATAAATATGAGTAATTTACTATAAGAATTAGTTTTCTCTAAATTTTCTTTTGTTTCTAAAAGCTTCTTTGTATCGTATTCTTTATAAACGCGCGTAGAAAGATGCTTAAAATCAGAAGAAATTACACTATCCACTTTAAGAAGCTGATTGGTATAATATAACTCCTCTTTATGATTATTACCTTTACGATAATATTCGATTAATTCTTCATAATTGCTTCGTAATTCTGGAAGAATAAATTTATTTTTATTGAATATAGAGTCTACTTTTCTGTAATTTTCCACTTCAAGATTTTGATCACCTAGAAGCTCATAACTTTTACCCTTATAAAAATAAATATATGAAGCCCATGTAAAATCATTAACCTTTAATAATTCAGGAAGTGCTTTATCAAAATAATAAATTGCTTTTTTGTAATTTTTATTTTTAAATTCAGAAACGCCTAAACTTTTTGTAAAATAACTTTTTTCTAAGTAAAATTCTTTTGTATTTGGAGTTTTTTCTGCTGCTTTTTTTAATAGACTTGCGGCTTCTGCATTCTTACCGAGCATTTGATAACAGATAATTGCCTGATGTAAAGAATTTAAATAACCTTTTGTATTATTAAACACCAAATTAACATCTATATCTCCATCAATTTTAGTTTCAAAGAAATTGATGCATTGTTGAAATATCTCTAAAGCTTCTTCATAGTAGCCTAAATAGCTTTTAACAACACCAATATGATAAATATTTCTATATTTTAAGTATTCATCCTTTGAATCTTTTAAATATTCATAAGCTTTTAGATATTCTTCTAAAGCAAACTGGAATTTTCTTTGGTTGAAATAATAAACAGATCCTTTTGTTAAATAACCGTTACCGATCAGATCATTATCTTTAGAATTTTGTGCAACGGCCAATGCACTGTCTGCATAAATCATTTTTTGATTTTCAGAGTATAAAATTGCATCTTTATACGCCTGAAAAAGTTCTGGATAATTTTTTTCTGATTTCGCTTTTTTAATATATTGATTTACAAATACAAGTGCCTTAGGATCATTTTCCTCGTAAGCCCAGTACTTTTCTCTAAGCTTTGAGTAATAATCCTGCGAATACATTATACTTATAATGAAGAAGCAGCTAAACGTAAAAATTCTTTTAAGCATCAGATATTTCTAAGAAATTTCATTCAAAAATACATAAAAACTATTTATTATAAGCTATTACAAGGCTATCAGTTTGATTATTTAACATACCATTTATTTAAATTTTTGTATTTTTGTAGGGTAAAAATTTATAAATCGTACCTGGATATATTTGCAACTAAATATATATTTAACTATTTTCGAAGAGCTTATTAAGACCAAATATAATCATTAATCCTAGAATAAAATGAAAACAAAATTTATTGCACTCAGCCTTATAGTAGCTGGAATTTGCATAGCAAGTTGTAGGCAAGACGACGAAAACCCAGCAGAAGAAACTATTCAGTCTTCATTAAAACAAGATTCTACTGAAGAGCTTCAAAAAAATGGAAATGACTCTATGGTAGTAGAAAATTCGGAAACTGATCCTCCAAGAGATGGAGCGCATTGGAAAGTGGATGAAATTAAAACTGAAAATGTAAAAGTAGATTCTACATTATTACCAAAGTTTAATCTCGACAACTCAACAGATCCTCCAAGAGATGGAGCACATTGGAAAGGAAAAGAAAACTAAAATTTTTGACAATACAAAAAAAGCCGGCTGAATATTTCAGCCGGCTTTTTTGTATTTTATTCCTGAATTAAAATTATTTTTCAAAACCAATATAATGAAACAAAAATTATTAATTGGTCTCATCAATCTATTGCAGAGAAGCTGATGAAATATTATAGAAAATTAGTAATAGCAACTCTCTTTACAATCAAAAAAACTCAATAATATGTAGTATCGGTCTTCAGTGGAAAATTTCAAAGAGAATCCAATAAAATTGCTATGCAATATTAGAAGCTACTGAAATGAATATAAAATTAGAGCTTATTTGAGAATGAAGCAACAAAAAACTTGTTGAAATTTCAACAAGTTTTTTTAGGTAATGTGATCTAAAAGTTGTGGTTTTTATATAAATCTTTTAAGATTACTTAGCTTTAGCCTGAAGCTCAGCTTCTTTAGCTTTCATTTCAGCAACTTTTGTCTGATTTTTCAGCATTCCGTAAATATCTTTTAAAACACTTACTGCATCGATGTTATTAGGACTTGCCTGATACCATTTTTCAGCGTGAGGTAAAGCTTTATTGAATCTCTCTTTTCTTGCTTCAATTAATGTTGTCGCTTTATCCGGATCTGATTTTCTTATTGCATTGATCTCCTCAACCGCTTTAGAATCGTCACCAATAGTTGTATAAACTAAGTTTTGATAAGCGTTATCCTTTAATTTAGTATCAGTAGAAGCCAATTCAATTGCTTTGTTAAATGAAACAACAGCATCAGCCTCTGTAGCTGGAGTTTTTGATTGCAAAACTCCTAAATTATACCAATTTGTAGCATCAGTAGGATTCTTAGCTAACTGCTCCTTAAGATTTGACATGAACTGATCTGTCTTTCCTGTTGCGTATAAAGCTGAACCATGATACTCTTTTAATTTAGCATTATTAGGATATTTAGCTAAACCTTTTTCGATTAATGCCAAAGCTTCGTCATTTTTCTTTGCATTTAAAAGCAATGTTGACAAAGTTTCATATAAATCTGGCTCTACACTTTTAGTTTGCTCGGTTTTAAAATCAGAGTAATCTTTTGATGAGCTTTTTTTCAATAGTTCCCATGTCGCTTTATCATAATTTGATACCTGCCCTGTTTTATTTTCTTTTGCTGTATAGGTTGTCTGAACTCCTGTATACCCAGAATTGATTAAATCAGTATAAATTTTAATCGATTCATCCAAATTATTTGCTAAGGCATAACTTAAGCCAGCATAATACTTATATGTTTTATCTTCTTGACCGTTTGCTTTAAGCAAATCATAAAGTTCTATGAACTTGGGTCCTGCAACCGTATAATTTTTTGCATTATACGCATCCATCGCTGCTTTATTAGTAGCCTGAACCTGAGCATTTACATCTTTTTTCTCTTCTTTCTGCCCAAAAGCAAAAACAGAAGAAACGATTGCTATACCTAAAATTAGCTTTTTCATAAATAAGAATTTTAATTATATTTTTTATTATTCTTCAGAATCTGAATTTTCAGTTTCATCAACCGGATTTTCATTTTCTACATTATTTTCTGTTTGTGTGGAAGTGCCTTCTTCAGTCGAAATATTTTCTAAAGATTCTTCTCCTTCAATTATATCCTCTTCAACATCTTTATCCATTGCAACTTTTGCAATAGCTGCAATTTCATCATTCTTTTTAAGATTGATCATTCTTACCCCTTGAGTATTTCTACCCATCACACGCATTTCATCCATATTCATTCTGATAGCAACACCCGATTTATTGATAATCATCAACCCATCTTCGTCTGTAACATTCTGAATAGCAATAAGATTACCTGTTTTTTCAGTAATATTTAATGTAATTACGCCTTTTCCGCCTCTGTTGGTAATTCTGTAATCTTCAACCGCTGTTCTCTTACCATATCCTTTTTCAGATACGACAAGAACTGTATCATTTTCCAGATCGTTCACAACAATCATACCAATAACCTCATCATTCTCCTCCATAGTAATACCACGAACACCGATAGATCCTCTACCCACTTCTCTTACTTTTTCTTCAGGGAAACGGATACATTTACCATTTTTAGTAGCGATCATGATCTGAGATTCACCATTGGTAAGATAAGCACTTAGCAATTGATCGTTTTCTCTGATCTCAATAGCATTAATACCGTTTACTCTTGGTCTGGAATAAGCTTCTAGAGATGTTTTCTTAATCGTACCGTTTTTAGTAATCATCACCACACTCATCTGGTTGATGTAATCTACATCTTTCAAATCATTAGTTCTGATATATGCTTTAATCTTATCATCCGGCTCTATGTTGATTAGGTTTTGTACCGCTCTTCCTTTTGCCGTTTTAGAACCTTCAGGAATTTCAAATACTCTTAACCAATAACATTTCCCTTTTTCTGTAAAGAACAACATATACTGGTGATTGGTTGCAGAAACGATATACTCTAAGAAATCTGAATCTCTCGTCGTTGCCGCTTTATTACCAACACCACCTCTACTTTGAATTTTGTATTCTGAGAGCAGTGTTCTCTTCACATATCCTGCGTGAGAAATGGTAAGAACAACCGCTTCGTTCGGGATAATATCTTCGATAGACATTTCACCTCCTGAATAATCGATTTCTGTTCTTCTTTCGTCGCCGTATTTTTCTTTTATTTCAATTAATTCATCCTTAATAATTTGGAATCTTCTTGGTTCATTAGCCAAAATATCTTCCAAATTATTAATCTCTTTCATAATAGCATCATATTCATCACGGATCTTATCAAGCTCCATTCCTGTAAGACGAGCCAAACGAAGATCAAGAATTGCCTGAGCCTGAATTTCTGATAATTCAAATGCCTCAATCAAACCTTCTTTAGCACCTTGTGGATTGGCACTGTGACGAATAATTGCAATAGCTTTATCTAAAGAATCCTGAGAACCGATCACCTTCATGAAACCTTCAAGAATGTGCGCTCTTTCTTTAGCTTTTCTAAGCTCGTACTCTGTTCTTCTTACAATTACCACATGTCTGTGCTCAACAAAATGGTGAATAATGTCTTTTAAATTCAACTGCTCTGGTCTTCCGTGTACTAAAGCGATGTTGTTTACACTGAAAGACGTTTGTAGTGAAGTATATTTATATAATAAATTCAGAACAACATTAGGAATTGCGTCATTTTTTAATTCATAAACGATACGCATCCCGTTTCTGTCTGATTCATCTCTGATCTCATAGATACCCGGAATTTTTTCATCCTTTACCAACTCAGCAGTTCTGGCAATCATTTCGGCTTTGTTAACCTGATAAGGTATCTCGGTTACGATGATTGCATTTCTGTTGTGCACTTCTTCAAAACTTACTTTTGCTCTAAGAACCACTCTTCCTCTTCCTGTATGGAAAGCATCTCTTACCCCGTCATATCCATAGATGATTCCACCGGTAGGAAAATCCGGAGCAACAATATGCTGCATCAACTCGTCAATCGTAATTTCTCTGTTATCAATATATGCACTGATTGCATCTACAGCTTCAGAAAGATTGTGAGGCGCCATATTTGTCGCCATACCTACCGCAATACCAGAAGTACCGTTTACCAAAAGATTTGGGATTTTTGTAGGCATTACGCTCGGTTCAGTTAAGCTGTCATCAAAGTTATTTTGAAAGTCAACCGTTTCTTTATCAAGATCTGATAAAATTTCGTCTGAAACTTTTTTAAGCCTTGCTTCGGTATAACGCATTGCTGCAGGCGGATCACCATCCATCGAACCGAAGTTACCCTGACCGTCAACCTGTGGATAACGTAAACTCCAGGGCTGAGCCATTCTTACCATTGCGTCATAAACTGAAGAATCTCCATGTGGGTGATATTTACCTAAAACATCCCCAACAATTCTTGCTGACTTCAAATATTTTCTGTTTGAGAAGACCCCCAAACCATACATACCATAAAGCACTCTTCGGTGTACTGGCTTAAGACCATCTCTTACGTCCGGTAATGCTCTCGAAACAATAACCGACATCGAATAATCAATGTAAGATGATTTCATTTCATCAACAATGTTGATAGGAATTAATCTCTCTCCTTCTTTTTGCATATATAAGTTTTATTGTAATGATAATCAGACTTTTAAAAATTGGTCTGAAAACTATTTATTTTGAATAATTAATAACGTGCTAAGTTACAAAATTTTTACCGATTTTTGCCTGAGAAATCAAGCAAAATTATCTTAAAAAATATTAAAATATGAGTGTATTAAGTATAACTTTTCACTGTGTAAAAAGCAGCTTGGACGAGTGGGAAAACTATGTGGATGAAACTTTAGTTTTAATGACTGAAAACCTGATGGATGTTGATAAGTATATCTTATCTGAAGTGCACAGTGATTTTATAGACGAAGGCAAAAATTACAATCTTCTTTTGATTTTTGATGATGAAGAAAAAAGAACAGAATTTATGGAAAGTGAATTATTAAACATCACTGAAAGAATTGAAACAAAGTTCGGACAAGACGTGATGATTTTCAATACATCTTTAAATCCTAAAAAGAAGAAATTTTAAGTATAAATCATAAAAAAGCCCTGAAATCAGGGCTTTTATTTTAGTGTCTACCGTGGTGACCTTTATGTTTTCTTCGTCCGTTATCATGCTTATCATAATAATAAACTCTCTTTTTAGCATGTCCGGGAGCGTAATACCTTGCACTTCCGCCATAAACTTTCTTGGCCTGACCAGGGGGAAGTCTTCTGCCATGATGTTCGTGAACTACACAAGAAACAAGCATAGTACCGATTACCATCACTGCTCCAACTATCTTTAATAACCCTTTCATAAATCTTACTTTTTATTTTTCTGAGATTTATGACTACAATCATAATGCCAAAAAACATTAGCTCAATAATATCAAATAATCAGATTATTATTTATTTCGATTGCTCGGATGATGTTCTTTTAATTTTTCAACTTTTTTATCGTGCCCGGGAGGCATCGGTCTTCGACTAGGATGTGGAATGCAGGAAGAAATAAATCCTGCTGTAATGATGATAGCGATTGTATTTTTCAGGAGTTTCATACACTTTGATTTAAAATTATGCTGTAATCATACAATCAAAATGCCAAAGGAGTTCTGTAATTTTAATATTTAAAATACATTCGGACTTCTTCTTTCCAACATAACAAGATCTTTCCATTCACCGTGAAGTTGACCTACTTTTTCTCTTTTACCTACCATTCTGAATCCGTTTTTCTGATGAAATTTTATGGATGCTTCATTTTCAGGAAAAATATTTGACTGTAAAGTCCAGAATCCGTGGTTTTCACTATCGAGAATCAGTTTTTTTAAAAGAACCGAACCCAAACCTTTCCCAATATACTTATTATCAAAATAAATACTTACTTCGGCAACACCTCTAAAGCAATCTCTTTTACTTACAGGTTTTAAAGCGCACCATCCAATCACTTCACTGTTGTCATCTTCCAAAACCCATCGGCAGTCATTTAGAAAACTTGTATTCCAGGATTCTACGCTTGGCAGCTCAGTGTCGAAAGTGGCAATTCCGCTATCAATTCCCTGTTGGAAGATTTCTAAAACTCTGGTATCGTCTTGCGGAAGCATTTCTCTTATCTCGTAATTCATTTTTTAATGATATTTTCTTTTGTTTTTTCTTTTAATTCTGAAATAATGAGTCTGTTGATCATCTTTATCTTCAGAAATCACACTGATATTTCCGTCTACTTCCAAAATAGCAAGCTTTACATTTTCCATCGTTTCTACTCCATGTTCCCTGATCGCTTCATTCAGTTCATCAAAAGTAATTTTTACTTTTCTCAAAGCAACCTGATCCACATTCCCATCTTTTACTAAAATTACAGGATCTGCTTCCATAAAACTTGCAAAATCACGATTGGCAAACATTAATCTTTTTAATGTAAAATTAGCAGCAAATAAAACAAGCGCCGCTACAATTCCGCCTTCTAAGGAAGTATTTTCACCAACCATTGCATTCTGTACGGCGTTTGAAATCAACAAAAGCAAAACAACATCTCCTGCGTTGAGTTGTGAAAGCTGATTTTTCCCAAACAAACGGATTGCGATTACCATAAAAAGGTAAACGCAGAGCGAACGGACAACGACATCAAGAATAGGATTCAAAGTATAGAAAATTTAGATCAAATGTATACAATTAGCGGAAATAAAAAAACTGCTTTTTCAAGCAGTTTAAAGAAAATCATTTCGTTTGTTTCTTTTAATTATCTATTGTTGATGTCTACTCTTACAGGCATTACAAAAGATGAAGCCAGCATATTTTCATTCAGCTTATTGGCATCCACTTTATACTGAAGATGAGAAAGCACATTTTCTATTTCTTTACTTACATTTTTGCAATCTCCTTTTGAACGTACATTTACAATTTTACCGTTTTCTGCAATATCAAACTTCACTTCCGAGTTTACAATTCCTTGCTTGTAATCTGAACTGGTAAAATCAAAATTATCCATCAAAAGACTTCTGATTTCATTGAATGCATCATTTTTATTTAACTGCACTTCCTGAATCGTATTGTTTGATGTTGTCTGAGCTTTTACGTTACCTGCGATTGCTGTTAATCCTAATGCGAAAAGAGAAGCAACAAATATTTGAATTTTATTTTTCATAACCATTTGATTTTAAATTATATATTAAACTTGTTTTGAATTCTAAATCAAAGATATAAAAAAATATTCATACAAATTTCACATTGAGTTAATATTGAGTTAATATTGAAATGCAATATACTGATATTCAATTAATTGAATTTTAAAAATATTTGAATTGTTAACATTGGAGATTAAATTAGCTTTAAATTAAAATCACTTTTAAACAGAAAAAGCTACAAACATCAGTTGTAGCTTTATATAATTCTGTAATTAATTACTTACTTATTTTGTCCCGGAGCAAATGGTTTTGCGGATTTTGTTCCAAAAACCTTTTTAGCTTGTCCAGGAGGCATAGGTTTTGATTTTGAAGCTTTAACGTGCGTTGATGATCTTACTTCACAAGACACAATGGTCAAGGAAAAAGCCATTAGAGCTAAATAAATTTTAATTGATTTCATAAGGTTTTTTATTTGATAAGACAAATATGATACCAAGTTACATCTCCTTCTTCAAATACTTCCCTGTCAAACTTTTCTTCGACTTGATAATCTCTTCAGGAGTTCCTTTAGCAATAATCTCACCACCATATTTCCCACCTTCCGGTCCAACATCAATAATATGATCTGCTAATTTGATGACATCCATATTATGTTCGATGATGATGAATGAATTTCCTAATTCTACCAACTTATTGATGGCATCCATTAAGATTTTTACATCTTCAAAATGAAGTCCGGTTGTTGGTTCATCAAGAATGTATAATGTATTTCCTGTTTGTCTTTTTGCTAATTCTGTTGCCAGTTTTATACGTTGTGCTTCACCACCGGAAAGTGTAGTCGATTGCTGTCCCATTGTGATGTAACCTAGACCAACATCCTGTAAAGTTTTTACTCTTGCAAAAATCTTCGGAATCGGCTGGAAGAAGTCTACCGCTTCATCAATCGTCATATCCAACACATCGGAAATAGATTTTCCTTTGTAACGAACTTCCAAAGTTTCTCTGTTGAAGCGTTTTCCGTTGCAGGTTTCACAATGCACGTAAACATCCGGTAAAAAGTTCATTTCAATTACTTTCAAACCACCACCTTGGCAAGTTTCACATCTTCCACCTTTTACGTTGAAAGAAAATCTTCCTGGCTTGTAACCACGGATTTTAGATTCAGGCAATTCTGAAAATAGATTTCTGATATCGGTAAACATTCCTGTGTAGGTTGCAGGATTTGAACGTGGCGTTCTACCAATCGGAGTCTGGTCTACATCTACGATTTTATCAATATTATCAAGACCTTCCACTTTTTTGTATGGCAAAGGCTCCTGAACGGCTCTGTAAAAATGTTTGTTCAGAATCGGATATAAAGTTCCATTAATTAAAGAAGATTTTCCACTTCCTGAAATTCCTGTAACTACCACCAATTTTCCTAAGGGAATTTCAAGATTTACATTTTTAAGATTGTTTCCTGTAGCACCTTTCAAAACGATACTTTTCCCATTTCCTTCTCTTCTTACTTCCGGAATGGCAATTTTTCTTTTTCCCGTAATATAATCTGCGGTAATTGTATCAGCGTTTAGCAAATCTTTCGGCTTTCCCTGCCAAAGAATTTCACCACCAAATTTTCCGGCTCTCGGACCAATGTCTAAAACCTCATCGGCTTCCATGATCATGTCTTTGTCGTGCTCTACAACCAAAACAGAGTTTCCGATATCACGAAGGTTTTTTAATGAATTAATCAGTCTTTCGTTATCTCTTTGGTGCAATCCGATACTGGGTTCATCCAGAATATAAAGTACATTCACCAACTGCGAACCAATCTGCGTTGCCAGACGAATCCTTTGAGACTCTCCACCAGAAAGGGTTTTTGAACTTCTGCTCAAACTTAAATAATCTAAACCTACATCCAGTAAAAACTGAAGTCTGGTTTCGATTTCTTTTAAGATTTCATGCGCAATAATCGAATTTTTTTCTGAAAATTTATCTTTTACATCGGCCAACCATTCTTTTAAGTCTGATAAACTCAAACCGTTGACCTCAGCAATATTTTTCCCATCGATTTTAAAACTCAAACTGGAAGGCTGAAGACGAGCTCCTTTACATTCCGGGCAAGTTTCTTCCGTTGTAAAATGTCTTTCCAGCAAAATTGCTTCGTAAGATTCTCTTTCCTCAATCAATTCTTCCATAAAAGGAATCAAACCATCAAAATTGATTTTAATTTTTTTGGAAATTCCTGCGTATTTTAAATCTTTATTAAATTCTTTGTTACAACCATGATAAATATAATCCAACGCTTCTTCCGGAATATCTTTAAAAGGTGTCGCCAAACCTAAACCAAAAATTTCAAGAATATTTTTGATTTGAGAAAGTATATATTTATTAGATTTAATATCTTCCAATGGCAACAAACCACCCTGATTGATAGACAATTTGGGATTTTCAACAAAATAATCGGTGTTGATCTTTTTAATTGTTCCTAAACCTTTACAGCTTGGGCAACTTCCCTTTGGTGAGTTAAAAGAAAAAGTATTCGGTTCGGGTAAAGCTAATGAATGACCAGTTTCGGCATCCATTAAATTTTTTGAGAAATATTCTATCTCTGTACTTCCCAATTTTTGAATTCCGATTAAGCCTTCGCCCATATCCATTGCCGTGCGCAAAGATTTTTCCATTCTGGCTTCTGAGGCACTTTCTCCAATGATCCAACGGTCTATTACGATGTCGATATCGTGGGTTTTGTAACGGTCAAGTTTTAGATCATATTCAATATCTGTCAATTCACCATCAATTCTTGCCTGTCCGTATCCTTTTTTGGCCATCTGAACAAAAAGTTCGTGATAATGACCTTTTCTGGAACGCACAACCGGCGCCATCAACATTATTTTTTCGTTTTTATAATTTTCTTTAATGGCATCAAGAATCTGATCTTCGGTATAGCTTACCAACTTTTTTCCTGTCGTTTGGGAATAAGCATCAGAAACTCTCGCATATAAAAGACGCAGGTAATCGTACAATTCTGTTACCGTTCCTACGGTAGAACGGGGGTTTTTGTTGGTCGTTTTCTGCTCAATCGCAATAACGGGTGAAAGACCTTCGATCTTATCAACATCAGGACGTTCCAAACCACCCAAAAACTGTCTTGCATAGGCAGAAAAAGTTTCGATATAACGACGCTGTCCTTCCGCGAAAATCGTATCAAAAGCCAATGATGATTTACCGCTTCCCGAAAGTCCGGTAATTACGACCAATTCGTTGCGTGGAATTTTTACGTTGATGTTTTTAAGGTTATGTTCACGAGCTCCGTAAACTTCTATATATTCGGTTGATTTACTCATAATTTGATGTGACTTTACCTGAAAATCACGCTGTGCAAAATTACGGAATTTTATGGAATTTATAGTGTTAAAAAATGTTAGTAATTTTGATTTAATTAAGTAAAAAATTTGAGTTTTAATTCTTTCTAAATTTAGAAATGATTAAAAAAATTATTCTTGTTTTTACTTAAATTTACAGTGATTTAAATTTAACCATGAACAGACTACGCGAACACATTGAAGAAATTATTTCTCTTACAGATGAAGAATTCGATTATATAAAAACTTTTTTCACCTTTAAAAATGTTCGAAAAAATCAGTTTTTGGTGCATGAAGGTGACGAAGTAAAATTTGAATTTCTTACGTTAGACGGAATTTATAAAGTTTTTTATATTGACGGAAACGGAAAAGAACATATTCTACAATTTGCGAAGAAAGATTGGTGGATGACCGATTATATTGGGTTTTTTAAAGAAAAAAATGCAACGATGTTTGTAGAATGTCTGCAGGATGGAGCTGTTGCGTGTCTCACTTTAGAAGGCAGAGAAAAATTAGCTTCAGAATTTCATAAAATGGAATATTTCTTCAGAGCCAAGCTTACCAATGGTTATATCGCATTGCAACAGAGAATCATTCTTTTATTATCAAGCACACCTCAACAACGCTATGAAGAATTTTCAAAATTGTATCCGGATCTTATCTCTCAAATTCCCAAAAAATATGTCGCAGAATATTTGGGAGTAAGCCGTGAAACTTTAAGCAGGCTTTATTCAAACAATAAATAAAATTTTGAGTATAATTCTAATGAATCAGATTATAAATACAAAATTCCGAAAAACTTAGATCAATTAAAGTTTTTCGGAATTTCTTTTTATTACTTTGAGTTTTAGCTCCTTTCTATTTCACAAACGAATTGTAAGAATTAAGAACAGATTCATACGCCGAATCCATTTCGTTGATATTACTGTCTGCAATTCTTCCGGTAGATTTGGAATCTCTGATCAGTTTTCTGTATTTATCTAAAAAGTCAGCCGCTTTTTTGTTTACATTTTCAAACTCTGTTTTTTTGTAAGCATATTGCTGTTCTTTTACATTAAAAACTTTTTTGGTATTAATAGCAACCACTTTCTCAAACTCATCATACTTTTTCTGAGCCTCAGCTTCATTAAAGCCTCCTGTATACTGCTTATCTAAAACATCCATTACAGAATCCATAGAAGTCATCAAAGTTTTAGAAGAAAGTATAAATTCTTTCATAGGATGATCTTTAAGAATCACTTCTTCTGCTGTATCGGTTGCAGGTTTTATTTTCGTTAAAACATTTTCACCTGCGGTAAAAAACGCCTGCGCCTCGACATTAATATCTTTTTGAAGCGCTTCTGCTTTCGCTCCTTTGTCGTCTTTGTAGTCTTCGGAAGTAATATATGATTTCAGCTCTTCATATTTTTTTTCAATGCTTTCTCTTTTTGCTTTATATGTATTGAAATCTGTTTCTATAATCGTTTTATCATTTTCAAATCCGGAAGGAATTCCTTTTATCTTACTGAGTGAATAATCCATAGACCCAATCACAACCGGCATACTGTAAACTGTTTCACCTTTAGATTTTTTAACTGCTGCTTCAGCATATTTTACGATATTTTCAATGTGTCTTGAAGAAGTTTTGTAAGAATCTAAGAAGTCATTATTAAAATCTATTATAGCCTGAGATTCATTTTCTCCGGCTTTCAGAACGGCATTTCCTATTTTATCCATTCCTTTTTTACAGCTTACACTTGCTGCACTCAGCGACAAAGCCAGTGCAACCATCATTACTTTTTTCATATTTTATAGTTGGGGTTTAAAATTAATTTTCAAAAAAATCGGTGTCTTCGTTGCTTATTTTCACGAGATATTCTATTCCGTCGATTGCTTTTGCTACAATTTGGTTTCGCAAAATGTTGGCCATATTTTCCCAATACATTCTTCCGTAAAAAGAGTAATTATTGGGTACAATTTCTACTTCAACTGTTCTTACAAAACCTTCTTTGGGCTTATTGCTAATCATGGTTCCGCGTTTTACACGAACGTCTTTCAGCTCGTCTTTTAAAACCATTCGGCAGTAATTCTTAACGTCTTCCAGAGAAATTATTTTATCTCTCGTCGTTAATGCATATTTATAAGCCTGAATACTGTCTGAACCTTTCTGCTCTTCTGCCCCGCCGATTGTTTCAGTCAGCAAAATCATCGATTGCGACTTTAACTGGTTTGAAAGTTCGGTTCCGGGACGCATATGATTGGCAAAAGTGCAATGCGTAATCCAAAATGCAGCGTAGGTGTGATCTGTTTTTTCTACAGGTTCCATGATCACGTAGTTGAGTTCCTGTCTGATGTTTCTTTTGGCGTTGTTTACTTTCTGCACCATCGATTTCATCTTATCAGACATTTCTCCCAGCATGCCTTTCACATTATCTCTGTTTAGCAAAGAAAATGCTGCAATTTCATCTCTGGTGAGCTCAAGAACGTTTGAAATCATATCAACAGCATTTCTGTTGTTGAAACGTTCCATTCCGCCTTTTCGTACGGTGTATAAACCTTTTTTAAGATTATCTGAAGGAGTGAAAGGAATTTCGGTGTATTTCCGCCCTTCTCCGTCCTGAACCTCATCTACATACAGAAAATGCTCAGCTTCTTCGGTAATCAACGGAATATTATTTCCCATAATATCTAAGCTGTATTCTGTTTTTTTCCAGCCACGATTGTATACAGGAAAAGCATTCAGTACAAAAGTAAAATTGTCTAAAATTTCTGCCGAAAACTGTGGTGGAAACTCAAAAGTAAGCCACAGATATTCTTTTCCGCCCAGGTATTTTTCAATCTCTTCTTTTCCTTTCAAAAAATTTAAGTGTTCCGGAAGTTCTCTAATGAAAAGATCTCTTGACAGACCTGTAACTTCCACAAATTTGTGACTGTAGATACTTTTGATATCGTCAATAATTTTTGTTTTTATCGACTGCTCATGAAATATCTGTTCATATCCTTCTGCTTCCTTATTTTTCACATAAGTTATCCCTTCTTTGATAAACATTGGGTTTCCGTTGCTTGAAACGGTGCTGTAAGGCAATAGCTTATATACAAAATCAAGATGCTCGAAAGCTGGGTTTGAGCAATAAATACTTAATGTCTTCGGAAACTTTTCGTTGGTAAATTTTGAAACATCAATTCCGATGGTTATTTTCCTGTAATCTTCCGGTCTTCCCTGAAATCTGGAAATCGGAATTTTATTCAGTCTTTCATCTAAACTGTAACATGTATTTCCTACAAACATAATTGCAGTCTGTGCTTTGTTTGTTCGTACACTTCCAATCGGTGTAAAAGGAATATTCAGCTGTTTATCTGATTCCGATTTTACAGTGGAATTCATGTGTTTTCTGAAAAAAAACTCGGTATGCTCCAGCAATATCTCAGATGACTCAAACGGTGAAGTATAAGCCAAAGCATGAGCCGGAATCGGATGTGTGTAAATGGACGGTGTTAACAGCTTAGCAAGTTTTTCTAAGATTCTTGCATTAACAGTCTGAATTTCGTTATTCGCTTTAAAAATTTCGGTGCTGAATGCATCAATCAATAATTTCACAAAAGGATCTAATGACTGTGGACTTTTCAGTCCCCAAACTTTTGTAGCATTCTGAAGCATTCTCGCTTTTACGGATTCTTTGGAATAAATATTCTGATCTAAATTCATAAAATTTTATTACAAATAAATATTTAATCGATGGACATCGGGCTTAAAAAAAGTTCGGTAGAAAAACTGAAACGCTCGCCTGTAGCTTCCATTTTTGCGTTGATTCCTATTTTTACTTTTTTCTTGATTTCCGTATGTTCTTTGGTATCATAGTTATGCTCTACAAATCGTATGTGAGCATCAATTTGTGGCTGTACAATTCGTGGTTCGTATTGCAAAATCTGTCTTTTAAGACTTTTAATAAATACATTTTCCCAAACTGCTGATGTTACGCCATTATCGAATTCCAGATTCCAAACATCGTTTCCGTAGTTGTCATCATATCTGTTTTCTCCTTTTTTTGTCGTGATCAAAAGCATGATATTGTGTGCTATGCTTTCTCCCATATCGCAGGTATCGATACTTCCACCTTCGGACATGAGTGTAGACGGTACAAAAGGCATTCTGTAATTTGGTGTGTCCATAAGTGATATTTCGTTATTTCTCTTTGGTGTTATTTAAAACGAAATACCAAATTAATCATTTTTGAGAAATAATACCTTATGGAATATTAAAATTATTGTTAAAAAGGAGAGTTTTGAAAACCTATGAGAATTAATTGATGTGCTTTCTATGGTTTAGCTCAGTTTGGGATAGGAAATACTAATAATTGTTTTGCATAGATTCGGGATTTTTTAACGCAAAGATTTATCTTAAAACTTTATATTTTAAAGAAGCAAAGGCAAATAAATTGCTTCGCTAAGCTTGACAAAAAAATTTACATAATCATTTAAAATAAATGATGGCAATTCATTTAGGAACGAAATGTAAAGTCTTTAATGATTAATTGCTGTATTTGCAAAATCATAACGGATCCTTTTGCATAATTCGGGGATTTTTTTTAACGCAAAGATTGATCTTAAAACTTTATATTTAAGAAGCAAAGGCAAATAAATTGCTTCGCTAAGCTTGACAAAAAGATTTATATAATCATTTAAAATAAATGATGGCAATTCATTTAGGAACGAAATGTAAAGTCTTTTAATGATTAATTGCTGTATTTGCAAAATTATAACGGATCCTTTTGCATAAATTCGGGAATTTTTTTTAACGCAAAGATTTATCTTAAAACTTTATATTTTAAGAAGCAAAGGCAAATAAATTGCTTCGCTAAGCTTGACAAAAAGATTTATAAATTATTTGATAAATGATGGCAATTCGTTTAGGAACAAAATGTAAAGTCTTTAATGATCAATTGCTGTATTTGCAAAATGCATAACGGATTTATCGTTCTTTTGCATAATTTTTTAACGCAAAGATTTATCTTAAAACTTTATATTTTAAGAAGCAAAGGCAAATAAATTTGCTTCGCTAAGCTTGACAAAACGATTTATAAATTATTTGTTTATTGTTTTTGTTAATAATAAACTTGCATTTTAGTATAATAATGAATTTGTACAATTTTCTTGATAACTGAATTTTGATAGTAAAATTACTTATTTGCTCTGTTTATTGTAATGATGGGATATTTTTAGCCCTGATTGAACGGTTTGTTTGAGCTCTTTTCGTTATTATTTTGGCGGCGGCTTTGCCACCGCCAAAATAATAACGAAAAAGCGAGTAGTGAAAGCAGGAAAGAGCTTCAAATAAAAAAATCGATATTGTCATCAACATAGACAAATAGCTTTTCCAACAGTAACTATTCTGATTTTTTATTTCTATTGATAAGATAATAAACGGGAAGCCCGAGAAGTACGATCAAAAACCCCGGCCATGTATATTGCTGTTTGTAAATTAAAAGTAATACGCAAAAAGCGGTTCCAATTAATAAGTAAACTATTGGAGTGACCGGATATAACCAGGTTTTATAAGGTCGTTCAAGGTTAGGTTGTTTAATTCTAAGATAAATTACTCCGAAAACGGTAATCATATAAAATAAGACGATGACAAAAGAAATCATATCTAAAAGATTTCCATATTGTCCGCTAAGACAAAGTATAGATGCCCAAACTCCCTGCATCCAAAGTGCATTTCCGGGAACCTGATTCTTGTTGTTATCAACAGCGGATTTAAAGAAAAGACCGTCTTTTGCCATAGTTTGAAAAACTCTTGCGCCAGCCAAAATTAATCCGTTGTTACATCCAAATGTAGAGACCATTACCAAAACAGCGATAATGACAGTTCCTGCACTTCCAAAAATATTCTGTGAAGCTGCAACTGCTACTCTATCATTAGCCGCAAACGCAATTGAATCTCTGTCCAAAGCATTGATGTAAACGAAATTGACAGCAATATATAAAAGCATCACTGCAGAAGTTCCCAGAATCATTGCTTTTACGACATTCTTTTTCGGATTTTCTATTTCACCTGAAACAAAAGTTACGCTTTCCCAAGCAACCGAACTGAATACCGATCCTACCATTGCAGCAGCGATTCCGCCCATTAAAGTCATTCCTGATATAGGTTCCCAACCTGATTGCAAAAAAACACCTTTAGCATCTTGTTTTAAATTATTGAAAGAATTGGTTCCAAAGCTGAAATTTTCAGCTAGATGTGAGGCATCTACCAAGATGAATCCCAAGGCAATCAAACCCAGCAACGCTACTATTTTTGATCCTGTAAAAACATTTTGAAGTATTTTTCCACTTTCTACACCTCTTGTATTGATGTAAGTCAGCAAAATAATGACCGCGATTGCCAAAATCTGAATCCAGGTAATCTGAAATGTTCCGCTTTGAAAAATCGGAGCTGCATTATTCAATTCCGGGACCAGATAGGCTGTAAATTTTCCGAATGCCATTGCAACGGCCGCGATAGTTCCTGTCTGAATGACTGTAAAGAGTCCCCATCCGTATAGAAAACCCATTTTTTTACCGAAAATTTCTGTAAGATAAGTGTATTGCCCTCCAGCTTTAGGAAAAAGCGACGATAATTCACCATAACTTATCGCTGCAGCAACAGTCATTATTCCGGTGATTACCCAAACGATAATCATCCAGTATCCCGAGCCCAGATTTCGCATCATATCGGCGCTTACGATAAAAATCCCGCTTCCGATCATTGAGCCCATCACCAGCATAATGGCGTCCCATAATTTTAGTTTTTTCTGCATATTCAAGTATTGCGTTCAAATATAAATAAATATGCAATGGTTTTTCGATTTTGTTTACAATTTATAAATGATTGTTATTTATCAAGTTTATAATCATTTTAAATTCAAATTTTATTATTAATTTTGAAGAAAATATTAGTAATGAAATTTAAGGCAATATTAGTTTTAGCAGCAGTAAGCGTATCAACTTTGGCTTTTGCTCAGGAAGCAAAGAAAAAAATGGGTCCACCGGAAGGTAATGCAATCGTTGGAGATACTTATGGTTCAGCCGTAGCTTCTACTGCAGAATCTAAAGCTATTTCTGTTGAAAAATTAGGCAAAAAGCTTAAAAAAGAAAATAAAAAAGTTGAAAACGTTGCTGTAAAAGGTAAAGTAACAGATGTTTGTGAGAAAAAAGGATGTTGGTTAACCATTCAAACTGAAGATAATTCTCAGTTTTTTGTAAAAATGAAAGATTACGCATTCTTCGTTCCAACCGCTTTAAAAGGAAAAACGGTTGTATTAGACGGAACTGCTGAAAGAAAAGTAACGTCTATTGACGAACAGAAACACTACGCAGAAGATGCTAAAAAACCTCAGGCAGAAATTGATGCAATCACTCAGCCTAAAGAAGAAATTCGATTTGTAGCTAATGGAATTAAAGTGGTAAACTAAAACTAACCTTGTCATCTGAGCTAAACAAAATAGAAATATTTCTCTAATCGCCCTGACGACAATGAAAATAAAAAAAAGCGGAACAATTGGTTCCGCTTTTTTTTAGTCTTCTATCTTAAAATTGACTTCTGCTTCCAATTTAGGATATTTGGTATCGGAAATATATCTTTTCCCGGTACAGTCAATTTCCAGCCAGCCTTTTCTCTTCTTCACATCTCCCGCTTCCACAACAAAAGGGATAAATGATATTTCATCTTTACCCTCTTCAAAAACTTCTTTGTACTGAACTGCAATATCCAAAATACATTCATGCTCAGTATTTAACTTTACGTTTCTGTAAACAACGTCATAATGTGTTTCCTGATTCTCGGGAATCTCTTCATAAGCTTCCCAGCCTGTCGTGTCAGAATTGAGCTCACTGATTGCTTTTAAAGCATAATATAAAGAAATAGTATAATATTTTCTTGTTTCTTTTCTCGAATAATCATCTACGAAATGTCCGCCTTCAAAAAGAATAGTCGGCATTCCTGCTTTTATAAAATTATCGCCTGTAGAAGTAGGATAGAACTCATCGGAATATCTTCCGATCTGATTCGGAATTAATTCCTTTAAATGATTGTAAACATAGGCAATCACTGCCATGCATTTCTTCCTGTTATCGGTAACGGTACGTTCCACATTTTCTGAAGGTGCCAAAAAGGATAGTGTTGCCGGATGAATTCCGTCTGTAGTGAAAATTGTACGCTGCTCGTGAAGGTTCAGTGCATAATCGTATTTTTTTGAAGCAGCCAGATTCTTAAGGAACTTAATCTCTTTACTCGCTTCATTATGAAAATCTCTGTTAAGGTCTATTTCTGATGCAGTAAGTCTTGTCCATATTTCAGAACCATCGGGATTTAGCATGAAAATAAAGTCTAAACTGATCTTGCTGAAAAGCTCATTCTTCACATCCGGAGAATTATCTAAACTTTTCAATAGATCAAGCATGGCATGGGTGGCATTAGATTCATTACCATGCATTTGTGACCAAGCCAGAATATTGATTTTACCCGTTCCCACACTTAGCTTATAAATAGGTTTATCTAAAAAAGACCTTCCGATCTCTTGAATATAATCGCTGAGATGCGTCTGTAAGTAAGAAAATAATTTTTCAGGGGAAATATAGCGATTAGGAAAATCAGGATTTGCAGTGTAGAAATGTTCAAAATTCATTCAATAATAATTTACATTCCTCAAAATTAAACATTTTGCTTTTAAAAATAAAATTAACATTTGTAACTTAGTTAAACATTGTAAATTGCCAGTTTGTCTGTTAGTAAAATTGTGGATTAATAATAATTTAATGAACTGTATCTATCTGATTGTTTTTCAATTATTTATGATTTTTATGTAAAGTTATAAAACATATCTACTTTAAGTGTTTATAAGCCTAATTTACCAAAAATGAGTGTAATTAACTTAAACAGATTTATTGTTGAAAAGATATAAGATCACGGCTTGTATACAAATGTTAATTGTGGATAAAGTGGATTACAGATTGAAAAATTCAGCTTAGATCTGGTTTCAAATAAAACTTCTAACGTAAATTAAAAAACAAAGTATTTAACAAGAGTATTATATCTTAAAATATTGTTAAAAGTACGCATCCATAACAATTGGCAGCAGTAATATTTCAATTTATAGAGAGGGGTAAGCTTAAAAGATGCATTTAAGCGATATATAAACCGTCTCCTACTCCATTGTTCTTTAAAGGAAGCACAAAAGTCCTGTCAATGGTACAAGTAGAGAATTTAGCTATACTATAAAAGAGCATATAATTCTTCGATTTCCATTATTCGTTTTACTTCATCCTTTACTTTAGGTTAGAGTTTATCTGAAAATTATTGTGGAAATTTTGTTTAATAATTTATCACAATAAATTTTATCAATACTGTAAATAACTGAAATATAGTTATTTACCCTTATTTACTTTTGTATATCTCATAAGTTTTTACAGTTTACATTTGTACTTGTGCAATGTAAATTTATTATTTACATTTGTAAAAGCAATTTTTCAGCTTATTGTATGAGTTTAAATGAAAGAATTTCAAAAGTTATAGAGTATTCAGGTTTTACTCCATCTGAATTTGCAGATGAGATCGATGTACAGCGTTCGTCAATTTCTCATGTGACTTCCGGAAGAAATAAGCCTTCCTTAGAATTTATCATTAAAATAAAATCTCGTTTCCCGGAAATCTTATGGGACTGGTTGGTGAATGGTGATGGTGAAATGTTGAAGTCTGAACTTCCCGATACTGAAGAAACAGTAACAGAAGAAAAATTGAAACCAACTTCTCTTCCCGATTTATTTACGATGATGAATGACGACAAAGATTTTGGCAGTGAAGAACCTGTGCCTGAAAAAACAGTCGCAATTGAAAGTCCTCCAGAATCAATTAAAACATATCAAAGTAAAGCAAATGAAAAAATATTCGATTCTCAGCGATTAGAAAAACCGAACGAACAAATCATTAATCAAGTCATTGAAAATCAGACCAATAAGATAAAGCGTATTGTATTATTTTATGAAAATGGAAAATTTGAAAGTTTTGAGCCATAAGAACTAAATTTCATTCACTATTTTCGGAAACAAAAAAGCTCGGTTAAAATAACCGAGCTTTACATATTTTAAATAGAAAATTATTTTCTTCTTCTGTCTAATTCTTTCTTAATTAAACCCAATTCTCTTCCGGTTTGTCCGGCAACAGACGTGTTTTCTCTGGCTCTTCTGGTAAGATATGGAACAACATCTTTAACAGGTCCATAAGGCAAATATTTGGCTACATTATAGCCCTTATCAGACAGATAAAAGCTAATGTTATCGCTCATCCCATAAAGTTGTCCAAAATAGATGTGAGGATTGTTATTTTCTAATCCTTTGGCTTTCATTTTATCCATAACCAGCTCAGATGAAACCTCGTTGTGAGTCCCAAAGAACGCAGAAACTTTATCTAGATGATTCATTACAAAATCGATTCCCGCATTGTAATTTTTATCGGAAGCATCTTTGGTTGGCTGAATAGGATCTGCATATCCTTTTTCTGCAGCTCTGGCTCTTTCTTTTTCCATATAAGCGCCACGAACAATTTTGTAACCGATAAAATAATTCCTTTCTCTTGCTCTCTGAAGATTTTGCTCCATATATTCAAGACGTCCGGTTCTATACATTTGAATGGTATTCCAGACAATTGGTTTTTCATGATTATATTTTTCCATCATCTCTTCGCAAAGCTGATCTGCCGCACCCTGCATCCAGGTTTCTTCTGCATCAATCATTACTTTTTTATCATTCTCATGACAAAGTTTGCATACCTCATCGAATCTTTTTACTACTCTCGCCCATTCTTCTTTTTGACTTGAAGTAAGCTCAGATCCGTTTCCGACAGCTTCATACAAATCAATTCTTCCGAAAGCAGTAGGTTTGAAAACAATAAAAGGAATAGCAGGATTTCCTACAGAAAATTTAATGATATCTTTAATTTCCTGACATACAGCATCAAAAGTTTCCTCATCTTCTTTACCTTCAATTGAGTAATCGAAAATACTTCCAACGCCTCTTTTGAAAAGCTGTTTCACTGCTTTCATGCTTTCTTCACGCGTTTCACCACCTACAAACTGCTCAAACAATGTATTTTTTACAATTGCATTGACAAATGGAAAATTATTGTGAACGGTAAAATTCAGGACAGAAGTTCCAAGATTTGTCAAAGCTGGCTGTTCAATCATTTTAAACATCCAATAGGCTTTTCTTAGTTGTGCATCAGTTTTATCGGCAAATGCAACTTTAGTATCGTTGAAAATGGGCATTCCTTTTTGTTAATTTAATTTTGCAAATGTAAGAATAACCTGAGCTTTTTTAAAGTTTTTTTTCTACAATTTACCTTCAATTCCGTTCAACAGCATTGCAAGAATTCCGATGAAAACCCAGAAACGTAAAATATTGAGCGTAAGAAACTTAGTTCGTCTTGATGAATTTAAGAGAAGATAAATACAGATAACCATTACAAATAGACCTCCGGTAAAATAATAAGACATAAAACCTGAAATTCCAGTTTTGGTAATAAGCTTCATCGAAACTGCCATTGTGATGATCAGTAAAGAAATAAGTATGATCTTGGTATTCTTGCTTTTAAAATAGTTGGGGATTGTGGTATAACCAAAAGCTTTATCAACACTTTTGGTTAAAGTATCTTTTACAATATCTATACATAAAAGAAACAAAAACAGAAAAACAGCCATTAAAAAAACTTTCTTTGAAAAAGTCTGGTAATACACCATCATTCCGAAAAACGGATATAACGTCAAACTAACAAAAGTAAGATTATTAAGAATTAAAATTCGACTCAGTTTATGACTGTAAAACCACATAAAGAACTGATAAACAACAAAGAAAATTAAGACTCTGTAAGAAATATAACTTGCTACTCCGAGCGAAATTACCGTTAAAGCCAAATAAACATACAGAAAATATTTCTGCTGAATAAAGCTCTGAATTCTTGTACGGAACGGTTTTACAATATGGTCTTTTTCAAAATCGTAAAATTGATTGATGATTCCGCCTGCAAGAATGCTTAAAACAGTACAGAAAATGATGCCGTGAACTTTGAAATCGAATACGAATTTGCTGAAGGATTCTTCCTGATTAAAAAGGAAAAAAGTAGAAACATACAATGCAAAAGTAAGTAAAGCGGCAACGAAAAACCTAGCTCCCAAAAGAAAGCCTACCAATTGTGAAAACCTGTAAAACAGAGATTTGGAAACAAAATTTTTCTGTTGGAAACTTTCTTTTTCAGAATTCATTCCCGCGGATTTTAAAATCTGTAAATCACTTCTTTCTGGAAGCCATCAAGCATTTTTTCTGCTTTTTCGTAGTCTTTGGTGAAACCTAAAATATAGCCACCACCGCCACTTCCGCAAAGTTTCAGGTAGTAAGCATTAGAATCTAAACCTTTTTTCCAGATGTTGAAAATACTTTCAGGAATCATTGGACGAAAATGTTCGTAAGCCCAATGAGAAAGCTTTTTAAGGTTTCTAAAAAACGGGTTCATATCTTTTTTAAGGAAAGATTCGATACAAGCGTTGTTGTAACGAATAAACTCTTCTTTCAGCGTTTTACGGAAACCTTCGGTCTTCATTTTTTCAAAGAAAATCTGAATCATCGGTCCTGTTTCACCTGTAATTCCTGAATCAATCAAAAAGATAGCGCCTTTACCTTCTTCACCTTTTGGAATGGCTACTTTATCTAAATTTTCTTTATTTTCGATAAGAATAGGAAGATTCATGTAGCAGATTAAAGGATCCATTCCTGAACTTTTACCATGAAAGTAGCTTTCCATTTCGCCAAAAACGGCTTTTATATTTTTAAGATTATCTTTTGAAATACTGTCAGGATCATGTTTTGTGAAGCTGTATTTTTCGAAAATTGCGGCAACCAAAGCTCCTGAACTTCCCACTCCATATCCCTGAGGAATATTAGAATCAAAGAAAAGTCCGTTTGAAATATCTTCTTTTAGACGGTTTACATCTATTTTGAATTGCTCGGGAAGACTTAAATTTTCAAGAAAATCAGCGTATTTCTGTAAATGCTCGTTTGATCTTTTCTCAAATTCTGAATCTGAGTCTGAAAACTTGAGAGCGCCTTTATAAAAGCTGTAAGGAACTACAAGACCTTGCGAATCTTCTATCATTCCGTATTCTCCGAAAAGGATAATTTTAGCGTAAAATAAAGGGTTCGTCATCTTGTGTAAATATCTTTATGCAAAGTTACTATTATTCTGCTGAATATTAACAAATTTTAAGCCATTGTATGACTTATATCTTGGTTTTTAAGAATCTGATCAAAATTGCTCCTGCTGCAAAAAACACCGACATCGAGATAAAGGCATATTGCATATTATGAAACCTTTGGATAAACACACTGAAAATAAGCATTCCGCAAATGATTGCAATTTTTTCGAGTACATCATAGAAGCTAAAATACGTTGTATTTTCCATAGAATTTTCAGGTAACAGTTTTGAGTACGTCGATCTCGACATTGCCTGAAGACCTCCCATTACTAAACCTATCAACCCCGCCAATCCATAAAACTGAAGCTGCACATTCGGATTTTCCTTATTTAAAGAATAAGCCGATAAACAGCAGGCAATCCAGATAATCACAGCAATAGTAATTACGTTTTTGTTCCCAATTTTTTTAGATAATCTTGAAAATAAGAACGCACCAAAAATCGCAATAATCTGAATAACCAAGATGGTTATAATTAATTTATATTTATCGGCTTCTTTAGGAAAAATTACTGTACTTCCGAAAGGAACTGCCATCAAAAAGATGGTCTGCATTCCGACACTGTAAAAGAAGAAACTCGATAAGAAAAACTTCAAAGCTTTATCTGAGAAAAGCTTGTTCCCGACTCTGAATAATTCTCTGAAACTCTCTTTTGCAATATCTTTATAAAAACTGATATTATCTTTTAAAACTTCAAAAAAGCCACCTTGCTCTTCATGTTTTTTAAAGATGTTTTTATAATTTAAAAGCACCAAATCTTTAGGAAGTTTCTCCTTCACATCTCCAAATTGCGGTAAATGTTTGAATGTGTACTGTGAGAAACCAAACCACCAGGCACCCGTTAATAAAAAGCTGATTCTTATATAAATTTTAGCCTGATCCGGTCCTTTTGCAACCACCTGAATTAAAACCAAACAGATAATCAGCAAAACTACAGAACCAATATACCCGTAAATATATCCTTTTGCAGACAATGCATCTTGTTTATCCGGAGTAGCAATATCCGGCAAAAACGAATTGTAAAACACCAAACTTCCCCAAAAGCCGACACTCGCTGTAATACTGAAAAGAAGCCCCAAAAACACATTTTCCATTCCTGTAAACATGGCCAATCCCATACAAGAAGTTGCTCCCAAATAACAGAAAAACTGTAGAAAAGATTTTTTGTTTCCAATCGTATCTGCTAAAGAAGATAAAAATGGAGATAATAATACCACTAAAAAGAATGAAATGGCGTAAGAAAAACTTAAAACCGCTTCCGGCTCATAAGTTTCTCCGAAAACCTTGATCATATTTCTCACCGGAATTTCCTGAATTTCCTTCGCTTCTGCTACATACTCTTTTTTGTTGTAAGCAGTGGTAAGAATCGTATAGTAAATTGGGAAGATCGCAGATGTAATTACCAAAGAATAAACAGAGTTTGCCCAGTCGTAGACCGCCCAAGCTTTCATCATCTTTGGATTATTCTTTATATTTTGAGTTGGTTGAATTTCTGTTTCAGACATTTTCAAACGAATTAGTTGCACAAAAATAGAAAAACCGCTGAACATTCGGAGGTTTTTATTTTTTTTAGTCTAAATTTTATTGATTTGTTAAAATTAGAAGTGATTAAAAAATGTAAAAGTATTAACCAAGGTGTCGCTCCTACGGAGCTTAATATCTTTTAGTATCTTTATCTACAAAGGTTTTGCTCCTACGGCGCAAGTTTTTAGTTCAAATATTTTAAAGTAGAAAATTTAAAATTCAGACATAAAAAAACCAAAAACACGAATGCTTTTGGTTCTCAATATAACAATAAACTAAATTTACATATTTTCAATAACGATTGCAGAAGCACCACCACCACCATTACAGATAGCCGCAGCACCGTATTTAGCGTTATTTTGTTTTAATACATTAATTAACGTTACAATGATTCTTGAACCAGAACTTCCAAGCGGATGTCCTAAAGCTACTGCGCCACCGTTTACATTTACTTTAGCAGCATCTAGTCCTAAGATTTTATTATTTGCCAAGCCAACTACAGAGAAAGCCTCATTGAATTCGAAGAAATCGATATCTGAAATCTCAAGACCTGCCTTTTTAAGAGCAATCGGTAAAGCTTTTGCCGGAGCTGTTGTAAAGTTTTCAGGTTCCTGAGCAGCATCAGCATAAGAAACGATTTTTGCCAAAGGTTTTAATCCTAATTCTTCCATTTTCTCCTTAGAAACAAGGATTAAAGCAGAAGCACCATCATTTAAAGTAGATGCATTAGCTGCAGTAACCGTTCCTTCTTCTTTTTTGAAAACTGTAGGAAGTGTAGGAAGTCTGTCGAAATTTACTGCTTTATATTCTTCATCTTCAGCGAAAATCACAGGATCACCTTTTCTCTGTGGAATTGAAACAGGAACAACTTCTTCAGCGAATTTCCCTTCGCTCCAAGCTTTTGCAGATCTTTTGTAAGACTGAATTGCAAAATTATCCTGATCTTCTCTTGTAAAACTATAATCTGTTGCACATTTTTCGGCACAAACGCCCATGTGAACTTTGTTGTAAACGTCTGTAAGACCGTCTAGAACCATTCCGTCCTGCATTTTTACATCACCTAATTTTGTAGCATTTCTTGCATTATAGTAATGAGGAACCATTGACATGTTTTCCATACCTCCTGCGACAATTACGTCTGCATCACCTGCTTTAATCGCCTGTGCAGCCATTGAAACGGCCTTCATTCCTGAAGCACAAACTTTATTGATCGTTGTAGAAGGAGTTTCATTTGATAATCCTGCACCTAAAGCTACCTGTCTTGCCGGGGCCTGGCCTTCACCTGCCTGAAGCACATTCCCCATGTAGATTTCCTGAACGTTTTTAGGATCAAGATTTATTTTATCTAATGCTCCTTTTACCGCTGCAGTACCTAATTTTGTAGCAGGAACTGTAGACAAACTGCCCATAAAACTTCCTATTGGAGTTCTTACTGCGGAAACGATGAATACTTCTTTCATATCTTCTTTAATTTTATTTTATTAATTTTTTCGTTTAATTCAATTTCAAAATTTACTGAGTTTTCTGCTTATTTTTCACGAAAAGCATAATGAGAGCTCCCAAAAACTCTGCAAACCAGCCCCATCTTAGTTTTACTGTTCCTGCAAAAGCTTCCGTCCAGGATTTGAAAGGTAAAAAACTGAAGTAGCTCGCCGCCTGATATTTTACAGCAAATAAAGTGAACACAAAAAGGATCAACAGAAATACGGCAAAAGTATTGACTAAAACCGAACGGTTGTTGACAATCCCAAAAAGCGCACATGCACAGAATATCCAGCAAAATATAGCCAGATAATGATCGAGTTGCCAATAGTTCCAATTTCCGATAATAGGGACGTGAACAAGCGGAAGAAAACTTCCTACGATCACCAAAATCAACCCTAAAAGCTGTAAATTTTTCATTGCTTTATTTTACAATTTTAATTGAATCTTACAATGCCAAAATACAAAAAAAAACATACTTTTTATAAGTATGTTTTAAAATCATTTATTTGAGATTGATAATATTATTTAGACAGATGTATTGCGTAAAATTTATCAATTATTTAATGTTAATTTAATTTTTATGAATATTTAAAAATTAATATTTAGTAATTATAAAGCAATCTGTACTCCATATTAACTGTATAGCAAACCATTATCATTAAAAGTATTGCAAAATATTTCTGAAAATTAAAATGTCAATGCCCAAAGATCTATACCGATTTGTATTCCTTTTTTGTTACGAATCAATGCGTCATTATTAAAAATAGGGGTAAAATCTTTCATTACATAAATATTAAATCCGAAATATTCTATCGAAATTTTACCACCAAATATAAAGGGATTTAATCCTTTTGATACTGATTCCCGGTTGTACACACGGTTTCCAAAATCATTTTTGTACTGAAGATGCATTTTATCATTTATTTTAGTTCCGCCATAAAGTCCTACTCCTACGCGCAATTGTTTTTTGGTATTATCAATATAACGAACTCCTTCGTAATCTTTATATTTTGGATTTAAAACAAATATCGCTTCTATAGGGACGTAAATATAATCTGTTCTCAACCATGCACTTTTAAAGTTGTTTCCTCTAAAATCTGTGATGTAAAGATTTTTATCATCCTGTGCAAAGATTTTATCCCCGGAAGGAACGATAGTTTCAAGTCTCCATCCTAATCCTAGACGGTAAAAAACGGGGCTTGTCGTTTTACCCAACTGATTTTCATAACGCAAAGAGAAGTTTCCTGACATGGAATTTTTCAATTCATTTCCTTTAGAAAAATTGAAAAACTTTTTATCGGTAAAATTGATCATAGAGATCCCTGCAACGTATCCAAAACTTTCCAGATAATTTTTAGGATCTTCAGGTTCGTCAAACTCAGGTTGTTCAAAAGTAAGATCCAGCAAAGCACCTCTTGCTGTTCTGAATAGATTATTATTTTTAGTAAGATTGCTTTCAAAAAGTGCTCTTCTTACCGTTTTCCCAGTTATTTCTTCGTATTCATCTTTTTGTCGATCGATTTCGTCATTTATAATCGCTTCGTATCGAATGGCTGCTGTATTTTTCTGTTCATTCATCTCGTTCTCAGAGATCTCACCGTTTTTCATTTTCTTTTCAAGCAGATCAAATTCAGCATTCATTTTGTTTCGTTCTTCAATAACCACGCTGTCGATTTTGTTTGTATAATTTTCCATCTGTTTTCTCAAAGTTGTTTTACTTTGGGAATAGCCGATTGAGAACAGAAACATAAAAGCTCCCGTTAAAAGTATTCTTTGTTTCATATTGATGAGTTATTGTTTTTCGTCTGTGTTGTTGCTGCTATTAAAAATTGTAATAAACTCCGGACTTACGCTTATTCTGTTAATTTTAATAATCCCTAGCCTTTTTGTATTTTCAGGTGCATTTTTTTTCTGTTCGACACTGTATTTTCGCTGAAAAATAAGATCGTTTGCGGTAATATATTTTACCTTAGCCTCTTTTATAGCAGGTTTTATTGTTGCTAACTGTGGAGATTCAGGAATTAGCTGTTCAGGTTTATTATTAATCTTAATCTCAGGTTTTTCACTAATCTGAAGCTCTGTATTTACAATTTTCGGAGTTTCTTTTAGTACTTCATTTTGGGTTTCAACCAATATTTCGGATTGTTTTTTCTGAGTCTTTTCTGATTTAATAATTATTTCAGAAGTAGTGTTTGGTTCTTCATTTTTATTATCAGTAACAGATTCAATATTCTCCGTTAGATTACTATTATTTTTGATAGTTTTTTTAACAGCAATTGCTTCTTTAGATTTTGAAAATTGATCAGAATTAAAATAAAACAAAGCTCCAAAAGAGATCAAAAGAACAATTACTGCTGCATATTTCCACCATTGAAAAAGCGGTTTTTGCACCGTTTGAGAGTCGTTATCTAACCCAAGTTCGATTTGATCCCAAAGACTCTCAGAAGGCTTTATTTCGAGGTCTTCGTAATCAGTTTTTAATTGTTTCAGTATTTTTTTGTCCATTTTCTTTTGCTTTTAAATAATCTGCAATCCATTTTTTGGCTTTGCTGAGCTGACTTTTGCTTGTGCCTTCCGATATATTCAGAATTTCTGCGATTTCCTGATGTTTTTTATCTTCAAAAACGTACAGATTGAAAATCAATCGGTAGCCCGTCGGCATTTGAGAAAAAATTTCTTCAATGTTAATTTTGTTTACACTTTCATCTAATTCGTCTTCCGGATAATCATCGGCAATTTCGATATCTGAATAAAGAATATTCTTATTTTTCCTTACAAAGCTTATCGAATCGTTGACGACAATTTTCCTCAGCCAAAATGGAAAACTTTTCCAGTCGTTGCAGTCGTTGATCTTATTGAAACACTTTAGAAAAGAGTTTAATAAGATATCTTCTGCATCATGAATATTATTCGTGTAAGAATTTGAAACCGCCAGCATTTTAGCTGAAAACAAATCGTAAAGCGCTTTTTGAGCTCTCCGATCCTGTTTCTTGGCAAGTTTAAAATTTTCTTCTAAATGCTTCATGTACTAGTTTCTATCTATAAGACGGTGCAATTTGAAAATGGTTGCCTAAAAGTAAAAAAAATTGCACCTTTTTTCAAAGGTGCAATTTTAATGATAGTATGAAATAAAATTATTGTGCAAAAGAATATCGTGGACCACCTGCCTGGAAAATCGCAAGTATTCTGCTTTTTTGGTCTGTAGAGAACATAAACATTGCTCTGTCATCCACATAATCCATATAATTCATGGTCATTTCTACAGGATTTCCTGTACAGCTGCTGTAATGTGGATACGTCGGCGCACCATAATTAGCAGTGTTGTGTGATGGTGTATCATTACAATAATCAGTTCCGCAAGTTGCATCTCCCCAAATATGACGAAGATTCATCCAATGCCCCACTTCATGTGTGGCAGTTCTTCCCTGATTAAAAGGATATACAGCTGTTCCGGTGGTTCCTACATATCTAGAATCTATAACTACGCCATCCGTAGCACTGGATCCTCCGGGAAACTGGGCATAGCCTAAAGTTCCTCCTCCAATCGTACACACCCATAAATTTAGTTTAGTTGTAGGTGATATCGGTGATAAACCTCCCTGTGCAGATTTTTTCATTGTATCTCTAGTTCCCCAAGAAGTTTTTTTCGTTGATTTTCTTACGACCTGATCCAAAACGAATCTTATTCCCACATTTGCTTTTACATTAGAAAAAGCTGTTGGAACATTATTATAATCACTGTTTGTAGCGTTGAAATCTTTATTCAATACATCAATCTGTGATTGAATTTGTGACTGTGAAATATTTTCTGCAGAATTTCTGTACAAAACATTTACTACAACAGGAATTTCAATAACTCCGTTTACTAATCTGGATTCAAAATTTTCGTTGAGTTTTTTTTGGGTAAACATTTCAATATCTGAAATCTTCTTTGCTAATGAAGGATTTTCAGCGATTTGATCTTTCAAAACATCATCAGCTGCACAGCTTCTTCGAGCAGTAACATCAGTTGTGGCATTCTCTTCTGATTGGTTTTCGATTTTCTCGTCAGACTCACAGCCTGCCAGAATAGCAGAAACTATTCCTAGCATAAAAATTGCTTTTTTCATTGTAATTTGGTGTTAATTATGTTAAATCGTTTTGTTATTATTAAATAAAAAACAGAAACATTACAAATATAACATTTTTTAGATACCACACTCTATTTTAATAAAAAAATATTAAAATTTGCTGATTTCCGGGTTTTAACTGGTATAATAAAATAAAAAATGTACCTCTTTTGAAGATACATTTAAATTTTTATTGTAAAAAAAACACCATTTTTAGTGCTTCACTTCTTTTAATTGAGTAGTAGGATCATGTTTATGTTTAAAAACAATAGCAAAAGCAATAGTTACAACTAACGCATAACCGGCAAAAATATACCATGACGTTTGCCATCCCGCTAGTCGCAAGGAAGGATCAGTCTGAGAGAAAACATAATGATTTACCACTTCCTGAGCACCCAACATTCCTATTGTAGCTCCGAAACCATTGGTCATCATCATAAAAACTCCTTGTGCGCTAGAACGAATGCTTTTGTCTGTTTCTTTATCAACAAATAATGATCCCGAGACATTGAAAAAATCGAATGCGATACCATAAACAATCATCGATAAAACAAACATCCAAACTCCTCCACCCGGATTTCCAAGACCAAATAATCCGAATCTCAGGAACCAAGCAAACATCGCCATCAACATAACTTTTTTAATTCCGTATCGCTTTAGAAAGAACGGAATCAATAGGATACAAAGTGTTTCTGATACTTGTGACAGTGAAATCAATGCATTTGCATTATTTGAACCCCAGGTATTTGCATATTCTGGAATTTCTTTAAAACTCGTAATAAACGGATTTGCGTAGCCATTTGTAATTTGTAATGAAACACCCAAAAACATTGAGAAAATAAAGAATATCGCCATCTTTTTTTCTTTAAACAAAGCAAAAGCTTTTAAGCCTAAAGCATCAGATAAGGTTCTTTTTTCTGTACTTTTATTAACTTCACAATTAGGAAGAGTAAATGAATAAATGAACAAAATAATTCCTAAAATACCCGAAACAAAAAACTGACTGTAGCTATTTTGAAAGCTTGGAAAATCAGATTCATTTGAGAAGTTAAATTTTAAATTTCCATCCTGAATTCCGGCAAAATTTACAAACAACATTGCGCAGATAAAACCTACTGTTCCCAACGTACGAATGGGCGGGAAAGATTTTATGGTATCATAATTATTATTAACCAAAACGGTATATGCAACCGAATTAGAAAGCGCAATCGTTGGCATATAAAAGGTAACGCTTAAACCATAAAGAAGGAAAAGTTTTGAAAATTCTACATTTTCCCCTGCTGACATTCCGTAATAACCAGCCCAGATCAAAAAAACTGCTGCAAGAAAATGCGAAATCCCCAGAAGCTTTTGAGCCCGAATCCATCGGTCTGCAATGATTCCCATAATAGCAGGCATAAAAATCGATACAATCCCCTGCATAGCATAGAACAGTCCGATTTTGGAACCCAATCCTACCGAGCCCAAATAATTTCCCATGGAAGTAAGATAAGCTCCCCAAACCCCAAATTGGAGAAAGCTAAGGATGGTCAATCGTAATTTTAAATTCATCTTTTAATTGTAAATATCTCTTTAATCTATTTTCTTTTTCCGCCTTTTGATCTCTTCCTGAATTTCAAGAGCGGTATCAAAATCTTCTTCTTTTACAGCTTCATCGAGCAACTTCTGTAATTCTTCCATTGAGACAGACGTTAAACTATCTTCAGGATTTACTGTTTCAGAAAAGGTTTCTTCTTCTTTGGCAACTTCTTCCAACTCCAATAAAATTCCGGCTTCGTTTAAAACCTGCTGTGTCGTATATATCGGTGCATCAAATCTTACCGCCATTGCAACAGCATCTGAAGTTCTTGCATCAAGAATCAGCTCTTCCTCGGTTTCAGAATTTTTAAAATTGATATTTGAAAAGAAAACGCCGTCTACAATCTGATAAATGATCACAGAAACCAATTTATAATTCGTAGAAACAATAAATTTTGTAAATAAATCGTGCGTAAGCGGACGCGGCGGATGAATGTCTTTTTCTAAGCCTAAAGAAATGGATTGTGCTTCAAAATTCCCGATAACAACGGGCAGTTTAATGTTTGTTTCTTCATGTTCCAATAACAATGCGTACGCCCCCGATTGGGTCTGGCTGTACGATATTCCGCGTATGATTAGCTGTTTATAATCCATGACTACAAATATAAATTAATTTTTTATTGTAGGTTTTACTTTTTAGACAAAAATAAAAGCCCGGAAGCCGAGCTTTTATGTGTGAATTGTGAATTAACTGCGTTGTCAATTTTGCTTCGCAAGTGAATCTTTTAAACTATATTTAAAAAATTGACAAGTGAAACGAATTGACTATTGCCAATTCATTTTTTATCCTTTCAATGCTTTAATTTTCTCAGTTAGTGCAGGGATAATCTGGAAAGCATCTCCTACAACACCGTAATCAGCTGATTTGAAGAACGGAGCTTCAGCATCACTGTTGATCACAACGATTGTTTTAGATGAGTTTACTCCAGCCAAATGCTGAATTGCTCCAGAAATACCAATTGCAATGTAAAGATTAGGTGCAATTGCTTTACCAGTCTGCCCTACGTGCTCTGTGTGAGGTCTCCATCCGATATCTGAAACCGGTTTTGAACATGCAGTTGCAGCACCTAAAACATTTGCTAAATCTTCTACCATACCCCAGTTTTCAGGACCTTTCATTCCTCTACCTGCAGAAACTACTACTTCAGCTTCTTTTAAGTCTAATTTACCTGAACTCTGTTCGTGAGAGATTACTTTGGTATCTTCATTGGCAACAGAAAGATTTTTCACTTCTTCCGAACCAGAAACTGTATTTTCTTTAACACCAAAAGCATTTTGAGAAACGGTAATAATTACTCCTGTTCCTTCAGCTTTTGCATGCATGAAACCTTTCCCAGAGAACGCTTTTCTTTTTACCTGAAATGGAGACTGACTTTCCGGAGCTTCCAAAACATTGGTAATTAAAGAATAATTCTTCATTACCGCCAACATTGGTGCTACAGAAGAAGCATCTGTTGTGTGAGGGAAAACAAGAATATTTCCGTCTGCAACTTCACTTACCGCCTGTGCATAAGCTTTTGCTGAGAAATTTTTAAGACCTTCGTCTTTGATATTGATGACGTTTGTTGCTCCATATTTATACAATAAATCTGAAGAATCTGTTGGGTTTACAGAAATTGCCGTAACGGTATCACCCGCCTGATCAGCCACTGCTTTAGCATAAGAAACTGCCTCAAAAGCTGCTTTCTTGTAAACTCCGTTTATATTTTCTGCGTATACGAATACTGCCATTATTTTTAATTTTTTAGGGTTTAGGGATTAGGTTTAAGGAATTAGGTTAAAGAAGGGAGTATTAAAACTATTGCCTTCTACCAAGACCTATTCACTTTTTAGATAACTTTAGCTTCCTCATGAAGAAGTCTTACCAACTCATCTAAATTATCAGGAGAAACGATTTTTACAGCTGCTCTTGGCGGAACAGAGTCATAAGATACTCCCTGAACTTTCACCTCAGATGAAGTAGGTTCTACCACCTGCAAAGGTTTTGTTCTTGCAGACATAATCCCTCTCATGTTTGGAATAATTAAATCTTTTTCGTCAACTAATCCTTTTTGACCAGCAATTACAGCAGGTAATTTAACAGAAATAGTTTCTTTCCCTCCTTCAATTTCTCTCACTGCAGTCGCTTCACTGCCATTAACATCTAAACCAACAGAAGCATTTACGAAAGGCTGATTCAACAATTGAGCAACCATTCCGGGAACAGAGCCACCGTTGTAATCAATAGATTCTTTACCACAAAGAACCAAATCATATCCTCCATTCTGCGCTACAGAAGCAATTTCTTTCGCCGTAGAATAACTGTCTTTCGGGTCAAGATTTACTCTTACTCCGTCATTTGCACCAATTGCCAAAGCTTTTCTGATTACCGGCTCAGTTGTAGCATCTCCAACGTTTAAAACTGTAACTGTAGCTCCTTGAGACTCCTGTAATTTGATCGCTTTTGTTAATGCGAACTCGTCTAACGGATTGATTACCCACTGAATTCCGTTTTTGTCGAATGCAGATTTATCTGCTGTAAAGTTGATTTTTGAAGTAGTATCCGGAACACTACTGATGCAAACTAATATTTTCATATGTTGTTTTAATTTTTTTCTTTTTTACTTCTAAATTGAAAAACTTCTGAAGTATTTTATTTTGTTTGTTACGTTTTGTAAATATAAATAAAAAATATATTATGCATGCATAATACTTATTTAATTATTATTCAGCGCATTATAAGTTTCTAAGACTTTGGTTTTGTTGCTCTAAACTCAATCTTGCTTGGTAAAACTCTTGGGTTCATCTTCAAAATATCCAGCACCAAACTTCCTATATCTTCCGGCTGAATTTTCCAGGCATCTTTTTCTGACGGAGTATTTCCGTTAAAATTGGTTGCGACCGAACCAGGCATGATAACGGTAGATTTAATATTATACTTTCGTAAATCAATCATTGCAGCTTGAGTAAAGCCTACCACGCCAAATTTCGAAGCATTGTAACCGGCTCCATTTTCAAAGAAATTAGCACCTGCTAAACTTGAAATCGTGATGTAATACCCTTCAGTTTTCTTTAATTCTTCAACTGAAGCTTTTAAAGTATAGAAAACTCCTGTTAAATTGGTTTCAATCATATCATTCCACTCTTCAGAACTTAGTTCGTCAACAGGTTTGAAAATCCCCAAACCCGCATTGGCGATTACAAAATCTAATCTTCCGAACTTTTCTATGATACTTTTAACTGCGTTTAATTCATCTTCAAGGTTTTTTACATCTGAAATTAGCCCTAAAACATTTGCTGAGTATTGCTTTAATTCATTCTCCACTTTTTCAACATCTTCTTTTCTTCTTCCCGTAAAAGCAACCGAAACTCCATTTTCAAGTAATATTTTTGTGATTCCGTATCCTACACCTTTTGTTCCGCCCGTAATATATGCTACCTTATTTTCTATCATTATTTAATTTTTTAAAACTCTAAAATAACAAAAACGCCCCAATTGGAGCGTTTTAATATACTGAAATTGATCAGTAATTTATTTTTTGATGAATTTTTCTGTAGAAACACCATCTTTAGTTTCAATATTTATTAAGTAAGTTCCCGGAGGAAGACTTCTTACATCAACTTTATTGTCGTTTAAGTCTGTAGAAACTTTTCTTCCGCTTGCATCAAATAATTCTACATTATTGATTTTTAAATCTGATTTTATTGAAACAAAATCATTAGCAGGGTTAGGATATATGGAAATTTCTTTTCTCTTTACTTCAGTATCACTAGTACCCAAAACTCCACTTATATTGAATGTATCTAATCCCAGAGATACTTCAGTACCTGTTTGAATGGGTGAGAAATGATTAAATCCAAAATAATATGTTCCACTCGTTGTAGGAGTAAATGTCGCGGTATATTGTGTCCATGCAGCATTTGCTACAGTTGTTGAACTCCATAATGTAGTACTTTGTGCTGTTGTCGTAGCTTCGTTTCCAACAGTCAATTTGATACTTTGTGGATTTGTACCACCGAAATTTCTCAAATAAAAAGTCATCGTATATGCATTACCTGTAGATAAACTATATGGCTTTGAAAATAACCATCTATTAGTAACGGCCGTTGTGCTATTATTTGAGAATACCATTTGTGTCCCTGCTTGAGGATTTCCTGCGGTAGCATCTGTAGCCCAAGCCCCTGTCCATCCATCATTTTGATAAAAACCAGCAGTAGCATTATCAAAATCGTAAGAATATGGTGTTCCAGCACCAAGAGTTTGAGCAGTAAACAATTTATATGGTCCTATCCATGCTCCATTTACAGTGTTATTTTTACTTCTAACATAATATTCATACATTGTATTGGCAGATAATCCGCTACTTATATCCACAAAACTTGTAGTTGTTCCTGTTACACTTCCAGACACTGCCGGTGTATGACCAACGACACCTTTTGAATAGTCATATCCCGTTACACCAGTTGCTGCCGTCCAATTAATACGACCAATTGTTGGCGTGATGTTAGATGTTGTCATTACTCGTCCCGGTTGAGGAGAAACTCCATTAATAATATGAACATTATCAATTGCTCCTAAGAATTTATCATTGGAAAAATTTTGAAAAGCTATATAAATGGTTTGCCCTGCATAAGAACTCAAATCAATACTTTTATTCTGCCATGTTGCTTCTTCACCATTAACAGTTAAAATAGGGGTATTAAAACTAGCCACAGTATTTCCAGTTGCAGAAATATATACCTTGTAAGATTCTTTGTATGTAGGATCAAATGATATTGCATGCCAATATAACGTATTAGTACCTGCAGGAAGTGCAATTGCAGGTGAAACCATCCAATCATTTGAGGTTCCAGAAGGAGTATACCACGATGTAGACAAAGCAATATTATTACCAAACTCTTCTTCAGAAGGTATCCAGGCTGCATTTACAAAATTAACGTTGGTATTAGGAGTAAGTCCATCAACATTATATAATGTCCAATTAGTTAATGGTCCATTATTAGCTTCAAATCCAGCACTAAAAACTTGTCCAAATGCTATTGCTGATGCTGTTAACAATAAAGAAGATAGAATTTTTCTCATAATGTGTGTTTTTTTATTCACATTAAATGTAATAAAAAAGTACAACATACACTGTATTTATTTAAAAAAAATAAAAATCCTCAAGAAAAATTCTCGAGGACTATTATTTTAATAAAATCAATTCAGTTTTTAAGACTTAGAATAATTCTCAAAAAACATTGGGATACTCTCAATTCCTTTATAGAAGTTAAACAGTCCATAATGCTCGTTTGGTGAGTGAATCGCATCTGAGTCTAGACCAAATCCCATTAAGACAGACTTTGCTCCCAAGACCTGCTCAAACATTGATGTAATAGGAATACTTCCGCCGCCTCTGTAAGGAAGAACCTCTTTACCAAAAGCCGATTGCATAGCATTTTTAGCTGCTAAATATTCTTTAGTATCTGTAGGCAAAACATAAGGCATACCTCCATGATGCGGAGTCACTTTTACTCTCACATTTGCAGGAGCTATTTTCTCAAAATATTTTGTAAACTTTTCTGTAATTTCTTCAGGAGTCTGATACGGAACCAAACGCATTGATATTTTAGCAGAAGCTTTGGATGGAATCACCGTTTTTGCTCCTTCACCTGTATACCCGCCCCAAATTCCGTTGCAATCTAATGTTGGACGGATTGATGTTCTTTCTAAAGTTGTATATCCTTTTTCACCCTCCACATCATTTAAGCCAATAGATTTTTTAAATTCTGCAGGATTGTCTTTAAGCTTATTCATTTCGGCTCTTTCTTCATCAGAAACAGTTTCTACATTGTCGTAAAAACCATCAATTGTGATTTGGCCATCATCATCAATTAGTTTGGCAATCATTCTTGAAAGCACGTGAATAGGATTCGGAACTGCACCACCGTAAAGTCCGGAATGCAAATCTCTGTTTGGTCCTTCAACTTCTACTTCTACATAGCTCAAACCTCTTAAACCTGTAGTAACAGTGGGCTGTTCGTTGCTGTAAATGTGCGTATCTGAAATAAGAATGCAATCGCACTCAAGCTTTTCTTTATTTTCGTTTACCCAGTCGCCTAAACTTACAGAACCAACTTCTTCTTCACCTTCCAAAATAAATTTCACATTACAAGGCAGAGAATTGGTTTCCATCATGGCTTCAAAAGCTTTCACCTGCATAAAAAACTGTCCTTTATCATCTGCTGAACCTCTTGCAAAGATAGCTCCGTCAGGATGCAGCTCAGTTTTCTCTATGTATGGCTCAAAAGGCGGTTTTTTCCATAGTTCTAAAGGATCGGCAGGCTGTACGTCGTAATGACCGTAAACCAAAACTGTCGGAAGATTTGCGTCAATTAATTTCTCACCATAAACAATAGGATAGCCTTTGGTTTGGCATATTTCAACATTGTCTGCTCCTGCATTTTTAAGATATTCTGCGCACACTTCAGCACACTTCAAAACGTCATTGCTGTAAGCCGGATCGGCAGAAATAGAAGGAATTCTAAGTAACTCAAACAATTCATCTACGAAACGCTGTTTGTTTTCGTTGATGTAATTTAATGTTTCTTGCATTGTAAATTAAATTTTTATAAAATTAAAAAAATTGTGGTGCCACAGCAAAACAAATAGGCTTTATTTTCTTCTGATTAAAATTAAAATGTCTTCAACAAAAAAATCCTGCAAAAAAGCAGGATTCATGTATTTTATTTTAAGAAAATTAATGTTCTGCTTTTGCAGGCACTTCCTTCTTCGCAGCAGTAGAATCAGTAGTTTTTGGAGCTACAGTTTCGTGAGCACCCTGAACTGAGTCTGCATGAGCAGGAGTAGCTTCTCCGTGAGCAGTACCATGAGCTTCTGACCCACCTTGATGATCATCAGAATATCTTTCTGTACCTTCTTCCATTTTGATCATATTCTTATTTCCCCCAGCCTGGATTTTTTTACAGCTTACCGCTACCGTTGCAAGAGCTAAACATATAACTAATTTTTTCATATGCAGATATTTATTTTTAAATCTAATGAAACCACCTTATTTTTATGAATGTTTGAGCTTCAAACAACTTTTGCGATTCCTTCTTGAATTTTTAATTGCCCAAAAGTAAGAAATATTGCATTTTTCGGCAACATTTTTATACTGATTTTAATATTATTTTACCTTTTTTGGATTGTGTAAAAATAAGATACTGATTTCCGCCATCTTTCAACTGATATTTTTTCTTGATTTCTTCAGGTTTTAACGGATAATTTTTGGAGATCAGATTAAACTGTTCTTTTTTCTTAATCTCTTTTGAATCAATTACTTTCATTTCTAAAACTCTTCCCGGAAAATCTGAAATTTTAACATCAGAAGTGTATAAATGTGTATTGGGATGCAGTTTTTTTAGGTTAAATTGACTCGAAATTAAGCTAAAAATTCCTGCTTTTAAAATTGTATTATTGGGAATATAAATAAATTGTTGCGGTTCAGCATATTCTGCTTGAGCATTTTTCTCTGCATTAATCTCAAAACTAAAATCATTTTCGCCGCTCTCAAGATTCACACAATTACACATAATTTCTCCTGAATAATTTTTAGAAAGGAAAACAACAATCTCTTTTACATCGTTTCTAACAGCAATAATTTCAATTTTAAAAATATTTTTTAAGACTGAAATCAGGTATTTTAAATCAATTAAAGGAGACAGCTTTATGATAACTTGTTCCGAAATATAGAGCAACTGGTCCTGAATTTCCAAAATATTCGGTGAAAGATCTTCAAGCAGAAAAACTTTATTTTTATTCTGATCTCGTCGCGCAGGATCAAGATAAATCACATCAAAATTCTCGTTGTTTTCAGTAAGAAAATTTTCTAATTTTTCGTTAATGAAGCTTCCTTTTTTATCTAAAATGCTCCAATTATGCTTTACGATATCTAAAAGTTCTTTATTTTGTTCGACTAAAGTGATTTCTTTAAAATTTTTAGATAAATAATAAGCATCGATACCAAAACCGCTTGTTAAATCGATGAATTTTTCACCTTTCAAAATTTCAGATTTATAAAGCGCTGTTTTTTCTGAAGAAGACTGTTCCAGATTGAGTTGTGGCGGAAAAACAATTCCGTCTTGCAAAAGAAAAGGAAATTTTTTCTGGGCCACCTGTCTTCCTTTGATCTGCTGAACGATTTCCTGCATAGAAACTTCAGGAAACGGGGATTTTTTTAACAACAAAGAATGTAAATCGGCATTAAGATTTGCATTGATGTAGTTTTGAATATTCGGACTTATGATTTTGATTTCCACAAATTTTGTTTTTTTTCACCCACAGATTTCACGAATTTTCACAGATTTTTATGTTAAAAATTAAAACTATTTTAACACTTATTTAGTTAAAAAGAAATAATTCATAAAAATTTGTATAATCAGTGGAAAACTTCTAATCTAAATTTCCATTTATTTTCCTGAAAATACTTTTATCAATATAATCTGTATTGAAATTAACTAAAATTCCCAATTTCAAGCCCGTGAGCTTTAAATAAGTCAATAATTGTTTATGATGAACATTTGCTATTTCACTTATAGACTTAATTTCAATAATAACTTTATCTTCAACAATAATATCTGCGATAAAGCTGGAATCAATAAATATATCTTTAAATTTAATTGATACAGGAACCTGATTTACAACTTTCAAACCGTAACTTTCAAGTTCGTACATTAAAATTTTTTCATAAACTTTCTCCAAAAGTCCAGGACCAAGTTCGTTATATACCGAAAATATAGCTTTTCTGATATAAAAACTTATCTCATTTTCTTTCATCGTATTGTGTGTTTTATTATGAAATCTACACGAATGTATCTACAATTATCTGTGAAAATCTGTGTAATCCGTGGGATAATAATATTACTCAAACATTTCAGCCCAACGAACGGCTTTTATTTCTTTTTCGCTGTACAGTTCTTCTACTGACTTTTTAACGTCTAATTTGGGATATAAATTTACTCCAATCAGCTTTATTTTTCCTTCTTCAACCCAATTTTGCTCTTCAACAGCATGATCGTAAATATTTTTCTGAATAATCCCTTGTTTTAAAGATTCAAGATAACCTCCGTTTTCTTCGGTTTCAACAAAGAAAGCCCAAGATTTATCCGCAATCTGTTGGGTAATATCTTCAACATAATAACTATTGTTTGAGGCATCTTCAAAGACATTGATAATACTTTCGTATGCCAAAATAATCTGCTGCTTGAAAGAAATTTCTTCTGAAATATCTGTACTTTTTTCAACCAAATAATTGGTACTGTATACTGCATCTGCTCCGCCAATCATTGCTGAAGCCAATTCTAAAGTAGAGCGAATGAGATTATTTTCATTGTCAGAAATTGCTTTGTTTCTCAGTGTCGTTTCAGCAAAAATATATGGAATATCGTCTAAATCATATTCTTTAGACAATTGATTTAAAACTAATTTAAAAGCACGGATTTTAGCCATTTCAAAGAAATAATTTCCTCCAACAGCGATTCTGAAGATCAGTTTATTGATGATTTCTGACCCGTAAACTTCGATTAACTCTTTTGTTTTGGCCAACGCAATACCCAATTGTTGGTAAATTGCAGCCCCGGCATTCTGATGAAGCGAAACATCTACGCAGATATTTCTTTTAAAGGCTTTGGCTAAAAGCTCTTTTACCAGCTGATCATTAATTTCTGCATTGTTTTCATCAAAAACATCAATCAAAGAAAAATACTGATCTTCATCTTGCGGACTGATGTGTTCTGCTAAATCTTTATTGTTAACAAAAATCGTTTTCTCTACCAAATTTTCTACATTCTCATTCAATAAAAATGCAAAAACATCATCTTCAAGACTTTCGTGATATGTTGCTACCAAATGCGTGCTTTCTTCCACTTTCGGAAGGTTTGCCATTGGCTTCTGAACAGAATTATAGAAAGGTTTTACATCAATTCCTTCCAAATTTTCTTTTTTCAGAATCGTGTAGATATCTTCAGTTTTAAGCTGTTTTTTAACAAGATTTTCCCAGCTTGAGAAAGTTTCTGAGTTTGACATAAGTGATGGGTAATATGTAATGGATGATGAGTAATTTTGATTCGCTGACTAATTAAGTCCACAGCGAAACTAGTTGACAATGCGCTTCAAAATTTATTTTTTAGCAATATTGGCGCTGTCTACAACGAGGATGAAAATTTCTTCGTTGGGCTTTTTCATAAAATAATTTTCTCTGGCGTATTTTTCTTTTTCAGATTTATTATTCATCAGTTTTTTGTAGAATGTATCATTCTTTTCGTATTCTGATTTATAATATTCTAGCTGATCTTCATATTTATTAATCTCGCCATTGAGCTCATGGATTACCAAAAAAGATGTTTTATCAAAGAAAACCATCCACACCAGAAACAGGAAAATCGTCAGAATATATTTGTTTAAAACATAACTCTGAAAAAATTTATAGATTTCCGATTTTGGTTTAATGTCTTTAATGAGCTCTTTTTCTGCCATTTTAGTGTTTTCTTAATGAATTTTTAATAACTGTTGTTAAAAAATCAATCGCGACAGAATTCTGTCTCATATTTGGAATAATCAAATCGGCCTCGTTTTTTGACGGTTCGATAAATTCCTGATGCATAGGCTTCAAGGTAGTCTGGTAACGATGTAAAACCTCATTCAGATCTCTTCCTCTTTCTTGCGTATCTCTTTTGATTCGCCTGATCAGTCTCTCGTCTGAATCGGCATGAACGAATACTTTTAGATCAAATTCTTTTAGTAATTCTTTGTTCGTTAAAACCAGAATTCCTTCAACTACCAAAACATTTTTCGGTTCAACCGTTACATGATCGCCTGTTCTGCCGTGCGTTACAAAGCTGTAAAGTGGCTGCTCGATTGCTTCGTTGTTTTTCAAAGCTTTCACATGCTGAATCAATAAATCAAAATCGATGGATTTTGGGTGATCATAGTTCAAAGCTTCTCTTTCTGTAAGCGTAAGATTATGATTATCATTATAATAATTGTCCTGAGAAAGAATATTCATTCCTTCAATGTCAAGTTGCTGTATAATTTTATCAACAACGGTAGTTTTGCCCGATCCTGTACCTCCGGCAATTCCTATTACAAGCATTCTGTTTGTTTCTTTAGAGTTTTTACAAAGATACTATTTTAGATGAAATGAGATGTCAGAAATTAGAATTTAGAGTTTAGTTTAGATTCAAAAAAAACTCCGACGACTGCCGGAGTTTATATTATACGATTTCGCTTGTTAAGCTTCTTGCAATTAATTTTTCATGCATCGGTTTCAGAATATCCATTGAGCCTGTTTTTACGGTGCATTTGCCTTTAAAATGAACCAACATGGTGCATTGCTCTGCCTGTATCGGATCGTGTTTGCAAATTTGAATCAACGCTTCGATCACATCGTCGAAAGTATGAATATCGTCATTGTGCAAAATCAATTTGTACACTTCATCAGTATCATCCAAAACCAGAACTTCTTCTTCGTACTGTCGTTTCGGATCTTCATAATCTTTTATGCTGTTATAAAAAATCATTCCTTTTATATTTAAACATCTAATTTATCTAAAATATCGTCTACTATATTGGGCTCAATATATACCAATTCAACCATTTCGACGCTTTTATTATTCATTTTCAAGATCTTAAAATGATAATTTTCTAAATCAAATTCCTGGTTTTCTTCCGGAATATCTTCCAAAGCATGCAAAATGAATCCGGCCAATGTATTATATTCACTTTCCTCAGAAAGGGTTAATTTTTTAGGTAAAGATTCGTTGATCTCGTCCAAAGGCTGAGTCGCTTTTACCCAATAGGTATTTTCAGCAATTTTATCAACCAGTTTTTCTTCATCATCTTCCTCATCCTGAATTTCACCTACCAATTCTTCCAAAATATCTTCTAATGTAATAATTCCTTCGGTACCACCAAATTCATCAATTACAATAGCCAAATGTCTTTTTTTCTGTTGGAAAATCTTTAAAAGATCTGAAATTTTCTTGCTTCCGACTACGAAAAAAGCTTCTCCCATAAGGCTTTTCAAATCATCATGACTGAGGTTACCTTTTCTTTTAACAAATTCTCTGATGATTTCTTTTGTATAAAATACACCGATGATATTGTCGATTGAATTTTCGTAAACCGGAATTCTAGAATATCCGCTCTCGATAATTTTATCTATAATGACATTAAGATCCTCTGTAAAATCAATAGAAAGTATGTTTTGTCTCGGAACCATAATTTGTTTTGCCGAATGATCAGTAAAATCAAATGCATTTTTTATGATTTCGTAGTTTTCTTCCTCAATTTCACCGCTGTCGGCACTTTGTTTTACCAAAAGCTGAAGCTCTTCTGTGGAGTGAATTTCCTGTTCTGATGCAGGGTGAATTTTCATTAGCCTTAATACCCCATTCGACATCAAATTCATCAACCAAATAAATGGTTTGAAAATGGTGTAAAAAACTCTTAAAGGGACAGCCGTTGCCATCGTAGTTGCTTCTGCTTTTCGTATTGCAATTGATTTCGGAATTAATTCACCAAAAACAATATGCATTACAGTAATGATCAAAAAGCTGATCACAAGAGAGATTGTAGTTACAGTAGATTCACTGAAATTTATGTTTAGTGAATGAAAGATATTATCAATCACATGATGCATTGCACTTTCGCCAACCCAACCTAATGCAAGTGACGCTAACGTAATACCAAGCTGTGTGGCAGAAAGATACTCATCAAGATGCTTGATAATGTGCTCTGCCTGTTTTGCCATAGAATCACCATCGGCAGCTTTAAGCTGAATTTGCGAGTAACGAACTTTAACAATTGAAAATTCTGCGGCTACGAAAAAGCCATTTAATAATACAAGAAACAAAGCTAATAGTAGCCTGACTATGTCCGAGTCCATTTAGAAATTATAATTTATGTTACAAAGATATATAAAATTATGATAACAAAAAAAGCACCGAAGTATCGGTGCTTTTATATTTTTCGAATATTTTATTACGAATTTTTCAAAGCTTCTGCTCCTGAAACGATTTCTAAGATCTCGTTTGTAATAGCAGCCTGTCTTGCTTTGTTGTAGAAAATAACCAAGTCGTTTTTCAGATCCTGAGCATTGTCGGTTGCTTTGTGCATTGCCGTCATTCTTGCACCATGTTCTGAAGCTACAGAGTCTAAAACTGCCTTGAAAACCTGTGTTTTAATAGATTTCGGAATTAAATTATCTAAAATTTCGTTTCTATTAGGTTCAAAAATATAATCAGTTTCAGCCTGACCTTCTTCTTTCTCAGTTTCCACCATTGAAATCGGAAGAACTTGTTCTGTAATCACTTCCTGAGTTGCCGCGTTGATAAATCTATTGTAAATTAAATAAACTTCATCAAATTTACCTTCAATAAAGCTTGACATCACACTTTCTGTAATGTTTGCTACTTTATCAAAGCTAAGATTATCAAATATTGCGCTTTCATTTGAAAACACTGCACGGTTTTTTCTTACAGCATCATAAACTTTTTTACCAATGGTAAGAACTTCAACTTCGTACTGAGCGTTGTTCTGAAACTGTTGGTTTAATTCTTTTACAACAGACGAGTTAAAAGCACCTGCCAAACCTCTGTTTGAAGTTACAGCAATAAATAGTACTTTTTTTACTTCTCTCTTCTGAGCGTAAACAGAAACCTGATCAGGATCTGAACTAGAATTTACATTCTGGATGATCTCCTGAAGTTTTTCAGAATAAGGTCTCAACATTACGATGGCATCTTGTGCTTTTTTTAGTTTCGCTGCCGAAACCATTTTCATAGCACGTGTAATTTGCATCGTAGATGAAATTGAACTGATTCTTCCTCGTATTTCTTTTAAGTTTGCCATATCGGGTTAGTTGTTGGTTGTCGGTTGTTGGTTGCTAGTTTTAGAAAATTCTGTCAACTATCAACCAAAAACCATCAACTAATTTTTAGTTATATTTTGCAGCTATATCATTAGCAGCCTGCTTAAGAACACCAGTAATATCGTTATCGATTTTCCCAGCTTTAAGAGCAGCCATCGTTTCAGGGTGCTTAGATCTTAGGAACTCGATATACTCGATTTGGAATTCTTTTACTTTTTTGATAGGAACGTTTCTCATTAAATTCTCTGTACCTGCATAGATCATAGCAACCTGGCTATCTACAGGAAGTGGAGAATTTACCGGCTGCTTCAACAGCTCTACGTTTCTTTCACCTTTAGAAATAACAGCTAAAGTAGAAGCATCAAGGTCTGAACCGAATTTAGCAAACGCTTCCAATTCTTTATATTGAGCCTGGTCTAATTTAAGAGTACCAGAAACTTTTTTCATAGATTTGATCTGAGCATTACCTCCAACACGAGATACAGAAATACCTACGTTGATTGCCGGACGAACCCCTGAGTTGAACAAGTCAGATTCCAAGAAAATCTGCCCGTCTGTAATAGAGATTACGTTAGTTGGGATATATGCAGAAACGTCACCTGCCTGAGTTTCGATGATCGGAAGTGCCGTTAATGAACCACCACCCTTTACAATTGGTCTTAGAGACTCAGGTAAATCATTCATCTGGCTTGCAATAGTATCATCAGCGATTACTTTTGCAGCTCTTTCCAATAATCTTGAGTGAAGATAGAAAACGTCTCCAGGATAAGCTTCACGGCCCGGTGGTCTTCTCAATAGTAGAGAAAGCTCACGGTAAGCTACCGCTTGTTTAGATAAATCATCATAGATAATCAAAGCCGGTCTACCTGAATCTCTGAAGAATTCTCCGATAGATGCACCTGCCATTGCAGAATAAACCTGCATAGGAACCGGATCTGAAGCGTTAGCTGCAACAATTACTGTATAAGCCAAAGCACCTTTATCTGATAACGTTTTTACAATCTGAGCTACTGTAGAAGCTTTTTGCCCGATTGCAACATATATACAATATACTGGCTGACCAGCATCAAAAAATTCTTTCTGGTTGATAATTGTATCAATAGCAACAGTAGTTTTACCTGTCTGTCTGTCACCAATGATAAGCTCTCTCTGACCTCTTCCTACAGGGATCATAGAGTCGATTGCAACGATACCTGTTTGTAAAGGCTCAGTTACAGGTTGTCTGTAGATAACACCCGGAGCTTTTCTTTCTAATGGCATTTCGTATAAATCCCCAGTGATAGGACCTTTACCATCAATTGGGTTACCAAGAGTATCAACTACTCTACCCAACATACCTTCTCCTACTTTGATAGAAGAGATTCTGTTTGTTCTTCTTACGGTGTCTCCTTCTCTTACTAATTTACTTTCACCCAAAAGAGCAACACCTACGTTGTCTTCTTCAAGGTTTAGTACAATACCTTCTACATCGCTAGCAAATTTTACCAACTCACCGTATTGTACATTTTCTAACCCGTATACACGAGCAATACCATCACCTATGGTTAAAACTGTACCTACTTCCTCAACGTTTGATTGAGTGTCGAAGTTGGCCAACTGTTGTTTTAAGATCGCAGATACTTCTGCCGGATTTATTTCTGCCATTATATGGTTTTTTTTCTTAGTTTAACTGAAAGTCTTTTTTAATCTTATTCAATTGTGATTTTACAGATGCATCTATCTGCTGATCTCCCACTCTTAAAATATAACCTCCTAAAATTGCAGGATTTACATTTACTTTAATGTCAAAATTAGCACTTGCATTAACAAGGTTTGTAGATTTTAAAATCTGCTCAATATTTTCGTTAGAAAGCTGTGTTGCAGTCGTCAACGTAATTCTCTGAATACCGTTGATATCTTCAACTTTATTAATGAATTGCTGTGCTACATTTTTCAGCTGACTTTCTCTTCCGTTTTTGATGATCAGTCTGATCAAATTCTGAGAAACAGGCGAAAAGCTTTTAAAGATTTCGTTTGCTACCTCAGTTTTCTTATTTGCGTCGATGTAAGGTGTCAGGAAAAATTTGTTCAAATCTTTAGATTCAGACATCAGCTTCACCACATCTTTCATTTCAGCAAAAACAGCGTCGGTTTGCCCAGATTCTTTTGTGAAATCTAGTAAACCCTGTGCGTATCTTTTGGCTACTTTAGATGTAAGCATTCTTAGTTAAGATTTGATTTGTTTAAATAATTCTGAACCAACTCATTTTGAGCTTCGCTGTTTTCAAGCTTTTGCTTCAGGATAGATTCTGCGATATTTACAGACAAAATACCAATTTGAGACTTGATGTCTGCCATTGCAGCATTTTTCTCAGCATTGATGGTTTGTTTTGCTGCTTCGATTAATTTATCTCCTTCAGACTTAGCTGCATCTTTAGCTTCAGCTACGATTCTGTCTTTAATTTCTCTAGCTTCTTTTAAGATAGCATCTCTTTCGATTTTAGCCTCACGCATAATTCTTTCGTTATCCGCTTTTAGAGTTTCCATCTCTCTTTTAGCCAGTTTAGCCTGATTAAGAGCATCCTGAATGTTGTCTTCTCTGGTTTTCACTGCAGAAAGAATTGGTTTCCAAGCAAATGCTTTAAGAAGAACGACCAATAATAAAAATACTAATGCTGTCCAGAATATGTTACCAATTGAAGGGGTTAATAAATCCATTTTATATTCAATTATTATTTTTAATTTGTTTTTTAACTTTTTTAAAAGAATTCTACAAACCAACCGTTTGTAGAATTCTATTTGTTTACTATTCTTATTTACCTAGTAATGCTACTACGATACCGAATAGACCAGCACCTTCGATAAGAGCTGCTGCGATAATCATTGCAGTTTGGATTTTTCCTGATTGCTCTGGCTGTCTTGCAATACCTTCCATTGCGCTACCACCAATTTTACCAATTCCTAATCCAACTCCGATTACTGCTAAACCAGCTCCGATTGCTGCGATACTACCTGTCATTCCCATAATATAATATGTATTAAAAAAGTTATTTTATTATTTAATTTGATTAATGATCGTGGTGAGGCTCTTCTACAGCCGACCCGATAAATAATGCTGTCAACATTGTAAAGATATAAGCCTGTAAAGCCGCTACCAACACTTCCAATACATAGATAAATAATGATAAACCTAATGATACCGGTGTGATTAAGTAAGTTTTCATGATAAAAATCAAAGAAATCAAACTCATAATGATAATGTGCCCTGCTGTCATGTTAGCAAATAGACGAATCATCAATGCAAAAGGCTTAGTGATAATTCCTAATAATTCTACAGGAATAAGGATAATATAGATTAAAATTTTCCCACCAAATGGCATGTTTTTCCCCAAAGGATCCAACATGTGCATCCAATATGTTTTTCTACCGCTTAAGTTTACAATTAATAATGTAAATACTGCAAGAACCATTGTAAAGGCAATGTTACCCGTTGTATTTGCAGCTCCAGGAAGTAAACCTAAAATATTAAGAAGCCATATAAATAGGAATAAAGTAACCAAATATGGTACGTATTTTCTATATCTTACAGAACCGATGTTTTGTAGAGCAATATCGTCTCTTACAAAAACCACAAGCGGCTCGATGAATTTTGCAATTCCTGAAGGAACCTGAGATTTTTTATAACTTGCTGCTGAAGCAAAACCGATGATTAATAAAATAATAGCAGCCAAAATCATTTGAGCAACTACTTTAGTAATTGAGAAATCTAAAGGCTCATTATTTGTTGGATGCCCCTCATGCATTTCTAGATCCCCTGCAGCATTTGTAGAATAAATTTTGTTGTGGTGTACTTTGTAGAAATTACCATCTACTTCAGCAACCTTCTCTTCTTCATGTCCGAATTTTTCAGAGCTGAAAACTTTCAAACCGTTATCCCAAAGAATGACAGGTAAAGAAATTCCTACAGAATTGTGACCTTCACCCCAAAGATGCCAATTGTGTGCATCCGCGATATGGTGCATAATAAATGGAACAGGATTGTACGCTTCCTCTTTTGCAGTTTCCGCAGTACCCTCATGTGTTTCTGCAAACGAGAAGCAGAAGACAAAAAGATAAAGGGCGATTAACAGTTTTTTAAAACTCATGACTTGACTTTTATTTCTAAAATTTTTGCAAAAATATAAATTTTTATTCGATTTTTGGTAATTCTTCAAGTTTATATTACATGATATTAGTCTTGTTTTTTAACTAATTTTAAAACAAAAATAACTTCTATCAACAGGTAAATCCAGTACAGAACGAAGTAAGGAACGATATTAAGCTCAAAATCCTTCTCAAACATCGCAACATAGCCTATTGCGAAAATTTTAAAAACTACAAAACCCAGAAAAATAAATCCTATAATATTCTTTTTTTCTAAGGCAAAAACTATCAAAATCGTTAACAAACTGATTAGTGTAACAAAAAACATCAGAAAATGAATTTTGTAGGACAGCATCACTACATTATTTTCTGCTAATTGCCATTGTATAATAAATAATACAGCAGAAAACAGTAAAAACAATCCTAATCCTTTTAATACAACTAAAAACTTTTCCATTGGCTGCAAAACTACCAAAATTTATCAATATCGTTTTAATAATTAAAATGACATTCACACATTATTGGCAATGGCGCTATAATTTAATTAACTAAAAAATCTATTCACAAAGTATTAAATTACCTTTCGTTAAACGACAGTAACTCATTTCTAGATTATGTCAACTTAAATTTTAGAATGTGAAAGAGATAATTATTATTAATTCAAATATCCTTGTCAAGATTTTGAACCTTGACAAGAGCTATTTCCCCATTCTTTCCTTCACTATTTTTTAAATATCAATCATATCAAGGTTTTTAGATATAAAATTGTTATTTTTGCAAACCATTTAATTAATTAAAAGTATGTTTAATAGTTTACAGGATAAATTAGACAAGGCCCTTCATAATATTACCGGACGTGGAAAAATTACCGAAATCAACGTTGCGGAGACCGTAAAAGAAATTCGTAGAGCATTGGTAGATGCCGACGTTAACTATAAAGTTGCTAAAGATCTTACCAAAAGAGTTCAGGATAAAGCTTTAGGACAAAACGTTCTGACTTCGCTTACTCCGGGACAATTGATGACAAAAATCGTTCACGACGAGTTGGTAGATTTGATGGGAGGTTCTCAGGAAGGCATCAATCTTTCAGGAAAACCGTCTGTGATTTTGATTGCAGGTCTTCAAGGTTCAGGTAAAACTACTTTTTCCGGAAAGCTTGCTAATTATTTAAAAACTAAAAGAACTAAAAAGCCATTATTGGTTGCTTGTGACGTTTACCGTCCTGCAGCTGTTGATCAGCTGAAAGTTCTTGGCGGGCAGATCGGAGTGCCTGTTTACAGCGAAGAAGGTTCTTTGGATCCTGCAAGTATTGCTCAGAATGCGATTAATTTTGCTAAATCGAACGGTCATGATATTGTAATCGTCGATACAGCGGGTCGTCTTGCGATTGATGAGCAGATGATGAAAGAAATCAAAACCGTTCATTCTACTATTCAACCCAACGAAACTCTTTTCGTAGTAGATTCAATGACAGGTCAGGATGCGGTGAATACTGCAAAAGCCTTCAATGATACTTTGAATTTTGACGGAGTTGTTTTAACGAAGTTAGACGGTGACACTCGTGGTGGAGCTGCTTTAACGATTCGTTCGGTAGTTGAAAAACCAATCAAATTTATCTCTACAGGTGAGAAAATGGAAGCTTTAGATCTTTTCTACCCGGAAAGGATGGCCGACAGAATCTTAGGAATGGGAGACGTTGTTTCTTTGGTAGAAAGAGCTCAGGAGCAATTTGATGAAGAGGAAGCAAAAAAACTTCACAAAAAAATCGCTAAAAACGAATTTGGTTTTGATGACTTCTTAAAGCAGATCAATCAGATAAAAAAAATGGGTAATATGAAAGACTTAATGGGAATGATTCCTGGAGTTGGAAAAGCCATTAAAGACGTTGAGATCAGCGATGATGCCTTTAAACATATCGAGGCGATTATTCATTCTATGACTCCGGATGAGAGAAGAAGACCTTCTATCATCAATACTCAGAGAAAAAACAGAATTGCAAAAGGTGCAGGAAGAAAAATTGAAGATGTAAACGCTTTGATGAAGCAGTTTGACCAAATGGGAAAAATGATGAAGATGATGCAGGGACCTCAAGGAAAACAAATGATGCAGATGATGAGCAAAATGCCAAATATGCCGGGAATGGGCGGAATGTTTGGAAAATAATTAAATCAAATTTTTTAAAATATATAAACTCTCAGAATTTTTTCTGAGAGTTTTTTTTATGCTTAATATTTAACTCCCTAAAAGTCTTTGACAAGCTCAGACTGACAACTATTCTAATATCAACTGTATGGTGTCTGTCAGATTGAGCTTGTCGAAATCTTTATGACTATTTTATTTAAAACTTTAATAAATAATTCCAGTTCAAAGCAAAAAAAATCCTGAGAAAATTCTCAGGATTTATATCAATTAAATGATTGTCTAATTACTTCGCAAAAACGTACTTAATACCGATACCTACAGAAGCAAGATTTACTCCGAAATTATAAGTATCTTTTGAATAATCTGTATCATTTACTTTATAATTATTGTATCCAAATTCTCCCAAAGTAGCTTCAATAGACCAATTTTTATTAAGGAAGTAATCTAATCCCGGTTTAATATTGACGCCGACCGTTGTGAATTTTGTTTTACCGCTATTATCATTAAAAGCATAGTTTCCAAAAGTGCCTACAAAACTTGAATGTGCTTCAAACTCTTCTCTTCCAAATTCAATCGGAACTTCAAGCTGTGCGAAGAGAAATAATTTTTCAGATAAAGTCCAGTATTTTCTTACAAAGGGCGCAATTCTAAATGCAGACTGCTCATTGATGTTGTTAAATCTAAAAACTCCCGCTTCCCCGCTGATGGTTTCGTCTTGTGTAAATTTAGTATTAACGTATCCTACTCCGGCTCCTACCGCTAAATTTGGAGCAACAAAAAATCCGGCAGTCGGCATAATGATGACGGTATTTTTTTTACTGTTTACATTATTATCTTTTTCGTGAGCGTAAGAAATCTGCCCCGAAAGATAAACCGTTCCCTTATTGATTTGCGCAGTCGAAAACCCAAAAACAGCAATCGCACCTGCTAAAAATATATTTTTCATTTTTATTTAATCTTGATTTACTAATTATTTAGCGAACACATATTTTACGCCTAATGTTACAGAAGAAAGCTTAACGCCTAGATCCGTTTTATTGATGTTTTTAGCGCCTTCTAAGTCAAGTTTATAAGAATTAAACCCAAACTCTCCAATTGTTGCTTCAACCGTCCAGTTTTTAGTAATAAAATAGTCTAAACCGGGTTTTATATTAACTCCTACCGAAGTATAATTTGCATCGTAAGTATTCATGTTCCCTACATAATAATCTCCTATGATAGGATTGAAAGGCTGAGACTGATATTCGTACAATTCGGTTTTACCAAATTCTAAAGGAACTTCCAGCTGCCCGAAAAAGTAAAGTTTATCACTCAAAGCCCAGTATTTTCTTGCGAATGGACTCAATGCAAAAGCAGATTCTTTAGTATATTTCGAATACAGGAATGAAGTACCGCCATCAAAAAGTATATAGCTTTGAGAGCTTTCATTTTTTGTAAACCCAATACCTAAACCTACTGCGAAATTCTGTGCAACAAAAAATCCGGCTGTTGGTAATACTTTCAGGTTTTCTACATAATTATTTGAGCTTTCGGTTCCGTCTTTGTAATAACCTGCCTGGCCTGAAAGATAAACTGTTCCTTTAGCAATTTGTGCAGATGCTAATGCGCCCGCCAATACTGCAATAGTAAGTAATATTTTATTCATTATTGTTTGATATATTTTTTAAATGTAAAAAAATCCTGAGAAAAAATCTCAGGATTTATATTAATTTATGTTTACTAATTATTTAGCAAATACATATTTAACACCAATACCTACGTTAGCAAGGTTTAAACCAAAGCTATAGTTGTTTGTAGCATCACCGTCTTTTGGTTTGAAGTTGTTGTAACCGAATTCACCGATTGTAGCTTCAATAGTCCAGTTTTTGTTTAAGAAATAATCTAAACCTGGCTTCACAGTAACACCTACTTGAGTGTATTTAGCTTCTGTAGAAAGAGAAGAAGTAGATACAACGTTTCCAGCTGTAGTTACAGAAGAGTTTTCAGTTTCTGTTTTTCCAAACTGCATTGGTACAGCTAACTGACCGAAGAAATACAATTTATCAGATAAAGTCCAGTATTTTCTAGCGAAAGGAGCAATTACGAAAGCAGGATTCTTAACTTCTGCAGTGTTTACTGTTGTAGACACAGGAGTTGTAGTTGTAGAAATCAAAGTACTTTTTTGAGTTTGGTAACCAACACCTACACCTACTGCGAAGTTTGGAGCTACGAAATATCCTACTGTAGGAAGTACGTTGAAGTTTTCAACTTTAGAATTTCCATTGTTAGTTTCTTCTTGAGAATAACCAACAGATCCAGATAAATATACAGTTCCTTTAGCAATCTGAGCGTTTGATAACCCGAAAAGTGCAACAGCACTTGCAATTAATAATTTTTTCATTTTGAATAATTTTATACTTTCTTGACTGCAAATGTATAATGACATCATTTAATATTAAAATTTGTTAACATGATTAATATCACCCGTCAATACTCATTTTTTTCGAATTAAAATCGCACTCTTGAGAGATAATTATATTTAATTTAAAAAAATCAAAAAAAATACTCCAATTTTTCAACTGGAGTATAATATAAGGTCACTTATAAATATTTTACTTTAAAAAGAAGTTCACACCCAAATTGATGGCTCCAAAATTAGAATCGATTCTTCTGTCTCTATCTCTGTCCCAATCTCCTCTTTCACTTCCTATGTTTTGATATCCTAAATACAGCTCTGCTTTAGGTAACTGAAAACCTACTTTCGGGTATACATACAAGCCACTATCAATACCGTCTTTAGTAGAAATTGCACCTCCCAGATCAAGACCTACAAAAAGTGGAAGCCCATTAAATCTGTATTTTCCTGATGCAGCTAAAGGAATAAATCCGAAATCTTCCCAACGGTCTTTACCGAAAAAATGAGAATATCCTGTAGCAACACCCACATCCAGACCTTTGGTGATATTCCACATATATGCCGCATCAACACCTAAAGTAAATGAAGCAAAATCTGCAGCATCACCAACTGGCGCACCAATATGGCCTCCCAATTTAAAACCTTCCTGCGCCTGAGCTGCTCCGCCCAAAAATGCGAATGCACCCAACAATAGTAATTTTTTCATTTTAAAAATTTAAACGTTTGTTATTAACTCAATGATTGTTTGTAGCAAACACAATGCCGCAGAAGCTTATTTAAACAAAAAAAGCAAGACAAATAATTGTCTTGCTTTGTAATAGTTTTATTATGAATTAGTTTCCTCCGAATTTGAAACCAATACCAATTTGGAAAAAACTGTTTTTTAACGTTTCATTTCCTTCCGGATTTTTAATAAGATTCGAAACCCCTAAGTTATATCTTGCATCAAAGAACAATCCGTTTTCTAATGTATATTCAGCGCCAATAAAAGGTGCTAAATTTAACGTATTAACATCATCTTTTACATCTTCAGTTGTACTTGTAGACTCTGAAAATGATTCACCCAAAGCAGATCCTGATAATGTTGCACTAGCTTCAACTTTTGCTGAAGTAACGATACCTACATTAAGACCTAATCCGAATGCTAAACTTTCAGTAGCATAATATTTTGCACTTACAGGAATTTGTACAGTCCCAAATTTCCAATCTGATTTTTGAGTTCCTGTTACCGTTACACCCATTTCAGTGTAAGATACTGATTCTTCTTGCTTACCTCCGATTGGCGAATATAAAACTTCACCTTGTACAGCAAACCTGTCATTGAATTTATATTCAGCCATTGCACCAACATAAAAAGTTGATTTTGAATCGAATTTATAAGATTCTCCATCTCCTTCTGCGTTTAACATTGACAATGAATACCCCGCCTTTGGACCAAATTTAAATTCTTGCGCTTTAACAGCAACTCCCATTACTGCTACGGAAGCAATAAGTAATAATTTTTTCATAGTTTAAAGTTTTTTTAACAAATTTTAAGAGCCCAAATATATCACTTTTACTGGAATCACAAAATATTTTTAAACTTTTTTGAAAAATTATGACAAATTGTATTATTCTCTGGTTCTTTTATCTTCTTCGTTATATGCCAGAATAATCTTTTTCACCACAGGATGACGTACCACATCTTCCTCTGTTAGATACACAAAACCAATCTCTTTCACATCTTTCAAAATTCGCATCGCTTCTTTCAGACCTGAATGTTGTTTTGGTGGCAAATCGATCTGCGTAGGATCTCCTGTGATGATAAATTTTGCATTCATCCCCATTCTCGTAAGAAACATTTTCATTTGAGCATGAGTAGTATTCTGCGCTTCATCCAAAATTACAAAAGCATCATCCAATGTACGGCCTCGCATAAAAGCCAAAGGCGCCACTTCAATTACTTTTTTCTCCATAAAGCCTTCCAGCTTTTCGTGGGGAATCATATCACGTAGCGCATCATATAAAGGCTGCAAATAAGGATCAAGCTTTTCTTTCAGATCTCCCGGTAAAAAACCAAGACTTTCCCCCGCTTCTACTGCAGGTCTCGTCAACACGATTCTTTTAACCTCCTTATCTCTTAAAGCTTTCGCTGCCAAAGCAACACTGGTATAAGTTTTACCGGTTCCTGCAGGTCCGATTGCAAAGACCATATCTTTTTTCTCGGTTTCTTTAACAAGCTTTTTAAGATTGGTCGTTTTAGCTTTAATGATTTTTCCGTTAACCCCTTTTACAATGATATCCTGATCAAAGACAAGCTGTTTTTCGTTTTCATCTTTTAAATTGAGAATATTTTCTACGTCTTTCAGCCCGATAGAATTGTTTTTAGAAATAAAAGCGACAATATCGTCAAGCTTTTGCTTAAATATATCTAAAGCTTCCTGATTTCCCATCGCAAAGATAAAATGATCACGACCTGTAATTTTAATTGTCGGAAAGCTTGATTTTATTAAATTGAAATATTGGTTGTTTACTCCATAAAAGTTTTTTGAATCAATACCTTCTAAATCATACGTTAATTCAAACATGCAAATATTTTTATATTAGAATTTAAATTTAGAAGTTTTTTTTTAATTTTAAATTAAATTCTTATCCACAATAGCTGTTTCTTTCTTTTTATTTTAGATAAATTTGCAGTTCATCTCTTTTATTCATGTCAATTATTACCCTCACTTCAGATTTCGGACGTTTAGATTACAGAGTTTCGGCTATGAAAGGAAAAATTCTGTCTTTAAATCCTGAGGTAAACAGCGTAGATATTACCCATGATATTCAGGCTTACAACCTTATTCAGACGTCTTATATTGTAAGAAATGCTTACAAATATTTCCCAAGCGGAACCATTCATATAGTTTCTGTAGACAGTTTTTTTCATAAATCAAGAAAAAATATTTTATATAAAGCAGACGGGCATTATTTTCTGGCAGCAGATAACGGGCTTCTAAGTCTGGTTTTTTTTGACATCAAACCTGAAGCCATTTACGAAATCACGCTCAACAACAGATTTGATGATGTGGTAAACTTTACTTCTACCGACGTTTTTGTTCCTGTAGCCGTACATTTGGCTAATGGCGGGCTTCCGGAGGTAATCGGCAGAAAGATAGAATCTGCAAAACAGCTTTTGTTCCCAAAACCGGTTTACAATGAACCTGAAAAAATGATCATTGGCGAGGTGATGTATATTGATAATTTCGGAAATATAATCTCAAATATTAACAAAGATTTTTTTGAAACTTTGGCTAAAGGTTTTGAAAGTTTCACCATCAAATTCAGGAACTTAAGTCTTTCAAAAATATATTCCAGTCATACCGAATTGGTAGTAGACTGGGAAAGAGAAACCGAGTATCATGGGCAATCTGCAGCTATCTTTAACGACAGTGATCAACTTGAATTAACCATCTATAAAGGCAGCAAAAAAAATGGTGCAAAAACGCTTTTCGGGCTTAATGTGGGAGAAAATATTTACATAGAATTTTTCTAAAATTATCTATTTCATAAAAAAACCGATTTTTTTTATATATTTGTCAAAATCTAAAATTTAAAAATGGCAGAATACAAATTATTGCTTCCTTCTATGGGTGAAGGCGTGATGGAAGCTACAGTTATCACTTGGTTATTCAATGAAGGCGACCAGGTAAAGGAAGATGATTCGGTAGTAGAAATTGCAACAGATAAGGTAGATTCAGACGTTCCGACACCAGTTTCGGGGAAAATTGTAAAAATCCTAAAACAAAAAGACGAAGTTGCAAAAGTAGGTGAAGCCATCGCTATTTTAGAAATTGAGGGAGAAGGCGGAAACACAGCTTCTGAAGAAGTAAAAACTGAAACTACAGCTCCGGACGCAGCAACCATTCAAGCAATTGAAGAGCCATTAAATGCAACGGCTACTTCTCACGTAGAATTTTCGGGAGATCTTTATTTGTCTCCACTTGTAAAATCTATTGCACAACAAGAAAATATTTCTGAATCTGAACTAAAAACCATCAAGGGAAGCGGTTTAGAAGGAAGAATTACCAAAGAAGATATTTTAGCGCACGTCGCCAACAGAGGAAACCAGCCTCAACAGGCAGTTCAGCAACAAGCGGCTCCTGCTCAGGCGACAGCTACTCCACCAGCAGTAACTTCAGCGCCGGCAACTACAATAAGTACAGCTGCAGGTGACGAAATCATTCCTATGGACAGAATGAGAAAAATCATCGCTGAAAATATGGTGAAAGCAAAACACATTGCTCCACACGTTACTTCTTTCATCGAAACAGACGTTACCAACGTTGTAAAATGGAGAGCTAAAAACAAAGACATGTTCGAAAAACGTGAAGGTGAAAAATTGACTTTCATGCCTATTTTCGTAAAAGCAATTGTAAAAGCGATTCAGGATTTCCCTATGATCAATGTTTCTATCAATGGTGATAACATCATCAAGAAGAAAAATATCAACATCGGTATGGCAACTGCTTTACCAGACGGAAATCTTATTGTTCCTGTAATTAAAAATGCTGATCAGTTATCACTTTCAGGTTTAGCAAAAGCAATTAATGACTTAGCTTACAGAGCAAGAAACAAAAAATTAAGACCTGAAGATACTCAGGGCGCAACATATACTATTTCAAACGTGGGAAGCTTCGGAAACTTAATGGGGACACCTATTATTCCTCAGCCTCAGGTTGCTATTATGGCAATCGGAGCTATCGTTAAAAAGCCTGCTGTTCTTGAAACTAAAGATGGTGATGTAATTGCTATTCGTCAATTGATGTTCATGTCTCATTCTTACGATCACAGAGTGGTAGACGGTTCTCTAGGCGGAATGATGTTGAAGCACGTTCATGATTACCTGCAAAACTGGGATCTGAACACTGAGATATAAGTAATAAATAATTGGTAATAAGTAATTTTTACCAATCAAAGTATAAACCTTCGATTTTTTTTCGGAGGTTTTTTTGTGTCTTTTCATTAATTATTATATCTATCTTAAGCTTTTAAATTAAATTCAAGAACTTTAAAAATCTACTTATTATGAATTTCAAAATTTAGTAATCAGAATTGGCATTAAAATTTTCATATTCGTAAAAATTAGTTTAGATTTGAGACATGCGTAGAATATTGGTCTACATCCGAAAAGGCCTTAAAAAATCTTTCGATAACATCCGAAATGAACAGCTGAAACATAATTTGCTTCAGGCAATTCCTTTTTGGATAGGCTCGGTAATCACTGGTTTTTTTGCGGTCATGTATGCTAAAATCTTTGCTTGGGGAGAAAATCTGCTTCATTTCATTTTAGAATGGCACGACTGGATGATTTTTATTATCGCTCCCATCGGATTTGTATTATCATGGTGGTTGGTGAAAGAATTTGCGCCCAATGCTAAAGGAAGCGGCATCCCACAGGTAATGGCCGCTGTAGAATTGGCAAATCCTAAAGAACATACGAAAATAAGAAGTCTTTTAAGTATAAAAATTATAGTATTTAAAATCATTTCTTCCGTTATTTTGGTTATTGGAGGCGGAGCTGTTGGTCGAGAAGGACCGACGATTCAGATTGCTGGCTCTATTTTCAGAAAAGTGAATGAATATCTTCCGGAATGGTGGCCAAAAATATCTAAAAAAAACATGATCATGACCGGTGCTGCAGCCGGATTGGCAGCTGCGTTCAACACGCCTCTTGGTGGAATCGTGTTTGCAGTTGAAGAATTATCAAAAACACATATCAATTACTTTAAAACAGCGCTTTTTACGGCAGTTATCATCGCAGGTTTAACCGCGCAGACTTTAGCAGGTTCTTATTTATATTTAGGCTATCCTAAAACTAATGATGTTTCACTGATGGTGATGTTTCCTATTATTTTGGTTGCAGGCGTTGCAGGAATTTTGGCGAGCCAGCTTTCAGTAACCATGCTTAAGATAAATGATTGGAAAAAAAGAAAACTGAAAAACGACAGAGCCAATGTACTATTTCTTGTAGGCTGTGCTTTAGTCATTGCTTTCATTTCATTTTTTATAAGCCGAGAAGTTTTAGGTTCAGGAAAAGAAATTATGGAACGTGTTCTGTTCACCAGCGACAAACATGAAGACTGGTACGTTCCTTTGTTAAGAATGCTTGGCCCTGCCCTATCTTTTACTTCCGGAGGTGCAGGCGGAATCTTTGCCCCGGCTTTAACGGCGGGTGCAAGTATTGGTTCTGTAATTTCAGGTATAATTCATTTAACTCCTAATGAAACTAACGTTGTAATTCTGGCGGGAATGGTTGCGTTTCTTACCGGAATAACGAGAGCTCCGTTTACTTCTGCCATTATTGTTTTGGAAATGACCGACAGGCATTCTTTGATCTTTCATTTAATGTTGGCTGGAATGGTTTCCTCATTATTTTCGATATTAGTAAGCAGGCATTCTTTATATGATGTCTTGAAGATGAACTTCTTAGCAGAAATTAGGAAAGATTAAAATTTTCTTAAAAATATACCACAAATATCACTTATATTAGAATTGTATTCAATTTTTTATTAACTTGGGAAAGAATACAAAAACTAATTATTATGAAAAGACAATTACTCAATGTAATGCTGTTAGGGTTTCCCGTATTTGGTTTCAGCCAGATATTTCTGGAAAACTTTGATGGAAATGGTCAGGGAATAGCAGCCTGGACTGTACTAAATGTAGATGGATTAACACCTGCAACCTCTGTAAATTTTATAACTAATGGATGGAACCGCATCGACAGAGATGGAGCTAACGGAAGTTTTGGAGGTCCTGCCGGAAATTACGCAGCAATGAGTACCTCATGGTATACACCTGCAGGAACTTCAAATGACTGGCTAATCTCACCAACAATTCCTGTTTCCGGAGCTTCACCTACTTTATACTGGGATGCAAAAGCGCAGGATGCAGATTATCCCGACGGTTACAAAGTAATGCTTGCTCCAAATGCAGGCAACACAGTTGCAGATTTTACAGTTGAACTTTACAGTACTACCGGTGAAAACAGTAACTGGACAAGCAGAGCAGCAAGCTTAACTCCTTACATAGGTCAAAACGTTAGATTTGCTTTTGTAAATAATAGTACAGATAAATTTATGCTGATGGTAGATAACATCAAAGTAGATTTTACTTATGTGGCACCACCGCTTTCTTATTGTGGCCCTCTTTCTTTTCAAGACAGTTTATTTGGTGAAGATGGTGATGAGCCAATAACACTGGTAAATTTTGCAGGAATTAATAACACAACTGCTGCCACTGCCTATACAGGAAACAGTCATGAATTTTTTCTTTCACAAACAGCTAATGTTACATCCGGCCAGTCATATGACATTACTTTAAAAGGAAATACCGGTGGAAACTATGCGAGTAACTTTGCAGTTTTTATTGATTGGAATCAAAACGGAAACCTGAATGATCCTGGAGAAGTTTATGCCGTAACACAAACTATTACCAACTCTACAGGTACAGATGCTCTTCAGGCTGTACACACTATTACGGTGCCTACAACCGCTCTATCGGGCAATACAAGAATGAGAGTTAAGAAAATCTACGGAACTACAGATCTTACCGATCCTTGTGAAGGCTCAGATTACGGACAGGCAGAAGATTACACTGTAAACGTTACTTCATCTTTATCTGTAAATGATGTTGCTAAAAAAGATTCAAATCTAAAAATATATCCTAATCCTGTTTCTGATATTTTGAATATTGATTCAGCATCAAAAATAAAATCAGTGAAAATATATGATCTGAGTGGCAAAAATGTGTTAACTGAAGTAGTATATACAAACAAACCAACGCTTAATGTTTCCAGCTTAATCTCCGGAACATATGTAATAACTGCAGAATCAGAAACCGGTTTGCAGTCTGCAAAAATAATCAAGAAATAATTACTTTATTCAATAATAAACTAAAAGACCTGTTTTTACGGGTCTTTTTAGTTTTATAAATAATCTGCTGCATATTGCATATTACAAATAGATTTCATATTTTTGCACCTCGAAATAATTAACAAATTCATTTAACATTATGAACAATTACGAAACTGTTTTCATTTTAACTCCCGTTCTATCTGAAGCTCAGGTGGAGGAAGCAGTGAACAAGTATGTAGATCTTTTGAAAGAAAAGAACTGTGAGATTGTCACTAGAGAAAATTGGGGATTAAAAAAATTAGCTTATCCAATTCAATTAAAAAAGAATGGATTCTACACTTTAATCGAGTTTAAAGGTGAAGGAACTGTAGTTGCTGACTTAGAATTGGCATTCAAACGTGACGAAAGAGTAATTCGTTACCTGACTACAAAACTAGACAAGCACGCTATCGAGTACGCTGTAACTAGAAGAACTAAACTTAAAGCTTCAAGAGCTTAATTATTTATTAACCCAAAATTAAAAAAGACAAGACATGGCAATAGATGATATGGCTAAACAAGCCTCAGCTGGAGGAGAATCTGAAGTAAAATTCCTTACACCACTTGATATCAACACAAAAACTGATAAAAAGTACTGTAGATTCAAAAAATTCGGAATCAAGCACGTTGATTACAAAGACGCTGATTTCTTATTACAATTCGTAAACGAGCAAGGTAAAATTTTACCTAGAAGATACACTGGAACTTCTTTGAAATACCAAAGAAAAGTTTCTTCGGCTATCAAAAGAGCAAGACACCTTGCAATGATGCCTTACGTAGCTGACTTATTGAAATAAGCTAAAAAGAAACAAGAGAAAAGAGAAAAGGTTTTGATCTTTTTCTCTTTTTTTAAGTTGCTGAATAAATAATTTAATTCTAACGATTTTTAGATTGAAGAAAAGAAATAATTTTTAAGACATTGGTCTTTCTTCTTTTTTCTTTGTTCTTTTCTCTAAAACTAAAAAACGGACAACAACAATGAACATTATTCTTAAAAAAGACGTAGAAAACTTAGGTCTTGAATTCGACACAGTAAACGTAAAGCCAGGTTATGCAAGAAACTTCTTGTTACCTCAAGGTTACGCTCTTTTAGCTACTCCTAAAAACATTGCAGCTCTTGAAGCTACTTTGGAAGCTAGAAAAGAAGAAGAAGCTAAATTAATCGCTACAGCAAACGGTGTAGTAGATCAATTGAAGAAAACTTCTATTACTATCCCTGCAAAAGTAGGTTCTGGTGACAAATTATTCGGATCTATCAACAATGCAGATCTTTCTGCTGCTCTTGCTAAAGCTGGAGTTACTGTTGATAAGAAGTATATCAAAATCCCTGGAAACACGATCAAGAGAACTGGTAAAGTAACTGCAAACATCAGATTACACAGAAATGTTGAGTACAACTTTGAATTCGACATCGTATCTGACGCACCGGTAGAAGCTCCAAAACCAGCTGCTCCGAAGCCAGTAGCTAAAGTAGAAGAAACTCCTTCTGAAGAAGCATAAGAGAATTCAAGAGATTTTTCTCTAAAATATAAACCACTTCGTTTGAAGTGGTTTTTTTGTTTTTATTATATTTTTTAGAAGCTATTTCCCGCTATTCACTCATACTCCTCACGCCAACGCTCCCCAACTCCCAAGCCCAACAACTCTCCCACTCCTTGTTGCGGGGTAACCGTTTCTATCGGGGCTAGGAAATCTGTCTTTCATTCCATTTCTGTTATTGCGAGGAGCGTAGCGACGAAGCAATAACAATATAAAATTAAAAACAAATTAAAAACTACATTCACTTTGTCATTCCTTAGGAATCTAAACTCTCTTCATGGAGACTTAGTTATGAAAACTATCGCCTAGATCCTTTTAGGATGACAAACTTTGTGACAATCTTTATTAATTCTTTTAAAGAGATTGCTTCGTCACATCATTTCTCGCAATGACAAAAAACTTCGCACTAAAAATTCTAAAACTCTATAACTTCAATACTCTAAAACACTCCCACCCTAAAACGCTCCCACTCAAGTATTCCCTTTCAATTTATGCAGATATTCCGTCGGCGGAATTCCAATTACTTTTTTGAAGATATTACTGAAAGAAGAAAGACTGTTGTATCCCACCATCATGGCAATTTCATACATATTGTACTTTTCTTCAATCATTAATTCTAAGGAACGTGTAATCCTCAAAGCTCTCAGAAAACGAACGTAATTCATCCCCAAAATCTCTTTAAACTTTCTGGAAAGCGTTCTCGTACTCATTCCGAATTCTTTTGCTGTAGATTCAATAGTTAAAGGCTTTTCAAGGTTGGCGTGAATGTATTGGGCAACCTTCAATAAAGTTTCATCATTAGGAAAAGGATGCTGAACCGGAAATGACAGTTTTTTATCTCGCTTTTCAGGTAAAATACCTTTTAAAGCTTTAAGGAAATAATAATTATCACCATCATTCTTTGTGATTTTCCCACCCCAATCTTTTGTATATAAAATCATTTCTCTCAATAAATGACTGACGGAATAAATATTAATTTCATCAAAAAAGCCATTTTCGTTTTCCTCTTTTTTAAAATAAAAATTATACAAATCTACTTTCGGGCTTGTAGAAAAAATATAATGCGGTGTTCCAGCGGGAATCCACATGAAGCATCGTGCCGGTAAATACCAGTGTTTCAAATCAGTAAAAACATGTACAATACCGCCTTCTGCATACACTAATTGCGCAGAACTATGATGATGAATCTCTGTTTTCACATTGCCTGCAAGAACATGATATATATAAAACTCTGCATCTAATTCTTCAACGGCTCCAAAATGACTGTCATTCATAAAATAAAGGTATGAAAAAAAATCAATTTGGCGCAAATGGACAAATATTTTTCTGTTTTCACAAATCACGTCTTCAGAATCACTGCGTAAATTTGCAGGATCAAAATCAATTTAGCAAAAAACCTTTAATAAATTTATGAAAATGATATTTAACGCACACAGATATCACTGTATGGCGTTGTGCTTATTACTGATAAGCAATCTTTTACACTCACAGATGATCGATTATCAACATCTCAGCTTACAGCAAGCAGTTGAGATCGGATTAAAAAACAATAAAAAAATTCAGATCAGTCATTTGAAAAACGAAATGTCGGAAACCAAAGAAAAAGATCTCAAAATGGAAAAACTCCCGGACATTGAGTTTCATACAAGCTACAATCAGGTTTCAAATCTTTTTCAACATGAAAATGGCGTATTTGGAAAAGCTACAAAGTATGACATCATCAATGGAATGTATGATTTTACGCTTTCGGCTTCTATTCCGGTTTACATAGGTGGAAAAATTAAAAATACAGAGAAAAAAGCAGCCATTGACACTGAAATTTCTTCATTAAAAACACATTTGAACGAAAGACAATTAACGATGGAAATCATCACCGCTTTTCTTCAGATTCATCATTTAAAAGAGCAGCAAGGTTTGATTAATGATAAAATGCACGAAGATTCTGTCAATATTAAACAAGTGAAAGCCTTAAAAGCAAATGGCGTTGTAACAGTAAATGAAGTATTGAGAACCTCGTTACAGCTTTCTAATCATAAAATGAGCTGGACAGAACTGGATAATGATGTACAAATTGCCGAACATAAATTAAAAACCATTCTGTCACTTCCCGAAAATCAGGAAATGCATGTTGATACAGAAGATTTGATTTCAGAAAATGCAGAAATTCCTTATGTCAATGAATTAACGGAAACCGCTTTACATAAAAACGAATCTGTTGAAATGGCGACCAAAAATCTTTCGTTGAAAGAATTAGACAAGAAAATTACAAAAGCTAATTATTTACCCAAAATTACAGCAGGCGGAGAATATTTTATGAAATATCCGAACATGATGTTTTTCCCTCCCGAACCTTATGCATATCGGTTAGGAATGATTGGAGTCAATCTTACTTATCCTATCGAAAGTTTATATAAAAACAAATACAAAATGCAGGAAGCAAAGGAAAATATTACTCTTGCAAAATTACAGATTGAAGAAAATGAAGAGAACATCAGACACAATGTTTACGAAACTTACAAGAAATTTGAAGAAACCGATCAGAAGGTAAAAATTGCAGAAGAAGCGATCAGCCAGGCTAAAGAAAACTACAGAATTGTAAGAACAAAATACACCAATAAATTAAGCTTGATTACCGAATTAATTGATGCTGACAATGCTTATTTAGAAGCTCAATCTAATCTAATTTCAGTAAAAATAAATCGTCAGCTAAAATATTACCAACTCCAATATGCGATTGGAAACCTATAAAAACTATGGCACAAAAGCAATTAACAAGAAAGGAAAAAAGAATCAACAAAACGATTACTTTATTGGCGTGGATTCTCATTACAACAGGAATTACCGGAATGCTGAGCTTCTATCTTTTTTCAAGAAAAAACGTGACGACCAACGATGCGCAGATCGAACAATATATAACGCCAGTTTCAAGCAAAGTTTCGGGGTTTATTCAAACGATTAAGTTTAACGAAAATCAGTTCGTTCACAAAGGAGACACTTTAATTATAATTGATAATCGTGAATTTGTCAATCAGGTAAAAATGGCTGAAGCCAGCCTTAATGCCAATTCAGAAAATATTAACACCATCGAAAGCGGAGTAAATACCAAAGCAAGCGACACTAAAATTATTGATGCCAAAATTGCTTCCGCCAAAATAGACATCTGGAGAACTGAGCAGGATTTTAAAAGATATAAAAACTTAGTTTCAGAAGATGCCGCAACTGAACAACAGTTTGAAAATGCCAAAGCTTCTTATGAGCAGGCAAAAGCAAACCTTTTAGCTTTAGAGCAGCAGAAAAATGCAGTGAGAGCAAGTGTAAATGAACAGGAAACAAAAGTTGCTCCGGTAAAAAGTCAGATTCAGCAAAGCTCAGCAAGTTTGAACAATGCTAAGCTTTTCCTTTCTTATACAGTAGTGACAGCTCCTTACGACGGTTGGGTTGGTAAGAAAACCATTCAGGAAGGTCAGTTGATTAAAGAAGGTCAGGCTTTGGTTCAAATTGTAAGCAAAGAAAAATGGATTATTGCCAATTATAAAGAAACTCAGTTGGGGCAGATCAACCAGAATAAAGAAGTTATCATCACAGCAGATGCTTATCCTGACGTAGAATTTAAAGGAAAAATAGTTTCGGTTTCTCCAGCTTCAGGTTCGCAATTCTCATTAGTAAAGCCCGATAATGCAACAGGAAATTTCGTGAAAATAGAACAAAGATTTCCGGTGAAAATTATTCTTAATAATCATCAAAACAACGAAAAACTACTTTCCGGAATGAATGTTCTGGTGAGTGCTAAAAAGATTTAGAGTTTGAGGGTGGGAGTATTTTAGAGTTTTAGAGTTTTAGAGTTTTAGAGTGAAAATATTCGGTTCGCAATTTTCAAATTATCTCATTGTCAAATTTTCAAATTACAATATTTTAGCGAAAAGACAGAATCGCAAGTTTGCCATCTTACCTTTACTTTTACACCGTTGCCCTTTTGTCTTTTCGCATTTTGTTTCAAAAAAAACATGCAACACAATACAATTTATCATAGATGGGTGCCGCAATGGCTGAAGATTCCTCTTTTGGTTTTAGCGCTGTTTCCTCACCTGATGTTGTTGTCGATATTACATTCTAATAGCGCCTTCACATCTTCTTTTATGGATGTAGATTCAGACGATATTCAATATTTAATGATTTTAATGTACGGAACATTTGTGGTTACACTTTTAGTAATACAGCGGTTTATGGCGTATTTCAGTGTGAAATATTATGTACTTTTAATGTCTTCCATTTCGGTCATCATACTCTACTTATTATCGGTTACCAATAATTATTATGCTATTTTGGTAATCAGGTTTTTGGAAGGAATTTTCGGAGTATTGGAAGGTGCTATTTTTTTACCGCTAATTATCGCCGAATTAAAAACCAGACACGCCAAAATCATCGCCTATCTTTTCATGTATTCCATCATGTTGACGGGCGGAACGATTACGACTTCTTTATTAAAATCTAGCATTGAAGATTACGATTTTCAGCATATGATTCTAATGATGGTTTATTTTCATGTTTTTATTTTAGTTATCGGAATTGCTATTTTTAACAGAAACAGGTTTTTCCCAAAAAAACCTTTGTATCAGTTAGATATCACAAGTTGGTTTTTACTTTGGACTTGTTTACAATCAGGAGGTTATGCTATTATCTACGGGAAAAGACTGATGTGGTTTGAATCTGATATTATTATTGTAAGTTTTTTCATCTTTCTGATTTCGGGAGGTTTATTTATGCTAAAACAGAGAAATTCTAAGCGTCCGCTTTTTCATTTTGAAGTTTTTAGTTCTAAAAATGTGATCGTCGGAATGTTATTGTTTTTTATTTTTTATTTGATTCGTTCAGGTTTAAATAATGTCTACGCCATCATGGCAACCGTGTGGAAATGGCCTTGGGATTATATCGTCGATATCCAATATTGGAATGTTGCCGGAACACTTTTAGGCGTTTTTTTATCAGGAATTTGTTTAACTAAAGGTGTTTCCTCAAGAATTGTTTTCTTTACCGGATTTATTTTATTGGCGGTTGATTGCGCCTGGTTTACTTATACATTTTATCCAGACACTACCCTTTCAACGATTTGTCCGCCTTTATTTTTGCAAGGAATTGCGCAGGGTTTATTATTTACGCCTTTGGTTTTCTTTTTAATTTCAGGAACGCCGGAAGATTATGTTGCCAATGCCACGGCTTTAGGAACTACAACCCGTTTCTGGACAACCGCAATCGGTTATGCTTTAATGCAGAATTTAATGCTTTTTTTAACGTTAAAACATTCCGATGCTTTAAGTTCTGAATTTACTGATACAAATCCGATTTTTTCCTCGCAATGGAACCAACTTTTTGGATCAAATATTACACAACTTCCCATAAATGAATCTTTATCCCTAACCGCGGGAGCTTTTAAAGCTAAAATAAATGCGCAGGCAATATTGTTGTCTAATATGGAGATTTTTACCGGATTATTTTGGTTAGCTTTAATAACAGCATTTGTGGTTTTACTGTATTATCCGGTAAGGATTGCCATCAGAAATATTATGTAAAGTTTTAGGCAGAAAATTTGCTATCATTCATGAAATTGATTTATGGAAATTCAGGAAATCGTCTCAAAACAGAAAGCATTTTTTAAAACACAGCAAACGAAAAATATAAGGTTCAGAAAAATGTATCTTGAAAAACTTCGGGATGTCATTTTACAAAATGAAAATCTTTTATACGAAGCTATTTACAAAGATTTTGGAAAGTCAAAATTTGATACATTTACCACAGAAATTTCCTTTATTTTAAACGATATTAAGTATTATCTAAAGAATTTAAAGTCGCTTTCAAAACCTAAAAAAGTACGCACAAATCTTGTTAATCAGATTGGAAAAAGCAGGATTCATTCTGAACCTTTAGGAAATATTTTAGTAATCGGCGCATGGAATTATCCTTATCAACTTTCGTTATCTCCAATCGTTGCAGCTTTAGCAGCCGGAAACTGCTGTATTTTAAAACCCAGCGAAATTGCCGAACACACCATGAAAGCAATGGTAAAAATCATCAATGACAATTTTCCACCAGAATATTTATACGCTTACGAAGGCGGAATTGATGAAACAACAGAACTTCTAAAGCTCAAATTTGATAAAATATTTTTCACAGGAAGTACGAAAGTCGGGAATATCGTTTACAAAGCGGCTGCAGAAAATTTAACCCCGGTTGTTTTAGAATTAGGAGGTAAATCTCCGGCAATTATTACAAAAGATGCCAATCTTGAAGTGGCAGCCAAAAGAATTATTTGGGGCAAATTTTTAAATGCTGGACAAACCTGTGTCGCTCCTGATTACTTATTGGTCGAAGAATCTGTACAGGAACAGTTTTTAGAAATGCTTAGAAAAAATATTCAGCAATTTAAGTATGAACCTGAATCTGAACATTATACAAAAATCATCAACAAAAAGAATTTTGAACGGTTAATTAAATTAGTTAATCATGAAAAGATTTATTTTGGAGGAGAATATGATGAAAAAAAATTATACATAGCACCAACGATTCTAACAAATATTAATTGGAAAGATGACGTAATGCAGGAAGAAATTTTTGGGCCGATTTTACCGGTGATTTCGTTCACTAATTTCAATTTAATTTTAAATGAGATTATAGAATTGGAAAAGCCTCTAGCTGCATATCTATTCACAAATAATGCTGAAGAAAAAGAAAATTTCACGAATAAACTTTCTTTTGGAGGCGGCTGTATCAATGATGTAATGATGCATTTAGGAAATGAAAATCTTCCGTTTGGAGGTGTTGGGAATTCCGGAATCGGAAATTATCACGGAAAATTTGGTTTTGAAACTTTTTCACATCAAAAAGCCGTTCTACAACGAGCAACCTGGGGTGAACCAGACATAAAATATCCACCATATTCAGAGAAAAAACTAGGCTGGATTAAAAGATTTATGTAAAACAAAAACCGGGAAAATTTTCCCGGTTTTACTTTTTATGACTTTGGAGCCCACTGATTGAAAAATTCTTTTGTTTTTTCTAAACTGTATCCTTTTCCATCTTCCAAAACATCACTTTGCTGGATGTGGATCATTTTACCATTTTTATCTAAAACAATAAAAACAGGATAACCAAATTTCTCTCCAGGATTTCCGTACTGACTAAAAACTTTTTCATTTTTATTATCCGGAGAATAATTTAAGTGATAATAAAGATAATTTTTATCAACCATTTTCTTCAATTCCGGAGTTGTCTGTACATATTGATTGAATCTCAAGCACCAGATACACCAGTTTCCACCCGCCTGAATCATAATATTTTTACCTTCTTTCTTAGCCTGAGCTACCAGTTTATTAATATCCGCTTGTGCATCCGCTTTAGGATCGTAAGGTTTAGGCAGCTTTGCTTTTTCTTCTGCCGCAGCTTTTTTCTTCGCTTCCAGTTCTGCTGCATCACTCTTTACCAACAAAGCTTTATCACTTGAATTTTTAACTTTTGTTGGTTTTTCAATCTTCTGAGCCCAAGCCAAAGTGCTTAAAGCTAGAAGAGCTACTAACGACATTTTTTTCATACTTTAAAAATAAAAATAATAGTTATTACCAGCAAAAATGAAACCATATTTTTTTTATCACTAAATTTGCATACTTTATGAATTTTCTGATTAAAATACTTTTCCTGATTTCTAAGATGCCGCTTAAAATATTATATATTTTTTCGGATATTATCTTCTTTTTAAATTTCTATTTTGTCGGCTACAGAAAGAAGATTATTACTCAAAATTTAAAAAATTCTTTTCCTGAAAAAACAGATCAGGAAATTAAAGAAATACGAAAAAAATTCTACTTAAATTTCTCAGATTATTTGGCTGAGACCGTAAAGTCATTCAGTATTTCTGAAACTGAAACACGTGTCAGAATGCAGCATATCAATCAGCATTTATTTCACGAGGCTAAAGCTGAAGGCAAAAATATCATTCTCATGGCGGGACACGTTTTCAACTGGGAATGGATGAATGCTTTGGCAACACTGACTCCACAAAAAAACTCACATCCGGTTTATAGAAAGGTAAACAGCAGCTTTTGGGAAGATCAGATGAAGAAAGTCCGAAATAAATTCGGAAACGAAGCTTTAGAAGCAAATGAAGTGATTCTAAATATTTTCAGGAACCAAAATGATGGTGAATCTATTTATATGTTTGTAGCAGATCAGACTCCGCATGTTGCTCACGTCAATTATGGTTTAAAATTTTTAAACCAGCGAACTCCTGCTTTTATCGGTTATGATAAACTGGCAACAAGAATGGATCTGATTTTCATTTATTGTGAAATGAAGAAGGTGAAAAGAGGTTTTTATCAGGTTAATTATCACAGAATTTATCCGGATGGAGAAAAGTTTGTAAAAAATGAAGTCGTAAGAAAATTTCATCAGCTACTTGAAAATACGATCAGAAAAAATCCCGACAATTATCTTTGGTCACACAGAAAGTGGAAATATCAGGATTCTATTAAAACTTATGATGGCGAATAAATGACAGAAAATCCTAAAAATATAGCCGTAGTTATTTTAAACTGGAACGGTAAAAACTGGCTTCAAAAATTTCTTCCAAATGTTATCCGCTTTTCTCAAGAAGCTGGAATTTACGTTATCGATAATCATTCGACAGATGATTCCATTGATTTTTTAAAACAAAACTTTCCTACTGTAAAAATTGTAATTAATGATAAAAATTATGGTTTTGCTGGAGGTTATAATGAAGGTTTAAAAAAAATAAATGCAGAATATTATTGTCTTCTAAATTCTGATGTGGAAGTTACAGAAAACTGGATCGAACCTGTTTTAGATTTATTTAAAAAAGATAAATCAATTGCTGCAATTCAGCCTAAAATTTTGTCCTTTAACAATAAAAATTATTTTGAATTTGCGGGAGCTGCAGGAGGTTTGATCGATAATTTGGGGTATCCGTATTGCAGAGGAAGAGTTTTTGATGATTTGGAAGAAGATAAAGGGCAATATAATGACGAAACAGAAATTTTCTGGGCTTCAGGATGTTGCTTCTTCATAAGATCAAAAGATTTCTGGGAGCAGAATGGTTTTGATGAAAGATTTTTTGCACATCAGGAAGAGATCGATCTTTGCTGGAGATTGATTAACTCCGGCAAGAAAATATTTTATACCGGAAAATCACAGATTCATCATGTGGGAGGCGGAACTTTAAATAAACAGAGCGCTCAAAAAACTTTTCTTAACATTAGAAATAACCTTTCGATGATGGTAAAAAATCTCCCTTTTCCTAAATTGATTTGGGTGATATTTATAAGAATGGTCTTAGATGGAGTTGCTTCCTTATATTTTGCCTATAAGTACGGATTCTCACATCTTTGGGCTGTTGGAAGAGGACATTTTGAGTTTTACTGCCAGCTTCCGGGAACACTTAAATTTCGTCAAAAACATCAAAAATCAAAGTTTTACCAAACGAAATGGCTTATTTTCAAGCATTTTTTAAGTAAATAATTCGTAACTTATAATTTATAAATTATTACAATGGATTTCTGCGCATTAGATTTTGAAACCGCTACTCACGAGAGACATTCTGCTTGTGAATTGGGAATATGTATTGTTCAGGATTCTAAAATCGTGGAAACTAAAACGTGGCTTATAAAACCGCCAAGCTTCCCGTATTTTCATCAGAGAAATATTGATGTGCATGGCATTTTACCAAGCGATGTGAAAAATGCACCGAGATTTGATGATATCTGGTACGAAGTACAGGAAATGATGTACGGTACATTAATGATTGCGCATAATGCGAGTTTTGATGCAGGAGTTTTAAAAGGATGCCTTGACTATTACGGCATGTTTACTCCAAAATTAAATTATCTCTGCAGTATTCAGTTAGCTAAAAAATCATGGAATTATCTTCCAAAATATGGTTTAAAACATCTTGCAGAATATCATAATATTCAATTTAAACATCACAGAGCCGGAGATGATGCAGAAGCTTGTGCCAGAATTTCGCTTTTAGCTTTTGAGAAGCTTTTTATTACAAGTAATGATGAAGTTTCAGATTTTATGAAGCAGAAAATCAAAATGCTTTAGTCATCAAATTTCCGCATACAAAATCACTGTTTTCAACGGATATTTGAGAATATCTTATCCAAATTAATTGCTTAAAACCTGAGATAAAAGATTAAATTTCGGAATATCAATTTCAAATTGCTCTTTTGTATCTGAGTTTTCAACTAGATATTTTCCGCTCATATTTCCTACGCCTGAACGCAGCATTACGTTAGAAAAATATGCAAAATTATCCCCGATTTCCACATCCGGAGTCAGACCTATTACACCGTCACCGACAACTTCTGTAAACCCAAATCCTACATCGAAAATAAGCCATTTTCTTTTGAGAACCTTAATCGGGAAATCACCATCGTTTTCTATGACGATATTATATTTAAAAACATAACGGTTTTCTGAAGGATAAGAATTCTTGCTATCATATTCAGGATCTACCGAAACCTTGATATTAGAAGTAATTTTAGAAAACATTTCATTCAATTTAAAACATTAAATACAAAAATCTCGCCTTTTTTGAAGGCGAGATTGTAGATATATATCTATTTAAAAAAATATTATAATCCTAAGCCTTTTCTTTCGTCTCCACCCAATAGAATTTCTACCGGATTATCGATCCCTTCTTTTACCGCAACAAGGAATCCTACAGATTCTTTACCGTCGATAATTCTGTGGTCGTAAGACATTGCAACATACATCATTGGACGAATAACAACCTGTCCGTCAACCGCAACCGGTCTCTGGATAATGTTGTGCATTCCTAAGATAGCAGATTGTGGCGGGTTGATAATTGGCGTAGACAACATAGACCCGAAAGTACCACCGTTTGTAATCGTAAACGTACCACCAGTCATCTCGTCAACCGTAATTTTACCGTCTCTTACTTTGATAGCCAAATCTTTGATATTGGCTTCAACACTGCTGAAAGACATATTCTCTGCATTTCTTAATACCGGAACCATCAATCCTTTAGGACCTGAAACGGCAATTGAAATATCGCAGAAATCATAGTTTATTTTGAAATCTCCGTCAATTGATGCATTCACATCCGGATACATTTGTAATGCTCTAGTAACTGCTTTTGTGAAGAAAGACATGAAACCAAGTCCTACTCCGTGTTTCTGAGCAAATTCTTCTTTATATTGTTTTCTTAATCTGAAAATCTCAGACATATCAACCTCGTTGAAAGTCGTCAACATTGCAGTTTCGTTCTTTACAGAAACTAATCTCTGAGCGATTTTTCTTCTAAGAACTGAAAGTTTAGTTGTTGTAGTAGATCTAGCACCTGTAGCTGTTAAAGAGCTTCCTCCCATTGCAGGAACAGCAGCTAATTCAGCATCAGATTTAGAGATTCTTCCATCTCTTCCAGAACCTGAAACCTGAGCAGCATCAATTCCTTTTTCGTCAAGAATTTTCTTGGCAGCCGGAGAAGGAGTACCTGTAGCATAAGATTGAGGAGCAGCCGGAGCTGGTTTTGGAGCTTCAGCTTTCGCAGGTTCAGCAGCTTTAGGCGCTTCTTCCTGTTTTGGAGCTTCAGCAGCTGGAGCAGCACCTTCTGGTTTAGCAGCATCCATATCAATTAAACAAACAACCTGACCTACTTGTACTACATCACCTTCTTCTGCTTTTAAAGTGATAATACCACTCTCTTCTGCAGGTAATTCTAAAGTTGCCTTGTCTGAATCTACTTCAGCGATTGGTTGATCTTTTAGTACATAATCACCATCTTTTACAAGCCAAGTTGCAATTTCAACTTCTGTAATTGATTCTCCCGGTGAAGGAACTTTCATTTCTAAAATTGACATATCGTATTTTTTATTTTTTTAATTGATATTAAGTTTTTTTAGACTAGAAGAATAAAGACAATAGATAAAAGACTTTTAAAACCTAATTTCTAACCTCTAATTTCTAACTTCTAATTTTTTATTAAGCTGTTACCGGTCTTTTAGCCGGAGCATCGTCTCTGTCGAATACTCTGTTGATTACAGCATTTTGGTTTTTCTCAAACATTTTATGACTTCCCGGAGCCGGAGCACCACTTGGTACCGGCGAAACAACCTGAATTCCTGTATCTCTGAAATTTCTTAAGATATAAGACCAAGCTCCCATGTTTTCTGGTTCTTCCTGAGCCCAAACGATTGATTTTTTGTTTGCATATTTAGCAAATACAGCTTCGATAGCGTCATTTTGAAGCGGATATAATTGTTCAAATCTTACTAATGCAACATTTTCACAATTCAGTTCTTCTTTTTTAGCTAATAATTCGAAGTATAATTTACCTGAACACAATACTAATTTTTCCACTTTCGCAGGATCCGCAGTAGGATCATCTAAAATCGGCTGGAATCCTTTATTTGCAAAATCTTCAAGCGGAGAAACCACTTTTGGATGTCTTAATAATGATTTTGGACTCATCACAATCAATGGTTTTCTGAACGACCATTTCAACTGTCTTCTTAATAAGTGGAAATAGTTTGCTGGTGAAGTAATATTGGCTACCACCATATTTTCGTTAGCACAAAGTGTAAGGAATCTTTCTAATCTTGCTGAAGAGTGCTCTGCACCTTGACCTTCCGAACCGTGAGGCAACAACATTACCAAACCGTCCTGAATTTTCCATTTTTCTTCTGCTGCAGCCAGATATTGGTCGACAATAATCTGAGCTCCGTTGACGAAATCTCCAAACTGTGCTTCCCAAATCGTTAAAGTATTCGGAGATGCCATTGCATACCCATAATCAAATCCTAAAACTCCGTATTCTGAAAGGTGAGAGTTGAAAACATCAAATCTGCTTTCTGAAACTTCTTTTAAAGGAACATATTCTTCTTCTGTATCTTCAGTTTTTACAACAGCGTGTCTGTGAGAGAACGTTCCTCTTTCTACATCTTCACCAGAAATTCTTACGTTGTTACCTTCTATGAGAAGAGTAGCATAAGCCAGCCATTCTCCTAAAGCCCAATCTAAAGAGTTTGCTTCAATAGCTTTGATTCTATTATCAAACAGCCTCGTAATTTTGTTGATGAATTTTTTATCAGCAGGAAGCGTTGACATTTTAATTGCCAATTCTTTCAACTTCGCTAAGTCATATTTTGTATCAACGGCATCCTGAACAGCTCCTCTTTTTGCAATCGGGAAATTCGTCCAGTCATCTGCCATGAAAATATCCATCACATTCTTTTCGATTTCTTTAGAAGCATCAAAGTCTTTATCTAAAAGCGCTTTGAATTCTGTTTCCATTTTGGCGATAACATCATTTGAAGTCACGCTGTCTTTCAACAGTTTTTCTTTATAAATCTCTCTTGGGTTAGGATGTTTTGAGATCAGTTTATACAAATTAGGCTGAGTAAACCTTGGCTCATCCCCTTCGTTATGACCATATTTTCTGTATCCTAATAAATCGATATAAACGTCTTTACCAAATTTAGCTCTGAAATCAGCTGCAAAATGCATCGCATGAACTACCGCTTCAGCATCATCTGCATTCACATGCATTACAGGCGATTCTGTCACTTTTGCAATATCTGTACAATATGTTGAAGATCTTGCATCCATATAATTGGTTGTAAATGACACCTGGTTATTTACAACAATATGAACTGTACCTCCTGTTTTATACCCTTCCAAAGTCATCATCTGAGCCACTTCGTAAGCAATACCCTGCCCTGCCAATGCACCATCTCCGTGGATAATGATTGGTAAAACCTTAGAATAATCTTTATACTTATCATCTACTTTTGCACGGCAAATACCGACTACCAAAGCAGCAACAGTTTCTAAGTGAGACGGGTTCGGCGTCAAATTAATGGCAACTTCTTCACCGGAAGCTGTTTTTATTTTTTTAGATGAACCTAAGTGATATTTTACGTCACCTGAGAATACATCTTCTTCAAATTCTTTTCCTTCAAATTCTGAGAAAATCTGCTTGTAAGATTTCCCGAAAATATTTGTAAGAACATTTAATCTTCCTCTGTGAGCCATCCCAAGAACAACCTCATCAACGCCAAGTTGAGAAGATCTTGAGATCAACTGATCCAAAGCTGGAATTAAAGTTTCACCACCTTCAAGTGAGAATCTTTTCTGGCCAACAAATTTTGTGTGAAGATAATTTTCAAACGCAACCGCCTGATTTAACTTCAACAAAATTTCGGTTTTTTCGTTCGCCGAAAGAATTGGGTGGTTTTCGTTTACCTGAAGCCACTGCTTGATAAAATCTTTCTCCTGAACATTGTTGATGTGCATATATTCAACACCGATAGAATCGCAGTAGATGCTTTGCAAATGCGTGATCAAATCCTGTAAAGTTGCAGGACCTTTCATTCCTGTTTCAACTGCGCAGTTGAATTTTGTATTTAAATCTGACTTGTCAAGACCAAAATTTTCAATATCCAAAGTCGGCGTATAATGCCTTCTTTCACGCACCGGATTGGTTTTGGTAAACAAGTGACCTCTCGTTCTGTAAGCTTCAATAAGGTTTACCACCTTAAATTCCTTCTTGATGTGCTCCGGAACTTCACCATTTGAAGCCGCCTGAGAAATCTGCTGTACTGCAGGTGAAGATTTCACCGAATTTTGTACATACTGGATGCTTTCGTCATCACTGTAGTTCTCAATCGCAAAATCAAAGCCTTGAAAAAAGGCTTTCCATGATGGTTCTAAGGAGTCAGGGAATTTTAAGTATTGTTGGTATAAATCCTCAATTAACTGAGAATGAGCTGCGTTTAGGAATGAAAATCTGTCCATTATTACAGTTTATCTATTATTAAATTTTGTTTAACGTATTAATCTTCAAATTTAATAAAAAAAACCGAGTTGGGATAGCCTCAAAACCTTAAAAAAAATATAAAAAAGATAATTGGGAAAAAATCATCTGTAAACAGAGAGAGAAAGTTTAAGATTAACATTCTGACCATCTACAGGCGGTTCTATAAAAGTCTGATAAACATCACCATAGCGCATTTCATCTTTCTTTGCTTTTTGTATAAGCTGCTGAATTGCTTTTATTCTCGCCGAATAAGATCCTTTGTAATACATCACATAATTTTCTGTGGGGCTCACAGATCTGAAACTGAAATTATTATCTGCAATTCCTATTTTTTTTGACAATGGAATTCCGAAAAAATAAGACACCTCGTTATCTTTAAAATTGTCGGCATCAGTGATAAGAACAGGGTATCCTACTTCATCATTTTTTTTGCCTAAATCCATTGTTACGAAATTATTTATTTTGTTGTAATTCATAACGATGTTTCTGTACAAAGCATCTTTTTTATTGGAAGTACTTACATTCACTCCCAAAATCATTTTTTCTTCTTCTTTTTCAACCATGAGACTGTCATATTTTATCGCAGCCAGCTGATTATCTTTTTCCACTTTGTTGCTTAAAACATTTTTAAGATTAAGCATGCTTTTATCAATATTTTCTGCAAATTTATCTTCCGTCCAAAAATTCTGGGCTCTTGATAAAACCGATAATTTCGGCGTATGAACATACCAGGTAATTTTTGTTTTTTCGGCTGAAACTGCAGTAAATTTCACATCAATCAAAGTAGGATTTTCATCTTCATCTTCAAAAAGCTGATACCTCAGCGTTTTGTTGGGATTTTCATAACGGATAAACATCTCGCCTCCATCTTCACTTTTAGGATCATTGTAGCTGATAGCGCTTCCTTTTCCTTCGTAAGGAGAATAGTAATCAATGGCAATACTTTTTGAACTTGAAAAGAAATTATTCCAACGGGTGAAATTCTGTAAATTATTAAACTGATTAAAAACCTTTTCCACAGGATAATCAACCTCTTTTTCTATGGTAAACTCTTTACTTTCATCTACAAAATAGTACATGGAAGCTGCATAAGCACCCACCAACAAAATTATAATAACCGCTATGATTTTGAAAAAACGCATCGCACAAAAGTAATACAAATAAAAAAAGTGACCAATATCTTGATCACTCTTGTTTTTTATTTTTGATGGTTGATGGAGGTTTGATGCTTGATGTTTAATATTCGGCTGTAAAATTTTAAATCAAAACCTAAACTTGAAAGTTATTAACCCTCAAAAACATCGATCTTCCAGCATCAAACTTCTAACTCCTTATCCGATATGAGTTCCCGGAGGAAGCATTGCACCTTTTTTCACCACAACAATTCCGTCCTGTACCGAATGTGTTCCGTAATCACCATCCTGAAGATGTTTTCCTCCAATAATTCTTACATTGTCGCCGATGTAGCAGTTTTTATCTAAAATCGCTTTTTCGATATAGCAGTATTTTCCGATTCCCATATTGGGTAAACCTTTTCGGTCGTTATCTACAATCTCTAAAGTATTTTGATAAAAATCGGCTCCCATAATATATGAATTTACAATTGTGCTTCCTTTATCAACTCTTGTACGGTTTCCAATCACAGAATTTTCTATTTTATCTGCCATAATGATACATCCGTCTCCGAATACCGCCTTACTTACATAAGAGCCATTAACTTTCGAAGGTGGAAGCATTCTTGCACGCGTAAAAATAGGTGCTGAAGAAAACAGGTTAAACTGCGGGAAATCGTGACAAAGATCTAAGTTGGCTTCGTAGAAAGATTCAATTGTTCCTATATCTGTCCAATATCCTTCGTATTGGTAACTAAGTGTTGTATATTTCCCGATAGAATTTGGGATAATATCTTTTCCGAAATCATCTCCTGCACCATCTTCAAACATTTTTTTGAGAATACTTTTAGAGAAAATATAAATTCCCATCGATGCTAAAAATTCTTTTCCTTTCACTTTGTTTGCATCTGAAACTTCAGATTGCAAACCGTCAAGCTCATCAAAGCCCGGCTTCTCAACAAATGAAGTAATATTCCCTTCATCATCAGATTTTAAAATTCCAAATCCGGTTGCATCTTTTGCATTAACGGGAATGGTTGCAATTGTAACATCACCACCATTATCAATATGAAAATCGAGCATTTCATTAAAATCCATCTGATACAACTGATCTCCGGAAAGAATAAGAATATACTCATAATCGTACTTCTCAAGATGCTTCATCGATTGGCGAACCGCATCTGCAGTACCCTGAAACCAACTGTCGCTGTCAACATTCTGCTCAGCCGCCAAAATATCTACAAAACCCTGACTAAAAATATCAAAGTGGTAAGAATTTTTGATGTGCGAATTGAGGGAAGCCGAATTAAACTGGGTTAAAACCAATATCTTATTAAGCCCTGAATTAAGACAATTTGAAATCGGAATATCTACCAATCTGTATTTTCCAGCAATAGGAACAGCGGGTTTTGATCTTGTATACGTTAACGGAAAAAGCCTTGTCCCTCTACCTCCTCCCAACACAATGGAAATGACGTTGTGTTTCATAAATATCTGCGTTTTGTTTAATTTTTATATAGTGTTAAATACTTTTCTGCTGATTTTTCCCATGCAAAGTCAAATTTCATATTAGACAAAATCAATTCATCCATTTTCGCTTTGTCTTTGTAAATATTCAAAGCACGGCTCATTGCGTGAATGATATCATCTACCCCTGGGTAAGTAAAATTCAAGCCGGAACCTCCGGTTGTAATATCTTTTACAGTATCTCTCAATCCGCCGGTGTAGCTTACGACAGGAACAGTTCCGTAACGCATCGCATACATCTGATTGAGACCACAAGGTTCAACTCTAGAAGGCATCAACAAAAAATCTGCCGAAGCGTAAATTTTGTGAGAAAGATGTTCTTTATATCCGATATCTGTGGCAAAATTGGAGTAAACAGAATCAAGCTCTCTCAACTGTTGTTCTATATAAGCATTCCCTGAGCCAAGCACCATAATATTCAACCCTCCAAAACTTTGCTTTATGCTTCTCCATATTAAATCCGGTAGCAAATCGGCCCCTTTTTCTGTAGCAAATCTTCCGATAAATGCAAATAAAGGAAGATCAGGATTTAAGCCATATTCCTTACAAAGTTTAATTTTATTTTTTTTCTTCGTTTTTAAAACGTTTTTAGTGTTAAAATTAAAATCGATCATCGGATCGGTCTGAGGATTCCAGACATCGGTATCGATACCGTTGATAATCCCATATGCTTTAGAAAACTCTTCTCTTACTAAACTTTCAAGACCTCTGAAGCTCACAAACAACTCTTCAAGGTAACCCTCGGAAACTGTCGTAAAAGCACCGCAGCATTTAATCATACTCGCCAAAGGATTGATAAGGCCATTCCAATCAAGAAGTCCCCATTTGTAGTGATCAAAAGCAGGCATATAGCTTACCATATCCCAACTCATCATTCCCTGATATTCGCCGTTGTGAATGGTTCCGATGGTTTTAACACCTTTTAGAAATTCAAATTCATAACAATTTTCTATCATAAAAGGAACCAAACCTGTGTGATAATCATGACAATGCAAAACATCAGGACGTATTTTCATGGCAGACAACCAATGCAGAACGCCATGTTGGAAAGCTAAAAACTGAAAATTTTCATCAGCATATCCGTAAGGATTTTCGCGGTCAAGTAATCCCGGTATTTTCACCATAAACAATTCAAATCCCAATACATCAGTAGTCTCTTTCAACACCTGTACCTGAAGCATATTGGATCCCTGATGAATAAAACCGTCAAAAACTATTTCAAAATCATAATCATACACAAAATGCTTGTTGTACCAAGGCATTACCACTTTTGCATTGACGTCTTTTATTTTATTCTGATATTTTGGTAAAGCACCGACCACATCTGCAAGTCCGCCAACTTTTGCTACGGGATAACATTCTGTACTGAGGTGAAATATTGTCATTTTTTATGTTGTTTAATCCTATTTAATTTATAATTTTTATCTTTTTTCTGTCTTAAAACAATTCCGGAAAGTGGCGGAAGATTGAGACTGATTGATTTTGGACGATTCATCCATTCATCACGATCTTCTCTGAAAATATTCGCATCTACTCCGCTTCCACTATATTTTTCATCATCAGAATTAAGAACTACTTCCCAGTGTGTTCCTGAATTTACGCCAACTTTATAATCTAAAACATTAGGCGTAAGATTTAAGATCACCATAAAAACATCGTCTCTTTTCTTCCCTTTTCTTAAATAAATATAAACGGAATTATCCTGATCGTTGGCTTCTACCCATTCAAAGCCATTTTGGTTAAACTGATTTTCAAAAAGTGCTGTTTCGCTTTTATAAAGATGATTCAAATCTTTCACTAACGTTTGCAAACCTTTATGTACCGTATATTGCAATAAATGCCAATCTAAGCTTTTCTTAAAATTCCATTCGTTGGTTTGCCCGAATTCATCTCCCATAAAAAGCAATTTTGCTCCCGGATGGGTAAACATATAAACATACAAGGCTCTGAGATTGGCAAATTTCTGCCATTCATCACCTTTCATTTTATAGATCAAACTGGCTTTTCCATGTACCACTTCATCATGTGAAAGCGGAATCATATAATTTTCATTATACATGTACATCGACGAAAAAGTGAGCTTGTGATGGTGGTTTTTTCTATCTGCAGGATCTTCTTTAAAATAAAATAAAGTATCATGCATCCAGCCCATCATCCATTTCATTCCAAATCCTACGCCACCGTCGTGCACAGGTTTTGTAAGCATAGGAAAATCTGAACTTTCTTCGGCAATGGTCATTATATTATCTCCGAATTCTTTATAAACGGCGGTATTAAATTCCTGTAGGAAAGTTTTCGCTTCAAGATTTACATTTTCGCCAAAAATATTAGGTTCCCATTCACCTTCATTTCTCGAGTAATCAAGATGAAGCATAGACGTTACTGCATCTACCCGAAGCCCATCTGCATGATAACGATCGAGCCAGAACACTGCATTTGAGATCAGGAAAGACTTCACTTCATTTCGTCCGTAATTAAAAATATATGACTTCCAATCCGGATGAAACCCTTTTCTGGGATCTTCATGTTCATATAAATAAGAACCGTCAAAACGATGCAAACCATTGGCATCACCCGGAAAATGCGAAGGAACCCAATCTAAAATAACGCCAATATTATTTTTGTGAAGTTCATTGATCAGAAACATTAAATCCTGCGGAGAGCCGAAGCGAGAAGTTGCAGCAAAAAAACCGGTTATCTGATATCCCCAACTCGGATCATACGGATACTCCATAACGGGCATAAATTCTACATGCGTAAAACCCATTTCGGTAATATAAGGAACCAATTTGGCGGCTATATCTCTGTAATTCAGAAACAATTCAGGATGATCTTCATTTCGCATCCATGACGCTAAATGTATTTCATAAACAGAAATAGGCGCATCTAGACTGTTTTTCTTCCAGCGTTTTTCAAGCCATTTTTTATCTTCCCATTCGTACCAATTGGTAGAAACCATAGAAGCTGCCTGCAGGTTTTGTTCCCAGCTTAATGCATAAGGATCGCTTTTTTCTAAAATCTGTCCCTGAGCTGTTTCTATCGCATATTTATAAAGTGTACCCCACGAAAGCGCAGGAATAAAACCCTCCCAGATACCGGATTGATCCCATCTGGGAAAAAGAATATGTTCACGGTGATTCCAGTTGTTAAAGTTCCCTATAACAGACACTTTTTTCGCATTCGGAGCCCAAACCGAAAAATAAACCCCCTTTACTCCGTCTTTTTCAACAGAATGCGCACCAAACTTTTCATAGAGCTTGTAATGTTTACCTTCTTTGAAAAGATATACATCGTGATCCGTAAAAAGGGTGTAGGTTTTTACAAAATTCATCATAATCGGTTTTTGGTCTAAATCATCTACATCTATCTTTACTGAATAACGATGACTATCAAATATATGAAATTTTCCCTTGGCAGAAGCTATTTTTAATCAATATTAAAAAGAATTCATAAAAATATTTTTTATAAATTTAAAAGTTTTAAACCGTTAAAAACACTTAATGAAATTTACACTCAATACGGCAGAAAAAGACAGCAGACCTATTTTTATCACCGGAAATTTTAATAAATGGAACCCGAAAGATTACAATTTTCAACTCGATATTTCGGATGAAAATACATACAGCATTGAGATTGATGATCAGTTGCTTCCGGATGAGATCGAATACAAATTCACAAAAGGAGGCTGGGAAAATGTAGAATTAGACCAATACGGAAATATTACGCCAAACAGGAAAATCCAGAAGCATTCGGCAAAAGCTATTGATTTTGTAGAAAAATGGAGACTCAACTGGGGACCTTTCAAAGACGAGTTTTTCCCTATTGTTGAAATTATATCTGAAGAGTTTTACATTCCACAGCTGGAGCGTTACCGCAAAGTCTGGGCACTTCTTCCCTACGATTATTATATTTCAGATAAAAAATATCCCGTGCTTTATCTTCAGGATGCGCAGAATTTATTTAACGAAGGAAGTCAGTACGGAAATTGGGAAATCGACAAAAAACTATCTATACTTGCTGAATACGGTCGTGGAGACGTTATCGTAATTGCGGTAGAACACGGCAGTGAAGACCGAATTAAGGAATATATTTTTGATAACGACAATATCACAAAAGGTTCCGAAGGAAAAAAATACATCCGTTTTATTGCAGATACATTAAAACCTTTCGTTGACGATCATTACCGCACCAAAAAAGACCGTGAAAACACAGGAATCGGCGGAAGTTCTTTAGGCGCTTTAATCAGTATCTATAGCGGATTTTTATATCCAGAAGTTTATTCAAAACTGTTGATTTTTTCGCCTTCACTTTGGGTGGAACCCAACAACAGATTTCCGATGATGAGTTTTAAAATTCCCTATAAAATGAAAATTTATTTGTACGGAGGCGAAAAGGAAGGTTCTAAAATGGTAAAAAGAATCCAGCTATTCGAAAATTATCTGGAAAGATGGGAAAAGAAAAATCTTTTTGATTTTGAATTTAAAACTAATATAAATCCCGAAGGTTCTCACAACGAATTTCACTGGTCTCAGGAATTTCCGAGGGCAATCGAATGGTTGTTTTATAATAATACCGAAAACCCTGTAGAAGTAAAACCTCATCAAGACACTATTAAAAATTAGATTATGAAATTATTCAACAAAAAAAATAAACAGTACACACAGATCTTTCAATTATTTACAGAAGAAACCTGGGCTTTACATTCTAAAAATTTCAACAAAAATATAACACTGCTTTTCGCAGGTAAAAAACACGAAATTTTCATTGAAACCAGTGAAGAAAATATTATTTATTATATAGGTCTAGGAAAAGAAACTTTACAGAATTTTGAATTTCAACAGAATGGAATGAAATTCTCCCAGACTCAGAAAAAAAACATACAAACCGTTCCTACCCTACTGATCTCTGAATTTATTAACGAAAAACAGTTTGAAGAGTTCGCAAAAGGAATGCTCCTGGGAACTTACGCCTATCCATTTGATAAAAATCATCCTTTTTGGAACGAGTCTTTTGAGCTTCACTTCGGAAATTTAAGTCAGAAAAAACTTGAAACTATTTCTTTAAGAATAGACGCCATTTGCGATGGACAAGCAGCTTGTCAGGATTGGCTTAATAAACCAGCTAATTTAAAAAAGCCTGAAATTTTCAATACTTATCTTAAAGATCTAGCCAAGAAAAACCAATTGAAATATACCGTTTTTAATAGAAAAAAATGCGAAGAATTGGGTCTGGGAGCCTTCCTTTCGGTAAATCAGGGAAGTGCTTACGATGCGGCTTTTACCATTTTAGAATATAAAACAACGGAGAAAAATGCCAAAACTTTCGGGCTTGTAGGAAAATGCGTTTTATTTGATACAGGAGGAATATCCATCAAAGCGTCAGACAATATGCACTACATGAAATCTGATATGGGAGGCGCAACAGCCGTGATTGGTGCTCTCATTTATGCATCACAAATGAAACTTCCCGTTAACATTACCGCGATTTTACCGATTACAGACAACGCAGTTTCAGAAAATGCCTATTTACCCAGCGATGTAATTACTGCTTACAACGGAAAAACAATTGAAGTTTTAAACACCGATGCAGAAGGAAGAATGACGCTTGCAGACGGTTTATCTTATCTTTCAAAAAATTATAAAACCGATATTTTGATCGATCTTGCAACCCTTACAGGAAGTTCGGTAAGGATGTTTGGAGATACGTGCGGGGCAATGTTTTCGAACAATGAAGACTTGAAAAACCTGTTGATTAAAACTGGCGATAAAACCAATCAGCGCCTTTGGAATCTACCTTTATGGGATGTTTGGTTGGATGATTTCAAATCTGATGTTGCCGATTTTAAAAATATATCAATGAAGCCTCTGGGTGATTGTATTATCGCCGCAAAATTTTTGGAGCAGTTTATCGAAGGTCATCCAAACTGGGCACATCTCGACATTGCAGGAGTGGCGTTTGGAAACGTAGGATATGCTAAAGATAAAGCGGCAACCGGCTTTGGAGTACAACTATTGGCCGATTTAATTGAAAATTATCATTAAAAATTAGTTTTTTAAAAATTTTCTTCTTATACTTGATTAGTAATTTTCAAAAGCATATCGATTACTAGTTTTTAGTATTAAATAATCAATAATCATAAGCTTTTATTTTTTATAATTTAATAAAAATTAAAAATCATTATATGAAGGAGAAAACCATCGTGTGCATTTCGTGCTACTATAAAGGTTACGATTTTATGGATGAGATGAAAAAACTCGGAAATAAAATTATCCTCATTACGTCGGAGAATTTAAAAGACAAAAATTGGCCATGGCACGCTGTTGATGAAGTTTTCTACATGCCCGAACTTAAACCTTCGGTTTGGAATCTCGACCATCTTATTCAGGGATTTTCTCATTTGATGAAAAGTCGAAAAGTAGATGCGGTTATCGCCTTAGATGATTATGATGTTGAAAAAGCAGCTCTGATTCGTGAGACATTCCGTATCCCCGGAATGGGACAGACAACGCATCGTTATTTCAGAGACAAACTGGCCATGCGGCAGAAAGCAAAAGATTCCGGGATCAATGTTCCTGAATTCATAGCCGTGTTTAATGATCAGGAAGTAAAAGATTTCTGCGATAAAGTTTCCCCGCCCTGGGTTTTAAAACCACGATCAGAAGCTTCGGCCTCAGGAATCAAAAAGTTAAAAAACCAGGAAGAACTTTGGGAAGCACTTGAAAAGCTTGGCGAAGAGAGACATCTATTTCTTCTTGAAAGCTTTAAACCCGGTGACGTTTATCACGTTGACAGCTTAACATTTAATAAAGAAATTGTTTTCACCTCTGCTTCAAAATATCTTGCTCCTCCGATGCAGGTCTCTCACGAAGGTGGCGTTTTCCGCACCAAAACTTTAGGTAGATATTCAGAAGAATTCAAAGCTTTAGAAGAAGCCAATGCAAAAGTTTTATCGAATTTCGGTTTGCAGAATGGGGCTACTCACACAGAGTTTATTCGTGGTAAAGAAGATGGAAAATGGTATTTCCTTGAAACTTCTTCAAGAGTGGGAGGCGCTCATATTCCTGATCTAGTAGAGGCTTCGAGCAATATTAATATTTGGCGCGAATGGGCAAAAATTGAAGATGCGCTTTTAAGAGGCAATCATTATGAAGTTTCAAAACCTACAGGATATTATTCAGGATTAATTGTCGCATTGATTAAAGATTTAGCTCCCAATTATAAGGATTTTGAGTGTGAGGAGGTCGTAAAATTTCTTCCAATTGATTATCATGTAGGAATTGTTTACAAATCAAGAGATTCTGGTATTGTACAGGAAAGACTAGATTTTGCAGCAGAAAAGATTCACGCTGAAATGCTGAATGTACTTCCTCCGAAAGACAAACCATCAAGCTAAGATGTTAGATGCTAGATGCTAGATGCTAGATGCAAAATTATTATCTATTACTCATTACTTATCAATTATAAAAAATATGCCACACATAGAACATACTGATTATTACTCACACATATTAGGAACAAGCCTAAAAGTAGAAATTACAGGACATTATGGCTATCCGATTATTATGTTTCCGACTTCTCAGGGTTTATATACTCAAAACCATGATTTTCATCTGAACAGCAGTATCAATTATTTTATTGAGCAGGGAAAAGTGAAACTATACAATATACAGACGATTGATTCGTGGAGTTTTTATGACGAAAAAATTTCGCCTCAGCAAAGAATCAGAAATTATGAAAAATATGTGCAGTTTCTGATTCAGGAGTTTGTTCCTTATATCCAAAAGATTCATCAGGTACATCGTGTTGCTATTGCAGGAGCGAGTTTCGGGGGTTATCATGCAGCGAATTTTGCATTCAGATTTCCTGATGTGATTTCGCATTTATTCTGTCTTTCGGGCGCATTCAGCATCAGAAATTTTATGGATGGATATGATGATGATCTTGTTTATTTTAATTGTCCTCGAGAGTTTGTTAAAAATGATGACGCCTGGAAATACAAACACATGCATATTGTTTTAAGCACCTCAGATGAAGACATCTGTAAAGATAAAAATGTGGAAATGGCAGCCATTTTAGCCTCCAAAGGAATTGATTTCTGGTACGATGAAAAAAGATGGATCAATCACGACTGGCCTCTCTGGAGAATGACTTTCCCAACATATGTAGGCACATTTTTCTAATCAAATAATTCAAAATATTAATACTAATAAAAAAACAAAATTATGACAAAAAAAGTAGGAATTTTATTCGGGATGGAAGACACTTTTCCGTGGGCATTTATTGATAAAGTAAACGAGCTCGGAAAGGGAGAAATTATCGCTGAAGCAGTGAATATAGATAAACTGGAGCAAGGCGCAGATTATGGTTATGCAGTAATTATTGACCGAATTTCCCAGGATGTCCCTTTTTACAGAGCTTATCTGAAAAACGCAGCTTTAAATGGAACATATGTCATTAATAATCCTTTTTGGTGGAGTGCTGATGAAAAATTCTTCAACAATGCTCTAATGACGAAACTCGGAATTCCTTTGCCTAAAACAGTTTTGCTTCCTTCACATGAAAGACCTACCGACACTTCAGAAACTTCATTCAGAAATTTAAAATTTCCACACGACTGGGAATACATTTTCGATTATGTAGGATTTCCGGCATACATGAAACCTCACGACGGCGGTGGCTGGAAAAGCGTTTACAGAGTAGAAAATCCGCAGGATCTTTGGGATAAACTAAGCGAAACAGAGCAATTGGTCATGATGGTACAGGAAGAAATTGTATTTCAGGATTATTACAGAGTGTATTGTTTAGGGCAAAAATACGTGCACATTATGCCTTATGAACCAAGAAATGCACCTCATCTGAGATATGAAACAACACATCAGACAGAAGGTAAAGATTTAAAAAAATTATTGAAAACTATTCATGATTACACGATTAAAATGAATCAGGCTTTAGGATATGATTTCAACACCGTTGAATTTGCGGTAAAAGACGGAATTCCGTATGCAATTGATTTCTGTAATCCAGCTCCTGATGCAGACAAGAACTCTGTTGGAGAAGAAAATTTCGCATGGATTGTAGAGCATTCTGCAAAATTAGCCATTGAAAAAGCTAAAGAATACGTTCCCGGAAAACCTAATATTTCGTGGGGAACTTTTGTAAAAGATTCTGTAAAATAAAACATTCAAAAAAAACACTGAAAAAAAAATGCATCAATTTACAATAGGAATAGAAGAAGAATATCAGATCATCGATGTTGAAAGCCGCGATTTAATCTCTCATGTTTCAAAAATCATTGAAGGCGGAAAGGCTGTTTTAAGTGAAAATTTAAAACACGAAATGCACGAATCAATGATTGAAATGGAAACCGGAATTTGTCAAAACATTCAGGAAGCTCAGGCTGAACTCACCAATCTAAGAAGACATCTTATCAATACAGCCCATGAACAGGGACTTCGTGTTTCTGGCGGTGGAACTCATCCTTTTTCAAACTGGGAACACAATACCATTACAAACGGCGAACGTTATAACAAAATTGTAGACGATATGGGCGATGTTGCCCGTGGAAATCTTATTTTCGGACTGCATGTTCATATCGGAATTCCGAATCGTGAAGAAGGCGTGAGAATACAGAATGTCATGCGTTATTTCCTGCCGCATGTCTATGCGCTTTCAGTGAATTCACCTTTTTGGATCGGCAGAAGTACAGGTTTTAAATCTTACAGACAGGAAATTTTCGTAAAATTCCCAAGAACCGGAATTCCAAGTTACTTTAATTCTTTAGCAGAGTTTGACAGTTATGTTGATCTTTTGGTAAAAACTGGAACTATTGATAATGCCAAAAAAATATGGTGGGATCTGCGTGTTCATCCGTTTTATCCTACTATTGAATTCAGAATTTGTGATATGCCTTTAAGAATTGAAGAAACAGTTTGTCTTGCGGCGATTATGCAAAGTTTAGTAGCTAAAATCTATAAACTGCATCAGCAAAATTTAAGTTTCAGAAGCTACAGAAGACTCTTACTTAACGAAAATAAATGGCGTGCTTCCAGAGATGGGGTTCATTCGAAACTGATTGATTTTGGCAAAGAAGAATCGGTACCTTATCCTGATCTTTTAAAGGAACTTTTAGAGTTTATTGATGATGTGGTTGATGATTTGGGATGCAGAAAAGAAGTAGAATATGCATGGAAAATTCTGGAAAACGGAACGGGTGCAGATCGACAATTGGCGGTCTATAAAGAAACCGGAGATCTGAAGAAAGTCGTTGATTATATGATATCTGAAACAGAATACGGCATCACGCACGGCGAATTTGCTTCATTATAAATTCATAACTTTGCAGAAATTATGAAGTTATGAAAGATGTAAGAATTGCTTTGCTGGATATGAATAACAATCAGGCGAATCAAGGTTTTAAAAATATTAAAGAAATTTCAGAGAATTTTAAGAAGCAATCAGACGAAAATATAAGCATTACAGGTTTTGATGTAAGATATAAAAACGAAATTCCAAATATTGAAGATTTTGATATATTCATTTCTTCCGGCGGACCGGGAAATCCGCACCGTGAAGGTTTTGAATGGGAACAGAAATTTGCAGATTTTTTGGATGCAGTTTATGATTATAACAAGCATAATGAGACAAAAAAATATCTTTTTCTGATTTGTCACTCTTTTCAATTGGCGAGTATTCACTGGAATTTAGGAAATATTTGTAAAAGAAAATCTTATTCTTTTGGAATAATGCCAATTCATAAAACAGAAGAAGGCGAAGAAGAATTTTTATTCAGAAACTTACCAGATCCTTTTTATGCGGTAGATTCCAGAGCATACCAGTTTATTGAACCTAATGTGGAGCGTTTTGAAGAATTGGAAATGAAAATGGTGGCTATTGAAAAATCTCGTCCTCATATCGATCTGGAACGGGCAATTATGGCAGTTCGTTTTTCTGATGAAATTTTCGGAACACAGTTTCATCCTGAAGCCAATCCCGATGGAATGATTGAAAATCTGAAAGACGAGAAAAATAAAGAAGCAATGATTGAAAATTACGGTATGGAAAAATATCTGGAAACCGTAGACCGAATTAATGACGAGGATAAAATAGTTCTTACACAATCTCAAATTTTACCTCGCTTTTTGAACGATGCTAAAAAAAATATTTTGAAACAAAAAAAGGCAACAGCCTGATAAAAAATTCAAATAAAAACAATTAAAATCGAGCATTAATGCTCGATTTTTTAAATCACAAAAAGAAAAAAATATGATCCCGAAATACAGAAAACAGTTTAATGAAGAATTCAGCAGCGAAAAGTACAATCAGCTTCAATCAATATTAAAAGAAAAAAGCGGCTTATTGCCAACATTCAGATTGTCTGAAAGTCCTATTTTTTTAACTCATCAATTCAAAGAAAAATTAGTTTCTGCAAGTGAAAGTATTATTGATCAGATTAAAAATTTTCCTGAAGGAACTTTAGAAAATTCAATTCCGGAAAACTGTAAAGTTCCCAATGATACCAAACAGCCTCATTTTTTTACCATAGATTTTGGAATCTGCAGAAGTGAAAACGGAAAAATAGAACCTCAACTGATAGAATTGCAGGCCTTCCCCTCTCTTTATGCTTTTCAGAATGTTTATGAAGATACTTTTTGTGAAGTTTATCCTTTCTTAAATCAATTGAGAAACAATATTTCAGACGAAGATTATCGAAAACATTTATATGAACTGATCGTTGGTAAAGAAAATCCTGAAAACGTTATTTTACTTGAAATTTATCCTGAAAAACAGAAAACTGCAATTGATTTTGCTTTAACCGAAAAACTTTTGGGCATAAAAACAGTTTGTCTCACAAAAGTAAAAAAGCAGGGAAACAAATTATTTTACGAACATAATGGAAAACTGATCAGAATTAAAAGAATTTATAACCGCGTAATTTTCGATGAGCTAGATAAAATTCCTGATCTAAAAACTGAATTTAATTTCCGTGAAGAAGCCGATGTAGAATGGGTTACTCATCCGAATTGGTTTTTCAAGATTTCTAAATATATTCTGCCTTTACTTAAGCACGAATTTGTTCCGAAAAGCTATTTTCTACACGAATTCCCTAACGACGAAAGCCTTGAAAATTTTGTTTTAAAACCTCTGTTTTCTTTTGCAGGAAGCGGCGTGAATTTAAATCCAACAAAAGAAATTACTGATGCTATTTTAGATAAAGAAAATTATATCTTGCAGCGAAAAGTAAATTACGAACCTATTTTTGAAGATATCAATGGAGATTTTTCAAGAGCAGAAATCCGTTTACTATATATCTGGAAAGAAAATGAAGAGCAACCTATTTTACTTCAAAACCTTTCAAGAATGACTAAAGCTGCAATGGTAAATGTAGATTTTAATAAAAAAGATGCAATTTGGATTGGTAGTTCTCATGCTTTTTTTGGGGAAGAATAGTTTATGAAAAATGAATAAATATGTATTAAAAATCATTTTGCCAATTATTTTAGTTTTTACCTTTAAACTTAATGCCCAACAAAAAGTTTATTCTAAACAGGAAATTGGAAAATTTAAAGAAAATGAAAAGTTTTACCTCAATAAAAAAGTAAAAGATATTTTAAGAGACCTTAAAGTAAATTTTGAGATAGCATATGTTGGCGGTGGCTGGTCTGAAGAAATGAGTTTCATTGTTTTAAGATTTAATAATCGAAAAGATGAATATCAACTTCAGCAAAAAGGAGTTAAACCCGCAAGATTAACGCTTTTCATTAAAGAACAAGACATTGAAACCAATAAGCTTTTTTATTCTGAAACAAAAAGGATCGGATTTTATAGAGACAGCTTAAAAAATAAATCTAATGCACAGATTTTAAAGGATTACAAAAATCTTACTTTAGGTATGATTTACGCTAATTCTGAACAACCGGAAATCAAAAAGGAGTAAATTAACTTTACTCCTTTTTTTATTTTAAAATTTATCGTCTTCGAGCAATTCTCTTGCCTGATAATCCTGAACAAGATCGATCGCATTAGAAATTACATCACTTAAGGCAGTGATAAAAGTTCCCTCTTCTGCCATTCCCATTGCGTGTTTCAACGCATCAATTTCTTTAGGAATTGTCTCGTAGCTTACATCCCTTCCCGAAGATTGCATTCCATCGATTATTAAACCATTGATTTCTTCTTCTGTTCGTCCACGAAGGTGTTTTTCATTTCTGATAATAATATGATCAAACATTCTTCCGGCAATTTTCCCGCACAATCTGATGTCTTCATCTCTTCTGTCTCCCACACCGGAAATTATTCCTATTTTCTTGGTAGATTCTACATTTTTAAGATAATCTTCAATCGCTTCGTAGCCTGCAGGATTGTGTGCAAAATCAATTAAAACTTTAAAGTTTTTGAATTTAAATACATTCAGCCTTCCCGGAGTAAGCTGTGCACTTGGAATAAATGTACGAAGTGAATTGGAAATATCTTCAATCCCAAAACCATAAAGATAACAAGCTAAACTCGCTGCCAAGACATTATCAATCATGAATTTTGCCTTCCCTTCCATTGTAATCGGGAAATCTTTTACCTTACCTATCCTGATTTTCCAGTCCCCTTTTTTAATGGTTACAAAACCTTCTTCGTAAACACATGTTATGCGGCCTTCTTTAGCGAACTTTTTGATGTATTCGTTATTTTCGTCCAAACTAAAAATAGCAACATTACTCGGCAGATCATTAATGATTCTCATTGAATACTCATCTTCAGCATTCAAAACGCTCCATCCGTTTTTCTTTACGCTATCTAATACAACTCTTTTTACTTTGGTTAGATCTTTCAGATTGTGAATATCATTCATTCCTAAATGATCTTCTTTAATATTGGTTAAAACGCCGATATCACATTGAGAAAACCCTAATCCTGAGCGGAGGATTCCACCACGGGCGGTTTCCAGAACAGCAAATTCTACGGTTGGATCTTTTAGGATAAATTCAGCTGAAACAGGTCCGGTAGTATCCCCTTTCGTCAACATCGTATTCTGAATATAAATTCCATCAGATGTTGTAAAACCTACTCTGTAGCCATTATTTTTAACGATATGAGAAATTAATCTTGTGGTTGTCGTTTTACCATTGGTTCCCGTAACTGCAATAATCGGAATGGTAAACGGTTTACCTTGCGGATACAGCATATCGACAACCGGAGCAGCAACGTTTCTCGGAAGACCTTCGCTCGGCGCCAAATGCATTCTGAAACCAGGTGCTGCATTTACTTCAATGATCGCTCCACCACTTTCTTTCAAAGGCTGGGTAAGATTTTCTGCCATAATATCAATTCCGCAGACATCTAAACCAATAATCTTTGAAATTCTTTCTGCCATTGTAATATTTTCAGGATGTACCATATCGGTTACATCAATAGAAGTACCGCCTGTAGAAAGATTAGCGGTAGATTTCAGATAAACCACTTCTCCTCTTTGAGGAACCGTTTCTAAAGTATATTGAAGTTTTTCAAGTAATTCTAAAGTATCTTTATCAACCGTAATTTCGGTCAAGACATTTTCGTGGCCATATCCTCTTCTCGTATCTTGATTTTCTCTTTCAATTAGTTTCTCAAGATTAGACTCACCATCACCCACAACGTGAGCAGGAACTCTTCTAGCTGCAGCAACCATTTTATTATTGATGACCAAAACTCTGAAGTCGTATCCGGTAATGTATTTTTCAACAATTACTTTTTTCGAGTATTTCTGAGCGTGCTCTAACCCCGTTACCGATGAAACCCAATCATTAACATTAATTGATGAACCTTTTCCGTGATTTCCGTCTAAAGGTTTGATCACAATTGGATAGCCTATTTTTTTAATAACATTTTTAAGTTCTTCCTCATCTACAATTAAATCTCCCATCGGAACAGGAATCGCAGCATCATGAAGCATTCTTTTTGTCAGTTCTTTATTACATGCGATGTCTACAGCAATCGAGCTTGTATTTCCTGTAATTGTCGCCTGAAATCTTTGCTGATTAACACCGTAACCTAGCTGCACCAAAGAGTTACTTCCCAATCTTATCCACGGAATTTTTCTTGAAACCGCTTCTTCCACGATACTTCCTGTTGAAGGTCCCAATCTTACCCGTTCTCTGATTTCTTTCAGCTTCTGAATACAAGCATTGATATCGTATTCTTTATTTTCAATTAAAGCTAAAGCAATTTCTACCGCTTGTTCAGCAGCATAAATTCCGGCATTTTCTTCGATATAATCAAACACTACATTATAAACTCCGGGAGTTTTTGTCTCACGGGTACGCCCAAAGCCGGTTTCCATACCCGCCAAAGTCTGAATTTCTAAAGCGATATGCTCGATCACATGCCCCATCCAGGTACCGGTTTCTATTCTATGAAAAAAACCTCCTCTTGTACCTTCAGAACAACGGTGACTAATGAGTGACGGCATAAGCTGTTCTATCCTTTCACGAAAACCTTCAATTTTATTTGTAGGGAAATTTTCCATTTCCTCCAGATCCAAACGCATCTGTATCAGCTTCTTTCTTCGTATACTCCAAATATTTGGACCACGCAACGCCTGTATCTTCTCAATTTTCATAGTTTAGCTATACCTTATTTTATTAATAAAAACATCTTTCTAAATCAAAGATAATGCAAAACCTCAAACAAAACCATAGCGCTATTAAAGATTTATTAAAAAAATACACTTTCTGTAATTAATTATAAATCAAAGTAAATACGTTAAAAAGCGGTTTACATTTCATTAACAATTTATTATTTTTTAAATTTGCAAGCTATGAAACCTGTTGGAAAATTAATTATTATCGGTGGAGCTGTTAATAAAGGCAGTTTTTCTGAAACCGATTACGATCAGAATGTTGAAAAAAATCTTAACTTTTTTGAAAGAGGAATTTTAAGAAAAATCATTACTGAATCTAAGAATAAAGAAAACTCAGTTATCGAAGTCATTACTACGGCTTCGCAGATCCCGCAAATAGTGGGTTCTGAATATAAAAAAGCTTTTGAATTTTTAGGAGCCAAAAATGTTAATATCCTTGATATTCACAACCGTGAAGAAGCCAATTCGGATGCTATTGTTGCAAGAGCAAATGCAGCCGATGTTGTCATGTTTACAGGCGGCGATCAACTACGACTGACTTCTATTTTGGGCGGCACAAGATTTCACGATGCTATTTTACTTAAATATCAGGAGCAGGATTTTATCTATTCCGGGACTTCAGCAGGAGCTGCTGCAGCTTCTGAGAATATGATTTACCAGGGAAGCAGTTCTGAAGCTTTGCTGAAAGGTGAAATTAAAACCACACAAGGTTTAGGTTTAATCGATAATGTAATTGTTGATACGCATTTTGTGCAAAGAGGAAGAATCGGAAGACTTTTCCAGGCTGTGGTAAACAATCCGAGAACTTTAGGTATCGGGCTGGGTGAAGATACCGGACTTTTCATTCATAATGATACCATGACCGCTGTAGGATCTGGATTGGTAATTATTGTTGATGGAAGATTTATTAAAGACACCAATCTTACCAACATCAATTTAGGTGAGCCTATCTCAATAGATAATCTTACCGTGCATGTCATGTCGATGAATGATCATTACGATCTGACGACAAGAAAACTGACAATAGAAAACTCTCAGTTTAATCCGATACCTCAAACGTAAAATATCATTGATAATCGATAAATAATAAATGATTTTGATTTACTTTTAAAGTCAAAATCATTTAAAATCAAAAACTTAGATCAACTATCCTTTTTATGAAAATCATTATCCACGGAGGTTTTTTCTCTGAAAGTGACCAAAGCAATGAAGTGAAAATTGCCAAACAAGATTCTTTAAAAAGCATTGCTGAAAAAGCATATCAATATCTAGAAACCCATTCTGCGGTCGATACTGTGGCATATGCAGTTTCTCTTTTGGAAAATGATGAGTTGTACAATGCTGGAATTGGTTCGCAAATTCAAAGTGACGGCGTTATCAGAATGAGTGCAGCATTGATGGATGGTGAAACTCAGAAAATGAGCGGTGTTATCAATATTCAGGATGTGAAAAATCCCATTTTTGTGGCTAAGGAACTGATGAAAGAAGATGACAGAGTTTTAGGCGGAAACGGAGCTAAAATTTATGCTAACAATAACGGATTTGAAAACTTCTCAACAGAGATTCCTCAAAGAAGAAAAGAATACGAAGCCAAACTAAATAATGGCGGAAAAGGAACTGTTGGTTGTGTTGCCATCGATAAGAACGGAAAATTAGCCGTTGCCACTTCTACAGGAGGTAAAGGTTTTGAGATTCCGGGAAGGATCTCGGATTCTGCAACGGTAGCCGGAAATTACGCCAATGAATTTTGTGCCGTAAGCTGCACCGGAGTTGGTGAAGATATTGTAAGCAATGCTACATCAGCCAAAATAGTAACCAGAGTGACAGATGGAATGAGCTTACAAGAAGCTTTTGACAAAACTTTTGCAGAGCTAAAAACCATCGATGGTTTTGCCGGAGCTATCGCCATTGATAAAAACGGAAATATTTATCATCAGGATTCTTATCCTACCATGGTTTTTGCAAGTTTTGATGGAAATCAATTTGATATTTTCAAATAATTTTAACATATTTTTATTATTCCCGAAAAATTTTTGGCACACATTTTACATAGTTATTAATAACAAATTTAATATTATAACTTTTAAAATCAGAAATCATGGGAAATAAGACAAACGGTTTATTAGCTTTATTAGGAATAGGTGCATTAGCATATTGGAAATACAAAAAATCTACTCCGGAGCAGCAGCAAGCTGTAAAAGACAAAATCAACTCTGCGAAGGATAATTTGAACAAATGGGGAAATGATTTGAAAGATAAGGCAAATGAAGTGGCTTCCCAGGCGCAAAGTAAATTTGACGAAGCGAAAACAAAAGTAGAAGATTCTGCATCTAATATATAAGATCTGAATTTATAAACTTAAAAATTTAACATTCATATACAAAAAAGTCATCATTACGATGACTTTTTTTGTGCTGAAAGGGCATAAACCATAGGAATTTTATTTCCAAATTTTTCTGTTCGCCATTTTCCTTTTTCGAACTCTTCAATGTGTTTAAAACAAGGATACGGAGACCAGTCAAACTCCTGAAACTTTTCTATAACCATATTTTTATCAACTAAGTTTTGCATTACTTCAGATAAGGAGTGGTTCCACATCACATAATCCTGAACGATTTCGGCAGAAAAATCTGCATATGTTCCTTCGTACGTTTCAGCAATGGGTTTTTCATTAAAATAATTATACGAAATATCTTTAAAATCATCATCAAACATCCAAACAACAGGATGAAATTCTGCCATGATAAACTGTCCGTCTGGTTTTAGAAAATGATCAATTACACCCGCCCATTTTTCAAGATCAGGAAGCCAGCCAATTGTGCCGTAACTCGTGAAAACTATATCAAATTTTTCATTTAAAATAGTAGGCAAATCATACACATCAGAGCAAATAAATTCTGTATCTGTATTACATTGTTTCGCCAAATCTCTTCCCGCTTCAATTGCTTTATCTGAAAGATCAATTCCGGTAACCTTTGCTCCCAGTCTCGAAAGCGAAATAGAATCCTGCCCAAAATGACACTGCAAATGAAGGATTGTTTTACCTTTTACATCTCCTAAAAGTCCTAATTCTATTGAATTTAATGAAGTTCTTCCTTTCAAAAATTCATCTACAAAATAGAAATCCGATTTGAGATGCGGTTCTACTTTGGCATTCCAGGATTTCCTGTTAATTTCTAAATAGTTTTCCATCGTTTTTTTTTCTGTAAATATAATTTTTTTCGAGAAACCTCTATGCTTTATGGTTTCCCGTAAAAAAAAACAAGAATGCCACTGTAGTTTTGGAGAAAATTAGAATACCGATTCTTGTTTTACAAAAAAGAAAAAAACAATATTATAAATATCTATCAACCATGAGTAAAAATTCTTTAGGAGCATCAGATCTATTTCTAGGCGTGCTCGCAATATTATTAATTAGCGTGAGCTTTTATCAAACCTGGGTTGGGCTTGAGCAAATTTTTGGCAATGCATCATTTGTAATCGCACTCGTGCTTTCTTTGCTTTTATTATTTCTTTGCTGGATGCTTCGTGCGGCAAAACTTGAAGGTAAATCTACCGGAAGCTTGGTGGGAATTTACATATTCATTGCATCATTTTGTTTTATTGCCAATTTCAACGCTTTGTACACAAGATTTATGCGTACCGACATCTATACCAACGAATTAAAAACAATTAATGAAGATTTTAATACATTGGAAAACAATATAGAAGCTAAATTAAATTATAAATATCCGAAAGAAACCACACGAAATATTGAGATTAAGAAAAAACAATTAATGGCTCAAATTGTTGATCCCGCAAACCAGGGAATCGGCACAAGAGCGCAATCATTGATTAGAGACATTGAAAAAATGACGGGTCAGAAGGTAGATCTTTTAACGCCAATTGGAAATGATTATGAAGATTTAGCACAAAGAATGGGAAGTCAAATCGATAATATGGTGATGGATTTGTCACCGGATGAAAAAAATCTAAAATCAGACGTCAATAATTCTGTTCTGAAATGGAACAAACGAGTACAGGAGTTTTTACTGTTACCTAAAAAAGAGAAGGATGATTTGGCACAATCGCTTATAGATAATGCCTTAACAGATTATAATAAACTTGGAAACCGAGGCAGTAACATTTTAGGAGAAGATAAATTTAAATTCGAACCTTTACTTTCTCAAACACAAAACGTTGGAAAAATCGGTTATGCTTTTGAGCACGCAATTAAAAACTTCGGAATGTATCAGTTTGTTGTTTTGGCGGGATGTATTTTATTAGACTTCGTGATTGTGATTATCATTTTATTGGTGACAAGTCCCGATAACAGAACCCATAACAGCGTTTTAGGAAACAGAAAAAAAGGCAGAACGTTAATCCCTAATAAATAAATTACCATGATGAATAATGACAAACCTTTTTCTTTCGATAACTATGATTATGACAACGATTTTAAAAAATTCGATGACTTTACAGAGCCTCAAAACGAGATTGTAACGAATGAAAATATTTACACGCTTCCTGAAATAGAAGATGACGGTTTTGTTCCCACCTCAAACGGCAGTACAACCACCGTGAAAAATAAAGACAGTAATTTCGTTTTCTTTTACGGAACCTCTGCCTCGGGAAAATCGGTTATTTTATCAGCGATTTTGTATTATCTAAATTCTTATGCCGGAGTTTTGCGACCGAAATTAGGAAGCCCAAATTCCAGAGAAGCCCAAATTTTATTGGCTGATTTTTTTGAAAATATAAAAAAAGGTATCCTTCCCAACCGAAGTACGAGAGATCAGGTCACAAGATTAGATTTTGTGTTTGACCCAAATAATCAATCGAAAAAAGTTCCTTCCATTAATATTTCATTTTTAGAAACTGCTGGAGAAAATCATAACGAAATTTCAAGAGGCGGAAGATATCACGCAGATATTGAAGCCTACCTAAACTCAGACATTCCGCTGAACTTTTTGATTGTAACAAGCTATGACAAAGCGCATCATGAAGATTCTAAAATCGTGGAGTTTTTAGATTATCTGGAAAAAAAAGGAAAGAATCTGAAAAATGTAAATGTACTTCTTGTGATTTCCAAATGGGATAAATCCGGAAATACAGGCGTAGATAACGAGCAGCATCTCGAAAATTTCATCAGCGAAAGATTGAGCATGACCAATAACCGAATTGACACATACAACCTCAGCAAAACCTTTTTTACCATAGGAAATGTGCAGAATCAGGCCGGAATTGAAAAAATAACGCTCCTGAATCTGGAATCGGCAGAAGTTATCGCAAAGTGGCTCTATCAAAATATTGTTGGCTACGATTTGGATTATGAAGGTACTTTCTGGGAAAAAATAAAATTTAGCTTTTCAAAATAGATGAAAAAAATAAATGTCTTCGGCTTTGCAACATTTGGAACTCCAAACGGTTTTACACAATCCTGTATTTATGGAAATAAAAATTTAGAAAAAGCTTTAAAAACCTTCGATCTAAAAACAGATGCCATACAATTATTATCTCCCAATGACCGTATTTACTCAATCAGAAAAGAAGGTGTTACCGATAAGTTTTTGATCTCTTACTCTGTTTATACGTACGCAAAGGAAAAAAAATCTAACAGAACAGGCACTTTTATCGGTACAAGTTTGATCTTTTCTGATGAAGTAGCTGATGAAAATTTAATCCTAAACTCATTGCATCAGATTCATCAGAACTTAAAAAATAATAATGTAAGCAATAATGTTTTAAATATCAATCATTCAAAAGAGTTTAATCTGACGAATGTTTTTGATCAGGATTTCGAAAAAATTGAATACAACAGCAGAAAAATAAGCTTTTTAGACTGGGAAGGTTCAGATAAAAATCTTGTTATTTTCACCAATAAATTAGATAATAATTCCATTCAGAATCTGTTTAAGAAAGCTTTGGAGATTTTACCAAAATACAATACGCTCTTTTTTATAGACAGTAAAGAAATTGCTGAATTTGTTTCTCAAAAAAGACTTTTCAGATTAATTGATGTCAATATTTTAGAAGAAGAAATACAAAATTTTCAAACTGAAATTAAACAACAGGTTCTCAATACGATTTCAAAATTCAAAAAACAAAGTAAAAAAATTGAAGACGACGGAAGAAACGAATATGAAAATTTAAAGAAGCAAATAGAGCAAGACAAGAAAATACATGTTGAGAATGGTCATAAAATAGAGAAAGCAGATAAAAATTTGACAGCTTTAAATAACTTACACGCAAATTTTTTACGAAAATTCAATGAGTTTATTTCTGCTTTGGAATCCGGAAAAAAACTGGAAGAAGTCAATAATTCTATCAAACAAATTGAGAAAGAATTTTATGCTGAAAAGAAAAAATTAGATCACCCAATTCAAATTTCTTCTTTAAATAATCATCGAAATACGGGCTCTTTTCCTTTACAAAGACCTTCTTTTGCAGAATTTTCTAATCATACTGAAGAAAAGCAAAGTAAAAATGCAGTCTTTCTGATTATTTCTTTTGTGTTGAATATTTTATTGATCGGTGCATTGGTATTTTTCACAATGTTTTACGAAAAGGAAAAGAAACAGGAAGTAATTCCGGAAGTTTCTCCTGTACATCAGGAAACAGCTGTCAATGAAACTTCTGATAACGAAAACGTTTGGAAAAGCAAACTTAATCCTGTGCCAAATGAAATTGCTTTAAATGCAAATAACAAAAACTTAGAATTGGGTAAGCTTACGGAAGGCAAAACACATGTCGATGAGATCGTACAATTTATTTTTGAAAAAAATAAGATCATCAAAGATGTGTATCAATTTCAAAAGAACGATTATGCTGATGATTTAATTAAAGAAAATCCTCATGCATTCGATTCAAAAAGAGTTTTAATAAGAAAAGATTCATTGCTAAAAATACCATTCTACTCGGAATCTTCTCACAAAAATGTAGCTGAAACAGACATTTATCAAAGTGTAGATCATTAAAAATAAAATTTTATGGGTTAATCTTTATGTTTGCAAAAATCCTGAGTATTTAATCATTTCTTTTGATATTTTTGTCGTAAAATCTTATCTGTAAATTTTGATATTACTGAAGATGGATAACAATGACAATGTAATTATATTAAAATGATTTATAAAACTTTTCTCCTCTTTCTCCTCCCAATGATTATCTTTTCGCAGAGTAAATCTTATAAAGTAATCGGGGTAAAAGACGGTGATACTGTAGAAATATTAATGGATGGAAAACCACAGGTGGTAAGGCTTTCACACATAGATTGTCCGGAAAAAAAACAACCGTTTGGAAACAATGCAAAACAGTTTGTATCAGATGTATGTTTTGGAAGAAAAGTTAAACTTTCTACAGGCTGGAAAAAAGATCGCAATAAAAGATTGCTGGCCGAGATTATATTATCAAACGGCAAAAATCTTAATAAAGAGCTTGTAAAAAATGGTTTGGCCTGGCATTTCAAAAGATACTCGAAAGATAATAGTTATGATGATTTGGAAAAACAGGCAAAAAAATTAGAATTAGGATTATGGAAAGACAAAAATCCGGTGGCGCCTTGGGAATGGAGGAAATCACGAAAAAAAACCTCACACCGCTCAGTGTCTACTTCCAATAAATAACAGAAAAAATTCCGGCTGTAAGACAGCCGGAATTTTAATATTTATCTGTAAAAATTATCTAAATAATACTCTAATATTTTCTGAAAATCATTCAGAAAACTGATCAATAAATCTCTTTAATTGCAGATCTCCAAAACCATAAACCTTATATTTTTGATTAAAAATTCTGAAAACTTCATCAAAATCCTCTGTGTTCTTTTGAATATCTTTTATCTGATTTTCCAAGATTCCGTTAAACCTATTTTCGTTTGCAACGACCAATTCTTTAAGGTTTCTCACAATTTCTGATGAAACATCTTTCGATAAATTATTTTGTTGAAAATCTATCCAAAGATTAGAGATTAATTTGCTTTCTTCACCATTAATTTCTTTTGCAGAATCAAACATTTCCAACAAATCTTTTTCATCACTCTCTGCAAATCCTTTTTCTTTATCTTTTGGGAAAACTCTGAAAACCGTAGATTTATTTAAATTCAAACTTGAAACTAAAAACCAAAAATTCACCTGACAAAACAAGTCGTCTTCAAACCAGAAAAATACAGAAGAACCCTCTGGAATATTTTGTATCCTTTGAAATTCTTTTACAACCAATTGATCATAATCGCTTTCTGAATCGTAATTTTCTGTGATAAATTTCTTACGATTTTCAAAGAAATTATTGTCCGAAACAGGTCCGTCAATTAAAGCTTCTCTCCAGATAATAATTTCACCTTCCAAATTTCTTGGAAATTTTTCGGCTAAACAATCGCCATTCAGAATGTGAAAAGTATTCATTAGTAAATGAAATTATAGATTAAGAAATTCTTCCAAAGAAACTGTTTTCTGTTCACCGGCTTCCAAGTTTTTAAAAGTAACCGTATTGTTTTTCACCTCTTCTTCACCTAAGAAAACCAAATTTTTAATTCCTTTCTTTTCAGCGTAAGTAAACTGTTTATTTATTTTTGCACTTTCAGGATACAGCTCTGCAGAAATTCCTTTTTCTCTTAATTGGATAATTAGTTTTAAAGCTTCTGAGGTTTCTTCTCCGCCAAAGTTGGCAAATAGATATTCTACATTCGAAGTAGCTTCTTCGGGAAAAAGATTCAATTCTTCCATCACCAGATAAATTCGGTCTAGACCAAAAGAAATTCCTATTCCGGGAATATTTTTCACCCCAAAAACTTCAGTAAGATTGTCATATCTTCCGCCACCACCTATAGAACCCATTTGAGCTTCATCTGCTTTCACTTCAAAAATTGCTCCGGTGTAGTAATCTAAACCACGCGCCAAAGTAATATCAAAAACAAGATTCTGAATATTAACTCCCAAATTCAGAGATTGTGTAATCACAAATTCAAGTTCTTCAACACCTTTCAAACCAATTTCATTTCCGGCAAACTTTTCTTTCAGCTGAAGAAGATTTTCTAAAGCATCATTAGACTGATTGAAAAGGAAATCTAATTTATCAATCGATTCCTGAGAAATATTTCTTTCCAAAAGTTCCTTCACTACTCCATCCTTCCCTATTTTGTCTAATTTATCAAGAGCAACGGTGAAATCGATCAGCTTATCTGTAATTCCGGCATATTCTGCTAAACCTGAAAGAATTTTTCTGTTGTTGATATGAATGGTTACCGAAACTTTTAACTCAGCAAAAGATTTCAAGTATAATTGAACCAAATCAACTTCCTGCCACAAACTTTCGCTTCCTACAACATCGGCATCACACTGATAAAACTCTCTGAATCTTCCTTTTTGTGGACGGTCTGCTCTCCAAACCGGCTGAATTTGGTAACGTTTGTAAGGAAATGTTAGTTTCCCGTGATTCATCGCAACAAATCTTGCGAAAGGAACCGTTAAATCATAACGAAGGGCTTTCTCAGAAATTTCATTAGTTAATCTTTTAGCTTCAAGCAAATCACTTTCTAAATAAGGCTCAATAAAACTTCTAAAAAAGTTTTGCCTTTCTAAAGCATATTCTGCTTTAGTATTATCTTTATTACTTATTAAAATCTCAAAATTTTCTTCAAAATACTTTTTTAGTAACTTATAATAAAAATCATTTGTGAAAATTTGTAAACCTTTTTCTAATAGCTGTTTGTATTCATTAGAATGATTAGGTTTAAATCCTACTTCATTTAACCCATCATAAATATGATTGAAATTAGTTGTCAGAATTGATAATTCTTTTAATTCTACTCTCAAATCCTTCAGATAATCTCCAGAATTTAAAATCTTAAAAATCAAACGATCTCCTTCTTCACCGTATTTACCGGTCAAAGTAGAAAGGTTTTCAAAACTTGGTGTTTCTAAAGGCTGAAACCCAAATAATTCGAAATTCTTCTGTAATATATTGATGATGTATTTTCTTCTCGAAACTTCCAGTGAGGTAAAATCTCTCGTTCCTTTTGCTAAGCTTGGCTTCATATGATATGGGTAATGAATAATAAGTAATGTGTAATTGATTGCAAAAATAAGGAATTGAAAGGACTTTTAAATCAATAAAAAAGCCGTAGAATTTATTTCTCCGGCCTTTCATTTCATCATTTATGTTTTTAGTCGTTTTTATCTTACACGCTTTCCAGGATTTCTAAAATCTCTTCGCCGTAGTTTTCAATCTTATGTTTTCCGAAACCTTTGATGTCTAGCAACTCTTCTTTTTTAGCAGGCTTATATTTAGCAACAGATACGAGCTCTTTATTGGTTGCTATAAAATACGTCGGAAGATTTTGTTCTCTTGCTTTTTCGGAGCGCCAAAGCTTCAGAGCATCCAGAATTTTAGCTTCGTCTTCGTTTAACATTTCGTCATCTGCAGAATATTTAACTGCTTTAGAATCTTTCACGATTGTTTTATTAACGGCAGATTCTATGTCATTAAAATACAATACCACCGACCAAAACTGTTCGTCGTGTACAAATGCAGTCTCAGTTTTAATAATTTCATGATGTTCAAGAAAATGATCGATTTCTCTTTGGTCTTCACGAAGAAATTCATCTGCAATTCTGATTTTTAAAACTTTTATTTTCATCATTTGTGTTTTTTAAAGTTTATCAATTATTTGATTATCCGTTTTAATCCTACAATTATTTTAATGCGAAGTGCGCAAAGCTTTTCTTGACAACTCGCTGTATTCAAGTTCGCAAAGGCGTAAACTTAGCAGAGAACTAAAAGTTTATCATAAAAAAAATGTAGGTTGATAAACGGATATTATTTACCACCCAAAAGCAGAAGTTCATCTACTCTGATTTCGGTAATATATTTTTTCACCCCATCTTTATCGTCGTACGATCTGTACGTTAATTTCCCTTCAATGGCAATCTCTTTTCCTTTTGGAACATATTTCTGAAAAATCTCAGCCGTTTTCCCAAAAGCTACCAAACTGTGCCATTGTGTTTCTTCTACTTTCTCACCTTTTGCGTTGGTGTAATGATCGTTTGTAGCGAGTGATACCGAAGCTTTCATTCCGCCGTTTTCGAAGTTTACTGTTTCAACTTCTTTACCTGTAAAACCGATTAAGGTTACTTTGTTTCTTAGTGACATAACTTTATATTTTTTAGATTAGCGATTTAGATAAGAGACGTTCACTTGTTTTCTCAAATCTCTGTTGCAAAGATTCATCAGATTGAAAAAATTAGTCGGTGATAAACTATTTAAATTCGTTTGTAGTCGTTTGAAAATGGATATTTTTTATGCATGTGTATCTTTAACGAATTAATATAATTTGATTTAGTATATTTGAAATTTATGTTAATTACTTGTAAAGATGACACACGATATTCCCAAATTTCACGAAACATTTAAACCCATATTAGAAACCATAAAATTAGAAGATAATATTTCAAGAGCTAAACTTCGGGAAAAAGTAATAAACAAATATTACAATGAAATTCCACAAGAATTATTAGGACAAAGAATAAAATCAGGAGATCTTTTAATACACAATAGATTAAATTGGGGAATATCTTATCTAAAACAAGCCGGTTATTTGTTTCACCCAAAGAGAGGGTTCGTACAATTAACAAAAAAAGGATTACACTCATCACTAAAAGAAATATCACTGTACAGAATAAAATCAGAGATTTATTCATTGAATCCTTTTAAAGAAGAAGAAGAAGAGAAAAAAACAATAAAGGAAGGCGAAATCAAAACGGAGACTCCTGAAGATCTAATAAATGAAGGCTTTCACCAAATAGAAAATGATGTAAAAAATGATTTACTAGATAAACTTAAAGTCATCGATCCATTTTATTTTGAAAAAGTAATTTTAATTCTTTTAAAAAAGATGGGATATGGAGATTTTGTAGAAACATCTAAGACATCTGATGGAGGAATTGACGGAATTATTAATGAGGACAAACTTGGTTTAGATAAAATTTACATTCAAGCTAAAAGGTTTGCAGAAAATAAAGTAAGAGAAAAGGATATAAGAAATTTTATTGGAGCAATGAGTGGAGATACAAATAAAGGGGTTTTTGTTACAACATCACAATTTGATAAAGGTGCTGAAGAAAAAGCTAAGAATGCACATCACAAAATAATACTAATTAACGGAAGTAAGCTTGTGGATTTAATGTTTGAAAATAATGTTGGTGTACAAATCAAATCTGTCCTTGAAATAAAGCATTTAGACGAAGATTTCTTTATAGAAGAGTAATATTTTTTATATTCTCCTATTCGGAAACAATATTAGCACGATGTAAAATTATATTCTTGTATTGTTAAACTATATTTTCTGATTGTAAAATAATATTCTTGTAATGTTAAACAATATTGGCACGATGTAAAGTTATATTCTTGTATTGCTAAACTATATTTTCGTCTTGTAAAATTATATTTTTGAAATGCAAATTAATATTGGAGCATTGTAAACTAATATTCTTCCATTGTAATCATTAAAACTCCCTCCTAAAATTAGAATGTTGCGTTGCCGTAAAATAATCACAAAAAACCTGATAAACCTCAGAATCAATATGACTTGCTTTAATTCCTAACTGAATATAAATCTGCAAAATCTGATGCGATAAATTGTCGACCAAATCTGAAGAATAATCATGAATTTCTGATTGTTTTTCCGGAGTTATCACTTTAGACTCATTCAGTAAACCTTCAACTTCGTCAGCAAATTCAATCACTTTCACCATCGCTTTGTTTATTTTTTCCTCGAAAAATTTTAAGTCTAAATAAGATCTTATTTTAATTGCTTCTTCAGAAAAATGAGCTGCCATTCCAAGATAATTAACCAATAAAGTTAAATCTGCAAAAACTCTGAATGGGATTTTGTCCATCGCATCACCAGTGAAAAATTCATCGTAAATAAAACTGTAATCTTCCGTGACTTTTATATTTTCAACTTTAAAAGAATACGTTCCGGTTGCTTTCATTCCCATCGATTTCCAATTCGGAAGTATCTCAGTCTGATTTTTAGAAATAACAAAAGACCTGATCAGTTCATTTCCTGATTCATCAAGCAAAGGATTTCCATTTTCCGTCAATCTCGCATTTAAAGTAAAATGACTTAAATGTGGCGCTCCAGTTGCAAAATGCCAAAGTCCGTTGATCAGAAAAGTTCCATCAGTTTGCTTTTCTGCAGTTCCACCAATCATTCCACTTCCTCCGAAACAGGTTTTGGGATTAGAAAAAAGTTCTTTCGCAATATTTGTTTTTAAATTTCTTGAGAAAAAGTTGGCGCCCGAACATAATGTCAACATCCAGCCTAAACTTCCATCGATTTTTGACCAATCAAAAAGGAGTTGCAAACCTTGATTTAAGCGTAATCCCAATCCGCCATACACTTTCGGAACCCAGATCTGAAGCAATCTTTCCTCATGAATCTGATCAATAATTTTAGACGGAACTTCAGAAGTTCCATGCATTTTCATTCTTATTTCTTTAGGTGTAAACATACCTTTTATCTATTTCTGAATAATTAAAAAAGATTATTTTTAAATCAAAATGGCACTTTATAATTCTTATTTTTTCAACACAAAGCTTTACTTCTATCCGTTTATTATTTAAGAGGCAAAGAATAATCAATAAAATTGATTCAAAGCATATGTTTTCAAGCTTCATCAGCGACTTGTCGCCATCTTTGCTCCTTAAAATATTAATCTCAAAAATTAAAATCTTTGCGTTTTAATCCACAATAAACAGATTAAGTCGCTGCAACCGATTTACTGTAAACATACCTTTTAGCTACAATTACCTTCATTAAAGTGGAATCTTATAATTCTTATTTCTTCAACGCAAAGCTTTACTTCTATCCGTTTATTATTTAAGAGGCAAAGAATAATCAATAAAACTGATTTAAAGCATATGTTTTCAAGCTTCATCATCGACTTGTCGCCATCTTTGCTCCTTAAAATATTAATATCAAAAATTAAAATCTTTGCGTTTTAATCCACAACATCAGATTAAGTCGCTGCAACCGATTTAGTGTAAACATACCTTTTAGCTACAATTAACTTTATTAATCTAAGTGGAGTCTTATAATTCTTACTTTTTCAACGCAAAGCTTTATTTCTGTCAGTTTACTATTTAAGAGGCAAAGAATAATCAATAAAATCGATTCAGGCATATGTTTTCAAGCTTCATCAGCGACTTGTCGCCATCTTTGCTCCTTAAAATATTAATCTCAAAAATTAAAATCTTTGCGTTTTAATCCACAACATTTGATTAAGTCGCTGCAACCGATTTACTGTAAACATACCTTTTAGCTACAATTAACTTTATTAATCTAAGTGGAGTCTTATAATTCTTATTTTTTCAACACAAAGCTTTACTTCTATCTGTTTATTACTTTAGAGGCAAATAAATAATTAATAAAATTGATTTAAAGCATATGTTTTCAAGCTTCATCAGCGACTTGTCGCCATCTTTGCTCCTTAAAATATTAATCTCAAAAATTAAAATCTTTGCGTTTTAATCCACAACATTTGATTAAGTCGCTGCAACCGATTTACTGTAAACATACCTTTTAGCTACAATTAACTTTATTAATCTAAGTGGAGTCTTATAATTCTTACTTTTTCAACGCAAAGATTTACTTCTATCCGTTTATTATTTAGGGGCAAAGAATAATCAATAAAATTGATTCAAAGCATATGTTTTCAAGCTTCATCAGCGACTTGTCGCCATCTTTGCTCCTTAAAATATTAATATCAAAAATTAAAATCTTTGCGTTTTAATCCACAACATCAGATTAAGTCGCTGCAACCGATTTAGTTTTAATAATTTTTCGCCATTCCAAATAACCGGAAATTGCGACAATGAACAAGAAAGCCGTCAAAACTGCATACAAATAAAGACCTTTGTGAATCAATAACGGAATTGCAATGATGTTACTGATATTAAGTAAAACCCAGTTTTCAATTTTTCTACGAGCCATCAGCCACATTCCTGCCCATGCAAAAGCACTGACTAATGAATCTAAAATTGGAACATCAGAATCTGTAAAATTTGTCAGGAAAAAATAGAAAATACTAAATGTTCCAATCACAATTCCTGCAGTAATTAATTTTTCATTATTGGTCGTTTCAGAAATGGTGGTTTCAGATTTTCGTTTTCCAAACTTCCAGTACAGCCATCCGTAAATACTCATTACCAGATAATAAAGATTAAGTGTAAACTCTGCGTAGAGTTTAGACTGTATCATCACATAAAGTGTTAATGAAATTCCGGCAATACCAAAAAGATAATTATTCGAATTGTTTTTTCTTGCCAATAAAACCTGAAATACTGAAAAGAAGACACCAAGCCATTCTTGCCATGTTGTCTGTTGTAAAATGTCCTGCATCAAATTAACTTAAATAAAATTAAATGATGAGATGATAAATCAAAATTCCCTACGCTGGAATTACCCAGATCAGGTGTGGAAAATTTTCCCGGGTATCATCTCAGCCGCAATTTGCAGCACCCCATTGATGGCGCAAAATTGAGATTAATTTTTGGAACTAAAAAATTAATCTCTAAATTTTTATTTTAATTATAAGGTATAAAAAAGAAAGAAATTTTCTGACTGATTTCGCAAAATTGTAGATGAGAAATACTAAACAATCTGCTTGATTAGCATAAATACGGATTAAACGATAGCTATGAACTACTAATTTTTAATTCGTTGTTTGTTTAACGCAAAGTTTGATTTTCTTACATCTTATTTTTAAGGAGCAAAGATGAATCGATTAATTGATTTTTATTATGCACTCGCTTTATTCAAGCTTCATCAGCGACTTTGTCGCAATTCTTTGCTCCTTAAAATAAGAAGCTTAAAAATTAAAATCTTTGCGTATAAGATTTTGTCAAATTTCTTATCCTGAAGTCAGGCAAATTAGATAAATCTGAAAAAACTAAAAGGAAAACTTGAAAATGGTTTTTGCTAAATACAAAAGATTACATTTAAAGAAATTCAATCAACCCATTTTCACAACCGTTTACAAACGGATATTTCGTACCTTTAAATCTCAAATAAATTTATTGTGAAAAAAACTTTCAAAAGAACACTCAGAGTATCAAAATATGTAATTTATAAAGAAACACTTGTTGATTATAAAGAACATTTCTGGTCTTTTCTGGGTGCCTTTTTCGGAATCGGACTGATTGCTTTTCTGCAATCTCACTATTTATTGCAGCAGGAAAATGTATTTTTGATCGGTTCATTTGGTGCATCAAGTGTTTTGATCTACGGAGCCATTCAAAGTCCGTTGGCTCAACCAAGAAATCTTGTCGGCGGTCACGTCATTTCAGCTATCGTTGGAGTTACCGTTTACCAGATTGTTCCGGATATTTTATGGCTTTCGGCGCCTTTGGCTGTTGCTTTTTCGATAATTTTGATGCAGTATACCAAAACTTTGCATCCGCCGGGTGGCGCAACTGCATTAATTGCCGTAACATCTCCCGGAAAAATTGCTGATCTTGGATATTGGTATGTGCTCTCTCCTGTTTTGTCGGGCTGTATTATTTTACTTTTAGTAGCTTTATTTTTTAATAATATCACCAAAAACAGAAGCTACCCCACAAGTTCGAGATGGAAGAGACTTTTACATAAAAAACACAAACACAGTTTGAAAAATTAAAGAATATGGAATGTATAGAATGCGGTGAAAAAATCATTGGCAGATCCGATAAAAAATTCTGCAATGATGCCTGTAGAAATGCTTACAACAATAAGCAAAACAAAGATTCGAGCAACCTGATGCGGAATGTTAACAATAAACTCCGTAAAAACTACCGCATTCTGAATGAAATAAACATCGACGGAAAAACTAAAATCCCAAAATCTAAACTCGATGGCTTAGGTTTTGATTTTAATTATTTTACAAATATTAAAGTGTATAAAAACGGCTCAGAATATAAATTTGTTTATGATCACGGCTATAAAATTCTTGAAGAAGATTACGTTTTAATTGTAAAAAATCAGTTTTGATACATGATAAAATTCAAATATAATTTCAACCGCAAAAGAATCAAAAGAAATGATTGAAAAAGAGACATTCAGAAGTTTCCAAAATGTAAAATTTTCATTTATTTTTGTTTTGTTAGCTTTTGAATGGCATATTTCATCATAAAATCTTTTGTTGCTTTTGCGGTTAAAAAAATGTCAAGTATTAAAAAAATAATGTAAAAAAGCATGATGAAAGAAATTGTATTAATCACCGGCGCAAGCGGAGTCATTGCAAAGGTGCTTTCCCAAAAAATAGAAAAAGATTATACCGTACGTTTTTTAACCCGCAAAAAGAAAGCCGAAAACGAATTTGAATGGGATCTAAACAATAACACGATAGATGAACAGGCATTCGAAAATGTAAGTCACATCATTCATCTAGCAGGAGCCAATATTTCTGAAAAACGCTGGACAGAAGAGCGAAAAAAAGAACTGATCGACAGCAGGGTAAATTCTGCAAAACTGATTTTAAATACGCTCAAAAACAAAAATATAAAGCTAAAATCTTTCATTTCTGCTTCCGGAATTAATTTTTACGGAATTAAAACAACAGACAAAATATTCTCAGAAAATGATCCTGCAGGAAACGATTTTCTAAGTAAAGTTGTGCAGGTTTGGGAAAAAGCAGCTGATGAATTTACAGAACAAGATGTAGCAGAAAGAGTGGTGAAAGTAAGAACTGCCGTTGTTCTTTCTAAAAATGACGGTGCTTTAGCGAAAATGATAACACCAATAAAATTTGGAGTTGGTTCACCCATCGGAAGCGGAAAACAATATATGCCCTGGATTCATGTTGATGACATTTGTGCGATTTATGAATTTGCCTTAAAAAATTCTGAAATTCGGGGTTCTTATAATGCTTCGGCACCACAGCATACGACTAACGAAAATTTAACACGGATAGCTGCAAAGATTTTAAAAAAACCTTTATTCATGCCTAACGTACCGCCGTTTGTTTTAAAACTTATGTTTGGTGAGCTTGCCGATATTTTGCTTCAAGGCTCAAGAGCTTCATCAGAAAAGATAATAAAAGCTGGTTTTGACTTTAAGTTTCCGGTTTTAGAAGGAGCTTTGGAAGATTTACTAAAAAAATAATTATTAAAAGATTGAAAATATAATGCAAAAGCCTCATGTAAGTATTGAAAAGACAGAGATTTTATCTGATAACTGGTACACTTTAAAAAAAGTTACTTTTACTATTAAAAAAGAAAACGGAGACACCGAAACCCAAAGCCGGGAAGCCTATGACAGGGGAAATGGAGCCGTTGTTTTATTGTATAACACTCATTCTAAAAATGTAATTTTAACGAAGCAATTCCGTCTTCCTACATACATCAACGGAAATCCTACGGGAATGCTGATTGAAGCTTGTGCCGGACTTTTAGACAACGATAATCCTGAAGATTGCGTTAAAAGGGAAGCTGAAGAAGAAACGGGTTACAAGATTTCGAAAGTAGAAAAAATATTTGAAGCTTACATGTCTCCCGGATCTGTTACAGAGATTCTGCATTTTTTTATCGCAGAATATTCTGATGATATGAAAATAAACGATGGCGGCGGACTGGAAGATGAAGGCGAGAATATCGAAGTACTGCAGCTTACATTTGACGAAACACTTTCTATGATTGACAATGGCGAAATAAAAGATGCCAAGACTATCATGCTTTTACAGCATCTTCGCCTGAAAAATATTCTTTAATATTTAAACCAAAAATCTAACGTATTATGAAATTTATATTCACAATCGGTCTTTCATTATTGCTATCTTCTAATTTTTTTGCCCAGAAAAATGAAAAGTTGAGCACGAAAGATGCCGCTATAATTGAGCATTTTAAAAATGATTATAAAAAGAAAAATTATAAAAAATTTGACGGTAAAATTCTTGTAAAAGAAAATCTGGCACAGTTTGATAACAAGACCGTTTATTTTGACAAAGCCGATAAAATCACGAAGACGATTCTAAGAGAAGGTCTCATTTATCCACAGCTGTTAACAGACTTCCAAATGCAGAAATTCCTGGATGAGACGACAGATAAAACACAGAAAAGATTTTTGAAACTGCAGAAAGATCCAAAAGCTTCTTTTGATGTAAATAACATCAAGTTTAGTAATACTTCTGAGTTGACATTTCTGACTTCAAATATTAAAACGAAGCGATTTAAAACCTCTGTAAAAGACATCAGATTAAATACAACCTCAACGTATCTTTTTGAATTGATGAATGATAAAGCAACAAAAAATATTTCTTTGGAAGAGTTTATTAAAGGGGCAAAGCTGACATATATTGATACTGAATAAAACACAGTTTTGATTTTAATTTCAGCTTATAAAATTGAAAAACACAAAAATTGACTATTTCAAATGTTTAATCCAACAAGAAGAAACCGAAATATAGGAACTGAAAATCAAGGTTTTGGTCAGGATAATAAGTTTAAGATTTCTACACCTTATGGCACGCTGAAATCTTTTTATGAAAGAATTGAGAAATACCAAACAGAAATTAGAATTATCAATGAACATGAGTTTTTATTTATTATTGAAGAAACTCGGGAAAACTGTTTTCACTCCTGCTCTGTGAATGATTTAGCAAAAATGATTCAATATATTCCCACCGAAGATTATGGAGAGTTGAAATTTATCGTTCTTCGTCAACCCAAAAGAAAAGAAGAAGTTATTTCTCCAGTTTGGGGAAGATTAGTATATAGTTTTGAATTTGAAAACGAATATTTTCCTGCAATAATTTTAGACTCTATTGACTTAAATAAAAAACTAGTCTGGTCTAAAAAACAAACTATTGAAGATCAAAAAGAATTTGCAAGATTAAAAGAGGATGGGCATTTTTTCATTGAAAATAAAAGAAATTTTGTATCTGAATTACTTTTAGAACCTTCGAGAAACACACAACTTTACAGAACATTACTGCATGAATTCGGACATTATGTTCATTATTTAGAAGTTGTGGAAAGACCTGGAAAAGATGATGAAAATTACAATGCAAAAGAAAACAGAGATGATTATTACATGAGTCTTTCAAAAGTTGAAAAAGAAAAATTTGCACATCACTATGCAGAACATTTAAAGCAGAAATTAAAACACGATAAAATAATTCCTTTTAATTAATATATAACTATGTTTAATACAACCGTGAATTTTACTCTTTTACAATATAGTAAGCAAAGAAGAATCAACAAGTTGTTTTAATAAAGCTTTGGCTCAAGCTTTGCGAAGCAAATTTATTTGCCTTTGCTTTCTAAAGTAGAAAGTTTAATTATAAAATCTTTGCGTTTAATGATTCACAAACTATTATAAAAATCTCTTATCCCGAACTGAGGTTAAACAAGTCTAAAATTGTGCAAATCAAAAATATTGACCATCTCGTCTTAACTGTTGCGGACATTAATAAAACTATAGATTTCTATACCAACATTCTTGGTTTTGAAGTCGTAACTTTTGGAGACAACAGAAAAGCTCTGACTTTCGGAAATCAAAAAATCAATCTTCATCAAAAAGGAAAAGAATTTGAGCCTAAAGCAGAACATCCAACAACAGGTTCGGCAGATTTATGCTTTATCTCAGAAACAGATATTGATGAAGTTTTAGAAGAACTAAAACAGAAAAATATAGAGATCATCGAAGGAGTTGTAGAAAGAACTGGAGCAATTGGAAAGATTAAATCGGTCTATTTCAGAGACCCGGATTTGAATTTGATTGAGATAAGCAATTATTTTTAAGGATAATTTATTTAAAAACATCGATGCTTATTTCATTTTGATAACTACTTTTCCTTTCGCACGACCACTTTCGATATATTGTAATGCATCATTGGTTTTTTCAAAAGCGAAAACTTTATCGATAACAGGTTTTATTTTGCCGGTTTCTATGAGATGAGTAATTTCTGAAAGCTGTTTCCCGTTGGCCGTCATAAACAGAAACGAATAGTTTACATTCTGTTTTTTTGCTCTTTTTCTTATTTTACTGCTTAAAAATCTTGTTGCCAATTTTACGTACCAAGGTAACCTGTGTTCTTCAGCAAATACCGGCGTTGGCGGACCTGATATTGAAACGATTTTACCTCCAGGCTTTATTACCTCAAAAGATTTTTCAAGCGTTTTGTTATCCTGGCTGTTTAATACGATATCATAATCAATTAAAGCATCTTCAAAATCCTGTGTTTTATAATCGATCAAAACATCTGCACCAAGATTTTTCAACACCTCAAAACTTTTTTCACTGGCAGTGGTTGCTACCGTTGCACCCATATATTTTGCAAGCTGAATGGCGAAAGTTCCCACACCACCGGATCCTGCCTGAATAAAAACTTTCTGCCCGTTTTGAACATTCGATTGTTCAATTAAAGCCTGCCAAGCCGTCAAACCAACCAATGGAATTGAAGCCGCCTCTTCCATCGAAATATTTGTAGGTTTTAGAGCGACATCTTTTTCATCGATTGAAATAAACTCTGCAAAAGTACCAATGTGAAAATCGGAGGGTCTAGAATAAATTTCATCACCCACTTTAAAGTTTTTTACCTTCGCTCCTGTTTTTACGATAATGCCGGCAACATCGTGTCCTAAAACTAAAGGCATTTTATAAGGCAAAATCAGTTTAAACTCACCGCTTTTTATTTTTGAATCTAAAAGATTAACACTTGCTGCGTGTATTTCGACAAGAACTTCATGATCTTTTACAATAGGTTCGGGAAGGTCTACCAATTCGAGTGGACTTTCTTTTTTATAACGGCTGATACTGAATGCTTTCATATGATATTTATTTTATTATAAGCTGATCTGCTTCCTTGAGGTTGATAATTAAAAAGCAAGTTTTGGAAAAAATCTCCTGATAAAATGATGCTGTTTTTTTAGTCATTGATTACTATTTTTCACCATTTTTTCAGTGGGTAATTTTTTCTGTTAATCTATGATAAGTTGGTTAAATTGTAGAAACTCTTCGTCAGTAAGATACTGAAAATAAACCGTTTCTGACGAAGAATTGTTTTTAAATATGATTATGCCAATTCTTTTACGAAAAACTGTTTGGTATCTCCTACCGGAACATCAAACTGATTTTTTTCTAAAGCTATCAACAATTCGTCTGCTACTTCAGAAGGCAGAATTCCGTTTGCTCCGCCGATTTCTGCAGAGAAATCTGTATTGACCAATGGCGGATAGACTTCGTAAATCTGAACATTATTCTGCTCCTCATACGTTTGTCTTAAAGCTTGCGTATAGCTGTGTAACGCTGCTTTTGATGCGCCATACGTTGGTAACATTTGATGACTTAAAAAAACTGCAATTGATGAAATATTGATGACTGCAGCTTCCTTTTTTTGACTTAAATACGGAAGTAAAAGTTCTGTAAAGTGGATAACGCTGAAATAATTGGTATTCATCTCGGCAGCAGCTTTTTCGTGTGCGTTTTCTGTTTCATTTAATAAATATGCGAATGCTGCACCAGCATTGTTGATGATGATATTGAGTTCGGGATGATTCGTCTTCAATTCTTCTACGATGCGAAATCTATCTGCCTCAACCGAAAGGTCACCCTTAATTGCAACTGCGCCCTCAAGTTCTTGTAAAGCATTCTGAAGACGTTCTTCATTTCTTCCGTTAATAATGATATTATTTCCTTGTGCGTGAAGTTTTTTTGCAATTGCTAAGCCTATTCCGGCACTTCCGCCACTGATGAATACTGTATTTCCTGTTGTTTTCATTTTTTGTTTTGTTTAAATGTTGTGTATTGTTGTTAAGGTCGAGTTTGCGACAGGGATTGCAGCGACATCCTTTTGTGAAACAAAAGATATAGCGGAAAGCCCGGCCGTTCGCCCAAATTATTTTAGTTGTTAAGAGTCGGATAATCGGTATACCCTTTTTCGCCCGGAGTGTAAAAAGTTGCCTGATCGGCTTGATTGAGTGCTGCATTGGTCTTGAAACGCTCTGCCAAATCGGGATTGGCAATAAACGGAGTTCCAAAAGAAACCAAATCTGCATTGCCATCCTGTAAAACTTTTGTAGCGGTCTCTTTGTTGAATCCGCGGTTGATAATAATGGTTCCGTTGTAGATTTTACGGAAATGTTTCGCCACTTCCTGGATAGCAAAAGAATTACCTGAAACGTCGGTAAAAGGCTCTATCAAATGCAGATACGCCAAATCGTAATCATTGAGACGAGTGACAATATAGTTGTACAACGCAATGGTTTCATCATCGACCAAAATCCCCATGATGCCGTTGAGTGAAGGATTAAGACGAACTGCAACTTTTCGGGTATCGGCTATTTCTTTTATGGCATCCAGAATTTCGAAAAGAATTCTTGCTCTGTTCTCTACAGAACCACCATATTCATCGGTTCTCAAATTGCTGTTTTTGCTAAAGAACTGCTGAAGCAAATAACCGTTTGCACCGTGAAGCTCTACTCCATCAAACCCGGCTTCAAATGCATTAAGCGTTGCTCTTTTGAAATCGTTTACTGTTCTTTTTATATCTTCTGTCGTCATCGACTGAGGTTCCTGCGATGGCTGAAATCCTTTTGCTGTAAAGATCTGCTGCTCAGGATTTACGTTTGATGGCGCCAACGGTTTGTCACCATTATGCAAATCGGGATGAGAATAAGCTCCTGTATGCCAAAGTTGAGCGAAAATTTTGCCTCCTTCGTTGTGAACAGCTTCTGTTGTAAGTTTCCAACCTTCGATTTGTTCTGCATTGTAAATTGCGGGAACATTGATCACGCCAACCGCTTCGGGACTGATGGAGGTGCCTTCTGTAATAATCAAACCTGCGGAAGCTCTCTGCTGGTAATACTTTGCAGTTAATTCTGTTGCTTTATGTTCCTGGTTATCTGATCGGCTTCTTGTCATTGGAGCCATCACAATACGGTTTTTTAGATCTAAGTTTTTGCTCTTGTAAGCATCAAAAAGAATGTTTTCCATTGTACTTTAAATTTAATTCGGTAAATTTGCTTGCGTTTTGCAAGTACAAATCTATGATATTACTTTCAAAATGCAAGTGTTTTTATTTAATTATTTAAAAATAATTTTATGTCCAGTCCAAAAAAGAGATCAGATTGCCCTATCAGCAGCTCATTAGACGTATGGGGTGACAAATGGTCATTGCTGATTGTAAGAGATTTGATGTTTGCAAAACAATGCACCTATGGAGAATTTCTTAAATCTGACGAGAAAATAGCGACTAATATTCTAGCATCCCGTCTTTTGATGCTTGAAGAAAACGGTATCATCAGCAAGCAGAATCACCCTGACAGCAAAGCAAAAGTTCTATATAAACTCACCGAAAAAGGTATCGATCTGCTTCCATTGCTGATAGAAATTAATCTGTGGGCAGAAAAACATTCTGAAATTCCGGAAAGCCAGAAGGTGATTTTGAATGATGTGAAGAAGGATAAAGCGGGATTTATTGAGGAGAGAATTGAGGAGTTGAAGAGGGAGGTTTTGTGAGTTTGGGTTTCGAGGGAAAGCGTCAGAAGTTTGCTTTAGATGAACTTTAGATTATTGATAATTATACTTCAGGAGCCTTTTGGCGTTCCTTTTTTTTGATAATGAAAATAATTAATGTATATTTTTTGTCTAAGAAATTATTATACTATTTTCGTGCAAAACTAATCACCTTTAATGCAAAAGAGCTATTACAACAATTCAATTAACAGTTTTTTAGAAGAAGATATTGATTCAATCTTTGGAAAGTTATCAAAAAAACATAGTCATGCACTAGAACCCTTACAAAAAGAAGCGTGGAAAAAACAAATCGAAATTTTAAAACGAATTACTCAATCACTAGATTCAGGAAATATCTATTTTGAATTTTCTATTCCGCGAATGGGTAAAAGAGTTGATAATATTATTATAGTAAAGGACTTAATTTTATTACTAGAATTCAAAATTGGAAACTCTGAATATCCAAAGCATGATCAGAATCAAACAATTGACTACTGTTTAGATTTAGTGAACTTTCATGAAGGAAGTCATGATAAAAAAGTGATCCCAATTCTTATAGCGACAAACGCTAAAAATAAAAGTAGTGATATTCTGAATTCAACTAATTTAGAAAAATGTGTTCTTTGTAATGAGGAAAATTTAGAAACTATTATATCTGAGGTTATTGAAGTACTTTCTTCAGAAACTACAATTAATATTGAAGAATGGGAAAATAGTATTTATAAACCTACTCCTACAATTATCGAGGCTGCACAAGCTTTATATAAAAATCATAGTGTAGAAGAAATTTCGAGAAATGATGCTGGAAGAGATAATCTTTCTAAAACCTCAGAGATAATCAATGATGTCATTAAATATTCAAAAGAAAATAATAAAAAATCTATCTGTTTTATAACAGGTGTTCCAGGCGCGGGAAAGACTCTTGCAGGGCTTAATATTGCTAATGAGCGGTTAAAAATTGACGAAGATGAACATTCTGTTTTTCTTTCTGGAAATGGCCCTCTTGTAGAAGTTCTTCGAGAAGCTCTTACAAGAGATACTATGAATAATGAAGATTTAAAAAGACAAGATGCGGCAAGAAAAGCAAAAAGTTTCATTCAGAATATTCATCATTTTAGAGATGATAATTTAGGTTCTGAAGTTGCTCCCACAGAAAAAGTTGTTGTTTTTGATGAAGCACAAAGAGCTTGGCAAAAAAGTTCAGTTGCTAAGTTTATGAAGAATAAAAAAGGCATTGAAAATTTTGATATGTCCGAACCAGAATATCTTATCAGTGTCATGGACAAACATACAAATTGGTGCTGTATTGTTTGTCTTATTGGTGGCGGGCAAGAAATTAATACTGGAGAAGCTGGCGTTTCCGAATGGATTGAATCATTAAAAAGCAGATTTCAAAATTGGGATATTTATTTATCCGAAAAAATATTAAATGATACGGTTTACTTAAAAAATGAAGAATTAATTAATTGGGTTGAACAAAATGGTCAAAAACGATCTGATTTACACTTATCCATTTCAATTCGATCATTTAGAAGTGAGAAAGTTGCTTTTTTAGTACAAAACATTTTGGATAACAGTAATCAAACTTTAGAGATTTACCAATCCCTAAAAAATAATTATCCTATTTATCTTACCCGTGATATTAAACTAGCAAAAAATTGGCTTAAAGAAATATCAAAAGGATCGGAAAGGATTGGTATTATAGCAAGTTCAGGTGCTAAACGTTTGCGTTCAGAGGGAATAAGTGTTAAAGAAAAAATTTCAGCAGCAGATTGGTTTCTTAACTACGACCATGACATTCGCTCATCTTATTACTTAGAAGATATCGCTACAGAATTTGATATTCAAGGTTTAGAAATAGACTATACTTGTGTCGCTTGGGACATTAATATGTATTATGATGAAGAATGGAAATTTCAAAATTTCATAGGTGCAAAATGGACCAATATGAATGAATCTAGACAAAATTACCTACTAAATTCTTATAGAGTTTTATTAACCCGAGCAAGACAGGGAATGGTAATTTTTATTCCGGAAGTTGATAATTCAGATTGGACAAGACCAAAAAAATTATATGATTCTACATTTGAATATTTTAAATCTTGTGGTTTTGATATTTTAGAATGATGATTAAAACAAATTAATAATCAAAAACTTACGGTTTTATCAATTTAAATTCTTAATTTTGCACCCCGAAATAAGGATTGTACGTTATGAAAAAAATAGGTGATTACAGAAAACTTCTTGAGGTAGACAATACCGCTACTTTGAAAGATTTGAAAACAATTTATAGAAATGTGATGAAAGATACGCATCCTGATAAATTTGTAAATAATGAAGAAGGGAAACTGGCTGCAGAAGAAAAAAGTAAATCTGTGATTGAAGCCTATCATTTTTTGGTAAGCATCAACCCTGAAACTCAGGAAAAATACAAAGAAGAATATACGGAAACGATTACCACTTCAATTATTACTGATTTCTATCTTGAGAAATCAATTTTGAAAGTTCAGCATTTGAATGGTAAAATGTTTGAGTACATCGGAGTTCCAAGAAATACGTATATCAAAATGGTGAATGCAGATTCGCCAAGCCGTTTCGCAAGAAGACATATCTATGGGAATTATACCTTTAGAAAGTCTGGTGAAGTAATGGCTGACTAATTTTCTGAATAAAGATAAAGTTGTCAACAACAGCTAAAAATATAAAACCGTATTCTCAGAATACGGTTTTTTGCTTGTTATATTGTTAAAATTTAATTTCCGTTGAGATACGTTTTTATCGTTTCCAAAACGCCAAAACTGTCATTGGAACACGCTTCGTATTTCGCAGCTTCTTTTACCGATGGATGTGCATTTTTCATAGCGTAAGAATAATGAGCATTTTTCAGCATTTCAATATCATTCAGATAATCGCCGAAAGCCATCGTTTGCTCGGGAAGAATATTTAAAGATTTTTGAAGTTTCTCAATTGCATTTCCTTTATTGGTGTGTTTATTCATAATATCCAGCCAATATTTTCCGGAAACAACGACCACCAAATCTTCGTCTTCAAATTTTTTCAGTGCAGGATACAGAAACTCTTCTGCGCTCACCGGATGATACACTGCAATTTTAAAAACAGAATCATCAACTTCCTGAGTGAGGTCTTCCTTTTTCTGATTTTCAATATAATATTGTGTAAAATAATCTACAAAATTCTGGTCTTTGCTTTCGTAATATGAACTTTCTTTCGCACTCAAAACCGCTCTTGCATCAGGAATTTCTCTTACGGTACGAATAATATCTGCAATTGATTTCTGGCTCAATTTATCAGCAAACATTTCTTGATTTTTATAGACTACATACCCTCCGTTTTCGGCAATAAAACCTATTTCATTTTCAATATCGCCAAAATATTTTGTGATTCCCGACATCTGTCTTCCGCTAGCAGGAACAAAAAGAATATCCCTTTTTTTCAGTTCTTCATACACCTTTGGAAAATCGGGACTTACCTCGTATTTTGAGTTTAGAAAAGTTCCGTCCATATCGGTTACAATCAGCTTTATATCCTTCATAAAATTCTTTTTTTCTTCTTCTTACTTCTAAAACCTACACAAATATAGACTTTAAAATCTTACAGGTAGATTCCGTATCTATTACCAATAGGTTGTTTCATTTTAAATTTTCTTAAGATTAATTCTTAAACAAAATCTATTTCGGTAGAACTTAATTCATCTTAATTTAAAATAAACTTGTTTATTCCTTTTTTAACATTAAGATTTCCATTAAAACTCTTAAAATTTTTAAGAAATCAAATTGATTTATTTTTTATTGAGCTTAAAATCTAAAATTTCTTAATGGTTTAGAAAATTAATCTATTCAAATAAATAATTAAACTCTTTTCTGTATTGAGAAGGACTTTTCCCGGTATATTCCTTAAATGTTTTATTGAAATAACTGAAGTTATTAAACCCCGATTCAAAACATACTTCTGTAATGCTTAATGGCTTTTCGGCAAGCAGTTTTAAAGAATGGGTAATCCTATATTCATTCACAAACTGAGTAAACGTTTTATTGGTAATCTTCTTGAAATAACGACAAAACGAAGGCACTTTCATGCTTGCCAAATCCGAAATCTGCTCCAAAGTAATCTGATCTTTAAAATGATCTTTTACATAATTAAAAATATGATTGATACGCTCGTTGTCTTCCACCTGAGTTTGAAGATAATATTTTCCGGCATTTAAAATCCGGTATTCCTGAGTTGAAGCAAGCTCTTCCAATATTTTAAGAAATTTCATCAGTTTATCCAAAGATGATGATTCATGCATTTCTGTAATTTTCAAACCGACTTCTTTTTTTATACTTTCTGAAAATACAATTCCAGCTTTTGCTTTTTCCAACAGATTGGTTATTTTTTGCATTTCGGGTAACGTCCAGATTTCTTCGCCTAAAAAATCAGGCTTGAACTGAATGACCATTTCGTAATCATTGTTGGTATTTTCATTGGTCATTCCGCAATGTGGAAGGTTTGTTCCGATTAAAACCAAATCTCCATCAGAAAAATAGGAAATATTACTTCCAATTTGTCTCTTTCCGGAGCCTCCGCATACGAAAATCAACTCAATTTCAGGATGATAATGCCACACATGAGACTTTATATTTTCATTTCGTAAAAACTTTAAACTCGTAAAACTGCTTCCCAGATTGGGTTTCACAGCTTCGAAGGCGGGATGAGAATGTTTCATAGGAAAACCACTAATTCATACACAAAATTAACAATTTATATTTAAATAATTAATTTAAAGGTTAAAATAACACATAAATAAGAAAATTATGCAGTAGAAAGGCGTTGCGGTTTGATCTAAATTTGCAGTATTAACAAATGAAAAAATTAATCGTATGAAAAAAGTATTTACATCAGTTTTAATGATCGGTTTCTTATCCATTTCAATGAGTGCATTGGGTAAAGAAAAAGACTTTTCTCTTTCATTTGGAAAAGCTGAAGCAGAAACGGTAAAATTTGAGATTTCGAATGCCAAAAATGTATCAGTAGTCATTTACAATGATTTTTACGGAGAGCTGTTTTCTGAGACTTTTGAAGACTATAATTCTGTGAGCAAATCTTACAATTTTAAAGATTTAGATTCAGGAATTTATTATTTGGTTCTTGAGTCTCAACAGAAAATTGAGAAGTATAAAATTAAAGTAGATGCTGATAAAAAGGTTTTGATTGAAAAAGAACCTGTTTCAGAAATATTCAAACCTGAATTTTTGATCAACGGTAATATGGTTACATTACAGTTGTCGGGTGTAAAAAATACGGCCAAGATTTCAGTAACAGATTTTGATGATACGGTTTACTACAATGCTACAAAATCTGCGATGAACGGTGAGATTAAACTTACTTTTGATCTAAGTAAAAAGACCGCCGACAGCTATATCATCACTGTAGAAGAAAATGGTAGAGTTTTTAATAAAATAATCAGAGTGAGATAGTTACTCTACTCTGATAAAAATATTTTTATATAGTTTTTTTTTAAAGTTAGATTTTTTCTGAGTTTCAGAGGAATCTGACTTTTTTTATTGGATTTGTTTTAAATTTTAAATGCAAAGTCCGTAAAGATTTTTTACTACTCAATTTTTATTTCAAGCCTGACAGCCATTTATTTAGCTGAATACATTAAGTTTATTAAAATGTGACATTCCTAAGTGACTTTAACCGGTCTTATCACGTTGTTTATGGAACCGACGAGGTTATTCACCTATCTGTTTGGGTTTTGGATCTATCGGTTGAGGTTGATTGACCGTAATGATAAGGTTATTCAATCATCCAATCGGGTCTTTTATAGGTCTGTTGAGGTTAAAGATATATCCGGAATGCTTCCGAACCTATAAATTAGGGTCAGATAACGTATCGGCACTTTTTATTAACCTATAATTTACGGTTCAGTACCCCGACATTTGGGTTATAGAACGTATATTTTGGGGTTCAGGAGACTGCAGGATAGTCTGGAGACATATCGGGAGTATTTCAGAACCTGTCGGAACCCTTCAAAAACCTCAGCCACAAGTTATGCAGCGAGATTTAAATAAAAAAGCGCATCAATCAAATTGATGCGCTTTTAGGTTAATTAAGGCTGTTATATTAGTCTACGTGTTTCGGAGTAAATCCGTCTTCACTTAGTTCTCTGTGATCATATTCTGCTTTCATTTCAGCATCGTAATCTACTTTTTCATCTTTACCCATTCTTCTTAGAATTGAATCGAATAGTGAATACACTACCGGTACAATAATCAAAGTAAGGAATAATGATGAAGTCAAACCACCGATGATTACCCAAGCAAGACCATTATTCATCTCGGCTCCTGCTCCTTTTGCAATCGCAATCGGAATCATACCGAAGATCATCGCAATCGTGGTCATCAGGATCGGACGAAGACGTGCGTGGTTGGCCTGTATCAAAGCGTCATGTGTAGTTGCGCCTGCAGCTTTTCTCATATTGGCAAAATCGACAATCATAATCGCGTTTTTCGCCACCAAACCAATCAACATGATCATCCCTAGCATCGTAAAGATGTTTAATGAATTTCCGGTGATGGCCAAAATAACCATTACCCCGATCAATGCCAAAGGAATTGAGAACAATACCACAAACGGATACACAAACGAGTCATACAATGAAACCATTACCAGATATACCAATACGATAGCTGCCAGTAAAGCAATTCCTAACGTACCGAAACCTTCGGTCTGGTTTTCCATATCACCACTCCAAATATAGCTTACCCCTGCAGGCTTGGTTTTTTCGTTATCCATAAACTGAGCTGCCCATTCGTTGGCAACATCTCCTACAGGACGACCTACTACTTTAGATTTTACTTTTACGGAAGGTGCTTTGTCTCTACGTTCCAATAAACTTGGTCCTGAACCCATTTTCACATCTGCAAACTGACTTAGTCTGATCTGTTCACCGTTAGGATTTGTAAACATAAGATTTCTTACGTCATCAATCGACTGTCTGTTGGCATCACCAAAACGGATGTTGATGTCATATTCATATTCTCCGGCTCTGAATTTTCCGTCTGTATTTCCACTGAATGCAGTCTGCATTGTTTGTCCTACACTAGAAAGATTTAAACCTAAAGAAGCCATTTTATCTCTGTCAATATTCACCTGCACTTCAGGGTTTCCTGAGTCAGTTGATAATTCAGCATCTACAGAACCCGGAACTTTTTTAAGTAAAGCCAAAATTCTGTTGGCTTCTTTATTAGCGGTTTCGTTATCCTGAGCGGTTACCACCATTTCAATTGGTGCATTATCTGCTCCCATCAATCCGATTGGTGCTGTTTTAAACTCAACTCCGGTGAACTTTTCTTCTAAAGCTCTCTTTATTTTTGCTGATTTAATGTCTGTACTTTCGTTACGCTCAGATTTATCAACTAAAATTACCTGAATTTCTGATTGATACAATGTCGCCTGCGCACCACCAAAACCTGATGACTGCTGACCAACCGTTGTAATCATATCTACCACATCTTTATCATTTCTAAGGTATTTCTCAACCTCCAAAGTCAATTGATTGGTTTTTTCTACAGAAGCATCTTTAGGTAACTCCATCTGAACAAGGAACTGGCCTCTATCCATTTTAGGGAAGAATTCACCCCCGATAAATCCGAATGCCACCAACATAAATGAAGAGATCAAAATAATAAATGTTACAATAACAGTCATCACTCTTCTTAATGTTGTTTTTAAAGCCCATTCAAGAATTCCAGAAATCCAGTGTGTGAATTTTTCCAATTGCTTTTCAAACCAAAGGATAAATTTCTCAAAAGGATTTTTACCGGTAAGGTGTACCAATTTACCAAATCTTGATGATAACCAAGGAATAATGGTAAATGAAGCCAATAAAGAGAACATTGTCGCAATAACTACCGTGACGCAGAACTGTGCCAGGATATCAGAAACTAATCCTGAACTCATTGCAATCGGTAAGAATACCACCACAATTACCATCGTGATCGCCGTTACTGTAAATCCGATCTCTGAAGCTCCGTCGTATGCTGCACGAATTCTGCTTTTCCCCATCTCCATGTGACGGTAAACGTTTTCCAAAACTACAATCGCATCATCCACAAGAATACCAACAACCAATGAAAGTCCTAATAAACTCATTAAGTTTAAGGTATATCCCATCAGATACATCCCGATTACCGTTGCAATTAACGACACCGGAATAGAAACCATTACAATAAATGCATTTCTGATGTTGTGAAGGAATAAAAGCATTACCACTGCCACCAAAATAATCGCTAAGAATAAATCGAAAATTACGTGATCGGCAGCTTCTAAAGTAAACTCTGTAGAGTCATCTACAATACTTACTTTAACATCCTGTGCTTTATAATTGTTCTGAACCTGAGCAATTGTTGACTGAACCAATTCTGAAACCGCCACCGCATTGGCATCTGACTGTTTCTTCACCTGCATCAAAATCGTAGGATTCTGGTTGAATCTTGCCACTTTCTCTACATCTTTCTGTGTATCGAAAACGGTTGCAATATCAGACAAACGCACCTGCGCTCCGTTTTTACTAGAAACGACAAGATTATTCATTTCAGCTACATCTCTGTATTTTCCAGAAAGTCTGATCGTAGATCTTGAAGTTCTAGTTTTCAAAGCTCCCGTAGGGAAATCTAAGTTGGATGAAAGAATTGCCTGCTGCACATCACCAATTGAGAGACCGTAACCCTGCAATTTCTTCTCATCTAAATTTACCTGAATCTCTCTCTCCTGTCCACCAACAAGGTCAACCTGAGCAACACCGTTTACACGGGAGAAAATAGGCTCTACTTTTTTATCTAAAAGATCATAAAGCTCTTTATTATTCAGCTTATTACTGGTAATACTAAGCGTCATGATCGGTAGATCATCTAACGAGAATTTTTGAAGAGAAGGTGGATCTGCATCTTCCGGAAGATCTGCCAGAATAGCATTTACTTTTCTCTGTGCATCATTCAACGCATAGTTTACATCGGCACCAGTGTTCAGCTGAACCATGATTACCGATAAACTTTCGTAAGATGAAGATTCTACTTTTTTTACGTTTTCCAAAGAACCTACAGCATCTTCGATCTTTCGGGTTACCGAAGTTTCCACCTCAGCAGGTGAAGCTCCCGGATAAACCGTAGAAATAGTTACCATATTGGTTTCAAACTTCGGAATCAACTCGTACCCCATCATGGAGTAGCTTAATAAACCTCCCAACGTAAGAATCGTAAACAATACGATAACGAGGGACGGCCTTTTAATGGATATTTCTGCTAACTTCATCTGCTGTTACTTTACGATATTGATTTTTGAACCGTTATCTAGGTTGATTTGTCCACTGGTAATTACCTGCTCGCCACCGTTTAATCCGCTTAAGATCTGAACTTTGTCACCGTACACTTTACCGGTCTGCACTTTAATCATTTTAGCAGTTCCGTTGCTTACGATAAATAATTGTCCTGAGCTTACTCCGTTTACGAAGGCTTCTGCAGGAACGGTCAACATATTTTGAGTTTCAGCACCGTTGTTGGTTTTGAAAGTCGCTGTTGCGTACATACCCGCTTTCAGGTTTCCTCTGTTCTGAACTTCAATTTCAACAGGGAAATTCAAAGATGCATCACTTTTAGGAGCGATGAACGTAATTCTTCCGCTGAAAGAATCGTCCGGTAAAACATTTACATTAATTGGCACTTCCTGACCCAGCTGAATTCTTCCGATCTGGCTTTCGTCAACCAAAACCGAAAGTTTCAATGAATTGATATTTACAATTTCAAATAAAGCAGTTCCCGGTGCAACCACCATTCCCGGCTCAACCATTTTTTTGTTGATGGTACCGCTGATTCCGGCTCTGATGCTTGTATCATTTACTCTTACACCCTGAGCTCTTACTGCAGCCTGCATATTTTTTAACTGTAATCTTGAGTTATCAAGCTGTTGCTTCGTAACACCACCGGTTTTATAAGCATTTTCGTAACGTTGATTATCGATAATTGCGTTCTGCAAATTGTTTTGCGCCTGAGTAACATCTACTTCAATCGCGTCTCTTTTGATAGTTGCCAATACCTGACCGGCACCTACTTTAGAACCTTCTTTTACCAAAACACTTACAATACGTCCTGAAATCTCAGAAGACTGCTGCATTTCCTGCTTTGGAATAAAAGTTCCGTTTGCACTATAATCGGTATCAATATTTTGTCTTGAAACAGTAATTACATTCACGTTGATCTTGTCAACCTGCTTTGCTACTTCTTTTACTTCAGTTTCCTGTTTCTTTTTGTTATCTGCAATTTTCCAAGCTGCCAAACCAACAAGTACGGCTGCTACGATGATATATATTAAAGTTTTTTTCATTTGAAGTTATTTATTAATTAAAAGTCAAATGCAATCGCCAAATCTTTAGTAATTTTTTACTGCAATTCATAGCGATTTCATGTTGTTATGGGTTTTGTAAAGTATTAAGCTCGCCTTTAGCTTTTATTAATTTAATCTCAGCCTGTTTGTAGTCTAATAATGCTGTGGTATAATTCTGCTTTGCATCTGTTAATGCATTTTCAGAATCTAAAACTTCAGTTAATGTTGCTAAACCATACTGATAATTTGACTGGGTGTCTTTCTGTACTTTTTCGGCAAGCGTAACGTTGTTTTTCATGCTCTCAATATTGATTAATGAATTTTCAATATTGGTAACCGCATTTTTATATTCTAAACTTAGCTGAAGCTGTGTATTCTGAATATCCTGATCAAGATCTAAAATATCGATTTCAGCCTGCTGAATTTTTGATTTTGTAGAACCACCCGTAAAAATCGGAATGTTTATATTTAAACCAATCGCAGAATAATCACTCCAAAGAACTCCGTTATTCAATCCGTTTGTTAAAGGGAATTTTTTACCCATTCCGGCCCAACCGTAGTTTGCCTGCAATCCAACCGTAGGATAAAGATATGCTTCAGTAGCTTTTTTATTATATACTAAAAGCTCTCTGTTTTTCTGTAAAACCTTCAGCTCAGAACGTCCTTCAAGATTTACGGCATCAGCTAAAAGCTGTGGTTGAGGCTCGATTGTTTTTTCTTCCAGTTCAATTTCAGTATCAATAGGAATTCCCATATAAAACTTCAAAGAGTTCTTTGAAAGCTCCACCGCATTCACCAATTGTTGTCTGCTTGAGCTGATATTGGTCAACTGAACATTGGTACGGTCTAAATCGATTCCTTTTGCCAAACCATTATCTACCAAACTCTTAATTACGTTTCTTACTTTTTCTGTATTTGTGTAACTGACATTCAGAGTTTTAAGATTTTCTTCCTGCACAAAAACCTGATAATAGGCTGTTGCTACATTTTCGATCAATTGTTCGTTGGTCAGCTGAGCATTTAAAACATAAAATTCTCTGGTAGATTTTGCTGCTTTAAGGCCTGTAAAAACTCTTTGATCAAAAATAGTCTGATTAAGAGTTACAACAGCCTGCGACTGCCAAGCCTGCCCCAATTGTGCACGAATTCTTTCACCTCCAAATTCAAGCAATGACTCCTGAATCACCGGATTGTAAGTTACCCCTGCAGTAGCCCCAATCTGTGGTAAAGCTCCGGCTCTTGCTTCATTGATTTTGTACTCTGCTTTTTTAATCTGCAAAGCTGCTTTTTTTGCCTCAGCTTTATTTTGTAAAGCCTGCTTAATAGCTTCCTGCAGCGACACCTGTTGCTGTGCATAGGCAGATGAAGAGCCGAAAATCATAAATGCAGCAGCTATCCCAATTTTTAGCTTCTTTGCAGTTATACGTTTTCTGTTCATAATTTTATACTTCGTTTATTTTTTGTTTTCTCTGTTTGAATCTCTATTCCTAAAGGACGATCTAATTCTTAAATTACTTTAACAGTTTTTAATTAATTTTTAAAAAGCATGTTAAGAATGATATCTTTTCTCTCTGCAATCAACTCATCAAATTCTTTATCTGTGACATTCATGTTTTCCATAAATAATGGTCTGATGGCACTTGGGAAAATGAGTAAAGCGATCATATTTAGGATAAAATGTACCGGTTTCATTTTTTCGATGTTTCCCAATTCCATTTCTGTTTCAATATCTTTATAAAGCTTTTCGAGATCGTCAGTTTCAATATCTTTTTTACGACAGTTTCCTTTATTAATCTGTGAAACGATATAAGTTTCCAGATAAGGATACTGAAGGCTTGTAGAAAGGCTTCCCTCAATAAATTGACCTATTTTTTCTTTAAAAGGAAGATCAGAATTCATAATGATTTCAGATTTTTCTTTTTCTACTTTTTGTGCATCATCAAAAATAATCTGAATCAGATTATCTCTTGATCTGAAATAGTAATTAATAAGTGTTCTGTTGACACCTGCTTCATCAGCTATTTCCTGTGTTGTAGCATCAAACTTACCTTGTACAAAGAATAAATTCTTTGCAGTTTGCTTGATTAACTCTTGGGTTTGATCTTTTTTTTCTTGTTTTGACATTTTTGTTAAACAATTTTGTGCAAATATAAATCAATCATTCGTTTTGACAAAATTGTTAAACAAAATAATTAATGTGATTTTCGTCATATTTTTGTCCGCGAATCACATATTCATGATTTATTAATTCGTATAAGATCTTTGTTTGATTATATTTGCAGAAATTATAATGATGAGAAAAATTTTATTACTGATTATTCTTTTATTTTCATTTTCAATAAATGCACAATGTAATAATTGTGCAAAAAATTTTGGCGAGTGGGTTTTTGATGATACTGTTGGAATGAAAAAAACAAATGATGGATTTTTATTCGTATACCATCCAAACAATTCTTACACTACAGCAAAAATGAAGAAATATGATTTTAATTGTAATCTTCAATGGGAAAAAACAGAAGTGATACAATCATTTAATGTAGATGAATATGGAAATATTTATACATTAGGAACTGATGGATATTACATGAATTATGTAAATAAATTGACCAAATACAATTCAAATGGTGTATTGATATGGCAAAAGCAATTCACTGGAGAAGTAAGAAGGCTCGCAAAAAACATTTTTATACATCAAAACACTGTAATAGTTACTGGTGTGTATAATTATAATTTAAATTTTTTTGGTCTGATAAGCTTTACTAATAACAGCGGAAATACATCACCGTATGCCCGAGCTTTTCTCGCTAAATTTGATACCGATGGAAACTTTTACAATGCTATTCAGTTGGGACAAAATATTGAAAACTTTAAAGATTCTGCGATGGATAATGATGGAAATATATATATTTCTAAAGTAGATGCCAACTTTCAATATAGTAAAATTGAAAAATTTAACACCAACTTACAACTAATACTTTCAAGAGAGATTTCAAATAACACTGGAGTATATTGGGCTTATTGCCCAACTAATTTACATTATAATAAATTGAACAATAAAATGTATGTTTATGGTAGTTTTTCAATTGCTACTAAAATAGACAATGTAAATTTTTCTACAGGAAATCCTAATAACGGAGTTATACAAAGTATCATCTCAGAATTTGATATCTCAACCTTAAATCTTACAAGACATTTACAGTTTTACAATAATTCTAATTTGCAAATACCTCAAGAGTACAATAATAATACATACACACTTAATAACGCTTACTTTGCTGAGACTAATGATTATCTTTACGGATTTGGTAGCTTTTCTAAAAATATGACTTTAGGAAATACTAATTTAACATCATCTAGTACTCTTTCAAGTTCAGGCTACACTTACAATCATGAAGATTTAGTTTTATTTAAAATAAATCTAAGTAATTTTCAGCCAGAGGTTTTATTTAAATCGAATACAACAATGCAGCCCAATCAATATGGATCATTAAATGCTGCCGATGAAATATTCATTCATAATGATGAAGTATATGTCTCGGCAAACTTTACTGCTAAACCTATTGTAATGAATGGCACTACAATAAACAATAATAGTGGTAATGGAGATACCGATGTTTTATTTTATAAATATAATGCAAATTCGCAAAATTCAGTTTCTTCAAATTCTCCTGTTTGTATCAATTCAAACATTCAATTAAATGCGACAGGAGGAGCAATTTACAACTGGACAGGACCAAACGGGTTTACATCTAGTCTCCAAAACCCGACTATTCTTAATTCTACTTTAGCAAATGCAGGAACTTATACATGTCAGATTTCAGGATCGGGAGCATGCGACGGAAGTTTCACTGTAAATGTTGTAGTTGGTGACAACATCGCGCCAGTTCCAAATACAGCACAACTTCCCGACATTTCAGGAGATTGCAACACCATAATTTCTAATATTCCGACTGCAACAGATAATTGCGTTGGAACTATTATTGCTACAACTACAGATACGCTTAATTATTCAATTCCGGGAACTTATATCATTCATTGGACTTACAGCGACGGAAACGGAAATATCTCCACACAGAATCAAAATGTAATTGTAAATTCTCCTGCATTACCAACGACAACAATTACAAATCAAGTTTTTTGTGCAACCGATCAACCAACAATAGCAAACCTTCAAATCACAGGTCAAAATATCAAATGGTATGATACTGCAAATAATATTTTGCCTACAACTACTCCACTTGTAAACGGACAAACTTATTTCGCTTCACAAACGATCAACGGTTGCGAAAGCACTAAAATCTCAATTTTAGTTACCGTAAACACTACACCAAAACCTGTTGCAAATATAAATCAGGATTTCTGTGAATCTGCAAATCCTAGATTAGCAAGTTTAGTGGTAAACGGAACTGGTTTAATTTATTACGATGCCGCAGGAAATGTTTTACCGCTTACCACTACACTCATTCATGGGCAAACTTATTTTGTTACCCAAACTTTGAATGGTTGTGAATCTGAAAAACTGGCAATTGCAGTAACACTTTCACAGAACAATGTTCCGGCAAACAATTACAGAACGTCACTTTGTAATGTTTCTACAGGCAATACAATGGTTGTAGATCTTACTTCATACCAAAGCAACATTATTGCAAATCCTAATAATTATATTTTCACCTTTACCACTCAAGCAGGAGCTCCAATTCCGAACCCGGCAAATCATACTTTAAATATAGGCTCAAATGTTATCAATGTGAAAGTTGCAACGGCGGACGGATGTTTTAAAAATGTTGTTTTAGAATTAGTTTTAAATCCGAAACCAATTATTACACTTCCGGAAGATTTTGATTTCTGTAAAGGCAAAACGGTAACTTTAGACGCAGGAACAGGCTATACATCGTACTTATGGAATACCGGAGCGACCACACAAACAATCACTGTTTCAAGTCCTGGAAACTATTCTGTAACGGTTACCAATATGTTTGGATGTACCAATACCGATAATATTCAGTTGAGTTATTCTGTTTTAGCGGAAATTGTTTCGGTGAATATCAATAATAATTCAGCCACGATCGTTCTTTCAACTTCCGGAAACTATGAATATTCTTTAGACAATTCTTCTTGGCAGGATTCTAATGTATTCAATAATCTAGGAATGGGAGAATATATTGCTTATGTAAGAACAAAATCAGGATGTATCATCGGTCAGAAACCTTTTTCTATTTTTAATATTCCAAATGCAATCAGCCCGAATGGAGACGGAATAAACGACAAATGGAAAATTGCAGGTTTAGAAAATTATACCGGATCGGAAATTCATGTTTTCGATAGAAAAGGAGTTTTGGTTTTCAAACAAATCATCAATAAAAAGCCTTTGGAATGGGATGCTAAAATCAAAGGCTCACCAATTCCTACAGGAAATTACTGGTATTCTATAAAAGTTTCAGACGGCAGAAACTATACAGGCTGGCTTTTGATAAAGAACAGAGAATAACAAAAAAAACGAGCAGAAATTTCTGCTCGTTTTTTTATTTGGTAAATTAATAAAGTTTAAACTAACTTGATTTTATCATCTAAAATATCGACGATTTTATCTTTATACAAACCGCCTAAGGCTTTTTTGAAGTTCTTTTTACTCATCTGCAATTCATCTTTGATTTCTTCTGGTGAAGATTTGTCTGAAAGATGAAGAAGCCCGAAATTTTCCTCTAATTTATTTAGAATTTTCTGCTTAAACTCATCAATATTCTCAAAACCTACAGGCTGAAGTGAAACGTCAATTTTCCCATCTTCACGAATATCCTTGATATATCCTTCTTCTTCTGAAAGCGGATATAGTTTTTTGTAAACATCAGAAGTATAGATTAATCCGATATATTTTTTGTTGATAACAACATTCCAGCCCAATTCGCTTTCATTCATCATCAACAAATCTACTTTATCTCCTTTTTGGAAAGGAAGATCTTCGTATTGTGGATTTCTTTTAAATTTTGTAGTTCCGGTAATCAATTTCAGCTCGTCATCTACATAAAGATGAACAAGGTATCTTTTACCTTCAATAATTTTTGTCTTCTGCTGTTTGTAAGGAATGAAAACATCTTTGATGATTCCCCAATCCATAAACGCACCGGTCGGAAGACTTTGCACACAGCTCATCACCGCAAACTCACCAACTTCAGCCAAAGGAATTTCGGTAGTTGCTTTCAGTTTGTTATCATCCTGATACACAAAAACTTCAATCTCATCACCAATTTCTTTTTCTTCACGAATAAAAACTTTAGACATAAAAGCACTTTCGCCTGTCTCTGATTCAAGCATCCATCCTGAATTGTTTTTTTCTGAAATTTTTAAAGTTTGGGTTTTTCCGAGTTGCATTAATGATAAATTTAGTTGGCAAAGGTAAGGAAAATAAGTGGGAGAGTTTTAAGGGTTTTTGAGTTGGAGAGTTTTAGAGTTGGAGTTTTTATAATTTTTCAAATCATTTTTAAGATTTTGGGATTCTTTCAGATAATCTGTTTTTTCTTCATTATTAAATGTTCCAACAGATTTTATGAGTCTACCGTTTTCATAATAGCATCTTATTTCAGAAAGTTTTTGAGGCTTTTTTAAATATCCGTTTTCGTCAATGGTTTGATATTTTATTGAGTGAACAAAAACCAATTGATGATTTTCTGAAAAAAAATATTCGGTTACAATGTTCCATGCTGATAAGCCAACAAAATGCTCCATCTTTTTAAGTGCATTGTTTTTATAAAATCCTTTTAATTCAATTCCATTGTCGGTTACCTGATAGCTATCCATAAAATAAGAATAAGGAACTGTTGTAGTTTTAAAATCTTTGATTTGATTAATTTTTTGAACAGTTTTCCTTACAGGTTCAATATTTTGACCTGAACTCAATCCGAATAAAATAATCAGTAAAAACCAAATCAATTTTTTCATCAAAGAATTTTAATTTTTAGATACAAAATCCATCAAATCTCGTCTGCTGCTTTCAAAATCAAATGCATCACCAACGACAAAATATTTTTGCTTATCAACACATTTTGCAAATAACGATTTAGCTAAAGCAATTTTATTTTTATCAAAGCTCAGATCTTTTACCAAAACACTTATTTGCTCCGATGTAAACATTGCGTGACGACCTTGTTGATTAATAAAAGTTATTTTTTTATCATCAAACCAGGCATCTTGTTTCATCGTACTTAAAAACTGCTGGAACGTTTGATTATCCATTACATTAGGATAATTTATATTTCCCATGTTTCCTGAATTTCCGTAAGGATTGTTCCAGATATCATTCCAGTTATTAAAACCGTAATAACCATTTTGAAGCGGATAAGAATCTAAAAGATACAAGCCTTCATTCGTGAAAAAATCGAGAACCAGTCTGCTGTTATTTCTAACATTTAAGGTTGTTCTGTACATCAAAAATCCGTTCTCGTAGATTGAAATAGGAATTTTTCCCGCTGGTAAATCAAAAAATCTATACTTGCCCGAATTGTTCGCAATCAACTGATCTGCCAATTCCACAGAAAAATTTCCCTGTTCCGGAATTCTCAGGAAAACTTCCGCATATCCGTAGTTATTATTCCATTGATAATTTGAGTTTGCAGGTCTTTTGTTTGTATTATTCTGATTATTTGAATTTCTGAACCCTGAAGAATTATCTGAATTATTGTTTCGTGAATCTTCCATTTTGGAGGTTGTAGATTCAATTTCTCTTTTAGAAACTTCATTTTTTAAAAGTTCACCTGCTTTTCCTGCTTCCTGCGCAAAAAATAATAGTCCGGATAAGATTGAACAAATTATAAATATTTTTTTCATAATGATTTCATTTCATAGTGAATTCGCTCTCTATTTCCATGCCAAAAATGGATAATTTTAATTAAAATAAAAATTAAAATCATTTAGTTTAACCTTGTTAAAAATATTGAATCCAAGCGAAGTTCAGACAAAAAAAGAGAAATCAAAAATATGATTTCTCTTTATAATATAATGTATGATTTTTCAATTACATGTGAAGTGCTCTTTTTCCGGTAGCATCTAAAGCAGCTTCTTTCACAGCTTCTGCGTAAGTCGGGTGAGCGTGAGAACTTCTTGCGATATCTTCTGCGCTTGCACGGAATTCCATTGCAATTACTCCTTCAGCAACCAAATCGGCAGCTCTAGCTCCGATCATGTGGAAACCAAGAACCTCATCTGTTTTTTCGTCAGCGATAATTTTCACCAAACCGTCGATATCACCACTTGCACGGCTTCTTCCTAATGCTCTCATTGGGAAAGTTCCGATTTTGTAAGCAACACCTTCTTCCTTCAATTGCTCTTCAGTTTTACCAACTCCGGCAACTTCAGGCCAAGTGTATACAACACCAGGAATTAAGTTATAATTAATGTGAGGTTTTTGTCCTGCCAAAGTTTCAGCAACGAAAACTCCTTCTTCTTCAGCTTTGTGAGCCAACATTGCCCCTTTAATTACATCACCGATTGCGTAAATGTTTGCAACATTAGTCTGTAAATGATCGTTTGTTTTCACTCTTCCTCTTTCGTCAAGCTCTACGCCTGCTTTTTCAAGGCCAAGACCTTCTGTATAAGGTTTTCTACCTACAGAAACCAAACAGTAATCTCCTTCAACGGTTACTTCTTCTCCTTTTTTATCTTTAGCCGTAACTTTTACAGAGTCTCCATTTCTTTCAACTGCAGAAACCGCTGTAGAAAGCATGAATTTCATTCCTTGTTTTTTAAGAACTTTAGTCAATTCTTTGCTTAAAGCTCCATCCATTGTAGGAATGATTTTGTCCATAAACTCAACCACAGTAACCTGAGCTCCTAATCTTAGGTAAACTGAACCCAATTCAAGACCGATAACTCCACCTCCGATTACTACCAAATGCTTAGGAATTTCTTTTAAATTTAAAGCTTCTGTAGAAGTGATCACTCTTTCTTTGTCTAACGTGATGAAAGGTAAAGATGATGGTTTAGAACCTGTTGCAATGATCGTATATTTAGATTCTATTGTTTCTGTAGAACCGTCGTTTTTAGTCACTTTAATCTGAGTTGCAGATTCGAAGCTTCCAAGACCTTCAAAAACAGTGATTTTGTTTTTGTCCATCAAAAAGTTGATTCCTTTTGTAGTTTGGTCTACCACTTCGTTTTTTCTCGCAATCATTCTTGCGATATCTGCTTTTGGCTCGTTAATGATAATTCCGTGATTTTCAAAATTGTGCTTTGCGTTTTCGAAATGCTCAGAGCTGTCAAGAAGCGCTTTTGAAGGAATACATCCAACGTTAAGACAAGTTCCGCCTAAAGTTGAATATTTTTCAATAATTGCTGTTTTGAAACCCAATTGTGCAGCGCGAATAGCAGCTACATAACCTCCAGGACCAGAACCGATTACGGTAACATCGAATTGACTCATTTTATATTTTTATTTATTATTATCTGATTAATTAATTCTTACAAATTTAATGATTAATTATCACGCACCCAAGTGAGTTTTGTCAAGTTTTTTATTGCGGGATGATGAATGTTAGACGATGGAAGTTTAATTGATTGAGAATATTTTTCAAGCAGGAAATTTGAAGCTGAATGATGGATGTTTAAATGATTGAGAATATTTTTTAAGCATCTGACATCTAGCCTAATTTACAAATTCAATTTACCTTCTCCAAAAACTTCTTTATTTCCAAAAAAGTTTCCACCGCCAATGTACCATTGGAGATTTTCCAGATATTCTATTGCATTTTCAGGTTTCATTTCTGCAACTTCCTTTTTAGCTATAATTCCCTTGAACCATCTGCTTAATTCTGGAGCGGTTTCGGATTCAACAGTGTATTTAAGCCAAATTCTTTGACAGAGTCTGCATTGAATGATGCTTACTTCTGCATTTTTATCACTGGTAAAATCTGTACCAACTATTGAAGTTCTATATTCAGATTCACTTAAGTCGTGTTTTTCGCAAGCACAGCCCAGTTTCGGAAGTTTTTTCATGAATGAAATATTGATTTTTAAATAAAGTTGAGATGCAAATTTAAGGAAATATAAAGATTTTTATTTATTCATCAATTCCAACAAAATCTTCTCATATCTATCTAAAATAATCTCCTTAGAAAATCTTGATTTTATAGAATTTTTTATCGCATCCTGATCATACGACTGATGTAAAATCTGCATAATTTTTTGTGAGAAATCTTCATGGTTTTCAATATCAGAAATCTCGCCGTTGATTCTGTCCTGAATAATTTCGTTGATTCCGCCACGACAATTATTAGCCAACGAATAAGTTCCACAAGCTCCCGCTTCCAATAAGACATTGGGAAAACCTTCGTAACGCGAAGAAAGAATAAACAAATCAGCAAACTTCAGAAATTGATACGGATTTTCTTGTCTGCCATGAAAAACAACCTTTTTTAAACCTAAAAAATCTTTCATCTGATTCAGCAATTTACGGTCTCTTCCATCTCCTAAAATATGGAGTATAATTTTCTCATTTTTAAGTCTTGAAAAAACTTTCAGCAGATTATCAAAACCTTTTCTTGCCGACAAATTACCAATGGCCACAACGTTTTTATAATTGTATTTAAAACTTTCAGGTTTTGTAGAATTCAAAAGTTTTTCATTAATAAAATCAAAATCTACAGGATTATTGATTTTGGTGATTTTATGTTTTTTTATATTGAAATTATGTACAAGATCATTCATCATATCATCGCTTTGCGCAATAATCTGTTGGTAATTGTTGTAAAAATTATAGAAGAATTTTATTTCTTTTCTGGTGACATGCTCAGAAACTACATTGGTTTCTCTTGCAATAAATTTAATTCTCGGGAAAAGCTTGATAAATAAAGATAAATAGGCATTCACCTCACCAAATCCTGAAAAAACAATATCCGGTTTTCTGCGGTAAATTTGTGAAAGAATAGGTTTTAAAGAATTTCTGATTCGTTCAATATTCAGATCAATAATTTCAATGTCTTTGTTAAGAAAATCCAGATAACCACCTTGTTTCCGTAAAAGCAAAATTTTAGGTTCAAAACGATCTCTGGAAAGATGATTTGCAATTGTGGTAACGATTCTTTCTGCACCTCCGGTTTCGAGATCCGGCAGAATAAACATGACAGAAATTTTCTTATTCATCCTAAGATTTTTTTAAAGTACTTCAAAGGAATTCAGTTCTCACAACAGGTCTAGAAAGTCCTGAGAATGATTATTTGTAATATGATTTATTAAAAATTTATGCTCTTTCTGATCGAACAATATATACCAAGACGTATTGTTGTTTGCTTTGTATTTTATAAACTTTTTACCAAATTTCTGATAAGCTAATGGTGAATTTTTGCTGATAGGTTTCATAACATTAAAATCTATAAAATCATAAATTTTATCTGCATAAAACTGACAATCAACTCTAAATCCGAAATATTCTTTAGCATATAAAATCTCAACTAATTCTTCAATAGATTGATGAAATTCTTCAGAATAAATAACTATTTCTTCCAAGGTAAACTATCAATAAATTTCCTTGTTCTTCTCCTTGATTCTTCTGATGTTAATCCTTTCGCAAATCGTTCATCAAAATCATCTTTTACAGCATATTCAGCTTGAGATTCTGCAAAGTGATTCACCGAAGTTTTTCTATTCTTAATCTCAAGCAATTCTGCAATATCTTCAAGCTCATCCATTTCTTTTATCCACTGAATGAGTTCTTTTTTAGCTTCTGTTATTGGATTTTCCATTTTAATTTTATCAAAAATTAATTAGCTACGTCGCTGATAAATTTTATTCTCAGCATTCTTACTTCTTCGTCAGAAAGCTCATCCCCGAATTCATCAAGCAAAACTTTCATGCTGTCGCTTTCAGATTCGTTCATAAATTCCATAAAATCATCTACAACATCTTCATCAAAATTATCTTCGATATAATAATCAATGTTTAGTTTTGTCCCCTGATAAACAATACGCTCCATTTCTTTCAGGAGATCATTCATCGAAAGATTTTTTGCTCTTGCAATATCTTCAAGATCAATTTTTTTATCGGTACTCTGAATGATAAAAACCTTGTGGCTAGATTTATTCGCAACCTGCTTCAACACCATATCCTGAGTACGCTCTATATTGTTGTCTTCAACATATTTTGCTATAAAATCGGCAAACTCTTTTCCGTATTTTTTGGCTTTTCCTTCTCCAACTCCGTAGATTTTAGCAATCTCTTCAACAGTAATCGGATATTGCACAGTCATATCTTCCAAACTAGGATCCATAAAAACCGTATAAGGTGGAATCTGATGTTTTTTGGCTACTTTCTTTCTAAGATCTTTTAAAAGTGCAAATAAATTTTGGTCTAAGCCTCCACTCGACTGCATCTGTACCTGGTCACTTTCAGCTTTTGTTTGTGAAAGATCAAATTCACGGTCTTCAGCGATTAAAAATGGATCTTTTAAATCATCGGTTAAGACTTTTTTACCCTTTTCAGAGATTTTTAAAACACCGTATGTTTCAATGTCTTTTTGTAAAAAATTTTGTACGGTTGCCTGTCTTAGAATTGTTTTCCAGTAATTATCTTTTTCTGATTTTCCAAAACCGAAAAATGAACTTTGCTCTAATTTGTAAGACTTTGTAACAGCATTTTCTTTTCCAACAATTACAGAAATCAAATCTTTTGATTTAAATTTTTCTTTTGTTTCGTTGATTAATTCCAGTGTTTTTCTTAAGTCGTCTGTAGCATCTTTCAGCTTTGGCGGATTTGATGCATTGTCACACATTTTTGCTCCGTCACCATTTACCGGATCAAAAGTTTCACCAAAATAATATAATATATACTGTCTTCGGCTCATAGAAGTTTCAGCATAGCCTACAACTTCATTCAAAAGCTGCAATCCGATTTCTCTTTCAGAAACAGGTTTTTGAGCCAAAAATTTTTCTAATTTCTCAATATCTTTAGGATCATAGAAGGCTAAACAATATCCTTCTCCTCCATCACGGCCTGCACGACCCGTTTCCTGATAATAACTTTCCAGAGATTTTGGAAAATCGTAATGAATCACGAAACGTACATCAGGTTTATCGATTCCCATCCCAAATGCAATTGTTGCTACAATAACATCCGCTTCTTCCATCAAAAACTTATCCTGATTGGCAACCCTCACTTTCTGATCAAGACCGGCGTGATAAGGAAGTGCATTGATTCCGTTTACCTGAAGAAGCTGTGCAAATTCTTCCACTTTTCTTCGGCTTAAACAGTAAACAATTCCGGATTTCCCTTTATTTTTATTGATAAACTTTACAATTTCTTTATCAATATTAACTTTAGGAGTGACTTCGTAAAATAAATTAGCTCTGTTAAAACTTTCTTTAAACACCAAAGCATTGGTCATTCCTAAAGTTTTCTGGATATCATCCTGTACCTTCGGGGTTGCAGTTGCTGTTAAGGCTATTACCGGAACATCTGCAATTTTATCAATGATTTGCTTTAAATTTCTGTATTCTGGTCTGAAATCATGTCCCCATTCTGAGATACAGTGCGCTTCATCGATTGCAACGAACGATATTTTTACATCTTTCAGAAATTCCAGATAATCTTCTTTGATCAAAGATTCCGGAGCTACATAAAGAAGCTTTGTTTTACCGCTTTTTATATCATCAAAGACTTGTTTGGTCTGAGTTTTGTTAAGAGAAGAATTAAGAACGTGGGCTACACCGGTTTCAGAAGAAAGACCATTTACTGCATCTACCTGATTTTTCATCAGGGCAATAAGCGGTGAAACAACGATTGCCGTACCCTCAGAAATAAGAGCAGGAAGCTGATAACACAGCGACTTACCGCCTCCTGTAGGCATCAGCACGAAAATATCTTTTCCGTTTAAGAGATTATTAATGATCTCTTCCTGCTGTCCTTTAAAGGTAGAAAACCCGAAGTATTTTTTTAATTCGCCTGATAAATTGGCTTTTTTTGCGCTCATCTAATTTTGTATTGCTAAATTTGCATCCAATCCAAAGTTATAAAATTTTTACTGAAAATAAAAGCAATAGAATTTTTTAGTAACCAAATTTATATTAAGTATAAATTGAAATCTTTGGCAATCTACATACTAATTTCGTTATAAAAATGGAAAGAGACAAAATTATCTCAATAGCAAAAAGCACACTGACCATAGAAATTTCCGAACTGGAAAAATTAAAAGAAAGAATTGGAGACGAATTTATACAAGCAGTACAGCTTATTCATTCTGCTACAGGGAAACTCATCGTGGTTGGTATCGGAAAATCGGCTCATGTAGGAAATAAAATTGTCGCTACGCTAAATTCTACAGGAACTCCATCTCAATTTTTGCATGCTTCAGAAGCTATTCACGGAGATTTGGGTGTCATTCAAAAACAGGATGTCGTTTTATGCATTTCAAATTCGGGAAATTCCCCTGAAATCACCAATCTTGTTTCTTATTTAAAAGATTATTCTTCTGCATTAATTGGAATGACGGGAAACAGAAAAAGCAAACTTGCAGAATTTTCTGATGTCATTTTAGATACTCATGTAGATTTGGAAGCATGCCCGAATAAACTGGCTCCAACAAGCTCTACAACCAATCAAATGGCATTAGGAGATGCTTTGGCAATTTGCCTGATGGAACTGAATGAATTTAAAGAAAATGATTTTGCTAAATTTCATCCGGGTGGAAGTTTAGGTAAAAACTTAACGGCAAGAGTTGAGCAGTTTCTTTCTTCACAAAAACCTCAGGTTTCGGAGGATTCTTCGATAAGGGATGTTATTATTTCGATCAGCGCATCAAGTCACGGTATAACCGTTGTTACTGATAAAGATAAAATCACCGGCGTTGTTACCGACGGAGATTTGCGAAGAATGTTGATGAAAGGTGACGATATTTCTAAAGTTTTGGCGAAAGATATTATGTCTGCAAATCCTAAAACAATTGAGAAAGATGTTTTGGCAAAAGAAGCTATGAAAGTTCTGAAAGACAATAATATCGGACAATTAATTGTTACTGAAAACGGACAATATTTCGGAATTATTGATCTTCATACATTATTGGACGAAGGAATTAATTAAGATGGAAGAAGTGATTTTCTCCATTCAAAATTTCAAGCTATCCACAAAAGATCATCTAACTTATTTGCTTTATGAATCTTCGAATAATAAAAAAGTCATTAGAACAAGACTTAGAAATAGAATAATCTTTATTTTCTTGTTCTTATCTATTTTTATATATGTTTATGTCACAAGTTTCAACATCGCATTCTTAATATTTTTTATTCCTTTTACTATAGTTATGTTTTTAGTTAGAGAGATAACCGTAAGAAACACTCATGTAAAAGGATTGGAAAAATATATTAAAAATCAAAATAGCGAAAGTTCAGATACCACGTCAGAAATAACTTTTGCAAAGAGCTTTCTTTTAATCAATGAGAGCAATAGTGAGAGTAAAATCTCTTATAAGGATTTTGATGATATTATTGAGATAAATGAATGTGTTTTCATAAAAATATTAAATCGAAGTGTATTAATTATTAATAAAAACAATCAAAATTCTAAAACATTAATAGAACACTTAAAAAATATTTCATTACAAAATAACATTCCATATCAATTAAATTTACACTGGAATGGAAATAACTTTTGAGTTCCATATATAATTTCATAATTTCACAACATAATTTAATTCTTTAAATGAGCGAAGATAAAGACATGTCTTTTTTTGGACATATTGGGGAATTGAGGGGGCATTTGATCCGTTCTATTCTTGCAATCGTTATAGCGGCAGTGGTTGTCGGTTTTAATATCAACTGGATTATGGATCATATATTTTTTGGTCCCACACGTAATGATTTCCCTACTTTTAAAGTCGTAAACGAGTTTTCACAATGGATTTTAGGGGAAGACAGTATTACGTTGCCTGACGAATTTCCGGTGCGAGTTCAGAGATTGTATCAACAGTTTAATGTGATGATGGCAGTTTCTATTTTTGGAGGAATTGTGGCGGCTTTCCCTTATATTGTTTGGGAATTGTGGCGATTTATCAGTCCGGCTCTACATCCTAACGAGAGAAAAAATTCGCTTTTTATTATTAATTCGGTTTGGATTTTATTTATGACCGGAGTTTTATGCGGGTATTTCCTGATTTTACCTTTTGCCGTCAATTTCGGAGTTATTTTTAAAATTTCAGACATCATTATTCCTTTATATGATCTTAGTGATTACACTACCCTGTTTTTGCAGGTTGTCTTAGGAATGGGTGTTGTCTTTTTATTTCCGGTTTTAATTTACTTCCTTACCAATATCGGAATTCTGAATCCCAAGTTTATGAAAACTTACAGAAGACACGCTATTGTTTTGATTATGGTTGTTGCCGCAATCATTACTCCTGCCGATGTTTTGAGTATGATTATGGCTGCGTTGCCACTATTATTGCTTTATGAATTCAGTATTGTAATGTGTGGTTATACTTATAAAAAGGTGCAAAAACGAGATGCCGCTATAAAAACGGTTCAAAAATCTTAAAAATTAATATACATAATAGCGGCGCGAAAATCGATGATTTTCGCGCCGCTTGTTTTCAGAATACTAATCAAAAAACAGACATTCTTAAATAATATTCTTTAATTTTGATTTAATTAAATTTTAAAATCAGATGAAGAAGTTTTCATACTCGCTTTTATTGGTTTCCGGATTAGCTTTCGGGCAGTTTTTCGAAAAAGGTAAAACATTTACAAAACAGGACACTTTAAAAGGTTCTAATACCGAATTCAGAAATTTCTGGGATGTAAAAAAGTATGAACTTTCTGTAGAACCCGATTTTCAGCAAAAAAGTATTACCGGAAACAATAAAATAAGTTTTGAGATTACCAAAGATATTTCAAATCCTGTTTTTCAAATCGATCTGCAACAACCGATGAAAGCTGATGTGGTACAATGCAGTTTTCCTACTTCCAAACCATTTAAAAGAGAAGGTGATTTTATTTTTATTTCATCAAATAAAAACTTTAAAAAAGGAGAAAAATACACCATTGATATTGGCTATTCCGGAAATCCTACGATTGCCAAAAGAGCACCCTGGGACGGAGGCTGGGTTTTTACAAAAGATGAAAAAGGAAATCAATGGATGAGCGTTGCCGATGAAGGAATTGGTGCTTCAATATGGCTTCCTACAAAAGATATCTGGAGTGATGAACCCGATAACGGAATTATTATGAAAATTATTACTCCAAAAGATTTAGTTGGAGTCGGAAATGGAAGATTAATTAACAAAAAAACCGAAAACAGTAAAAATATTTTCACTTGGGAAGTTAAAAACCCCATCAACGCCTATTCTATTATTCCGAACATTGGAAAATATGTGAATTTTAAAGATTCTTATACCGGAGAAAAAGGAAATATTGATCTTGATTATTGGGTAATCGACTATAATTTAGAGAAAGCAAAAAAACAGTTTCAGCAGGTAAAGCCAATGTTGAAAGCATTTGAATATTGGTTTGGTCCTTATCCTTTTTATGAAGATTCTTACAAATTGGTTGATGCACCTTATTTGGGAATGGAACATCAGAGCAATATAGCCTACGGAAATGGCTATCAGAACGGCTATTTAGGAAGAGATCTTTCAGGAACAGGAGTTGGTTTAAACTGGGATTTCATCATTATTCACGAAAGTGGGCACGAATGGTTTGCAAATAATATTACAGCAAAAGATCAAGCCGATATGTGGATTCATGAAGCTTTTACCAATTATTCTGAAGTTCTTTTCACCGAAAATTATATGGATAAAAAATCTGCGGATATGTATGCTCAAGGAATTCAGAATAATATTGAAAATGACATTCCTATTATCGGTAAATACGGTGTACGAAATGAAGGAAGCGGCGATATGTATGCCAAAGGCGCAAGTATGCTTCATACGATGAGACAGATTATTAATGACGATGCAAAATTCAGACAGATTTTAAGAGGTTTAAATAAAGATTTTTATCATCAAACCGTCACAACCGAACAAGTTGAAAAATATATTTCAGAGAAAGCAGGTTTTGACTTTACAACAATTTTCAACCAATATTTGCGTACAACCGATGTTCCTGTTTTAGAATATGCTCAAAAAGGAACAGAATTGAAATTCCGTTTTGTAAATGGTGTAAAAAACTTAAACCTTCCAATAAGATTTGGTGAATATACGATTTCACCGAATGAATCTTGGCAAACGTTGAAGCTTAAGAATTCAAATCCGGTAGAGTTTAGCAAGAACTATTATATCAGATATAAAAAGATTTAATGAAAATTTAAAAGGCAAAATCATAAGTATGGTTTTGTTTTTTTTTAACTAAAGTTTAGCAAAAAATTATAAATCTCACTGTAACAATTTCAATTTAAAATCAACTACTTATCAATAAAATAAACCTAATGAAAAAAATAGCAATAAGCTTAGGAATTCTTGCGGTGGCTTTCGTTCAAGCGCAATCTATAAAAACAAACATCGATCTGGTGAATGTAAAAGACGATAAAATAGCCGTAACGATGGAATTTCCAAAAATGAAATCGAATGACGTGAAATTTCACTTTCCAAAAACAGTTCCCGGAACTTATTCTGTGGATGATTACGGAAGATTTATAGAAGGAATAAAATTTTTAGACAACAAAGGAAAAGAAATCGCTTTTACCAAAGTGAATGACAATACGTATTCTCTGAAAAATGCAAAAGCATTAAGTAAAATTACGTATTTGGTAAACGACAGTTTTGATGAAGAAAATGGTACGGATAAGCATAAAGCCGTATTCTCACCTTCCGGAACTGATATCGAACAGGGGAAAGTTTATTTGATTAATACACACGGTTTTGTAGGTTACATCGATAATATGCAGGATGTTCCGTATCAATTGGTAATTCAGAAGCCTAATGATTTTTACGGAACGACCGCTTTGGTTGATCAGGATAAATCTGAAGCAACCGATACTTTTACATTAGCCAATTATGCTAAACTGACAGATTCTCCTTTAATGTATTCAAAACCTGATTACATCACATTCAATGCAGGCGGAATGGATCTTGTTTTGGGTGTTTATTCTCCAACTGGAAAATATAAAGCAGCAGATTTTAAAGAAAATTTAGAAAAAATGGTCGTTGCTCAAAAGAAATTTTTGGGTGATATGAATACCAATAAGAAATATGCAATCATGCTTTATCTTGCAGGAACCGAAGGTCCTCAAATCAAAGGTTTCGGAGCATTGGAACATCACGAATCTACAAGTGTTGTGCTTCACGAAATGATGCCTAAAGAAGCGATTGACGAAGCTATTGTCGATGTAGTTTCTCATGAATTTTTCCACACCGTGAATCCTTTGAAGACGCATTCTGAAGAAATTCATTATTTTGATTATGCAGATCCTAAAATGTCTCAGCATCTTTGGATGTATGAAGGCGGAACCGAATATTTTGCTAATTTATTCCAGATTCAGGAAGGTTTGATTACAAAAGAGCAGTTTTTACAGAGAATTGGTGATAAAATTAAAAATTCTAAAAACTACGACGATACCATGCCTTTTACGGTGATGAGTAAAAATATTCTTCAGGATCAGTATAAAGATCAGTACAGAAATGTCTACGAAAAAGGAACTCTTTTGACGATGTGTCTTGATATTGAACTGAGAAAATTATCAAACGGAGAAATGGGTTATCGCGATATGATCAGAAAATTATCTCAGAGATTTGGTGAGAACAAACCTTTTAAAGATGATAAACTGATTGACGAATTGGTAACCATTACAGGATATCCGCAGGTAAAAGATTTTTACAATAAATACATTGCAGGAAGCCAGCCAACGCCTTATGCAGAATATTTAGCTCAAGTGGGTGTAGAAATCAAGAAGCAGGAAACTCCGCCGATGTTTTGGTTTATCAAAGATCCTGCGCAAACCGGATATGATGAGAAGAACAATGCTTTTGCCTTTGATGATCACTCTGCTTTATCTTCATTCTCAAAAAGTATCGGATTTAAAATTACCGATCAGGTTCTTGCTTTAGACGGAAAAACCATCAATATTCAAAATGCTCAGGAATTTATCAGCTATGCACAATCGATCAAAGAAGGTCAAAATGTTACCGTTACCGTTCTTCGTAAAAATGGCGATAAAATGGATAAAATTGATTTGAAAGGTAAAGCTGTTTTAGATAAAATAACAATGGAAACATTACAATTTGAAGCCAATCCTACTCCTGCAGAACAGAAACTTCAGGATCAATGGTTGACCGGAAAAAAGTAAGTTAATTTAAGTTGTTGATAGTTTTTAGTTGATAGTTGATGGTTTGACTTGCTATGTAATAATCAAAAATTATATTATTCAACGAATTTAAAATAAAACAAGCGGGGAAATTTTCCTCGCTTTTTTGTAATTACAGTTCTGCAGTTCTGCAAAATCATGTATATGAGCAGCAAAATCATCTGTATGCCTCAGAAAATGATCTCACCACAACGCAATACCTGCTGTACACCTCGCAAAATAATCTGTATATGACACTATGTCACATGTATGCTTCGCAAAGTCGTCTTATCGTATCGCAAAACGAAGTGTAACCGTCGTAAAATCATCTGTCTGTGATGCTATGTCATGTGTATTGTTCGTAAAACCACCTTATTTTAAAGAAATGCTTGCTTCCCGTTGGTAAATATCATCTGTCTCTTAAAGAATATCATCTGATTACCACGGAATGCCATCTGTCTGATAAGGAAAGCCGTCTCACCGCAAAGGAATTTCATCTGTCTGCCAAGGAAAGCCGTCTGGCAAAGAAAAACAGCATCTTTGTTAAAAAATGCTGTTGTTGTATGGTTTACTAAGAATTCTATTTATTTATTTGAAACTTTAAATCCTCAACTTCTTCTTTTAAGCTTTCTATTTCTTTTTTAAGAAGATTGATATAATCTTGCTGATTTTCAAGTATGTAATCCGGGATATTATGAAAATAATTGTTACTGGCAGAATAATTTCCAGATTGATTATCATAATGAATAATTTGAAGATTAGCATCATCTTCTTTTATATCTTCTACTTTAGTATCTAATGCCTTGGCGATGCGTTCCCATTCTTCGTCTGAGATTTTGATATCTCCTTTTTCTCTTCTTTGATATTGAGATTGTGTCATATGCAATAGTTTAGCCATGTTTTCCTGTGTGTATTTGCCCTTACGGGCATTAATCAGTTTATTTTTTATCATATTAATGTTTTTTTGTGTAGTACAAATATATTTATTTATGTGTTTATATTCACATAAAATTCACATAAAAACCTTGAAGTTATTCCAAATCAGTTATTTACATTTGGAATATCAATATTGATGAAAGTATGTTTCACGTTTTTTTGTATGTGTACAGTATAAAAAAAACATTACAGCTGATCAGCTAAAAACCCATGTCAGGGATTATATGGCGAAAAATTATTACTAATTATAAAATCATTAAAAGATGAAAAATCTTAAAAAACTTTCGAGAAATGGACTAAAGCTAATTACAGGAGGATTTGAAAACCCAAGTGGAAGTTATAAATGTTGTTGGCAAGGCACAAACAATTGTAGTGAGCCAATAAATCACGACCATGCAACCGCAGGTGATATGAGTTGTGTTAAGGGAGCAGAGCTTAAACCTGCTTAATTTTTAATGCAGAGGTTGTTATTTCACTAATAACAACCTCTTTACTAAAAAGTAATTATGAAAGTACTTTTGTTTTTATTTTGTGCGCTTAATTTGTTTAGCCAATCCAAAAGGTTTGTTTATAAGTATGAATTTATTCCTGATTCAAACAACCCGAAAGTCACAAAAGAATATATGTTCTTGGATCTTAACCAAGAAAAGTCTCAATTCTATAGTTATAAAAATTATAACGTTGATTCTACAGCTTTGGAATATTCAAGAAAAGGATTGTTTTATATGCCTCCTAATCAAGAATATCTAAATTTTAGAATTGAAAAAGACTTTAATACAGGAAAAATAGATATGATCTCTAAAATAAGTTCTGTTGTTTACAGAATATCAGATGATCATGTATATAACTGGACGATAACAAATAATAAAGACAACATATTGGGACATCCTGTAGTAAGTGCTGAAATCAATTTTGGCGGCAGGCACTGGACTGCATGGTTTGCTCCTGATATTCCTTTTCAGGACGGACCTTACAAGTTTCACGGACTTCCCGGATTAATACTTAAAATTGAAGATGATAGTAAAAGCCACAGATTTGTAGCAGTGCAAATAAAAACTCTTGAAAATTATGAACAGTATCCATTAACTGGAAACTCTAAGCCTACAATACAGATCTCTCAAGAAAAATATAAAAAAATGTATTTGGACTATCGACTAGACCCTTTAAAAGACTTAAGAGGAAGATATCCTGACCAAAGATATAGTGACGGAAGTTTTGTACCTGGTGATCAAGCCTTCAGAAATGAGGAAAAAAGGTTTAAAGAGAGAATAAAAAAAGACAATAATATAATTGAGATTGATTTGCTAAAATAAATCATCATATTGTATATTAAAAAAAGATTAATGCTTTATCAATAATACCGCTGCTCTTTTTATCATTAAAATGAAGTACAAATTTTTTTTTCTTTGAAATTATTATTAATCTTACTTACTAGTATTAAGTTTAGTGGGCAAAGCATTAGTATTTCTTACTAACTTGTTTATAAGCCAGATTCTACAGTAAGAAATGAAACACGAAAAGCAAGCTATGTTCTTGATCTTTTTTCTCAAAAATCAATCTTTCGAACCGAACACCGAAGAAAATCTGATTAACTCTTATCAAAAGGAAGATATGGTTTTGGATATAATTCAAACCCTAATTATGAACAATAATTCTTTATATGAAGTTGAAGGAGGAAAAAAAATTAATTGGGAACAGTATCAAAAACTATTGCAAGATTTTTTTAATGACCCTTTTCTTTCTTTAAAAAGCCCGTGGTATGAAAGCTTATACTGAAAATGAAAGTGGCGGCTATAAAGAAATTAATTACAGAGAAAGAACAAAAAAGATGCAAACAATGCTTTGAAAAAACCCAATAGAATTAAATCATAAAATTGATTATAAATAATTTCCTTTACAAAGATTTCATATTCAATGAAAGGAAAATTATAATAACGATAATAGTATTTTAAAAATAGTAAAGCGAGGAAGATTTTCCTCGCTTTACTTTACTATTTTATTTATACAATTCCGGTTCGATAGGATTGTTATTCTTTTTGAAACCTTCTTTTGCTTTTTTCTCCATTTCTCTGAAAACCAGATTAGGATCTGAAATTTCTTTTCCGTCTGCAGATTTAGTTTTAAACACAACTTTATTTGTTTCTGTGTTTTTCATCATCATCTCGCGCATATTTTTCGTAGGATCATTTTTATACGCTTTCCAGGCTTTTTTAAATTGAGATTTATTGATCTCAATATCTTTCCCTCCCATTCCGTAAAGTTGAACTCCTTGCGGAAGATTCATCTCTTTTTCTGTAGTAGTTTGAATCGTTTTATTTCCAACTAAAGTCAGGGAATGCGAACCTGTTTTATCTTCAATTTTCACAATCAAACCGGGAAGTCCGTAGAATTTATACGGTCCGTCCTGGAAAGGTAGATCTGTCGAAAACCAAGCCGTCCATTCTCTTCCGCCGTATTTTGTTGTTGCTTTTTGAGCATTATATTCACCAATTTTCTGCTTATCAGGAAGAATTTTCCATTCCGGTTTTTTATCTTCTTCAATTTTATAGCTGTCGCTGGAAATCTTTGTGAAAAGGTGAGTTTTAAAATCAGGATATTGTTTGGTAACCTTGTAAGAGACCATTCCCGGCTTATCTCTTCTGCTGATATTGATATTGTTAGGATTTAGCTTAAGCTGCCTTTCCACATCGGCCTGTGAAGTAGAATCTGCAATAAACTTTTCCTGACCGTAATATTTTGATCCGCTTTTATCAATATCCAAAAGCATTATTTCTTTCAAAACGTTTGCTTTGTCTGTAGAATCGGGAATGAATTTATAATCATAGAAAAAACGGTTTTGAGCAAAAACTGTGAATCCTATTATTAATAACAGCGCTAAAGATATTTTTTTCATGTTATTTTGTTTTATTAAGTTCTATCCTGTTGTTATCTTTTTTTATTTTTTCTTTCAGGCGTTCTTCCTGACCCTTCATCTGATTACCGGTTCCCTCTTTCATAATCATTGTCATACCGTTCATCTGTATTTGTTTTAAACCTTTTGTGGGATCATTTTCATATTCTTTAACCAATTTGTCATATTGTTTTTGATTGACTAAAATTTCTTTTTCGCTAAACACATCCTTTGGGATTTCCGTAAGATTTTTTACAGCCTGCAGGTTAAAGACATGTGATTTGCTTTGATCTTCTAATTTCACAATCAAACCCGGAAGACCATGAAATTTGTAGGGACCATCCTGAATCGGAATATCTGAAGTGAACCATGCCGCCCATTTTCTTCCACCAAATTCAGTTTCGGCTTTCTGAGTATTCCATTCTCCGATTTTTTGCTTTTCGGAACTTATTTTCCAATCTATTTTTCGGTCATCAGCAACTTTATACTGATCCCTTAAAATTCTATTATGAAAAAAGACTTCATATTTCGGATATTTTTTGGAAATCGAATATCTGATTGAGCCCTTTCGTCCATCTGTCTTAACATTCATCATCCCCGTTGAAGCCAATTGTTTTTCCAAATCAACTCTCATAATAGAATCGGAATGGTAAGCCGTATAGCTGTAAAACTTGGATCCCGAATCGGCAATATCAAGATTCATCATCTCTGTTTTTACATCGCCTGTGTTGGTAGAGTCTGGTATATAACGGTATTCGTAAGTAAAACGTTTGTTTTGAGCATCGGCAAAAACACCAATCATCAATACACAGAAAACGGTTATTAGTTTTTTCATTTTAAATTATTTTGAAAATATTTAAGGCTTGTTTAAAAATTATTTGAAAATAAAATTTTTAAATAATCTTCTTTTCTCCCATCTAAACGAAGGAAATTATCTTGAAAATTGCATCAAAATCGCCCCCTTTAGAACTGGGGAATAATTTTGATGCAATTTAAAAAGGCTCTTAAAATTTAAGATTATTTTTGTTTTGTTTTGATATGGATTTCCCCGGTGTCTTTGCCTGAAACTTTCGTTTTATTAATGTTAATAGATTCGATGTTCTTTGGATCAAGACTTTGCATTTCTTCATTTGAGCTTGCATTCCCATCGATGAAATATTGTACATCACCAGCAGAATTAGCATTAATCATATCTTTTACGTTTGTTTTGAAAGTAGCACCATTAGAAAGAATTTTACTTTTCGGTGGCATTGAAAGTTCTGTGTAGGTAGAAGTTCCATAATATTTTCCTTTTGGAGCATGTGCATCAACAGCAATTATCCAAGGATTTCCCTGCATTTTTTTTGTTTGCTCTCTCACAATTTCAGCCTGTTGTCTTGCCACTTCAGCCTGTTGTCTTGCCACTTCAGCTTGTTTTGCAGCGAGTTCCGCTTTTTCTTTAGCCAACTTTTCCAGCTTTCTTATTTCTTTCTTACTAAGACCCGGATAATTTTTATAATCAATATTGGGAACATTATAAGAATACATCTTTATTTTTGGAAAATTTGGAGGCGTTGATGAAGTTGGCGGCAACGGAACTTCAGGAACATCAAACCCTAGTTTGGCGTAATCTCTGGCTGCGTTCTTATATTCATCAGATTTAAAATATTCTCTCGATACTTTCAACTGCTCTCGCATTTTCTGAAAAGCTTCAGCATTATTGTAATTTTGTAAGCTTGAAATTTTACCAATTTCTTCAGATAACTTGCCAATTTCTGCTATATTTTTCTCGAAATCTTCACTTTCCGGCTTAAGAGTTTTCAAAACTTTTGATTTCTCTTCAATTTTTTTACTCAGTTCTGTAATTTTCTTCTGGTGTACATCAACTTTAAATGATGCTTTTGGAGTAACAATTTCCTGTGGTTTTTCTACCTTTTGTGGTCTTACAGTATCTTGTTTAATTTCAGAAACAGCTTTTTCAATTTCGTTATTTACTTCTTTTATTTCTTTATTTTTCGCATTAACCATGTAGGCGAATGCAACAGTGAATAAAACCGGTAAGGCAAGTATTCTTCGCGCATACCCGAATTTCGTTTGTGGTTTTTGTAACATTTTGAGGCGTTTTTTAAGGTTTGAACTTAGAAACGGACTGGTCGCAGGCAACGGTTTTCCGGAAAAGTGGCTTGCTAAAAGCATCTGCGCAAATGCTTTTGTGTCCGATTGTTTGACGGCTTTTTTATCAGCCAAATATTCGTGTATTAAATTGATTTCTTTTTTGATTATATGAAAAAACGGATTGAACCAAAAAACAGAAGTGAGAATCTCTATAAAGATCTTGTCGATAGAGTGTTTTTGTTCAATATGAACCATTTCATGCTTTAAAATCTGTTTTCCTACTTCTGAATTGATGACAATCGTGTTTTTCCAGAAAAGGTTCTTGAAATAAGAGAATGGAGCTTCAGAAAGATTGGTCTGGTAAAAATTTACACCTTCAAAACTTTCTTTTTTAAACTGTCTTTTGAGTTGTTGGATTCTGAAAATCCCGTACATGAATTTCCCTAAAAAATAGAGAGAAACCAATCCCAAAGCTGAAAAAATAATTCTAAAATAAATGTCGTCATGGTTTATGGTTTTATTTGTATTTAAATTTTGTAGCTTATTAAGCAAAACAAAAAGATTCTCATTTACCTCAATCGTAAAATCTTCTACTTTAATAAGAGGCAGCAAAATCGAGATCAGCATTGCCGACAAAAGATAAAATCTGTTGTAATGATGAAAGGTCTTGTCTTTTAAAGACAACCGATAATACAAAAACATTACACCCGAACAGATTGTCACTTTTCCGAAATAAAAAATAAGAGCTTCCATATTAGTCTTTGTTTTTAAGTTCGCTTAATAACATCTCAAGATCTTCAACGGTCATTTCGTTTTTTTCAACCAAAAAAGAAACGGCACTTTTGTAAGAACCTTTGAAATAGTTTTTCACCAAGCTTTTCATCGTTTTCCCCGAATACTGCTCTTTTGTTACCAAAGGAAAATATTCGTGCTGTCTTCCGTACACATTATAATCTACAAACTCTTTATCTTTAAGAACTTTCAGAATTGTAGAAACCGTATTGGTATGCGGTTTGGGTTCAGGATAAAGATCCAAAACATCTTTAAGAAAACCTTTTTCGAGTTTCCATAAAAACTGCATTACCTGTTCTTCTGCTTTTGTTAAAGTCTGGATGATCATAATTTTAATTTAGAGTAAGCGATAAAATTACTAAAAAAATCGTATCACTAATAAATTAGTTATACAAATGTAGAAATATTTTTAAACTGTACAACTATTTTTCTAGTGATAAAGATTAAAAATAAATAAGTAATTGGCAATCAGCCACATAAAAAACATTAAAATATGTTAAATTTTTAATTAATGGAAAATATGGAGTTACTAATCATCAGAGAAAACGTGATTATTAGTTAAAATTCTTAAAACTTGTTAAATTTTATTAAATAAAATTAAAATGAATGCGCACAGAATGAGAAAATATATTTATTTTAGTGCTTTAAAAATTTCTAATGAAAAGATATACTCTACTTTCTGTTTTAATGTTGTTGATATTTAATGTAACATCAGCGCAGACATCTTCTGTTTTCGGGTCGGTTACTGAAGCAAAAACAAAAATTGAAAACACTGTTCCTTTAGTTTTGGGACATCTGAAAAAAATAAGTGAATCACAGAATGACAACACCATTCTTACCAATGGTACCGCTGCTCTTAAGAAGGAATATGATGCTGTTGCTTTAGAATTTGATCTGTACAGAGGAAATATGGCGAGCTGTATTGTTAATAAATCTTCTAAAAAATCAACTAAATGTATGAATTATCATACGCAGTATTTCAGAAATACTTTGGGAATCTATGATAATTTCATCAATTATATTACAAAGAAAAACGGATATTTAGGAGTGGAAGACGAGGCTATAAAAAAAGATTTTAAACCTACAGAAATTGCAACTAAAATCGATACCGACTTTACAGCAGCAGCAAAAGCAGCAGGAAAATTAAAAGGTACCGCAAAAGCATCATACTTTGAGCAGGTAAAATCTGAAGATTTTAAGCTGGCTCCTTTCGATACTTTAATTAAATAAATCTTACATTAACATACAAAATCCCGTTTCAATGAAACGGGATTTTTTTTACAGTTTTTTATATTCGTCACTTACTACTCTTCCGTCAAAAGGCTCACTCCACACAACGAAAACTTTCTCGTCTGCAGATCTTTTTATTTCTGCCTGAATTACTTCGTATTCACCATTTTCATCTTGTCTTTCAACAATAAGGTCTACACCCTTTCCAACTCCCTGATCAATTGCTACTTTGTATCTTGTATCATCTTTTACAAAATCTTGTTTGCTAAAATTTATACTTCCCATAATTATTTATTTTATATTACGATAAGCAATTAATAAACCATTATTTATTTAAACTGAGGATTTTTTGAGGCTGATAAATTCATCAATTAAGACACAAAAAAAGGAGAACCATTTCTGATTCTCCTGTTGGTAGCGGGGACACGACTCGAACGTGCGACCTCCGGGTTATGAGCCCGACGAGCTACCTACTGCTCTACCCCGCGGTATATTTTAAAACGTCTACCGAAGACGTTATACTTAGTAGCGGGAACCGGACTCGAACCGATGACCTTCGGGTTATGAGCCCGACGAGCTACCTACTGCTCCATCCCGCGATATATCTTTATAGTGTTTACCGAAAACACTTAGCTTAGTAGCGGGGACACGACTCGAACGTGCGACCTCCGGGTTATGAGCCCGACGAGCTACCTACTGCTCTACCCCGCGGTATATTTTTTAAACGTTTACCGAAAACGTTACTTAGTAGCGGGAACCGGACTCGAACCGATGACCTTCGGGTTATGAGCCCGACGAGCTACCTACTGCTCCATCCCGCGATATTGGATTGCAAATATACGAATATATTTCAAAACCGCAAGCGATCCTTTTAAATAAAGCATTTTCATGAAATATATTTAAATATTCGTACATTTGTTTATGGCAAAAATTTTGAAAATCTACCCGGACAATCCACAGGAAAACCTTATCAATGAGGTTATTAAATCCCTGAATAATGGCGGACTGATTATTTATCCGTCTGATACTGTTTATGCTTTAGGCTGTAATATTTTTGATATCAAGGCCATGGAAAAATTAGCGCAAATAAAGAAACAGAAATTAGAAAAATCAAAATTCTCTATTATTTGTAACGATTTAAGCCATTTATCAGATTTTACAAGACCTATTGATACCTCTGTTTTCAGGTTTCTAAAAAGTCATCTTCCAGGTCCTTTTACATTTATTCTGGAAGCAAATAAAAGTCTTCCTTTAGCTTATAAAAATCACAAAACAATCGGTATCCGTGTACCTGATCATTCAATTCCGCAATTGATTGTTGAAAAACTGGGCCATCCAATCGCATCAACTTCCATTAAAGATGATGATGAAATTATTGAATATTCTACAGATCCGGAACTGATTGCTGAAAAATATGATCATTTGGTTGATATTGTAATCGATTCAGGATATGGTGATAACATCGCATCAACCATTGTAGACCTTACTTCGGGCGAACCGGAAATAATCCGTCAGGGAAAAGGAGAAATTTAGAACAGTTATTGAGATGAGTCTGAACGGAAGATATTCTTTAGGCATTGTACTTACTTTTGTATTGCTTGCCGCTTCAATGCTGTATTCAATACCATTAATCAATTTATTTTTTAATTATAAAACTTTAACCGCTGATCTTTTTTTCTATAACAGGCTTTCATTGTGGGCGGTTTTAGTTCTTGTCTTGATTTATAATTTTTTCTTAGAAAACAGATCATTCTTTGTTTGGGAAGAAAAAAAGTATTCGCCTTTATTTTATTTGGGCGCAGTAATAAGCTTGTATTTTATTTGCTTATTTGGTGGAGCATTTCTGAATGCGATTATTATTTTTTTAACTCAGGAAAAACCTAGCGAAAGACTTTTAGACCTTAAAAATTTATTTAAAAACAATTATTTTCTGATCATTTTCACCTGCCTTACCGCCGGAGTTATAGAAGAATTACTGATGCGGGCTTACATTCAGCCACGAATCGAAAAAACATACAACAGTCCGATGTTGGGTGTGGTTGTTTCAGCACTTTTATTTGGCATTTTACACAGCACTTACGGAACTATCGGTCAGGTTGTTGTCCCATTTTTTATTGGGATTGTATTTGCTTTATTTTATAAAAAATATTCAAACATTAAAATTCTAATTATTTGTCATTTTTTGATCGATTTTATCTCGATGATGCTCATGAATTTTATTGATCCTAAACATTTATCTTTACTCAACCTATGAAAATCATAACCTCTCCTGCAAAATTAATGAACGTAGAAAACTCAACAGATTTATTGAGATGTTCTACCCCAAAATTCATCGAAGAAGCAGCATTAATCCAATCTCATTTAAAGCATAAATCTCCAAAATATCTTTCTGAATTAATGGAAATTTCGTCAAAACTGGCAGACGAAAACTGGGAAAGAAACCAAAAATGGAAAGCTAAACCCACTGCAAAAGAATCTGCTCCGGCAATGTTTGCTTTTACAGGTGAAGTTTATCGTGGTCTGGATGCAAAAACATTAGACAAAAATGCGATTGATTATCTTCAGAAAAATTACCGAATGCTTTCCGGGCTTTATGGTTTGCTGAAACCTTCAGACAAAGTAATGCTTTATCGTCTTGAAATGGGCAGAAATTTCGAATTTGAAAGCTATAAAAATCTTTATCAGTTCTGGACAGAAAAAATAACGGATCAACTTAACTCTGAAATGAAAAAGAACGAAATTCTTCTGAATTTGGCAAGCGGTGAGTATGTAAAAGTTGTAGACAGAAAAAAACTAAATCATCAAGTTATCGATTTTGATTTCTACGAAATGAAAGATGGAAAATTGAAAACAATCGTAGTTTACACCAAACATGCAAGAGGTATGCTTGTAAGATTTTGTGCAGAAAACAATGCAAAAACATTAAATGACGTAAAAGCATTCAACTATGAAGGATACTTAATTGATGAAGAAAAATCAACCGATACAAAACTCGTTTTCACAAGATAATGACGTTATCACTACTTAAAAAGCATTTTTTAGATTCACTTTCGGAAGTTTATACAGATTCTGAAAGCACCTTTATATTTCAGATTTTTACTGAACATATTTTAGACTTAAATAATTTTCAGCAAAGACAATCTGCAGATTTGGAATTGTCTGATGAGAATATAAATAAATTCCAGCAAATCATTTCAGAATTAAAAACGGGAAAACCTTATTTACAGATTTTAGGTGAAACTGAATTTTACGGAATGAAAATTTTTGTTGATGAGAATGTTTTGATTCCTCGACCGGAAACGGAGGAATTGCTGGAGTTTGCGATAAAGAAGATTCAAGATGCGAGATTTGAGATGCGAGATTCGGGATGCGGGATTTTGAATTCGAGTTCAGAGAGTTTAGCTATAAATAACCCTAATTTTTCGGAAGAGAAAAACCCTCAAACACTCCAACGCTTCAACTCTCCCATCAAAATTTTAGACATCGGAACCGGAAGCGGAATTATTCCTTTGGTTTTAAAAAAATATTTCCCGGAAGCAGAAATTACTTCCATGGATTTCTCTGAAGCAGCTTTAAAAACAGCGAAAAAAAATGCAGAATTTCACCAGCTTGACATCAATTTTATTCATGCCGATTATTTGAGTTTAGATTTAAATCAGAATTTTGATGTTATTATTTCAAATCCACCTTATATTGGAATTGATGAAGAGAACGAAATTGCAGATTCTGTAAAAGAATTTGAACCAACAATGGCGCTCTTTTCTCCGACTTCTGATGCTTTGATTTTTTATCGAAAAATTGCCGAAGATTCTAAAAAATATTTAAATGAAAACGGTTTGCTTTTCTTAGAAATCAATCAGAAATTAGGGAAAGAAACGCTAGAATTGTACAAAGATTTTTCACAAGTTGAACTCATAAAAGACCTGAGTGAGAACGACCGTTTTATTTTTGGAATAAAATAATATTAAATTCAAAAGTTCATATAAAGTTAATTGTAATCAAATTCCGTTTTATTTTTATATTCTTAATTTTATCCCACCAAACAATAAAATTATATTATTATGAAAAATTTAATTAAAAGCGCATTACTAGCTTTCGGAGTTCTATTAACGATTACCAGTTGCAGTACTGATGCAACAACTTTAACGGATGCTGAAATGACAAATGCTAATCTCGCAAATAAAAGTGAGAATAGTAAAAAACAACAGACTTATCAGCTAAAAGTAGGTACCATCCACAACGGGGTAAACTATATGAACGGAAGTTATGATATGGGCGGAATTTATGCAACCGATGTGAATACAGGGATTGTTTATGACGGATATATCACTTATTCTAACGGATACGCCAAACTACCTGGATATTTTACCGATCTTCCAGCTGGGACTTATGAAATCTCTGCTTATCAGGGACAAGGAGGCTGGGTTGGCTACGGTTCTACAACAGTTACCCTGACGCCATCTTCAGTGGGACAAGACGGTTATGTGAATGTATATATTCCAATTGCCTGGGAAGAATAGTAATTTTCAACACAATAAAAAAGACTGTTTTCAAATAGAGAACAGTCTTTTTTATTTCAAATAATTTGAAAGAGTTTATTAATTAATCCTTTTTCTAATAAATACTTCATATGCTAAATAAATCAGCGGAAGCGACATAATACCCAAAAAGAGAATATTGCTTAATGCAATTTGAGGGAAAACAATGATTGTATAAATTAACCCAAAAAATGCACCGCCTAAATGTGCTGCATGACCAATATTATCATGACTTCTTGGTTTCAGCATGCTGTAAACAGAATATCCAAAATACAGCAAACCAAAAATATATCCTGGAATACTTAGGGCTGGAGGTAGAAATATAATTCCGATTTTTATATTTACAGGATCTAAAGAAACGCTTGCAAAAATAATCCCAGCAACACCTCCGCTTGCACCAATTGCAGAATACCAACTTTGATTTTTATAAATTAAGAGTGAAAATAAATTTCCTAATAGTATTGAAGCGATATAAATAATTAAAAAACCACTCACTCCAAAAGCATATAAAATAGCAGGGCTGAACATATACAAAACACACATATTCAATGCTAAATGTATAAAATCTGCATGAAGAAAACCTGCTGATAAAAGTCTGAAATACTCTTTTCTTTGTTGAATTGCTCCAACATTGAATTTGTATTTTTCGAACATTCTTATATCGTTTAAAGCTAAATAGCTAATAATACATGTTACTGCAATTATAATTATGACAACTGTATTCATATTTTCTATTTTTCGTTATCATCACTGTCAAACAAATCGCCGATTGTTCCGCCCTCATCGTCTATGATGGGAGAGGTAAGATCTGGTTCTTCATACACTTCCGGCTCCTCTTCTTCAGGTTCAGGAATGGTGATGTTTATATTTTTAACCTTAAATTTTGTAAACTGATTTCCGATCGCTTTAATTCCTTTTACGGCTATAAATTCGTCGATATTTACGATTTCAGGCTCTCTTTCTTTTCCTTTATCTTTTGCGAAAATAATTTCTGCGGTAGAATTATTAGAAACTATAATTCTTTCGACAAATGACTTCGGATGTTCAGATGGCATAAAAGTCTGTACATTAGTATTGTTTTCCAGCAAGAATCTTTTGATGAAATACATATCTTTTTCTCCGTCGTAATAAATGCAGGTCACCGGTTGATGAGGACGCCATTTTTCCAAAATAATATACTCGTCATCAAAGCGGTTTCCAAGATCAAAACTTACGAGTTTGGCTTCGCCCTGTGCATTAATGGTTAAGATTTTATCATCCCCTTTAAAGTTTCCGAGGAGCGTTCCCCTTACATCCGCATTCAGTCTTCTTACCGTTTCGTCAAACCAGATCTTTCTTGGTGCCAATGTAGAAACGCCTTCTTCTTTCAAATCAACTTTCTTTACAGAATATTTGGTCACCAAATTTCCTTTTGAGTCTCTTCCTTTAATTGCTAATTCAGAAAAATCGATTTCCATTTTATTCTTTCTGATTCTCGGATTGGGTTTTAATAAAACAGTTACAACCTCAGCTTCACCGTTCGGGTTTGCCGAAAAATAAAGCATTTCTGAGCCTTTCACATCCGATGCTAAAGGATAATCTGTATTTCGGGTAACCCCTGTCACCGAAAAACGCTTCATATAATAAGGTCCGTCTCTGCCTTCACGGTAAATCATGTTGTAAACGGTGCGTTTATCGTTCTTTTTCCAGATGGCAACGTGTTGAATGTCTTTACCAATGAAGGTTTTGGCTTCTACTTTCACGACTTTCATGTTTCCGTCTTTTCTGAACGTAATGATATCGTCGATGTCTGAACAGTCAAACAAATATTGGTCTTTCTTAAGCGAAGTTCCGATAAAGCCTTCTTCAAAATTAACATACAATTTTTCATTGGCTACCGCAACTTTTGTGGCGTCAATGGTATCGAAAATTCTAAGTTCTGTTTTTCTTTCTTTGCCTTTTCCGTATTTTTTCTGAATATTCAGATAATAATCAATCGCATAAGCAATAAGATTGGCCAAATGAAATCTTACCTGCTCAATTTTACCTTCTAATGCAGCAATATTTTCTTTAAATTTATCTAAATCGAATCTCGAGATTCTTTTAATTCTAATTTCAGTTAACCTTAAAATATCTTCTTCGGTAACTTCTCTCAAAAGATGTGCGGTGTGTGGTTTTAAGCCTTTATCAATAGTTTTCAGCACTTCTTCCCAGCTTTTCACCTCTTCGATGTCGTGATAGATTCTGTTTTCGATGAAGATTCTTTCTAATGAAGAAAAATGCCAGCTTTCCTGCAATTCATTAAGCTCAATTTCCAGTTCTTTTTTCAGCAACGAAACCGTATGATCGGTATTCATTCTTAAAATTTCGGAAACGTTCAAAAACATTGGCTTATCACCCACAATTACGCAGGCATTGGGAGAAATCGTCACCTGACAATCGGTAAATGCATATAACGCATCGATCGTTTTATCTGGCGAAACTTCATTATGAAGATAAATCAGAATTTCAACTTTATCTGAAGTATTGTCTTCAATTTTTTTGATCTTGATTTTCCCTTTTTCATTAGCCTTAATGATCGAATCAATCAAATCACTGGTATTTTTAGAAAAAGGAAGCTCAGAAATCATCAAAGTATGCTTGTCTACCTGAGAAATCTTGGCTCTGGCTCTTACTTTTCCGCCTCTGTGACCGTCATTATATTCTGAAACATCCAGAAAACCTGCGGTAAGAAAATCAGGATAAATTTCAAATTTTTTCCCTTTCAAATGAGCAACAGATGCATTTATTAATTCGTTGAAATTATGCGGAAGAATCTTTGTGGAAAGTCCTACCCCAATTCCTTCAACACCCTGTGCCAGAAGCAAAGGAAATTTTACAGGTAAATCTACAGGCTCGTTATTTCTGCCGTCATAAGATTTTGACCAAATGGTGGTTTTAGGATTAAAAACAACTTCCAATGCAAAAGGAGTCAGTCTTGCTTCAATATATCTTGCAGCAGCAGCAGAATCTCCGGTGTAAATATTCCCCCAGTTTCCCTGGGTGTCTATCAATAGTTCTCTCTGCCCGATCCCCACCATTGCATCGGTAATAGAAGCATCACCGTGAGGGTGATATTTCATCGTGTTACCAACAATATTTGCCACTTTATTGTACCGCCCGTCTTCCAGCTCACGCATAGAATGCATAATTCTACGTTGTACCGGTTTGAAACCATCGTAAACAGACGGAATGGCTCTATCTAAAATTACATAAGATGCATAATCCAGAAACCAGTCTTTGTACAGTCCTGAAACTTTTTTTAAGCTTTCGCCTTCGTGAGAGTTGTCTTCTATCATTATTTATTCTTGATGTCTTTTCTCTTTATTAGCATTCATTACTTTGTTGAGGGATGTTTTTAAATCATTGACTTCTTTTTTCGTTAAATAAGAAGTTTCGTATTTTAAGATTGCCGAGCCACCGTTTTTGCTAGAAACAGTCACATAAAGTCTCCTGAAAAACAATATGGAAACCATTTCAAATTTAATCAGCTTATATTTTGGAAATTCATCATTCAACGGTTTATCTATAAAAGGAACAATATTCCTGTTTCTAAAGTGAAGCGCCTCACCTTCACTATCATATTCAAAAATCTGCCTACCATACAAATAATTAATAATCAACAATATAGCAGGAACAATAATTAAAATACAGCTTTTCTCATCTAAAATATCAAACCTCATTTTATCTACAATAAAACCTATGCACCCTCCTGATAATATCATCAATAGTAATATATTGAAAAAATTATACACAGGTACTTTTTTCCTGTTACTTAGTCTCATCGTAATTATTGATTTCTACTGATTACTATTTTTTAAAGCTCAGCTTCATCTAAAACCTCTTTTTTATTGATATCCTGATCTTCTACAACCAAATTTTCAAGAATAAAAACTTGTCTATCCGGTGTATTTTTCCCCATATAAAATTCTAGAATCTGCTCAATCGTTTGGTCTTTTCCGATAACTACAGGTTCCAGGCGAATGTCTTTTCCAATAAAATGTTTGAATTCGTCAGGTGAAATTTCTCCCAAACCTTTGAATCGTGTAATTTCAGGATTTTTGCCTAATTCATTTAAAGCTTTCACCCTTTCCTGCTCAGAATAGCAGTATCTCGTTTCTTTTTTATTTCTAACCCTGAATAACGGAGTCTGAAGAATATACAAATGTCCGTTTTTTATCACATCAGGGAAAAACTGAAGGAAAAATGTAATCATCAGAAGCCTGATGTGCATTCCGTCGACATCGGCATCGGTTGCAATAATTACCTGATTGTATCTTAAATCTTCCAGACTTTCTTCAATATTTAAAGCAGCCTGCAGCAAGTTGAATTCTTCATTTTCGTACACCACTTTTTTGGTTAAACCATAACAGTTTAGCGGTTTACCTTTTAGCGAAAATACAGCCTGCGTTTCTACATCTCTCGATTTTGTGATAGATCCTGATGCAGAATCTCCTTCGGTAATAAAGATTTGTGTCTCCGCTTTTCTTTCAGCTTTTTGATCGTTGTAATGCTGTCTGCAGTCACGAAGTTTTTTATTGTGAAGAGAAACTTTTTTGGCTCTTTCTCTTGCCAGCTTCTGAATTCCGGAAAGTTCTTTTCTTTCTCTTTCAGAAATTAAAATTTTTCTCTGTATCGCTTCTGCAATCTCAGGATTTTTATGAAGGAAATTATCTAATTTATTTTTTAAGAAATCGATGATAAAGGTACGGACAGTCGGGCCGTTCGGTCCCATATCGCTCGAACCTAATTTTGTTTTGGTCTGAGATTCGAAAACAGGTTCTTCAACATTGATGGAGATGGCAGCAACAATCGATTTTCTTACATCTGATGCATCAAAAGTTTTATTGAAAAATTCACGAATTGTTTTTACATACGCTTCACGGAAAGCATTCAGATGCGTTCCACCCTGTGTTGTATTTTGTCCGTTAACGAATGAGAAATAGGTTTCTGTCTGCGATTTATCGGTGTGCGTAATCGCAACTTCGATATCGTTATCTTTCAAATGAACAATCGGGTATAAGGTGTCACTTTCCAGCTCTTCTTCCAACAAGTCTTTCAATCCATTTTCTGAAAAGAACGTCTCGCCGTTAAAAAGAATTTTTAATCCCGGATTCAGATACGCATAGTTGCGGAGCATTCTTTCGATATACTCTTTTCTGTATTTAAAATGAAGAAAAATATCTGCATCTGGAATAAAAGAAATTTCGGTTCCGTTTCTGTCCGAAGTTTCTTTTTCATCGTGTTCTTCAGTGATTATACCTCTGGAAAATTCTGCAATCTTCATTCTTCCTTCACGGAAAGACCGTACGCGGAAATAATCTGAAAGTGCATTTACAGCTTTTGTACCGACACCATTCAGTCCAACAGATTTTTTGAAGGCCTTGCTGTCATATTTACCACCGGTATTCATTTTTGAAACAGCATCAACTACTTTTCCAAGAGGAATCCCACGACCAAAATCACGAATCGTGACTTTTCCGTCATCCACTTTTATTTCGATTCTTTTACCAGATTTCATTCTGAATTCATCGATCGAGTTATCCAGAATTTCTTTCAGTAAAATATAAATACCATCATCAGCAGACGAGCCATCGCCAAGCTTACCGATATACATACCGGGACGCAAACGGATGTGTTCCTGCCAATCGAGGGTTCTGATATTATCTTCGGAATAGATAGGTTGTATTTCTTGTGACATATATTATTTCAGCAAACATACAAAAGTACGAAAACGGACAAAAATATCCGAATTTTTCAGTTCCTATTTATTAACATTTTAGTTAAATTTTAATAGTACAATCACACATTTATTGAAATTTAAATCAGAAATATTGAAAATTTGATCTAATTTAGATTTTTAAAGATTTTTAAATGATACAACTTCTTTCTTCAAAACTTCCCAATGTTGGAACCACCATATTTACCCAAATGTCTCAACTGGCCAATCAACATCAAGCCATCAATCTATCACAGGGATTTCCTGATTTTTCAACTGATTCTGAATTACTTGATTTAGCGAATAATTTCATTCAAAAAGGATTTAACCAATATGCTCCTTTAGGAGGAATCATGGGTTTAAAAGAAGAAATTGCAAGAAAAATTGAGAACAGCCACCAAGCAATTTATCATCCAGAAACTGAAATTACCATCACAGCAGGCGGAACCCAGGCGATCTTTACAGCAATTGCGACCTTTGTAAAGGAAAATGATGAAGTGATAATTTTCGAACCGGCTTATGATTGTTATGAACCTACCGTCGAACTTTTTGGAGGAATCGTAAAACGCTACCAAATGAAAGCTCCCGATTACGAAATCGATTGGAATGTTGTAAAAAAACTGGTTTCAGAAAAAACAAAAATGATTATTCTGAATAATCCGAACAATCCTTCCGGGAAGATTTTAAAAGAAAATGACATTGAGGAGTTAATTAAAATCGTAAAAGACACTAATATTTTAATTTTGAGCGATGAAGTGTATGAAAATATTGTTTTTGACGGTAACGAACATTTAAGCATTTGTAAATATCCTGAGCTTAAAGAAAGAAGTCTTTTAGTAGCCTCTTTCGGGAAATTATTCCACATCACAGGTTGGAAAATCGGATATTGTGCCGCTCCAAAAGCTCTGACTGATGAGTTTAGGAAAGTGCATCAGTTCAATGTTTTCTGCGTCAATACTCCACTTCAGATGGCTTTGGCAGAGTACATGAAAAATAACGAGCATTACAATCAGCTGAATCATTTTTTTCAGAAGAAAAGAGATTTTTTAAGACAAGGTTTAGCTCAAACTTCATTTGAACTTCTAGATTGTGAAGGAACTTATTTTCAGGCTTTGAAATATGGCAAAATTTCAGATAAAAATGATTTTGATTTCGCAACTGAATTAACGGTTAATAATAAAGTGGCAAGTATTCCGTTTTCGGCTTTTTATAAAGATAAGCTGAATGAAAATGTGATCAGATTGTGCTTTGCAAAAAAGAATGAGACCCTTGAAAAGGCTATTGAAAATTTAGCTAAACTTTAAAATAAATCTCTCGCAGATTAAACAGATTAGGTAAAGATCTGCTCGATTTGCTCAATCTGCGAGAGGAAATAAATTATTTTTAAAAGAACATTCCGCCGGAAGCTTCAATTCTTTGTGCAGTAATCCAACCCGCGTCGTCAGTACATAAAAATGCTACCACTCCACCGATATCATCCGGCAAACCTGCTCTGCCTAAAGCAGTATTTCCGGCAATCATAGAGTTCACATTTTCATCATCTCTTGTTCTTCCGCCGCCAAAATCAGTTTCAATTGCTCCCGGAGCGACTACATTCGCTTTTATTTTTCTTGGGCCTAATTCTTTCGCTATATATTTGGTCAACATTTCAACACCCGCTTTCAATGAGCCATAAACAGACGATCCCGGCAAAGCAAATCTTGCCAAACCTGAAGAAATATTTATAATTCCTCCTCCATCATTAATGAATGGCAAAAATTTCTGAGTTAAAAAGAAAACTCCTTTGAAGTGAATATCAACCATCTCATCAAGTTGGTCTTCTGTAGTCTCAGCAATCGGAGAATACAATGCTGTTCCTGCATTATTTACCAGATAATCTAAATTTTTACTTCCTGTATTTTCCTCCAAATGATCCGTCACTTTTTTGATAAATTCGTCAAAGCTTTTTGTATTTCTCGTATCCAGTTGATAAGCGATCGCTTTCTGACCTAAAGCCTGAATTTCTGCGACAACATTTTCAGCTTCTTCCTTATTACTATGATACGTAATGATTACATCCAATCCTTTTTTAGCAATTTTTAACGCTGAATTTTTACCTAAACCTCTACTTCCGCCTGTTATAAGGGCAATTTTTGTTCTGTTATTCATAATTTGATTTTTTGATGTTACAAAGTTGAGTCAATTTCAGCCTTGATGATTTACTTCAATCAATCTGAAATTTGCAAAATTCAAATCAGGCACGAAATTCCATAGGTGCAAATGAAGTTTTTCGTTTAAAGAAATTAGAGAAGTGAGCAACCTCTTCAAAACCTAAAGCATAAGAAATTTCAGAAATATTCCAATTGGTTTGTTTTAATAATATTTTAGCTTCCTGAATCAATCGATCTGCAATAAATTCTGTAGTTGTTTTCCCGGTTTTTTCTTTTACATTTTTATTTAAATAATTCACATGAATCGACAATCGATCTGCAAAATCTTTAGCTACTTTAAGCTGAATTCGTTGATTGGAAGATTCAATCGGAAACTGTCTTTCTAACAATTCGATAAACAGAGAAACTACTCTTACCGCTGCATTGTGTGAATGACCAACTTTTTCTGCAGGTTGTAATTTTTGTCCGTAATGAATCAGTTCGGAAACATAATTTCGTATTAAATCATATTTAAATTCATAATCAGAATCAATTTCTTTTTTGATTTTTCCGAACAGCAAATCAACCTCATCGGCCAATTCATCATCAATCTCAAAAACAGGAATGGTACCCGGTTGAAATAAAGGCAAATCTTCAAGAATATTTTTAGACGAATTTTTAGTGAAAAAATCAGCCGTAAAAACGCAAAAATTCCCTGACTGATTCTCATCTTCAGGTACATAATGATAAGGAACTTTCGGAGTTGCAAAAAGTAAAGCATTCTTTTTTATTGAGATTACTTTATCTGCATATTCAGCCCTGTTTTTCCCTCTAATTAAACTGATTTTATAATATTTCCTCCTGTTGTAAGGCATTTCAGAGGTTTTTTTGACATTGGCAATGGTCTGCGCAATATCAAACACATTAAAATGACCAATATCTTTATGAAGACCTTTCGGAAAGATGCTTTCGATATCTTTTCCCAGTCCTTTGGTCATCTCAAGGTAAAAATCTTCCAGAGAAGCATGAGCTAGTTTTTCCATGATGCGGAATTTGTATAATTCAAATATAGGAATTTATGAAATATGAGTTAAATTACATATCCTCCAGCAATTTCTAAAAGCCATTTTCCATTTTTATATTCTGCAGAATAATCCGTAGAGCTACTGTTTCCCCATTCTTTTATATAAAAAATATTAGGATTATTTTTATTTCTTTTAATTTTTCCGATTCCGTGTGATGAGACATCCGTAACTTTTAAATAATCAGTTTTTGATTTTGAATCTTCAGGACTAAACAAAACATGATATTTAGGGCTTATCTGATGAAAATAATCACAATCACTAATGAAAATTTCAAAATAGTAGTTTTTATTACTAAGATTTTCAGATCCGTAATCAGGTAACAACGTTTCATAAAGCTGGGTAAACTTATTCTTTTCAGATTTAAACATTGGATTCAAATCATTAAAATCATCCATTCCATCTCCATCGGTATCTTTATTATTGGGATTTAACCCAAAGCTTTTTTCAAAAATATCGTTATAACCGTCGTGGTCAGAATCTTTTACTAAATCTTCTAATTTTATTTTGAATAGTTTTCCATCTTCAATTGCTGAATAATCATCATAACCTGGCAAACCTGGAACTTTTACGATTTTAACAAAACTTCCTTCAAGCTCTAAAAAACCATTATTAACAATCGGCTTTTCCTGAACTTCATTAATATAATAATGACTAAAGCTTAATCCTAAAAAATAAGCAGAAGGTTTTTCATTTTCTATTTTACAAAGCCAAAATCCGAGCTGGTTTCTACCAAAAGCATACATTACATTTCCGATTTTTTGCTGATTAGAAAAAGCAAATTGTTCTGAAAATTTATTATTAAATGCTTTAAATTCCGAATCATATTCTTTCCATTTCTTTTCCATAATCTCTTCCGACTTCGATTCTAGACTGTCTTTTTTAAAGCTTCTAAATTTTTTGAGATTAACAATCTGTAGATAATTCGGCTTTTCAGTAATAATCTTTTTTACATTATATTTTTGTGCGTGTGCATAATAATTATCATTGATTAAATCCTCACTATTTTTAAAATACTTAGTCCAGATATCATCAGAAGTTGTAAAACACCTTTCTTCCAAACTCTTTGAACACGAAACAATCAGAAACAAGAAAAATAAATATCTCATAAAATGTTTTTACTAATATATAAAAAACGCTCCCAAATTCATGGAAGCGTCTTTAAAATACTATATAACTAACTTTTAATATTTTTAAACATTAAATCTGAAGTGCATCACATCACCATCCTGAACGATGTATTCTTTACCTTCTACAGAAAGCTTTCCAGCTTCTTTTACCTTTGCTTCAGAACCATACGTCACATAATCATTGTATCTAATTACTTCTGCACGGATGAAACCTTTTTCGAAATCTGTGTGAATTACTCCTGCAGCTTGAGGAGCCGTCCAACCTTGTCCGATTGTCCAGGCTCTTACTTCTTTTACACCTGCTGTAAAATAGGTTTGAAGCTTTAATAAATCGTAAGCTTTTCTTATCAAACGGTTCACTCCAGGTTCTGTAAGACCTAATTCTTCTAAGAAAATTTCTCTTTCTTCAAAAGTTTCGAGCTCATTGATATCAGCTTCGATCTGAGCCGCCAAAACAACAACTTCAGCACCTTCACCTTTCGCCATTTCTTCAATTTTTGCAATCCACTCGTTTCCGTTTTTAATTGAATTTTCATCCACATTACAAACGTAAAGAACCGGTTTATTCGTCAAAAGCTGAACTTCACCAATGATTGATTTTGCAAAATCATCCATTGCAAATTCTCTTGCATTTCTACCGTCTTCAAGATGTTTCTGAAGATTTTGAAGTGTTTCGTATGTCAACAAATCTTCTTTCTTACCCGATTTGATAAACTTTTTCGCCTTTTCAACAGCTTTTCCAACTGTTTCCAAATCTTTCAACTGAAGCTCGATATCGATAATATCTTTATCTCTCAAAGGATCTACTGAACCTTCAACGTGGATAATATTTCCGTTTTCAAAACATCTCAAAACATGAATAATCGCCTCACACTCACGAATGTTTGCCAAGAATTGGTTTCCTAAACCTTCTCCTTTACTTGCTCCTTTTACAAGACCAGCAATATCTACAATCTCTACAACAGCAGGCAAAACTCTTTCAGGATTTACCAATTTTTCAAGCTCAAATAATCTCTGATCCGGTACAGAAACCGTTCCTAAATTAGGCTCGATAGTACAGAAAGGATAATTGGCAGACTGCGCTTTAGCATTGCTTAAGCAGTTAAAAAGAGTTGATTTACCTACATTCGGTAAACCTACGATTCCACATTTCATAACGTTAGATTCAAAGTTTAAGGTTTAAAGTGTAAGGTGATTTTACCTTTCACTTTCAGCGGGCAAAGATAGTGATTTTACGGTGGATTTCATAATAAAAAAAATCTGCCACTATTGTGACAGATTCTATGAATTATTTTTGTGCGTTTACTTTTACGGATTATCTCCTGTCGCTTCCTGAGCAAGGGGAACATCATTTGGAGCCGCTTCCAATGCACGATCCAATGTAAAAAGTGATTCATTGCTTGCTCTGTCACCGCCTGCAATTTTTAATTTATCAATCAAATTCGCAGCTAATGTTTCTTCCTCAATTTGTTCCTGTACAAACCACTGCATAAAATTCCACGTTGCCCAATCTTTTTCTTCTAACGCTAAATCGACCAATCTGTAAATCGCCGTAGTATTATCTACTTCGTGCTTAAAAACTCCATCGAAGCAAGCAGTTAAAGATTCGGGATCAACAGGAGGTTCCGGGATGGCTTCCACTTTTGGCTTACCGCCTCTGTTTAAAACATATTCCATAAATTTTATGGAATGATTTCTTTCTTCCTGTGCATGACGGTACAGAAAGTTGGCAATTCCCTGATATCCTTTATCATCTGCCCAAATTCCGTAAGATAAAAATGTGTGTGAAGCGTGAATTTCTTTATTCATTTGGTCACTCAATGCTTTTTCCAGCGCAGGTGAAAGTCTGTTGGTATTCATAATTGTATATTTAAATGTGATTATCAATATGGATACAAAAATGATTCCGTGAAATGTATTTTTTATACCCTTTTAAAAACATCATAATACAATTAACTATAAAACAAATACTTAACAACGCAATTTATAGTTAGTCTAAAATAAAATGATGTATAATTTAAAGAATTAGCTTTAAATCTGATCACAAGAACATTCATTATTTTTGAATATTCAATGATGACCAGATTGAAAATTTTCCTTTTAAATAGTATAAGAATTTGTTTAAAGAATGATCGCTCCGAAGAAGCGTAACCTTTGTAGCAAATTATTGAAATGATGATGGTGAACTGTGTAGAAGCGCTACCTTTTTTTAAAAGTATATTTGTGACTTTTGATTTAGCTCTATTTTTTTGTCAGCTTTGCCAAATAAGAATCCTCATCCTGCAAAACTTTTTCAATAGTAAAACTATTATTTTCAGCAGCATTTTTTAAGGTATTAAAATCAAGATACAGCCATTTAATTGGATCTTCAGACTCGCCTTTATAATGAACAATATAATCTAATTCCCCATAATATCCATTTGCAGGAATCAAAACTCCGCCATCTTCATCTTGATCAAACATATACAGAATATCAGTGCTATCAATTAGGATTTGCCCGTTTTTATTTAATAAAGAATGAAGCTTTTTAAGGTAAATATCAATTACTTTCAGACTTTGAAAAATTCCGGTTCCGTTCATTAACAAAAGAATTGTATCGTAAGTTTCTCCTGAAAATTCAAGCATATTCTGAGCAACCGCTTTCTGAATTCCTCTCAACTGACAAACCTGAATCGCCTTTGGCGAAATATCTAAAGCGGTAATATCTAAATTTCTTTCATTCTGAAGATATAACGAATGCGAACCCGCTCCTGCTCCAATGTCCAAAACTTTTCCGTGAGATAATTTTAAAGCTTTCTTTTCAATTTTATTCATCTCTTCAAAATCTCTGAAAAGATATTTCACCGGAAGCTCATCAAGTTCGGAAATTGATGTTTCAGTCTGCAAATCTTCAGGATTTTCGTTTTTAAAATAATCCCAGATTGCGCGTCCCATTAAGTCTTTCATGCTGAATTTTAATGGTGCAAAGATAAGATTTAGAAGAATAGAATAAAAAATGATTAAAAGATTAATTTTTAATTTTATTATTGTAAAAACTCTATTTGATGAAAAATACCTTATTAATTGTTATTCTATTTTCCTTCATAGGATGCACTCAGGAAAATCCAAAATTTGACAAAATTATATATAAAACTACAAGCTGCTTCGGAACTTGTCCTACTTATTATCTTCAAATAAACAGTGATAAAACTTTTCAATTGTTTGCTGAAGAAGTATTTAAAGATGATTTTTCAATTTACGGTTATGAATTAGATTCATCAAAAATGGGATATTTTAAAGGAAAATTAGATGATACTACTTTTCAGAATTTGAATAAAAAAATACAGAAAATATCTGAACCTAATTATAAATATTACAATGACGGTTTTATTACAGACACTCCCACAATCACATTAATTACACAAAGAGGCGGTGATAAAACCTGTTATCAGACCAATTATCCTACAGATAATTTTCGAATTCATGCTCTAAATTTTTTGAATAAAATATGTAAAGGAACAACTGCAAAAGGTGAAAAGTTTAAGACAGACTACAAGTTTGACTGTTACTAAATGTATTTTCAAATCAGCATCATAAAAAAATTCTATTTTCCAACTCTCATTCTTCTTGCAATATTTCCCTAACTTGTCTTTTCTAAAAACGAGATTCATCTCATGACAGATAAACAATTTAATTTTCAACAGGGATTTACATTCAGCAAACATATTCCGGAAGATATTTCGCATTTTGACCGGGTTTTTGATGTATTCAAAGACTTGCTGACCCACACTTCCGGTGATATTGAAGAAGCTTTTGAGTGGCTCGATATGCTCGATAAAGAATATGATATTTTCACCGATGAATATACGCTTGAGGATTTTGAAGAAGATTTAAGAAAGCGAGGTTACATCAAAAAAGAAGACGATTCGGAAGATGGAAATTCCGGAACTGGAAAAGGAAAAAACATTCTTACAGCCAAACTGGAAGCCGCTTTACGGGAATATGCTTTAGACCAGATTTTCGGAAAGCTTAAAAAAAGCGGCATCGGAAATCACAGAACCAACAAATCAGGAGTTGGCGATGAACGTGATGGTGAAAACCGCAATTTCCAGTACGGCGACGACTTATCCTCAATAAACATGACGGAAAGTCTGAAAAACGCTCAAATCAACAATGGAATTTCTGACCTTCGAATGACCGAAGACGACCTCATCGTAGAAGAAACCAAGCACAAAGCGCAAATGAGCACGGTTTTGATGATAGACATCAGTCATTCGATGATTTTGTACGGTGAAGACCGCATCACACCTGCGAAAAAAGTTGCAATGGCTTTGGTTGAACTGATTAAGAGAAAATACCCAAAAGATTCCATCGATATTATTGTTTTCGGAAACGAAGCTTGGCCTATTAAAATCAAAGACCTACCCTATTTACAGGTTGGTCCGTATCACACCAATACGGTTGCAGGATTGGAATTGGCAATGGATATTCTTCGTAGAAAAAGAAATACCAATAAGCAGATTTTTATGATCACCGATGGAAAACCAAGCTGCTTGAAACTTCCTACCGGAGAATATTATATGAACAGTGTTGGCTTAGACGAAAAAATTGTTTCTGAATGTCTCAATAAAGCTGCACAAGCCAGAAAACTAAAAATCCCTATTACCACTTTTATGATTGCTCAAGATCCTTATCTCCGACAATTTGTGAATGCATTTACTGCTCAGAATAAAGGAAAAGCTTTTCTCACAGGACTTTCAGGTTTAGGACAAATGATTTTTGAAGATTATGAGAAGAATAGGATTAAAAGAATTTGAGAAGAGCCAAGGAAAAAGTAAAAAGGTAAAAGAGGCTGGAAATCGGAAAAGAGAAGTTTATGCGATTTCGGAAACTAATTTCGAAGCCGACAGTTGACCTTCCAGCTTCCCACTTTTAGCAACCAACCATTAACAAACAACATCATTACAACAAATGAAAAACGATATTACATTTAAAGAATTAAAAAAATCAGGATATACAGATAAAACCATCAGTCAGGAAATTCAGGCAAATTTGATTGCAAAAATCAAATCTAAAGAGCCGGTTTTTGAAGGACTTTGGGGGTATGAAGATTCTGTAGTTCCACAATTAAAAAAGGCAATTTTAGCAGGTCACCACATCAATTTATTAGGTTTGCGTGGACAGGCAAAAACCAGAATTGCAAGAAGCATGTTGAATCTTTTGGATGAATACATGCCGATTGTAAAAGGTTCTGAGATCAATGACAGCCCGTTTCAGCCAATCTCAAAATATGCAAGAGATTTAATTGCAGAATTGGGTGACGAAACACCAATTTCTTGGGTTCAACGTTCGAATCGTTTCTTTGAAAAACTGGCAACTCCCGATGTGAATGTTGCAGATTTAATTGGTGACATCGATCCGATTAAAGCAGCAACTTTAAAACTTCCTTATTCTGACGAACGTGTTCTGCATTACGGAATGATTCCAAGAGCGAACCGTTCAATATTTGTGTTAAATGAATTGCCCGATCTACAGGCTAGAATTCAGGTTTCTTTATTTAATATTTTGCAGGAAGGCGATATTCAGATTCGTGGATTTCAATTGAGAATGCCGCTTGATATTCAGTTTGTATTTACGGCAAATCCTGAAGATTATACCAATCGTGGAAGCATTGTAACGCCTTTGAAAGACAGAATTGGATCACAGATTTTCACGCATTATCCGAAAACCATTGCCTTAGCAAAACAAATCACCGAACAGGAAGCTCAGATTTCTGTTGAAGATAAAAAACAGATTCAAATTCCAGATTTGGCGAAAAATCTTTTGGAAGAAGTTGCTTTTGCAGCCCGTGACAGCGAATATGTGGATGCGAAAAGTGGTGTAAGTGCAAGATTGACGATCAGTGCAATGGAAAACCTTGTTGCTGCAGCAAAATTACGTTTAATAGAATCTGAAGCTCAAAAAACTACTGTTCGTCTGCTTGATTTCATGTCAATTATTCCTTCAATTACTGGAAAGATTGAATTGGTTTACGAAGGCGAACAGGAAGGTGCTGATTATGTTGCCAAAATTTTGATTGATAAAGCCGTGATGGTACAGTTTGAAAGTATTTTCCCACGCATTTCAAAATTAGAAAAAGAGGGCATCAAAACGCCATACACCGATTTAATCAAATGGTTCAACAAAAATCAGCTGGAACTTAATTATACGGATACAGATGAAGAATTCTATAAGAAACTCAACAGCATTACACCTCTGACAACGGTTGTTGAAGAAAATGCCTCTAAACTCAATGAAGAAGACAAAAACTTCTGCAAAGAACTGGTTTTATGGGCTTTGACCATCAGTAAAAAATTAGATAAGTCTGAAAACAGTGCAACTTATACTTTTGATTCTGCAGATGTAAGACAATTGTTCAGAAATTAATTTTTGAAACAATGATTATGATATAGAGGAAGCATAAATCTTTGAGATTTGTGCTTCCTTTTTTGTTTTTTTTATGCACGTCAATTCGAGTAAAAATTCTGAAAAAATTTTGTATCGAGAACAGGCATTATAAAAAGTTCTCGATATATTTTTTCTTCTCTTTGTTACGGAAAAACACTCCTTTAGATTTGTAACAGGAAAAATAATATATTTATTAACAAGAGAAAAGTGTTTAAGTAAACTAACAAACACTCCGAGTAAAACTCATAGTTCGATTAAGACTTAGACACTTTCTT